>ERZ778516.4-NODE-4-length-230594-cov-19.572077_pt1 | contig 230594 bp, 196 predicted proteins | sample MGYA00510342_ERZ778516 | MGnify/ENA primary metagenome ERZ778516 (study PRJEB29527, sample SAMN07138961) | mouse gut metagenome | material: feces | host: mouse | place: China:Nanjing | collected 2016-01-25 ...
AACCCCTATGTCATGCGTGAGAGGCATGTATCCTAACCCTTAGATGAATCCACCGAGTAAGTTTTGTGGTGCAAAGATAGGGCAGTTTTGGCGAATCTGCAAAAAAAATCGGTTAAAACTGCAAAAAAAATTCTGCAACCGACCCTTTTTCCCCGCTTTTTGCCTATATTTACATAAGGGAACGGTCTCTTGTCCGGACACCGCAGTCCGACATGCGGACGCCGGGGCTGAGACATAAAGTCACACGGCAGATACGAATCGCCGGCGTGACGGACGGAAAAACCGAGATCAAGCGCCCCCCGCTGCAGACCGGCCGGCCGCAGATACCGGCGCCCTCGACCCGAAAACGCAAACACACGATGCACCCATACACATTCGCAACCATGAAAACGACCCGCATTCTACTGACGATTCTCGCGGCCGCAGCGCTGACGGCCTGCAACCGCCCCGTGAAACCCCGCTTCGAACAACTGACCCTGGACACGCTGCTGAACCATCCGCTGGGCACGTGCCAGGTGGAATACCGTTTCGCCTCGATCGCCAATGCGGACAAGTCGGAGGCCCTGCGCATCATCGAGCAGAGCAATACGAACTACTTCTTCCATCTGGAGGATTTCGAGGGTCCGGCCGAAAAGGGCATGGAAGAATCGCTCGCACAGCTCGCCAAGGAACTGCGGATCGGCGACCCCGACTATGCGTCGGTGCACGATATGGAGTACGATACTTCGACCGAGAGCGAGGGCTACGTGATCGATTCGCTGCTCTGCTACTCGATCTACCGCTCGGACTACATGGGCGGCGCCCACAGCAACTATTCGACCGAATACCACCTCTATTCGATCGCCAGCGGCTTTGAATACACGGCCGGCGACTTCTTCGGCGAGGAGAAGATGGAGGCCCTGGGCCAACTGATCCGGCAGAAACTCTACGAGAAATACAATGTCTCCGACGACGAGGGGCTCTCGGAACAGGGATTCTTCCCCGGTACGTTCTTCGTGACGGACAACTTCAAGATCACGCCCGACGGTGCGGTCTTCATCTACAATCCCTACGAGATCGCCTGCTACGCCACCGGCGCCGTCAAGGTGGAGATCAGCCGCAAGGAGCTGGAAGCGTTGTAAACCGCAGCGGCGACCGCCGCACCGCCCTGCCGGTATAGGGGGAGAGCAACAAAAAAGGTCCTGAGTCTCACGAGACTCGGACCTTTTTTTCTTCGGGAACCACCCCGTCGAAAAACGAGGGTCAATCGGAGGTATTCGACTTTCCGGACGAGCACCGCCCTCGAAGTCTTAGTAACGGATTTCCGTTACAACCTGCCGATCTCCTCAACCAACCTAAAACTACTAACCTAAATGAACCTTAAAACTTCACTGCAAAGATAAGGCGAAAAATCGTACCGCGCAAGTTTTTATTAAAATTTTTTCAAATTTTTTTGATAAAATTTAATATGGTAATCTCTCGGACATGCGCAACGTGCTCTTAATAAGCAGTTAATGCTATTTCTCAAAAGATGATTTCTTCGGGAAACGGCTTTCCAGAAATTCGCGCACGCGGCGGCGGTCTTCATCGGTCATGCGGACATCGTCGTTCAGACAAAACAGCATGGGATCATATTTTCGCAACACGGCACCGGGGTCCGGCACATAGGCAGGAATGCAGCGCGAATCGGAAGTGCACCCCACACCGAAAAACGTCAGCAGACGTTCCCACAGACCGGACGAACGATTGCGACGCGAGACTTTCCGCATCGTAGCCCGGCCCACGGCAAGCATGTGGTAGGAAACCAGCATCCGCTGCCAGTCGTCGCCGGAGCGGAAACGCCCGCACGAACGGAACATCTCCGCATGGAACTCGCGGTCGCACACCTCCCAGTCGGAACGACGGTAGGCGTCGATGTTGTGATGAGGCGCCAACGAGGTACAGCGGCCGTAGCGGGAGCGCACGAGCTCCTGCATCCGCATCAGCTGGCAGCAATAGATGTCCTCGGGATGACGCCGCAGAGACTGCCGCTTCACCCGCACGATCGGGCGTCCTGCGGCATCGAAAAAGAATTCGGGAGCGACCGGAGCATTGAAAAACGTGTCGTCGTTGGCATATAGAAAGTGTTCGGAAAGATCCGGAATGCGCGCCAGAAACAATTCGATGGTGCAGGAGTTAAAGACCGGCAGCAATTCGGCAGGGATCAATTCGCTGTGGGACACCACCCTTACCCGCGGATCGGACGTATCGAGCCATTCGGGCGTCTGACCGTCGGTAACGATGTAGATCCGCCGGATCCACGGTGCGTACATCTCTGCCGAACGCAGTGAATAACGCAGTTCATCGTTCTGCACATAGCGGCAGTCGCCGGCCGCCTGAACGGGCATCTGCCGGTCGGCAGGCAGAAAGGAGTTCTTTTTGGCCCGCCATACGGGATCGCTTCCGTCGACCCACAGATAGACGAGATCAATTTCCATCGTTCTTCCGTTTGAAAAATACCGGAATCAGATCGAACAGGCGCCAGGTTTCCCAGCCGTCGCACTCCTTGATTTTAAGCAGCGTCAGGCCTCCGAGCGTCCAGAAACGGCGCGTGATGCTGCGATAACGTTTGCCGAGCCGGATGCCGTGCGCATCGGCATAGGCCACGAAAGCCTTGTGCGCCAGGTATCTGTCATGCTGTTTTTTGGGCGTCTGCGTACTCTTGGTGATCGAAGCGCCGTTCACCACATACCGATAGGCCGTATCGGGCACCGTTACCAATCTGCCGCCTTCGCCCAGAACACGCATCAGATATTCCACGTCTTCGTAATACGCATGTTCGCGGAAGCGAAGTTCCAGACGAAGCAACATCTCCCTGCGCAGCAGCTTGTTCATCACATAGAAGTCGGGCGGACAATGGCATACGGCAAACTTCGACCGCACATCCGCGACCTCCTCCGTCCGGTCGAAACGGATCGTCCACTTCTCATGGGAGGGACGGATTTTGCGGATCGAACAGCATGCCACGTCGGCGCCCGCTCCGACAGCCGCGGCATAGAGTTTTTCGCAGTAGTCGGGGTCGATCCAATCATCGGAATCGACATAAAGGATGAATTCGCCCGTTGCGGCATCGAAACCCCGGTTGCGGGCGCCGCCCAGGCCGCGATTCTCCTGTGAAATAACACGAATGCGGTCGTCCTGCGCCGCATAACGGTTGAGGATGTCGATCGAACGGTCGGGGCTGCCGTCGTCGACACAGATGATTTCGAGATCGCGGAGCGTCTGGCCCACGATGCTGTCGAGACAGCGAGGCAGAAAACGTTCGACGTTGTAGACCGGAACGATGACACTAACTTTGGGTTGCATATTGTTCAGCGAATGTAGTTTCTGATGGCTTCGGCGATGCGTTCGCCGTCGAGGGCGGCGGAGATGATGCCGCCGGCGTAACCGGCCCCCTCGCCCGAGGGGAAAAGTCCGGCGACACGCGGGTGCATGAGCGTCTGCGGATCGCGCGGCACGCGCACGGGCGACGACGTGCGCGACTCGACGCCCACGACCACGGCGTCCGACGTGACGAAGCCCCGTATACGGCGCCCGAAGGTAGCCAGCCCGGCACGCAGACCGTCGGCGATGAACGCCGGCATCCAGCGGTCGAGCCGCGAGGGAACGATGCCCGGAATGTAGGACGTGGCCGGAAGCGTGGCGCTGGCCCGGCCGGCGACGAAGTCGGCGACGCGCTGTGCCGGGGCGATCTGATGCTCGCCGCCGTTCTGCCGCGCGAGCTCCTCGAACTGCTGCTGGAACTTCAGACCGGCCAGCTCGCCCCACTCGGCGCGCAGATGTTCGAAATCGGCCGGCCGCACTTCGGTCACGATGCCCGAATTGGCATAGGGCGAAGTCCGACCGCTGGGCGACATGCCGTTGACCACCGACTGTGCGGCGTCGGTCATGGCCGGCACGATGAAGCCGCCGGGACACATGCAGAACGAGTAGACGCCGCGTCCACCCTCCTGGCTGACAAGCGAATAGGAGGCCGCGGGAAGATAGTCGCCGCGCCGTTCGCAACGATACTGGATCGAGTCGATGAGCGCCTGCGGATGCTCGATGCGCACGCCCATGGCGAACGGCTTGGCCTCGATCTCCACGCCGCTTCGATGCAGCAGTTCGTAGATGTCGCGGGCCGAATGGCCCGTTGCCAGCACCACGGCGGCACCCTCGATCGGTTCGTCGCCGCACCGAACGCCGACGATGCGGTCGCCCCTGATCTCCAGACCGGTGACGCGGCGGCCGAAAAGCACTTCGCCGCCGGCATCGACGATCGTGCGGCGGATGTTGCGGATGATGCCCGGGAGTTTGTCGGTGCCGATGTGCGGATGGGCCTCGTAGAGGATTTCGGGCGTGGCGCCGTGGAAAACCAGCGTCTGCAGCGCCTTGTTGTAGTCGCCGCGCTTCTTGCTGCGGGTGAAGAGCTTGCCGTCGGAAAAAGTGCCGGCGCCGCCCTCGCCGAAAGCGTAGTTGGAATCGGGGTCGACGCGTCCGTTGCGGTTGATCTGCGCAATGTCGACCTTGCGGGCCGAAACGTCGCGGCCGCGCTCCAGCAGCACGGGGCGCAGGCCCAGCTCGATCAGCCGCAGAGCAGCGAACAGTCCGGCAGGTCCGGCGCCCACGATAACCACGGGCGTACGGCCCGCGACCGAGGGATAGTCGAACCGGACAGGGGCCGGTTCGGGCTCGCCGTCCACGTAGATTTCGAGCGTAAGGTTGACCTTGGGCGCACCCCTTCGTGCGTCGATCGAGCGTTTGACGACCCGCACCAGGGCGATGTCGCGCTCGGCGACACCCATGCGCCGGGCCGCGAGCGTGGTATAGGTCTTCGCGTCGGCCGCTTCGCGGGGCGTGAGGATGAGGGTCAGTTGGCGGGACATCTTGTTGGGAAGTGAAAGGTGAGAGGTGAAAAGTTAAAGGTAAACTTTGCGAGTAAGTGAGGGCAGAGACTGCTTGCGGGCTATCAGGAAGTCTGTTTCGGCACCGGCCGGCAAGACTCGCCGACAAGGAGTATCGCTATGGAGAAACATGGATGATGCTTGTAAAAATCCCTTTCGCTTTTCACCTTTCACCTTATACTTTTCACTTTATACTCAGTGTGCTTCGAGCCAGTTGTTGCCGATGCCGTAGTCGACCAGGAGGCGCACCCGGAGATCGGCGGCGTGCTCCATGCTCTCGGTGACGATGCGCACCACCTGCTCCTGCTCGGAGCGGAGCGTGTCGACGACCAGTTCGTCGTGCACCTGCAGGATGACGCGCGAACGGATGCCCTCGGCGGCGAACCGGCGGTGCACTTCGATCATGGCGATCTTCATGATGTCGGCCGCCGAACCCTGGATCGGCGCGTTGACAGCGTTGCGCTCGGCCAGACCGCGGGCCACGGCATTGTGCGACGCGATGTCGTTGAGGTAGCGGCGGCGACCCAAGATGGTGGAAACGAAACCCTCCTCCTTGGCCTTTTCGACGACCCGTTCCATGTATTCGTGCACCTTGGGATACGAAGCGAAGTAACCCTCGATGATCTCCTTGGCCTCCTTGCGGGGGATTTCGAGCCGCTGGCTCAGACCGAAAGCCGAAATGCCGTAGATGATGCCGAAATTGGCCGTCTTGGCGCGGCGGCGCTCCTCGGGAGTCACCTCGTCGAGCGTCTTGCCGAAGAGACGGGCGGCCGTGGCGGCGTGGATGTCCTCGCCGTGCTCGAAAGCCGAAATAAGCGATTCGTCGTCCGCCAGATGGGCCATCAGACGCAGCTCCACCTGGCTGTAGTCGGCCGAGAGCAGCACGTGGTCGCTGTCCGTCGGGATAAAGGCCTTGCGGATGCGGCGGCCCATCTCCTCGCGCACCGGAATGTTCTGCAGGTTGGGATTGGCCGACGAGAGACGCCCGGTGGCCGTGACGGCCTGGTTGAACGAGGTGTGGATGCGCCCCGTGACGCGGTTGACCAGCTGGGGCAGCGCCTCGACATAGGTAGAAAGCAGTTTCTTGACACCACGGTATTCGAGGATCAGATCGACGATGCGGTGTTTGCGCGCGAACGTCTGAAGATACTCCTCGTCGGTACAGAACTGCTTGGTGCGCGTCATCTTGGGTTTCTCGGCGATGCGCATCTTGCCGAAAAGCACCTCGCCCAGCTGCCGCGCCGAATTGATGTTGAGCGACGCTTCGCCCGCCTCGGTGCGTATCTCGTTCTCCAGCTCGGCCAGGCGCCGGCTCAGCTCCACGCCGAACTCCTCCAGCGCCGGGGTGTCGATGCGCACGCCGGCCATCTCGATGTCGGCCAGCACCTCGATTATCGGCTCCTCGACCTCGAAATAGAGCTGCGTGAGCCCCATCTCTTCGATCATCGGAAAGAGCTTGTGCTTGAGCTGCAGGGTCACGTCGGCATCCTCGGCGGCATACTCCTTGACGCGCTCGATGTTCACCAGGTCCATCGTGAGCTGCTTGGAACCCTTGCCGATGAGCGTTTCGATCTCGATAGGCCGATACTCCAGATAGCGCTCCGACAGGGCGTTCATGCCGTGGCGCGACTCGGGGTCGAGCAGGTAGTGGAGAATCATGGTGTCGTACTTGCGGCCCCGCACCACGATGCCCAGGCGCCGCAGCACCATCCAGTCGAACTTGATGTTCTGACCGATCTTGGCGATCTTCTCGTTCTCGAACAGCGGCTTGACGATGGCGGCGAACTCGGCCGTACGCTCCTCCGTGAAGGAGACGTACCATGCTTCGTGGGGTTTGACGGCAAGCGAGAGCCCCACGATGCGGTCGGTGAAGATGTCGAGACCCGTAGTCTCGGTGTCGAAACAGAATTCGGGATACTTCGCCACCTCGGCCACCACCTCGCGCAGATGTTCGGCGGTCTCGACGAGCGTATAAACATGGGGCGTGTCGAGTGCCGTGCGGAACTGCGGCACTTCGGGTTCGACCGGCACGAGCATTTCGACCGTCGTCGGAGCGGGTTCCGTCGGGCCGCCGAAAAGATCGCCCTGGCCTGCCAGAGCCGCCTTTTTGGCCGCCGCCGACTTGGCGCGCGCCATTTCGGCCAGCTGCCGCTGCGCCTCCTGCCGGGGAACATCCGTAAGCGGATCGGCCGGCGCAAGGTTGGTCAGATCGTTGAGAAAGAGTTTGAAATCGAGCTCGGCGAACAATGCCCGCAGATCGTCGAGATGGGGTTCGCACATGGTCAGCTCCTCCTCGCGGAACTCGATGGGCACATCGAGGCAGATGGTCGTCAGTCGCTTGGCCAGGCGCAGTTTGTCGCCCCAGGCGGCGATCTTCTCGCCCTGCTTGCCGGGTATCTTGTCCGCATTGTCGAGGATGTTTTCGACCGTGCCCCACTCCCGGACCAGCTTGCAGGCGCTCTTTTCGCCGATGCCGGGCACGCCGGGGATGTTGTCCGAAGCGTCGCCCCACAGGGCAAGGATGTCGCGCACGAGCACCGGGTCGTCGATGCCGTATTTTTCGCGGATGGCCTCGCAGTCGACGATTTCGATGCCGTCGGTACCTTTCTGCTTGTATATCTTGCAGTTGTCGCGCACGAGCTGACCGTAGTCCTTGTCGGGCGTCACCATGAAGACCTCGTAGCCGGCCGCGGCGCCTTTCTGCGAGAGGGTGCCGATGACGTCGTCGGCCTCGTAGCCGGCAACCTCCAGAACGGGGATGCACATCGCCTCCAGCACCCGTTTGACGTAGGGCACCGAAAGGATGATGTCTTCGGGCGTCTCGGCCCGGTTGGCCTTGTAGTCGGTGAAGATTTCGCGCCGGAAACTGCCCCCTTTGGGGTCGAAGGCGACGCCCAACAGATCGGGGTGCTCGCGCTTGAGAATGTCGCGCAGGAACTTCACGAAACCGAACACCACGGAGGTGTTCATGCCCGTGCGATTGCGCATGGGGCGCCCCAGAAAGGCGTAGTAGTACTTGAACATCAACGCATAGGCGTCGACCAAAAAGAGTTTTTTCATTTTTTTTCGGAGGAGCAGGAAAATTGCGGCGGGCTCTCTATCGGCCCGACCCACGGTTGTCTTCGGCGAACCATTCGGCGAAGGAGGTGGCCGTCTCGTGGAGGCGCAGCGACCAGAGCTCGACCCCCTGCGGCAGGCGGGCGGCGATACGCCGCGCGAAGTCGTCGAGCATGTTTTCGCACGTGGGCTGGTAATCGACTTCCACGATGTTGGAGAACTGCCGGGCGAGAGTCTCGCGCAAGGTCCGGTTGCCCGGCGTGGCGCGCAAAACAAGGGCGTGGTCGAGCCGCGCGACGATCTCCTCGCCGACGATGCGTTTCAAGAGGCCGAAATCCATCACCATGCCGCACTTGGGATCGGCGGGCTCGGTGGAGGGACGCCCCTTTACCGTAACGAAAAGCCGGTAGGAGTGGCCGTGTATCTCGCGGCACGGACCGTCGTAGCCGTCGAGCGCGTGGGCCGCCTCGAACGAGAATTCTTTGGTCAGTCTGATTGTTGCCATAGGGCAAAGATACGAAAAGTCGAGAGCAGAAGCAAACCAAAGGTTCGGTTCTGCCGAGACGGAGTATCTTGGGCGAAGCCAATGTACGAATAAGCGAGAGCAAAAGCAAGCTTGCTTGTTTTGCCGAGCGAGAGTATCTTGGGTGCAAGCCAAAGGCAGTGCAAGGTGAGCGCAATGCCGAATCCGAATTCGTACATTGCCGAACCGAAGCCTGCCTAAACCGGAGCAAAGCGACGGTAATGTACGAATAAGCCGGGCTCCGAACAAACATATTTTGTCATTCGCTTGTTTCCGGCTTTCCGCCCAACCCCGAAAACGAACGGGGCGCTCCCTCCGAAAGGAAACGCCCCGCAAATGATTCGTAATCCGGTGTCTGCCGGAGCCTACTGCAATTCGACGCAGTAGGGCGAATACATGACGATGCCCTGCCGGCCCAAAGCCTTGCGGACACGGCCGTAATCCTCGACTGCGATGCCCGCACCCGAAGCGGCGACCGCGGCCCGCACCTTGGCATCGAGTGCGGCGATGAAAGCAGCGAAGCCCGTAGGCTGCTGTATCTTCTCCACGACGCGGTACTCCTCGCCCAACCCGGCTTTGTCGGCCGCAACGGCAATGGCCGTCTTCAGACCGCCGTAGGTGTCGATAAGTCCGATGCCGAGGGCATCCTCGCCCGACCATACGCGGCCGCCGGCGATGTCGAGCACCTTTTCGATCGGCAGATTGCGGCCCTTGGCGACATAGGACGTAAAGGTGTCGTAGACCTTGTCGACGCCGCGCATGATACATGCGCGCTCGGCGGGAGTGAGCGGCTTGAATTCGCCCATGCCGGCCGAAGCGTTGGACTGCACGCCGTCGACGGTGATGCCGAGCTTGTTTTTCAGAGCACCGCTGTAATCGAGGAACATGCCGAAGACACCGATCGAACCGGTGAGGGTCATCCGGTCGGCGACGATAACGTCGGCCGGAGCCGAGATGTAGTAGCCGCCGCTGGCCGCATAGGAACCCATCGAAACGACGACGGGCTTTTCGGCTTTCAGAAGCTCCATTTCGCGCCAGATGATGTCGGAAGCCAGGGCGCTGCCGCCGGGCGAATTGACACGCAGCACGACAGCCTCGATGGAGTCGTCCTCGCGGACTTCGGCGAGCTCGCGGGCCAGCGAATTGCCCCCGATCGAGCCGGCGGATGCCTCGCCATCGACGATCTCGCCTTCTGCATAGACGATGGCAATCTTGGAAGCGGACGAGCTTCCGGAAGCGGAGAGCTGCGAAGCATAGTCGCCCAACGACACAAACCGGAAGTCGCCGTTCTTGCCGGCCTCAACGCCCAACGAAGCGAAGACGTCGTCCATTTGATCCTCATAGAGCAGTCCGTCGACAAAATGTTTCGCCAACGCCTCCTCCGGCAAGGTGACCGCGAGGTTGTCGGCGAGACGGTTCAGCTCGGCGAGTTCGATGCCGCGCGACTCGGCGACGCTGCCGGCGATGGTTTTCCACAACGAATTGACAAGCTGCTGCATCTGCTCGCGGTTGGCGGCGGACATCTTGTCGAGGATGTAGGGCTCGACGGCCGACTTGTAGCGGCATGCCGTGGGGCGGAAAACCTCGGCCCGGACATCGAGCTTATCGAACAACCCCTTGAAGAACATGACTTTGGACGAGAGACCCATCCAGTCCATTCCGCCCTGGGGCTGGAGGTAGATGCTGTCGGCGGCCGAAGCGAGATAGTAACGGCCCTGGGAATAGGTCTCGTCGTAGGCGACGACGAATTTGCCGCTCTGCTTGAAATCGACGATTCCTTCGCGCAACTCTTCAAGCAGGGCCGAACCCTCGACTCCCCCGCCGCCGTTCATGCGCAGGTAGATGCCTTCGATGCGCTTGTCGTCCTTGGCTGCCTCGATGGCGCGCAGGGCCTTCATGAGCGGGAGCTTTTTGGTCGACTGCATGGAGAGGAAATCGAAGCCGGCCAGGGGATCGGAAGCGGGCGAATCGACGATCTGCTCGCTGAGGTCGATCTTGAGAATCGAACCGTCACGCACGGAGACAGTGTTGGTGTCCATGGAGAGCGCCATGACGATCACCATGAAGAACCACATAAACGAAGAGACGAACGAACCCACGAAAAACGCGAGGACGCATGCGAGAAATGTTTTGAAAAAGTTCATGATACCTATATATAAAAGCATTCGTTTGTTTCATGCTCTGCGGCTGACCCGCAACCGCGCGAATCGACGTAAAATCCTTTCGGTAAGACAAAGATAGTGAGATTTTACGAAAAACAAATAAAATTTATCGAAAAACGATAAATTTTATTTACCGGTACCTGCCAAATCATGGAACAGGTGATGTCACAGAAATTGTCGCCCGCTTCCGATCTGCGCCGAGAATTGAAACGGAGACCCGCAGGCGGTAAAATCTACCGTCGAAATCCGGACAATGGCCTCTGCGTCCGTGCCCCGACATGACGACCTTTTTACGTTGCACCGCCCGGCTCCCGCTCCGGCAAAATGCAAACTTCGTTTGCTTTTGCTCTTGCCATGCACTATCTTTGTCTTATCGGAAAAACAGATCCGTATGGAAAACGAAATCAAACGGCTGCTCGCCGCCGTGGTCCATCCTGAAACCGGCGAAGACATTGTGACGAGCGGCTTCATCGAACACATCGCGTCGACACCCGACAAAGCTACCGTGGTACTGCGCTTCGCGAAGACACGCGACCCCTTTGCAACGAAAATCAAAAACCAGGCGGAAGCCCTTCTCAAAGAACGCTTCCCGCAAGCTGAAATTCTGGTGACCATCAAGGAAGGCGGGCGTCCGCCGCGTCCCGAACCCAAGGAGACCAGCACCACGGGCGGCATTGCCCACGTAATCGCCGTCGCCTCGGGCAAAGGCGGCGTAGGCAAGTCGACCGTGACGGCCAACCTGGCCGTCGCCTTGCGCAACATGGGCTTCCGGGTAGGCATTCTCGACGCCGACATCTACGGCCCCTCGCAACCCAAGATGTTCGGTGTGGAAGATTATCTGCCGGATGCCGTGCAGGAAGAGGGCCAGGACCGCATCGTTCCGGCCGAGTCGATGGACATAGCGCTGATGTCGATCGGCTTCTTCATCAAACCGACCGACGCCCTGCTGTGGCGCGGCGCCATGGCAGTGAACGCTCTCAAGCAAATGATCCACCAGACCCGTTGGGGCACGCTCGACTTTCTGCTGGCCGACCTGCCCCCGGGCACGGGCGACATCCACCTTTCGATCATCGGCGAACTGAAGATCGACTCGGCCGTAATCGTCTCGACGCCCCAGCAGGTGGCCGTGGCCGACGTGCTGCGCGGCGTGGAGATGTTCCGCAACCCCAATGTGAACATCCCGGTGGCCGGCGTCATCGAAAACATGGCCTGGTTCACGCCCGAAGAACTGCCCGACAACCGCTACTATCTTTTCGGCAAAGGCGGAGCCCGGAAATTCGCCGAGGAAAACGGCGTGGACTTCCTGGGCGAAATACCCATCGTACGCTCCATCATGGAGGGTTCCGACGAGGGACACCCCGCCGCCGCCATCGATCCGCGGGTGGAAGCATCCTATCGCGGCATCGCCGAACGGATTGTTGAAAAAGTGATGAAAAGCAGTTGAAAAACCCCTTGCCGAACGGTCGATAACTCTTTCATAAATCTTGATAACTTCACGCTCCGGAATTTTGTTTTCCGCTTCCGCAGAACCCGTATACAAAATTCCGCTTTTTCCAAAAATAGTTTTGCCTTTTTATCGGCAGCGGAACACCCCCGGAAACAGGTCGGAATGTGAATAATTCTGAGTTGTCGATTTGTTGAAAACAGCTTTCAACAACTATTTATTTCTTTTTCATCCATCTGATTTTCAGATAAAAATGAATATAAGTAATAAACAATAAAAAAATAAATTGTAGATAAAGGCAAACAGCTCCGAGTTGTCAACATCATGAACAGCTATTATATATTCATTATATTTAATTAATTCATATATTAAATTAAAAAATAAAAACATGAATGCCGATAAGACGGAAGCGTTAAGTCATCGCATCGAAGAGCTGAAGCGCAAGAAAAAGGCGGTGATCCTCGCGCACTACTATACGTTGCCAGAAGTACAGCGCGCAGCCGACTTCCTCGGCGATTCGCTGGCGCTGGCGATCAAGGCGCAGTCGGTCGATGCCGAAATCATCCTCTTCGCCGGTGTCCACTTCATGGCCGAAACGGCCAAGGTGCTCTGCCCCGACAAGAAGGTGCTGATCCCGTGTCGCGAGGCGGGCTGCTCGCTGGCCGAGTCGTGCGATGCCGCCGCATTGGCCGCTTTCAAGGCAAAATATCCGGGCCACAAGGTGGTTTCCTATGTCAATACTACGGTGGAAGTCAAGGCTTTGACGGATGTCTGCTGCACTTCGTCCAACGCGCTGCAGGTCGTGCGTTCGATTCCCGAGGAGCAGCCGATCATCTTCGCTCCCGACCGGAACCTGGGTTCCTACATCCGGAAGCTGACCGGCCGGGAAAACATGGTGTTGTGGGACGGTGCCTGCCATGTTCACGAGGAGTTCTCGCTCGAGCGGCTGCTGGCTCTCAAGCGGGAGCATCCCGAGGCCCGGGTGGTGGCCCATCCCGAGTGCCGGGCCTATATCGTCGAGACGGCCGATTTCGTGGGTTCCACGGCGGCTATTCTCGACTATTGCGGCAAGAGCGACGCCCAGGAATTCATCGTGGTGACGGAAGCCGGAATCCTGGCGGAGATGCAGCGGCGCTATCCTGAAAAGCATTTCATCCCGGCGCCACCGGACGACGAGAGCTGCGGCTGCAACAATTGCCGTTATATGAAGATGGTGACATTGGAAAACATCATCGCGTGTCTGGAAAACGAATCGCCCGAAATCGTGCTCGACGAGGAGGTGCGCCGCAAGGCCGAGCGCTCCATATTGAACATGATCGCGATCCGATAATATAATAATATAATAGGAAGGCCCGGTATTCCGTTGTTAGATTCGGAACCGATGGAATGCGCGGGTTGCGGGCCGGTCATTTCCGGATTCCGACCGGCAGTACATTCCGAGCCGGCGGCCCGCAAACGGACTTCCGGCAAGAACAGAATAACGAAAAACAAGATTCAAAAATATTTCCGAACCATGAAGAGACTCTTTATGCTTTTCGCCGCACTGTGCGTGTCGGCTTCGGCCTTGGCCGACGAGGGTATGTGGATGCTGCCCTACCTTCAGAAAATGAACATCAGAAACATGAAGGAACGCGGGTGCAAACTCTCCGCTGAGGAGATCTACAGCATCAACAAGTCGTCGTTGAAGGATGCGATCGTCATCTTCGGCGGCGGTTGTACGGGCGAGATCGTCTCGCCCGAAGGACTTCTGTTCACCAACCACCACTGCGGCTTCGGGTCGATCCAGGCTCTTTCGTCCGTCGAGCACGACTACCTGAAGAACGGTTTCTGGGCTATGTCGCAGGCCGAGGAGCTGCCGGCGCCGGGATTGAGCGTGCGTTTCATCCGCAAGATCATGGACGTTACGTCCGAGGTCATCGGCAACGTGCCGTCGATCGCCGGACAGAAGGAGTACGAGGAAATCACGTCGGAGAACATCAAGGCGTTGGCCGACCGGCTCTCCGAGGAGAATCCCGGCATGCAGATCCAGATCGAACCTTTCTTCGAGGGCAACCAGTTTTTCGCTTTCGTGGTCGAGCAGTTCCGCGACGTGCGTCTGGTGGGAACTCCTCCCCAGTCGATCGGCAAGTTCGGCGGCGACACCGACAACTGGATGTGGCCCCGCCACACGGGCGATTTCTCGATTTTCCGCGTCTATGCGGGTCCCGACAACAAACCGGCCGACTATTCGCCCGAAAACCGACCCTATAAGGCCGACAAATATCTGAAGGTGTCGCTCGACGGTGTCGACGAGGGCGATTTCGCCATGATCATGGGCTTCCCCGGTTCTACGCAGCGCTATGCCACTTCCTATGAGATCGACAACATGCTGCGCATCTCCAATCCGCAGCGCATCTTCATCCGCGGCGAGCGCCAGGCCATCTTGTGGGAGGACATGCTGGCCAGCGACAAGGTGCGCATCCAGTATGCTTCGAAGTACGCCGGTTCCTCCAACTACTGGAAGAATTCGATCGGCATGTCGCGCGGTATCGAGAAACTCCGCGTCAAGGAGCGCAAGCAGGAGCAGGAGGCCGCTTTCCAGGCTTGGGCTCAGCAGCATACGCTGCCCGAGGAGGGATATATGGATGCCTTGTCCAAAATTCGCGGTGCCTACGAGACGCTGGAGGTTCCTTCGGCCGGCCTGCAGTACCTTTCCGAGGCTTTCCTGCGCGGTATCGAGTTGCTGACGCCCGCACTCTCTTTCACGCGGCAGTCTGCTCCCATGCCCGAAATCAAGGAGCCCGAAAATGCCCGCAAGGCGATGGCCAAGTGGTACAAGGATTACAATGCACCGACCGACCGCAAGGTGGCCAAGCGCATGTTGCAGATCGCGCGCGAGAACATGGCGAAGCTGCCGTCGTTCTATGCCGAGATCGTGGACAAGCAGTTCGGCGGCGACACCGATGCTTATGTCGATTGGCTCTACGACAATTCGATCTTCGCTTCGGAGGAGCGGGTCATGGGGTTGATCGACGATTATTCGCCCGAGAAGGTGGCGGCCGATCCGGCCGTCGTGCTGGCCAATTCGGTGCGGGAGCTCTACAAGGAGTTGTCGGATGCCCAGGGCGATGCCTACGACCGCCTCTCCGAGGGTAGCCGCAAGTATGTAGCCGGTCTGATGTTGCAGAATCCCGCCAAAGCGTGGGCTTCGGACGCCAACTTCACGCTGCGTCTGACCTACGGTCGCGTGCTGCCCTACAATCCGGCCGACGGAATCCGCTATAACCACTATACGACGCTCAAGGGCGTGATGGAGAAGGAGGACCCGAAGAATCCTGCCGAATTCACCGTGCCTGCGAAACTCAAGGAACTCTATGCTGCGCGCGACTTCGGCCGTTATGCCAACAAGCAGGGCGAGCTGCCCGTCGCTTTCCTCGCCGACTGCGACATCACGGGCGGCAACTCCGGTTCGCCGGTGATGAATGCCCGCGGCGAGCTGGTCGGCCTGGCGTTCGACGGCAACTGGGAGGCCATGTCGGGCGATGTGGCGTTCGAGCCTGAGTTGCAGCGTACCATCTCCGTCGATGTTCGTTACGTGCTCTTCATCATCGACAAGTTCGCCGGTGCCGGCTGGCTGCTCGACGAAATGACGCTTGTCGGCGGGAAACGATAGTTGTTCCGCTTCGAACGGTAAAGCCGGGGTTTCGACATGAACCCCGGCTTTTTTTGTGGGAGGCTTCGGCAGTCGTCTTTTATTGTTAACTTTGCATTTCCCGAACGATCCTAACACAATGACTTCGCAAATCGACGCATCGAAACCGCGCTACGAGATTCTCGACGGACTTCGCGGTGTCGCCGCCATGATCGTGGTGGCGTTCCATCTGTTCGAGACTTATTCGGCCGGCCCCGTGTTTCAGATTCTCAACCATGGTTACCTTGCCGTGGATTTCTTTTTCGTGCTCTCCGGTTTCGTCATAGGTTATGCCTACGACGACCGTTGGCCGCGGATGAGCACGTGGTGCTTCTTCAAGCGCCGTCTGATCCGCCTGCAGCCGTTGGTGGTGCTGGGTTGTGTCATCGGAGCCCTGTTCTTCTTCTTCGGCGATGCTCCGATGTTCCCGCTCGTAGCGCAGACGCCGTGGTGGCGGGTCGTTCTGATGCTGTTGTTGGCTTGTTTGATGATTCCGGCTCCTCCGGGCGCCGACATCCGGGGCTGGCAGGAGATGAACCCGCTCAACGGGGCGACCTGGTCGCTGACGTGGGAATATGTGGCCAACATACTCTATGCCATAGTCATAAGGCGTTTTTCCAAACCGCTTCTTGTCGTGTTGGTAGCCGTTTCGGCATTTTTTACGCTCGACATAGCCTTCAACATCGACACCTTTTCGTTGCTGGAGGCCCGCAGTTATGCCCGGTATACGCTCATCGGTGGTTTCGGTCTCACGCCCGACCAGTTGTATGTCGGTTTCGGCCGTCTGTGCTATCCTTTCTTCTGCGGGTTGCTGATGTACCGGTTGGGCCGGCGTATCGACCTGCGCGGAGGTTTCTGGTGGTGTTCGGCTTTGCTTGCCGCCGTGTTGGTTCTTCCGTGTCCCGGAGCACCCGATTCGTTGTGGATGAACGGGTTGTATAATGCTGTGGCCGTTCTGTTCGTCTTTCCTTTGTTGGTTGTCGTCGGCGCCGGCAGCAAGATGACCGACGCCAGGACGACGGCCGTATGCCGCTGGTTGGGAGCGATAAGTTATCCGCTCTACATCACGCATTATCCGTGGATTTATGTTCAGATCAAATGGGCGGCCGAACATCCCGATGCGCCGTTGGGTACGCATGTTTTCGTCGCTGTCTCCATTTTCCTCATAAGTATCGCCGTGGCGCATGCCGCCCTCAAGCTCTATGACGAGCCCGTCCGGCGTTGGCTCAAGGAACGTTTTCTCGGTCGTTAGGCGAGAACTTCTTCCGGTTCGGCCAACAGATTGAAACGGGTTCGGAACGGTTGAGGCAGTTTGTTTCGGGCGTTGCAGGTCTTGCGGTCCTTACTGCCGATAGACCGTTGCTTCACCGAAGTTGACATTGCTGTCCCCCGCCGGGGCTTCTCTTGCCGTCCGATGACAAAAAGCACGAATAAGTTTCGGATTATCGTAAAAATTCGTATTTTTGACATTGGAAAGAAGCATTCGTTACATCATGGCAAAAGAATTCAAACGCTACCTGGTGACTTCGGCACTCCCCTATGCCAACGGACCCGTGCACATCGGTCACCTGGCGGGAGTCTACATACCTTCGGACATCTACACGCGCTACCTGCGTCTGCGGGGCCGCGACGTCGTCTCGGTCTGCGGATCGGACGAGCATGGCGTGCCCATCACCATCAAGGCCCGCAAGGAGGGCGTCACGCCGCAGGAGATCGTCGACCGTTACCACAACCTTATCAAGGAGTCGTTCCGGCGGCTGGGCATGTCGTTCGACATCTATTCGCGCACCTCGTCCGCAACCCATGCCGCAACGGCGTCGGCTTTTTTTCGCAAACTCTACGACGAGGGCAAGTTCATCGAGAAGACGTCGATGCAGTACTACGACGAGGAGGCCAGGACTTTTCTGGCCGACCGCTACATCGTCGGCACCTGCCCCAAGTGCGGCAATGACCGCGCCTATGGCGACCAGTGCGAAAAGTGCGGTTCCACCCTCTCGCCCGAGGAACTGATAGAGCCCCACAGCGCCGTGTCGGGTTCGGTCCCTGTGATGAAGGAGACCAAACACTGGTATCTGCCTTTGGATCAGTATGAAACATTCTTGCGCGAATGGATTCTCGACGGCCACAAGGAGTGGAAGACCAACGTTTACGGGCAGTGCAAAAGCTGGCTCGACGGCGGTTTGCAGCCGCGTGCCGTGAGCCGTGACCTCGACTGGGGCATTCCGGTTCCCGTGGAGGGGGCCGAGGGCAAGGTGCTCTACGTGTGGTTCGACGCTCCGATCGGTTATATATCTGCTACCAAGGACCTTACGACCGATTGGGAAAAATATTGGAAGTCCGATGACACCAAAATGGTGCACTTCATCGGTAAAGACAACATCGTCTTCCATTGCATCGTCTTTCCGTCGATGCTCAAGGCGCACGGGGGTTATATCTTGCCCGAAAACGTCCCGTCCAACGAGTTTCTCAACCTCGAGGGCGACAAGATTTCCACGTCGCGCAACTGGGCCGTGTGGCTGCACGAGTACCTCGACGACTTCCCGGGCAAGGAGGACGTCCTGCGTTATGTGCTCTGCGCAAATGCGCCCGAGACCAAGGACAACGACTTCACGTGGAAGGATTTCCAGGCCCGCAACAACAACGAATTGGTGGCCGTGCTGGGCAACTTCGTCAACCGTGCTTTGGTACTGACACAGAAGTATTTCGACGGTATCGTCCCTGCTTGCGGCGAGTTGACCGACTACGACCGCGAGACCATCGCTGAGATGGCGGCCGTCAAGGAGTCGCTTGAAAACAACATCGAGCATTACCACTTCCGCGAAGCGTTGAAGGATGCGATGAACATTGCCCGCATCGGAAATCGCTATCTTGCTGATACTGAGCCTTGGAAGGTCATCAAGACAGATCCCGGGCGGGTCAAGACCATTCTTAACATCGCTTTGCAGATCACGGCCAATACCGCTCTGGCTATCGAGCCCTTCATGCCTTTCTCTGCGGCCAAGATTCTTGCCATGCTCGCGGTCGACAAGTTCGATTGGGAGCGTCTCGGTGCGGTCGATCTGATCGCGGCCGGTCACCGTATCGGCGAGCCGGCGCTTCTCTTCGAGAAGATCGAGGACGATGTCATCCAGCGCCAGCTCGACAAGCTGCAGGCCACCAAGGCGGCCAACCTGGCGGCCGAAGCGTCGCAGAAAGTCGAAAAACAGAAAGATTCGGTGACTTTCGATGCTTTTCAGAAGATGGACATCCGAGTTTCGACCATTCTGACGGCTGAAAAAGTGGCAAAAACCAAAAAATTGCTCAAATTGACGGTCGACACCGGCATCGACCAGCGCGAGATCGTGTCGGGTATCGCTGAGCATTTCACGCCCGAGCAACTGATCGGACGTCAGGTGCTGGTGCTCGTCAACCTCGAACCCCGCGAACTCAAAGGCACCCTGTCGCGCGGCATGATCCTGATGGCCGAAGATGCCGACGGAAAACTGCGCCTGCTCGGACCCGATGCCAAGACGGCCGACGGTGCGATCGTGGTATAACCCGAATAACCTTAACTCAATATCATCATGGCCAATATCGACTGGAGCTCATTGGGCTTCGACTACCATAAGACCGACTGCAACGTCCGCTATACTTTTTCCGACGGAAAGTGGAGCCCGATGGAGTTCTCCGACGACGAGTACATCCGGATGCACATGTCGTCTTTCTGTCTGCATTACGGACTCGAGCTTTTCGAAGGACTGAAGGCATTCCGCGGCGTGGACGGCAAGGTCCGGATTTTCCGGGTGGCCGACAATGCCCGTCGTCTGCGTACTTCGGCCGAACGGTTGTGTCTTCCGGTTCCGACCGTGGAGATGATCGTCGAGGGTTGCAAGGAAGTCGTGCGTCGCAACGAGGCTTATATTCCGCCCTACGGAACGGGCGCCTCGCTCTATCTGCGTCCGGTTATGTTCGGCACGTCGGTCGGTCTGGGTGTGAAACCGGCCAAGGAGGCGATGCTGATTATCTATGCTTCGCCCGTCGGCGCCTATTTCAAGGAAGGGATCAAACCTATCAAGGTGGCGCTCGACCGTGAACAGGACCGTGCTGCTCCACGTGGAACAGGCGACGTAAAAGTCGGCGGCAACTATGCGGCCAGCATCTATTCCGGTCAGCATGCCCATGAACTGGGTTATTCCAATGTGCTCTATCTCGATGCTGCAACCCATACGCACATTGAGGAATTCGGGGCTGCGAATTTTTTCGGTATCAAGGACGGTAAATATGTGACGCCGAAGTCGCCTTCGATCCTGCCTTCTATTACCAATATGAGTTTGCGCCAGCTTGCAGTTGACCTGGGCTTGACGGTCGAGGAGCGCGAAGTCCCCGTCGAGGAGCTCTCTACTTTCGAGGAAGTCGGAGCCTGCGGTACGGCTGCCGTCATCTCGCCGGTTTCTAAGATTTTTGACATGCAGACCAATCGGGTTTACGAGTATGGCGAGGAAGTCGGGCCGATGTCGATGAAACTTTTCAATCTTTTGCAGGATATTCAGTACGGTAGAGCTGAGGATAAACACGGTTGGTGTACCGAAGTTTTGTAGTTTCTACCCTACTTCTGTTTTATTATCGGGCGCTTCTTTGGAGCGTCCGTTTTTTGTGAGTTATTATTAATTGTGGTTTCTGCTCAATTTTAGTCGATCGGTTTTTTGATTGCTCCTTTGCTCTTATAATAGGCAAATTTTCAATAGTTTTTCCGGCTATTTTTTATCCTATTATTCTCGCTCTATTCTGTCTCTATCTTATCTCATTTGTATCCGATTTTATTTTCTGTCTTTTGCACTTCCTCCTACCCCACCCTATTTCTCTTTTCTTTTCCCTCCCCTTTTTGTGTATGGTTGCTTTCGCAGGTTGAGTTGCGGTTATACTTTTGGGAATTATAGACTCTTTTTCGTTGAAAAAACTCGCGAAATTTCTGGCGTAAAATTTATCTTGCTGTGTGCTGTCAATACAAGCTAAAAATTTGGCTGATATTTTTTCTGTTAAAATTTTGTTTTTCCTATGTTTTTGACGCTGGTTTTCGGAGCAATATCAAAATATTTTCCGGTTATGGCGTTAATTCTATCGGAGTTTTGTGGTAAGAAAAATTATTTGAAGCTGTAATTTGATCCGATGGTGAGTCTTAAAACTATTTTTGGGGATGTATTTTATTTGAATTTTACATAAAAATCGGAGAAAAAGAGTGCGATTTTCGATGTAATCTGAGTGGCAATATTGTATGCTTGAGACATGCGAAGTTTTATGTTTATTCGAACTTCTGTTGATTATTGTCGGTTTTGTGTCTGACGAAATGTTATTTTGCTGAATAGCATTGGGGCGGGTGGAAACTGAATATCGAGTGATGTTATGAGCAGAGAATTACGAATGCGATATTTGGTTTAATTCATTGATATTCAATATGATGTGTTGATTGCGCGCGACGGATGTATTTTAAAATATAGGGGTTGTTCCACGTGGAACAACCCCTATTTGAGCGATGGAATATGTGCGTGAAACACTCGCTAAATGTATGGGAGTCTTTTTGAATTGAGGTGCTGTGAGGCCTCTTTTAGCGTCCGAATTTAACCAGCAAAACGTTTACGTCGGCGGGTGAAACTCCCGGAATACGGGATGCCTGGCCGATGGTTGCGGGGCGGATCCGATCCAGTTTCTGGCGCGCTTCGATGGTGAGAGCGTTCATTCGGGCGTAATCGAAATCTTCGGGAATGGCGATGTTTTCGAGCCGATGCAACTTTTCGGCGATGAATTTTTCGCGCTCGATATACCCGCGATATTTGATTTGTATTTCCGCTTCCTCGATGGCGTCGGCCGGGATTTGGTTGGAGGTGATGAACCGTTCGAGTTTCGGAAGCACCTTCTGCAACGATTCGAACGTTACACCATTACGCATCAGAATGTCGTTGAGCTTCCGGCCTTGAGTGAGCGGGTCGGAACCGACGGAGCGGAGATAATCGTTCACTTCATCGGCCTTGACACTCTGTTCTTTTGCGAAAGATACGAGGGCCTCGACAGCAGATTTTTTCCGGAGAAAAGTCTCGTAATTCTTTCGTGTGACCAGCCCGATTTTGTGTCCCAGCGGCGTAAGGCGTAGGTCGGCATTGTCCTGCCGGAGCAGAATGCGATACTCGGCCCGCGAGGTGAACATCCGGTAGGGTTCGTCCACGCCTTTGGTCACCAGATCGTCGATCAGCACGCCGATATAGGCTTCGTCGCGCTTCAACACGATGGGTTCCTCTCCTTTCAAGGCCCGGTGGGCATTGATACCTGCCATCAGACCCTGTGCCGCAGCCTCCTCGTAACCGGTAGTGCCATTGACCTGGCCGGCAAAATAAAGTCCTTTTACGAGTTTGGTTTCGAGCGAATGGTGCAGCTGCGTGGGTGGGAAATAGTCGTATTCGATGGCGTAGCCCGGGCGGAAAACGTGTACATCCTCCAGTCCGCGTATCTTGTGCAGCGCTTCCAGCTGGATTTCCCAGGGCAGCGAGGAGGAGAACCCGTTGAGATAATATTCGTTGGTGGTGCGGCCTTCGGGCTCAAGAAAGAGCTGGTGCTGCTCTTTTTCAGCGAAGGTCCGCAACTTGTCTTCGATGCTCGGGCAATAGCGCGGGCCGATGCCCCGGATGGTGCCGTTGAAGAGCGGCGACCGGTCGAAACCCCGGCGCAGGATGTCATGAACTTCGGGCGAAGTGTAGACCAGAAAGCAGGGCAATTGGTCCTCGACGGGATGCGTGTCGTTGGAAAAAGAGAATTTTTCGGGCATCGCGTCGCCCTCCTGGAGCTCGAGCGCTTCGAAGTCGATCGTTCGGGCATCGAGGCGTGCCGGGGTGCCGGTCTTCATGCGGCCCGTTTCGAATCCCAGGGCGGTGAGACATTGCGTGATTCCGTGCGAGGCGGCATCCCCTGCTCTACCCCCTTCGGCGTTGGAGGAGCCGCAGTGCATGACCCCGTCGAGGAAAGTGCCAGCCGTGAGCACGACAGCGCGGCAGGCGAACTCCACCCCCATGCGGGTTTTGACGCCGCGGATGCGGGGAGTCGGGCCGGCCGTCGTATCGACAAGCAGCTCGGTGGCGGTGTCCTGCCAGATGTAGAGGTTCTGGGTGTTCTCCAGCGTGCGGCGCCAAACTTCCGAAAAGCGCGTTTTGTCGCACTGTGCACGCGGACTCCACATGGCGGCGCCTTTTGAGCGGTTGAGCATGCGGAACTGCACGGCCGTGAGGTCGGCGATGCGGCCCGTCTGTCCTCCGAGTGCATCTATTTCTCTGACAATCTGACCTTTGGCTATTCCTCCGATGGCCGGATTGCACGACATGGATGCCATTTTGGTCATGTCCATCGTCAGCAACAGCGTGCGGGTTCCCAGCCGGGCCGCGGCCGCGGCCGCTTCGCATCCGGCGTGTCCGCCGCCGATGATTATGAGATCGTATTCGAGCATGATGGCTTGATTGGGATGTATGCGGCGCGAAGATAATGATTTATTTTCGTTCGGTGGCGGCGGATCGGTTTTTCGGAGAGGCCGCCAGCCGTTGTAGCAACGTGTTTCCTTTGGCGTTTGTACCGATGAGGGGCGTTTTTCAACGGGTATGCTCCGGCCGCGGGACTGCGCCTGTTTCGGAGTTCGGATGTGTGGGCCGATAGCACGTGATACATGGTGGCGACCGTGCAGAAAATGTACCGATGACGGAAACCGGCGGCGGAATCGGCTATCTTTGCATCCGAAAACAGCTGACCCGGAGTGACAAGGGTTACGGCTTTTGTCAGCGTGGTTAGTAGATTCAGCAATCCGCTGGCGGCGTAATGATGTGGGTGGGTTTATAAGGAAATAGTTGTTTGTGGGCAATTCGCAGAATTGCACGAGCCGCAGCCGGTTCTCGGTTTTAATAGTGGTACAAGAGATATTCTCGTGCCGAAGCCAGCGGGGGCGAGTATTGCGAGCCTCCGCAGGGCGGGGCTTCGGCTCGCCCGGCTAAAGCCGGCTTTCTTCGCAAACCGAATACAGAACAACTAATTTCTACTTCTCAACCTGCGTTGCTGCCAGTTGCTTATTCCAGTCTGCCGCGGAGCTGAGAACAAAACAATGCAAAATGCACAATTAAGAAGTAGTTTGTTATTCTGAGGAGCATAGCGACGAAGAATCTGTATCGTCAGCATACAGATGTTTGACTACACTTCGTTTGTCTTTCTCCTCCTTGCGAGGCAGAGTCCGTCCGCGGTCTTTGGTTCGCAAGGGAAAAGATTCTTCACTTCGTTCAGAATGACAAAGGGCTTGGATTCGGGGCGCAGCCGGCCCGGGCGAACGATTTGCTGTCGCCGTCGTTCGGCTCTTCGAGCCGTGCGGGCCGCAGCCTCCCCCGGCGGAGGCCCGCAAGCGTGCCCCGCAGGCTGCGCCCGACATTCCGTACGAAGTAAACGCATCGACATTCGTTCCGAAAACCATTGTTCCGCACCCGCCGCCGCATTCCTCATAGCGATTGCTCCACAGCGCCTGCTACGGGCTACCGCACTGAGTGGTCGGGAGCCTTGGACAACGTCGGCGGTCGCGGCTATGCGTGGGCTTCTTCGTCTTATGCGTCGGGGCATTCGAACGGTGCCCGGTTGCGTCTCGGTGCGGACATGGCGGACCCGTTGTCCAACTACAACCGTTCGTGCGGCTTTCCCGTGCGCTGCGTCCAAGCATCTGCAGCTGTTTTTGAGAACCGGTGAGGGAAGGTTCGTGTTTCGGGATGCCGGGGCTTCTGGAGTTATGTTGCCGCTCATAGATAGATCGGCCTGCGAAGTGCGGCGGAACATAGTTCGGCGACGGGGAAAGCATAGCTCGGTCATGATGCCGGGGAGCAGGGAGCGGGCGTCGTCCGGTGCTCGGACCGCGGCAACGGAGGTCGGCCGGGGTAACGAATCGTAACTTTGCAGCGAAAAAAGAAGCCTCCGAAAAGCCGTTTCAGCAAAATTAATCTTACCTTTGCGTAAGATCGGCAGCGCTCCGGCCAATCGGGACGGAACGGTTGTTGCCCGGCGGCTTGTGCCGTTGTTGTAGCCGGTCGGACCTATTCCCGAGGAAAATTCATCAAAAATAACTCACATGTACGGTAAAATCAAGGAACACCTGCAGCACGAATTGGCCGAAATCAAGGCCGCGGGTCTCTACAAGACGGAACGCGTGATCGAGTCGCCCCAGCGGGCCGAGATCGAAGTGGCGGGCCGCAAGGTGCTGAACTTCTGTGCCAACAACTACCTGGGTCTTTCGGACAATGCGCGGCTGATCGAAGCGGCGAAAAAGGCGATGGACGCCCGTGGTTACGGCATGTCGTCGGTGCGTTTCATCTGCGGCTGCCAGGACATGCACAAGGAGCTGGAAAAGGCCGTGTCGGACTATTTCGGTACGGAGGATACGATTCTCTATGCCGCCTGCTTCGATGCCAACGGCGGCGTTTTCGAACCCCTTTTCACGGAGGAGGACGCCATCATTTCCGATGCGCTGAACCATGCCTCGATCATCGACGGCGTGCGTCTGTGCAAGGCCGTGCGCTATCGTTATGCCAATGCCGACATGGCCGAACTGGAGGAGTGTCTCAAGAAAGCGCAGGCGCAGCGTTTCCGCATCATCTGCACCGACGGGGTCTTCTCGATGGACGGCAATGCCGCTCCGCTGGACAAGATCTGCGCCCTGGCTGAGAAATACGACGCTCTGGTGATGGTCGACGAGTGCCATTCGGCCGGTGTTCTGGGCAAGACGGGCCGCGGCATCACCGAACTTTACAACCTGCGCGGAGAGGTCGACATCCTGACCGGCACGCTGGGCAAGGCCTTCGGAGGTGCCGTGGGGGGGTTCACGACGGGCCGCAAGGAGATCATCGACATGCTGCGCCAGCGTTCGCGCCCCTATCTTTTCTCCAACTCGCTGCCTCCCGCCGTGGTGGGAGCCGGAATCGAGATGTTCCGCATGCTCGGCGAGAGCAACGAACTGCACGACCGTCTGGTGGCCAACGTGGAGCATTTCCGCGCCGGGATGATGGCTGCGGGCTTCGACATCAAGCCCACGCAGTCGGCCATCTGCGCCGTGATGCTCTACGATGCCAAGCTGTCGCAGGATTTCGCGGCCCGGCTGCAGGACGAAGGGGTCTTCGTTACGGGTTTCTACTACCCTGTCGTGCCCAAGGGGCAGGCCCGCATCCGCGTGCAGGTGTCGGCGGGTCACACCCCCGAACAACTCGACCGCTGCATTGCGGCCTTCGTGAAGGTGGGCAAGGAACTGAAAGTCATCGAATAACGCGTAAATCCTATGTCGAAAGTCACGTTGGACGCCATTGATCGCAAGATACTCAAGTATCTGATCAAGAACGCGCGGATGCCCTTCCTGGAGATCGCGCGCGAATGCGGCATTTCGGGCGCTGCCATCCATCAGCGCATCCGCAAGCTCCACGACCAGGGGGTGATTCTGGGCAGCCGGCTGATCGTCGATCCCAAAACCATGGGTTTCGATGTCTGCGCCTACATCAACATCACGCTCAAGGATCCGCAGCTACTCAAGCCGACGGTGGAGAATCTGAAGGAGGTGCCCGAGATCGTGGAGTGCCACTTCGTTACCGGCAAGGGCAATATTCTGGTGAAGCTCTACTGCGTGGATAACGAACACCTCATGCAAACGATTTTCGAGGGCATTCTGCGCATCCAAGGCATCGCGACGACCGAAACCACCATCTCGCTTGAAGAGTCGTTCCAGCGGCAGGTAAACGTCGATTTTATCGAGTCGTAAAGCCGGGGTCTGTCGGGTCGCCGCCCTACCCTATTTTGTTCGGCCCTGTTCGGCTGTGTTTGAATCCCCGATGCTTGCGAGCGTCGGGGATTTTGTTGGGCGGCCCCGGCCTGGAACCGATTCGTCGGTTCGGGTTTGCGTTTTTTTGCTTTTATGGCGAATCCCTTTCTCTTGCTTTGTTCTTGTTGGTGGTTGGGGCTTAACTTCGCTCGGGGCGTTTTTAGGGCGTTTCACGCCTTGTCTTGTCTCTTGTTCTGCTACCCCACCCCATCCCGCCCCGCCGCTCCGTCTCTGCTCCAGTCATGCCCTGTCTCTCCTTATACTCGGGTTTCGGACCACTTTCTGGCGCCATCCGATTTGGCCGATTTTCCGTGTGAATAATTTTTGTTTTATCTTCGCTTCCGCAACTTCACACCCGGAGTGGTGCGGATCATGGTTCGCATCAGCGTGGTTTATGTAGATTCAGCAGTCCGCTGGCGGTGTGATGGCGCGGTGGGTTTTATAAGGAAATTGTTGTTTTGGGTAGTTCGCAGAATCGCGTCAGCCGATCCTAAGTCTGGTTTCGATAGAGGCATAGCAATTATTCTCGTGCCGAAGCCAGCGGGGCGAGCCCCGTTAAGAACGGGGATTTGTAAATTCTGCGAGCCTCCGCATGGCGGGGCTTCGGCTCGCCCGGCTAAAGCCGGATTTTTCTGCAAACCGAACATAGAACAGCCAATTCCCACTTCTCAATCCGCGTTGCCGTCAGTTGACAACACCAGTCTGCCGCGGAGTTTGCGAACAATTTGCTGTTGTCGCCGTCGTTCGGCTCCTTGAGCCGTGCGGGCCGCAGCCTCCCGCAGCGGAGGCCCGCAAGCGTGCCCCGCAGGCTGCGCCCGACATATCCTTAAACCATTGTTCCGCATCCTCCGCTGCATTCCTCCGAGCGATTGCTTCACAGCGCCTGCTACGGGCTACCGCCGCGAGTCGTCGGGAGGCTTGACGAGCATTGGTTCGAGCGGCAATTACCATGCTTCGTCTCCCCGTTTCTCGGGCAGCCCCTATGCGTGCTACTTCTCTTTCGGTGCCAGCAGTGTGCAGACGCTGAATGGCGGGAGCGGGTCTCGTGCTTTCGGTCTTTCCGTGCGCTGCGTCCAAGCATCTGCACCGAAGTTGCTTTTTGTTGCCTTCAGTCGGGATGCAGCGGTCGCTACCCCACTTTTTATATCGAAAAACGATAAATATTTTTTGATATTCAAAATTTGTGTATATATTTGCCACAACAATACCTCGCGCAGCGAACGTATGTTTTCCTCTCGCCGGGTCGTTTTCCGGTTGGTGCGTCGTCGGTTTGCTCGCCGGAGCCCGAAGATGTCGGGCGGTTGCTGCCCGGATGAAACGCAGTAAAGACGCAAAAGAAGAAGCGCTTGTGCGCCGAACGTTCGAAACAAACGATAAGACCCCTAAATAGATTCCGAAAATGGATTTGCTAACAGTTGAACATGTCAGCAAGCATTACGCCCGGCACACGGCGCTGGACGATGTCTCGCTGGCCATTCCGCGCGGTTCGGTCTACGGCCTGCTCGGTCCCAACGGAGCCGGTAAAACGACGCTGATCCGCATCATCAACCGCATCACGGCCCCCGACAGCGGGCGTGTGCTGTTCGGCGATCGCGAAATCGCGCCTGCGGATGTCTTGCGCATAGGTTATCTGCCCGAGGAGCGCGGTCTCTACAAAAAGATGAAGGTCGGCGAACAGGCGCTCTTCTTCGCTCGGCTCAAGGGCCTTTCGCGGCGCGATGCCACGGCGCGGCTCAAAGTCTGGTTCGAGCGTTTCGGCATTGCCGACTGGTGGGACAAGAAGGTCGAGGAGCTCTCCAAGGGCATGGCGCAGAAGGTGCAGTTCATCGTCACGGTGCTGCACGAGCCCGAGCTGCTGATCTTCGACGAACCGTTTTCGGGTTTCGATCCCATCAACGCCAATCTGCTGAAAGAGGAGATTCTGGCCTTGCGCGACAAGGGGGCGACGGTCATCTTCTCGACGCACAACATGTCGTCGGTGGAGGAGATCTGCGACCACATTACGTTGATCAACAAGTCGCACAACATCCTTTCGGGCCGTGTGGACGACATCCGCCGCCGGCATGGCGCCAATGTTTTCGAAGTGGCCTACCGGGGCGAGGAGGAGACCCTGCGACGGGTCGCCGGCGAACTGCAATGCCGGATTCTCGATGCCGAAGCCGAGGAGTCGGCCTATCGCACGCTCCGGCTGCAGGTTGCCGACGGGGGCGAAGTGCGGCGCGTCATCGCGGCGCTCAACGAGGCCGTCGAGCTGCGGTCGTTCCACGAAGTGATTCCCTCGATGAACGACATCTTCATCCGGGCCGTCAACGGCACGCTCTGAAAAATCCCGCAATCATGAAAAAAGCAGAGAAGACCTTGCTGATGTTCTCCGGAGCCCTCCTTTTCGCCTGCGGTCTCGCCGGTCTGATCTGGCGTGCGACGGTCGAAAAGGCGACCGTCTCCTTGATCTGGGTCATCATCTTCATGTCGGTCGGTGTCGTCCTGTTCGCATCGGCGCAGAATAAACAGTAAAACCACGAGTCCATGTCCAACATTTTTCTTATCGTACAGCGCGAATTCAACGAGCGCGTCCGCAAGAAATCTTTCATTGTCACTACCCTGCTGATGCCTGTGCTGATGCTCGGTCTGATGGCCGCTCCGGCGCTCATCATGCAGTTTTCGCGCGGCGACCGAAAGCGCATCGCCGTGGTCGACGAGAGCGGCCTGGTGGCCTCCCGGCTGCAGAGCGGCGACGAACTGGTGTTCGAGCCGACGGACCTTGCGGCCGACGAGGCCCGGCGCGAGCTGACCGATCGTTTCGGGGTGCTCTGCATCGGCAGCGACATTCTGACCAACCCCAACAACGTACGTCTGTACGCCAATTCATCGTCGTCGCTGACGGTCGAGAGCACCATCACGGGGCAGATCGAACAGATTCTGGAAGCCGAAAAGCTCAAGGGCTACAACATCGGGAACCTCTCGCAGATACTCGACGACGTGAAGACGACGGTCGTGATGCAGACCTACCGCAACGACAAGTCGCAGGAGGAGAATTCGCAGGCGCAGTCGTCGGTGGTGGCCACGGTGCTGGGATACGTGTTGGGTTTCGTGCTCTACATGTTCCTGCTGATCTACGGTTCGATGGTCATGCAGTCGGTCATCGAGGAGAAGAACAGCCGCGTGCTGGAGGTCATGGTGTCGTCGGTGCGGCCGTTCGACCTGATGCTGGGCAAGATTCTGGGCGTGGCGATGGTCGCTGTGGTGCAGATCGTGGTGTGGGCCGTGCTGATATGCGGTGTCGGCAGCGTGCTGATTCCCTCGCTGATGCCTTCCGACGTGATGGCCGGGGCGCAGGCCATGCAGGCGGGGCTGCCCGACGCGGCCGTTGCAGGCGGCATGGACCCGACCATGCTGTCGGCCGTGGCGGCGATGACCGACATGGGTTATGTGGTGAAGATATTCGTCTGCCTGCTGCTCTTCGTATTCGGGGGCTACCTGCTCTACTCGGCGATGTTCGCCGCCGTGGGTTCGGCCGTCGACAACGTGCAGGACGCCTCGCAGCTCCAGCTGCCCGTTACGCTGCCCGTCATTCTGGCGCTTTTCGCGATGTTCGCCGTGATCAAGGACCCCAATTCGCAGCTGGCGTTCTGGTTCTCGATGATTCCGCTCACGTCGCCCGTGGTGATGATGGCCCGCATCCCTTACGACATCCCGATGTGGGAAATCGTCCTGTCGCTGGCGCTGCTCTATGTTTCGTTCGTGGGGATGGTGTGGCTGGCGGCCAAAATCTACCGCGTCGGAATCTTCATGTACGGCAAGAAACCCACGTTCCGCGAACTGGCCAAGTGGTTGAGGTACAAGTATTGACGCCGTCGGTGTTTCGTGCCGGGCAGCGGCCTTTCGGGGTCGGGCGGATCGTTAATTGTTAATTTTATAACGCAATTCTTGAATTTTTTCATTAAATTTGCGGCGCAGCGCACGTAACGTTAACGAACTACGAAATATTTAACAGTCAAACAACTATGATTTCGATCGACAACTACGATTTCAAGGGTAAGCGCGCGCTTATCCGTGTGGATTTCAACGTGCCCCTCGACGACAAGGGCCAGGTGACCGACGACACCCGCATCCGTGCGGCCGTGCCGACCATCAAGAAGGTGCTGTCGGAGGGCGGTTCGGTGATTCTGATGTCGCACATGGGACGTCCCAAGAAGAATCCCGATCCCAAGTATTCGCTCGAGCAGATCGTGCCCGCCGTCGAGAAGAACCTCGGCGTGAAGGTCGCTTTCGCCGGCGACTGCATGGGCGACAAGGCCGCCGAAATGGCCAAGGCGTTGAAGCCCGGCGAGGTGCTGCTGCTCGAAAACCTGCGTTTCTACGCCGAGGAGGAGGGCAAGCCCCGCGGTCTGGCCGAAGATGCCACCAAGGAGGAGAAGGACGCCGCCAAGAAGGCGCTGAAGGAGGGTCCGCAGAAGGAGTTCGTCAAGAAGCTCGCTTCGCTGGGCGACTGCTACATCAACGACGCGTTCGGCACGGCGCACCGCAAGCACGCATCGACCTACCTCATTGCCAGGTACTTCCCCAACGACAAGATGTTCGGCTACCTGATGGAGCGCGAGGTAAAGGCCATCGCCGCCGTCATGGAGAACCCCGCGCGCCCGTTCTGCGCCATCATCGGCGGTTCGAAGGTGTCGTCGAAGATCGGCGTCATCAAAGCCTTGATCGAGAAGTGCGATTCGATCGTCATCGGCGGCGGCATGACCTATACGTTCGCCGCAGCGCAGGGCGGCAAGGTCGGCAACTCGATCTGCGAGCCCGACATGTTCCCCGTGGCGCTCGAAATCCTGGAGCTGGCCAAGCAGAAGGGCGTGAAACTCGTCATGTCGCCCGATGCACTCATCGCCGACGACTTCTCGCAGAACGCCAACACCAAGACCGCTCCGGCCAACGACATTCCCGACGGCTGGGAGGGTGTCGACATCGCCGACCAGGGCAAGAAGGCCTTCCGCGAGCACATCCTCGGCTGCAAGACCATCCTGTGGAACGGCCCCGTGGGCGTCTTCGAGATCGACAAGTTCGCTACGGGTTCCAAGGAAGTGGCCTTGGCCATCGCCGAGGCTACCAAGAACGGCGCCTATTCGCTCATCGGCGGCGGCGACTCGGTGGCCTGCGTCAACAAGTTCGGCCTGGCCGACCAGGTATCCTACATCTCGACGGGCGGCGGTGCGCTGCTCGAATACATCGAGTTCGGCGACCTGCCCGGTGTGGCGGCCATCCGCGAATAAACACGAAAAGGCCGCTCCCGAGGAGCGGCCTTTTTGGTTGCTAACCTTGTATGCCGCGTCGGATCCCTCCGGCGGCGCATGCGGCGTAAAGTTCGTCCGGTGGCTGGCGCCGGGCGGTTTCTACGAACGTTCAAAACTCCAAACATGAAAAAAGTATTTGTCTTAGCAGCAATGGTTTGTATGGCAGGTTGTCAGAATAAGCCGAAAGCGCCGGCCATCGACATGGCCAATTTCGACCTCTCGGTCGCTCCCGCAGAGGATTTCTATCAGTATGCCACGGGCGGCTGGCAGGCGCACAACCCGCTCAAGCCCGAGTTTTCGCGCTACGGGTCGTTCGACGTGCTGCGCGAGAACAACGAGAAGCGCATCAACGAACTTTTTGCCGAGATGACCACTCGCGCCGCCGCGCCGGGTTCGGTCGAACAGAAGATCTCCGATCTCTACAAGATGGGGCTCGACTCCGCGCGGCTCAATGCCGAGGGTGCGGCGCCCGTCAAGGCTGCCGTTGACTCGCTGCTGGCCATCGCCGACCGGTCGCAGCTGACCGCCGCCATCGCCGGTCTCCACTCGGCCGTGGCCAATCCGTTCTTCTCGGTGGGCGTGGAAGCCGATCTGATGAACAGCTCGATGAATGCGCTCTACGCTTCGCAGTCGGGGCTGATGATGGGCGACCGCGACTACTATCTCGATGCCGAGAACGAGAAGTTCCGCGATGCCTACAAGACCTATCTCTCTACCCTTTTCCGCCTCGCGGGGCTGCCCGAGGAGGAGATCGGCAAGGCGGTCGAGGGCACGATGGCGATCGAAACGCGGCTGGCCGACAAGATGTGGTCGAGCGTGGAGCTGCGCGACATTCCGGCGCAGTACAACCCCATGCCGAGAACTCAGTTCGAGGCCACGTACGATGCTATCGACTGGCCGACCTACTACCGTACGATGGGTATCGGCGACTTCGATACGATCATCGTGTCGACCCCTTCGTCGCTGGCCAACGCCAATAAACTGCTGAAGACGGCGTCGCTCGATGAAATCCGCTACTACCTGGCTGCACAGTATATTGATGCGGCCGCCAACTACCTGAGCGACGATTTCCAGAACGCTTCGTTCGAGTTCTTCGGCAAGACGATGGCCGGACAGAAGGAGATGAAACCCCGCTGGAAGCGCGCCATGTCGGTTCCCAACAGCACGCTTTCGGAGGCCGTGGGCGAGATCTACGTGGCCAAATACTTCCCCGAGGAGGACAAGACCCGCATGCTCGCTCTGGTGAAGAACCTCCAGACGGCGCTGGGCCAGCATATCGACTCGCTCGACTGGATGTCGGCCGAGACCAAGGCCCGGGCCCGCGAGAAGCTGGCGTCGTTCACCGTGAAGATCGGCTACCCCGACAAGTGGAAGGACTATTCGACGCTCGAAATCGACCCCTCGAAGAGCTATTGGGAAAACATCGTCAATGCCAGCGCCTGGTATACGGCCGACAACATCGCCGACCTGGGCAAACCCGTCGACCGTAGCGAGTGGTACATGCCCCCGCAGATGGTCAATGCCTACTACAGCCCGCTGACCAACGAAATCTGCTTCCCGGCCGCTATTCTCCAGCCGCCGTTCTTCAACCCTGCGGCCGACGACGCGGTGAACTACGGTGCCATCGGCGTGGTGATCGGTCATGAAATGACCCACGGATTCGACGACCAGGGTCGCAACTTCGACAAGGACGGCAACATGAACAACTGGTGGACCGAGGCCGATTCGGAGGCGTTCAAGGCCAAGACCGACATCCTGGTCAAGCAGTTCGACGCCATCGAGGTGCTGCCCGCCAAGGAGGGTCAGCCTGCCATCTTCGCCAACGGTGCCTTGTCGCTGGGCGAGAACATTGCCGATCAGGGCGGTTTGCGCGTGGCCTGGACGGCTTATCGCAACTCGCTGGAGGGTCAGCCCGCCCCGGCGCCGATCGACGGTTTTACGGACGCTCAGCGCTTCTATCTGGGCTATGCGACCCTGTGGGCGCAGAACATCCGCGACGAGGAGATCGCACGACTGACCAAGCTCGATGTGCATTCGCTCGGCAAGTGGCGCGTGAATGCCACGCTGCGTAACCTCCAGTCGTTCTACGATGCCTTCGGCATCACCGAGGGCGCCATGTTCCTGCCCGAGGAGCAGCGCGTGATTATCTGGTAGCAGGACTTTTCAGAAACAGGAAACCCCGGAGCAAATCTCCGGGGTTTCCTGTTTTATCGGGAAGCGAGGGTCCGTGTGTGCCGTCGGACGGCGGAGGGCAGGTTCGCTCCTTTGTTCGGAACGGCAAAAACTTATCCGTAAATGCCGGGGTCTGTCGGTTCGGTATTCGGTCTGTCGGGGGAGGCGGGGATTCAGGCTTGTTTTCGGACCGCAGCCCGGCACACGCCCGGCAACAGCCGGAAAATCGCATGCCTCCGCTGCGGGAGGTTGCGGCTTATGAGGGTCTGAGAGCCGCATAAACGGCGGAGGGGTATTCTTGCGGACAAGCATCAAGAGAATGGTTCGTGCCTCTTCTTTAGCCCAAAAGAGCAGCCCCGCAAATACCGGGTTGCAACATTTCCCTGCCGGGGAGGTTTACTCGCTTCGGCAAAGCTCGAAACAAGTTCGGCTCTGCACCCGGCTTAAGAAAACAGCTGTTGCTGCTGTCCGGCCGGCGGACGATTCCCGGGTCCTACCCCGGGGCAACCGATTCCTGCTCCGACCTCCAGCGCGAACCCGCATCTGCCTGCCGCGCTGACACAAACCAAACCGTGACGGGAAACGGTGCATGAATCATGAACCGCGCCTGTATCACTCCGGGCGGGGGCTGCCTGAGATGGTGAAAAAGCAGCGGCAGACGACGCAACTCACTTGTTTGCCGTACACGATGAAACGGTCAACAAAAATCTGCCGCTGCTATCTTTTTCCGATTGCATCCGGCAGAAAAAAAGAAGTGTGCCGTTCTACGCTTTCGATGGCTTCCGATAGGCCCGGGTTTCGTAAAATTCGGCACACGTCCTATGAATACAGGAAGACGCTGCCGATTTATTACTTTGAGGTTCTGGCAAACCTTTGGCCTATAAAACAACACACGCCCTCCTGAGAGGGTCGGTGTATCTTAAGCCATAAAATGTACCAGATTTCAAAGTAAAGATACAATCGCTATAACGAAATATGTAAAGAACCCTGTGCTGTAATCTTAACTTGGAGTAAGATTGTCCGAATGCAAATGTAAAAAAACTTTTCGGAACATGCAAAACTCCGGCCGGCAGCTTTCGTTGAGGTGCGGAAATTCCGTTGCTGCCGTTGTTCTGTCGTTGTTCCGCAGCAATGCGGCGCGAGCGGCGCAGTTTTCCGAAAAAGTTGCTTCCGGGTTGATTGCCAAATCAATAGAATCTTCCCTTGGGCGCGAAGATGGCGTAACCGAAATTGAAAGTGAGGTACATGTTCCGCCAGTCGTGGAGGTCGTATTTGGTCAGTGCAAGGCTGACAGGGCCGATGGGGGTGTGGTAGACCAGCGACGCCTCGGTGATGTAGTGCCACCGCTGGTCGGCGCGTCCCGTGGGCGAAAGTTCGTCGTGACGCTCGCGCAGCATGGTGTAGAATCCCGTGCGGAAGAAGAAGTTGGGCATCAGGTCGAACGTGGGCATGACACCGGCGGCGACGAAGCGTTTGGCCCGGAAATCGGGCATGTAGATCATCTTCGAGTGCTGGACGGGCGTGTAGGCGGGCATGACCATGCGCGTGGCGCCGGCGGTGGTGAAGCGGGGCAGGTCGGTGACGACGGCGTCGAAGTTGAACCCGATGGAGAACCAGCGGCACGCGGGGATGTCGTGATAGATGTCCCACGAGAACCGCCCTCCGAACCACCGGCGCGGGATCCGGCTGATGAAGCTGCGGGTGTTGAACGGCGAGAACTTGTCGCGGCCGGAGATGTAGATGGCCGAGACGGTGAGGTCGGAGCCGCGGCGGGGATAGAGCACCTTGTCGAGGGTGTTGCGCTCGACCTCGGCCTTGATGCCGAAGTAGGAGAAGCGGGTGTGGTCGAAGGCCGAGAGATTGTCGGAGACGTAGTGGAAATTGGCGAAACCGCCGTTGGTCTGGAGCGTGACGACGCTGCGCTGCGTGAGCGGCATGCCGGCGCAGAGCGAGACGAAACCCTCGCTCTCCTTGACGGACGCCGTGTTGTCGATCTTGGAGAGCCGCCCGAAAGAGCCGTGCCGGTAGTTGCTGACCGAGAAGTCGGCCGAGTAGCTCAGAAAGAGCGGCCGCCACAGGAAAAAGTCGGTACGGCCGCCCAGCGCGCCCCACGTGTAGAGAGGTCCGAGGTAGAGATCGAGACCGAACTGCTGGGCGGCGCGGCCTACGGTGCGGTAGTCGATGCCCAGGTATACCTGGTTGAAAGCCGTGGAGGAGGCGTTGCCGCCCACCGTGAACTTGAAGTTGGGCTTGGCGGTGAACCGTGCGGCGAAGGTGTAGCTGCCGCGCAGGGAGTCGTAGCGTACGGTGGGGTAGTCCAGGGTGATGTCGTCGTCGGCCAGAATGCCGTAGAGGTTGTCGCGCAGTTCGGCGAATTCCATGCGGCGCTGCTGGCCGGGCATGCGGCGTTCGACCTGCACGAAGTCGCGCAGGTAGGCGCGCTGGGCCTCGGTGGGACCCTCGAATTCGTAGTTGTCGAAGACCAGAGGCGGACATTTAGCGCGGAAAGCGAGGCGCCGGGCCTCGAACTCCTCGGGGGTGCGGTGCTGGCTCACGGCGGCCCGTATCTGCGGCATGGCCTCCATGGCGTCGGCATAGCCGGCATCCATGATGGGGTCGGGCCGGTCGAAGTCGAGCATGCCCGCTTCGACGCCGCGGCGGATCGTGACGCTGCGCCCCTCGGGCAGGGTGTAGTCGGTGTCCTGCATGGCGAGCATGAAAGCCTGGTCGAGCATGCTGCTCTCGGGGGTCGGCGGCGTGTTGCCGCTGGTGCAGATGGAGCCCACGATCAGCGCAGGCCGGAACTCCTGGTCGAGGGGTTTCCACGGGAAGTTGTCGTAGATGCCGCCGTCGTAGAGTAGCATCGAATCGCGCTGCATAGGTTTGAATACCAGCGGAATGGACATCGACGAACGCACCGCTTCGCCCAGATCGCCGCGGCGCAGGACCACGGGCGTGCGGTGGTTGATGTCGCTGGCCACGCAGAGGAAAGGCACCATCAGCCGGTCGAAATTGCCGCCCGACGCGGCCGTTGCCGAAGCGAAGAGTTCGGCGAAAGCCATGTCGATCTGCGTGGAGGAGATCAGGTTGGAGGGCACGCGGAACTTGCGCTTGGGGGCGCTCAGGTCGAAGCGGAAGCTCACCATCGCAGGGTTGTGGCTTATCTGCCGGTAGAAAGACATGTAGCGGATGGGATCGATGCGCCCCGAGACCCACTCCTTCACCACGCCCGAGGAGACGATTTCCCGCATTTCGGCGGGCGAATAACCGGCCGCGTACATGGCCGCGACGATCGAACCCATGGAGGTGCCGGCCACGAAATCGACGGGTATGCCCTCCTGTTCGAGCGCTTCGAGCACGCCGATGTGGTAGAGGCCCTTGGCGCCGCCGCCGCTCAGCACCACGCCCACGCCGCGGCGTGCCGGCAGGGAGCCGTCGTGCGGAGTTTGCGCCCGAAGCGGGCTGAAAAGCGCCAGGGCGCAGAGCGGAAGCAGGAAACGGTACATGGGGCGAAGCATACGGTTTTTGGGGATCATGCTGAACATGGGGTTGATGACGGTCGGGTTCGGAAGGTCTGCATTCGCAGGGTTCTCCCGCGCGGGCCCCGGTCGTTTCGGCGCGGACCGGGGCCCGCATCGGTCGGGGCGGTGCAAACTAAATGCGGATTGTGAATTATGAATCGTGAATTTTTTTTAACTTTGCACATTAAAGGCTTTGTGCCAAAAGTAGGTAAAAACGACAAACCGACAAAATATGACCGACAAAATCAACGAACTTCTCCGACGCGTCGAAGAATTCAAACCCAAGGCAGCGGCCGAAATCGAGGAATTCCGCATCAGGATGCTGGGTAAAAAAGGCGAACTGACGGCTCTGATGGAGGAATTCAAGACGGTGGCGCCGGAACTCAAGCGCGAGTTGGGCCAGCAGCTCAACCGGCTGAAGAACGAAGCCACGACGCGCATCAACGCCCTGCGCGAGGAGTTGCAGAACGCCGCGGCAGACGCTTCGGCGGCGGCATCCGACGACCTGACCCGCCCGGGTTCGGCCGAGCGGCTGGGTTCGCGCCATCCCATTTCGTTGGTCCGCAACCGCATCGTCGAGGTCTTCTCGCGCCTGGGCTACACGGTGGCCGAGGGTCCCGAGATCGAAGACGACTGGCATGTTTTCTCGGCGCTGAACTTCCCGCCCGAGCATCCGGCGCGCGACATGCAGGACACGTTCTTTATTGCTAAGAACCCCGACATCCTCCTGCGCACGCACACTTCGTCGATCCAGGTGCGGACCATGGAGCACCAGAAACCGCCCATCCGCGTGATCTGCCCGGGCCGCGTCTTCCGCAACGAGGCGATCTCCTACCGCGCCCACTGCATCTTCCACCAGATCGAGGGCCTCTACATCGACGAGGGGGTCTCGTTCGCCGACATGAAACAGTCGCTGCTCTACTTCGCCAAGGAGATCTTCGGCGAGCAGACGGCCATCCGCATGCGCCCCTCCTACTTCCCCTTCACCGAGCCGTCGGCCGAGGTCGACGTCTCGTGCAACCTTTGCGGCGGCAAGGGCTGCCCGGTCTGCAAGGGCACCGGGTGGCTGGAGATCATGGGCTGTGGCATGGTGGACCCCAACGTGCTGAAAGCAAACAACATCGACCCCGACAAGTATTCCGGCTTCGCGTTCGGCATGGGTATTGAGCGCATCGCCATGCTCAAATACGGAGTCAAGGACCTGCGTCTCTACTTCGAGAACGACGTGCGCTTCCTGCACCAGTTCGACGAGGCGCTCTGACCGTCGGCCGGTCCGGCCCGACGGGCTGCGGCTCCGGTTTGCGGATTTCGGAAAGATCATGAAACGCCTTGCTGCCATATCGGTTCTTTGTGCGGCGCTCTTCGCGACGGCCCTTGCGGCCCGGGGGAGCGCCTCGCCGGCGTCGCCCAGGTCGCAGCGGAGCAGCGGTCCGGTTCCCGAGTGGGCCGATTCGCTGCGGAGCCTCTACCTCTACACCGAGGGCGTCAAGCGCTATGCCATCGAGGGCGATTCGGCCCGGGCTTGCGACCTTTTCCGCGAAGCGATCCGCGCCGATTCGACCTTCGCGCCGGCCTACTACGGGCTGGCCGTGTCGCAGATGGAGGAGGAGCCCGCCGCGGCTGCCGAGATGGCCGGCAGGGCCAGCCGGCTCGATACGGCCGATCTGTGGTACCGCTCGCTTCAGGGCCAGGCGTTGGTGCGCTCGGGCCAGTATCGCCCTGCGCTCGGGGTTTTCCGCGAGCTGCAGCGCGCCGAACCCAACAATCCGGACAATTACCGCATCCTGGCGGCGCTCTACGAGCTCGACGGGCAGCCCTATATGGCCATCGTTACGCTCGACACGGCCGAGGTGCGTTTCGGCCGCATCCCCATGCTCAGCGCCATGAAACGGCAGCTGCTGGTCTCCACGCGGCAGCTCGACAAGGCCGTCGCCGAAGCGCGGGCCATGGTCGATGCGGCGCCCTACGAAGCCGAGCACCATGTGGTGCTGGCCGGGCTTTATGCCCGTACGGGCAAGGATTCGCTGGCGCTGGCCGAATACGACCGTGCGCTGGAGATCGACTCCACGTCGCTCGCCACGCTCGCCGCACTCTCCGATTTCTACGGCGAACGGCGCAACTACCGGGCCATGCTGGGTGTGACCAAGCGGATGTTCGCCCTCGAGTCGATGCCGCTGGAGCGCAAGACGGCCCGTTTCGGGCAGTTCACTTCGGACATGCGCTTCTATCGCGAAAACTACGTGCAGCTCAACGACCTGGCCTCGATGCTGGCCATCCGCTATCCGCGCGACAAGCGGGTGGTGGAGCTTTATGCCCGCCATCTCATCGCGTCGGGCGAGCTGGAGCGCGCACTGGAACTCTACAAGCTCCACACGGAGGATGTGCCCCCCGTGGAGGAGTATTTCGCTTCGGTGATCGACATCGAAACCTACCTCCAGCGCACCGACTCGGTCGACCGCTATGCCGACCGGGCCTTGGCGCTCTTCCCCGACCGGCCGATGTTCCACATGGCCAAGGGCAATGCGCTGAGCTATTCGGGGCGGCATGCCGAAGCGCTGAAGGTCTACCGCAAATCGCTCGGGTATGCCGACACCGATTCGCTGCGTGCCGTGATCTGGGGGCTCACGGGCGACACCTGGCACCAGATGGCCGTGCGGATGCCGGCCTCGAAGTCCGCCGACCGCCGCCGGGCGCTCAAATCGTGTTTCGGGGCCTACGACCGCAGCCTGAAACTTGCGCCGGACAACCCGCTGGTTCTCAACAACTATGCCTATTTCCTGGCGGAGGAGGGGCTCGAACTGGAGAAGGCGCTGACGATGTCGACCCGCGCGGTGGAGCTCACGGACAACAATCCTACCTACCTGGATACCCATGCGTGGGTGCTTTTCCGCCTCGGGCGCCTGGAGGAGGCGCGCCGCACGATGCAGCAGGCCATAGCGCTCGACAGCCGCAACAGCGCGGAACTGGCGCTCCACTACGGCGACATCCTGCATGCGCTGGGCCAGCGCTTCATGGCCGAAACCTACTGGCGCAAGGCGCTCGAACGGGGCTACGATGCCGCCGCGATCGCCCGCAGGCTGGAACAGGCCGAAAAACCGTGATCCGACCCATGAAACCCTTCCGACTGCTGCTGACCCTGTTGTTGTTCTTCGGTATGGCTCCGACCATGGCGCAGAACAGCCGTAAGATCGAGGACCAGAAGCGTGTCATCGCCAACCTGGAGAAGAAGATCGCGGCCGAAGAACAGCAGATCGCCAACCTCAAGAAGGGGCGCGCAGCTACGGAAGAACGGGCCCGGCGCCTGGCCCTGCAGCTCGAATCGCGCCACCGGCTGCTGGAGGAGACGGAGAAACAGGTGCGGCTCCTGCGCGAGGAGATCGCCCGCAAGGACAGCGTGGCCGGCGACCTTTCGGCGGCCTGCGCGCGACACCGGGTCCAGTATGCAGCCATGGTCCGCGAGACCTACCGCAACTACCGTCATCAGAATTATCTCACTTACATCTTCTCGTCGCATAGTTTTGCCGACATGGCGCGCCGGATCACAGTGCTGCGCGAAATGGCGGCCGTGCGCGAGCGCAAGCTGCGGGAGATCGAGACCCTTTCGGAGCAGGTGAGGACCGAAAAACGCAAGCTCGACACGCGGCATAAGTCGCTCGACGCCACAACGAAGAAACTGGCCCGCCAGAAGGTCGACCTCGAACGCGACGCGCAGCAGGCGCGGGCCGAGATGAAGCAGCTGTCCGAAAAGGAGAAAAGCGCCCTGCAGCGCAAGATGGCCCAGGAACGCCAGCTGAGCGTGGCGATCGGCCAGCTGCGCAAGCTCACCAAGGGCAACACGGCCGGCGCTTCGTTCTCGTCGAAGACCTCGGGCCTGCGTCTGCCGGTGGCCGGCGGCCGCGTGAAGCGCTACCGCGAGAACATGGCCGAGATCACGGGCCCCAAGGGTGCGGCGGTGGTTTCGATCTACGAGGGCAAGGTGGTGGAGATCAAACGCAATCGCATAACGGACAAATTCGACGTTTTTATCGCCCATGGCGAGTACATCACCTCCTATGCCAACATGGGGACCGTGAGCGTCGAAAAGGGGCAGAAAGTGGCCAAAAACCAGCATATCGGCACCGTGGGCGCATCGGTCGACGTGATGACGATGTCCACGGAGTACAAGCTGGTCTTCGGTATCTACCCGCCCGAACCGTCGCAGAAGCTGCTGGCCGAGAATTGTTTCAAGTAGGAGGGTATCGTGCCGGGGTAGGGTCGGAACGGGCTTCAGTGCCGGTTCGGAGCGATTCCCGAGGTCGGATTCCGGGGTATTTCGGATGGTTTCGGCAGAGCGAGTCCGGATCGGGAGGCGTTTGCAAGGCGATGCTGGGACCCGGAGTTCCGGAGTGTTCGGCCGGTGCGATGCGGAAGACGAAAGCAGGGCTTGACGGCTCTGCGTGATCGACAGACAAACAATGAAAGTAGGCTATTATAACGAAGATTGCACCTATCGTCTGCCGCAGAAGCGGCGCACGACAGCCTGGCTGCGCGAAGTGGCCGCAGCCGAAGGGTATGTGCTGGGCGATGTGAACTACATTTTCTGCTCGGCGCGCCGGCTCTTGGAGATGAACCGTCAGTTTCTGGGCCACGACTATTTCACGGACGTCATCACTTTCGACTACAGCGACCGCCGCGGTACGCGCACGGTCTCGGGCGACGTCTTCATCGATGTGGAGACCGTGGCCGACAATGCGCGGATCTACGGCGCCGCGCGGCTCGTCGAGATGCGCCGCGTGGTGGTTCACGGCCTGCTGCATCTTTGCGGTCAGAAGGACAAGACCCCCACGGCCAACCGCAGGATGCACGCCAAGGAAGATAAGTATCTGGCTCTTTGGTCGATCGGCGACGAAGCGTGAAAATCTTTCGTGTCGCCGCGGTCCGAAGAGCCCCGCGGTTCGCGGTTTTTCTCCGAAGGTGGCCTGCAGGCGGTCTCCGCAGGCTGCGGACCGGGAACAATACCTGCTCTTAGTTGAGCGCATGTTCCGGCCGCCCGATACTTGCCGTTGAAAGCCGTTCTTTCTGCCATTATCCCGAACTTTCGCTTTCGAGGAGGACTCCGTCTTCCGAAAAGCCTGTTTCTCCCATTTAAATCTGTGTCGATGAAGTCCCTCCCGATGGTAAAACTGTTGCTTCCGTTCGCGGCAGGAATCGTCTTGGGAGAACATTTCGCGCTGCCGTGGTGGTTCGTCGTCGCGGCTTTTTCGTTGTGCGGCGTTCTGGCGTTGCTGCTGCGTTCGGGTGCGGCCCTGGCGGCCTTGCTTGTGGCGACAGGGTGGGGCGTCTGCCAGTTCCATGCACCGGAGCGGACGGTCCCGCTGGAGACGACGTGCCTCTGGCAGGTGCAGGTCGAGGGGATGCCCGCCGACCGCGGACGTTACAGCTCGGCCGACGGTGTGATCCGGGCGTGGCGGCTCCCCGGCCGGACGCAATGGCATACGGCGGCCGACAGGGTGGTGCTGCGGACCGATTCGACCGTGATGCTCTCGGGCGGCGACCGCATCCTTTGCTGGGGTCGGGTGGGGGCCCTGCGGGGCGGTTCGGAGAGTTACCGGCGGCTGATGGCGCGGCGGGGTTTCGTCGGGTCGCTCTACCTCTCCTCGCGCCGGGTGCTTGAGAGCGGGGCGAATGCCGATCCGGGGCTCCATCTGCGTGCGGCCGCACGGATGAAGAGGATCTGTTCGCCGGACGATGCCGGAGCCGTGTTGCGGGCCATGACGGTGGCCGACCGGAGCGGTCTGACGCCCAGGCTGCGCGCAGCCTGGTCGCGCAGCGGCATGTCGCATCTGCTGGCTGTGTCGGGTTTGCATACGGGCCTTGTTTTTCTCCTGGCCAACCTGGCGTTGCGGTGGCTGGCGTTGTTGAGGCGCGGTCATCTGGTGCGCGATGCGCTGGCCGTAGGTGCGGTGTGGCTCTATGTCGCTACGGCCGGTTTCCCGCCCAGCGCCGTGCGGGCCGCCGTGATGTGCACCTTGTTGCAGGCCGCGTTGGCCGTCGGATCGGAATACGTGGGGTTGAATGCTTTGGCTGCGGCCGCTTTCGGCATGCTGTTGTGGAATCCGGCATGGATCGGCGACATCGGTTTTCAGCTTTCGTTCGTGGCCGTGGCGGCTATTCTGCTGTGGGCGGTGCCGTTGTGCCGCAGGCTGCACGGGCGTCATCGGGTGTTGAACGCGCTGACCGACACCGTGGCAGTGGGCGCGGCGGCTACGCTGGCCACCGCACCGTTGGTGTCGCATGCTTTCGGCGTCGTGCCGGTGGCGGGTTTGCTGCTCAATCCGGCGGTCATTCCGCTGGCGGGCATCGTGGTCTTGTGCGGAGTGGCGGGACTCTTTGTGCCGGGAATCTGTCTGGTCGGAGAAGGTGCTGCCGCTTTGCTCGACTTACTGGCCCGTATGGCGGCATCCATACCGGGTGCGGCCGTCGAACATGCCCTTTCGACCCGGGCGACGGTGGCTTGCTATATCTTCTTTGTGATTGCAACCGCAGTGCTGCGGCATGCCGCAGCGAAAAAAAGCGTACATTTGCCCTCGTGATGACCCTCGAAGAATACGAATGGCTCGTCTCCGACGAAGCGACGCGCGCCGTGGCCGAAAACCGCGGCCGCGACCCGCTGGAGGTGGCGCTCGACACCCGGGTGCCCCATGCGCGGCTGGTGGCCACGCAGGTGAAGTATCTGCACCGGGCGGTGTCGAAACTGCCCTCCTATGCGGCGGCGCAGTGCATTCTGCCGCCGCTGGCCTTCGAACAGGCGTCGAGCGAGCGCTGTGCGGCGCACAAACGCATCGGGGGCGGGCGGGTGCTCGACCTTACGTGCGGCCTCGGTGTCGATGCGCTGGCGCTGAGCCGTCGGTTCGGGCAGGTGGTGACCCTCGAACGAAACGAAGTGCTGGCCCGGGTGGCGCGCGAGAACTTCCGGCGGCTGGGTGCGGCCAACATCGAGGTGGCGGCCGCGTCGGCCGAAGAGTATCTGGCGCAGACGCACGAGCGTTTCGACTGGGTCTATGCCGATCCCGACCGCCGTTCGGCCACGGGACGCAAGCTGGTGCGGCTGGAGGATTGTTCGCCCTCGATTCCGGCGCTGCTGCCGGCGATCCGCCGGGCGGGCGGAGGGTTCTGTCTGAAGAATTCGCCGCTGTTCGACATCGACGAAGCGCTGCGCCTTTTCCCCGACAGCCGGGTGGAGGCCGTTTCGCTCGACGGCGAATGCAAGGAGGTGGTGGTCTACGACGACGGCACGGGCCCGGAGGTGACGGCCACGGCCCTGGGCGCTGCGGACTGCAGTTTCACGGCCCGGCCCGATGCCGTGGCGCCGCATCCGGGCGTTTTCGACCCGGCGCGCTATCGCTGGCTCACGGTGCCCGACGTGGCGTTGCAGAAGGCCCGCCTGGCGCGGCTGCAGCTGGCCGGGCAGGCCGACATCTGGAGCGACAACGGCTTCGGATTCTCGGCGGAGCGGCCTGCCGACGCGATCGGCAAGGTTTTCGCCGTCGCATCCGTCGAACCCTACGATCCGCGGCGCCTGCGGCGCGAACTCAAAGGCTGCGGCGCGACGATTTTCAAGCGCGACTTCCCGCTGGCCGTCGAGGAGATCATGCGCCGCACGGGGCTCCGGCCGGGCGATGACGTGCGGCTGGCGTTCACGAAAATCGACGGGGCATTTTGGACGATCCGGCTGAAATGACTATTTTTGTTGTACGGCGTACTCTTTGTTCGTGTCCGGCCGAAACGGTTTTCGGGGCGGAGCCTGCGGGCACGCAACATTTGCGGGCTTCGCCGGACGAGGCTCCGGTCCGCAGGAAGAGCGGTCGGGGACTGCCGGCTTCCGATATTTGAAAGATTATGAAGATCAAGCATATAATCGCCTACTTCACCGACACCGTCTTCCGGCGCGACGCGAGCGAGTGGCGCAGTCCGGCGGCGCGGTGGCTGGTGCGGCAGTACCGGCTGCTTTTCTATACGGCCCGCGGGCTGAAGGAGCACGGCACGCTGATCCGCTCGGCGGCCCTGACGTTCTATACCCTCATGTCGCTGGTGCCCATCGTGGCGGTGGCATTCGCCGTGGTGAAGGGCTTCGGCCTGGCCGACGGTCTGGTGCAGAACCTCTATTCGATCTTTCCGCAGAACCCCGAAATCATCGACTACATCGTGGCGTTCGCCGAAAAGGCGCTGGCCCGCACGCAGGGCGGCGTGGTGGCCGTGGTGGCGCTGGTCATGCTGTTCTGGGCCGTGATCCGCGTTTTCGGGTCGATCGAAAACGCGTTCAACAACATCTGGGAGGTGAAGGCCGAGCGCAGCATCGCCCGCCAGTGGAGCGACTACATCGCCATCGTGATGATCGTGCCCGTGCTGTGGGTCATCGCCGGCGCGGTGGGCGGTTATGCGCGCCAGCTGCTGGGCTTCGGCGACGGCTGGTTCTATTCGCTGCTTTCGCAAGTCATGTCGGTGGTGGTGGTGTGGGTGATGTTCACGGTCTTCTACGTGGTCATCCCCAACGCCCGGGTGCGCTTCCCGAGCGCCCTGATGGCCGGCATCGTCGCCGGAACGGCTTTCGCGCTCTTTCAGTGGGGCTATCTCTACGTGCAGCGGTGGATGACTTCGTACAATGCCATCTACGGCAGTTTCGCGGCCCTGCCGCTCTTCATGATCTGGATGCAGACTTCGTGGCAGATTCTGCTCTTCGGCGGCGAACTTTCGTTCGCCTATCAGAACGTTTCGCGGTTCTGCGAGGAGCGCGAGTCGCTGCGCATCAGCTACGACCAGCGCCGCAAGGTGCTGGTGGCCGTGATGCTGATCGTCGTGGAGCACCTGCGCACGCAGGGAGGCGCCACACCCGTGGAGACCATCCGCGACCGGCTCGACCTGCCCACGCGCATCGTGAACGACATACTCTACCAGCTGGTGCAGGCCGATCTCCTGCTGGCCGTGCCGGTGGACGCCGACGATCGCGAAAAGGAGTATATTCCGGCGATGGACGTGACCTCGCTTACGGTCTACGGCGTGTTGGAGGCCGTGGAGCAGTCGGGGAACGGCGGGTTCGACCCGGCGCCGACGCCCGAGTTCTCGTGCATCGACCGCGAGCTGGAGCGCATCAAGCAGCATGCCCGCAAATCGCAGGAGAATGTGAAGATCATAGACTTGTTGGAGGGTTAAAAGTAAAATGCTTATCCGCAAAAAATGTCTCTGATTTTTATCTGGCGGCGCAGCCTGCGGGGCACGCCCGGCGTCAGCCGGATGTTGCGGGCCTCCGCCGGGCAAGGCTGCGGCCCGCGCGGCTCGGAGAGCCGCCCGAAGCAGCAAAGGGGTATTTTTGCGGACGAGTATATAAAAATAAAGCAAAGAGAGAAAGGCACTTTGTTTCGAGTCCCTTTCGCATTCAACCGTTCAATTTTCGTTTTATGAATGACGTGGTTGTCATCGGCAGCGGCAATGTGGCCGAATCGCTGGCCCGGGCGTTGGCCGAAAGCGGGGTGCACCTCGTGCAGCTCTGGGCCCGCAACGGGGCGCGGGCGGCGGAGATCGCCGCGATGGCGGGCTGCGGCTGGGCGGACCGGCCCGAAGAGCTGGCCCCGGCGGACCTTTATCTGTTGGCCGTGAGCGATCGGGCCGTGGCCGAAGTGGCCGGGGCGCTTCCCTTTCCCGAGGGCGCCGCGGTGGCTCATACGGCGGGCAGCGTGCCGCTGGAGGCGTTGCCGGCGAAGCTCGTGCGGCGGGCCGTCTTCTACCCGTTGCAGACTTTCACACGGGGCCGGCGGGTCGACTGGTCGGAGGTGCCGATCTTCATCGAGGCATCGACGCCCGCGCTGCAGGACGAGCTGGAGTCGTTCGCCGGGCGGTTGTCGCGCCGGGTGCTGCGGGCCGATTCGGCGTTGCGGGCCCGGCTTCATCTGGCGGCCGTCTTCGTCTGCAACTTCGTCAACGGCATGTATGCCGCGGGCGAGGGGTTGATGAACGGGGCGGGGCTCGATTTCGACCTGCTCAAGCCGCTGATCGCCGAGACGGCGGCCAAGGCCCTCGATGCCGCATCGCCCGCAGCCGTGCAGACGGGACCGGCCGTGCGGGGCGACGTGCCTACGCAGGAACGCCATGCGGCGATGCTCGACGACGACCTGCTGCGAACGATCTACAACTTAATCAGTCAGAGAATATGGGAAACTTCAAGGAGGATATAGCCCGCACCGAAGCCTTCGTCTTCGATGTCGACGGCGTGATGACCGACGGGGGCATCGTCCCCACGGTCGACGGCGACTTCATCCGTCGCTACAATGCCAAGGACGGCTATGCGCTGGCCTATGCCCTGCGCATGGGCTACCGGGTCTGCGTCATCTCGGGCGGCCGGGGCCGGACGCTCGAAAACCGACTGAAAATGCTCGGAATCAAGGAATATCATCTCGACTGCATGGACAAGATCACCACGCTGCGCGACTATTTCCGCCGCGAAGGGATCGATGCGGCCAACGTGATCTATATGGGCGACGACATCCCCGACCTGGAGTGCATGCGCGAGGTGGGGATTCCGGTCTGTCCGGCCGATGCGGCCACCGAAGTGGTCGAGGCGTGCCGCTATGTCTCGCAGTTTGCGGGCGGCGCGGGGGCCGTGCGCGACATCATCGAACAGGTGTTGCGCGCCCGCGGCGACTGGGCCCGCGATTCGCAGGGCGTGACTCCGTCGACCCTCGCGGCGTCCAACTGAGGGCGCCGGTGAAAAGCGGGGGCCTGGGGAAAGAACCGGCTGCCCTTCGCCTTTCGCTTCGGAACGGGGGCCGTCTGTCGAACCCGGAGTGGCGGGGGCCAGGGTTTCCGCCAGTGAGGTTCCGTAGATTCAGCAGTCCGCTGGCGGCCGCGGCCGTCCAGTTTTTCATCCCAGTCTGTGCCGGGGTTTAGGCTTGCTCCTCCGGCATATTCATTCCAGCGATTGTTGTTTACACATGCAGCTGCGGGCTATCGCTCCAGTTCGACGGGAGCCTTGTTCGACGTCGGCGTGCAGGGCGACGCCTGGTCTTCGTCATCCTATGCTTCCGGCAATTACAACGCGGGCTACCTGGCTTTCAACGCGGGCCTTGTGAACCCGCTGAACGGAACGAACCGCGCCAACGGTCTTCCCGTGCGCTGCGTCCAAGCATCTGCGGACCCCTTTTCCTTTGCTCTTTCCACCTTGCCGGAGGTTGCCGCCCGGAGTGGTGCGGGCTATGGCTCGCGTCAGCGCGGCAGGCAGATTCCGCAGTCCGCTGGCGGTGCGGTGCGTGTTCCTGCGCCCGAATTCGCGACCGTCAGTTTCCTTTTGTCTGGGCCGGGGCTTCTCTCCGGTCCATTCCTTGAGCGATTGCTGTCTAATGCCTGCTGCGGGCTTCCGCAGCCGTGAGACGGGACGTTTTGCGAATGTCGGCGCGGGCAGTAATTATTGGTCCTCTTCGCCCGTCTCTGCCGTGGTCGGCGAGGGCAGCGCCTTCAATTTTACGGGCAGCAGCGTGAACCCGTTCGGCACGCCGGGGCGCGCCTGGGGCAATTCCGTGCGCTGCGTCCAGCATCTGCCCGACAGCCTTTGCAAGGTGGGTTTTGCATGCGAGAATGGGCCGTTTATTGCCTGCGCTGCGGTCTTCGCTGGCCGGGGTGGTCTTTTCGCCGTGACGGGATGCCGGGAATTCGGGCGGAAGCCTGCGGGGCATGCCCGGCATCAGCCGGATGGTTGCGGGTCTCCGCCGGGGGAGGCTTCGGCCCGTCCGAGAGACAGGGGTTGTGAGAGATACGAGTCGATAGATTCTTCGTCGCTGTCCGCTCCTCAGAATGACGATTGGTATCCATTGCGATCCGTAAATTCCGCCCCGAATTCTATGCTCGTTATTTCGAGGGGATCGCCCGCCGGAGCCGGTTTTTTCTTGTGGAGGGCTGGGTTCTCCCTATGACGGCTGGCGCTCTCCCTGCGGCGGGTTGTAGCTCTTCCGGCTTTGTCATTCTGAACGCAGTGAAATCTGCCTTGCGCCCGGGGCCGGCTCGCGCCCATAGGCGCGACCCCCCCCCGCAGCCGGCCCGGGCGAGAACGCGAAGAATGAAAGCAGTCGATTGATTAATTCTTTCGCTGACGGCTCCGACACCGGGGCGGAGTTTTTTTCAAGGCAAAAGGGGCTAATTGTCATTCTGGGCGGAGCGAATCGACTTCCGCAGCGAGGGTGGTAAAGCAAGCACTCCGACTGTCATTCTGAGGAGATCGGAAGATCGACGAAGAATCTGTATAAAGTTATTCACACAGATTTTTGACTGCCCTTCGTTTGTCTTTCTCCTCCTTGCGTCTTCTGCGCTCGCTGCGGAAGTCGATCCGCTGTGCTCAACATGACGGTAGTAGTGGCGGGCTGTGCGGCCCGGGCGAGAACGGCCGAGAACGGCCGAAAGCGGCGAAAGCGGGCGGGAGCGGACTACGAAGATTCTGCTTTGGGGACCTTGGCATGGAGCGGGTTTGCATGTTCCGAAAAGTTTCCTTATATTTGCATAACAATGCCATTATAGGCAGATGCGATACTGCATTCGGTTTGCATTGTCTTTGTATGGCAGAGATAGTTCTCACGGCGTTCTTTACATATCTATCGTTATAAGCGATTGTATTTCGGCTCTTGAAATTCTGGTAAAATTGTTGACCGCGAATACAACACCGCGCCAGGAAGGCGTGTGTGTTGATTTTATCGGTCAAAGGTTTACCAGAGCCCCAAGAGCATAAATCGGCAGCGTCTTCTCTGGCTTTTTAGCGTGTGCTGAATTTATTGGAGGGAGGGATCTCGAAAGAGTAAAGTATCAGCACCGTTTTTATGTTCTGCCGGATGCAATCGGACAAAGATAGCAGCGGCAGACTTTTTTTGCTTTCATGCGCCTTTTTTCGTCTCGGCAAAGCCGGAATAAGTGCGGCCTTGCCTTGGTTGGTCGAAAAGGGCATCGTGTGATTGTCGGATGTGAGTTGCGTCACCTGCCGCTGCTTTTTCGTCATTCAGGCAGCCCACGCCCGGAGTGACGCAGGCCAAGGCTTGCGTCAGCGCGGCAGGCAGATGCGGATTCGTGCCCGAACTCGTCCCCCGACCGGAAAACGGCACGAACAACTCAGCCCCGCATTTGCGGGGCTGCTTTTTCATGCAATATGGACTGACAGTAGCGGGCCGGTGCCCTCCGCCGGCCGCGGCCGGCGAAGCGACGGTGCCGGAACCGGTTGCAGAGGGGGATAGCCTCCTTGCCGGCCGGTGCGGCGGTCGTTAATTGGCCGCCTTTTTCTTCTTGATGCGGGCCAGGTGGTCGATCAGATGCAGGCGGAACGCTTCGCGGCGGGCCTTGAGATTGCGCCGCCAGCCGTTCCACCGGGTGTAGCGCTTGCGCTTTTCGTCGTAGATGTCGTTGATCGTGAGCAGGATGCCCGTCTCCTCGACGCCGCCGAAGTCGGGGTTCGAAACCGTGTCGAAGACCCGCATGGTGGGCGAAAGGTTCATATACGCGTTGATGAGCGGCGGGATGTTCTCGTTGAACTCGCGGATCTTCTGGATCAGAATGCGGTAATTCTCCTGGTAGTTCTCTCCTGTGAAAAGCTGCTCGTAGTAGGGATCGTCGAGATCGAGCTGCAACGGGCGGATGCCCTCCACGAGCCGGTCGCGGTCGGGGAAGTAACGGCGCAGGAACCAGATGAGGGCGTTGCGGGCAACGGCCTTGTAGGAGGTGTACATGGTCACCTTGCCGAACAGGTATTTGATCCCGGGATTCAGCACGATGAGCGCCCCCAGGCCGTCCCACAAGTTGTCGAGGGCGTAGAGGCTCTTGGCGTTCTGTCGCACCTGGTAGGCGGGCTGCACGAACGAACGGCCCAGCTCGATGGTGCGGGGCAGGAAGCGGCGGCGGAACTTGTCGCTGAACCGGAAGTAGTGCTCGGTGGAGAGATGGCGCGGAAAAGAGGTCGTGCAGACGATGAAGCGGTAGCCGCCGACGATCTGCTCGGCCGAAGGGTCCCAGACGATGAGCTGGTAGTAGCCGTCGCTGGCCAGGTCCTCCTCGTCGATGTCCACCTCGCGGCCCGTCCCGCCGCCGGCGCCGCGGAAAGCCTCTTCGCGCAGGCGCCCGATCTCGCGCATGAGCGCGGGGCACTCGGCGGCCGGAAAGACATAGATTTCGTTATCGGCCTTATGGGTGTCGCGGATCTTGCGTTCGGGTGTGAGTTCGGCGCGGAGCAGGGCCCGGTCGACCGGCGGAGCTATGGGTTCGTTTGTTTGTTGCATGGCGCAAAAATAGGCATTTTAGCGTTGGGTAGGGTCTGCGGCGAGCGTTTTTTCAAGAAAATAGGTCTTTCTGCGTATCTCTTCGGTCTGCTCGCGCAGCGACCCGAAGCGTTGGAGTTCGGCCACGGAAATCGGGTCGCCGAAGACCAGCCGGAAGTGTTTGCCGCCCTGCGAGAACATCTCGTCGGGGAGCCACAGCATCTCGATATTGAACTTGATGCCCACCGCCTTGCGTATGCGGTCGACGCGGTAGAAGAAGTCGGAAAGGCGCCCCTCGACGAAGACCGGCACGATGGTGCGCCCCGAAGCGGCGGCTTTCTTCAGGAAGTTGATTTTCCACTCGGTGTCGGTGACGCGGCCCCCGATTCGGCGCGAGCAGAGTCCGGCCGGGAAGGTGAGGATCGGCAGGCTGCCGGCGAAAGCGTCGTCGAAGCGCCGGGCGTAGTCGCTGCTCTGCGCTCCGTGCTTGTTGACCGGAATCCAGAGCGGCCGCAGGGGCTCGACGTGCATCAGCAGGTCGTTGACCACCACGCGGGCGTCGCCGAAGTGCTCGATCAGCTTGTCGGCCAGCATCATGCCGTCCATGCCGCCGAAAGGATGGTTGGCGACGAAGAGGTAGCGGCCGCGGGGGTCGAGCCGCTCGAGTCCCGACGCGGAATAGGTGACCTTCCATTCGCGGAAGCAGGCCCGGATGAACTCCTGCGGCGGCAGCTCCCAGTAGGAGGCGAGGATGTGGTTGATCTCGCGCTCGCGGACGGTGCGGCGGAGCCAGTCGATGACGCAATGCGGCAGGCGGCGGGTCAGTTTGGGCGCTTTTTGTCGGAGGACGGAGGCTATGTCGATCTGTGGCATTCGGGGGCGAGGTGAAAAGTGAAAAGTGAAAGGTTGTGGATGATGAGGGGTTTGCGGACGATGCTTTATTGTTGCCGGCGGTCGGTGCAGGGCAATCGTCGGAATTGCCGGTGCGGTGCGATCCGGCGTTCTGCGGAGTGGGCCGGTCGGATCTTTTCCGGCGGAGAAAACCGCCCAAGGCCCGGCGCGCTTCCCGGAACCCGGCTTCCGGCCGGGCCCGCTCCCCGGGGACGAGCCGCAGGTTTCCCGATTTGCGGAGCGTTCGGAGCCGCAATAGACAAAAATATATCGGCAAAGATAGATATTCTTTTTGCAAATCTTGTTACCTTTACACCCAAATATTCTCTTATCGTTCGATCCATGTCGGCCTATCATACGCCCGTGCTGTTGGAAGAGTCGGTGGCGCTGCTCGAAGTGGCGCCGCAGGGCACCTACGTCGACCTTACGTTCGGCGGCGGGGGCCACTCGCGCCGCATCCTCGGGATGCTGGGCGGGGAGGGCCGGCTCTATGCCTTCGACCAGGACCGCGACACGCAGGCGAACCGGCCCGACGACGGGCGTTTCCACTTTGTGGAGAGCAACTTCCGCTTTCTGCGGGGTGCGCTGCGGCTGCGGGGCGTGACGGAGGTGGACGGCATACTGGCCGATCTGGGGGTCTCGTCGCACCATTTCGATGCCCTGGAGCGCGGCTTCTCGTTCCGCGGCGAGGCACCGCTGGACATGCGCATGAACCAGCGCGGGAAACTGACGGCGGCGGCGCTGGTCAACACGTCGACGGCCGAAGAACTGACCCGCATACTGGGCGACTGGGGCGAGCTGGAGACCCCGTGGAAGGTGGCCAACTGCATCGTGCGGGCCCGGGCGGCGGCGCCCATCGCCACCACGGCGCAGCTGGTGGAGGCGGTCAAGCCCTGCACACCCAGGAAGGAGGAGACCAAGTTTCTGACGCGCCTGTTCCAGGCGCTGCGCATCGAGGTCAACGGCGAGATGGAAGCGCTGAAGATGGCGCTCGAACAGAGCCTTAAGGTGCTGAAGCCCGGGGGGCGGCTGGCGGTCATCTCCTACCATTCGCTGGAAGACCGTCTGGTGAAGAACTTCCTGCGCAGCGGCAACTTCGCGGGCGAAATCGAAAAGGACTTTTTCGGCCGGGCGCTGGTGCCCTTCGATGCGGTGACCCGCAAGGCCGTGACCCCCGCTGCGGAGGAGCTGGAGCGCAATCCGCGCTCGCGCTCGGCCAAGCTGCGGGCAGCCATAAAACGTTGAGTAGGAGACCATGCTTCGCGACCACGAATTCGACCCTGTGAACGCCGCCGAGGAGGCCCGCCGCCTCCAGGAGGAGGAGTTCGCCCGCCGCGTACGCCGCGAAGTGCTGCGCATGGAGCGGGGCGAAGCCGACGAGGAGATACGCGCCGATCTGGAGCGCGAAGCCCAAGAGCGCGCCGCGGCCGAAGAAGAGGCGCGCCGCGAACGCCGCCGCCGGGCCAATCTGGTGCGGCAGTTCTTTTCGGGAACGATTCTGGTGCGCGAGGGAGCGTCGCGCTACTATGTCTACATGCTCTACATGGCGGGGATGTTCTTTCTGAGCATCGTGGTGATGTTCTTCGGGCTGGGGCTCGACATGCGCCACTCGGAACTCGAACGCGAGGTGCAGCTGCTGCGCGAACGCTCAATCCGCCTGCAGGAACAGCGCTTCCGGGCCACGACCTACTCGGCCATCGTGGCGCGTCTGCGCGAACGCGGCATTGCGCTGCGCGAACCGCCCGCTCCGGGCGAAGTGATCGACGACTGAGGCCATGAAGGAAGAACCATCGAAAATCAAGAGCGACATCCTGCTGCGCGTGCGGCTGCTCTACGTGCTCTTCATCCTGGCCGGCGCCGTGGTGCTGGGGCGGCTCGTGTGGGTGCAGCTCTTCAGTCATGAAGTGGCCTACAACGCCCGGCGGCTGGCCGGCCGCATCTTCAGCGAAGTGACGGTCCCGGCCCAGCGGGGCAGCATCGTGACGCGCGACGGCGATCCGCTGGCCGCGTCGCTCTTCCGCTACCGGGTCGCTTTCGACTTCGCGTCGCCGGGGCTCGATTCGCTCGACACCTACCGCGAGCAGAGCGATTCGCTGGCAGGACTGCTGGCCGCCTTCTTCAAGGACCGTTCGGCCGCCGAATACCGCCGCATGTTCCGCGAGGAGCATGCCCGCCATTACCGGCTCGTGAAGCCGCGCGATACGACCTACTATCGTTCGGAGGGGCGCTGGGCCCGGTTGAGGGACCGCATGCACGGCGAGGAGACCGTTACGCGCAAGATCTACGACACGATCCGCGACCATACGCCCGTCGAGATCTTCCCGCGCGACGTCGACTACGCCGAGTGGGAGGTGCTGCGGCGTTATCCGCTGTTGAACTGGAACATGGGCGTCGTCTACCGGCTGATCGAGAGCGACAGCCGCATCTATCCCCAGGGCGAACTGGCGCGCCGCACCATCGGCAAGCAGGGCGACCAGGGCAACTACGGCATCGAGCATTTCTACAGCGGCGAACTGGCCGGCCGCGACGGCAAGGCCGTGCGGCAGCGCATCGCCCGCGGATTCGCCGGCCGGGTGGCGGGAGCGGGGCAGGTGGAGCCGGAAGACGGCCTCGACGTGGTGACGACCCTCGACCTGGAGCTGCAGGACATGGCCGACCGCACCCTGCGGCGGCAGCTCGTGGAGCAGAACGCCAACTGGGGCACGACCATCGTCATGGAGAGCCGCACGGGCGAGATTCTGGCGCTGGCCAACCTGGGCCGCACCTCCGACGGCACCTATGCCGAACGCGAGAACTATGCGCTGAGCCGCAGCATGGAACCCGGATCGACCTTCAAGCTGGCGTCGATGCTGCTGCTGCTCGACGACGCCCGCATGCCTGTGACCACGACCTACGACACCCATGGCGGCGAACCCGTCGATGTGGGCCCGGCCGAAAATATCCGCGATTCGCACGAGGGCGACCGGGTCGTCGATTTCCGGCGGGCCGTGGCTTCGTCGTCGAACGTCTACTTCGCCCGCGCCGTGTGGGACCGCTACGGCATCACGGGCAAGAAACAACAATACAGCGACTACCTCCACGACCGGCTGGGACTGGGTCGCACCGTGGGGCTCGAACGCCTGGGCGAGCGCGAACCCGAGATCACGACCGACTGGAAGGTGCCCGACCCGGGCGTCATGCTGGTGAAGATGGCCTACGGCTACCGGGTGCGGATGGCGCCCATTCAGATGATCACGTTCTACAACGCCATCGCCAACGACGGACGGATGATTTCGCCCCTGCTGGTCAAGGAGCTGCGGCGCGGCAACCGTGTGGAGGAGCGTTTCGAGGCTGCGACCCTCAAACGCTCGATCTGCTCGGAGGAGACGCTGCACGAGGTGCGCCGCTGCCTGGTGGCGGCCGCGGCCGAAGGTACGGCGAGCGCCTTTTTCGGCGACACGACCCGGCTGCGCGTGGCGGCCAAGACCGGTACGGCGCAGATTACCGATGCGCGCAGCCGCGAAGGGCAGTACTACCTGGGTTCGATGGTGGCTTTCTTCCCGGCCGAAGCCCCGCGCTACACGGTTCTTACGACCATCGAGACCGTGGCGCAGCCGGGAAAGGCCTATTATGGCGGTCCGCTGGCGGGTCCCGTGGTGAAGCGCATGGTCGACTACATCCATCGGCGCGGCAGCGGCCCGGTCCTGCAAGAGAGCACCGCCGAAGAGCGCCGCTTTCCGGTGCATGTGAAGGGGGGCGACATCGAGCAGGTGCGGCGCGTGGCCGACCGGTTTTCGCCCCATGTGTCGTACGCAGAACGGACCGGGTGGGGCCGCGTGCGGATGGATACGCTCTCCAACGTGGTGATCACGACGCTCGACGCCGCCCCGACGCGCATGCCCGACGTGCGCGGCATGGGCCTCAAGGATGCGCTCTTTCTGCTCGAACGGTGCGGACTGAGCGTCGGCATCTCGGGGCAGGGGACCGTGACGCGCCAGAGCATCGCTCCGGGCACCGGAATCAAAGGAAACGAAAAAGTGGAAATACGACTGCAATAGAGCTATGAAACATCTTTTCGAATTGTTGGAAGGCACGCAGGTGCGCAAGCTGCACGGCGACGGCGGTGTGGAAATCGGGACGCTCGTCTACGATTCGCGCGCTGTGGAGCCGGGTGCATGTTTCTTCGCCGTGCCGGGTACGCAGTGCGACGGCCACGACTTCATCCCGGCCGCCGTGGAAAAGGGCGCTGCGGCCGTGGTCTGCAGCCGCCTGCCGGCGACGCTGGCCGAGGGTGTGGCCTATGCGGAGGTCGACGACCCCGCCGGAGCCATGGCCGACATGGCGGCGGCTTTCTACGGCCATCCGAGCTGCGAGCTGAAGCTGGTGGGCATTACCGGCACCAACGGCAAGACGACGACCGCCACGCTGCTCTACGACCTGATGCGCGCCATGGGCCATAAGGCGGGGCTTGTCTCGACGGTGGTCTACAAGATCGACGACCGCAGCGTCGAGGCCACCCACACCACGCCCGACTCCATCCGGCTCAACGCCATGATGCGCGAGATGGTCGACGCCGGGTGCGAATACTGCTTCATGGAGTGTTCGTCGCATGCTTTGGTGCAGGAGCGTACGCGGGGGTTGCACTTCGCCGGTGGTCTCTTTTCCAACATCACGCGCGACCATCTGGATTTCCACAAGACTTTCGCCGCCTACATCAAAGCCAAGCAGAGCTTCTTCGATGCGCTGCCGGCCGACGCTTTCGCGCTGACCAACATTGACGACCGCAACGGCCGCGTGATGGTGCAGAACACGGCGGCCCGGGTGGCGACCTGTTCGCTGCGGTCGATGGCCGACTTCCGATGCAAGATCATCGAACAGCACCTCGACGGCATGCTGCTGCGCATCGACGATCGAGAAGTGTGGGTCGCGCTGCCGGGGCAGTTCAACGCCTGCAACCTGCTGATGGTCTACGGCGCCGCCCGGTTGCTGGGCTTCGGGCGCGACGAGGTTCTGCGCTGCCTGAGCTCCCTGCGCTCCGTGCCGGGGCGTTTCGAGGTCGTGCGCGCGAACGACGGTACGATGGCGGTGGTCGACTACGCCCATACGCCCGATGCGCTGGAAAACGTGATCCGTACCATCGAGCAGACCCGCACGCCGGACCGGCAGCTGATCGTGGTGTGCGGCTGCGGCGGCGACCGCGACCGCACCAAGCGCCCCGAGATGGCGGCCATTGCGGTGAAACATGCCACGACGGCGATCTTTACCTCCGACAACCCGCGCCGCGAGTCGCCCGAAGCCATCCTCGACGAAATGACGGCCGGACTCGACCCCGCGGCCCGCTATCTGCGCATCGTCGACCGTGCCGAGGCCATCCGCACGGCCGCGATGCTGGCCAAGCCAGGCGATGTCGTGCTCGTGGCGGGCAAGGGGCACGAAGACTACCAGATCATCGGCACCGAAAAACGCCGTTTCGACGACCGCGAGGAGGTGCGCAAGGCGTTCGCAACAATTCATAATTCATAATTCAAAACCTAATCTATATATTTTGATGTACCCAGCGTCCTTGGACCTGCATCCTGAATCCGATCGCTGTAACTCGCGGCTATGGCCGCGTATTCAAGTTCCGACCCACCCCCAAACCCCCGTCTCAGGCAGGGGCTTCTGTCGGGAATCCGTAAGAAACGAATTTACAGCATTGTTGGTACGACAAGGTATATAATCGTGATTCCAAATTCACAATCGGATCCGACGCCGGAAAGATTGCGAATCGTGAATTTTTAATTTTGCATTATTATGTTCTACCATCTGTTCCGTTATCTCGATCAGGCCTACGACTTTCCCGGTTCGGGCATGTTCCAGTACATTTCGTTCCGTGCGGCGGGGGCCGTCATCCTTGCGCTGCTCATCGCCGTCATCTTCGGACGCTCGATCATCGACTTCCTGCGCCGCCAGCAGATCGGCGAGGAGATCCGCGACCTGGGGCTCGAAGGACAGCTCCAGAAGCGCGGCACCCCCACCATGGGCGGACTGATCATCCTGCTGGCCATTCTGGTGCCGACGCTGCTGTTCGGGCGCCTGGACAACATCTACATCCAGCTGCTGCTCGTGTCGACCGTGTGGCTCGGGCTGATCGGCGGTCTGGACGACTACATCAAGGTCTTCCGCCACCGCAAGGAGGGGCTCAAGGGTCGCTTCAAGATCGTGGGGCAGGTCGGACTGGGCATCATCGTCGGCGCCGCCATGTGGCTTTCGCCCGACATTGCGGTGCGCGAGAAGATCACGCAGCCCGTCGAGACCGTCTATGTCAATGCCGACGGTTCGGTCGAACAGAGCGTCCGGCAGAACCTGCTGCTCAGCTCCGAGAGCACCAAAACCACCAAGACGACCATCCCCTTCATCAAGGACAACGAGTTCGACTACGGCTGGATGACCGGCGGCCGCGACATCGCCACGTGGCTGCTCTACGTGCTGGTGGCCATTCTGGTGGTGACGGCCGTGTCGAACGGTGCCAACCTCACCGACGGCCTCGACGGTCTGGTGACGGGCGTCTCGGTGCCGATCGTCGTTGTGCTGGCCGTGCTGGCCTACCTCTCGGGCCACATCGTCTATGCCGACTACCTCAATATCATGTACATCCCCCAAAGCGGCGAGCTGGTGGTCTTTGCGTTCGCCATGGTCGGCGCACTGGTGGGCTTTCTGTGGTACAACTCTTTCCCGGCGCAGATCTTCATGGGCGACACGGGTTCGCTCTCCATCGGCGGCATCATCGCCGTATTCGCCCTCTGCATCCGCAAGGAGCTGCTGCTGCCGCTGCTGTGCGGCATCTTCCTGGTCGAAAGCTGCTCGGTGATGCTGCAGGTGGCCTACTTCAAGTATACGAAGCGCAAGTACGGCGAGGGACGCCGGATTTTCCTCATGTCGCCCGTACACCACCACTATCAGAAGAAAGGCATATTCGAAACCAAGATCGTCATCCGTTTCTGGATTCTCTCGCTGCTGCTGGCGGCCTTGACGCTGGTGACGCTGAAGATACGATAGGGCAAACCGAAGGAACAATCGTCCGCATCCGCAGCGGGCCGCAGCCTCCCCCGGCGGAGGCCCGCCCTGCGGGTCTGCAGACTCTTTTCGGAGCCGGGCTCGGAGTCGGGCGTGCTCCGCAGGCTCCGGCCCGCAAACGGACAGAAATAAGATTCGACGCATTATGAAAAACATTGTCGTATTGGGCGGAGGCATCAGCGGCTACGGCTCGGCGATCCTCGCCAAAAAGAAGGGTTTCGGAGTCTTCCTCTCCGACAGCGGCCGCATCGCCGACCGCTACAAGCAGAAGCTCGACGAATGGCAGGTGCCCTACGAGGAAGGGGGCCACAGCGAGGAACGCATCCTTGCCGCCACGGAGGTGGTCAAGTCGCCGGGCATACCCGAGACGGCGCCCATCGTGCGGAAAATCCGCGCGGCGGGCATTCCGGTCATCTCCGAGATCGAATTCGCAGGGCGCTACATGGGCAAGGCGCGGTGCATCTGCATCACCGGATCGAACGGCAAGACGACCACCACGTCGCTCATCTACAAGATCATGCGCGACGCCGGGCTGAACGTGGCTCTGGGCGGCAATATCGGCGAGAGCTTCGCCTACTCGGTGGCCACGGGCGACTACGACTGGTATGTGCTGGAGCTGAGTTCGTTCCAGCTCGACGGCATGTACCGTTTCCGTGCCCACATCGGGGTGCTGATGAATATCACGCCCGACCATCTCGACCGCTACGATCATTGCTTCCGGAACTACGTCGACTCGAAGATGCGCATCACGCAGAATCAGACTTCGCGCGACTGGTTCGTCTATTCGGGCGACGACGAGACGATCCGGCAGCAGCTGCCCAAGCACGACCTGCGGATGCGGCAGCTGCCTTTCGCGGCGCGCAATGCTGTGGCGAGCGGTGCGGGCGACGCCTTTCTGTGCGACGGCAAGTTTACGGCTGCAGCAGGCAAGGAGTCGGTCGAGATCGACATGTCGAAGATGCGCATCGCCGGACTTCACAACGCCTACAATGCCATGGCTGCGGCGCTCGCGACGCTGGCCGCCGGCGTGGCTCCGGCGAAGATCCGCAAGTCGCTCTACGACTTCGCGCCCGTCGAACACCGGCTCGAACCGGTGGCCGAGAAGCAGGGCGTGCTGTGGATCAACGATTCGAAGGCTACCAACGTCGACTCGGTGTGGTATGCCCTCGAAAGCATGAAACGCCCGCTGGTGTGGATCGCCGGCGGTACGGACAAGGGCAACGACTACGGCCCTTTGAAGGAGTTCGCGCGGCAGAAGGTGCACACGCTGGTCTGCATGGGGCTGGACAACGCCAAGCTGGTGGGCGAGTTTTCAGGCGTCGTGCCCGATGTGGTCTCCGTCGATTCGTTCGAGGCGGCCATGACCGCGGCCAAGGCCGCCGCACGTCCCGGCGATGCGGTGCTGTTGTCGCCCGCCTGTGCTTCGTTCGACCTTTTCAAGAACTACGAGCACCGCGGCGAGATGTTCAAGAATTGGGTAAATCAGCATTGATATGAACGACGTTGCCGAGCCGCACGGTTGGCGGCCTTTCACGGGTGACCGCGTGCTGTGGGTCATCATCGCCACGCTCGCCACCATCTCCGTGCTGGTGGTCTATTCCTCCACGGCCAAGATGGCCTACGACGCCCATACGGCGCGTTCGACGGCCCATTTTCTGCGGTCGCAGTTCACCGTGCTCGGCGGCAGCCTTTTCGCCATGCTCGTGGTGCAGCGCATCAACAGCCGGGTCTACAACTTCTTCGCGCGGCCGGTCTACTTTCTCTCGGTGCTGGCCACCGTGGCGGTCTATTTCATCGGGGTGTCGATCAACGGCGCGGCACGCTGGATTCCGCTCGGCCCCATCCAGTTCCAGCCCTCCGAGGCGCTGAAGGTCGCTACGGTGCTTTTTCTGGCCCAGCAGCTCGCCGGGCGCCAGTCGAAGATCGACAAGATACGCATCGTGCCTTCGTGGAAGTTCTGGACCTGGACGACGCCCCCGCAGCAGAAGATCTGGCGCGAGGGCACGTGGCCCATTCTGATGCCCGTGCTGGTCGCCTGTCTGGTCATTTTTCCGGCCCACTTCTCGTCGGCGCTGCTCGTTTTCCTGGCGTCGTGGGTCATGATGCTCATCGGGCGCGTGCGTTTCGGCGAGCTGCTCAAGCTGCTGGCTTGGGCCGTCGCCGCAGCCGTGCTGGCCACCCAGCTCAACCTGGGGCGCGGCGGGACCGCCGGCAATAGGTTCGACACCTGGGTCCGCCTCTGGTCGGAGCCGCAGACCGAAAAGCCGATCGATTACCTCACCGACACCGAGCGTTCGATGATCGCCATCCACAACGGCGGCATCTTCGGCGAGGGGGCCGGGCAGAGCGCCATGCGCGTGGAGATGATCCACCCCGAGAGCGACTATGCCTTCGCCTTTTTCGTCGAGGAGTACGGGTTGTTGCTGGCCGTCGTGCTGTTGATGCTCTATTTGTGGATATTCTTCCGCGCGATCGAGATTTTCCGGCGTTGCGGCACGGCTTTCCCCGGGCTGCTCGTGCTGGGCCTCGCCTTGCAGATCACCTGCCAGGCGCTGCTGCACATCATGGTCACGGTCAATATGTGTCCCGAGACCGGGCAGACCCTGCCGCTCATTTCGCGCGGCGGTTCGGCCGTGCTCTTCACGGCCATTGCCCTGGGCATGATCCTCAGCGTCAGCCGTCAGAACGACGAGAAGTCGCACGACACGCCCAAGGGCGAAACATTGTACGGGAATTAAAAATTCATAATTCACAATTCATAATTGCTTGGTGAACGAATTGGTCGGTTCCGATTATGAATTGTGAATTCTAAATTGTGAATTGAAATGGCAGACGCTATCCGTTTGGACAAATATTTGTGGGCCGTGCGGGTTTTCAAGACCCGCAGCGATGCGGCCGACGCCATCCGCAACAACAAGGTCACGGTCGACGGGGCCTATGCCAAGCCCTCGCGCGAGGTGAAGATCGGCGACCGCATCGAAGTGCGGCGCCAGCAGGTGACCTATTCTTATAAGGTGCTCGACCTGGTTTCGAGCCGCCAGCCCGCCAAGAACGTGCCCGATTACTGCCTCAACATCACGCCGCAGGAGGAGCTCGACAAGCTCAACGTGCCGCGCGAAACCATCTTCGTCTTCCGCGACCGCGGCACCGGGCGTCCGACCAAGAAGGAGCGCCGCGACCTCGACGAGCTGATGGACGGGATTTATTACGACGAGGAGGAGTGATCGCCGGGCCGGAGGAGCCGGTTATTTGGCCGAAAAGAGGCCGAATTTCGCAAAAAAACACGCTGCATGCAATGCGATAAGCACTCCATGCAGCGTGATGTTTTTGTCCGGTCCGATTGTCTCCGACTCTTTGGGGTCGCCGGGACTATTTCTTGTTGAAGAAGTTCATCGTCCGTTCGATGCCCACCGTGGCGAACGACAGGACTGCGTCGCCGAAGATCTTGAGCCGTTCGGGCAGCGCCTCGCGCTCCTCGGCCGTCCATTCGCCCAGCACGTAGTCGACCTGATGGCCGCGCGGGAAGTCGCCGCCTACGCCGAAGCGCATCCGTGCGAAATCTTCGGTGCCCAGCAGCTCGGCGATGTTTTTCAGCCCGTTGTGGCCGCCGGCGCTTCCCCGCTGACGGATGCGCAGCGCGCCGAACGGCAGGGCGATGTCGTCGGATACGACCAGCAGGTTCTCGCGCGGAATCTTCTCCGCGTCGAGCCAGTAGCGCACCGCCTTGCCCGAGAGGTTCATGTAGGTCGATGGTTTGAGCAGCACCAGCGTGCGGCCTTTGTGCCGGAGTTCGGCCGTATCGCCGTAGCGGGCGGTGGTAAAAAGCGCGTTGGACGCCCCGGCCAGGGCGTCCAACACTTTGAATCCGATGTTGTGGCGGGTGTCGGCGTATTCGGCGCCGATGTTGCCCAGCCCAACGATGAGGTATTTCATGCCGCTTCAGCGATTATTTGCCTTCGGCAGCGGCGGCACCGCGCGAAGCACGGGTTACGCGCACGGCGCATACGGCCGTCGTGGCGGGGGTCACGAACTTGATGTTCTCCATCTTCAGGTCGCCCACGAAGATGGTCTTGCCGACGCCCAGCGGCGTTACGTCCACTACGATCTCGTCGGGCAGGTTCTCCACCAGAGCGCTCACGGTCAGCTTGCGGGCCGAGAGGGCCAGCTTACCGCCGACCTTCACGCCTTCGGCGTTACCGGTCAGACGCACCGGAATGGCGATCGAAACGGGCTTGCCCGCAGCGATGCGGTAGAAGTCGAGGTGCAGAATCTCCTCGCGAACGGGGTGGAACTGCGCTTCGCGAAGCACGGCCTTCTCGGTCTTGCCGTCGAAGTCGAACTCCACGATGTAGGAGTTGGGGGTGTAGATCAGCGATTTGATCTCGCGGGGATCGACCGAGAACGATACGCTCTCGCCGTTGCCGCACAATACGCAGGGGATCAGCCCCTCGCGGCGTACCGCCTTGGCGGCCTTCTTGCCGAAGTCTGCGCGCTTGGTCGCTTTTACAGCAATGGTTTTCATGTTGTTTTTTGTTTTTTGTTGTTACCGTCGGCGGTTCTCAACACGGTCTCGCGGACCGTATCCCATTTCCGCCTGTTTTCGAGGGGCAAAGATAGGAAGAAATAATTCACAATTCACAATTTGCAATTCAAAATTTTCGAATTCTGCAAAAAGCAGAGCATTCGGAGCCGTTTCCCATCGCGCTGCTCTGGGGCGGAAGACGGGGCGTGGAATGATTGCGAATCACGCATCCTTGTAGAGCTCCCAGCCCTGTTCCACTTGGCGCATGTCGGCCGCCACGCCGTTTTCCACCCGCGAGATGGCCGCGGCGATGGGCACCATGGTCTTGCGGTCGCGCGTGTCGAGGGGTTCGTGGGGTCCGATGCCCGTTCGGTCCGACACGGCCCGGATGTAGGCGTCGGTGCGGTTTTCGCTCGGCGGGGCCCAGCGTGCGATCATCTCCGCGATGGTGCGCAGGCCGTGGCGCGTGCGGTAGGTGTGCAGCAGTACGAAAATCGCCCGGTAGCCCCACGCCAGCGATTCGAATTGTTTGAAGGCCGGATCGCGCGACGGGACGACTTCGCCCTTGTAACGTCCTCCCGAGCGGCGGATGTTGCCCGGATTGCAGTTTTTCAGTCCTCTTGACATGTCTTTGGATTTTGCAGTTTCTGTTTCATCAAAAAACGGCGGCCTTCGATCGTCGGGGCCGCCGTCGGGGTGCCGGTGCCGGCAGGTCAGCGGCCGTCGTCCGGCAGGATGATGCCGCCCGCGATCGAGCAGCGGGCCGCCCGGTTTTCATCGGCGACGTATTCCGGATAGCGGATTTTGTTTGTCGCCAGATGGTCCGTTGCGCGTTGCAGCAGCGTGCGGGCCTCTTCCAGCAGTTGGCGGCGCAGTTGCCTGCGTGCTTCGTCGCCGGCCGCCGTGCCGTTGGCCGGTTTCGGGGCCGCGGTGCCCAGTCGGTCGGTGCGGACGTCCAGGCGCGCCTGCACCAGCGCACGGGTGTAAAGCGCCGTCGGGGCTGCCAGGTAGTCGGTGACAAGGTCGGGGTAGACGCCCGCCAGCAGCCGGTCGTGGAGTTTGCGGCCGATGACCGGCACGATCCAGCGTTGTTCGGCCGCCGCGATGTCTGCTTCGGCGATCGTTGCCTGCGGCAGGACCTCGCCGTCGCCGAACGCTGTTTTCAGCACTTGTAATGGGGTGATGAGCGTTTTCATATCGAATCGTGCGTTTTACTCGATGCTGCGGATGTTGTACTTCGTGATCTCCGACAGGAAGGCCTGCTGCCGCTCGTCTTCGGGGTCGTAGTCCAGACCGTCGGCCTTGCGCGCCTCCCACACCTTCATGTAGATCGGTTTCGAGCGCGTCGGCGGGCGGTTCACGATCTCCAGCGACGAGGCGTCTTCGCCCAGCACCGCGGCGATCGCTTCGCGGATGGGTTCCAGCAGTTCGGCCTGTTCGCCCAGAATCACCGTGTTGAGGGCCACTTCGTATTCGTGCAGGATGCGGTCGGCGTTGAATCCGCCCCCGTAGTCCAGTCCGCTCAGCGTCCGGAACCACGAGTGGGCCACCACAATGTCGCTCACGGCCTGCTGGTGCAGCGCCTGCCAGTCGCCTTCGTTCTGCGAGCTGATCGGGATGAAGCGCGAGTTGTCCTTGAGGTTCTCGTCGCCGTCGCGGATGACGAACATCACCTGGCCCGGGTTGCCGGCGAATTTCTGTTCCGCCAGCCGCATGATCTTCTCCGCTTCCGCTTCGTTGTCCACCGCCGAGTCGAGCAGCAGCACGCCCGACAGCTGGAACGAGTTGTCCAGCCGCGAGATGTTCCAGCGGTCGGTCTTGTAGGCGATGGCCGAGACGCCGAAACCCGCAATGTAGGGCGGTACGCCGTAGTGGGTGAACATCGGTTCGTAGTCCTTGTAGTGGATCATCGTGCGCAGCGTGCCGTCCGGGCGTTCTTCGAAGAGCGGGTAGAGCGGCAGGGTCTCGGCTTCGGCCGGATTGAAGGCCGTCCAGTCGTGGTGCAGCAGGATGTGGCGTTCGTCGCGGGCTACGCGGCAGCGCGACGCGTCCTGATGGTAGAGCGCCAGGAAGGAGTGCTGCGGGTCGGTCACCGCTTCGAGGAAGGCGTTTCCGAAGAGCGCTTTATCGAAGGCCAGTTTGTTCAACACCTGACGCAGCGTTTCGTTGCGGGGATTGGCCCGTTCGATCAGCGACTTCAGCCGGGGGCGGTTTTCGTCGCAGATCACCCCCTTGCCCGAGATGTAGTCGGCCTTGTCGTTGATGATGCGGCGGTGGGTGGTCGAGCGGCGGGCCATGAGTGCCAGCGCGCAGGGGAACAGGTTGTCGTCGCCCCAGCGCCAGAACTTGTCGTTCTGCACCTGGCCCGTGCCCAGCGTCATGTAGGGGTCCGTTCGCGCCGTTATACCCACCGTCGTTTTGTGTCTTTGTTCTTTCTGCATGTCGTTTCGTGTTTTCGGGTGGCAGGGTCGCCTGCGGAGGCTGCAATGCCCCCGCAGGCGACGGCGGTTACTCGCGATAGGCGAATGAGAGCATCGTTTCGTCGAGTACGTCGCAGCCCGCCATGAAGAGGGCGCGCTGGCGGTTCTCCATCTCGTCGGGGTTGTACCACATGCGCACTTCGTTGCCCGGGAAGTCCGCCGTGTTGACCGCCAGCACCAGGTTGCGGCGGTCGGTCAGCAGACAGAACGACTGCGGCAGCGAATTCCCCGAGAGGTAGTTGCCCAGACGCACGTCGATCACCGGGATGCCGTGGTAGGCCAACCCCTGACGGCCGTTCACCGTGTCGACGTAGGCGGCGTCCGCACCCTTCGAGTCGAGGTACTTCTCGTAGAGATAGTAGAGGTCCGACGTCACGAAGAACGCCAGCTGGCCCTCGCCCTTCGCATCCTGGATGCGCGTGTCGGCGTTCTGCCACAGCGAGTCGAAAAGTTCGACCACCGATTCGGGGTCGGTCATCGTCGACGCCGTGTAGGTCTGCTGGTGGAAGATTTCGGCCGCCGAGTAGTTCATGATCGTCTTCAGGAAGCCCGTGAAGGTGTTGTAGCCGCTCGGCGCCGATGCGTCGCCCACCCACATCGTCGCGCGGATGTTTTCGGCCACGGCCTGGCGGAAGAGCGCCGTCTCGGCCTGCTCGAGTTCCGTGCCCGTCAGGTCGTCCATGTTGACGTCGGCGCGGGCCGCGATCTTTTCGTAGACCAGCGAGAAGTAGTCGGCTGCCGAGAAGCCCATCTCGGCCTTCACACGGCTCAGCGCGATGTTCTTCTGGTATTTGTGGGCCGAGGCGCCGCCCGTCCAGCCCTTGCCCGTGTGCTTCTGCAGGATGTTCTGCTGACCGTCCCACAGCTGTACGGTCGTCGGTACGGGCAGGTTGTAGAGGATGCGTACGCCCAGTTCCTGGGCCGAGGGGCCCGTCAGAAAGGGTCGGAAGAAGATGGTGTCGAGTTCGGCACCCGTGTACTGCTTGGCGTTTTCCAAGAAACTCATAATGAATAAGATTAAAGGTGAAAAGTAAAAGGTGAAATGTTGGAAGCGAAAGGCTGGTTCCGCTCTCTTTCGGGACCGGTTCGTTCCCGGGGTTCAGCCCTCGCAGTGTTTTTCCGGCTGGTCGGCCATTGCGGTATCCCGTCCTTACTTTCTGAATTGCTTCGCGTCTTCCGCATAGGCCAGTTGGTTGGCCGAGCGAAGGGTTTCGCTGTAGGAGGGGTCCTCGCACGACCGCGTGCGGGTCGGTTCCGTCCGGTCGAAGGCTTCCGCGGCCGCAATCTCCGAGCGGCGGCGCGCCATCGCATGGTCGTCGTCGAAATGCAGGATGTTGCGGTCTTCGGGCAGGGGTGCCGCCGGTTCGGCCTTGATGCCCAGCACGTTCAGCAGCCGCTGCCAGCCGCGGACGCTGTTTTTCGGTTTTTCCGGCGCCGGTTTTTCGTTTGCGTCGATGATCGTGTCGGCCAGTCCCGCCGCTACGGTCTCTTCCGGCGAAAGCCAGCGTCCGTTGCCGTTGTTTTCGTTCATCAGCGCTTCGAATTCTGCCGTTTCGCGGCCAGCCCGCACTGCATAGAGTTCCGCCAGCCGGCGGTCGGTCTGTTGCAGCAGTTCCAGTTTGCCGCTCAGTTCCGCCGCATTGCCTTCCGTCGAGCAGTTCGACTGGTGGATCAGGTAGAGCGCATTGGCCGAGATCTCGCGGCATCCTTCGCTCGCCGCCTGGGCGATGATCGTCGCCGCCGAGGCCGTGTAGCCGTAGCAGCGGGTCGTGATGCGGCCGTCGATGCGGCGCAGGGCGTCGTGGATCAGCAGGGCGTCGTTCACGTCGCCGCCCGTCGAGCGGATGTTGACTACCACTTCCGGCGCTTCGATTTCGCCGATGCGCGCCACCGCTTCACGAAACCGGTCGTAGGTCGCGATCCGTTGTTCGGGTTCGTCGAACTGCCACGTTTCGGGTACGCCGATCGTGCCTTCGATGTCGATGTGGCAGGCCCCGGCGTTGTTTTCGATTCGGATGTTCGTTTCCAATTTTTTTTGGTTTTTAGGGTTTGTGAATTGTGTATTTATTCGTCTTCCCGCCTGCGCAGGAAGACGCAGCGTGCCGAGTTCCGCTCCGGGTCGTAGGTTTCGATGGCCTCGAGCGTCGCCCGCACCGTTTCGCCGCCCGTTTCCAGCCGGAAAACCGAGCGGATGTCCGGCGCTCCCGTCCCCGGGGCCAGCAGGGCCGCGAATTCGTCGGGGGCCAGCCGCAGCGACATCGTGATCTTTTCGCGCGTCGCTTCTTCTTCCGTCTGGCGGTCATGATGGCGGTGCAGCCCCGCCGCGCCGTCGCGGTCTTCGAAGCAGAGCGTGAAGGCCGGCGTCGTCTTGTCGCCTTCGTAGTGGAAAGCAGCCAGCGGGTATTCCGCTGCATCGGTCGGATAGCCCCAGCGTTCGCCCTCCGGCAGCGGGTGCATTCCGGCATAGCGTACGATGCGGGGCGTGAAGTTCGTCTCTTCTTCGGTGGCCGAGTCGCGGTCGCCCACTTGCAGCAGGCGCGCCGAGGGGGCGTTGCGGTAGTGGCCCGTGCTGTCGATCGTCGGTGCGAATAGCGGGTTGCGCACCCTTTCGTCGCCCATCTTCGCCGCCCGGTTCTCCGTCCGCACCGTCCAGGCGCCGAATTCCGTTTCGTGTTCGCTTTCGTAGCGTTTCACCGCGCCGTCTCCTTCCTGGTAGCACCGCGTGCGTTCTTCGTGTATCTCCAGCGCCCGGTCTTCCAGCTCCACCGGCTCCGACGGGTCGTTCTTCGTCCGCCAGTCGGCTTCGGGGCCTTTGCCGTAGAAGGCGTCCGCCGGTTCGACGTACACCTTGCGGATCGCTTCGTCGGTGTAGAAGCGCAGGTTGTACATGTGGGCCAGTGCCTTCAGCAGTTCCGCTTGCCGGATGCGGTGTTGCGCCACGTCCGCAAAGGTCAGCCACGCCCCGTAGCCCGGTCCCGAACGGAAATCTACCCGCAGCGAGCACTCCTTGTGCAGCGTCAGCGACATGCCTCCCTCCGCTCCGAAAAAGTGGATCGCATAGAAGTATTTCGGCTGCGTCGGCAGCACTTCTTCCGTCGCCGTCCGCATGCGCAGCTCCACCGTCGTGCGGCCCGTCTCCTCGAGGTGTCCGTCGTAGAGCGCCCAGTCGCCGGCGTAGCGTTCCCATGTTCCGTTGCGCATGATCCACAGCTGCGGTTCCGTCGGATTTCCCGACGCCGGGGTCGTCACTTTCGCCGAGCGGCCCTCGAAGGTCGCCCAGGGCCATCCGGGCGCTCCGCCCCGCATGCACGTCAGACGATATTGGCTTCCCGCCGTGTGGTCGAACACGATCGCCAGGTAGGTGCGGTTCCCCTCCATCTCCGGCCGGCGGTCCGTATAGCGGTTCGCCAGCGTGAAACGCAGTTCCGAACCGGGACCCAGGTAGACCGAGTCGAATCCCCGCAGCCGCGTGCGGTCCAGTATCCGGTGGTCGGTCGTGTATCTCAGGTAGTATTCGAATCCGACGCTCACCCGCGTCGGCGGTGCGAAGCGGATCATGCCGTTTTCCACGCCGAACGTTCCGCCGTTGTTGTAGAGGTCCGGTATCGTTTCCCCGTCCGCATCCGGGGTCAGCGGCGTCGCCGTATCCACAATGTTGCCCACCGTGTGCGTCGTGGATTTCGGATCGGCGTAGACCATGCCAGCCGGGCTCGCCGTCGCCGTTGCCGGACCCGTTCTCCGCGCATGGAAGCCCATCCGCACCTGCGCGCCCGTCGTGTCGTGCGACGGATAGGCGCCGCTCATGTAGAGTTCGCGGAATTCGGGCGTCTTCATGAAGTCGCTTTCGACCGTGTAGCCCGCTTCTTCGAAGATCTTCTCCACCAGCGTCGCCACATGCAGGAAAGGGTGGTAGTCGTCCACCGTCAGCACCCGTTCGGCCGTCAGCAGGTCCTGGCCGTTGTTCTGCTGGGGATATTCGTCGCGGTGGATCGGGAAAAACTTCACCGGCGCGGCGTCCGTCCAGCTCTTGCGCACCGTGTCGGCCGTGAGACCCGCCCGGTAGTCGATCCCCAGCGTGTTGAACATCCGCCGGGCCGCCTGCTCCGCCCAGCCGGCCCCGCCTTCGCGTATCTCCAGCGTGTACCCTTCGTCCGAGGCTTTCAGCAGGCGCGCCGTTCCCGCCAGCAGCACCGTCCCGGCGGCCGATACTTCCGCCGTGTGACGTTCGAGGTTGAAGCGCGTTCCCGTGTGAGGGTCGCACGGTGCGCCCAGCAGTTCCGTGTTCTGCGGTGTCGGCGGAATCCTCACCTGCATTTTCCGCCCTTCCCGGCAGGCTTCCGGATCGCGTGTTTTCTGCGCCGCGTATCCCGGTACGGCCAGCGTCTCGTCCTCCAGGTCGCATCGGCGGCCGTCTATCTTCAGTTCCGTTTTCATAGCTCCGTTCCGATTTCCAGTTCCAGCAGGCTCATCGTGCCGTGGCGGTGTACCGTCGCTTCGTTCGTCAGCACCTCTACCGGTACGTAGCCGTCCGCTTCCGCCAGCCACACCTGCGGCGCTGCGATTATCTCCGCCAGCGCTTCCAGCACCTCCCGCATCTCGTAGGCCGACCGCAGGAGCGTCCGGCGGCGCCGTTCTTCGATCAGCGTGCCCGTTCCCTGTGCGTTGCGTACGCGCGTCTTTTTCGTTTCCGCCACGCTTACCGCTTCCGTCGGGAAGGTGTAGTGTTCCAGCGACCCCGCACGGCTGCGCCATGCGATGCGCCGCGCGCCTTTCGGCGATGCGATCACCGTGTATTCCACCGTCTGCCCCTCTCCCGTGGTCAGCGTGATGCGCTCTGCTCCCGGAAAGTCCGCCGTGTTCAGCCGGAACACCTGCACCACCGTGTTGCGCGTCGAGTAGTTGCGTTCTTTCGTTCCGCCGGGTCCCGTCGCCCGCACCGTCATCCACGGCGTGTCGATCGTCAGCATGGTCACTTCGTCGCATTCGCCCGGTGCGATGAGTCGCTGCAGGGGCATCGTCGTCAGCAGTCCCGATGCCGTCAGCGCTTTTTCTCCGGCGTGGTAGACGCAGGTGCCCGATGTCGCCGTCGCGTCCGCCGTCTCCACCTTCACCTTGACTTCGCGCCGGCGGTCTTTCGCCGGCAGAAATCCCGTAGGACCCGTCTCCGGAGCGAAATGCAGGTGCCGGTTCACGATCGGCGCCGCATCCACCGTCGCTTCCGTCATTTCCGCGTAGCGCTTGGTTCCCAGCAGGGTGTTCGTCTCCGCATCCGTCACCTTCACGTTCAGCGTCTCTTTCCGGTCCGTTTCGATGCGATATTCCGCTTCGCCCCCTCCCGCCGCGTTGAGCGTCGGTTGTTTTGTTATCGTCAGCATGTTGTTTTATGATTTGAATGGTCGATGTTTTTTGCCCCGCCGGTACAGCGTTTTCGAAGAGGGTTGCGCCGTGGGCTCTTTCTTTCCCCAGCTGTCCCGATGAAAAAGGAATTACATTAAGACGACCCCTTGTTCTTGCAATTGGTTCTGTCATTCCGAGGAGCGCAGCGACGAAGAATTTTTTCGTATGTCGGTGAGTGGTAGTTGGATGGATGTTTCGCTACGCTCAATATGACAAAAGCGTGTCATTCGGAGTGACGGTTCATTTCGTTAAGAATGACATTCGAGAGGCAATTGTTTGTTTTGTCATTCTGAGGAGTGCAACGACGAAGAATCTATGATTTCAAGTTTCTTTTGCGGATTCTTAGTTGCGTTCAAAATATCTGAGACTTCTTGTTGCCGTTTTCTTGCAGTCTTTCCGCTCGCTTTGTTGCGTATCATTTTCGGGGCGGCTGCGGGGATTGCGCTTTGCGTGAGCTGCCCGAAGAAAGTTTTGTACACAGAACCTTTCACTTTTCACCTCTCATCTTTACCTTTTTTGCGAAGGCAACTTCACACCCGGAGTGACAGGGGTCACGGCTCTTTGTCAGTGTGGTTTGTAGATTCAGCAGTCCGCTGGCGGCGTAATGGCGTTGGAGGGTTAAAGAAAATCGTTGTTCGTTTGCGGTTGTTTGACTGCTGGTTTTTGGTGGTTTTGCAATTTGCAGAATTGCGCGAGCCGCAGCCTCCCGGCGCGGAGGCTCGCCGCTTCGGCTTTCGCCGGGCTCGCACTCCGCAGGCTGCGTTCGCTTCGTTCATAAGGAGTGCACGCTGTTTAGGTTCGCAAACTCAACTTCGGTCGGCTTCTCGCGTCGAAGCCAGCGGGGCGAGTGTCTGCGAGCCTCCGCGTGGCGGGGCTTCGGCGCTCGCATGGCTAAAGCCGGTGTTTGCGATTTGGACCTTTGCCAGCCGATCGACAACGATTCCTATTTCCAACTTGCGTTGCCGCCAGTTGCACATTCCAGTTTGCTGCGGAGCCGAGAACAATTCAGAATTCACAATTCAAAATGCACAATTTGTCATTCTGAGGAGCATAGCGACGAAGAATCTGTATGCTGACGATATAGATGTTTGACTGCACTTCGTTTGTCTTTCTCCTCCTTGCTCGGTATAGTCCGCAAGCGGCCTCTGCGCTCGCTGCGTTCGTTGATCCGCTTCGCTCAACATGACGTCGCAGCAAGTAGGCCTCACACTGCGGTCTCTGCCGAGCTTAATCATAAAATTGTGAATTGAGCATTTTGCATTCTGAATTGTTTCCCTCTCCGCTGCATTCCCCATAGCGATTGCTCTTTGCGCCTGCTGCGGGCTACCGCCACCGTGAGACGGGAGTCTTGGCGGAGGTCGGTTCGTTCGGCGAATGTTGGTCCTCGTCCACGTATGCTTCCGATGTCGCTAATGCCAGCCACTTGGCTCTCGCGTCGAGCAAGACATGTCCCGTGGACACCAATGGAGCCCATGCCTACGGCTTCTCCGTGCGCTGCGTCCAAGCATCTGCGCAGAAGTTGTCTTTTCTTCGCATGCACGCACCCGGCCCGGGAGTCTTTCCCTCGTCTCCGGAGACATTTTCATTTTCGGCGCAGCCGTCGGTCCGTCGCATGGATCGGTTGTCGATAAACCGGTCGAAAATCTGTTGATAATGGTCGATAAGATTTGCATTCGGCTGAGAGCCAGCCTTGATTTGTTGTTGATAACTTGCTTCGATGCAAGCCGTCGGTGGCGAATCGTAGGGCAAATATAGGTCTGCACGAGCCCCCTTGTCAAGTTTTCGGCGCCTTTTTCGCGCACGGCGTGTAAAAAACTACCGATTTTTGTATAACTTTGCGTCACGAACCAACTTTCAGTTTACCTCATGGACGATGGTCATAGTCCCGCCTATAGTCGCCGCGCCGTTTTCCGGTGCGGAGTGCTTCCTTAGTGCGAAGCGTGCGGCATGCTGTCCGCGCGCCGGGTCTTCCTCGTCTTCACTTCCGGTTTTTTCTTCCCGTTCCGTCCGTCGCCGCGCTGCCGACGGCTTCGTCTTCGATTGTCAGAAGCGGCAGGCTTCCCGCAAGTTTTGGAACACCGGAATCAAGGTGGCTCCCAGGGTCAATCCCGGCTGAAGAGTCCGGCGGTCGTTCCGCCCGTTCCCGCAGCCCACGGATTCTCCAATCTTTCAGCGAGTCACCCATGATTACCATCTACCTCAAGCAGTACAACAAGATCATCCGTAACGCCGACACCAAGCTCTTCGACGAGCTCGGTTACGACGACATCCTCTGGATCGACATGCTCCTCCCCACCATCAAGGAGCAGAAAGCCGTCGAGAACTTCATGGAGATCAGCCTCCAGACCAAACAGCAGGTCGAGGAGATCGAGTCCACGTCCAAATATTCCGAGAGCGAGACCGCCATCATCTCCAACTCCAATTTCTTCGTTCCTACCGGCGATTCGTTCGTCGTCGAGCCCGTTTCGTTCATCATCTCCAACGAGGGCGTCCTCGTCTCGGTCCGCGGGGCCGAGTCGCGTACGTTCCGCGAGACCGAAAAGCGGCTCCAGATGAACTACCGCAGTTATTCGACCGGTTACCACCTCTTCATCTCGTTGTTGGAGGTGCGCATCGACTTCGATGCCGACATGGTCGAGCTGGTTTCCAAGCAGGTCGCCGCGCTCTCCAAGGCCATCAACTCCGAGGATACCATCGACAAGGAGGTCCTGCACCGCATCAGCGCCTTGCAGGAGAGCACCATGTCGTTGCGCGAGAACATTTTCGACCGCCAGCGCGTCTTGTCCGGCATCCTGCGTTCCGAGCGATTCCCCAACGACATCTACCCCCGCCTCCAGTTGATGATCAAGGACGTCAATTCGCTCATCAACCACGCCGATTTCTCGTTCCAGCGTCTCGACTATATCCAGGACGCCGCTCTGGGTCTGATCAACATCGAGCAGAACGAGATCGTCAAGATTTTTTCCGTCGCCGCCGTCATCTTCCTGCCCGCTACCCTCATCGCCTCGATCTACGGCATGAATTTCAAGTACATGCCCGAGCTCGACTGGCATTTCACTTTGCCTAATGGGTGGGTCCTGCCCGTCGGTTATTTCTTCGCCATCGGGCTCATGATCTTCTGTTCGGGGCTCACCATCTGGTACTTCCGTTTCAAGAAGTGGCTCTGACCGGGGCAAGGGGTTGCTTTGCTTCGTCTTTGTGGGGCCGTTTTGTCATTCTGAGCGGCAGCGAAGAATCTTTCGGTTGTTTTTTGTTCGCTTTGTTATTCTGTGCGGCTATCCGAACTCTGACTTGCACCGAAGATACTATCGCTCGGCAAAATGCAAGCAAGCTTGCTTTTGCCCTCGCTTATTCGTATCTTTGACTCCGTCTTAGATACTTCCGCCTCGGCAATGCTCAAATAAATTTGGCATTGCGCTCGGCTTATTCGTATCTTTGTCAGGTTAACGTCGTTCCATGCTCGAAAAGTTGGCCAAACAGACCGCCGTCTACGGCATCAGCACCATCGTGGTCAGGTTCCTCAGTTACCTGCTCACGCCCTACTATACCCGTATCTTCGGGCAGGAGACCTACGGCATCGTCACCGACATCTACGCCCTTATCCCGCTGGCTCTCACGCTTCTTACAATGGGTATGGAGTCCAGCTACTTCCGTTTTTCCGCCAAGGCCGACCAGGCCGGGGACGATGTCATCGCCGCCAAGCGGCGCCTTTTCGCCACTACATGGGGCGTCACATCGTTGGCCGCGGCGTTGTTTTGCGGAGCCATCGTCTTTTTCCGCATGCCCGTTGCCCAGGCCATGGGCGAGGCCTACGCCGCCCATCCCGCCTACGTCGTGTTGGTCGCTCTGATCATCCTTTTCGACGTTTGGGCCTGCATCCCCTTCTCCCGCTTGCGCGAGCAGGGACGGTCGCTCACGTTCGTCGGGTTCAAGGCGCTCAACGTCGTTCTGAACGTTGCGCTCGCCTTTGCTTTCGGCATCGCGGGTCTTTTCGCTTCCGACTTCGGCGTCGGGTGGGTCTTCGTCGCCAACCTCATCGCCAGCGCCGTTACCTGGCTCCTTATCCTCTCCACCGTCGACCGCACCGTTCCGCGCATCGACCGGGCGTTGCTCGCCGCCGTCTTCGTCTATTCCCTTCCGTTGCTCGTCGGTGGGCTTGCCGGCACAGCCAACGAGTTCATCGACCGTCAGCTCATCAAATACCTTGTTCCCGCCGGGGCCATGGCGCAGTTGGGCGTCTACGGCGCCATCACCAAGATCGCCGTCGTCATGATGCTCTTCTACCAGATGTACCGCCTCGCCGCCGAACCGTTCTTCCTCTCCAATTTCCGCAAGTCCGACTTCGTCGAGATGAACGCCGCCGCTCTGAAGTACTACGTCATGGCGTCGATGCTCATCTTCCTGGGCATCGCCCTCTTCCGCGACTTCTTCGCTCTGATCGTCGGGCGCGACTTCCGCGAGGGCATCCACATCCTCCCCGTCGTCCTCGGCGCCAACATCCTCGCCGGCGTGTGGCTCAACCTCTCGTTCTGGTACAAGCGCGAGGAGCGTACGTCGCTGGCCATCGTCGTTACGGGCGCCGGTTTGGCCGCCATGCTCGTTTCCGGATGGTGGTTCATCCCCGTGTGGGGTTATTTCGGCGCCGCCTGGGCCCGCTTCGTCAGCGAGTCCGTCATGGTCGCCGTCTCGTGGTGGCTCAACCGGCGTTTCTTCCCCACGCCCTATCCCTGGGGCCGCATCGGCGAGTTCGTCGTTCTCGCCCTCGGGGTCTTTTTCATGGCCGAATTTTTGTCCCGCTGCGTCGATAATGCGTTCGCGGGTTATGCGTTCAATATCGTGTTGTTTGCAGCCTATGCCTTCTACCTCGTCCGTCGCGAGCGGATCGACGTCGGGGCGTTGTTGCGGGCGGCACTCCGAAAAAAGTAGACAATCGTGCGTTTCGCTGACATCATAGGACAGGAGGAGTTGAAGCGGCATCTGGTGCAGTCGGTCGATACCGGCCGCATCAGCCATGCCCAGCTCTTTTCCGGCAGCGCCGGAGCCGGGGCTCTGGCGTTGGCCGTCGCTTACGTGCAGTATCTCTGCTGCCGCCACCGTCTCAACGGCGATTCGTGCGGCGAGTGCCCCGACTGCAAGCAGATCGAGGCTCTGGCCCATCCCGATTTCCATCTCGTCTTTCCCGTCAACAAGCAGGGTAAAAAGTCCGGCGAAGTGATGCTCAGCGACGAGTTCATGTCCCTTTTCCGGCAGTTGTTCGCCGAGCGCCGGGGCTACGTCTCTCCGCAGGACTGGTACGACCGCCTCGATCTGGGCAAAACCCTCAAGGGCATGATTTCCGCCCGCGAGGCCGACGAGATCATCCGCAAACTCTCCTTCAAGAGCTTCGAGGCCGATTACAAGATCATGCTCGTGTGGCTTCCCGAGGCCATGAACGAGGAGGCCGCCAACAAGATCCTCAAAATCCTCGAGGAGCCTTGGGAGCGCACCCTCTTCATCCTCGTCTCCGAGCGGCCCGACCGGCTTCTGCCCACCATCATCTCCCGTACGCAGGAGGTCGCCGTGCCGCGCATCGCTCCCGAGGTCCTCGAGCGCGTCGCCATCGACAGCGGTATCTCCGACCCCCTCCAGGCCCGCAACATGGCGCGGCTTGCCGGGGGCAGCTTCCCCGAGTTGCAGCACCTCGCCGCCGGCGAGAGCGACGCCTTGCGCCGCGAGAATTTCCAGTTTTTCTGCAACCTCATGCGGTTGAGCTACAACGACAAGCACCTCGAGCTCATCGGCTGGGCCGAGGAGGCCGCACAGCTCTCCCGCGAGCAGCAGCGTGCTTTCCTGCTCGACGCCGCCCGGCTCCTGCGCGAAAGTTACATGCTCCACGTCGGCATCCCCGAGATCGGTTACCTCTGGGGCGAGGAGCTCGCTTTCTGTTCGAAGTTCGCACCTTTCGTCGATTCGGGCAACATCGAGGCGCTCGTTGCGCAGATCGAGTCGGCCGCCGCGCAGATCGCCCAGAACGGCAATCCCACCATCGTCTTCACCCATTTCGCCCTCGCGGTGAGCAAACTCATAAAACATCTGTAGCATGGCACGCGTCATTCTCCTCGCCGGCGGCAACCTCGGCGACGTCCGGCAAACGCTTCGCAGCGCCCAGCAGCTGATCAATTCCCGCATCGGCGCCGTCCTGCGTTGTTCGCACCGTTACGAGAGCGAGCCGTGGGGTTTCGAGGCTTCCGAGCGTTTCTCCAACCAGGCCCTCGAGGTCTCCACCGACCTCTCGCCCGAGGAGGTCCTCGACGCCATCCGCTCCATCGAGCGCGAGTTGGGGCGCAACCGCGCCGCCGAGACGCTCGAAAAAGCCTCTGCCGGCATGCGCTATGCGTCGCGTCCCATCGACATCGACATCATCTTCTACGACGACCGGGTTATCGAGAGCGAGCAGCTCACCGTGCCCCATCCCCGCCTGGCCGAGCGCGAGTTCGCCCTGGTGCCCCTCTGCGAGATCGTCCGCGAGCGGCGCCATCCCGTTTCGGGTCTCACCGTCGGCCAGTTGCTCGACGCCTTGCGTGCCACTCAATCTCAGAAGCCATGCGAAGAATAGGTCATCTCGTCTTTTCGTGCGTCGCCCTCCTTTTCGTCGTTTCTTGTTTCAAGGAGGTGGCTTTCCGCACCGTCTACGTCGTCAAGCCCCTGCGCGAGGCTACGCCCGACGACCGCGTCCCTTCCGTCGTCTCCGGTGCCGTAGCCTATGCTTTCGACGCCGATACGGCTTTGTGGACCGTCGCTTCCTACGACGACGCCCTGGCCGGCATCATCACTTCGCGCAGCAATCCCGCTCAGAAGCTCTCCGTGCCCGTCGCTTCGTCGGTGCCTTACGACGACAGCGGGCAGATCCGGCTCGACCTCGCCCGCGAATGGCAGATGGTCGTCGTCGTCGACCCCGTCGACAAGCTCTACGCCTATACGCGCCAGCAGCTGCCCGTCAATTTGCCTTTGTTGTCCGTCTCGCTCGTTTTCCAGCCTTGGAAGCAGGGCAAGTCCTATAAGTACGGCAACTGGCTTTTCTTCAACGATTTCTACGTCGAGCCGTCTTGGGTCGATTGTTCCATCGAGGTCCGTGCGCAGGCATCCCAGGGGGCCGAGCCCGGTCCGATCGAGTCGTGCAAGGTCTACGCCTATGCCGTCGACACCACCGAGTGGCGCATCGCCTCCTACGAGCACGCCGCCGAGGGCATCATCACTTCCAAGACTTCCGGCGTCACCCGCACTTCGCCCGATTTTCCCGGTTACCAGGTCGCCGACAGCGATGTCTACGGCCTGGAGATCTCGGCTACCCCCGTCATGTTGGTGGCCGTCGACCGTTCCGACCGCATCTACGCTTATACCAAAGTCGGGATCGACTTCTCCGCCCCCGATCCCGCCTTCGCCGTTCTCTTCCGTCCCTGGCAGGAGCGGTGGATCGCGCAGGAGGAGGGCTGGTGCTTCGTCGACGAGCGTTATGCGCCTGCTGCGGAGGAGAATACAACCGATACCAACGATGAATAGTTCCTGCAAGCATATCCGCGCCGTTTCGCGTCTTCTCGTCGCTCTTTTCTTCGCTTCGGCGTTTTTCTGCCGGTGCGCCAGCACCATGGTCCCCACGGGCGGTCCGCGCGATTCGCTGCCTCCCGTCATCGTCGGCATGACGCCCGACAACTTCTCCACCGACCGGCCCACGACCGGCCACGGCCGCATCTACATCGAGTTCGACGAGTTCGTCCAGCTCAAGGACCAGCAGAAGGAGTTCTTCACCTCGCCGCAGATGAAGAAGAAACCCACCCTCTCCGTCCGCGGCAGGGGGATCATGATCCAGTTGCGCGACACGCTCCTGCCCAATACTACCTATGCGCTCAACTTCGGCAGCGCCCTGCGCGACAACAACGAGGGCAACCCGCTGCACTCCATGCGCTACGTCTTCTCCACGGGCCCCGAGATCGATTCCATGATCATGTCGGGTTATACGGCCGATGCCTACAAGGCCGATTCCGTCTCCAAAAGTTTCATCTGGTTCTTCCCGGCCGATTCCGTCGGGAACGTCGCCGAGTACGATTCCACCATCTTCAAGTATAAGCCCGCCGTCATCGCGCGGGCCGAGAACAACGGTGTCTTCATCGCGCAGAACCTCAAGCCCATCCCTTACCGCGTCTACGCCGTCAAGGATGTCAACGACAATCAGATGTACGAGCCCGGCACCGACCGGGTCGGGTTCCTCGAGGGTGCGTTCAACCCCGCCAAGATGCCCGATTTCGCCATCTGGTACGATTCGCTCCGGCAGTACGTCTCCGCCGAGCCGCAGCTCTACCTGCGCATGTTCACCGACCGCGCCTTCCGGCGCCAGGTCCTTTCGCAGAGCGAGCGGCCCCAGCAGCACAAGGCCATGCTCTATTTCTCCGCCGCCCGCCCGCAGATCGATTCCATCCGCTTCGAGGGTATCCCCGACGACGGGTTCATCATCGATCCGCAGACCGTCGGGCGCGATACGTTGGCCGTCTGGTTCACCGTTCCTTCCGCACAGCTGCCCGACACCATCCGCGGTTCCGTCACTTACTTCAAGCACGATTCGGTCAACGTCCTGCAGCGCGTCACCGAGCCGTTGAAGCTCCCCTGGCGCATGGTCGAGACCAAGGAGCAGCAGCGCGAGCGCGAAAAACTCGAGCGCGACCGGCGCAAGGCCGAGGAGGCGGGCGAGGAGTGGATCGAGCCCAGGAAGCCCAGCCTTTTCGGGTTCAAGCTTCCCCTTTCGGGCGAGGTCAACCCCGAAAACCACCTCGCCGTCGACTTCGATTATCCTCTGGCCCGCGTCGATTCGGCCGCTTTGCTCCTCACCGTCACGTCGCCCGACAACTCCGTCGAGGACCTGCCCGTCCGCCTCGTCCGCGATACGGCTCTCTTGCGGCGTTGGTACCTGCGCGCACCCTGGAAACCCGACGGCAAGTATACCCTCACCATTCCCGCCGGGGCCATCACCGACATCGCCGGATTCACCAACGATTCGATCGTCGGCAAGTATACCGTCCTCGCTCCCGAGAAGCATGCCACGGTCATCGTCAATGTCAAGGCGCGCGACAGCATGCGTTACATCGTCCAGCTCCTCGACGGCAGCGGTGCGCTCAAGCAGGAGCGCCGCGATGTCGGCAGCGGCAGCGTGCGTTTCAACTACGTGGCGCCCGGCGAGATCCGTTTCCGCATCATCGAGGACGCCAACCGCAACGGCAAATGGGATACCGGCGACGTGGTGCTCCGGCGTCAGCCCGAGCGCACCGAGATGTTCGTCAACGACGAGGGCGAGGAGACCTTTTCCACCAAGGCCAACTGGGATTTCGAGTTCGAGATGGACATGAACCGCATCTTCGCTCCCGTGACCATGGAGTCGCTTTCGCGCCTGCTCGACGAGCGCGAGCTCCGGCGCCTGCGGCGCGAGGAGGAGAAGCGCGCCAAGGAGGGCCCCCGGCAGAACGATTCGCGCGACCGGCAGAGTTCGTCCGGCAGTCCGGGCGGCTTCGGCGGCCGTTCGGGTTCGATGTTCAACCCTATGCGTTAATCATCATGAAAACAGTACATCTCTTCCGGTCGGCGTTCTGCCTCCTTGCCGCTTGCTTCGCTTGGCAGTCGGCCGGTGCACAGCATACGTTCGGCGCCTTGGCCGGTTACGGCATGGGCAGCGGCCGGTTCGAGCCCCGGCAGGAGAGCCGCGCCATGTGGGGCATGTACAACGCCGGTCTTTCGTGGCGTTACTACGGTCCCCAGCGCGTCGTGGGCGGCTTCGGCGTCGACCTCGAGTTCTTGCAGCTGGGATTCTCCCATGCTGTCAACGCGTCGCTGGTCGACGACAAGGCCGATTACCTCTATTACCGGCGCCGGGTCAATTCCGTGGTCCTGCCCGTCGTGTGGCAGCCCCACGTCTATGTGGCCAAAAAGCACTTGCGCGTCTACCTCGAGGCTGCGGCTACCTTCTCCTACAATTTTTCCTCCACCTATGAGAACGAGCTCGCCCGCGAGCAGGGCAAGGAGGACTGGCGCGGCGATTATCGGTTCCACCTCGCCCGCGACAACCGGTGGGGCTACGGCCTGGCCGGCGGCGGTGGCGTGGCGATCCTCGTCAGCCGCTTCGAGCTCAATTTCCGCGTGCGTTATTACTTCGGCTTTTCCGATTTGTTGCGCAACCGCACGCGTTATGCCGACAACCTCACCGACGGCTCCGAGAATCCGTTCCGCAACACGCCGCTGCGGTCGCCGCTCGACAACCTCAATATCGGTTTCGGCGTGAGCTACCGTTTCAACCGGGCGGGCTTCGAGTCGTGGAAGCCGCGCCCCAAGCGCGAGAAGAACCGCGAAGTTTTCAAATACGAATTGTAAATCGTTCAACCATGGAAAATACCCGTCAGCAGAAAATCGCCAAGCAGATACAGAAGGATGTGGCCGAGATCTTCCAGAAGGAGGGTGCCGCCATCGTCCGCGGCATGTTGGTCACCGTCACCGCCGTGCGCGTCTCGCCCGACTTCGGCTATGCCAAGATCTACGTCAGCGTCTTTCCCTTCGAGCGCAGCGAGGAGCTCATGAAGGAGTTGGAGCATAACAACTGGTTCGTGCGCCGCGCCCTGGGCCAGCGCATCCGCAACCAGTTGAAGAGCGTGCCCGAAATCCAGTTCTTCCTCGACGATTCGCTCGAGTACATCGAGCAGATCGACCAGGCGCTCAAACGATAGTTCCCGATTCAAGGTTCGCCTTCGGAGCCGGCAACGTCGGTCGCCCGTCGGTTCCTCGGAATCGCGAATCCTGAATTCCGCACCCTGTATTGAAAACCATGCTCGCTTTCTTCTTCGCCCGTCGTTACTTCTTCTCGTCCGCGTCGCGTTCGGTCATCAACCTCATCTCCGGGTTGAGCGTCGTCGCCGTCGCGGTTCCCGTCGCGGCGATGATCATCCTTCTGTCGGTTTTCAACGGGTTCGAATCCCTCGTCAAGCTCAATTGTTCCGCTTTCGATGCCGATCTCACGCTCTCGCCCGCCGAGGGTCAGACTTTCGACGTCGCAGCCCTCGATACCGCCGCCCTCGCCCGCATCCCGGGTGTCGCCGCCCGGTCGTTCTTTCTCGAGCAGAGCGTCTTGTTGGAGCACAACGGGCGGCAGACCACGGCCCTCCTGCGCGGTGTCGACGACCGTTACGGCGACATCTTTCCCCTCCGGCAGCATGTCGTCGCAGGCTATCCTGTCGTCCGCGTCGGCGACCTCGATCGGTTGCTCGTCGGGCGTTCCGCTTCCTATCTGTTGGGCATCCGGTCGGTGGCCGACGCCGACGTCAACCTCTACGCCCTCCGGCGCGGTTCGTTCTCTTCCTTGTTGCCCGTCGCCAACTATACCCGGCGTTCGGTGCCCGTCGGCGGCGTTTTCACGGCCGATCTCGAGAGCGAGCGCACCTATGTCCTCACGTCGCTCTGCCTGGCGCAGGAGCTCTTTTCCCATCCCGGCCGCGTCTCGGCCGTCGCTTTCAGCCTCTCTCCGGAGGCCGATCTCGAGCGCGTCCGGGAGGCCGTCGGGCAGATCGCCGGCGACGGATTCCGTGTTCGTTCGCAGGCCGAAATGCGCGCTTCGTTCTATCGCATCATGACTTACGAAAAGTGGGGTATCTTCTTCATCGCCTTGCTGGTCCTCGCCGTCGCGTCGTTTTCCGTCGTCGGGGCACTGGCCATGTTGATCGTCGACAAACGCAACGACATGCGGACCCTTGCCGCCTTGGGCGCCGACCGGTCGTTCGTCCGCGCCGTCTTCCGCGCCGAGGGGTTGCTGATCTGCCTGGTCGGGGCTTCGGTCGGCCTCGTTCTTGGTGTCGGCGCCAGCCTCGCTCAGCAGTATTTCGGCTTCATCCGGATGCCGGCAGGCACTTTCCTCACCGATAGTTATCCCGTCGAGTTCCGTTTCTCCGATCTCATCGTTGTCACGGCCGCTTTCGCCCTTGTGGCGTTCCTGCTTTCCAACATCACCGTGCGCAGCATGATAAAAAAGAATTCCCGATTATGAAACCGTTCTTCCGTTTCTTCGCGTGTGTCTCGTTCGCCTTGTGTTCGTTCGCGTGCTCCCACCATACGATCATCCCCGACGACGAATTGGCCCTCATCTTCCACGATGCCTTTCTGGCCAACGCCTACCTCGGCGGCCGCAATCCCACGGCCGATTCGCTCAACGTCTACGAGCCCATCTTCGCCCGCTACGGTTACACCACGCAGGATGTGCAGTACACCATCGGCAACTTCTCCAAGCGCAAGAGCGCCCGTTTGGGCAACGTCGTCGAGCGCGCCATCACCATGCTCGACGCCGAGGGCAAAGGCTATAGCCGCGAAGTCGCCATCCTCGATACCATCGACAACGTGGCGTTGCGTACCGCCCGGCGCACCGTCCGCGCCGATTCGTTGATCCGCGTGCGTTCGCTCGCCGACACGGCGCAGCTTCGTTTCGCGTTCGACGTCGTCCCCGGCGCCTACAACGTGCAGCTTACCTACCTGGTCGATTCGCTCGATCGCAATACCGCCGACGCGCCCCGTTCGCGCATGTGGCTCGAGTTGGCCGACGGAACGCAGAGCCAGAACTACAACATCATCCTGCGGCGCCGCAGCGAGGGTTATATCTCCCACCGGTTCAAGGCCGATTCCGGCCACCGGCGTCTCCGCATCGAGTTCTACTCCTTCACCGGCCGGCCGCAGACTCCCTCCGTCACCGTCCGCAACTTCAAGGTCGAGCACACCCCCGAAAAGGCCGAGGCCGTCGACCTGCTCTACGAGCGGCAGCTCGATCTTCGTATCTTCGCCGATGAGTTTTTCCGTGCTGCACAGAAGGATAGCCTCTAACTTGTTCTGGTCGCCTGCGGGCTTCGTCCGCCATCCCCTCGTCGAGATCGACTCCCGCGGGAGGGTGCTTTCGGTCGTGTCGTGCCCCGATCCCGACCGCCTGCCTTTCGTCGAGTTCCGCTCCGGATTGTTCGTGCCCGATTTTCCCGTCGAGTTCCGCGCGGCTTTCGCCGCATTGCCGGCCGATACGCCGCTTTCCGAGTCGCTGCCCGCCGTCATTACCCCCGGCCGCGGTATCCCGGTCCTCATCTCCGGATTGGACTATGCTGTCTTGCGGCTTCTTCCTTCGGCCCGGATCGAGAAGGTGTGATTCCGGTTCGTGTGCGCGGTTTCCCGAATGCCGGAAATTCACGGATTCACAGGTTCCGCGGCAGGTGTTCTTCCACCGTGCGGCGCAGGTGGTCGTTGTCCAGGTGGGTGTAGATTTCCGTCGTCAGAATGCTCTCGTGGCCCAGCATCTCCTGCACCTGGCGGATGCTCGCGCCCCCTTCCAGCAGATGCGTCGCAAAGGAGTGGCGGAAGGTGTGGGGGCTGATCCGTTTGTCGATTCCCGCCCGGCGTACCGCTTCCTTGATGATCGTGAAGACCATCACGCGCGTGAGTTGTCCCCCGCGGTTGTTCAGAAAGACGATTTCGTTGTCGCGGCCCGTCGCGTCCATCGTGCGGCGGTCGTCCAGCCAGCATTGGATGCGGTCGCGCGCCGTGGTGCTCACCGGCACCAGCCGTTGTTTGTCGCCCTTGCCGATGACCCGTATGTAGCCTTCGCCGAAAAAGAGGTCCGACATCCGCAGCGACGTCAGTTCCGACACGCGCAGTCCGCACGAGTAGAGCACTTCCAGCATCGCGCTGTCGCGGCGTCCCTTGGGCGTCGAGCGGTCGATGGTGCCGATGATGCGGTCGATCTCCGCGGTCGTCAGTATGTCGGGCAGGTGGCGTCCGAATTTCGGTGCGTCGATGTACTCTGCCGGCGAGGTCTCGATCTTCTCTTCCAGCAGCAGGAAGTTGTAGAAGCTCCGTATGCCGCTCAGCTGGCGGGCCTGCGAGGTCTTTTCGCGTCCTCGTTCGTAGAGCAGCCCCAGGTAGCGCTGGATCATTTCGCGCTCCACTTTGTGGGGCGCCACGTCCCATTGGCGCAGAATGAAGTGGGCGAACTGGCGCAGATCGCGCATGTACGACTCCACGGTGTTGTCCGAGAGTCGTTTTTCCAGTTTGATGTGGGTGCGGTAGCGGCGTCCCGCGTCTTCCCATTTTTTCGTGTTTTCGGCCATCGACGTTCGGTGCTCCGGGATTCGTATGCCCGGGTCTCTCCGGCAAAATTACAAAATTTTACATAATGTTTCACGCCGGGAGAGTCCGCGTCGTCCCGCAAGCTGTTTTTTGTGTCCCGCAGGCCATGCCCCCGCTGCGCAAATTGCAGTCCGCATCTTGTCCTTAGGCGAAAAATCCCTATCTTTACCGTGCTCAATCATCATATCCTGCAGCCATGACACCCGTTCGCTTTTTCCTTGTCGTTTGCGCGTTCTTTTTGTCTGTCGCTTCCGTGCATGCCCAGCCGGCTTCCCGGCCCCGGAAAATCATCGTCATCGACGGTCGTTTCTTCCATGAAATGCCCGTCGCGACGGACAAGATAACCAAAATGCACTTGCTGACGACTCCTTCCGGAGCGTCGGCCGTGGGTTTCGAGCTCTCCGAGCCGCTGCCCGACGCCGCCTTGCAATATGCGGTGCCGGCCGGGCAGATTCCCGAGGGCGCATCGCTTTTGGCGCAGTACGACGAGGCGAAAGCCCAGGGCAGGGGCACCTCGCTCTCTTTCGCCCGCAAAACCCTGTTGGAAGCGGGGAGCCGGTTCCCCGACTTTTCCGCCACCGACATCGACGGCCGGACCTGGACCGGTGCCGACGTCGCCGGGAAGGTTATGGTGCTCAATCTGTGGTTCACCGGCTGCGGCCCCTGCCGGGCCGAGATGCCGGAGTTGTCCCGCTGGAAGGACGAGATGCCCGACGTGATGTTCTTTTCTTCGACCTACGAAGACGCCGGGCGCGCCCGGCCCGTGCTCGAAAAGCAGGGCTTCAACTGGATCGCCCTCGTCGGCGACACGCAGTTCCGCGAGTTCGTCGGGCCGAACGGTTATCCCCTCACCGTCGTCGTCGACAAGGAGGGCATCGTCGCGCAGGTCGAGTATGGCACCTCGCCGGTCCAGCGCGCCGCCTTGAAAGAGAAGATCCGGTCGCTGCGTTAGCCCGATTTCCGGATCAGAAACCCATAATCCCAACCTACATGTCATGGATTTTGTCGCACTGAACATTCCCGTCGCCGACGAGGCGCAGGCCGAGATTCTCACCGCCGAGCTGGCCGATTTCCCGTTCGAAAGTTTCGAGACCGACTCCGGCGTTCTCAAGGCCTATGTCCCCCAGGAGCGCCTGGCCGACTGCAAGTCCGAGGTCGACGCCCTGCTGGCCCGCTACGGGGTGTCGGGGCGTTACATCTCCATCGAGTCGCAGAATTGGAACGCCCTCTGGGAGCAGCATTTTCCCGCCACCGACATCGAGGGGCGCCTGCGCATCCGCGCACCTTTCCACGACCCCGCCCCGGCCGGTGAAACGGAGATCGTCGTCATGCCCAAAATGTCGTTCGGCACCGGTCAGCACGCCACCACATGGTTGATGGCCCGCGCCGTGCTCGATCTCGGCGTCGCCGGTCGCCGCGGACTCGACATGGGCAGCGGCACCGGCGTCCTCTCCATCGTCGCCGTCCGCTGCGGCGCTGTGCATGTCGACGCCGTCGACATTGACGACTGGGCCGATGCCAACTGCCGCGAGAACCTCGCCGCCAACGGGGTCGAGGAATCCGTCGAGCCGATGTTGGGCGACGTCGCGCGCATCGCCGGCCGTTCCTATGATTTCATCCTCGCCAACATCAACCGCAACATCCTGCTCCGCGACATGAAGGCTTACAGCGCCGCGCTCCTGCCGGGCGGCGATCTGCTCATGAGCGGCTTCCTCGAGGCCGATGTCCCGGCCGTCGTCGCCGCGGCCGAAGCCGAGGGGTTGCACCGCGTCGCCATCGCGTCGCGCGACGGCTGGATGATGGTCCACGTCCGCAAATGAAGTCCTACAAGGGGCGCGGAGTCGTTCTCCATACGCTCAAATACGGCGATTCATCCTTGGTCGCCTACCTCCTTACCGACGTCGGCGGGCGCCGCAGCTACATGGTGCAGGGGGTCCGCAGCCGTTCCGGCCGCGGTTCCAAGCTCGCGCTTTTCCAGCCCATGTTCCCCGTCGAGTTCGAGGGCCTCGAGTCGTCGAAACAGCAGATGCACCGTTTCCGCGAGGTCCGCGCCGCTTTTCCCTTGCAGGGCTTGCCGTTCGACGTCCGCAAGTCGACCATGGCCTTGTTCATGGCCGAGGTGCTCTACCGTCTCGTGCGCGAGAGCGAGCCCAACGAGCCGCTTTTCGACTTCGTGTGGGGATGCGTCGGTGCGCTCGACGCCATGCAGGAGGGCGTCGCCAACTTCCATCTCTGGTTTCTGGCGCATCTCAGCCGCTTCCTCGGCTTCTGCCCCGGCAACGACTATGTTCCCGGCGCTTGGTTCGACATCCGCGAAGGGCTCTATACGCCCGTGCAGCCCGCCCATACGGGCGTCATGTCGCGCGAGTGTTCCGCCATCCTCCGCGACCTGATGGCCTGCGACGTCCGGCTTCTCTCCGACATCGGGCTCAACCGCAGCCAGCGCGTCGAGTTTCTTAACGCCATGCTCGTCTACTTCGGCTACCACCTCGATGCCATCAGCGCCGTGCAGTCGGTGCGCATCCTCCGGGAAGTCTTTTAGCAAGTGAAAGGTGAAAAGTGAAAGGTGAAAAGTGCGCGCACGAATTATGCTTGTCCGCAAAGAAGCTCTTTGCAATAGCCGTTTGCCGTCGCAGCCTGCGGGGCACGTTTGCCGATTGCCGCCGGCAGAGCCTGCGGCCCGCACGGCTCGATGAGCCGAGGATTCATTCTGGGGCTGTTTGGCGGATAAGCGTTGAACTTTTTTCCTTTCCGCTTACTCCCTTTTTCGCGATTTTATGTATTTTCGCGAATAATCACGCATTTCGACCTTCTAACCCCAACCCCTTACACCGCATGAAGAGACTCCTCCTTGTCGCCTTTTTGTGTCTCGGCAGCTTCGCGCAGGCCCGCTCCCGGGCGTCCCTCGCCGATACGGTTCCGGCCGCCGTTTCGCAGTGCGTCGGTTCGCGGATCGACTCGCTCGAAACCAAGAGTGCCGCGTGGCAGAAGATCGTCGCCCGCCTGCCCCGCTTTTCCGGTTACGTGCAGACCGGCTATCAGTATGCCGGCAATTCGTCGTCCTTCTTTCTGCGGCGCGTGCGTCTCTCGATTGCCGGCGACATCGTCCCCAAACTCGACTACCGCATCCAGATCGAGTTCTGCAAGCCGCAGTTGGTCGACGCTTACGTCCAGTACCGGCCTTTCGGGCAGCTCAACGTCAAGGTCGGCCAGTACAAAGTTCCCTTTTCGATCGAAAACACCGATTATCCGCCTACTCGTCTCGAATTCACCGAGTATCCCCTCGTCTTGCAGCGGTTGATGGGGCTGAGCGACGTCTGCGGTCTTTCCGCCACAGGGCGCGACCTGGGTGCCATGATCTATGGCGGCTTCTTCGCGCGCGACGGCTATAGTATCGTCAACTACGATCTGGGTGTCTTCAACGGCGAGGGCATCAACACCCGCGACAAGAACAAGTCCAAGGATTTCGTCGCGCGTCTCACGTTCAAACCCGTCCGCGGGCTGGCCGTGTCGGGTTCCTGGTATCGGGGCGAGTACGGTGCTTCGTATCTCAAACGCGAGCGTTACGCCGCCGGTGCCTGCTACGACCGCGGTCCCGTCGTCGTCCGCGGCGAATGGATGGGCGGCATCACCGGCATGTCCGATCCCGTTCGCAACATGAAGAGCGACGGATGGTACCTCATGGCCGGATGGCGCGTACGCCACGATCTGATGCCCGCCGCCCGTTTCGAGCGCTTCACGCTCGATTGCGACCGCCGTTCCGCCACCCGGCAGTCCAACGTCACCGTGGGCTTGTCGTGGACTCCCGTCAAATACCTGCTGTGCCAGCTCGACTACACGTACGAGGATTACGCATCCGGGCTCGGTCCCGACCGCAACGTCGTGACGCTGATGTTCACCGGCATGTTCTGATGGGGTGAAAAGTAGAAGGTCAAAAAGTGAAAGCCGGTTCGCGGCTCTTTCTCTTTTCGCCGGGCTTTTCGGGCCGCTGCGGCAACGTGAGACCGTATATTTAGGTTGAATAATTGAAAACCGTCTTTCCGAACATCGCATTATTCTTCGGCACGATGTGCTGATTTCATCATGCCGTCCGTCAACGATACAATCGATCGATCATGAAAAACTTACTCCAAAAACTCCGGACCGAAGACTGGGTCGTCGTCTGGGTCTCCGTTCCGCTGCTCCTGCTGGCGATCTTCATCCCCAAGGAGCTGCCTTCCGTGCCGTCGACCCTCGTCGGTTCCGTCGCATGGTACAACATCGCGTTGCTTTTCGCCATCTGCCTCGTCGTGCTCTACGTCGGTTCCTGGCTGCTGCGCCGTCCCATGAAGGGACTCCTGCTCTCGTTCGTCTTCGTTTTCGCCGTCTCGCTCCTCGCGCAGCTCGTCGCCAAGATTCCGCAGGTCGCCTATTACGGCTTCGAGTCGGTCTTTTTCTCAGTACTTTTCGGGCTGTTGATCCGCAATCTGTGGCACCTTCCCGATTGGTTGAAGCCCGCCGTCCAGGGCGAGTTCTACATCAAGATCGGTGTCGTCTGTCTGGGCGCCACCATTCTCTTTTCCGACGTCATGAAGTCGGGTGTTTTCGGGCTCCTGCAGGCTTGCCTCGTCGTCGCCGTCGTGTGGTTCTTCGCCTTCTGGCTCTCGCGCCGGTCCGGGGTCGACGAGCGGTCGGCCATGGTGCTCTCCTCCGGAGTCTCGATCTGCGGCGTCTCGGCGTGCATCACCGCTGCGCGCGTGGCCGGCGGTGATGACCGGAAGCTCTCCTACATCGTCTCGCTTGTGCTCATCGTCGTCGTGCCCATGATCTACCTGATGCCGTGGTTGGCCCGCACTGTGCTGCCGCTCCTCTTTTCCGATCCGCAGACCTTGCAGGAGGTCGCCGGCGCCTGGATCGGCGGCACCATCGACACCACGTCGGGCGTCGCCGCATCGAGCACCATCGTCGGCGAGGTCGCCAACCAGCATGCCGTCATCATCAAGGCCGCTCAGAACGTTCTGATCGGCGTCGTGGCTTTCTTCATCGCGCTCTACCTCTCCGCCCGCAGCGGAAAGAACGCCGCCGGGCGCCCGTCGTTGGGCATCGTGTGGGAGAAGTTCCCCAAGTTCATCATCGGCTTCGTCGCCGCTTCGCTCCTTTTCAGCCTTTGCCAGTCGGGCGGTCTCTTCACGCTTTCGGCCAAAGGCAAGCTCGTCGAGCCCGGCGTCGCCAAGATGTTTTCCACGCTCTTTTTCTCGCTGGCGTTCGTTTGCATCGGTCTCGATACGCGCCTCAAGGAGATCGTCTCCCGGGAAAACCGCAACGTCTTGTGGGCATTTCTCGGTGCGCAGACGTTCAACATCGTCGTCACGTTCGTGATCGCATGCCTCTTGTTCGGCGTGTTGAAGCCCATGTTCTGACAAGGTGAGAAGTGAAAGGTACAAAGCCCCGCTAAGAGCGGGGCTTTGTAATTGCGCACGGTGGCATAAGTCTGCGCTGCTAAGAGCAGGGATTCAAAACAAGATTCTGCCAGGGAGGGGTTGCGCGAGCCGCAACCCCGAAAACTGCAAAAAACAGCAGAGAAGCATTCGGCGGACAAGTATTCCGGAACGGGCTTGTTGCCTTTTACTTTTCACCTTCTGCCTTTCACCTTGAAGAAGTAGCCTTTCTGTCTGCGTTTTTCTTCCTGCGAGCGGGCTACGTAGACTTTTTCGTGCGTGTAGGGGTTCTCTCCCGTGTAGAACATCACCGACGAGAGGGTCATCGGCGTCGGCGTTAGGTCCTGCACCTGTTCCAGCGTAAAGTGGAGCTTGCCCAGCACCTTCTCCGACAGCGCGCGCATGTCGTGCTCCGTACAGCCGGGGTGCGATGAGATGAAGTAGGGGATCAGCCGGTAGGGCAGCCGCTCCTCTCCGCAGATGCGGCGGAAGTCGGCGTTCAGCCGTTCGAACATCGCGAACGGCGGTTTGCGCATCAGTTTCAGCACCCGTTCTTCCGTGTGTTCGGGCGCCACTTTCAGCCGGCCCGACGTGTGGTGCTTGAGCACCGTCGCCAGGTAGGGCGAGTCGTCGAACAGGTCGTAGCGGATGCCGCTGCCGATGAAGGCTTTCTTGATTCCTTTCACGGCGCGTATCTTGGCATAGAGGTCCAGTACGGGCCGGTGGTCGTCGTTCAGATTGGGGCATTTGGCCGGATGCAGACACGATGCACGGCGGCATTTGCGGCACAGTTCGCGGTCGCGGCCGCCCATGCGGTACATGTTGGCAGAGGGGCCTCCCACGTCCGACAGATACCCCTTGAATCCCGGCATCTTCGTGATCCGCTCCGCTTCGGCCAGTATCGAGCGTTCGCTGCGCGAATGGACGAACTTGCCCTGATGGGCCGAGATCGTGCAGAACGCACAGCCGCCGAAGCAGCCCCGGTGGATGTTGATCGAGTGTTTGATCATCTCCCACGCCGGGATGTCGCCCTTGCCCGCGTAGCGCGGGTGGGGTGCCCGTTCGTAGGGCAGATCGTACGTGTGGTCGAGTTCTTCGGTCGTCAGCGTCGCGTCGGGCGGCGTCACCACCACATAGCGGTCGCCCACCCGTTCCACCAGCGTCGCTTCGGGTTCCGGCAGGTTGCTCTGCGTCTCCTCGACCGTGAAGTTTTCGCCGAACGCCCGTTTGTCCGCACAGCATTCCTCATAACTGTGCAGGCGTATCGTCGCCGCCGGGTCGAGCCGTGCAACATAGCTTTCGTCGGAAAGGAAGGCTACCTGGCGGATTTTGCGCAGCAACTTGGCGTTGTAGCCGTTGCGCAGCGCTTTGGCCACCTGCTGGATTACCCCCTCGCCCATACCGTAGATCAGCAGATCGGCGCCCGACTCCGCCAGAATCGAGGGTTTCAGCGCGTCGCTCCAGTAGTCGTAGTGGGTCAGCCGTCGCAGCGAGGCTTCGATGCCGCCCGCCACCACCGGTACGTGGGGATAGAGCCGTTTGAGTATCTGCGCGTAGACCGTCACCGCATGGTCCGGCCGGAATCCCGCCTTGCCGCCCGGCGTGTAGGCGTCGTCGTGGCGCAGGCGCAGGTTGGCCGTGTAGTGGTTGACCATCGAGTCCATCGCCCCGGCCGTCACGCCGAAAAAGAGCCGCGGAGCGCCCAGTTTCGTGAAGTCGCGCAGGTCGTCGCGCCAGTTGGGCTGGGGTACGATCGCCACCCGGTATCCTTCGGCTTCCAGCAGACGGCCGATCACCGCCGCTCCGAACGCGGGGTGGTCGATGTAGGCGTCGCCCGTAAACAGAATTACGTCCGCCTGGTCCCATCCCCGGGCCCGCATCTCCTTTATGGTCGTCGGCAGAAACATTTTTTCAATGCAAAATTCACAATTCAGCATTCATGATTTTTTCCGGAGACGCATTATCGTGTCGAAGATGCGTGCCGCAACTTGTATGTGCTTGATTTTTAATCGTGAATTCTCGATTATGAATGACGGATTGCTATCTCTCTTCTCCCTTGGCAATCAGCCGGCACATCCGTTCGCGGGCACGGTGGATCCGGGTTTTTACCGTTCCCAGCGGCAGGCCGAGTTTGGCGGCGATCTCTTCGTAGGAGTATTCGTCGAAGAAGCGCATGACGATCAGCTGCCGGTAGCCGGCGGGCAGGCGGTCGAGGTAGTGTTCGATCTGCGTGCGTTGCTGCAGGTTGATGACGCTCTCTTCCGGCGTGGGGGCGCTGGAGACCGGCGTCGCATAGCGTTCGTCGATGGGCAGGTCGTCCTGCCGGCGGCGTACGTAGTCTACGAAAGTGTTGCGGGCGATGGTGTAGACCCATTGGCCGAAGGTGTAGTCGGGGTTGTAGCGGTGCAGGTTGATGTAGACCTTGATGAAGGTCTCCTGCAGCAGGTCGTCCGCATCGCCCGAGCCGCCCATGCGTTGGACGAACAGCCGGCGTATGGCTTCGTTGTAGCGGTCGAAAAGATATTCGAACGCCGCATCGTCGCCGTCGAGCGCCAGGGCCGCCAGGCGCCGGTCGTCGGCCACGATGTAGTCGGCTATCTCCATACGCGCTCGTCTTTGCGCAGCTGGATGCAGCTCAGCAGCAGCGCGCCGGGCATGCTCAGCAGGTCGTAGAGCCAGTAGCACCACGAAATGCCGCGTTCGCCCAGCCGGTTGGCTATGCGGCGTACCTGCAGCACCACGACAAGGTAGCGCACCAGCATCAGCACCGCCGTAACCATCCGGTATTCGGGCGGCATGACCGCCAGTGCGCAGAGGGCCGCCAGGAAGAACAGCATGCGCGAGCCGATCTCCCACTGTACATAGTTGCGGGCTCCGCGCGGGTAGTAGCGGAACGCCGAGCCGAAGTAGCGCAGCTGGCTCACTCCCCAGCCCAGGCCGCCCCAGGTCTTTTCGCGCAGCGTGGCGCGCGGCGAAAGGATGACGCTCACGTTGTCGCGCGTCATGACTTTCTGCAGGAAGAGGTCGTCTTCGCCGATGTTCATGTTCAGATGCGTGAAGCCGTTGGCTCCGAAGTAGAGCTGCTTGGTGAATCCGAAGTTCTGCAGCATGCCGCGGTAGGGGCGCCGCCGCACGGCCCGTCCCAGCCATTCGGCCGCGTGCATCATGCGCCACGTGCGCATCAGGTAGTTGCCCAGGCCCTTTTTGTGTTCCAGGCTGCAGTATCCGATGACGATCTCGCCGCGCCGGAATCCTTTGGCCATCAGCGACAGCCACTTGTCCGTCTGCGGGCAGGCGTCCGTCGAGGTGAAGATCAGGTGTTCGTAGTGCGCCGACTTGATGCCTACGTTGAGGGCCATCTTGCGCGAGATAGGGAAGCGCGGGTTGAGGTGTATCTTCGTCGTCGTGATCTGCGGGAACGATTGTTTCAGCCGCGCCAGGTCTTCGTAGAAGTCGGAGTCGGCGCCCACATAGACGATCACCACTTCGAACTTGGGGTAGTTCTGGGCCAGCACGAGCGGCAGGCGTTCTTCCACGAACATGTAGTCTTCGGCAAAAAGCGGCAGAATCACCGACACCGGAGGATCGGCGTGGAGTATCTCCGGCCGGCGGTTGTTCTTGTAGCTGGGAATGCGTCCGTAGACGAAAATATAGTAGTAGAGCTGCACGCCCAGCAGCGTCAGCAGCACTCCTGCCAGCGCCGTTCCCTCCCAGCCGTAGGCGGTCAGGAAGCTATGTGCCAAAGATTCGAAGAATTCCATAGGATCGAAATATGCGCAAAGGTACAAAACAATTCAGAATTCAAAATTCATAATTCACAATTATTTTCCCTATTTTTGCACGGATTATCCGGTTCCGGTTCCGGTTTCCGCGGCCGGTGGCCGGGAGCGGCCATACGGAACGGCCGCCGCCGCTTCCCGACGGCGCGCCCTGCTCCGGAGGCGCCGCCCGATGCCCGGAACCCCTACCGACAGAGAATGCTGCCATGAAATTCACGCTCGAACATAAGGACCCCGCTTCGCAGGCGCGGGCCGGATTGCTGGAAACCGACCACGGGGTCATCCGCACGCCCATCTTCATGCCCGTGGGTACGGCCGCCACGGTCAAAGGCATCTTCCACCGCGACGTGCGCGACGAGGCCCGGGCGCAGATCATTCTGGCCAACACCTACCACCTCTACCTGCGGCCCGGCATGCGGATCATCGAGCAGGCCGGAGGCGTCCACCGTTTCTCCACCTGGGAGGGCCCGATGCTCACCGACAGCGGCGGCTTCCAGGTCTTTTCGCTCGCCGCCTGCCGCAAGCTCAAGGAGGAGGGGTGCCATTTCCGTTCGCACATCGACGGGTCTAAACATCTCTTCACGCCCGAAAGCGTCATCGACACCGAGCGCACCATCGGCGCCGACATCATGATGGCTTTCGACGAGTGCCCGCCCGGCGACGCTCCCCGCGAGTATGCCGCCCGTTCGCTCGACCTCACCGAGCGGTGGCTCGACCGCTGCTTCGGCCGCTACGCGCAGACTTCGCCCAAGTACGGTCATTACCAGGCGCTTTTCCCCATCGTGCAGGGGTGTACCTACCCCGACCTCCGCGCCCGCGCGGCCGAAAACGTCTTGCAGTACAACGCTGACGGTTACGCCATCGGCGGCCTGGCCGTCGGCGAGCCCACCGAAACCATGTACGAGATGATCGAGGTCGTCAACGCCATCCTGCCGCAGGACCGTCCCCGTTATCTCATGGGCGTCGGCACCCCCGTGAACATCCTCGAGGGCATCGCGCGCGGCGTCGACATGTTCGACTGCGTCATGCCCACGCGCAACGGCCGCAACGGCCAGCTCTTCACCGCCGAGGGCATCATCAACATCCGCAACAAGAAGTGGGAGGACGACTTCTCGCCCGTCGACCCCGAGGGCACGGCTTTTGTCGACACGCTCTATTCCAAGGCCTACCTCCACCACCTCTGCGTCTGCGGCGAGATGCTGGCCGCCGAGATCGCCTCGCTGCACAACATCGCCTTCTACCTGCGTCTGGTCGGCATGGCCCGCGAGCACATTGCGGCGGGCGACTTCGCGGCGTGGAAGGAGACGATGACGGTCAAACTCCAACGTAGACTCTGAGCCAAGCATGAAACTCCGTTTCCCGGGATTCAAGATTCTCGACCGCTACATACTGGGCAAGTTCCTCTCCACCTACTTCTTCGCCATCGCGATGATCATCGTCGTGGTCGTGCTCTTCGACTACGTGGAGAAGATCGACGACTTCACCGAGCTGCACGCTCCGCTGCGCAAGGTGATCTTCGATTACTACCTCAACTTCATCCCTTTCTTCATCAACCAGTTCAGCGGTCTGTTCACCTTCATCGCCTGCATCTTCTTCACCTCCAAGATGGCCTACCAGACCGAGATCGTGGCCATGCTCTCGGGCGGCATGTCGTTCCGCAGGCTCATGTGGCCCTATTTCCTCGGCGCGCTGATCATCGGCGGGTTGTCGCTCACGCTCAACTTGTGGCTGATTCCCATTTCGCAGCGCAAGATCGTGGCTTTCGAGTCGCAGTACATCAAGCGCAAGCAGAATGCCCAGTACGACCGCCACATCTACCGCCAGATCGAGCCCGGCACCTTCGCCTACATCCGCGGTTACCGCGACGCGTCGCATCAGGCTTCGTTCTTCGTCCTCGAAGAGTACCGCGACGGGTCGCTGGTCCGTTCGCTCGAGGCTTCCGACATCCGGTTCGACCCCGAAACCAAGCGTTGGACCGCTCCGCGCTATACCCGCCGCGAGTTCGATTCGCTGGGCGTCGAGACCTTCGGGCAGTACCGCAACCTCGACACCCTCATCAACCTCGAGGTCGCCGAGCTGGGGCGCATCAACGCGCTCATCCACACCATGAACATCGCCGAGCTGAACCGCTTCCTCGCCCAGCAGCGGGCCAAGGGTTCCGACGAAATCAACCTCATCGAGGTCGAGCGTCATGCCCGTTACGCCTATCCCCTTTCCACGTTCATCCTCACCCTCATCGGCGTCTCGCTCTCGTCGCGCAAGGTGCGCGGCGGCACCGGACTCCACATCGGCATCGGCACGGCGCTCTGTTTCTCCTACATCCTCTTCAACCGCTTCTTCGAGGAGTTCGCCAAGAGCGGTTCGCTGCCTCCGTGGCTGGCCGTGTGGCTGCCCAACATCATCTACTTGTTCATAGCGGTCTATCTCTATCGGAAGGCCCCCAAATAATCCGAAAGCAATGAAGAAAAAGAGTTCCCGGCTCGACCGGCTTCGCAGTTATCCCCTGGTCTACAACCTGCTGCTCATCGCGGCCATCATCATCGGCCTGGCCGTCGTCGCCCACGTCGTCATGCAGATCGGCACGCGCCACCACGCACGGCGCACGGTGCCCGATTTCTCGGGTGTCGCTTTGCGCGATGCACAACGGCTGGCCCGCGAGAACGACCTCAAGCTGCAGATCAACGATTCGTTGTTCGTCCCGGCCTACCAGGGCGGCATCGTCCTCGAGCAGCTGCCCCGCGGGGGTGTCGAGGTGAAGCCCGGGCGTACGGTCTATATCACCATCAATTCGTTCCGCCAGAAGATGGTCCCTGTGCCTTATGTCGCCCATCGTTCGCTCCGCCAGGCTAAGAACATGCTTGAAATCGCCGGACTCGAAATCGCCGAGCTGGTCTATCGTTCCGACATGGCCACCAACTACGTGCTCGATCAGTATGTCGGCGACCGGCAGATCACCCCTTCCACCCGCATCGAGGCCGAGATGGGTTCGGGCGTCAAGCTTTACGTGGGTGTCCAGCCGGGTCACGGCACCACCGTCGTGCCGCAGGTCATCGGCCTTTCGCTCAAGGAGGCCAAGAGCCGCCTTTGGGAATCGGGGCTCAACATCGGCAAGGTGGCTTTCGACAGCGGCATCGACCTGTTCAACCAGAAGGAGGCTTTCGTCTACATGCAGAGTCCTGCCGCCGAGCGGCGGGCCGTCCTGGGCGCCAAGGTCGACTTGCAGCTGACGCTCGATACCAAGAAAATCGCCGCTCGCCGTACGGAGGCCGAGAAGTTGGCCGAGGAGGCGTTCCGAGAGCGCCAGTTGCAGGAGCAGGAACCCGCTGCATCCGACAGCTCGTCGTCGGCTCACGCCGCTGAGGACAACGACCCCGGTTTCTTCGACTGATGACCGACTCCCGCCATACCGGTTTTCCCGACGAGGAGTTCGTCGACGATTCCGCCGCCTTCCCGGACGAGGAGGGCGAGCAGGGAGGGCTCTACGAGCACTTCTCCGTCGTGGCCGACAAGGGACAGACCTTGTTGCGGCTCGACAAGTTCCTCGTGGCGCGCATGGAGCATTGTTCGCGCAACCGCATCCAGGCGGCGGCCGACAGCGGCAACATTCTGGTCAACGGCGTGCCCGCCAAGTCGAGTTACAAGGTCAAGCCGCTCGACCGGGTGCAGATCGTCCTGCCTTACCCGCGCCGCGACAACGAGATCCATCCCGAGGACATTCCCCTGGAGATTCCCTACGAGGACGACGACCTGCTGCTGGTCAACAAGCAGGCCGGCATGGTCGTCCACCCCGGTGTGGGCAACTGGTCGGGCACGCTGGTCAATGCGCTGGCCCACCATCTCCGGGGCACCGAGATCGCCGACAGCGGCGAGATGCGCGCCGGACTCGTCCACCGCATCGACAAGGACACTTCCGGGCTGCTGGTCATCGCCAAGAACGAGCAGGCCCACGCCCGGCTGGCCAAGCAGTTCTTCGACCACTCCATCTACCGGCGTTACGTGGCCTTGGTCTGGGGCGACTTCCCCGACGACGAGGGAACCATCGTCGGCAACATCGGGCGCAGCCCCCGCGAGCGGCAGAAAATGTATGTCTTCGAGGACGGCTCCGACGGCAAGCATGCCGTGACCCATTGGCGCGTGCTGAAGCGTTACGGCTACGTCACCCTCGTCGAATGCCGTCTCGAAACGGGGCGCACCCACCAGATACGCGTCCACATGGCCTGGCAGGGCCATCCGCTTTTCAACGACGCCCGTTACGGCGGCGACCGCATCCTCAAGGGCACCACGTTCGCCAAATACCGGCAGTTCGTCGATAATTGTTTCGAGGTCATGCCGCGCCACGCGCTCCATGCCCAGTCGCTCGGCTTCGTGCACCCTTCGACCCGCACCGAGGTTCGTTTCGAAAGCAACCTGCCCGACGATTTCCGCGCGCTCCTGGCCAAGTGGGACAGCTACAAAATTGAAAGGTGAAAATTGAAAAGTATCCCGAAGGCGACGTTTCAACCCCAATGTCGGAACTGCCATTCTGAGGAGCCGGCAGGCGACGAAGAATCTGTCGGGACCAAACGTTCAAATTCTTGCACCTTTTCTCGCCTCGGTATAGCTCAAGCAAGCTTGGCTCAGCGCTCGGCTTGCCGAAAAGGTTCATCAGCATGCACCTTTTTCGCGTTTCGGCATAGCCCGAACAGATTCGGCTCAGCGCTCGGCTTACCGAAAACGGTTATTCACTTTTAACCTTTCACTTTTCACTTCAAATAGATGGATCTTATTCTCAAATACTTTCCCGACCTCGGCCCCGAGCAGCAGCGGCGCTTCGCCGCGTTGCGGGACCTCTATGCCGATTGGAATGCCAAGATCAACGTCGTTTCGCGCAAGGATTTCGACCAGCTCTACCTGCGTCACGTCCTCCATTCGCTGGCCATCGCCAAGGTGTGCAGCTTCGAGCCCGGCGCCCGTGTCCTCGATGTCGGTTGCGGCGGCGGTTTCCCTTCGGTGCCCCTCGCAATCCTCTTTCCTGAGGTGCATTTCACCTCCGTCGACTCCATCCGCAAGAAAATCACCGTCGTCGAGGGTGTCACCGCAGGACTCGGGCTCGACAATCTGACACCGCGCTGCGCGCGCGTCGAGACGCTCGGCGAGCGCTTCGACTATGTCGTTTCGCGCGCCGTCACCGCCATGCCCGAGTTCGTCGGTTGGGTGTGGAACATGATCGAAAAAGGGCAGCGCGGTACGCTGCCCAACGGCATCCTCTATCTCAAGGGGGGCGATCTGGCCGAGGAGCTGGCCCTCACCCGCAGGCGGTGGACCCTCTACGACATCTCCCGCTTCTTCGACGAGGAGTTCTTCGAGACCAAGAAAGTGGTCTATACTTCGAGGTGAAAGGGGAAAGTTGAAAAGTAAAAAGTGAATTGTATCGCGAATCTTCCCTTGCGGTCACCTTTTCTCGCCTCGGCAGAGCTCAAGCAAATTCGGCTTTGTCCTCGGCTTGTCGAAAAGGTTTGTTTACCTTGCACCTCTCGCTTTTCACCGTTTTAAGATTTTCCGTATGGCTGCCATGAATTCGTCGGCCGGCGTGGCGCCTTGTATGCGGCCCAGCAGTTCGCCTTTCGTGTCGAAGATCAGGTAGAGGGGGATGGCTCCGTTGCCGTAGCGGTTCATCAGTTCGCGGCCCGTCTTTCCGTCGGTGTCGTATTTCGCCGCCACGAAGCGTTCGGACATGAATTGTCCCACATCCTTGCGCGAGAATACCTGGCGTTCCATCATCCGGCACGGCGGGCACCACGAGGCATAGAGGTCGATGAAGACCAGCTTGCCTTCCTTGATCGCCATTTCGCGTACGGCATCCGTCGATTTGGTCTCGAATTTCACCTGCGCTTCCGCGCCGGCGACCGCCAGCACCATCGCCAGCATAAGCATCCATTTTTTCATAGTATCGTAAGTTTTTCGGTTTGTTCGGGTCGTTGCAATTTCCGCACCTTTCAATTCTCACCTGTTTCCGAAGTGCTCAGCAGGCCGCAGGCCGCCTGGATGTCTTCGCCGCGCGAGGCACGGATCGTCGTCTGTATCCCGCGGGCCGTCAGCGCGTCGCGGAAGCGGACCATCGCCGCTTCGTCGGGCGAAAAGTAGGGCGAGTCGGGTATCTTGTGGAAGCGGATCAGGTTGATCCGGCACTTGATGCCGTCCAGCAGCCGGCACAGCCCGCGTATGTGGCGCGGCGTGTCGTTCAGACCGCTCATCACGATGTATTCGAACGACACCCGCCGTTGGTGCGTGAAGTCGTATTCGCGCAGGATCGTTGCTACCTCGGCAATGGGCCAGGCCCGTTCCACCGGCATGATTTCTGCCCGTTCGTCGCCGAAAGGGTTGTGCAGGCTCACGGCCAGGTGCACTTTCGAGTTATCGAGGAACCGGCGCAGCTGCGGCACCACGCCCGAGGTCGAGAGCGTCACGCGGGTCGGCGACCAGCCGAATCCCCAGGGCGCCGTGATGATCTCCAGCGCCCGCAGCACCTCGTCGGTGTTGTCCAGCGGTTCGCCCATGCCCATGAACACTACGTTCGTCAGCCGGTCGCGTTCCGGCAGCGAGACGATCTGATTCAGTATTTCGGCCGCCGAGAGCGAGTGTTGCAGTCCTTGGCGCCCCGTCGCGCAGAAGCGGCATCCCATGCGGCATCCGGCCTGCGACGAGATGCAAAGCGTCGCCCGGTCGCCGTCGGGTATGTAGGCCGATTCGACGTAGGCTCCTTGGTGGGTGCGGAAAAGGTATTTTTTGGTCCCGTCGGCCGACTCCGACACCCGTACGGGAGCGCTCAGCGCCGGTGCGAAGCGCTCGGCCAGCGTTGCCCGGTGCGCGGCGGCTATGTCGCTCATCTTCAGCGGGTCTTCTTCGTGGCGTACGTAGAGCCACCGCGCCAGTTGTTTGGCGGCGAAGCGGGGCATTCCCAGTTCGCCGCACAGGGCGGCCAGTTCGTCGGGCGTGCGGCCGTAGAGGTGTTCCTTGTTTGCCATTCGTCGGTTCGGGGAATCGCTTTCCCTCTGCAAAAGTAGGCAAAAGTTGAAGATTTTTTCCGCGCGCCGGCTCGTTTTTGAAATTTTATCCATATATTTGTGGTGTAGTGCGCCTGCCGGGCGCATCGCCGACCGACAACGACTAAAATAATTCATAGATGGAAATCAAGAAATCGCCCAAGGCAGACCTCCAGAACAAGCGGGGTCTTTTGCTCGAAATCGGCCTTGTCATCTCTCTGGCGTTGGTCATCCTGGCTTTCGCCTATACGCCGAAGGAGCACCGCATCGACCAGATCGACGACAATACCGCCATCGTCGAGGAGCAGATCATCGAGATCACGCGCCAGGAGCCGGAGCCGCCCGCGCCTCCCAAGAAGGTCGAGGTGAAGGTGATCGCCGACCTGCTGGAAGTGGTGACCAACGACACCAAGATCACCACCGACGTGAACTTCTCGGAGTTCGACGAGGATGTCGAGATTCTCCAGGAGATCGAGATCAAGGAGGAGGAGGTCATCGACGACCAGCCGTTCCTCATCGTCGAGACCATGCCCAAATTCCAGGGCGGCGACCTCAACACTTTCCGCAAGTGGGTGCAGGAGAACGTGAAGTTCCCCACCATCGCCCTCGAGAACGGCATCTCGGGTCGTGTGACCCTCACGTTCGTCATCGAGAAGGACGGCCGTCTGACCAACATCCAGGTTCTGCAGACTCCCGACCGTTCGCTCTCCGAGGAGGCCGTGCGCGTGCTCAACAAGTCGCCCAAGTGGACTCCCGGCAAGCAGCGCAACCAGGTGGTGCGTGTGAAGTATACCCTGCCGGTGGAGTTCCGCATGCAGCAGTAGGGTGTGCATCCCGATCCATGAAGGGTATCTTGCTTTCGGGCGGATACCCTTATTTATGATGGGTCCGCGGCTCTTCGTTCGTGCCGCCCAAGTTTCCCACCGTTTATATTCATTGTTTTGGAAGAGAACAAAAATACGAATCCGGAGCTCGCTCCCGCCGATTCTGTCCGTGCGGTGTTGGTAGCCGTCATCCGCGACGGGCAGGAGCCCCGCCAGACCGAGGAGTTCCTCGACGAGTTGGAGTTTCTGGCCGAAACGGCCGACATCCGCTCCGTCCGCCGCTTCACGCAGCGGTTGCCACAGCCCTCGTCGCGCATCTACGTAGGCCCCGGCAAGCTGGAGGAGATCGCGGCCTTCTGCAGCGACAACGAAATCGACGTCGCCATCTTCGACGACGAGCTCTCGCCGTCGCAGACCCGCAACATCGAAAAGGCCCTCCCGTGCCGTATTCTCGACCGCACGCGCCTGATCCTCGACATCTTCATGTCCCGGGCCCAGACCGCCTATGCCAAGACGCAGGTGCAGCTCGCCAATTATGAGTACATGCTGCCCCGCCTTTCGGGTCTCTGGACCCACCTCGAGCGGCAGCGCGGCGGCACCGGTACGCGCGGCGGCGCCGGCGAGCGCGAGATCGAGACCGACCGGCGCATCATCCGCAACCGCATCGCCAAGCTCAAGGAGGACCTGCGGAAGATCGATCGTCAGATGGCTGTCCAGCGTTCCAACCGCGGTCAGTTGGTGCGTGTCGCGCTGGTCGGCTATACCAACGTGGGCAAGTCCACGTTGATGAACCTCATCTCCAAAAGCGAGGTCTTCGCCGAAAACAAGCTCTTCGCCACGCTCGACACCACGGTCCGCAAGGTCGTCTTCGACAACCTGCCGTTCCTCTTGTCCGACACCGTCGGTTTCATCCGCAAGCTCCCCACCGAGCTCATCGAGTCGTTCAAGTCGACGCTCGACGAGGTCCGCGAGGCCGACCTGTTGTTGCACGTCGTCGACATCTCGCATCCCCGTTTCGAGGAGCAGATCGCCGTCGTGAAGCAGACGTTGCAGGAGATCGGCGCCGGCGACAAGCCCGTCTTCCTGGTCTTCAACAAGATCGACGCCTACACCTATGTCAAGAAGGACGAGTACGACCTCACGCCCGCCACGCGCGAGAACCTCTCGCTCGACGACCTGCGCCGCAGCTGGATGGCACAGACCGAGTCGCCCTGCATCTTCCTCTCGGCCCGCACCCGCACCAACATCGAGAAGTTCCGCTCCGATCTCTACGGCATGGTCCGCGAGATTCACGCCGGGCGTTACCCGTTCAACAATTTCCTTTATTGACCTGCTCCGGCTCCCGTTTCCCCGCCCTCGCGATTCGTTTCCGCAACGCCGCCCGCTCCGAACGGTCCGCCCCGGAAGCGTTCCGAAGCATACCGATTTTGAAACCTTAAACCTCCGATAGTCATGGAACTGCACATCCTCAGTCAGCAGAACACCGTTCTGAACAAGTTCATCGCCCAGATCCGCGACAAGTCCGTGCAGAGCGATTCGATGCGTTTCCGCCGCAACATGGAGCGTATCGGCGAAATCACGGCTTACGAGCTCTCCAAGGAGTTTTCCTTTTCGCCCCGTACGGTCGAAACGCCCCTCGGCGAGGCTGTCGTCCAGTGCATCGACGACCGCATCGTCATCGCCACCATCCTGCGCGCCGGGCTGCCGTTCCACCAGGGTTTCCTCAATTATTTCGACGATGCGCAGAACGCTTTCGTCTCCGCCTACCGCAAAAGCACCAAGGACGGCAAGTTCACCGTCAAGGTCGAGTATATCTCCTGCGGCGACCTCGAGGGCAAAACCCTCCTGCTGGTCGACCCCATGTTGGCCACCGGTTCGTCGCTCGTTCTGGCTTACAACGCCTTGTGCGAGCGGGGCGGTACGCCGGCCCACACCCATGTCGCCGCCGTCATCGCCAGCGAGCAGGGCGTCGACTACGTCATGAAGAACATGCCGCGGCAGTCGACTTCCGTATGGGTCGCCGCCGTCGACGAGGAGCTCACGTCGCGTTCCTACATCGTGCCCGGCATCGGCGATGCCGGCGACCTGGCCTACGGAGAGAAGATTTGAGCCGAAAATCAAGGATCGGATCTTTCTCGGGCGCCCGTCATCGCAAGGGCCGCATCCGCGCGAATCTCCCCGCTTTCGCCATCTGCCCGTCATTGCAGACGTGCGCATCCCTTCCTTGTCATTCTGAGGAGCACAGCGACGAAGAATCTGTTTTTTTGTTTGTATGGATTCTTCGCTACGCTCAGAAGGACAATTCACATCTTTTTGTCTTGATAAAAGAAAATTCCGCCCCGATGTCTGAGCCGTTAGCGGAAGAGCGATTAAAAGCGTCAGCGCAGGGGCGGGTTTGTTAACCAACCGGCAAACATCCGGCTGTCGCCGGGCAGGCCCCGCAGGCTCCGACCCGGATTCTCGACATTTTGTCATTGCGGGACATGGCAGGTGCGATCCCCGCAGCCGGCCCGGGCTGTAATCCGACAGCGCCCTGATCGGAAAGCTCGATTTTTAATCAAACATTCCCTGTCCTCTGAAATCATTCCCCGTCTGAAATGAAGCGCAAACTCCTTTTCCTCTTCGCCGTCTTTGTCGCTACGGTCCTGTTGATGGCGTCGCTGAAGCCGTTTTTTCTGGTAAGTTACGTCTTCGGGCACGGCTTCGGCTTGCGCGACTGGGTGCTGGTCTTCCTCCATGGACTTTCGCTCGATCTCACCGTGGCGGGCTATGTCACCGTCGTGCCGTTGCTGCTCGTCTTCGCATCGTTGTGGGTGCGGATTCCCGGGTGTGTCGCACGTCGGTTGCTGAACGGTTATTTCGCCCTCGTTTCGGTGGTCTCGGCCGCCATCTTCGCCGTCGATCTGGCGCTCTACGAGCATTGGGGATTCCGCATCGACTCCACCGTTTTGATCTATCTCGCCGATCCCGGCGAGGCCGTGGCCAGCGTCGATTTTTGGCTCGGCGTTCGGCAGACGCTCCTCTTTGTCCTCTGCGCCGCCGCCATGATCGGGTGTTACCGGCCGGTCGTACGCCTATTCGACGGTGAGCCGCTTCCGTGGCGGGCCGCCCTGCCGTGGAGTATGGGGCTGGTCCTCTTCGCCGGGGTCGATTTCCTCGCCATCCGCGGCGGCGTCCACGTCTCGGTGGCCAATGTCTCCAAGGTCTATTTCAGCACGGAGATGGTGTTGAACCATGCCGCCATCAATCCCGTATTTTCGTTCCTCTCCAGCCTCGGCAACAAGAGCGACTACGCCTCGCAGTATCCCTTTTTCGACGAGGAGACCCGGGCGCGCAACTTCGATGCCCTGCGCGGCAACCGGCCCGACGCCGTGCCGGCCGAGCGGCTTCTCGCCGTTTCGCGGCCCAATGTCGTCATCGTCATCCTCGAGAGCTTCGCCCGCACGGTCATGGATGCCGACGTCGGCGGCAGTCCCGTCATGCCCTCCATGCAGCGGCTCAAGAGCCAGGGCGTGTGGTTCGAGAACTTCTTCGCCAATTCGTTCCGCACCGACCGCGGCGAGGTGGCCATTCTGAGCGGTTTTCCCGCGCAGACCCTCGCGTCGATCATGAAACTTCCCGCCAAAAACCGCAGCCTGCCGTCCGTGGCCCGTTCGCTCGCCCGCGAGGGTTACGACACGCGGTTCGTCTACGGCGGCGATCTCAACTTCACCAACCAGTCCTCCTACATGTATGCCACCGGTTGGAAGGAGTTGTTTTGGCAGAAGGACTTTTCGTTCGACGCCCCCACTTCCAAATGGGGTTACGACGACCGCGTCATGTGCGACTGGTTCGGTGGCCGCGTCATCGAGTGGTGCGACCGGGCCCGGGAGACCGGACGGCCTTTCCTGGCCGGGTTCCTCACCTTGAGCAGTCATGCCCCGTTCGAGGTTCCCTACGACAAGTTCGCCGACCGCGAGCTCAACGCCATGGCTTTCACCGACGAGTGCGTCGGGCGGATGATCGAGCGTTGGAAGGCTTCGCCCGCTTGGGACGATCTTCTTGTGGTGCTCGTCGCCGACCACGGCTTCCCCTATCCCAAATCATTGGTCTATAACGAGCCTTTGCGCCACCGGATTCCCATGATCTGGACTGGCGGGGCACTTGCGACCCCCCCCCGAACGGTGGACGAATATGCTTCCCAGATCGATCTCTGCGCCACTTTGCTCGGACAGTTGGGCATCGCGCACGACGATTTCGAATACAGCAAGGACATCTTCGCGCCGGCGCTCCCCAAGTTCGCCTACTACGCTTTCAACGAGGGTTTCGGTGTGGTCGATGCCTCGGGTCATGTCGTCTATGACGCTGCGGCCGGCAAGGTGCTCGACGAAACGGCGCCGGGCCTGCTGGACATCGGACGCACCATGTTGCAGACCACCTACGTCGACATCGGCCGGCGGTGACGACCGGCGGCGCACCGGATTCGGACGGACGGATTGCCGTGCTTCGCTCAGCGCCGGCCGCAAATCCCTTTATTTAGGTATTGTCCGTCTGCGTTTCGCCCGTTAACTTTGTCGGTCAAGAAAATTGGAGCCATGTACAATTCGCGTTTTTCTTCGGACGAGCGGATGTGCGACCTCGTGTGCGGCCGCTATTCCGTTCTGCAGGTGATGAGCCGTTTCGGCATCGCCCTGGGTTTCGGCGACAAGACCGTCGCCGAGGTGTGCGCCGAGCACAAGGTCGATACGGCCACTTTCCTGGCCGTCGTCAACCTCTCGGTCAGCCCTGTCGGCAGCGACGTTTCGGCCGCCGACGTCTCCGTCAGGTCGCTGTTGGACTACCTCCACAACTCCCACGGCTACTTTCTCGATTTCCGCCTGCCGGCCATCCGCCGCAAGCTGATCGGGGCCGTCGATTGCAGCCTCAGCGACGTGTCGTTCGCCATCATGCGTTATTTCGACGAGTATGTCGCCGAGGTCGACCGTCACATGGCCTACGAGGAGCAGTCGGTCTTTCCGTATGTCGAGTCGCTGCTCGCCGGCGAGAAGAAGGCCGATTATTCGATCGACGTCTTCCGGCGTCACCACGACCGGGTCGAGGAGCGCCTGCGCGAGTTGAAGAACATCATCATCAAATACTACCCTTCGGGCGGCACCAACGAGCTCAACGGCGTGCTCTACGACATCTTCACCTGCGAGGAGGAGCTCGCCTCGCACAACGCCGTCGAGAACGAGCTGTTCATTCCCGCCGTCGAGCGGTTGGCTGCCGACGGGTCGGCGGAGGTGCGGCAGGAGCCGTTGAGCGCCCGCGAGCGCGAAATCATCGTCTGCGTGGTCAAGGGTCTGACCAACAAGGAGATCGCCGATGAACTCTGCATCTCTACGCACACGGTCATCACCCATCGGCGCAATATTGCATCGAAATTGCAGATCCATTCTGCCGCGGGCCTGACGATCTATGCCATCGTCAACAAGCTCGTCGAACTTTCCGAAATCAAGGACTCCATCTCCGACCCCTCCGCATGACCGCTTCCGCCCATCGTCGCCACCATCACCATCGGATCTCGTCGCTCAACCGCGCCTTCCTCATCGGTATCGCGTTGAACGTGGCGTTCGTCGTCGTGGAGTTTCTTGCCGGCATGTGGTACGGTTCCATGGGACTGTTGTCCGATGCAGGCCATAATCTCTCCGATGTTGCAAGCCTTTTGTTGGCCATGCTGGCTTTCCGCCTGGCGCAGATGCAGCCCAGGGCGCGTTATACCTATGGATACAAGAAAAGCACGGTCCTCATTTCGCTTTTCAATTCGTTGCTTTTGTTGATCGCTGTCGGGATCATCGTCGCCGAGAGCATCCGCCGCATGGTCCATCCTGTTCCCATTCCCGGCGGCGTCATCGCCTGGACGGCCGGCATCGGCGTGCTGGTCAACGGAGCCACCGCCTGGCTCTTCATGAAGGACCGCAAGCGCGACCTCAATATCAAGGGCGCCTGCCTGCACATGGCCGCCGACGCGTTGGTTTCGGTGGGCGTGCTGGTCTCGGGGCTGGTGATTTCGTGGACCGGATGCACCATCGTCGACCCCATCGTGGGGCTCGTGGTCGCCGCGGTCATCGTGGCTTCGGCATGGTCGCTGACCCGCGACAGCCTCAGGTTGTCGTTGGACGGCGTGCCCCGCGGCATCGACATCGCCGAGCTCGAGCGGCGCATGTTGGCCGTCGAGGGCGTCGAATCGGTGCACCACATCCACGTCTGGGCGCTGAGCACCACCGAAAACGCCTTGACGGCGCACGTCGTGATTTCCGATCCGTGTTTGTTGGTGTGCGTCAAGCCCCGGTTGAAGGAGTTGTTGGCCGAGGCGGAGATCGACCATGTCACCATCGAGTGCGAAACCCTCTCCGAGCATTGCAGCGGCCGCTGCGAATGACAAGTCCCGGGCTCATCGTCCGGGACGTTTCTTTCTGACATCTTCCGCTACGGCACCGGGTCGTAGCCGCTCCCGCCCCACGGGTGGCAGCGGGCGAGACGCCGCAGGGCAAGCCAGCCGCCTTTGAACGGACCGTATTTGCGCAGCGCTTCCAGCGCATATTGCGAGCAGGTGGGCGTAAATCGGCACGACGGGGGCGTGAAAGGCGAGATGCAGAGTTGGTAGAAGCGCACCGCCGCCACCAGCGGCAGTGCGCAGAGCTTTTTACATCTGCCCGGCAATCGTTTCCAGAATCCGGCGCACGGCATGTTCGATGCGGTTGTAGGATAGTATCTCTTTCGAGGAGTAGATCAGGGCCAGGTCAAGGCCGGCAGGGCGTTTTGCGGCAGTCAGAATCGTTTTCTGCAGTCGGTAGGCTTCCTTGGTCCGTCTGCGCAGAAGATTGCGTTTGTTGGCCCTTTTGTGGAATTTCTTGGGTACGGAAAAGAGTACTTCGACGGAGCTGCCGGCGGCGGGTTCCGCGTTTTGTTCTTCACGGCCTCCGCCGGGCTGTTCGGTCAGCCATACATAGCGGAACGGAAAGACGAATCCGCTCTCTCCCTCTTCGAAAAGCCGACGCAGGGCCCCGAGCGAGCGGAGCCGCTCGGAACGGGGAAGCGAACGGTCGGGCATGACGGCGGTTTATTTGTGCGTTTCGACGGTGCGGCGCGTGCGGCTCTTGGCCAGTTTGTGCTGCTGGGTGCGCAGAAACTCCTCCTTGCGCGTGTCGGTCGTGAGGGCCACCGGGGCCGGTTCTTCGCCGCGGGCCACTTTGGCCAGCAGCAGGTCGACGGCCTTGGCCATCGAGGGGGCCTCGGGCGTGGGGGCGTTGGCCAGGACCGTAAGTCCGGCGTCCAGCGCGGCGCGCAGCGTTCCCTCGCCGAAGACCGCCGCAGGTGGCAGGTCGCCGGCGCCCGTTTTCCCGATCAGCGTCTTGACGTCGGAGGGCGAGTAGAGCGCCAGCAGGTCGTAGTCGGCAAGGCGGATGTCGTCGAGGTCCGAGGCCACCGTGCGGGCCAGGATGACCGGATCGACCGCCAGCTTGAGTTTGGCCAGGGCGTCGGGCAGCTCGGGTTTGTGGGGTTCGCTCAGAGCCAGCAGGAAGCGTTCCTCCTTGTGTTTGATGATGAGTTCGACAAGCGAGGTGAACGATCCGTCGGCAAAGGAGATCTTGCGTTTGCGGTAGACGATGTACTTCTGCAGATAGAGCGCCACGGCTTCGGTCTGGCAGATGTATTTCATGGTCTCGGGTACGGTGATGCGGGCTTCTTCGCAGATGTGGAAGAAACTGTCGACGGTGGTGCGCGAAGTGAAGATGACTGCCGTGTGGTCGAGAATCTCGACCCGCTGGGCGCGGAACTCTTTCAGCGATACGCCTACGACACGGATGAAGGGGCGGTAGACGACTTCGACCTTGTGTTTACGCGCGAGCTCGAAGAACGGCGACTTCTCGATGATGGCCGGTTTCGGCTGCGAAACCAGCAGGTTCTGAACTTTCAACTTGGGGGCCTCGTTTTACGTTTTGGTGCGGTCGGGAGCTATCTTGCCGCGATCAGCCACAGCAGGCTGAAAGGGAAGATTTCCACGGCGCAAAGGTACAAAAACCAATGTAAAAACGGAATTTTTTTTGCAAGAAACAGATGCCGGGACTCTCTGAAGTATAAGAGTGCCGTTACGGCCGACGCCGCCAGCGAGGCGTAGAGCCAGGCCTCTCCCGTGCCGGGCGGCGCCAGTGCGAAAAGCAGGAACGGCGGCACGGCCAGCAGTACGATCAGGGCGCAATAGATGCGTTTGAGCAGCCGCAGCTGCGCCACGAAGCGTTGGGTGAGCGTGAGGACGCCGGCCGTGCGCAGCACGAGCAGCTGGAAGGTCGCTACGGCGATCCACAGCAGTGCGAAGACCAGCATGACGCTCGGGGCGTTGGGCACGGGGAATACCGGGAAGGTTTCGTGTGCAAGGAACATGTCGGCGAACTTCGTGGCGGCCACTCCGATGAATCCCAGACCGATGAAGTCAGCGATCTTGAGGAATCGCGTCAGGCTGTTGCTTCCGGGTTCTTCGGCAAGACGTTCGCCGGAGACCCGGTTGTGGACCAGCCGGCTCAGCAGCAGCCTCACGTCGGTCATGTGGCGGTAGAGCAGGATGGCGTAGGCGGCGGCCAGCAGCAGTATGGTGCTCTGGAAAAAGGCGTTGCCCGTGAGCGGCAGGAAAGGTTCCTCGTGGTAGGAGGGTGCGGGCGCCACTGCAACGGTCGACGCGCCGAACACTTCCCGGGCGCTGGCCGGCCGGTACTCGGGCGCTTCGGGCGCCGGCAATCCGAACCGGGCGAAACCGGCGATGGCCAGCGAGTCGGCGAAGTGGAGCGAATCGGCAAAAAACGGGTTGTCGGGGGCTTCGGCTGCCGCGCTGAGGGTCGAATCGCTTGCGAATGCCGCTGTGTTGCACAGCGACGCGGCCGTCGTGTCGGGCGCGGCGGCATAAAGGTCGGTGAAGTGGCCGGCAAGGCTGTCGGTTTGGGTGGGTATGGTGATCACGCTTCGAAAATACGTTTCAGAGTAATGCGGATGGTGGTTCCCTTGCCGGGTTCCGAGTCGATGACGGCGATGCGGCCGTGGTGGTATTCTTCAACGATGCGCCTCGAAAGCGAGAGCCCGAGTCCCCAGCCGCGGGTCTTGGTGGTGAATCCCGGTTCGAAGATGCGGTTCCAGTTGCTTTTCGGAATGCCTTTGCCCGTGTCGCGTACGTCGACCATCACATGACGTTCGTCGGAGAGGATGCGCACCTCGATCGCGCCGTGGCCCTGGAGGGCGTCGAGCGAGTTTTTCATAAGGTTCTCGACCACCCATTCGAACAGCGCTGCGTTGATGTTGGCCTGCACCGGTGCGATGGCCAGTCCGTTGTAGTCGAGCGTCACGTTGCGGGGTATGCGCTTGCGGAAGTACATGACCGATTCGCCCACCGTTTCGTTGATGTTGGCCGGCGTGAGGGGTGTCTCGGAGCCGATTTTCGAGAAGCGGTCCACGATCTTCATCAGGTGGGCCAGGTCCTTGTTCATCTCCTCCACGGCCGTCTGGTCCACGGGTTGTCCGCGCAGGAATTCGATCCATCCTAAGAGCGATGACGTGGGCGTGCCCAGCTGGTGGGCGGTCTCTTTGGCAAGGCCGATCCACACGCGGTTCTGTTCGTCGTGTTTCGACGAGCGGAAAGCGATGAATCCCAGCACGATGAATATCGTGACCACCAGAATCTGGATGTAGGGGAACCAGTAGAGCGACTTCAGCAGCTGCGACTTGCCGTAGAAGATGATCAGATAGTGGTCGTCCGACCACCAGAACCGCACCGGCAGCGGGGTGTTCTCTTCCGTGAAACGGTCGAGTTGCCTGCGCAGCAGGTCGGGGTGGTCGATGATGCGGTCGGGCACCAGGTGGAAGCTCGACACTTCGAGCCGTTCGTTGGTGATGATGAAGGGGATGTTGTTGTTGGTCGACATGATGTCGGCCACCAGCGGGTCGGCCATGGCTCCGGTGTTGGCGGGATGGGTTACGTCGCGCGTCACCCGTTCCATCACATGGGCCCACAGCGCCACGTCGTGCTGTTCCTTTTCGCGGAGCCGGCGCGCCATGTTGTTGGTGTAGAAGAGCGACAGCGCCCCCAGCAGGATGCCCGCGACGATGACGGCAACCCGGCTGCGGAACGAGAAGAAACGGCGGACGTTCATGGTCGGCGGTTATTTGCGCTGCGTGTCCTGTTCGGCAAGGATGCGCAGGTATTCCGGACGGTCGTTCAGCAGTTCCGCCGCGCGCTGCACTTCCTTGTCTTTGGGCAGCGAGCGGGCTACGACGGCTTCCGAGTAGCCGTGGCGCAGCACGATGTCGTTTTCGATCGAGGCGGTCACCTCCTTGCGGTAGGTTTCGAGGTTGGCCTGCGTGTCGTCTTTCAGCCCGGCTTCGATCGTTTCGATCTGTCTTTCGATCTCGCCGAAGCGGTCGGCCTTGGCGGCTTCCTTAAGTTGGCGGAGCGCCCGGCGCGAGTCCGATTCGTAGGGCACCTGCTTGTCCTCCATGAAGCGTTTGAAGGCTTCGTAGTCGGCATCGGTGATGGTGAAGGCCATCAGATCGGCCGGCGCTGCGGGGTTGCGGCGCATGTATTCGTCGCCGAAATCGTCGATGAATCCCAAGGCGTAGAGCGTGGCGGCAAAGCGGCCCATGTATTCGGGTTCGGTACGGATGTCGGGCATGATGCCGCCTCCGTCGTAGACCTTGCGGCCGGCCCGGGTGGCGAATTCGCTGACGAGCGAATCGGGCACCAGGCTCACGGAGCCCTCCTGCGAGTGCGAGTAGTCGACGGCCTGGATGCAGCGTCCGGAGGGGATGTAGTATTTGGCCGTCGTGAGTTTCAGCATCGCATTGTAGCCCAGCGGGCGCGTGGCCTGAACCAGTCCTTTGCCGTAGGAGCGTTGTCCCAGCAGCACGGCCCGGTCGAGGTCCTGGAGCGCTCCGGCCACGATCTCGGCCGCCGAGGCGGTCGAGCCGTTGATCAGCACCGCCAGCGGCAGGTCGGGGAACGCCGGTTCCGAGGCCGTGCGGTAGCTGCGCTTCGATTCTTCGGTGCGACCTTTGGTGGCCACCACTTCCGTATCCTTGGGCACGAACATCGAGAGAATCTTCACCGCCTCCTGGAGGATGCCGCCGCCGTTCGAGCGGTAATCGAGGATCAGCCCCTTGAGGGGACCTTCGGCGCGCAGGCGTTCGATCGCGGCGCGCATTTCGTCGTACGAGCCTTCGGTGAATTCGCTGTGGCGGATGTAGCCGATGCTGTCTGCGATGCGGCCGGCATAGGGAATGCTCGGGATGGCGATCCGCTGGCGGGTGATGACCAGATCGTGCCGCGAGCCGTCGAGCCGCTCGACCGTTATGCGGACTTTGGTGCCCGGGTCGCCCTTGAGCGCGGCCGAGGCCTGTTCGTTGGTGTATCCCGTGGCATCCTTGCCGTCGATGGCGATGATCTTGTCGCCGATGCGGATGCCCGCCCGGTCGGCCGGCGAGCCTTTGTAGGGCTGCGCGAAGACGATGCGGTCGCCTTTCTTGCGGATGAGCGAGCCCACGCCGCCGTATTTGCCGGTGGTCATGATCTCGAAGTCCGACATCTCCTCCGCCGGGATGAATTCGGTGTAGGGGTCCAGGTCGCGGACCATGCCCCGGGCGGCGCCGAGCATGAGTTTGTCGGGGTCGACCGGATCGACATAACCTACCGAGAGCTCGCGCATCATGTTGACGGCGATCTCCATGTTGCGGCCCAGGCCGAAATCGTTGCGGCCGCCGAAGAGACACAGGGCGGCCATGCCCAGGAGGCAGAGTGCTGAGAGTATGTATTTTCTATTCATTGCGGTTGATCGTTCGGATGTACGAGTCGAGCCGGTATGCGACCCTCGCGACGCCGCGCCGGATGCCGTCGAGCCGAATCCGTTCGCCGTGTTGCGATACGGCGATTTCGTCTTCGTAAAGAAGCAGCAGCCGGTGCAGGAAGCCGTCGGCCCGGAATCGCAGTACGCCGTCGCTTTCCGAGTGCAGCGAAAACCCTGCCGACTTGAACGCATTGACGATCTGCGTGCGGTTGAGTTCCACATCGCCTTCGATCTCGCGGCATACGAATCCGAAGCGGGGATAGAGGGCGGCCAGCACCACCAGGGCGATGAAAAGACCGAGGAAACGCGTAGAGTGGAACATGACGTAGAGCGTCTCTTCCGGCGTGAGCGCCGAGGTGCCGGAGAGGAACATCAGTGCCATGAGCGCTGCGCAGAGCAGCAGCATGGCGATAAAGTATTTCAGCGAGCGAAGCATGTACATGGTCGGTCTGGTTTTATATTGGTTTTTGTCTTCTTTGTGAATAAGCCGTCGGGTTCCGTTTGCCGGGTTCGCCTTTTCGCATCCCGGAATGCCGTCGGCCGCCCTTGCATGGTGATATTTACAGGTTATCGTTGGTTCTTTTGCAGTTCCTTGGCGGTTTTCGAAAGATCCGCGTTCGTGCCGGCTGCGGTCCGCACGCTTTTCGCATCGCTGTGTCGGAGGAAGCAGGCCTGTTTTTTCATTTTTTCCGGATGGCGTCGCCCACTTCCTGCATCAGCCAGCCCGGCGTCGAGGTGGCGCCGCAGATGCCTGCCGACGAGGCGCCGGCAAACCATTCGGGTTGCAGTTCAGCGGCTTCTTCGATGTTGTAGGTGCGGGGATTGGCTTTCCGGCACACTTCGAAAAGCACCTTGCCGTTCGACGACTTGCGGCCGCAGACGAAAATGACGACGTCGAACCTCGCAGCGAATGCCGCCAGATGTTGTTCGCGCCCGGAGACCTGCCGGCAAATGGTGTCGTCGATGCGTACGGCGGCCGGATCGGCGGCCCGGCGCCTCATCTCGGCTCCCAGCCGTTCGAATAGGGCAATGCTCTGCGTGGTTTGCGACAGAAAGTGGATCGGGCGTGCGAAGTCGATCTGCGACAGATCGTTTTCGTCTTCCACCACGATGGTCGGAGCGGTTACCTGGCCCGTGAGACCCACCACTTCCGCGTGGCCGCGTTTGCCGAGGATGACCACCTGCCCGCCCCGGGCGCGCATCTCTTCGTGGGCCTGCACCACGCGGGCCTGGAGACGGGCTACGACCGGACATGTGGCGTCGATGATCCGGATGCCGAGCCGTTCCGCTGCGGCGTAGGTCGTCGGCGGTTCGCCGTGAGCCCGGATCAGCAGCCGGTGCCCTGCCGCCGCCGGTATGTCGGCGTGGGTCAGACTGCGGAGCCCCAGGCGTTCGAGCCGCTGCACTTCGATGCGGTTGTGGACGATGTCGCCCAGCGAGAAGACCGTGCCGGTCTCGGCGAGCGCCTTTTCGGCTTCGCTGATCGCCCGGACAACGCCGAAGCAGAAACCCGATTTATCGTCGATCTCGATGTGCAAGTAACAGATGGTTTGACGTGTTGTTGCGATTCGTTCGCCCGGGTTGATTGCGGGAGGCGCTTGTGGGATGATCCGTTCGCCGGGGCAAGGTATCGGTCCTTGTTCCGCAGGGCGAACCCCCGGGTTGCGTCGCCGCTTGGCCTGCGAGTTCTATTATTCGTTTTTCGTTCGTTCGGCGAACAGCTTCATGAACCATTCCATCTGTTCGTTGACCGTCATGCGGCTGTTGTCCAGCACCACGGCGTCGTCGGCCTGGCGCAGGGGTGAAATGGCGCGGCTCATGTCGGCCTCGTCGCGTGCGCGGACATTGCATTCGATCTCTTCCAGCGTGACCTGTTGCCCCTTGGCGGTCAGTTCGTCGTAGCGCCGTTGGGCCCGGACCTTGGGGTCGGCCGTCATGAAGAGCTTGAGTTCGGCATCGGGGAAAACCACCGTGCCGATGTCGCGGCCGTCCATCACCACGCCGCGGCGGCGTCCCATCTCCTGTTGCATGGCCACCAGCTTTTTCCGCACGGCCGGTATGGCGCTCACCTGGCTCACGCAGTTGCTCACTTCGATGGTGCGTATCTTGCCTTCTACCAGGTCGCCGTTGACATAGATGTCACTGGCGCCGCGGGCGGGGTTGAAGCGGAACGTGATAGCGATCCGGTCCAGCAGGCGGCAGACGGCTTCTTCGTCGACGATGCCCGAGACAATGGCTCCGTTTTCCAGAGCGTAGAGCGTGACGGCGCGGTACATGGCGCCGGTGTCGATGAAGATATAGCCTAAGCGGGCGGCGATGGCCTTGGCGAAGGTGCTTTTGCCGCACGACGAAAAACCGTCTACGGCGATGATGATCTTGCGGTTAGTGTCCGACATTGGGGAAGATGTCAAAAAAGGTGGATAATATGGTGTAGATGCCCAGCACTCCGATGAACAGTCCGGCCACATGGTTGATCGTCAGCATGTGGCGGGGCCGGAAGCGGCGGCGGAAAAGACTGATGAAGCAGGCCAGGAGGGTCCACCATGCCGCGGCGCCGCCGAAGAATCCTGCGATGACGAAGACGGCGCGTACGAAGCCGCCGAATCCTTCGCTCTGCATGTCGCCGCTCGAAATGTTGAACACGGCGAAGAACGCGAGGATGTAGGGGATGACCATGATGAAGTTGGCGATCGTCAGCCCGAAGATCGAGGCGAAATCCTGCCACAGCGAACTCTTGCCGGCCCGGTTGCGGCGGATCTGCGGCACGGGGTTCTGCGAGAAGATGTAGACGCCCACAACGATGACCAGCAGCCCGCCGACGATGCGCAGCAGGATGTTGTACTGCTCAATTTGGCTCTGCAGCATGGAGTAGAAGAAGAACGCCGCCATGGCCATGAAGGTGTCGGCGCAGGCTACGCCGAGTCCCGATACGATGCCCGAGCGCCGGTTCTTGGAGAGCGTGCGCTGGATGCACAGCACAGCCACCGGCCCGACCGTGATCGATGCCGCTATGCCTACGCAGATGCCGCGGAACAGTTCTTCCAGTATTTCGAGTGACATACCTTCGTTTTGGAGTACAAAGATACGAAAAGTCGAGCGCAGAAGCAAGCATTAGCTTGATTATGCCGAGACGAAGTATCTTCGGCGCAAGCTAAAGTTCGGATAAGCCGAGCGCAGAAGCAAGCATTAGCTTGATTATGCCGAGACGAAGTATCTTCGGCGAAGCCAATGTACGAGTAAGCGAGGGCAAAAGCAAGCTTGCTTGCATTTTGCCAGGCCGAAGCCGTGCGCTCCGCTCTTATTCTGCGGTTTCGTGTGCTTGTTGGTCGTCTTTGCCGCGTGTGCGGACGGGGCGCTCACTTCGGGTGGCGCAGATTTTGCCGGTCCGGATCTCAGACCCGGGCGACCGACCGGGCGAAGCCGAAGAACGGATTTGTTGATAATTTATCGAAAACTTTGATCCGGCGCAGGGATAACGATTCCCGAAAAAAGCTACATTTGCAATTATAATCATCGAAAATGCCTATGGCCGAAATGAATCAATCAGGACTGGACATCGAGTTGGACGAGCAGGTGGCTCAGGGCCACTATTCCAACCTGGCGATCATCTCCCACTCCACTTCGGAGTTCATCCTCGATTTCGCCGCGGTTTTGCCGGGCATGCAGAAAGCCCGCGTCAAGAGCCGCATCATCCTCACGCCCGAGCATGCCAAGCGGTTGCTCCGTTCGTTGCAGGAGAACATCGTGCGTTACGAAAGCAGCATGGGCAAAATCGAGATTCCGTCGCCCCAGCACGCTTCCGGGACCGGTCCCAAGATGGGCGAGGCCTGAAGCGAGGCCGGGAATCTATCCCCCGCAGTTGTCGCGCCGTTTTCTTGGCAATATGTAAAAAAGCCGTCTTCCAACATCGGAGGACGGCTTTTGTTTTATAGGAGTTGCGCGGTTTCATCATAGCGCTTCCGCCACCACATAGGTGCTGCCGCCGATGAAGATCGCATCGTCGGGTTCGGCCAGTTCGCGGGCGCGGGCCAAAGCTTCGGCTACGGTGCCTGCCGTTTCGCCCTGCAGTCCGTAGATCGCGGCTTTGGCGGCCAGTTCGGCGGCCGGCAGGGCCCGATGGGTCTGCGCTGCGGTGAAGATGTAGTGCGCATCGCGCGGCAGAAGCGGCAGAATGTGCGCCAGGTCCTTGTCGCGGACGAATCCCACGACGCAGTAGAGTTTCTTGTGCGGCGTAGCTTTCAATTGTTCCGTCACATAGGCCATGCCGTGCGCATTGTGCCCCGTGTCGCAAAGAATGAGGGGCGCTTCGCCGAGGCGCTGCCAGCGGCCTTGGAGCGAGGTGTTGGCCGCTGCATGGCGGGTTCCCTCCAGAAAGGCCCGGCGCGAGATCGTCAGCGGCGTCTCTTCATGAAGGAAGTCCACGGCCGCGGCTGCCGTAACAATGTTGCGGCGTTGGTAGTCGCCCGCCAGGTCGAGTTGTATTTCGTAGCTGCGGTTGTCGCGCAGACGGCGCAGACGGAACCGTTGGCCCGCTTCGGTCGGCGTCTGTTCTTCGCAGGCGAAGATCTGTTCGGCAAAGCAGAGCTTCGATTTGTTGTTCGCGGCTGCCTGTTCGAAGACAGGATCGTAGCGGTTGTCGCTCTCGCCGATCAGCACCGGGATGCTTTTCTTGATGATGCCGGCTTTCTCAGCGGCGATCTTCTGCAGCGTGTCGCCCAGCAGGTCGGTGTGTTCCAGCCCTACGTTGGTCACCACGCTGAGCACCGGCATGATGATGTTCGTGGCATCCAGCCGGCCTCCCAGTCCGGTTTCGATCACCGCCACCTCCACGTCGCTCTGCGCAAAGAAGTCGAACGCCAGCGCCGCGGTCATTTCGAAGAACGACAGTCCCAGTTCCACCATCTTGTCGTGGTGCTTGTCCACGAAGTTCACCACCTTCTGCTTCGGGATCATCTCGCCGTCCACACGGATCCGTTCGCGGAAGTCGCGCAGGTGGGGCGAGGTGAAGAGCCCCGTGCGGTAGCCCGCCTGCTGGAGCACCGAGGCGATGATGTGCGATACGGAGCCTTTGCCGTTGGTGCCCGCCACGTGTACGGTGAAGAAGTTGCGCTGCGGGTTGCCCGTGTGGCGGCAGAATGCGGCGATGCGCTCCAATCCCGGCTTGTAGGCCGTGGCGCCTTTGGTTTCGTAGGCGGGCAGGGCCTGGAACAGGAATTCGAGGGTCTGGGAGTAGTTCATATCAAGAGTGAGCTATTGTACGAGATGGTTCCGTTTCTTGACCCGGTAGGCTATGTAGTAGAGTACCGAGAGCAGCAGCAGGTATTCGGCCATGCGGCCCACATAGTCGCCGTAGCGCGTGTAGAAGGTCTGCCGCGAGGCGAGCGGTACGTCCGCCGTCAGCACGCCGCGTTCTTCCCATTCCAGCGTGGGCCCGATGTCGCCGCGCGCCGAGATGAACCCCGAGCGTCCCGTGTTGGCCGCGCGCGCCACGGCCCGGCGGTGTTCGATGGCCCGCAGGCGCGAGATGGTGAACAGATGGCGGTAGCCCGGTGTGTCGCCCCACCAGCCGTCGTTGGAGATGATGGCCATGAATCGGGCGCCGCGTCGTACGAATCCGCCGTAGAAGTCGCCGTAAAGCCCTTCGTAGCAGATGGCCGGCCCGGTCGTTATGCCGTCGTGTTCGAACGCCGTGCCGTGTTGCCCCACGCCGATCTGTCCCAGCGTGCCGCCTAGGTCGATGACCAGAAATTCGAGCCATTCGAAAAGCCACGGCATCGGGGTCTTCTCCACGCCGATCACAAGGCGGCCCTTGTGGTGTATCTGCCGCTGCGCCGCCGAATCGAGGCCCAGCGCCGTGTTGTAGATGTCGTGATAGCCTTCGCAGCCTCGCAGCGGCCGTGCCGTGCGGCTCTGCGTGCCGGCCGGATAGTAGCGCAGGGTGTTGGCGCCCGTCACAAGCAGGGCGCCCGGAAACCGGCGGCGCAGGGTGTCGGTCATCTCTTCGATGAACGGGCTTTCGATGGCGGGTTCCCAGTAGTAGCCCGGCACGGCGGTCTCCGGCAGGAAGACGAACTGCGCGTCGGAGGGCACCTGCGTCAGCAGGTCGACGATGTTGCGTTCCTGGCGCCCGGCGTCGGTGTGGAACTTGTCGTAGCAGTCGACGTTGGGTTGGACGATCGTCACGCGGGCCGTTCCTTCGTCGGGTTCTTTCCACCCCAGCCACATCCCCAGCGACAGGAGCATGGGCAGAAGCAGCATGCACCCGGCAGCGGCCCAGCGGCGTACGTTGCGGCGGGCCTGCCAGGCTTCGAAAAAGAGGATGTTGCAGAGCAGCACCCACAGCGACCCTCCCAGGACTCCCGTATATTCGTACCATTGCACGGCCCATACGTCGTGCGAGAATCCGTTGCCCAGAATCAGCCAGGGCCACGAGAATTCGCCTACGGTGTACCAGTATTCGGTGGCGATCCACGCCGCCGCCAGCACCGTGTAGGCCAGCGCCTTGGGGGCCTTTTTCGAGACCGTATGATAGAGCATGAAAGCCAGCAGGTTCAGCGTCGTGGAGGCCAGTGTCGCCGCTATGGGGCCTACGGGCGTGGCGTACCAGATCCACCACACGGTGGCCGCATTCCACAGCGCGAAGGTAAGCGCCGCCCAGCCGAATACTTTCCACCACGAGCGGCGCGAGGCGTCGTACGTCGAACCGATCCACAGCAGCGGTACCAGCGCCATGGGGAGCGTGAGTCCCGTAAGGGAGAGCCAGCCTCCGGAGAGAAGCACGACCGAGCCGATTGCTGCCGCGAGTTTGCGAGACATGAGGGGAGGGGGATTTTCTGAGCGCAAAAGTAGTCAAAGGCCGGGATATTCCCAAAATTAATGGTGAAAAATGACGGATCGGCGGCCGGCGTGCTCTTCTCTTCCCGACCGCCCGGGACGATGGGAGGATCTTCCGTCGCCGCATCGTTCTTGTTCGCGGCCGGATGTTCCGGCATCCGGTCCGGCCGGCAATGCAGCTCCGTTCCGGAAGGAGGGGGAGCGCCGCGGTGCGCGCCGCGAAAATTGTTTCCGGCCGCAATTCTCGTCCCGAAATTTCCGTATTCGGTAAAAAACGGCTATATTTACACGATTATTCAACCCGAACCATGAAAAACCGATCGTTGACGCCGGCCGCCTTGCGACGTTCCAACTCTGTTCGGCCCGGTGCAGTCCGGACGGCGACGATTGATCGTGCGGCGGTCCGCACGCACCTTGCCGGTTGCCGCCTCGATTCGTTTCTTTTAGACAATTAAATCGCAATCCGATATGAATATCCAGCCTGTCTCCGAAAAATTCGGCGAGCTTTACGGCCCGGGTGCCGAACTCTTCGCCTCGCCGGGGCGCATCAACCTCATCGGCGAGCATACCGACTACAACGGCGGTTTCGTCTTCCCCGGCGCCGTCGACAAGGGCATCGTGGCCGCCATCCGCCCCAACGGCACCGACCGCGTGCGCGCCCATGCGCTCGACCTGGGCGAGACGGCCGAATTCGGCCTGCGCGAGGAGGACAAGCCCGCGCAGCCGTGGGCCCGCTACATCTTCGGCGTCTGCCGCGAGATGCAGAAGCGCGGCGCCCGCATCGGCGGTTTCGACACGGTCTTCTCGGGCGACGTTCCCTTAGGCGCCGGCATGTCGTCGTCCGCCGCGCTCGAATCGACCTATGCTTTCGCGTTGAACGAACTCTATGCCTGCGGGATCGACAAGTTCGAGCTTGCCCGCATCGGCCAGGCTACCGAGCACAACTATTGCGGCGTCAACTGCGGCATCATGGACCAGTTCGCTTCGGTCTTCGGCCGCAAGGGGTGCCTCATGCGTCTCGACTGCCGTTCGATGGAGTTCGAATATTTCCCCTTCGATCCCAAGGGTTACCGGTTGGTGCTGGTCGATTCGCGCGTCAAGCACGAGTTGGTCGGTTCGCCCTACAACGACCGCCGTGCTTCGTGCGAGCGGGTTGCCAAAGTACTGGGGCAGGAGTTCCTGCGCGGCGCCACCATGGAGCAGCTCGACGCCGTCAGGGATAGGATTTCCGACGAGGATTACCGGCGCGCCCGCTACGTCATCGGCGAGGAGCGCCGCGTGCTCGATGTCTGCGAGGCGTTGCAGCAGGGCGATTACGAGACCGTCGGCCGCCGCATGTTCGAGACCCACTGGGGCATGTCGCGCGATTACGAAGTGTCGTGCGAGGAGCTCGACTTCCTCGCCGCCGTGGCGGAGGAGTGCGGAGTCACGGGTGCGCGCATCATGGGCGGCGGCTTCGGCGGCTGCACCATCAATCTGGTCCGCGACGAGCGCTACGATAGCTTCATCGCCGAGGCAAAACGGCGTTTCAACGAGAAGTACGGCCACGAGCCGCAGGTCTACGACGTTGTGATCTCCGACGGTTCGCGCCGGCTCTGACGCTTCCCGCTGTGCGGTTCCGTCGCGGCGAGCAATGGATCGGTTCCGCGATGGCCGAACCTGCATCCCGGGAAGTTCGTCGCATCGGACAGTCAAGCAAAAGATTCCATTATATTAAGATGAAAAAAGAGACAGTATTGATTTCGGGCGGTGCCGGCTACATCGGCACCCATACGGCCGTCGAGCTCGTCGGCGCCGGCTTCGGCGTCGTCATCATCGACGACTTCTCCAATTCGGATGCGGCGGCCGTCGAAGGCGTGCGCCGCATCACGGGGGTCGACGTTCCTTTCGAGCAGGTCGATACCTGCAACGAGGAGGCCCTGCGTGCGGTTTTCCGCAAGTACGAATTCGATTCGGTGATCCATTTCGCCGCTTTCAAGGCTGTGGGCGAGTCGGTTTCCGAGCCGTTGAAATATTATCGCAACAACCTCGCGTCGTTCATGAACATCTGCGCTTTGATGCGCGAGTTCGGGCGGCCCAACATCCTCTTTTCGTCGTCGGCCACGGTCTACGGCGAGCCCGATGCGCTGCCCGTCACCGAGCAGTCGCCGCGTCAGCCCGCCACTTCGCCCTACGGCAACACCAAGCAGATGGCCGAGGACATCCTGCGCGACTGCTGCGCCGCCTACGATGGGCTGCGGGGCATCGCTTTGCGTTATTTCAACCCCGTCGGCGCCCATCCCTCGGCGCTCATCGGCGAGTTGCCGCGCGGCGTGCCGCAGAATCTGGTGCCCTACATCACGCAGACGGCCGCCGGCATCCGCGAGTGTCTCTCGGTGTTCGGCAGCGACTACCCGACGCCCGACGGCACCTGCCTGCGCGACTACATCGACATCGTCGATCTGGCCCGCGCCCACGTGGCCGCCGTCAAGCGCATGACCGGGGGCCGCATGAAGGCCGGCTACGAGATTTTCAACGTCGGTACGGGGCGTCCCGTCTCGGTGCTGGAGCTGGTCGAGGGTTTCGAAAAGGCCAACGGGTTGAAACTCAACTATAAGATCGTCGGTCGCCGCGCCGGCGACGTGCCCGCCGTGTGGGCCGACACCGACTTGGCCAACCGCGAGCTCGGATGGAAGGCCGAGCGCTCCCTGGAGGAGACCCTCCGCTCCGCCTGGGCCTGGGAGAAGCATGTCCGAGGAATGGAATAAAAACCCGATTATAACAATGATGAAACCTACACTTTTCGTTCTGGCGGCCGGCATGGGGTCGCGCTACGGCGGGCTGAAACAGCTCGACGGTCTGGGACCCAACGGCGAGACCATCATGGACTACTCGATCTACGACGCCATCCGCGGCGGTTTCGGCAAGGTGGTGTTCGTCATCCGCAGGGATTTCGAACAGGATTTCCGCGATAAGGTGCTTTCCAAATACCGCGACCATATCCCCGTCGAGGTGGTTTTCCAGTCGACCGACGCGCTGCCCGAGGGCTTCGTTTGCCCGGCCGAACGCACCAAACCGTGGGGCACCAACCATGCCGTGCTCATGGGCAAGGAGGTCATCCGCGAGCCTTTCGCCGTCATCAACGCCGACGATTTCTACGGTCGCGACGGATTCCGTGTGTTGGGCGAGTGGCTCTCCAAGGCCGAGGGCGAGAACCGCTACTGCATGGTGGGCTACCGCGTGGGCAACACCCTCTCGGAGAGCGGCACCGTTGCGCGCGGCATTTGCCAGACCGATGCCCGGGGCTATCTGACGGGTGTGGTCGAGCGTACCGACATCGCCCGTGTCGACGGCCGGATCACCTTCACGGGCGACGACGGCCTGCCGGCGACCACCGACGACACGACCCCCGTGTCGATGAACATGTGGGGCTTCACGCCCGACTACTTCCGTTATTCGGAGGAGCGGTTCAAAGAGTTCCTGACGGAAAACATCGACAAGCCCAAGTCGGAGTTCTTTATTCCGCTGGTGGTCAACGATCTGATCGTCGGCGGCAAAGCCACCGTCGAGGTGCTCGACACCACGGCCCGGTGGTTCGGCGTGACCTATGCCGAGGACCGGCAGAGCGTCGTCGACAAGATCCGCGCGTTGATCGCTGCCGGCGAGTACCCCGAAAAGCTTTGGGCATAGGCTCTTTGCAGCTTCGATATGTTGCGGCCGATCCTCCGACGGGGGACCGGCCGTTTTGTCGGGCTGCCGTTCCTTCTTCCGATCCGGGCTTCGGCGGCACCCCGGGCGCTTAGATAGGCTTCGCCTCGGGAAAATGCAAGTCAACTTGCTTTTCCGCTCGGCTTGCACTATCTTTGTCTATCGGACCAAATTTCGAAAACCATGATGTATCCGTGCGTGATAGGGACCGGGCAGCTCGTAATCATCGTGCTGGTCGTGCTGCTGCTCTTCGGCGGCAAGCGGATTCCCGAGCTGATGCGGGGGATGGGCCGCGGCGTGAAGGAGTTCAAGGACGCCATGAACACCGACGGCAAAGAGCAGGAGAAAAAAGACGACAAAGACGCAGAATGATTTGCGGTCATCGTTGTGTGCGCTTCCGTGTTGCGGCCGGCTGCGGTCTGCCGGGGGCGCGATGATCGCCGAATCCATCCTTGATTTTTAGCCGTGCAGAGCGACGAACTCGACTTCTGGGGCCACGTGGCCGCCTTGCGCCCGCACCTGGTGCGGAGTGTGCTTGCGGTCGTGCTGGTCGCGGCGGCGGCCTTTTTCAGCCGTGAGTTGTTGATCGATTGCGTGCTTTTCGGACCGCGCAGCGCCGATTTCCCGACCAACCGGCTGCTGCTGGCGTTCGGCGAGGGCTTGCAGCTTCTTTGCGAGCGGATCGATGCGTGGACGGGTTGGTCGCTCGGGGTCGATGCCCGGGCGTTCGACGCCTCGAACCTCGATTTTCGCTTCATCAACACTTCGTTGGCCGGGCAGTTCAATCTCCACATGAAAATCTCCCTGCTCACGGGCCTGGCTCTGGCCATGCCCTATGTCTTGTGGGAGTTCTGGCGTTTTGTCCGGCCGGCCCTCACCCCGCGCGAGACGGCCGCTGCGCACCGTTTCGTTCTGTGGGTCTCGCTGCTCTTCTTCGCAGGGTTGTTGTTCGGCTATTTCATCATCGTGCCCCTCTCGGTCGGCTTCTTCATCAACTACGAGGCCAGCCCCTCGATCGTCAACATGATCGACGCGGGGCAGTATCTCTCGATGGTCGTTGTTACGTCGTTCGGCTCGGCTTTGGTTTTCCAGCTGCCTGTTCTGGTGCATTTTCTGGCCCGCATGGGGCTGGTGACCGCCGATCTGATGCGCCGTTACCGGCGGCACGCCTTCGTCGGACTGCTGGTGTTGGCCGCCGTCATCACCCCGCCCGACTTGTTCAGCTTGTTGCTGGTCATCGTTCCGCTCTGCTGGCTTTATGAAGCAAGCATCCGCATCGTGGCGCGCGTGGAGGCAAAGGAGCGTTCGTAAAACGGGATTCGCCATAGAAAAACCCCTTCCGGACACAAGCCGGAAGGGGTTTTCGTTTGCGGACATTCGGTCCGCCGGTCAGAACTCGCTCGCAAAAGAGAAGCGGATGTCCTTGAAGTTCTCCTGCGCCAGCGCCAGTGCGTAGCTCGTGTCGGCCAGGAAAACATCGCGGCCATGCTTGTCCACGGCCATGTTGGTGTGCTTGCGTTTCTTGAAGTCGGCCAGCTGTTCGGCGTTGTCGCTCTCGATCCAGCAGGCTTTGTAGATCGAAATCGGTTCCCAGCGGCACGAGGCGTTGTATTCGTGTTCCAGGCGGTATTGGATCACTTCGAACTGGAGCGCACCCACCGTGCCGATGATCTTGCGGCCGTTGAGGGAGCTGGTGAAGAGCTGCGCCACGCCTTCGTCCATCAGCTGGTCGATGCCCTTGGCCAGCTGTTTGAACTTCATCGGATCGGCATTCTCGATGTAGCGGAACTGCTCGGGTGCGAACGACGGAATGCCCGTGAACTTGAGCGTCTCGCCCTCGGTGAAGGTGTCGCCGATCTTGAAGTTGCCCGTGTCGTGCAGACCCACGATGTCGCCCGGCCAGGCTTCGTCGATCACCGATTTCTTTTCCGCCATGAAGGCCGTCGGCGACGAGAATTTCATCTGCTTGCCGCTCCGCACGTGGAGGTAGTTCTTGTTGCGTTCGAACATGCCGGAACAGATCTTCAGAAAGGCGATGCGGTCGCGGTGGTTGGGGTCCATGTTGGCGTGTATCTTGAAGACGAAGCCCGTCATCTTGCCCTCCTGCGGTTCTACCGTGCGGCTCTCGGTGGGTGCCGGGCGCGGCGCGGGGGCGATGCGTACGAAGCACTCCAGCAGTTCGCGCACGCCGAAGTTGTTGACCGCCGAGCCGAAGAATACGGGTGCCAGCTCGCCGCGCAGGTAGGCCTCGCGGTCGAATGCGTCGTAGACGCCCTCCACCAGCTCGACGTCCTGCCGCAGCTGGTCGGCGAACTTCTCGCCGATGTGTTGCGCCAGCTCGGGAGCTTGCAGGTCGCGGATTTCGACTGTCGAGGCGTCGGCCGTGAGTTTCTCGTCCGAGGTGAAGAGCGAGAGGTGTTTTTCGTAGAGGTTGTAGACTCCCTTGAAGGTCGGGCCGTTGGAGATGGGGAATGCCAGCGGCCGCACGCGGATGCGCAGCTCGCGTTCCACCTCGTCCAGCAGGTCGAAAGGTTCCTTGGAGGGGCGGTCCAGTTTGTTGATAAAGACGATGACCGGCGTCTTGCGCATGCGGCACACCTCCATCAGCTTGCGCGTCTGCGCCTCGACGCCCTTGGCGCCGTCGATGACGATGATGACCGAGTCGACGGCCGTGAGCGTGCGGTAGGTGTCTTCGGCGAAGTCTTCGTGTCCCGGGGTGTCGAGGATGTTGATCTTGCACCCGGCGTATTCGAATCCCATGACGGCCGTGGCCACCGAAATGCCGCGCTGGCGTTCGATCTCCATGAAGTCGGAGGTGGCGCCCTTCTTGATTTTGTTGCTCTTGACCGCTCCGGCCACATGGATGGCGCCGCCGAACAGGAGCAATTTCTCCGTGAGGGTCGTTTTTCCTGCGTCGGGGTGGGCGATTACCGCAAAGGTGCGGCGCCGTGCTATTTCGTCTTGCAAAGCCATTTCTTAAAGTGAAAGGTTAAAAGTGAAAAGTTAAATGTGGGAAGTGGAGGGGTGAAAAGCAAGGAGGGAAAGGCCGGAAACATGCACCGGATTCCTGGAATGCCTTTCCCTTTTCACCTTTTACTTTTCACTTTGTTTGTAGTCCATGTTGAAGTGGCAGCCCACCGATTCCTTGATTTCGCGGCCCTGCTTGATGACCAGGTAGGCCACGGCGATCATGTTGCGCAGTTCGCACAGCTCGCGGTTGGGCTTGGTCTTGCCGTAGAGCTCCTCGGTCTCTTCGTAGAGGGTCGACAGGCGCCGCATGGCGCGTTTGAGCGAGAGGTTCGAGCGTACGATGCCTACGTAGTTCGACATGATGGTCTGCATCTCGCGCTTCGACTGGATGATCATCAGCATCTCCTCGGTGTGCTGCGTGCCTTCGAAGTCCCAGTCCGGAATGCCTTCCTGGAACTCCGTCTTGCCCAGCTGCGCCGCAGCGTGACGCGCCGCCTGGTCGCCGTAGACGACCGCTTCGATCAGCGAGTTGGAGGCCAGCCGGTTGGCTCCGTGCAATCCCGTGCAGGAGGTTTCGCCCAGTGCATAAAGACGTTTGACCGAGGTCTGCCCGTCGGTGTCGACCTTCACGCCGCCGCAGCAGTAGTGCGCCGCCGGAGTCACCGGGATCAGGTCGCGCGTGATGTCGATGCCGATCGAGCGGCACTTCTCGTAGATGTTGGGGAAGTGACTCCGTACGGCTTCGGGGTCCTTGTGGGTGACGTCCAGGTAGACGTAGTCTTCGCCCCGTTTGGTCATCTCGCTGTAGATGGCGCGGGCCACCACGTCGCGCGGGGCCAGCGACTTCATGGGGTGGTACTTGTCCATGAACTCCTCGCCCGACTGCAGCCGCAGGATGGCTCCGAAACCGCGCATCGCTTCGGTGATGAGGAAATTGGGCTTCTCTCCCGGGTTGTAGAGCGTCGTGGGGTGGAACTGGATGAATTCCATGTTCTCCGTGATGGCCTTGGCGCGGTGGCACATGGCTATGCCGTCGCCCGTCGCCACCACCGGATTGGAGGTCGTGGAGTAGATGTTGCCGCAGCCTCCCGTCGCCACGACCGTGAATTTCGAAAGCATCGTCTCGATCTCGTTGGTCGCTTCGTTCAGCACGTAGGCGCCGAAGCAGGCCAGGCCGCGGGTGTGGCGCGTGACGAATTCGCCTAAGTGGTGCTGCGTCAGCAGGTCGATGGCGAAGCGGTGTTCCAGCACCGTGATGTTGGGGTGCCGGCGTACCGATTCGACGAGCGCCCGTTCGATTTCGGCCCCCGTGAGGTCTTCGTGGTGGAGGATGCGGTGTTCGGTGTGCCCTCCTTCGCGGTTGAGTTCGAAGCGCCCGTCGGGCGTCTTGTCGAAGCGCGTGCCCCAGGCGATCAGGTCGCCGATCAGTTCCGGAGCGCGCCGCACGACCAGTTCCACGGCTTTCTCGTCGCACTTGCCGGCACCGCACACCAGCGTGTCGCGGATGTGCTTCTCGAAGGTGTCGGGTTCGTAGGTCACCGAACAGATGCCGCCTTGGGCGTAGTTGGTGTTGCATTCGGTCATTTCGCCCTTGGTCACGACGGTGACATGTCCGTAGGCGGCGGCTTTCAGCGCGAACGAGAGGCCTGCGGCGCCGGAGCCGATGACCAGAAAGTCGGTTTTCATGGGAATGCGAGCTTTAAAGCGGTACAAAGTTACAAAAAATAGTAACTTTGCGGCACGATTGCAGATAAAAATGGAACGACACATAGCTATCGGCGACTACTGCTACGACCTGCCCGACGGGCGCATCGCCAAATTTCCGCTTGCCGAGCGGAGCGCTTCGAAACTGCTGGTGTGGCGCGCCGGGGCCATCGGCGAGAGCCGCTTCCGCGACATTGCCGGGGAGCTGCCGGCAGGCGAACTGCTCGTCTTCAACAATACCAAGGTGATCCGGGCGCGCATCATCATGCACAAGCCTTCGGGTGCACGCATCGAGGTCTTCTGCCTGGAGCCCCACGCTCCGGCCGACTACGAGCGGGCGTTCGCCGTGACGGGCAGCTGCGAGTGGTCGTGCATCGTGGGCAACGTCAAGAAGTGGAAGGAGGGCCATGTCGCGATCGATTTCGAGTACGACGGGCAGCCCGCACAGCTGCGGGCCTTGTTGGTCGGCGAGGAGGGCCGCGAGCGCATCGTGCGCTTCGAGTGGTCGGTGCCGCTGACTTTCGGGCAGCTTCTGGAGCATCTGGGGCGCATCCCGATTCCGCCCTATCTCAATCGCGAAAGCCAGGAGATCGACAATACGCGTTACCAGACCGTCTATTCCCGGTTCGAGGGTTCGGTCGCTGCGCCGACGGCCGGGCTCCACTTCACGCCGGAGCTCATCGACGCCATGAAGACCCGCGGCTTCGGCTTCGAGGAGGTGACGCTCCACGTCGGCGCCGGCACCTTTCTGCCCGTCAAGGAGGAGGACGCCGCCCGCCATCCGATGCACACCGAGCACTTCGAGGTGCGGCGCGATACGGTGGCGCGGCTCTTGGAGAAGTTGGGGCATGTCACGGCCGTGGGAACAACGTCGGTGCGTACGCTCGAATCGCTGGCGGCCCTCGCCTGGCGCATCCGCACCGCCGGAACGCCCGATGCCGGGCGCGTCGTCGGCCAATGGGAGCTCTACGACATCCCGCTTGACTATTCGGGGCGCGATGCGTTGGAAGACCTGCTGAAATATATGGACGCGCAGGGCCTCGACCGGCTGAAAGCCGCCACGCAGATCATGATTACCCCGCTGGGTTACGAGTTCCGCATCGTCAGCCGCATCATCACCAACTTCCACCAGCCTTCGTCGACATTGCTGCTGCTCGTCGCGGCTTACGTGGGCGACGACTGGCGCCGCATCTACGACTACGCCCTGGCCCACGATTTCCGTTTTCTCTCCTACGGCGATTCCTCGCTGTTGATGCGTTAGGCCGCTGTGCCTACATTTCGCGGAACGGCACCGGGTAGTCGATGCCGAGGGCGTGTTTGTACTCGGTGGTGAAATTCTTGTAGCATACGACGGCCTCCTCGGTGCGTTTCAATAATAGCAGCGTCTTGATTTTCAGCGTGAATGCTTCGTTGTTGAGGGGGTCTATACGGAAAATGGCGCCGGCGAAGGCCAGGGTGGCGCCGTGTTCGCTGCGCCCGAACGCCTGGGCGATCTCGCGCAGCAGCAGCGGTTCGAGCCGCAGTTCCAGTTCCTTTTTGAAAGCGTCGAAAAGCGACAGATCGAAGAATTGCAGGAACTTGCCCCGCGAGACGATACCTACCAGTTCGTCGCGTAGCGCCGGGGTGAGTTCCTTGGCGGCCACGATCTCGAAACAGCGCGTGTGGTCGCAGTAGAAGGGCGCTTGTTGCACGATGCGGAAGCGTCCCGATTCGTGGATCAGTTCCACGCCGTCGATTTCGCGCAGGGTCTTGCGCAGGTGGTTGATGGCTACGTTGCGCGAGTTCTTCACCTGGAGTTCCGATTTCTCGGGCCATACCAGACAGCTCAGCAGTTTGGACGAGATGCCTTCGTCGATGCTGTATTGCAGGATAAGGCAGAATATCTGTTTCTGCTGGGCGGAGAACATGTAGGTGATGTCGCGGTTGCGCCGGTCGCGGACATGGAAGTCGCCGAAAAGATAGACCGAGTTGGGGCGGTGTCCGGCGGCGGGTGCCGTCTCTGTCTCGGCGGCGCTTCGTTCCGCTTCCGGGCTTCTCCGGGCGATTCTTTTGCGATAGAAGAGTATGCCGCCTGCCGCAAGCAGCAGGCCTGCGATGCCTGCGGTCAGCCATCTACCGCGCGGCCGTGCCTGCATGCGGTCGAGTTCGGCCAGTTCGGCGGCCGAAATGGCGGGGAACGCCAGTGTGTAGAGGTGCAGCCGCGACGAGATGTCGTCGTCGAACTCCTGCACGGTGGCCACCAGTTCGTTGCGCCGCTCGTTGAAATAGAGATTGGCGTTGGTGGCGATCTTGTCGGAGCGGATGGGGATCGAGTCGCCCAGGATTTCGTACGAGCCGTCGTCAAGCGAGAAGCGGTAGAGCCGCAGGTGGGAGTCGGAGACGCTCTCGGGGTAGCAGAGGGTGTAGATCCGGCCGTCGCGCAGGATCATGTTGCGTACCGGCACCACGTTCTGCCCCTGCCACGGTATCTCCCACAGCTTCTCAATACGCTTGGCGGCCGGGTCGTAGCGGTGCAGGTCATAATAATAGGTGCGGCCCACGGTCTGGTCGCCCGATTCGTTGCCCATGCCCCCGAAAAGGTAGAGCGCTTCTTCTTCGGGCCGACAGCCCATGGATACGAAGTAGCGCGGAAAGACCGACGTGCTCTCGGGCAGTTCGATGCGCTCCCACGCGTCGTCCGCCAGCGTATAGCGGTAGAAATCGCTGCTGAAGCGCATCTGACCGAATCCGCCGTAGATGGTGTAGGTGCGCCGCACCGGGTCGAAGCGGCCCGCATGGTGGTGCAGCTGGCTCGGGAGCCGCTGCCGCGACCGGGTCTCCCATGTCAGCGAGCGCAGGTCGAGCGCTGCGACCGAGGCGGCGGTGTCGGGCCCTTCCTTGTAAACTTCGTAGGCGTAGAGCTTGTGTTCGGCCGGGTCGATGAAGTTCATGCCCAGGTCGATGTCGATGGGCGCCGGATGCCCGAAGAGGGTGACGGCGGCCTTGTCGCCCGTAAGATCGAAGACCGTGAGCGAATCGCGGTTGAAATAGTAGAGCAGGTTGTTTTCAGCCGAGTAGCTGGCGCCGGCCTGCTGGTGCGACGCGAACGTCGCCCGGTGCTTCCACGAATACGCGTCGTTGATCAGCCATTCGGGATGGCTCGCTTTCCCCGTCGGCCGTCCCTTGTCGTTGAATATTTCCCCCCCCCGGCTTTGGTTGAGGGGGAAGCGTTGTTTGCGGCTGCCGCCCACCGTCAGGTTCTTGATGGCGAAGGCCGGTACGTCGATGACATGGTCGCTTTTGCCGAATACGATCACGGGGCGGTAGGTGTCGGGCAGTCCGACTTGCCCCACGGCCAGCGTGCGGTCGTGGACGGTGAGGCGGACGGAGTCCTGCGCAAGGTCGAATTCGATGCGTACGCGGAACCATTGGCGGCCGAGCAGTTCTTCGGGGTCGATGCGCGTGGTGATGAGGTTCCACTTGCCTTCTTCGTTGAACTTGAAGGCGTCGATGCCGCGGACGTCGTACCACAGATTGTAGATGCTGCCGCCCGACTCTTCCTTGATGCGCAGCACGTAACCCACCTCGGCTTCGGGCTCGGGGTAGATCTGCATGTCGAACTCGATGTCGAACGATCCGTCGTAGCGCGGTGCGGCGCCGTCGAATACGTCGTACGAGGTGCGTTGGTCGATGGGGTGGGGTGCGCTCCGGAAGCGGAGCCCCTGGGCCTGCGCGTCCTGTTCCGCGACGACCGTGCAGAGCAGAAGGAGCAGCGTGTATGGAAATCGGACTCGCATGGCGGTGCAGGATAACAGGACCCGTCTCTTCCGGACGGAAGGGTGCGGGTCCTTATTATTTCGTATACAAAAATACTATTTTTTTTGAAATGTTGGGGCTTCCGCCGAAAAATCTGCAGCTATGCGGCGGACTTTCCGGACGCTCCGTCAGGCGCCGCTCGTCCGATCGGGACGCCCGAACGCTGCATGGCTATTAAAAAATGTCCGGCGGGATTTTGCGATTTATCTTATTGTTTTATAGTGTTTTAGTTTGGTTGGCGGGCGGGTTTGCCAAGGCGGTTAATGTTTTTCCGGCTTGCGTTAACCCGATTTTAACCCTGCTGTTAGGCGGGTCGGTCTATTTTCGATATGACAAAGCGCGGAATATGCGCGCATCGCAAACAGACAACCCAATTCTTAAAATTTCAACCAAACCTAACATTCATGAAACACTTTTTACGAATCCTGACGCTGGCGGCCCTGACGGCCGGAGCTTTGGCCGGCTGCAGCGACGACGATCCGAAAGCCGACGCACAGCGCGGTGTCGGAACCGTGACGGGTACGGTCATCGACGACTTCGGCGACGCCCTGGGCGGTGTCACGGTGAGTTGCGCCGACGGTGCCTCGACGACCTCGACCGACCTCGACGGAACCTATACGCTCGAAGGCGTGAAGATCGGCACCGGCATCGTCACTTTCAGCAAGAGCGGTTATCAGACGGCTTCCGTCACCGTGACGGCGGCCAAATTCAACGCCGAAGGCGTGGCGACGGTCGATGCGTCGCTCGAATATGCCGCTGCCAAGATCGAGGGCCGCGTGCTCGACGCCAAGAACGGCAATGCTCCGTTGGAGGGCGCCACGGTGAGCATCAGCGAGTCGCAGAGCGTTACCACCGGTGCCGACGGTCGTTATGCCCTCGAAAATCTGCCGCTTGATACCTACGACGTGACCTTCGCCAAGGAGGGTTATGCTACGATCGTGCGCAAGATCGGTCTCGACGCGTTCGTCGACGGCGTGGCTACGCTCGACATGACGATGGGCGGCCGCGAAATCCTGCGCGACAAGACGGCCGACGACCTGGCCCTGGCCGACAAGTGGTATTTCAACGAATACCGCGGCGGCCGCAACGCCGAGAGCTATCCCCATTGGGACTGGTCGACCGACTACATGGCCACGCTCGACTTCTACGGCAACTGGGAGGAGCAGAACGAGGGTACCACCCTGCGCATCCGCAACGACGAGGGCGACCGTTCGAACCCCGCCGACACGGATGTTTTCGACTCCTATGTATATGGCAGCAAGCTCATCACCGACGACAACCGCATCATGACGCTCCAGGTGCGTACGCACAACGGTTCGGACGACGAGCCGATCTGCTTCGGCGTGCAGGTCGTCGATCTCTCGCAGGCGGAGCCCGAGGCGGTGAAGATCGGCCAGATGCAGACGCTCAATTCCGAGGCCTACAAGTCGTTCGCTTTCGACCTGAGCGCCTACAAGGGCAAGGAGGTCGTCATCGCCGTGGGTATCTATCGCGCCAGAACGGGCGACTACTGGAAGCAGCTCGTCCTGCGCCGCATCGCCTTCGCCAGCGAGCAGGTCGACGGCTGGGGATGGCTGCCCGGAACCGAGGTGACCGGTCTTGAGGGCTGGAAGATGACGCAGGAGATGGTGCGTTCGACGATGCCCCACACCAAGCAGCACTTCACCGGCATCAGCCCCGTATCGGGCAACCGCGACAACTACGTCGACGCCTACCGGGCATGGCGCGATGTCGACCATATCGCAGCCAACTGGTCGTTCATGCCGCTGCACAAGGACCCCGAGGTCTTCCCGAGCGAGGGCTATCTGATCAAGACCCGCGGCGGCGGTACGGCCGTCAACCTCAACGAGCCCGAATCTTACTTCTATGCCAAATATGCCATCGGGGCAGGCTGCAACCGTCTGGTGCTCACCACCCGCAACTTCTCCTCGACGAATGCCACCTACTTCAAGCTGGCGGCCATCGGGGAGGACGGCACGGTGACGTCGCTCGCTCCCGACACCAACACGGCTTCGTCGGCCGAAGCGGCGGGCAACGGCTGCTGGAAGTTCATCCATGAGGACGGCGGCGCCGGTTCGCCCGACAAGTACGCCACCTTCGAATACGATCTCTCGCAGTTCGACGGCAAGTCGGTCGTCCTCGCGCTCGGTATCTTCAAGGGCGAGGAGAACGGCGACGAAAACAAACTGGTCATCTACAGCCTCGACCTGCAGTAAATAACGCTCCTGTCCGGTCTCCGGGGCGTATCGCAGCCCCGGAGCCGGTGCGGAGAAAAAACCCACACGAAATCATGAAAAAGATGCTGAATACCTTGCTTTGCACCTGCTTGTTCGTGCTTGCCGGCTGTTCCGACGACAAGGGAACCGACAAGCCCGACACCGGCGACCGCCGTCCCGCGACGTCGCAGGAACTCGCTCACCGCAACCTCGAACGTTCGATCGCCTTGATCGACACCGCCGTGGACAACTACTTCACGGGCGAGACGATGTCCATGTCGCGCTACTACAATCCCTACACCGGTTCGAAATCGGGCGAGCTGGGGAGTATCTGGATGTACACCAGCGCCATCGAGGCCGTCAACGCCGCCATGCACGGCATGTCGGCCCTCAAGAGCGAGGGCGACGCGGAGCTCTACGATGCCCACTTCGCACGTTATGCCGCGCTGCTCGGGCGTCTCTACGACAATGCGGCCTACTATCGCGGCAGCTTCACGCTGACTTCCTACACGCAGACCCGCGAGTGGAGCGTCTACGCCGTCAACCGTGCCAACGGCATGGGTTCGGCCGACGTGACCGGAATCAACAACGTCTACGACGATCAGCAGTGGCTGGTGCGCGAGCTCTTGGAGGCCTACCGCCTGACCGGCGATTCGAAATACCTGGCCGAGGCCGAATACCTGACCGCTTACGTGCTCGACGGCTGGGATTGTACGCTCGACGGTTCGGGCAACGAACACGGCGGCATCACCTGGGGCCCCGGCTACACGACCAAGCATTCGTGCAGCAACGGCCCGATGATCAGCCCGCTGGTGTGGCTCCATGAAATCTATAGCACGAGCACCGACGAGATCGACCATCGTTACATCGACGCCGACGGCCGCCGCCTGACCCGGAAGATGCCCAAGGGCGACTACTACCTGATGTTCGCGCGCAAGATCTACGACTGGCAGAAAAGCCGCCTGCTGCGTGCCGACGGCGTCTACGCCGACATGCTGGGCGGCAGCAACCGCATCGAATACGAGACCGTCGACGGCGAGCGGTACCGCAAGCACACCCAGGACGACGGTCCGGTCGGCGCGGCCATCACCTACAACAGCGGTACGATGCTTTCGGGTGCGGCCGATCTCTACCGGGCGACCGGGCAGGAGGGCTACCTGGCCGACATGCGTGCGCTGTCGAAGGACAGCTTCGCGGCTTTCGCCCGCCTGGGCGAGCACGTCGAGGGCCACTATTCGTTCGACATCTCGGGTTTCCGCGTGTGGTTCGACAACGTGCTGATGCGCGGCTACGTAGATGTGGCGCGGGCCGATGCCGAGTGCGTGGCAACGTGCATCGACGCTTTCCAGAGCAACCTCGACTACGCCTATGCGCGTCATCTCTACAAGGGCTCCCTGCCGACCAATCTGCTGGTGGGCTGGAACATGGACAAGGGCAAGAACGACACCGAGGCGATGTTCGCCTTCGCTTTCGCCGCAGAGTATGCGGCCCTGGCCCGTCATGAAGCCGAAAAGAACGACTAACCTGCAAAAAACTACGGATATGGAGAAAATCAACAGATCGATCCGGGCTTTGTCCTGCCTGCTGGCGGTGCTTCTTATGCTCTGTCCGATCGTTCGGACGTCGGCTCAGAACGCCCGCGGGGTGTCGGGCCGGGTGGTGGACGATAACAACGAGCCGATCGTGGGCGCCACCGTGCTGGTGAAGAATACGGGCCTGGGCACGGCGACCGACATCGACGGCCGCTACATGATCAAGGCGTCCGACGACGCCACGATTTCCTTCTCGTTTCTGGGCTATGTTTCCAAGGAGGAGAAGGTGGGTTCCCGCACCGAGATCAACGTGATGATGGTCGCCGACCAGACGCAGATCGAGGATGTCGTGGTCGTGGGCTACGGCGTGCAGAAGCGCGGTTCGGTGACGGGTTCGGTGGCGAGCGTCAAGGGCGACGACATGCTGCAGACCAAGAACGAGAACCCGCAGAACATGCTCACGGGCCGTGTTTCGGGCGTGCGCGTGTGGCAGAAGAGCGCCGAGCCGGGTTCCTACAAGAGCGACTTCGACGTGCGCGGCATGGGTTCGCCGCTGGTCATCATCGACGGCGTGCCCCGCGACCTGAGCGACTTCCAGCGCATGAACCCCGGCGACATCGAGGACATCTCGGTGTTGAAAGACGCCGCGGCGGCCATCTACGGTCTGCGTGCGGCCAACGGCGTGCTGCTCATCACCACCAAGAAGGGCGCCCAGGGGCGCGTCAATGTCTCTTACAACGGTTCCTATACGTTCCAGGTGCCGGCAAGCATGCCCAAACTGGCCGATCCCTACGAGACCATGACCCTCTACAACGAGCAGGCCAAGAACAACGTCAACGGCGGTGCGCCGGTCTATACCGAGGCCATGTTCGAGGAGTTCCGCAACGGCACGCGCCGCACCACCGACTGGAACAAGCTCGTCTTTGCCGACTACGCCCCGCAGACGCAGCACGACGTGAGCATTGCCGGCGGTACCGAGAAGACGCAGTACTTCGTGAGCCTGGGTTACTTCTACCAGGAGGGTTTCTTCCGCTCGGGCGACCTCAACTATGACAAGTACAACATCCGCTCGAACATCTCGACGCAGATCGTGCGCGGTCTGACGTTCGACATCAACCTCAGCGGCATGGCCGACCAGCAGAACAATCCTTATTCCACGTCGGCCGACATCATCCGCAACTACTGGCGTCAGGGCGTTCTCTTTCCGGCCTACGCCGACGAAGCGGGCACGATGCTCAACTACGAGGGTCTCGATCTGGAGGAGAACACCGTGGCCAAGATGACTTCCGACATCTCCGGCTATCGCAAGTACCGCCAGAAGCAGTTCCAGTCGTCGGCATCGCTCAACTTCGACTTCGGAACGCTCCACGATGCGTTGGAGGGCCTGTCGGCCAAGGGTATGCTGAGCTTCGACTACCGGTTCAACGACAACGAGATCTTCCGCAAGGAGTACTATCAGTACGCCTTCGTCAACGGCGAGTACGTGCAGAAGCTCTACGCTCCCAGTTCGCCCAACAACCTGCGGCGCGAGCACTACAACCACCAGCAGACGTTGGGCCAAGTCCTGCTGACTTACAACCGTACGTTCGCCCGGCACCGCGTCGGCGCCATGATCGGTTGGGAGGCGCAGAAACGCAAGGGCGACAACTTCTACGCCTTGCGCAACCTGGCGTTCGGTTCGCCCTACCTCTTCAACGGCGTCGAGGAGGGCCAGATGGGCGCCAGCAATCCCAACGACGTCTACGAATCGGCCTACGGTTCGCTCATCGGCCGCGTCAACTATGCTTTCGACGACCGTTACCTGATCGAGGCACAGTTCCGTTACGACGGTTCGTCGCAGTTCGCCAAGGGCCACCGCTGGGGTTTCTTCCCCTCGGTCTCGGTGGGTTGGCGCATCTCGGAGGAGCCTTTCTTCAAGGCGTCGGGAGCCGGGTTCGTCAACCAGCTCAAGCTGCGCGCCAGCTACGGCGAAATGGGTGACGACAGCGGCGCCGGCTACGACTGGATCGCCGGTTATACCTATCCTGCCACCAGCAGCAACTCCGAGAAGGGTTACTACGCTCAGTGGGCGCCGGGCTATCTTATCGGCGGCGAGTTCGTGACGGCCGCCAACCCCAAGGCCCTGCCCAATACGGCCATCTCGTGGTTCACGGCCAAGACGTTCAATGTCGGCGTCGATTTCGAGGCCTGGAACGGCATGCTGGGGCTGTCGGTCGAGTATTACTCGCGCAAGATGACGGGCCTCTACGAATATGCCACGTCGGTGTTCCCCACGGTGATCGGTTCCACGCCGCCGCGCGAGAACGTCAACAGCAGCAAGAACATGGGTCTCGAGGTCGAGATTTCGCACCGCAACAGGGTCGGCGAATTCGCCTACGGCATCAAGGGCATCGCTTCGATTACCCGCAAGAAGTGGCTACGCGCCGTGCAGAACGGTCCCTATGCCAACTCCTACGACCGGTGGCGCCACGACAACCTCAACAACCGCTACCAGGGCGTGCAGTTCGGCTACGAGTCGGCCGGCCGCTACGAGAGTTGGGAGGACATCTGGAACTATCCCATCTACAAGGAGCGCGACATGCTGCCCGGCGACTACAAATACCTCGACTGGAACGGCGACGGCGAGATCAACGGTCTCGATGAGCATCCTTTCGCTTTCGACTCCACGCCCTGGCTCAACTACAGCCTCGGTTTCGACTTCTCGTGGCGCAACCTCGACGCAAGCGTGCTCTTCCAGGGTTCGGCGCTCGGTTCGATGCAGTATGTCGAGCCGCTCTACTCCATCTGGGGCGCCAACGGCGGCGGTGCGCTCGAGCAGTTCCTCGACCGCTGGCACCCGACCGACCCGTCGGCCGACCCCTACGACCCGGCCACCGAGTGGGAGGAAGGTTACTATGCCTACACGGGCCACTCGCCCAAGGGCAATTCGCAGTTCAACCGCGTGAGCACGGCCTACCTGCGTCTGAAGAGCATCGAGGTGGGGTATACGCTGCCGCGCATCCGTCAGGTCCCCGATCTGAAAATGCGCGTTTACGCCAATGCCTACAACCTCTTCACGTTCACGGGCGTCAAGTTCGTCGACCCGGAGCACCCGGAGGACGACCTGGGCCGTCTCTACCCGCTCAACCGCACCTTCACCCTGGGTCTCTCGCTTTCGTTCTGATGGCTCTGTTAAACCGAGAAGCATAAAATGACAAACATGAAAAAGATATTGATCAGTGCCCTGTTCGGGCTGACGCTGACGGTTTCGTGCGTGAACCTCGACATTCCGCCCAAGAACACCGTCACTTCCGCCGACCTGCTCTCCAACGAGGCGGGTATGGACATCTACATGGCGCGCATGTACAGCCTCATGCCCTTCGAGGACTTCAAGTATCAGTCGAAGTGGGGCGTCAACTTCAACGGCTGGCTCAATTCGTCCGGCATCGAGGGTACGGGCGAGGCCGTCGGCCGTGACGACATCGTCCGCGCCTTCACCGGCGAGGACGAGCCTTACTGGAGCCGTGCCTTCTCGCTCCTGCGCGAGGCCAACTTCCTGATCGAGAACCTCCCCGCCTACCGGAGCGCTTATCCCGAGGTGACCTACAACCATTATCTCGGCGAGGCCTACTACGTCCGCGCCACCGTTTTCTATGCCATGGCCCGTCGCTTCGGCGGCATTCCGCTCGTCACGCGCGTGATCGCCTATCCCGATGCGGCCGACCGCCTGGAGGTGCCCCGTGCTTCGGAGCGCGAAACGTGGGACCGCATCCTGGCCGATTTCGACACCGCTGCCGAGCTCATGCAGCCCAGGTCGATCAAGTCGGGTTATTCCAACCGCTATGTGGCTCTGGCCTTCAAGTCGCAGGCGATGCTCTATGCCGGTTGCGTGGCCAAGTACAACCAGACGGTGTCGGGGCGCCTCACCGGTCTGGGTCAGAAGACCGGCGTGCGCGTCATGGGCTTCGGCGACGACGAGTGGGAGGCCGCTTCGAAGAAGTATTTCACCGAGGCCTACAAGGCCGCCCGCGAAGTGATGGCCGACGGCGGTTATTCGCTCTACAAGAAGAAGTGGGAGGCTGGCAATCCCGAGGCGCAGTACCAGAACATGGTCGACATGTTCAGCGACGCAAGCAGCCCCGAGAACATCTACGTGCACGAGTACCTCTATCCCACGACCACCCACGGTTACGATGCCTACAACGTCCCTTATATCTTCCGTGCACCGCTGTCGTCGGGCACCTGCCCCACGCTCGACTTCGTCGAGTTGTTCGACGGCTTCGACCGGTATCCCGACGGAACGATCAAGGTAACCGACGGCAATTCCAACTCGCAGGGCAACTACCTCCTGTTCGATTCGCCGATGGAGTTCTTCAAGAACGCCGAGCCGCGTTTGCGCGCCTATGTGATCTTCCCCGACGACATCTTCCGCAAGACCGCGATCGAGATCCGCGCCGGTGTCTACACGGGTTCGGTGCCCATCAAGCCGTTGATGGACGACTACTCCTATGCCGGTGCCGAGAAGAAGTATCAGGACCTCCCCGCATTCAAGAACAAGACCCTGCATCTGGGTTCCACGCCTACGGAGAACAACTCCACCAATGAGCTCAAGGCCGCCGGCTTCGACGAGGCGCCGGCCGGTGCCAACGGTCCTTTCTACAGCTTCGCCGAGAGCGCCATCACGGGCTTCATCGGCCGCAAGTGGCTCAATCCCGACGACAAGTCGGAGATCGGCGAGGGCAAATCGGCGCAGCACTACGTGCTGATGCGCTATGGCGAAGTGCTGCTCAATGCAGCCGAGGCCGCTGTCGAACTTGCGCTGACCGGTGAGGCGGCTCCCGACGGCGCCGACCTGCTCCAGGTGGCCACCGATGCCGTGAACGAAATCCGCGAACGGGCCGGCGCCCAATTGCTGGCAGGCCGTATTCAGGCAACCGATGCGGGCCGCAATATCGTGCGCAAGGAGCGCCGCAAGGAACTGGGTCTCGAGCGTTCGGTCAAGTGGGACCTGCGCCGCTGGCGTGTGAACCACTATGACGGCCGCGACGGATTCTGGGGCGAAACGCGCGACAAGAACCGCTTCAGCAACAATTCGCGTTTCCGTTTCCGCGGTCTCTATCCCTTCTATTCGACCGAGGCCAAAAAGTACTTCTTCGACGCTTTCTTCACCACGTGGGTGAGCGACAGGACCTTCGAATACAACGTCATCGACTACTACTTCGCCATTCCGGGCAACGAGGTGGTCAAGAGTCCCGTGATCGACCAGCAGCCCAACAGATAGTCGGAAACCCCAAAAATTCAGAACTACGATTATGAAAAAGATATTGTTTTATGCCATGACGGCCGCTTCGGCGCTGCTCTGCTCGTGCGAGCTGTTCGAACTGGACAACTACGATGGGCCCGGCGAGACGATCCGCGGCGCGGTGGTCGACGCGGCCACCGGCAATCCGGTGCTGACCGACCAGGGCAGCGAGGGCATCCGCGTGCGCATGACCGAGTTGAGCTGGGGCGACAACGTGGAGCACAACCCCGACTTCTTCTGCCGCCCCGACGGCACGTTCCAGAACACCAAGGTCTTCAAGGGCCGCTATAACGTGCGTGTCGACGGGCCGTTCATTCCCATCGTGCGCGAGGACGAGCGCGGCGTGCCCCTGGCCGACGAGAGCAAGACGCTCGACATCGACGGCGTGGCCGACGTGCGATTCGAGGTGCAGCCTTTCCTCAATGTGGAGTTCGTCGGCGACCCCATGGTCAGCAACGGTCGCATCACGGCCCGCGTGCGTGTCACGCGCGGCGTTTCGGAGGCGGAGTTCCGTGAGAAGATCGAGCCCATGGGCGGCTGGGACGACAGCTTCCTCAACGTGACCGACATCCAGCTCTTCATTAGCTATTCGTCGAGCGTGGGCTACCGCGCCCGCGACGAGCGCTGGTCTTCGAAGATCGAGTACACCGGTTCCGAGTTCGGCGACCTGCTGGGCAAGCCCGTGACCATCAAGTCCAACAAGGGCCAGGCCATCCCTTCGGGCCGCAAGGTCTTCGTGCGTGCAGCGGCGCGCATCAACTACGACACGCCGCGCGGCGACGGCACTCGCCGTTGGAACTACAGCGCGCCCGTCGAAGTGCTGATCCCCTGATAGGTACATAAAACGGTTTCCGGCACCGAATCCGGAGTGCCGGAAACCGTTTCTGCCAACCTGAAAGCGGAATCGCAGCCCCGGGCAGCCCGCTGCCGGGCGCCGGTTCCGACATGTGAAACTTCCCAAAATTCCTACCGATGAAAAATACGGGCCTTTTCGCCCTGTTGGTTTTCGCCGCAATGCTGTCGTCGTGTTGCGGGTCCCGTCGCAGCGACGGCGTCAAGACGACTTTCCAGACTTCGCGCGAGTGGCGCCCCACGATCGACAACCGCGCCGACGCCGCCATGGTCTACGGCGTGGGCGGCAATCCGTCGGACAACTCCGACCGCATTCCTTTCGAGGAGCGCGTGCGTTCGTGGCGCGAGCGCGGCTATGAAGTCCACTTCATGACCGGCATCGCCTGGGGCGAGTACCAGGACTACTTCACCGGCGCCTGGGACGGCGTGCCCCACCTCGACGAGGGGCAGGTCCAGCGCAGCGGCGATACCATCTGGCACGGACACATGGTGCCTTACATCGTCCCCACGGACAACTACCTCGAGTACATGAAGCAGCGCCACATCAAGCGCGTCATCGATGCCGGCATCACCCACATCTTCCTCGAGGAGCCCGAGTTCTGGGCCCGCGCCGGCTATAGCGAGGCGTTCAAGCGCGAGTGGCGCAAGTTCTACGGTTTCGACTGGCGCCCCCAGCACGAGTCGCCCGAAAACACCTACCTGGCCAGCAAGCTCAAGTACCACCTCTATTATAATGCCTTGCGCGAGGTCTGCAGCTTCGCCAAGGAGTACGGCCGCAGCAAGGGCCTCGACGTACGTTGCTACGTGCCGACCCATTCGTTGGTCAACTATGCCCAGTGGCAGATCGTGAGCCCCGAAGCAAGCCTCGCGTCGCTGCCGTGCGTCGACGGTTACATCGCCCAGGTGTGGACCGGCACTTCGCGCGAGCCCAACTACTTCGACGGCGTGTGCCGCGAGCGGGTCTTCGAGACGGCTTTCCTCGAGTACGGCTCGATGGCTTCGATGACGGCGCCCACGGGCCGCAAGATGTTCTTCCTGACCGATCCCATCGAGGATTGGCCCCGCGACTGGAAGGATTACAAGCGCAACTACCAGGCTACGTTCGTCGCCCAGCTCCTCTATCCCGGCATCGCCGATTACGAGGTCATGCCGTGGCCCGAGCGCATCTACGAAGGCCTCTACCGCACGTCGCCCGACAGCGATGCGAAGGAGCGCATCCCGCGCCACTATTCGGCGCAGATGCAGGTGATGATCGGTGCTCTGCACTCCATGCCGCGCACCGGCGACCGTGTTTCCGGTTCGCACGGCATCGCTGTGGCGATGTCCAATTCGTTGATGTTCCAGCGATTCCCCCGCCACGACGGTTACGACGATCCCCAGTTGGCCAATTTCTACGGCCTGGCCCTGCCTTTCGTGAAGCGCGGCGTGCCGGTGGCTACCGTCCACCTCGAAAACCTGGCTTACCCCGAGGCGTTGGCCGATACGAAGGTGTTGCTCATGACCTATTCCAACATGAAGCCCCAGGAGGAGGCCTCGCACGAGGCGCTGGCCCGTTGGGTGCGCCGGGGCGGTACGCTCGTCTACTGCGGCCGCGACGACGATCCGTTCCAGGGCGTCGCCGAATGGTGGAACAGCGGCGACAAGGCCTTTGCGGCGCCCGCCGACCACCTCTTCGGGTTGCTCGGCATCGGCGCTGCTCCCGCTGAGGGCACCTATGCCTGCGGCAAGGGCAAGGTGTGCGTCCTGCGCCAGGACCCCAAGGAGTTCGTGCTCACGCAGGGCGGCGATGCCCGGTTGGTCGGCTCCGTGCGCGATCTCTACGAGGAGTTGTGCGGCGATGGTGCGCTGGAGTTCAAGAACCACTTCCGGCTCAGCCGCGGCATGTACGAGCTGGTGTCGGTCATGGAGGAGAGCGTCGGCACCGAACCCTGCACTGTCGAGGGTACGTTGATCGACCTTTTCGATCCGCAGCTGCCCGTGCGTGCTTCGGTCAGCGTGGCGCCCGGCGAGCAGGCCCTGCTCATCGATGCCGCCCGCGTGACCGGCGGGCGTCCGCAGGTGTTGGCCGCGGCTTACCGGGCCGAGAACGAGAAACGCACGCGCAACACCTATTCCTACGCGGCCAAGGCTCCGATCGGAACCACCGGCGTGTCTCGTGTGCGGCTGCCGCAGCGTCCGGCGCGTCTGTTCGTCGACGGCCGGGCTGAAGAAACGCCCGATTCGGCGTGGGACGAAGCGAGCCGCACCTTTCTGCTGACGCTCGAGAACAACCCCGACGGCGTGGAAGTGCGTTTCGAATGGTAATATGAACAACCGATATACAACCAGAAACAACAATACAGAACCTCGATGATGAAGAAATTCGTATCTTTTCTTGCGGCGTCGTTCCTGCTGACGGCCTGCGGAACCCCTTCCGGCGACGATGCCCGGAACTCGCTGCGCGCACCGGCCTGGCCGCTGGTGACGATCGACCCCTACACCAGCGCCTGGTCGATGTCGGACCGCCTCTACGACGAGCCGGTCAAGCATTGGACCGGCACCGAATTCCCCTTGCTGGGCGTGTTGGAGGTCGACGGCGTGAACTATCGTTTCATGGGTACCGAAGACCTCGAGCTCATGCCGCTTGCCCCCACCTCGGAGCAGGAGGTGTGGATGGGCCGCTACACGACCGACGAGCCTGCGGGCGCGTGGGAGAAGCCCGGTTACGACGACAGCGCCTGGGCGCTCGACCGCGGTGCTTTCGGCACGAAGATCAACGAGCCCACGGCCCAGACCGACTGGACCACCGAGCGCATCTGGGTGCGCCGCACCTTCACGCTCGACGAAGTGCCCGACGGCCGGCCGCTCTACCTGGAGTACTGCAACGACGACGATGCGGTCTTCTATCTCAACGGCGTGGAGATCCACAATACCGGTTCCGTGTGCCACAAGCACGCCCGCGTAAGGATCCCGGCCGAGGCCGTGGCCACGCTCAGGCAGGGCGAGAACCTGCTGGCGGCCAAGTGCATCAATCCCGTCGGCAACGGTCTGCTCGACTTCGGCATCCTCACGCCCAAGGAGCGCCGTACGCTCTTCGGACAGAGCGCCGAGCAGTTGTGGGCCGATGTGCAGGCCACGCGTACGATCTATCGTTTCGCCTGCGGCAGCGTCGATCTGCAGCTGACCTTCTCGGCTCCGCTTTTCCTCGACGATCTGGAGACGATGAGCCGTCCGGTGAACTACATGACCTACGAAATCGCCTCGAACGACGGCAAGCCCCACACGTTGCGGCTCTACGTCGAGGCAGCGCCCGGCTGGGCCGTCGACCAGCCCTACCAGGCTTCGGCCAGCGAGTGTTTCGAGCGCAACGGACTGGTCTACCTCAAGACCGGCAGCCGTGAGCAGCGTGTTTTGGCCAAGGCCGGCGACGATCTGCGCATCGACTGGGGCCACTTCTACATGGCGGCCGACGCTGCGAACGCCACGGCCGGCGTGGGCGAGAGCGCCGTGCTCCGCCGCGGTTTCGCCGAAGGCGATACGAGCGGCTGGAAAAACTCGGGCGAGCAGGCGCGCATGGCGCTGGCCCTTTCGCTCGGCGAAACCGAAACCGCCGACGGCAAGCTGATGATCGGCTACGACGACGGCTACTCGATCCAGTATTTCGGCCAGAACCTGCGTCCCTACTGGAATCGCAAGGGCGACCGCACTATTTTCGACGCTTTCGAGACGGCCGATGCCCAGTATGAAAAGCTGTTGAAGCGCTGCGAGCGTTTCGACGCCGAGCTGATGGCCGAGGCGACCGCCGCCGGCGGACGGCACTATGCCGAACTCTGCGCCCTGGCCTACCGCCAGGCCATCGCCGCTCACAAACTCGTAGAGTCGCCCGAAGGCGACCTGCTCTTCTTCTCCAAGGAGAACAACAGCAACGGTTCGATCGGCACGGTCGACATCACCTATCCGTCGATGCCTCTCTTCCTGAAGTACAACCCCGAGCTGGTCGCCGGTTTGATGAACCACATCTACCATTACAGCGAGAGCGGCCGTTGGACCAAGCCCTTCCCGGCCCACGACGTGGGCACCTATCCTCTGGCCAACGGGCAGACCTACGGCGGCGACATGCCGGTCGAGGAGGCGGGCAACATGCTCATCGCCACGGCGGCCATGTGCCATCGCATGGGCGACGCATCGTATGCACGGCGCCACTGGGCTGCGCTGACCACCTGGACCGACTATCTGGTCGAACACGGCCTCGATCCCGAGAACCAGCTCTGCACCGACGACTTCGCGGGCCACTTCGCCCACAACGTCAACCTCTCGGTCAAAGCCATCCTCGGCATCGCTTCCTACGGTCGTATGGCCTCCATGCTGGGCATGGAGGAGGTGGCCGAACGCTATACCGCCAAGGCGCGCGAGCTGGCCGCCGAGTGGGTGAAGATGGCCGACGACGGCGACCACTACCGGCTGACTTTCGACAAGCCGGGCACCTGGAGCCAGAAGTACAACCTCGTGTGGGACAAGCTTCTGGGGCTCGATATTTTCCCCGATTCCGTAGCCCGCACCGAGGTGGCATCCTACCTCGGCCGGCAGAACGAGTACGGACTGCCGCTCGACAGCCGCGAGGCATACACCAAGAGCGACTGGATCATGTGGACGGCCACGATGGCCGACGACCGGGCCGCGTTCGAGGCCTTCATCGACCCGCTCCACCGCTTCTACAACACGACCGTCGACCGGGTGCCCATGTCCGACTGGATCTGGACCGACCGGCCCAACCACCGCGGTTTCAAGACGCGTTCGGTCGTGGGCGGCTACTTCATCAAGATGCTCGACAACGAATAGCAGAACGATTCTATGAAAAAAGCGCTTTCTTTCCTGCTCGCCGTTGCGGCGGCATGCCAGCTCCGGGCTGCGGAGCCGGTCGACTATGTCTGCACGACGGTGGGTACCATGTCGAAATACGAGCTTTCGACCGGCAACACCTATCCCGCCGTGGCGCGTCCCTGGGGCATGAACTTCTGGACCCCGCAGACGGGCAAGATGGGCAACGGCTGGACTTATGTCTACACGGCCGACAAGATCCGCGGTTTCAAGCAGACCCATCAGCCTTCGCCGTGGATCAACGACTACGGCCAGTTCGCCGTCATGCCTGTCACCGGCGGGGCTTGCTTCGACGAGGATGCCCGCGCCAGCTGGTTCTCGCACAAGGCCGAGACCGCCACGCCCTACTACTATTCGGTCTACCTGGCCGATCATGACGTGACGGTGGAGCTTACCCCCACCGAGCGCGCCGCGATGTTCCGGCTGAGTTATCCCGACGCCGAGCGCTCCTATCTCGTGATCGACGCCTTCGACCGCGGCTCGTGGGTGAAGATCATGCCCGGCGGCCGGCGGATCGTGGGGTATACGACCCGCAATTCGGGCGGCGTGCCCGACAATTTCCGCAACTGGTTCGTCATCGAGTCGGACACTCCCTTCGAGTTCGCCGCTGCGGTCGCCGACGGTGCGATCCGCGAGGGCGTCGCCGAGTCGCAGGCAGACCATGCCGGCGCCGTCGTCGGTTTCCGTACCGAGCGGGGCCGGCCGGTCCACCTGCGCGTGGCGTCGTCGTTCATCGACCTGGAGCAGGCCGAACGCAACCTCGGCGAGCTGGGCGACAAGTCGTTCGACGAGGTGAAGGCCGAGGGCCGCGCCCGTTGGAACGAGGTGCTGGGCCGCATCGAGGTGAGCGATCCGAACACCGACAACCTGCGCACCTTCTATTCGTGCCTCTACCGCTCGGTGTTGTTCCCGCGCGACCTCTCCGAGATCGACGCTGCCGGACGCCGCGTCCACTACAGCCCCTACAACGGTACGGTCTGCGACGGCGAGATGTTCACCGACACGGGTTTCTGGGACACTTTCCGTTCGCTTTTCCCGCTGCTCAACCTCGTCTATCCCGAGATGGCCGGGCGCATGCAGCAGGGTTTGGTCAATACCTACCTTGAGAGCGGGTTCCTGCCCGAATGGGCTTCGCCCGGCCATCGCGGCTGCATGGTGGGCAACAACTCGGCTTCGGTGGTGGCCGACGCCTGGATGAAGGGCATCCGCGGCTACGACATCGAGAAACTGTGGGAAGCCGTGATCCACGGCACCGACCACGTCCATCCGACCGTTTCGTCGACCGGACGCCTGGGTCATGAATATTATAACACGCTGGGTTACGTTCCCTACGATTCGGGCATCCGCGAAAACGCGGCCCGCACCCTCGAATACGCCTACGACGACTGGTGCATCTACACGCTGGGCAAGGCGCTGGGCAAACCCGAGTCCGAAATCGGCATCTTCGCCGAGCGGGCCATGAACTACCGCAAGCTGTTCGATGCCGAAAGCGGTCTGATGCGCGGCCGCAACGGCGACGGCACCTTCCAGGCGCCTTTCAGTCCGCTGAAGTGGGGCGACGCCTTCACCGAGGGCAACAGCCTCCACTACACATGGTCGGTCTTCCACGATCCCGAGGGGCTGGTGGAGCTCATGGGCGGCCGCCGCAGCTTCACCGACAAGCTCAACGGCATCTTCACGGTGCCGCCCCATTTCGACGACAGCTATTATGGCGGCACGATCCACGAAATCCGCGAGATGCAGGTGATGAACATGGGCAACTACGCCCACGGCAACCAGCCCGTGCAGCACATGATCTATCTCTACAACTGGAGCGACGAGCCCTGGCAGGCGCAGTTCTGGTGCCGCGAGGTGATGGACAAGCTCTACAGCGCGGCGCCCGACGGGTATTGCGGCGACGAGGACAACGGGCAGACTTCGGCCTGGTACGTCTTCTCGGCGATGGGCTTCTATCCTGTGTGCCCGGCGTCGGACCAGTATATCTTGGGTTCGCCCCTTTTCGACAAGGTGACGGTGCACCTGCCCGGCGGCCGCCGGACGGAGATTGTCGCCGAGGGCAATTCGCCCGCCGCCCGTTATGTGCAGTCGATGACCCTCAACGGCAAGCGCTACGGCCGCAACTACCTCACGCACGGCGATCTCACGCGCGGCGCCAAGGTGCGCTTCCGCATGAGCGCGCAGCCCGACAAGCAGCGCGGCACCGGGGCTTCGGCGCGTCCCTACTCCTTTTCGGAGGGGCGTTGAACCGGCTTCCGGGTCGTTGATAGTTTCCTGTAAACAATCGTCAAACCGAAAACCATGATGATTCGCAAAATCTGTCTGAGCCTGGCGGCGCTTCTCTGCGCTGCCGGCTCCCTCCCGGCCCGCGGGACCGCGGCGCCGCTGCCTGCCGACAAATGCAAGGTGGCCAAGGTGCGGCCCTATGCGCCGACCAACCGGCCGAAGCCCGAGGAGCGTTCGTTCGCTTCGGCGGCCGTCGATGCCGAGATCGAGCGCATCAAGGGGCTGCTGACCAACGCCAAGCTGCGCTGGATGTTCGAAAACTGCTTCCCCAACACGCTCGACACCACCGTTCGCCATCGCAAGGATGCCGACGGCAAGGACGATACGGTGGTTTACACGGGCGACATCCATGCCATGTGGCTGCGCGATTCGGGTGCGCAGGTCTGGCCCTACGTCCGCCTCGCGGCCGACGATGCGGAGCTCCGCGCCATGCTGGCCGGCGTGATCCGCCGGCAGTTCAAGTGCATCGGACTCGACCCCTATGCCAACGCCTTTCTCGATCCCTATGATCCTGCTCCCGACCACCATTGGATGAGCGACGGCACGCAGATGCGGCCCGAGCTCCACGAGCGCAAGTGGGAGATCGACTCGCTCTGCTATCCGCTGCGCCTGGCCTACGCCTACTGGCAGGCTACGGGCGACACGTCGGTCTTCGACGAGCATTGGCTGGCAGCCATGCGCAACATCCTGCAGACTTTCCGCGAGCAGCAGCGCAAGGAGGGGGTGGGGCCCTATCTCTTCACGCGCGTCACCGACCGTCAGCTCGACACCGTCTGCAACGAGGGCAAGGGCAATCCGGTGAACCCCGTGGGCCTTATCGCTTCGGTCTTCCGGCCTTCGGACGACGCCACGACTTTCCTGTTTTTGGTCCCGTCCAACTTCTTTGCGGTGACGTCGCTGCGCAAGGCGGCCGAAATCCTCACTGCCGTGAACGGCGAGCGGACGATGGCCGGCGAGTGCCTCGCCCTGGCTGACGAGGTCGAGCAGGCCCTGCGCGAATATGCCGTGGTGGAGCACCCCGAGTTCGGCGAAATCTATGCTTTCGAGGTCGACGGCTTCGGCAACCGCTTCCTGATGGACGATGCCAACGTGCCCTCGCTGCTGGCCATGGCCTACCTGGGCGACGTCGACCCCTCCGACCCGATCTACCGCAATACGCGCCGCTTCGTGTGGAGCGAGTCCAACCCCTATTTCTTCCGCGGCACGGCCGGCGAGGGAATCGGCGGTCCGCACGTAGGTTACGACATGATATGGCCCATGAGCATCATGATGAAGGCTTTCACCTCGCAGGACGACGCCGAAATCAAGCGCTGCGTTGAGATGCTGATGACCACCGACGCCGGCACGGGCTTCATGCACGAGTCGTTCCACAAGGACGACCCGGCCAACTTCACCCGCTCGTGGTTCGCCTGGCAGAACACGCTTTTCGGCGAGTTGATCCTCACGCTCATTGATGCCGGTAAGCTCGACCTGCTCAATTCGATCACCGTTGAATAGCATGAAACGACTACTCGTTCTGATCGCCTGCCTCGCGGCCGCCTGTTCGGGCGGCGGTGCCCGCGGTCCGCAGCCGCTCGACGCGTCGGCGTTCGCCACTGAGGTCGACGGACGCCCCGTCTCGCTGCATACGCTTCGTTCGCCGGGCGGACTGACGGTGCAGATCACCGAATTCGGTGCCCGTGTGGTTGCATTGTGGGCGCCCGACCGCGAGGGCCGTTACGACGACGTGGTCGTCGGTTGCGAGAGCATCGGCCGCTATCTCGGCGAGCCCGACGCCCGTTTCTACGGGCCGGTCGTGGGGCGCTGCGCCAACCGCATCGCCGGCGGCCGTTTCGTGCTCGACGGCAAAGCGTATTCCTTGCCGCAGAACGACCACGGCCATTCGCTGCACGGCGGCTTGAAAGGGCTCGACAGCCGTGTGTGGACGGTCGAGTCCGTGACCGACCGGTCGCTCGCACTCTCCTACGCTTCGCCGGCCGGCGAGGAGGGTTATCCCGGTACGCTGAACGTGCGGGTGACCTACACGGTGACCGACGACAATGCCCTGGAGATCGTCTATCGCGCCGAGACCGACGCGCCTACGATCGTCAACCTCTCCAACCACTCGATGTTCAACCTGCGCGGCGAGGGCAACGGCACCGTCGAGGCCCACGAATTGTGGATCGACGCATCGCACATCACGCCGGTCGATTCGCTGCTCATCCCCACAGGCGGGTTCCGTCCGGTGGAGGGTACGCCGTTCGATTTCCGCACGCCTACAGCCATCGGTGCGCGGATCGACGCCGACGATGCGCAGCTTCGGTGCGGTTCGGGCTACGACCACAACTGGGTCTTCGACAGCGAGCCGGGGCGGGTGCGTCTCGCGGCGTCGCTCTACGAGCCCGAAAGCGGGCGCCTGATGGAGATTCTGACCGATCAGCCGGGACTGCAGTTCTACAGCGGCAATTTCTTTACCGACGTCACGACCGGCAAGTTCGGCCGCCGCATCGTTCGCCGCGGGGCCGTGGCGCTCGAAACCCAGTGTTTCCCCGACAGTCCCAACCAACCCGGCTTCCCCTCCGTGCGGCTCGACCCCGGAGAGGTCTACCGCCATACCTGCATTTACAGATTCGGCATACGATAGACGGGTTGTCCTTACACGGCGGCCGGCGGATTTTTCGCCGGCCGTTTTTCTGCCGCAGGGACAGCGAAAACTGCCTCCTTGCGCCGCCGGTACGCGGCAAGCGATCGCTATCGTGAAAAAAATAACAGCCGACAACGACAATTCGCAAAAGTTTTGTAATTTTGCGTCGCAAACCGTAAAAGAAGTTTCGAACCAAATAATTAACTATTGCTATGCAGATTGTAGAAGTTCATGCAAGAGAGATCCTCGATTCGCGAGGAAATCCGACCGTCGAGGTCGAAGTGCGCACCGTATCGGGTGCTTTCGGTCGTGCCGCCGTGCCGAGCGGTGCATCGACGGGTGAAAACGAGGCGCTGGAGCTTCGTGACGGCGACAAGAGCCGTTACCTGGGCAAGGGCGTGCTCAACGCCGTGAAGAACGTCAACGAGGTGATCGCTCCGGCCGTTATCGGCATGAACGTAGCCGACCAGGTGGGCGTCGACAAGGCGATGATCGCCCTCGACGGCACGAAGACCAAGTCGAAGCTGGGCGCCAACGCCATCCTGGGTGTTTCGCTGGCCGTTGCACGCGCCGCTGCCGACTACTTCGGCATGCCGCTCTATCGCTATATCGGCGGTTCCAACGCCAAGACGCTGCCCGTGCCTATGATGAACATCATCAACGGCGGTTCGCACTCCGACGCTCCCATCGCTTTCCAGGAGTTCATGATCCGTCCCGTGGGCGCTCCGTCGCTCAAGGAGGGTCTGCGCATGGGCGCCGAGGTGTTCCACAACCTCAAGAAGGTGCTGCACGAGCGCGGTCTGTCGACGGCCGTAGGTGACGAGGGCGGTTTCGCTCCCGCGCTGAACGGCACGGAGGACGCTCTCGATTCGATCATCAAGGCCATCGAGAAGGCCGGCTATGTTCCCGGCAAGGATGTCATGATCGGCATGGACTGCGCTTCGTCGGAGTTCTACAAGAACGGCGTCTACGACTACACCATCTTCGAGGGTGAAAAGGGTGCCAAGCGTTCGTCGAAGGAGCAGGTCGAGTACCTCAAGGGCCTGGTCGAGAAGTACCCCATTGATTCGATCGAGGACGGTATGTCGGAGAACGACTGGGAGGGTTGGCAGATGCTGACCGCTGCTATCGGCGACCGTTGCCAGCTCGTCGGCGACGACTTGTTCGTGACGAACGTCGACTTCCTGAAGAAGGGCATCGAGATGGGTTGCGGCAACTCCATCCTCATCAAGGTCAACCAGATCGGTTCGCTCACCGAGACGCTCGACGCCATCGAGATGGCGCACCGCGCAGGTTATACGTCGGTTACGTCGCACCGTTCGGGCGAGACCGAGGATTCGACCATCGCCGACATCGCCGTGGCTACCAACTCGGGCCAGATCAAGACCGGTTCCATGTCGCGTTCCGACCGTATGGCCAAGTACAACCAGTTGCTCCGCATCGAGGAGGAGTTGGGCGACGAGGCTATCTACGGTTACACCAAGGTGTATCGCAAGTAAGTCTCGTACTTCAATAACCGGTTCCGGCGACCCCGAAAGGTCGCCGGAATTTTTTTTTGTGCAGATGTGTGCAAAGCTGTATGAATATCCGAACGAAGCGTATGGAGGTTGGAGGAGGGAATGCGGGGAAGTGACTGAAAGAAGCGCAGATAGGGAGGGAGATGGAGAGGAACGGGAAAAACGAAATGATGCGAAGAGGGTGCGGAACGAAGGGCAGGAATGAACGGAGCGGGTGTGGAAAGCGATGCGGGAGAAGGAACGGTGAAGGTGGCGGGAAACAGCTGCAAGGGTACTAAAAAACTGAATGCCAACAAATTTTGTTGCATGAAAACAGGGCGGGCAGAACAGAAGCGGGCGGAGGAGGAGGGGCGGACCGCCCCAAAAAACTGGATGCCGATGGATTTGAACGGGCGGGCGGTACGGCTTGGGCAGGCGGGAGAGCCGGGGCGTGTGGAGGAATGATAGGGATAAAGTCCTGTGTTATAATCTGTTTTGAGCCGGAAATGTTGAGTTGGGTAGGGGAGGAAAAGCGGACTTGGCGGGTAGACAGAGCTGCATTGACGGGGTCGTGGCGACCGCCTGAGGTATGCGAAACGACCGATGCGGTTACTAAAGGAGTTACAAAATGGGGTGACGATGCGAGGGAAATGGAGTTACAAAATGTGGATTGGGATGTGCTTTGGCAAACGGGAAACGACCCGGAATTGCAGCTGAAGACCCGGATTTGGGGCGCATGGAAGCAGGAAAATGCCCTGTTGTTTTGGAGTTGTTCGGAGGGTAAGTATCTGTAAGGCAATAGGATGTGTTTCGGCTGCCCGATCGGAGTGTGCGCACCCCTTTTGATCGGGTGCCCGGCGGGCGGTTGAGGTGGGGCAATAACGGCAACGCCGCGGTGGGCGGCGGTGGGACTCGGAGTGCTGCGAGCGATGGGAAAATGTACATAGCCGGCGGCGGGAGCCGAAAAGAGGTGCAGAGGAGCCGGAGACGAGCCGCGGAAAAGGGCAGAAAGGCCTGCCGGGGCAAATAGTCGTGTGCCGGAGGACGGTGGCAAGGACGCGAAGAACCGAGAGCTGGGCTGCAGGGACGCAGACCTGCGCGGCGAAGCGGCCAGCAAAGGAGACCGGGGCGGGCTGAAGCGGCAGGGAAAGCCGCCGGATGATGTTGCAGAACGTGGCGGTGATGCTTGCCGTGAGCGGGCCGAGGGTTAGCGGATGGCGTTGTAACGCACGCTTGCCTTGACGAGGGCCAGTGCGCGGATCATTTTGAGGGGGATTTCCTTGGGGTCGTGGTGCGGATTGTGGCTGACGAGCTTGACGAAGCCTTGGCGCTCGGACTTCTGGATGTACTTGATGGTGACGAACTCATCGCCGTCGACGTTGAACGAAACGAGGTACATCTCGCCCCAGAAAATGCCGTATTCGAGGTCGTGCACCTGCTTGTAAAGCACGATGTCGCCGCTTTTGAGCAGAGGATACATCGAATCGCCGCGGACATGGACGGCGCCGTCGCACGCGGGCAGGTCGGGCAGCGAGATGTAGCTGAGCGGTATGGTCTCGGTATCCTCGAACAGCGCCACCAAACCGGCCGTGGCTTCGAGGCTGTAGAGCGGGATGCGCTGCAACTCCACCAGGTTGTCGGTGCGGAGCGGGAACTTCTCCTGCACGCACAGGTCCGCCGGAGGGGCCGGGCTGGCGGTCATCGCGCCGCGCCCGGTGAGCAGCCAGTCGGCCGGGATAGCGAAGGTGTTTACAATATTCTGTATTGCCTGCACCCCGACGTTGCTGCGCCCCTTGAAGATTTCGGTGATCATGGAGGTGCTCACCCCGATCTTGCCGGCGAAGTCCTTTTGGTCGGCAACCGCCCCGGATTTGAGCAGGTGGTCGTAGGCAGCTATGAAGCGGGTTGTCAGTTCGTTGGCCATGTATTATTACAGAATATTGTAAAAATTAAAGGCTTAATTTGGTTTTTAATACAGAAAATTGTATTTTTGCAATGGAAAACCATCTTCCTGAGCCTCAAAGATACTGAAAATTTGGCAAAATAAGGTAGTCCGACGTACAAATCGCGCGGCCGACAAGCCGACCGATTGCGGGTTGCGGGCGTGGCGAGCAGCGGAAGGCGCAACTTATCCGGACGCGGCACGAAACCCGGCCGGCGATGCGCTCGGAAGCGAAGCGCTAAGTGGCTGTAAATTAGGCTGCAATCCGTTAATGGTCGGAACATGCCGGCGACCGGCTGCCGGAACAACTGCAACCGGAGCGGCGGGGATGGCCGGAACGGATGGTTTCGAAACGAAGCGTTCGGGCGAAGCGCCCGGCCGACCCGCCGGAAACAAAACGGCGGGTCCGGAGCGGTCGAAGCTCCTTGTTCGGGCGGCGGAGTCTCGGAAATCCGCGACGGAGACCCGACAAGCGAAGCCTCCGGAGAAAGGAGCTGAAAGGACGAACCGGTCCCGCGGCAGAGGAAACCATTCGCGACCGAGAAAACGGAGCGGCTGCGGAAACAGACCGCCGGGGCTTGCAACGAGGGGCGGCTGCGGAACGAAATAACCCACAGACCGCGAAACCCATAGACCGCGAACCAGCGAGCTGACGGCCATGCAACAACAACCCGGTGACCCGGCGAAAGAACGGCGGAACGCAATACCCCACAGACCGTAACAACTCACAGACTGCGAACCCGCGAGCTGACGGCCGCACAACAACGGCCCGGCGGCGCGACGAAGAACGGAGCGACAACGATCCGACGAAAAACGAAGCATCCTGCGAACGCGAATACGACGCGATCATGGAATATTACAACAACATACTCTGCATCCCGACCCGCGAACTGCTGGAGGTGATGAGCGAATCCAACTACAAGCAGCTGGCGGCGCGCGGCAAACTGGAAGTGGCCCGCCGGGCCTGCCGCGGACGCTGTGCGCTGGTGGTTTTCGACAGCCTGCCCGACAAATACAGGGCGGCGGCCCGGGAGCGCTACCCGCAGGGCGGCATCATGCAGCTGCAGAAGTGGTTCCGCGACAACTACACGCTCGATGCCGAGGCCCGGAGCTTCTTCTCGCGCTTCCGCTTCGACAACGGCGACCCGCTGCCCTCCGACAAGATCGCCGAATATACCGTCAACGCTTCGGTCATCGGGGCCGTGCGGCGGTTGATGGCCAATGCCCGGGCCCTGCGCCAGGCGCAGCTCGACGGCCGCGTGCAGTGGAGCGAGATGGCGGCGGCCGTGGCCTACTTCAGGCAGGAGTACCGCCACACGCTGCCCGAGAGCGCCCTGCGTTTCCGCAAGAAGGTCGCCGAGTTCGCCCGCACGGGTTACGGGAGCCTCATTTCGGGCAAGTTCCGCAACCAGAACTCCCGCAAGGTGAACCACAAGATCGAGCGGTTGATCCTCTCGCTCGACAGCCTGCCCGAGCGGCCGTTCAACACCACGGTGGCCGAGATGTACAACCAGTTCGTGTGCGGCGAGCTCGACGTCTACGATCCCGAGACCGGCGAGTTGTTCGACCCCGGGGAGTTCGCCGACCGCAACGGCGAGCCCGTCGCCCTAAGCGCCACCACCGTGGCCAACTACCTGAACAACCCCAAGAACCGCGCCCTGCGTTCGCGGCTCCACGACAGCGCCTGGGACTTCAACAACCGCTACCGCCCCCACCACAACCGCAAGGCGCCGGTGTGGGCCTTTTCGAAGATCTCGCTCGACGACCGCGACCTGCCGCGCAAGATGGCCGACGGCACGCGCGTCAAGGCCTACTACGCCTACGATGTGGCCTCCGGCTGCGTCATCGGCTACGCCTACAGCCGCTTCAAGACGGCCGATCTGTTCATCGAGTGCGTGCGCAGCATGTTCCGGCTCATCGACCGCCAGGGCTGGAACTGCCCGGCCGAAGTGGAGGTCGAGCACCACCTGGTCAACAACTTCGCCGACGGGTTGATCCGCGCCGGGGTCGTCTTTCCGTTCGTGCGGTGGTGCAACCCCGGCAATTCGCAGGAGAAGCGTGCCGAGCACTTCAACCGTGCCAAGAAATACGGCGTCGAGAAGCGCCTGCAAACAGGCATCGGCCGCTGGTACGCCCGCCTGGAGGCCAACCGTCCACGCGAGGAGAAGGTCTACGACGAGCACAACAACACCTACAGGGAGGCGACCTACACCTACGATCGGCTCGTGGCCGACGACCTGCGCGTCATCGACGAATACAACCGCCAGCCGCATCCGAACCGGAAGCTCTACCCCGGGCTGACGCGCTGGGAGGTGCTCTGCCGGAATCAGAATCCCGACCTGCGGCCCGTGGACAAGGCGCTGCTCTACCGCTTCATCGGCGAGAAGACCCGCACGTCGATCCGCCGCAGCATGTACTGCACGGTGCAGGGCGAGAAGTTCCGCCTGCCCTCTCCGGAGCTGCTCGGACGCCTCGCGCCCAACGACTACCGGGTGGAGGCTTGCTGGCTGCCCAACGAGTCGGGGGCCGTTTCGGAGGTCTACCTCTACCAGGGCGGCGACTTCATCGCCCGCTGCCTGCCCGTCGGGGCCTACAACGAAGCGACGGCCGAGCAGACCGACGAAGACCGGCAGAACTACACCGAGCAGGCGAAGTATGTGTCGGAGTTCGACGCCCTGATGAAGCGCGAGTCCATCCGCAAGGTGCGCATCCTGCCGCGCGGCCTGCCCTCCGGCGAGGCCGAGGAGGTCGGGACGGCCGCAGCCCCGGCCGGCGACCAGACAGGTGAATCCTGCGACGCAACAGGCCTGTCCGGCACCCCGGCCGGCGAGTCCGGCGCCCAAGCGGGCACCCATTCCGGCGCAACACCGGCGCCCGCCGCCCTCGGCGGTGCCGCCCCGGATGCCGACTCCTCCGACGATTACGGTTTCGACACCGACTACGCCGCCCTGGCGCGGCAAGACCTTTAGCACCAACAAGCAAAAGCCATTTCGATATGATTCCGAACGACACCGGCCCCGGGAGCGCCGAATGGAAGATCGTAAAGACCCCGACCTTCGACTACATCTCCACCCAGCTCGAACTCTGCCGCACGGGCAGCCTCTCGGGCATGTTCTGCGACCTGCCGAACATCGGCAAGACGGTGGCGGCCAGGCACCATGCCGCCACGCGCCGCAACGTTGTCTATGTCGACTGTTCGCAGGTCAAGACGCGGCAGCGGCTCTTCCGCTTCATCGCCCGCGGTTTCGGGCTCGATGCCACGGGGCGCTATGCCGACGTCTACGACGGCCTGGTCGCCCTCCTGCGCACGCTCGAACGCCCTCAGATCATCCTCGACGAGGCGGGCGACCTGGCCTACGAGGCTTTCCTGGAGATCAAGGCCGCATGGAACGCCACCGAGGGGTGCTGTTCGTGGTACCTGATGGGCGCCGACGGCTTCCGCGCCAAGCTTGAGCGCGGCGTGGAGTTCAAGACGGTGGGTTTCGCCGAGATCCGCAGCCGTTGTGGCGACCGCTACAGCAGCATCACCCCGCCCGAGGGCGAGGAGCGCCGCAAGTTCCTGCTGGGCCAAGCCCTGATGATCGCCCGGGCCAACGCCCCGGCCCGGAGCGACTACCGCCAGATCGCGCGCCGCAGCGACGGCAGCCTGCGCCGCGTCCACACGTTGATCACCAAAGGAGCCTGACCATGAGAGCCTATTCGCCTGTTGAAATCGAGCGGCTGCGCATCCCCGAACTCCCCTTCACCGGAGAGTGGGAGCGCGCCTTCGGGCGTCCGTCGCGCTTCGAGCGCTGGTATGTCGACGGAGCGTCGACCAGCGGCAAGAGTTCGTTCGTGATGATGCTCTCCAAGAAGCTCTGCGACTTCGGGAAGGTCGACTACATCAGCCTGGAGGAGGGCGCCAACCTGTCGTTCAAGAAGCGGATCAACCGCCTGCGCATGAGCGACGTGGCCGGACGCTTCAAGGTCCTCACCGGCACCACGGTCGCCGAGCTGGCCGAGCGGCTGGCCAGGCCCAAGAGCGCCAATTTCGTGGTGATCGATTCGGTGCAGTACCTCGACGTGCAGAGCTTCGCGCGGCTGAAGCGGCTGTTGCTCGACCGTTTTCCGCGCAAGTCGTTCATCCTGGTCTCGCAGCTCTACAAGGGCAAGCCGAAGGGCAAGATGGCCGACGACCTCAAGTTCGACTGCGGCGTGAAGGTCCGCACCAAGGGCTACCGGGCCTACTGCCAGGGGCGCTACGCCGACGATGCCGAGGCCTACCTCACCATCTGGGAGGAGGGGGCCTGCAAATACCACCTCAACGAATAGAAGCCGACCGATGGGCAAGCACCACCAAAACACGCTGCGGCGCATCCGGCTGGTCTGCAACATCGTGCAGCAGCACTACGAGCCGGGCAACTACGCCAAGAGCTACTTCAAGGTGTGGCAGCAGTATGTCTATCCCGTCTATCCGTGCTGCTACCGTACCATGCTCAACTACATCAACACGCCCGCGGGCAAGTGCGACACCGGAACGGAGCGCCGGCCCGAACCCCGGGTTCATAAAAACACAATCGACGAATGACACACATCAAGAACATCCTCCGAAACATGCGCAAACGGCTCTGTACGGCCGTTCCGGAATTCGCTGCGGTCGAGAAGAACCGCGGTCAGCTCGCGGGGGCGGACCCCGCCGTGGAGTCGCCCTGCGCTCTGCTCGACATCCGCAGCATCGACTTTTCGCAGCAGGGAGACAGCGTGCAGCTGGCCGACGTGCTGCTGACCGTCACGCTCGCCGAAACGGGCGCTGCGGCCGACTCGCCCTACCGCATGGTCGAGCTGCTGGAGCGCGTCCGCACGGCGCTGCACCTCTTTGCGGCGGACGAGCACACGCTGCTGCTCTGCACAGGCCTGAAGAAGGTGGACGCCGCCAACCTCCGGGAGTGCTACGAGCTGACCTGCCGCACGACCTTCGAGGTCGACGACGGCACCCTCCCCGCCACGCACTCCGTGCAGGCGATCGGACTCGACGTCCGGTAGCCGACCGCGGAGAACCCGCCCCGGAAGCCGAGCTGAAAAGCTCGGCTTTTTCTGTTGTAAAAGAATGTGTGTAAAGAATTTACACACTTTTTGCGGACGCGTTTTCCGTTTTGCAACTTTGCACCACGGAACCGCCGCAACAGGGTCGGGCAGACGAACCGCCCTCCCTCCGGCACTCCGGCAAACCGATCATGACCATCGACCTCCACCGCATCGCCCGCAGGGCAACCTACACCGTCGGACGCCTCAGCGTCGAGGGCCGCTACTTCTGCGACACGCTGGAAGACAAGGACCGCGACGCCAACCGCAACGGCGTCTTCGACAACGGCGAGCAGAAGGTCTATGCCCGCACGGCCATCCCCAACGGCACCTATGCGGTGACGCTGGAGCATTCGCCGAAGTTCAGCCCCCGCTACGGCGGGCGCAAGGTGCCCCGCCTGCACGATGTGCCCCATTTCGAGGGCATTCTGATCCACACGGGCAACACGGCCGACGATTCGGCCGGCTGCATCCTGGTGGGACGGAACAGCGCTCCGGGCCGCCTGACGGGAAGCCTTGCGGCCTTCAACGGCCTGCTGCCCCTGCTGGAGCAGGCCGCGGCGCGCGGCGAGGCGGTGACGATCAACGTACACTGACAGACCGATGAGCGACTACATCTGGCAAATCGTCGTGCTGGTGCTGACCAGCGCATGCGGCTGGTTCTTCGGCAAGTTGCAGACGCGGCGCGAACAGAAGCAGAGCGACCTGGAGATCATCGAAGGGGCCGTCTCGCCGCTGCTCGCCTCGATCAAGGAACTCACCGAGCACAACAACCGTCTGGTGGAGCAGTACCTCGACGAGCAGCAGCGGCGCCTGGCCGTGCAGGAGGAGAACAAGAACCTCAAGGCCGAGTGCGCCGAGCTGGCCGCTCAGGTGTCGAGACTGACGGCGAAGGTCGACAAGCTTGAAAAAACGATGAAACGACTGGCGAAGAATGAAAAGGACCCTCTTGCTGACGATTAGTCTTGCGTGTGCCGGCTGCGGCGTTTCGCGGCAGGCCGCGAAGTCTGCCCGGACGCTTGTGCGCGACACGACCTCGGTCGGGACGACCATCACGGCGGACGACCGCACCGGCCGGACGCAGCATGCCGCCTGCCGGGAGCAGGACGAGGAGGTGGTGACGGAGACGCTGGTGTTCGACACCTCGCTTCCGGCCGACCCGGCGACGGGGCTTCCGCCCCTGCGCCAGCGCACCACGCAGACCCGGCGCACCGCGACCCGGACCCGGCAGCAAACCGCGGCCGAAAGCGCAGAGACCCGCACGCGGAGCGTCAGCCGCGAGAAGGCCGGACATATGGAGCTGAAGAGTGCGGCCGAGACGGCGAGCCGCCGCGGAATGACCGCAGCACAGCGCACCCTCTGCACCCTGGGGCTGCTCAGCGCGGCCGCCGTGGCCGCATGGCTCCTGCTGCGCCGATGGCTCCGATGAACGGGCCTGCATAACGACGAACAAGAACAACAACAAATTCACCATAATCCACAAACCAATGTTACCACGAGTAAAAATAACCTTTGCCAACGGCTCCCTCGGCCAGGTCGAGGCGATGGCCGACGGCTGTCTGGGTTTCCTGGCGCTGGGCGCGCAGGAAGTCGAGGGCGACGACAACTTCAAGCTCGGCAAGGCCTACACGGTCAAGAAACTGGCCGGCCTTGAAGAGATGGGCGTCACCGCCGGCAACAACCCCAACCTCTACCGCAACGTCAAGGACTTCTTTGCCGAGGCGGGCGACGGCACCGAGCTCTGGCTCATGGGCTTCGCCGACACGGAGAGTTTCGCTTCGGTGCTCGACAAGGACAACGCCGCAGGCGCCAAGTCGCTGCTCCGGGCCTCGAACGGCAAGCTGCGCGGTCTGCTGGCGTTCAAGACTCCGGCGGCCGACTACGAAGCGGAGATCGCAGACGGTCTCGACGCCGACGTCGCTGCCGCGATGGTCAAGGCCCAGGGATTGGGCGAGTGGGCGACCGAGGTGCTCCAGGCACCGATCTTCACGCTGCTCGAAGGCTACGGCTTCACGGGCGACGCCATGCAGCTCGCAGCCCTCACCGCCATGGAGCACAACCGCGTGGGCGTGGTCATCGGCGACACCGCACCGGGTAGCCGCAACGTCTGCATGGGCATCGTCGGCGGCCGCATCGCCTCGTCGCCCGTGCAGCGCAAGATCAGCCGCGTGAAGGACGGCGCTCTGACGCCGCTGGCCATCCATGTGGGCGACCGTCTGGCCGAGCTGGCCGACGTGGAGACCATCCACGAGAAGGGCTACATCACCTTCACCACCTTCGTCGGCCGCACGGGCTACTTCATCGCCGACGACAACCTGGCCACCCGCGTTGCGGACGACTACCGTTCGCTGACCAACCGCCGTGTGGTCGACAAGGCCTACCGCGTGGCCTACAACACGCTGCTGGAGACGCTCAACGACGAGGTGCCCATCGCCTCCGACGGTACGCTCTCGCCCGCGTGGTGCACCTCGGTCAAGAGCCGCGTCGAGCAGGCCATCGTCTCCAACATGACGGCCAACGGTAACCTGGGCAACGACCCCGGCGACACGGACGACACCGGCGTGGAGTGCACCATCGACTACCGGCAGCAGATCCTCGCCACCTCGCGTCTGGCCGTGGGCCTGCGCGTGAAGCCCAACGGCTACGCCAAATACATCGATGTGGAACTCGGTTTCAAGACCGCATAAAACGACACCAACATGTTCAACAGCAGACAATACGAATGGGCGGACATCACCGTCTTCGCGGGTAACCGCGACATCACGGGCATCCGCTCGATCAAGTACAGCGAGAAACAGGAGAAGGAACTGCTTCACGGCAAGGGCGACAAGCCCCTTTCGATCCAGAAGGGCAACAAGACCTACGAGGGCGAAATCGGGGTGCTGCAGTCGGAGCTCGAGGCCCTGGCCGCCGCGGCCGGAGGTTCGATCCTCGATCTGGAGCTGACCGTGGTGGTCAGCTACGGCAACCCCTCGAAGGGCGACATGGTGAAGGTCGAGGAGCTCCTCGGCGTGCAGTTCACCGAGGAGCCCCGCGAGATGAAGCAGGGCGACAAGTTCATGGAAGCCACGCTGCCGTTCATCTTCCTGGGCAAGAAAACCAAAGTCTAACCTCTCAAACAAAAAAGCATCATGGCAAACGCCAAATGGATCGGACAGGCCGCCCCGGAGCAGATCGCGGAGTGGAAAGAGAAGCACGGCGAGGTCTTCGCCGTCAAGGTGGACGGGCACGTCGGCTACCTGCACAAACCCGGCCGCAAGACGATCTCCTACGCTTCGGTGGCCGGCAAGAACGACCCGCTCAAGTTCAACGAAACGCTCCTGCGCGAGTGCTGGCTGGGCGGCAGCGAGGCCATCCGTCAGGACGACGACAAGTTCCTGGCCGCGGGCGGCGTGCTCGACCGGCTGGTCGAAGTGAAGGAGGCCGAGCTGGAAAAGCTCTGAGGGCTACCGGGGTCGGGGCGGGCGAGTGGATCCGCCAGATCGACGCCCAGCTGCGGTGCTACATGCACACCGACCCCGATAGCCTTTCCGACACCGAATGGGCCATGCGCGCCAACGAACTGAAATGGATCCGCGAGCAGGAGGCCCGAACACAAAGATGAACCGACAGAGATGGCAACCAATTCTGAAAATACGGATTCGCTGACCGGCCGCCTCGGCCGCCTGTGGACGAAGATCGAGAAGACCCGCAAGATGGTGCGGCAGCTTTCCGACGTCTTTCCGTCGGCCAAGGCCTACCTTGCCGGTGCGCCCGAAGCCTGGAACCTGCGCATGCAGAGCGAGATGCAGCTGGCGGCGGTCATGCAGCGGCGCATGCAGGCCTCCAAGGCCGAGATCGGGAGCATCCACCGCCTGACGGCGGCCCAGCAGTCGTTGGGCGTCGTGGGCAAGACGGTGCAGATCGCGGGTGCGCAGCAGTTGGCGTCGTTCGTCGGCCGCCGGGAGAGCCTCGAAACGCTCATCCCGGCCATGAACGACCTGTTGGCGCGGCAGCACGGGCTCAACGCCACCGACCGTGATGCGGTGCGGGTTGCCGACCTGCTGGGCAAGGCGATGCAGGGTCAGACCGCGGGTCTGGCCGATGCGGGCCTGGCTTTCTCGGCCGCCGAGCAGAAGGCATTGCGCTACGGCAACGAAGCGGAGCGCGCCGCCGCGCTGGCGCAGATCGTGGCCAACAACACGGGCGGCATGAACCAGGCGTTGGCCGCCACGCCCGATGGCCGGCTCCGGCAGCATGCCAACACGATGCTCGACTTGCAGGAACGCATCGGCCGGGTCGCCGTCGAGGTGCAGTCGGCGCTTCTGCCGCTTTTCGAAGCGGCGAGCGACGCCCTGGGGCGGCTGGTCGGCTGGTTCTACCGCAACCGGACCGCGGTGTCGGCCTTCGTGCAGACGGTTGCCGACGTTGTCGGGACCCTCTTTTCGATGGTGGCCCGCATCGTGGGCGGAGTGGTCGGCCTGTTCGGCTCCTGGTTCGAGAAGCTCTCCCAGGGCAGCGCTCCGGTGATGATACTCACCACGCTTGTGGGCACCTTCGCCGCCGTCATGGCCGTGCTGGCTGCCAAAGCGAAGCTGATGGCCTTATGGTCGGGCATCGTGGCGGGGGCCAAGCATGCCTGGGCCATGGCGCAGACCTTCCTGAACCTGGCGATGCTGGCCTGCCCCATCACATTGGTGACGGTGGGCGTGCTCGCCCTGGTGGCCGCCATCGTCTACGTGTGCAGCAAGATCAACGGCTGGAGGTCGCTCTGGGACGGCGTGGTGGGATTCATGAAACACTCGTTCCTGGGCTATGTCGAGAGCGTGAAGCTCGCCTTCACGACGCTTGTCAACGGCATCATGATCGGACTCGACACCATCAAACTGGGCTGGTACCGCTTCAAGGAGGCCTGCGGACTGGGCGAAAGCACCGAAAACCAGGCGGCCATCGCCAAGATCAACGCCGACGTGGAAGCCCGCCAGCGGGCCATCACCGACGGCGCGAAGAAGGTGGCCGAACACGTGGGCAAAGCCCGCGAATCGCTCTCGACGATCGACATGTCGTGGAAATCGGACCAGACGAAGAAGGAAGAACCCGACTTCATGATGCCCGACCTCTCCGGAGGTTTCCTGGCGGGTCTGAAAGAGCGTTTCGACGGCAAATTCGCCGACGGACTCGACGGATTCCCCGACGGACTTGCCGACGGTTTCCCGGGCGGCTCGACGGGCGGCGGCGTGGTTTCGGCCATCGCCGGCGGCGGCAGCTGCACGAAGTCGGTGACCATCAACCTCGGTTCGCTGGTGGAGCAGCTCACGTTCGGCAGCTACGAAGGCGACCGCGAAACGATGCAACACGATCTGGAAGGCGCCCTGATCCGGGTGCTGGAAATGGCTAATTCGGCAATGTGATGGCTAAGACCGCTTACCAACTCGACAAACTCGCACCCCGTGCCGACGCCGGCGGCAGCGGCAGCCCGTTCGATCCGCTGCGGATCAACCTCAACAAGGCGCTGGGCCGTTTTGCGGCCGTTCCGCCCTATGTCATCGCTGACGGAAAGGCCGTCGTCCTCGGCGGCGGCGAGCCCGTCGAATACAATGCGTCGGTCATGCCGATGCGCATCCGCCGCAGCGGCGACAGGGAGTGGTTCACTCTGCCCGTCGAGCCGCTGGTGTCGGTGAGCGCCCGCAACACCATCGTGCGGCGCAAGGTCGCCAAGTCGCAGACGGGCGGCAGCATCAAGGAGTGCTGGTGCCGCGACGACTACGAAGTGACCATCCGCGGCGTGGTGACGGGCGCCGATGCGAGGAGATACCCCGGCCAGCTGCTCGGCCGCCTCATGGAGCTCTTCGAAGAGCGCCGGTCGGTCGAGACGGAGCAGGGCATGTTGCAGGCCTTGGGCATTCACTGGCTGGCCATCGAGAGCGTCTCGTTTCCCCACACCAAGGGGCTCAACAACCAGAGCTACGAGATCAAGGCCTACAGCGACGATCCCTCGGAGCTGCTGATTAAGATCTGAAAGGCGCAGGAAGATGTTTGCCATGAATTTCGACATAACGATCGGCGCTTACCGGCTCTCGATGCTGGAGAGCGTGACGGTGAAGAGCAGCGTGGAGAACCTGGCCGATACGGCCGTCATCGTGCTGCCGGGCTCGGCCTACAACCGGGCGCTCGAGATCGAGAGCCTGATCGGCGAGGGCGACCCCGTGAGCATCCGTCTGGGCTACGACGCCCGGGGCGAGGAGCTTCCCTTGGAGTTCGAGGGCTTCGTCAGGCGCATCGCCGCCGACGAGGGCTCGATCCGCATCGAGTGCGAGGACGCCATCCGCTGCTTCCGCAAGGAGCTGAAGAATGTCGTGCTCGCGGATACGACGCTGGAGGAGCTGCTGCAGCATGTGGTGCAGGAAGTGGGCGGGATCGACCTTGCGTGCGACTACGACTTCCGCTACGACAAGTTCGCCGTCTACACCATGACGGGCTACGACGTGCTGAAGAAGGTGCAGGAGGAGACCGGTGCCAACATCTACCTGCGGGAGAAGACGCTGCACGTGCATCCGCAGCATGCGCCTTCGGGCCGTAAGGTGGTCTACGACTTCGCGCAGAACATCGAGAAGTCCGACCTCAGCTACAAGGACGGCCGGGAGCATGCGTTCCTGGTCACGGTCGAAGGGACCGATGCCGCGGGTGCCACGGTGAAAGCCACGAAAGGCACCCCGGGCGGCGACACCTTCACGCTGCGGCTGCCCGGCGTGTCGGACATGGCGACGCTCGAACGCCGCGCCGAGGAAGCATTCAAGAGCCGCTCGCGGGCGGGCTGCGAAGGGAGTTTCACCGGATGGCTCGTGCCTTCGGTGGCACCGGGCGACACGGTGGAGCTGCGCGACGAAACGTATGACACCAAAACCGGGTCCTACTATGCGGTGGCGGTCGAGACGTCGTTTTCGGCGTCGGGCGGCAGCCGCAAGGTGACCCTGGGCGAAAAGATCGGATAGGAATGGACAAGACCACACGCATACGCAGCCTGCTGCGCTCCATAGCAGGCACCGACAAGGCTGTGTTCGACTTCCGGCTGCTGGAGGTGACGGCCGTCGACGGCGACCTCTGCCGGGCGAAGCTGGGCGATCTGGAGATTCCCGACATCCGCCTGTCGTCGGTGGCGGGCGGCTCCGAAAACGGAGTGCTGGCCGTGCCGGCCGTGGGCAGCGTGATTCTGGCGGCCGACCTCTCGTGCGGCAACCTGCGCGAAATGAACGTGGTGGCCTGCTCGGAGGTCGAGTCGATCTGCTACCACCAGGGCAAAACCACCCTCACGGCCGATGCCGAGGGGGTCACGGTCGAGGTCGGCGACAGCAAGCTGCGGATCGAGGACGGCAAGATCACCTTCAACGACGGCGACAACCACGGGCTGGTGAAGGTCGAGGAGTTGAAACGGTCGCTTGAAAGTATCAAGAATTATTGCGAAACGCTCAAGGGAGCCGTATCTGCCGGGATTAAGGACGTTGGAGCAGGCAGTGAGGCCAACGGAACCAAAGGGGCGGTGACGTTCGACACGGCGATGGCCGCTGCCTCGATCCGGCTTGAAGAACTGGAAAACGACAAAATCACGCACTGATGGCGAAAGACAAAGGCATATTGCTCGATCCGGCGACGGACGACCTGCAGATCGACGCGACGCGCGACGCGCAGGGGGTCGTCGTGCGGGGGCTGGCCGTCGGGGAGACGGCGGTGCAGAACCAGGGGTTGATCCTCCGGGCGTTCAAGGGCGAATACAAGGAGTATCCCACGCTCGGGGCCGGCATCTCCGACATCCTGGGCGACCACGAAATCGTGGGATGGAGGCGCGAGATCGCCCTCCAGCTGCAGGCCGACGGCATGAAGGTGCGGGAGGTGGAACTCGACATGGCAAACAACAAACTTACGATAGATGCAGCATACGGTTCATAGCAGAGAGTCGTTTCTGGACGTGGCCGTTCAGGAATGCGGGACGTTCGAGGCCGCTTTCGACCTGGCCGGGCGCTACGACAGGCCCCTGACCGACGAACTGACGGTCGGCGAATGCCTTGAAGCCGCCCCCGCGACGGCGGCCCAGCGGCGAATCGTTGCCGAATTGGCGGTCCGGGATGCCAGACCCGCCACAGCCATCACGGCCGCCGACGCCATGCGCGTGCCGTGGGGCGGCATCGGACGCATGGGAATAGAAATCGATTTCAAGATAAGCTGATGAGAACAATCGACCAAATCAAAGAGAGCATCGCCGCCGACTTCATGAAGAACGAGGAGGTGGCCGAAGCGTTCGGCTTCCGGGCCGGCGACGACTTCGCCGCACACTTCAGCAAGGTGTCGGTCGTCAACCTGCTGTTCTACATCTTCGCCGCGGCGGCCTGGGTGGTGGAGAAGCTCTTCGAAACCCACCGCAGCGACATCGAGATGCGCATCGAGGAGATCCTGCCCCACCGGGCCCGGTGGTACAAGACCAAGGTGCTGGAGTTCATGCAGGACCGCACGCTGGTGCCCGACACCGACCGCTACGACACCTCGGCTATGACGCCCGAGGAGATCGACGCGGCGCGCGTGGTGAAGTATGCCACGGCCGACGAGAACCGCAACGCCTCGCTGCTGACCGTCAAGATCGCCGGCGAGAAGCAGGGCGTCCGCTGCCGCCTGGACCCGGAGGTCGAGGTGCAGCTGGAGGCCTATCTGGCGGAGATCAAGGACGCCGGCGTGCGCATCGACCTGGTAAACTGCGAACCCGACACGTTCGACTGTGCGCTCGACATCTACTACGATGCCATGCTGCTGCCCGAGAACGTGCAGCGCGACTGCGAGGCGGCCATCCGCCGCTACATCGGCAACCTGCCCTTCAACGGCGAATACACCAACATGGCGCTGGTCGACGCGCTGCAGGCCGTCGAGGGGGTGCGGATCGTCGAGTTCAAGCAGGCCACGGCCCAGGCCGAGGGCGCGCGGCAGGCCGTGGCGATCGATGCCCGGCACGTGCCGGCCGCCGGCTACTTCAAGGCCGGGCGGATCACCCTTACGATGAAGCCCCATGAGCAGGTATGACATCGACATCAAACGGTTGGGGCTGCTGCTGCTCCCCACGTTTCTGCGGCGGCCGGTCATGGCCGCGCTGCTCTACGCCGTGCTGACGCCTCTGGCCAGCCTCCACATGCGGCTGATGCTCTTCCGCCGCGAAGCCGCCTACCGGCTCGACCATAACGGCCAGGTGTGCCACCTGCGGGCTGTGCTCAACGATCTGTTCGACCCCGACCTGCGACGCATCGTCATCGAGGAAATCGCACTGCGTCCGGGCTTGCAGTTCGTCCACTGCCGCGAAACGGAGCAGTCGGTGCTCGTTCCGCTGCGCCAGGCCGGCACCCGGCTGCCGGTCGTCCGCCGGGGGTTCGGCGACGAAAACGGCTACGACTTCGCGGTCAACGTTCCGCTGGCCCTCGGCGGGATAGACGAGGCCCGCCTCAAGGCGGTGGTCCGCAACTACAAACTCGCTTCCAAACGATTCGCCATAAGCTACATACCATGAAAACCACATTGGGCAACTTTCTGACGCAGGGAAACAAGGATTTCCCCGTCGATGCGGAGACGTTCGACACGCTCCAGCAGAACCAGGCCGTCCTGGCCGTCATCGGCAACCTGGCCGGCGACAAGGCCGTGCTCTGCGGCTGCGAACCCGAGCAGGGCGGTTCCCGCCGCCGCGCAGGCTATGTCTTCCTGCGCACCAAGGATTTCCCCCAGGGCGAGGTCCTCTATTGGGAGGGCGGCAGCGTCTCGGCGGGCATGTACCTCAAGAAAGAGACCGTGGCCGTCGAGGCTCAGGGCTACGACTATCCCCAGGCCTATGTCGTGCGGTCGCTGGCACCGGGCATCGGCACCGAGAGCTACGCATGGACGTCGATGCGCGACGTCTCCACCATCCCCGAGCTCGAACAGACCATCGCCGCGCTGCGGGCCGAAGTCGCGGCCAACACCCCGCCGCCTCTGGGCGTCGTGCAGCTGTGGGCCGGATCGAGTGTGCCTGCCAATTATAGTTACTGCGACGGGCGGGCGCTTGCGATCTCGAGCTATCCGAAGCTCTACGCCGCCATCGGCAACATCTACAACAACGGCGTCACCGCCTCGGGCGGCCGCTACACTACCGGTGCGGGCTATTTCCGCCTGCCCGACCTGCGCGGCCGCTTCGTGGTGGGCCAGTATCCCAACGGCGACGCGGACTACAACACCTGCGGCAAGACGGGCGGCGAGAAGAAGCACACGCTGACCATTGCCGAGATGCCGCAGCACCAGCATGGGCAAAACCTGTGGGCGGAAGACAGCGGCCGATGGAGAGGCGGTGGCGATAATTCGTCGCCGAACTCGACCTCGAAACACAATCAGACGACCCCGTTCGGGGAAACCGACATGACGGGCGGAGGCGCCGCTCACGAGAACCGGCCGCCCTACTACACGCTTGCCTACATCATGAGGATCAAATAACCAAACGACACGACCATGGCCATCAGAAGTTTGAACCAGCTGAAAAAGTGGTTCCAGAAAGGTTGCTATCCCACCGCGGCGCAGTTTGCCGACTGGATGGACAGCTTCTTCCACAAGGACGACATCATCCCCATCACATCGGTCGACGGGCTGTCGGAGCGTCTCAACGACAAATACAATGCGGCCGACGGCGCCGCGCTCGAAGCCCGGGCCGACGCCATTGCCGACGATCTGGCGGCTCATCGCGCGGAATCCATCCTGGACCACCGGAGCATCAACGACAACATCGAGCACTTGGAGACCGAGGATGAACGGCTCGCTCAGCTGATTGCTGACGAGACCGCCCGCGCAACCGAACAGGAGACCGCCATCCGCAGCGAAGTTGCCGCAGCCGATGCCGCAACCCTCGCTGACGCCAAAGCATTCACCACCGAACGCGAGGAGGTTTTGCGGACCGAACAGCAGGCCAGCGATGCCGCCACCCTCGCCGACGCCAAAACGTATGCCGACGACCGGCTTGCCGGTGTGGTCGACGGTGCCCCCGAGGAGCTCGACACGCTGCGCAAGCTCGCCGAAGCTGTGGGCGGCGATCCGGGCTTTGCGGCCGCTGTCGCCGGGCAGCTCGACACCAAGGTCGACAAGATCGAGGGCAAAGGCCTCTCGACCGAAGACTTCACCACCGCCGACAAGCAGGCGCTCGACAGCCTCACGTCCGGCGGACTGATCATCCGTTGCACAATCCCCGGAATCGAATAGCCATGTCTGCGAACGATACCATCCATGCACGGGTCCAGCACCCGTTCCTCACGGCCGAGGCGCTTGCGGCCGCCAACCCCGTGTTGCTCGCCGGCGAGGTCGTCTACGAGTCCGACACCCGCAGACACAAGATCGGCGACGGCACCACCCCCTGGAACGAATTGCCCTATGCCGGGTCTGAATTGCCCGACACCATCCCGGCCGCCATGGTCGACCAGGACCCCGACCGCCGCTTCGTCTCCGACGACGAGAAATCGGCCTGGAACGCCAAGGCCGACAAGAAGAACGCTACAAGCACCGCTGCGGGGCTGATGTCCGCGGCCGACAAAATCAAGCTCGACAGGGCATTGACGGATATGATGGCCGTGGCTGCCACTTCGCCGCTCACGGTTTCCGGAGGCTGCACCTATTACTCCGAGGCCCTCTCATTGAACGTACAGGGCATCGGAACGTTTTCCGGCAGCAACGACTGCGCGATGATCGTCGTCCCCGGCAATATGCCCGTCACCTTCGGCTCGGCGTTCAAGCTGCATGCGGAGGCCGCCGGTTTGACGGGTACCGCCTCGCAATGGAAAGTGTATGTGATCCAACGCGTTACTGTGGGTCCCCTCTCTTCCGTCTGCGTGGTTTCCGGCGCGATTTACGGATAGAACGCCCCGATTTCCCGAACAACGGCTCACTTATTCCTGCATCGAACCGATGAAAAAGATATTCTTCCTTCAGAACAGCCTGCTCTCCGCCAAAACGACCATTTCCGGCGAGATTACGCTCCTTGACAGCGTTGCATACAGCATAGCGGGAACGGTCGATTTGCTCAAAAAAACAATAAAGATTGATGACTCCAAAATCATAGCGTCGACCGACCTGCTGGAGAACATGGCGAACCTCGACGAGGAGCCCGGCATCCGGCCGACCGGATTGTCGGACAAAATCAAGTTGATCGAGACCACGGTCGTCGCATCGTCGACCATCTTCGGCAACCGTTACGAAATCGTCCTGCCCGGCAGTTTTGCGGTCGACCCGAATGCAACATACCTGCTGGAGGCGAAAGATACCGGATATACGCAGGTTTCGGCTGGGGGAGTACTTCTTCGCGGAGGACACGAAATAAGCATGGAAGCCGGTAAGAAACAATACAAGGAGAACCTCTATCTGCGACCGAAAAGCACTCCCACGCAGGATAAGTATACGATCAATGCGTATGCACCGTCGTCATTCAAGGACGATGCAACGGCAACGGCCGTCATTACGGCCAAGAACATACATCTGCTTCGGACCAATATGACATGTTCGCCGTGCATATTTACGATTTCGAAATCCCAGGCCAGCGCCGGAGACGTGGTCGACATTACGATCAGGAACGGTTCGGAAGTCGCAAAAGGGAGCGTCACCCTCCAGTCCGGAGTTTATACCTACAACGTAAATTGTCTGCCGGCATTCGTGCCGCTTGATCCGTCGCTGAAAGAGGAGATCGTAATCATTCCCGACCGTAATCTGTAGACAGAACCCCTATCTTTCGAGTCCATCGACAAACTTCGTACAGACAACAACGAACAGCATCCATCATGATCGGTAGAATCCAACATCCCAGCCATCCGGCAGCGGCGCTTACGGCCGCCAACCCCGTGTTGCTCGCCGGCGAGATCGTCTACGAGTCCGACACCCGCAAACACAAGATCGGCGACGGCACCACCCCCTGGAACGAACTGCCCTATGCCGGGTCTGAATTGCCCGACGCCATCCCGGCCGCCATGATCGGCCAGGACCCCGACCACCGTTTCGTCTCCGACGACGAGAAATCGGCCTGGAACAGCAACACGTCGGTGATGCACCCGGTGTCGTATGCCGATTTGGTTGCGTTGCGCGACAGCGGCCGACTGAGACCCGGACATTGCTACCGGATCACGGACTTCGTGACCACCGTAGCCAACGACGCCGAGGCGCGCAGCGCAGGACATCCGTTCGACATCATCGTGCTGGCAACGGATGCCGGTACGTTGTCGGAGGAGGCAAGAGCTGCCGTGAACGAAAGCCATGCTGAATATTTCGCCAAAGCCAATCTCAGCGCTTGGAAAGTGTGGTATTGTCTCGACAATGACACCGCCCGCTTCCAATGGGCCGACGAGACCAACGGCCGCGGAGTCGTCTACAGGCTTATCGACGAGTGGCAGAACGACTGTCCCTATGACTTCAAGAACGTACAGTTCAAAAGGTATCGTGCCATAGACGAAAGTCCTTCCGGATGCCTCCAAGATTTGGATGGTCTGTACGTTGGTATCAATGCCAACATCCAACATGTGGGCATCCATGCGAATGACTTTGTTTGGGCGTATACATTCTCTTTCGGAGACCGGCGCTCAGCCCCGACCGACGCATCCTTGATCGGGTTCAATAGTTCCAGACTGGGCGATGGATATGGCGATAAAGGATATTATGGCAATAATGTCATTTTGCCATCTTCCTGCCACCTTACCGTAGACGATGAACAAAATTCCGTGTTTTGTCTGAATAATATCGTATGGTTCGCCAATAATGCTATGAATCAGGCATTGATGAATGGAAATCATATCGACAATGAGTGTATCAATATGACCTTGTCGGGATATGGTACATACATCATGCACGATTGCCGCAACATTATTATGGGAGACAGGTGCTATGCGAATAGTTTTGAGGGTAATTGCGCTTCCATTGCAATGGGAGATAGTTGCGCTCATAATATGTTCGGGACCGGTTGCTTTTGCAATACATTCGGGAGTAGCTGCAGCGGCAATACCTTCGGGACCGATTGTTACCACAATTCATTCGGAAGTGGCTGCATCGGCAATACCTTTGGAAGTAGCTGTGGCAGCAATACATTCGGATATAGTTGCTATCGTAATACCTTCGGGAACAATTGCTGGGAAAACACTTTCGGAAAAAACTGCAGCAAAAACTCTTTCGGGAACGACTGCCACAGAAACTTATTCGGGAACAATTTGCACTATCTTACGGTGCACGAAGATGTTTGGTATGTTTCTGTCGTAGGTGCCGCCACAGACAGCAGCTATGTGCAGCATGCCCAGATTCTCAATGGAACAGGCGGTTCCAGTTTTGCGAATCGTTTGCAGATCGCGTTCAAGGCCGATGTGAAATACTGCCAGTTCGCAGGGCTGGATTCGAGCGGAATCTTGAAGATTTGGACGCCGGCAGATCTTGTGTAAAAGACCCGCATTATGTTTTGTTCGTCCCGCAACTCCTTCGTTGTCTCTCTCAACGGCGCGATCGACTGTTCGGAGCTGTTCGCGGTTGCCCGAAGTTGAGCCGGTGCAGATATACAGCAAATCGGGCGGCAGGGAGTTAACCGGCGACCCGGCAAAGTTCACGCGTATATGACAATGACAAGGATTTTGGTAGGCAGCCGTGCATTTTTCGGCGGCATCAATGGTTTCGTCAGCAAGGATTGCGACTATCTCGAACTCGTCGAGAACCCGACCGGCTTCACATGGCGTCGCGAGCAGTCGCTGCGGGGAGTATGCACGTTCAGGTTCAAGAAGGAGCCGGTCGCCCTGATGGTGCAGCGCACCCTTGACAGCGGGGATGCGCTCCTCGTCGGCAAGTTTCTCGTGCCGGAAGTGGCGCTCGCCATCGGTGCAACGGTAAGCGATATTCTGCCTCTCGAAACGCTTCTGCCCAAACTCGATAATTGTCACAAATACGTGGCTGTCATTTTCGACGCCGTCAAGCAGAACAACGGTTTTTGGCTCACGACCGAGCAAAGGGACGCTGCCTATAATGCCTATCGGCAGGCTCGTCCAGCGGTTCCGTTGGAGGCGGATAGTCGATAAAACCGTGCGTTATAGGTGGTTCCCAGGGCATTGCAAGCCTTCGTCTCGTTCGTTGTTTGTTTGCAAGTCGCCAGGGAACTTTCTTGTTATCCGTGTTTTCGTGTATGTGGTTCACCCGGCGTTCCTTTGGGTCATACTTGGTCTTGCTTGCCGCGGCGTTTGTGCAGGGTGCATCCGGTATCGTTTTTCCCGGCGGCCTTCTCTAAGGCCTTCCTTGGTCTTCCGTTCGCACGCGTCGCTCCCTCCCTCTTTCGTACGGTGGCGTCGGCTTTTCCTTCGCACGCGTCGCGCCCATCTCCCTTTTGTACGGCTCGGTCCTCCGTTCGTGTCGTTCCCACCCTCTTTCGTACGGTGGCGTCGGTTTTTCCTTTGCACGCGTCGCACCCATCTCCCTCTTGTACGGCATCGGTCCTCCGTTCGCGTCGTTCCCTTTCTTGTTCGTACGGTGGCGTCGGTTTTTCCCTTCGCACGCGTCGCACCCATCTCCTTCTTGTACGGCATCGGTCCTCCGTTCGCGTCGCTCCCTCCCTCTTTCGTACGGCTCGGTCTTCCGTTCGCGCTTTCTTTTCGTCGTCTTCTTTCCGTGTTCTCCTTTTATCTTTCGTTTTTTCGCCCCGCCGCTTTGTTTATGCTTTTATTAAGCATTTGGTTTTTAGGGTGATATATGGGTGTAGTTGAGGCCGGGAGCGGAAGCTGCTGACAAACAGGACAGGGCAAACAAAAAAAGCGTCCGGCAATAACCGGACGCTTGCTTGCTGAAAAAATTGGGGTGGAAGAAGGGGCTCGAACCCTCGACCTTCGGAACCACAATCCGACGCTCTAACCGACTGAGCTACATCCACCATTCGACGGCGCAATGCCGTATCGGGATGCAAATGTAATATACTTTTTTGCTTTTGCCAAATAAAACGGCTGAAAAATCGACTCCGGTGCCGTTGGTGTGACAAAATGGCAGTCCGGAGTGTAGCTTTGTCACGCCGTGTCTGCCAAAAACGGGTTGGCACATCTCTTGATGAATAAGGAGTTGCAAACGAGCGAACAACATCGTAAACCAATAAACAGAACAATCATGAACGTAAAACCCTTATCGGACCGCGTGCTGATTCAGCCGAATCCCGCGGAGGAGAAGACGGCCGGCGGCCTGATCATTCCCGACACGGCCAAGGAGAAACCCCTGGCAGGCAAAGTCATCGCCGTGGGCCCCGGCACCAAGGAGGTGACCATGGAGGTGAAGGTCGGCGACCAGGTGCTCTACGGCAAGTATGCCGGGCAGGAGATCCAGATCGACGGCACTGACTACCTTATCATGAAACAGAACGATATTTTGGCAATCATCTAATCTTGTAAGTGTTATGGCAAAGGAGATCAAATATAACGTCGAGGCGCGCGAACTGCTCAAGGAGGGTGTCGACGCGTTGTCCAACGCAGTGAAGGTGACGCTCGGTCCCAAGGGCCGCAACGTGATCATCGACAAGAAGTTCGGGGCTCCGCAGGTCACCAAGGACGGCGTCAGCGTCGCCAAGGAGGTCGAGCTGGAGGATCCGTTCGCCAACATGGGCGCCCAGATGGTCAAGGAGGTAGCCTCGAAGACCAACGACGATGCAGGCGACGGTACCACGACGGCTACCGTGCTGGCTCAGGCAATTATCGGCGTGGGTCTGAAGAACGTTACGGCCGGTGCCAACCCCATGGACCTCAAGCGCGGTATCGACAAGGCCGTGGCTGCGGTCGTCGAGTCGCTGCGCAAGCAGAGCCAGGAGGTGGGTTCCGACTTCGCCAAGATCGAGCAGGTGGCCACCATTTCGGCCAACAACGACGAGAACATCGGCAAACTCATCGCCGAGGCCATGTCCAAGGTCAACAAGGAGGGTGTCATCACCGTCGAGGAGGCCAAGGGCACCGAGACCCACGTCGAGGTGGTCGAGGGCATGCAGTTCGACCGCGGTTATATCTCGGCTTACTTCATCACCGATCCCGAGAAGATGGAGGCCCAGCTCGAGAAGCCCTATATCTTGATTACCGACAAGAAGGTGTCGACCATGAAGGAGCTCATGGGCGTGCTGGAGCCCGTGGCTCAGAGCGGCCGTTCGCTCCTCATCATTGCCGAGGATGTCGACGGTGAGGCGCTGTCCGCTTTGGTTGTCAACAAGCTGCGCGGTACGTTGAAGATCGCCGCCTGCAAGGCTCCGGGCTTCGGCGACCGTCGCAAGGAGATGTTGGAGGACATCGCCGTGCTGACCGGCGCTACGGTCATTTCGACCGACAAGGGCATGAAGATCGAGGATGCAACGCTCGAAATGCTCGGTACGGCCGACAAGGTGACGCTCAACAAGGAGAACACTACCATCGTCGACGGTGCAGGCAAGAAGGAGGAGATCGCCGCTCGCGTGGCGCAGATCCGCGCTTCGATCGAGAAGGCTACGTCGGACTACGACAAGGAGAAGCTCCACGAGCGTCTGGCCAAGTTGGCCGGCGGCGTGGCCGTGCTTTACGTCGGTGCCGCTACCGAGGTCGAGATGAAAGAAAAGAAGGACCGTGTCGACGATGCGTTGGCCGCTACGCGTGCCGCCGTCGAGGAAGGCATCGTGCCGGGCGGCGGTGTAGCCTACATCCGTGCTACGGCCTCTCTGGAGGGCATGAAGGGTGCCAACGATGACCAGACGACCGGTATCCAGATCGTCAAGCGCGCCATCGAGGAGCCGCTGCGTCAGATCGTCGCCAACGCCGGCGGCGAGGGCTCGGTCGTGGTCAACAAGGTGCGCGAGGGCAAGGATGCTTTCGGTTACAACGCCCGCGACGACAAGTACGAGGACATGCTTAAGGCCGGTATCATCGACCCCACCAAGGTGTCGCGCGTGGCTTTGGAGAACGCCGCGTCCATCGCGTCGATGTTCCTCACCACGGAGTGCGTGCTGGCCGAGAAGAAGTCCGAGCAGCCCGCCATGCCCCCGATGCCCGCAGGCGGTATGGGCGGCATGATGTAGCCGGTCCGCAGGCGGAGGATTTCCGCATCGCTTCGGGCGGGTCGAATGATCGATGTTTCATTCGGCCCGCCCTTTTTGTACGCCTTGGGGTCGCGTTGCGTTTTATGGCCGGTTTTTGTTACCTTTGCGGCCAAAGTGTGCAAATCATGAAAAAAGGTCTTCTCTATGCCGTCCTGGCGTCGGTGCTGTGGGCGATCGTCAATCCTTTCATCAAGCAGGGGTTGGGCTGCGGCTTCACGCCGATGAATTTCGCCGGTCTGCGTTTCACGATCGTGGGCATTATCCTTTTCGCTTATACGTGGCATCGCGGCATGGGCCGCGAAATCGTCCGCAACCGCAGGCTCTTCGGCAACCTGATCCTCATCAACATGTTCATGGGCTATACGGCCTTTTATTTCGGCGTCGACTTCGTCAGCGGGGCCATCGGTTCGATCGTCATGGGCCTTACCCCGTTGATAAACGTGCTGTTGGCCCACCTCGTGGCCAGCAACGACCGGCTCAACCGCTATAAGGCGGTCAGTCTGTTGGTCAGCCTTGCGGGATTGCTGTTGATTGTCGGTACGGGGAGCGACGGTGCTCCGCTCGACTGGCGCAGTATCGGGGGCATCGTGCTGTTGCTGGCTTCCATTCTGTTCCAGGGTTATTCGGCGATTTCGGTTTCGGAGGAGAAAGGCAGGGTCGATCCGATCTTTCTGAATGCCGTGCAGATGTTTTTCGGAGGTCTGTTGATCTATGGCGTCGGGGTCGCTGCCGAGGGTTTCCAGCCGTTCTGGGCGAAGCCCGCCGGCTTCTATGTCAGCCTCGGGGTGCTGGTCTTCATCTCGGTTTTCGCTTTCAGTTTCTGGTTCATGGCTCTGCGCAGCGAGGGTGCGAAGGTCAGCGACATCAACATGTGCCGTTTGATCAATCCCGTTCTGGGGGCTGTGCTGAGTTGGATCATGCTGCCCGGCGAGTATCCGCATTTCAGTACGGTGGCGGGCATGATCGTGATCGTCGGTTCGCTGGTCATCTATTTCAAGGGCGAGGCTATTGTCCGGCGATGGCGGCAGCCGGCCCGGCAGCAATAGGAAAACGGAGCGCCCTGCAGGGTGCTCCGTTTGTTTCGGGCCGCAGGGGCGCGAAGGATAAGCAGCTTGCAGATGCTGGACGCAGCGCACGGAAAGACCGAGAACCCGCCACTCGTTATTGATGGGGTTGACTCCGCTTGCGTTGAGATTCAGTCGAGTACCATAGATCGAGCCGGAGTCGAAGGTGGACGACGACCAGTAGTACCCGTTCGTGCCGACACCCGTCAAGGCTGCCTCGCCGTTACGGTTGCGGTAGCCCGCAGCAGGTGCTCGGTGCAATCGCTGGATTGAATCGCCCGAAGACGTGCCGGGGCTTCGGGCAAGACTGGGATGCAAAGCTGGCGTTTCCCGGTCGGGGATGCCGCCAGCGGATTGCTGAATCTGCCGCCGCGCTGACGCGGGCCGTAACCCGCGCCACTCCGGGCGACTGCTTCCGTTCGATTTCGTTAGCGGCCCAGCAGGATTTTCGCCTGCCGCAGAGCGGCATCGGTCACGGTGCTGCCCGAGAGCATCTTGGCGATCTCGTCTATGCGTTCTTCGTCCGTCAGCCGGGCGATCGAGGTGCGGCCCTCCTGTTTCGAGACCACAAAATGGGCCCCTCCCTTCGAGGCTACCTGCGGCAGGTGGGTGATGTCGATGACCTGCATCGTCGCCGAGAGCTGTGCGATGATTTCGCCCATGGCGTCGGCTATGCGGCCCGAGACTCCCGTGTCGATTTCGTCGAAAACGATCGTCGGCAGCTGCATCCGGCTGGCAAGCAGGGCCTTGATGGCAAGCATCACGCGTGAGAGTTCACCGCCCGATGCGATCTTCTCGATGGGTTGGGGCTGGGCTCCGCGGTTGGCCGTGAAGAGGTATTCCACCGTGTCGGCTCCCGCCCGCCCGAGTGTTGTAGGCGTCAGGGTTATCTCGAATATGGTTTCGGGCATGCCCAGGCTGGTCAGTGTCGTGCGGATGATCTCGGCGAACCGGGGCGCTGCCTTGGCGCGGGCCTTGCGGAGTTTTTCGGCCAGTTTTTCCGTTTTTTCCTGCGCCTTTTGCAGGGCGTTCTCCGCTTCGGCGATCGCTTCGCTGCCGTGGTCGATGGCCGCCAGTTGCAGCACACAGCGGTCGCGCAGGGCGATCAGTTCGGCTTCGTCGGCCGTGCGGTGTTTCTGTTGCAGGGCCAGCAGAGTGTCCAGACGGCTTGAAAGTTTGGCCAGCCGCGCCGGGTCGGCGTCGATGCGTTCGCTGTCGGCCGTGGCCGAGCTGTCGATGTCCTTGAGTTCTTCGAGTACCGAGCGGATGCGGGCGGCATATTCTCCGGCGGCCGGATAATGGGACTGGATGTGCGCCAGTGCCGTCTCGGCGTTCTTAAGTTGCGAGAGGATGCCCGTTTCGTCGATCTCCAGCGCGTTGCATAGTCCGCCGAGTGCTTCGCCGATGCGATCGGCGTTTTCCAGCACGGCCAGTTCTTCCTCGATCTCCGCCTGTTCGCCCGCCCGCAGATCGGCGGCCGTGAGTTCTTCGGCCTGGAAACGGAGCCACTCTTCGTTGCGGCGGCCTTCTTCGGCTGCTTCGCGCAGGGCGGCCAGGCGGCGCGCAAGTTCCGTAAGCTGCTTGTATTGGGCCGCATATTGCGACAGCAGTTCGCCGTTGCCGGCTACGGTGTCGAGCGCCGAGATGCGGAAATCTTCCGACGAAAGGATCAGATTCCGGTGTTGCGAATGGATGTCGATCAGGCGTGTGCCCAGTTCGCGCAGGGCGGCCAGCTGTACGGGTATGTCGTTGACGAACGAGCGGCTTTTGCCCGCCGGGGTGACTATGCGTGTGAGGGTGGTCTGCGGGGCGTATTCGAGGTCGTTTTCTTCGAAGAAATCTTCGAGCCCGCGCCCCTCGAGGTCGAACGTTCCTTCCACCACGCAGTTGCGCGACGTGTCCTTGATGGCCGAAACGTCGCTCCGTGCGCCCAGCAGCAGCCCGAGCGCCCCCAGGAGGATCGATTTTCCGGCTCCCGTCTCGCCCGTAATGATGTTCAGATGCGGGTCGGGCTCCAGCGACAGCGAGTCGATCAGTGCGTAGTTTTCAACCGTGAGACGACGTAACATTTCGGGAAGGTGAAAGGTGAGAAGTGAAAGGTGAAGCGTGTCTGAATTCGCTTTTCGAAATTGTTGTATCGGGTTTCCGGCTCCTTTGAACAACGGTTTTTCGGAAGCCTACGTGGACTTCGGTTCGGTTCTACCGGCCGGCCGGTCAGCGTCCTGCGAGCAGGGTTTCGATTTTGTCGACGATGCGGACGGCCACGTCGTGCTTGCTCATCAGCGGCAGTTCCTCGCGGTTTGTACGGTCGATGAGGGTCACCTTGTTGGTGTCGCCGCGGAATCCGGCTCCAGCGTCGCGCAGCGAGTTGAGCACCACGAAATCGAAATTTTTCTTGACCAGTTTGGCTTCGGCGTTGGCCTCTTCATGGTCGGTCTCTAAGGCGAAACCCACCAGCATGCGGCTGCCTTTCCGGGCACCCAGGTGGGCGGCAATGTCGCGCGTGCGGCGCAGGGCCAGGCACAGGTCGCCTTCGCCTTTCTTGAGCTTGGTTTCGGATACTTCGGCCGGCGTATAGTCGGCTACGGCGGCGCACATGACCGCTCCGTCGGCGTTGTCGAACGCTGTGGCGGCAGCTTCGAACATCTCGTCGGCCGAAAGCACGTCGCGCCGCGTCACGCCCGCTGGGGTCGGCAAGGCGGTGCGTCCGCTGACAAGCTCCACTTCGGCGCCGCGGCGGGCCAGTTCGCCGGCAATGGCATAGCCCATCTTGCCGGTCGAGTGGTTGGTGATGTAGCGCACCGGGTCGATGGGTTCGATGGTGGCGCCGGCCGTCACGACGAAACGCTTACCTTGGAGCGTCTTTTTTTTTTCGCGGCGGGCGAAGAGGCTGTCGAGAAAAGCGGCGATCTCTTCCGGTTCGGCCATGCGCCCCTTGCCTACCAGGCCGCTCGCAAGTTCGCCGGCGGCCGGTTCGACGATCTCGACTCCGCGTCCGGCCAGCGTGCGCAGGTTCTCCTGCGTGGCGGCGTGGGCATACATGTCGAGGTCCATGGCCGGAGCCACGACCACCGGACAGCGGGCCGAAAGGTAGGTGGTCAGCAGCAGGTTGTCGGCCACACCGCCGCGCATCTTGGCCAGCGTGTTGGCCGTGGCGGGGGCGATCAGCAGGCAGTCGGCCCACTCGCCCAGGGAGATATGGGAGTTCCAGGCACCGTTTTCGGGGTCGAAGAACTCCACCAGTATGGGGTTCTTCGAAAGCGTGGCCATCGTCAGCGGCGTGATGAACTGTTTGGCCAGCGGGGTCATGACCACGCGCACCTCGGCGCCTGCCGTTTTCAGCAGACGGCAGAGCACAGCCGCTTTGTAGGCCGCTATGCTGCCCGTGATGCCCAACAGAATGCGGCGTCCCTCCAGTGCGGGGCGCGCTGCTCGCCCGGATTCCATCTTCGTTCTCCTTTCGTTGTCTCGTCTTCCGTTCTTGGCCCGGTGTCCGTTCGTTCGTCGCCCGATCGGGTCCTGTTCGTCCGTTTTTCGTGTTCCGGCCGTCCTGTTTCCGTCGGCCGGGGTCCTCAGGCTTCGGCCTCGGGTTTGGCTTCCTTGTAGAAAAGTTCGTCGTCGAGGAACTCTTCCGTGGCGATGATCACCGGCTTGGGCAGGCGTTCGTAGTAGCGCGAGATTTCGATCTGCTCGCGGTTCTCGAAGGTCTCCTCCATGGTGTCCGTGGGCGACGAGAAGTCGGCCAGCTTGCGGTTGAGCTCGCTCTTGAGTTCGGTCGAAATCTGGTTGGCGCGGCGGGCGATGATGTTGACGGTCTCGTAGATGTTGCCCGTCTCCTTGTCCAGGTCGACCAGCTTGCGCGTCACGGTGTTGTTGGGAATGTTCTTCTTGATTTCCATCGTTATATGCTGTTGTCTTTGTTGTTGCGGTCCAGGTAGTCGCGGGCGTGCTGGGCCATGCGCTCCACCTCTTTGGCGTGTTTCGATTCGGGGTAGGCTTCCTTGAACGAGAGGGCCGAGTCGAGCATGTCCAGATAGCGGTCGGTCTGCTTCGAGGCGATCGAGTTGCTGGCGAAGCGGTAGCCCGAGTCGACGATCAGATACATGATCTCTTCGCGGTGCTTGCTGTCGGGATACTCCTTCAAGGCGTTTTTCAGCGCCGTGATGGCCGATTTGTAGCGGCCGATCTTGTAGTAGGTGTAGGCGTTGAGGTAGGCTTTTTCGTGCAGACGTTCGTTGAGCTCTTCGTTGATCTTCAGAAAGTTGTCGACCTGCTTGCTGTCGGGGTAGCGCGAGACGAATTCGTTGATGGCCAGCAGCGCCTGGCTCGTGAGGGTCTGGTCGCGCGAGGGGCCCGGCGAGAGGTAGTAGAAGCACATGGCGTACATCCCTTCGGCATCTTCGATGAAAGCGCTGCGGCCGAACTTGCGGCGGAAGTCGTCGAACAGCTGCGCGGCGGTGTCGTAGTCGCGGTTCTTGAACTTGCAGCGGGCGTTGTAGAACGAGATGGAGTCTTCGCGCGGCGTGCCGATGTAGAAGTGCTGCGCTCCTTCGAAAAGCGTCGAGGCGCGCTGCCACTTCTCGTTGCCGTAGTATTCCAGCGCCTTGGCGTAGATTTGTTCGGGCTGTCCGCTCTTGAGCAGGGCGTTCATGCCGCTGCAGCCGCTGAGAATGACCGCAAGGAGGGCGGCGCAGAGGAGGTGTGCGAATCGTTGCTTCATGATGAATCGTTTACGGCGCTTTATCGCGCAAAATTACGCATAAAATCGGCGAAAAGCAAAAAATTGTTTTTTCGGGCCGGCGGCTCGTCTCCGAACGGCTTGCGGCTCCGCCGTTTGCCGGTCGGAACGGCCCCTTTTTCCGGGTAGCGTCCGCTTCCGGAGAGCCGCAGTACAGGATCCGGTCCGACAGCCGCTGCGGACTTTTCCATAGGCCGCGTGCAGAGACGGGCAAGCTATGCCGGGGCAAGAAAGGAACGTTGAAATTCTTGATTTATTGCGCTTACAGCATGGGGGCTGCAAGCCGCAGCAGGTCGCCTGCTGTGCGGCGGAGCAGCGAAGGGTGCCAGTTGCGGCGGTCGATGCGTGCGCAGGCCGCCAGGTCGCGATCGAAGGTGGCGGCCATGCGGCGGACCGTCTCGCGGTCGCGGAGGATGACCGTCACTTCGAGGTTGGCCGTCAGGCTGCGGTAGTCCATGTTGGCCGTGCCGACCGATGCCGCCTGATCGTCGATGAGCAGCACCTTGGCATGGAGGAAGCCCGCTTCGTAGCGGTAGAGGTCCGCTCCGGCGTCGAGCAGGTCTTCGACATAGGAGTCCGACACCAGATCGGTCAGGCGCGAGTCGCTGGCGGCCGGCACCATCACCTCGACCTTCACGCCGCTCTTCACGGCCAGCCGCAGGGCGTCGAGCAGGAGCGTCGGCGGCAGGAAGTAGGGCGAGCAGATGCGCACCCGGCGGCGGGCCCGCACGATCAGTGCGGCGAAGGCTTCGGCGATGGCCGTGCGCGAGGGACCCTCCTCCGACCACACGACCTGCAATGAAAGCTGTTCGTCGATGTCGTGGCGGGCGATGCAGGAGGCCGGGTCGGTAAGTTCGCCGGTCGCGGCGGTCCAGTCGGCCAGAAAGAGGCACTGGAGATCGGCCACGACGTCGCCTTCCATGCGCAGATGTTCGTCGCGCCACTTGCCCGAGTGGTCGCCGTCGAGGTAGTATTTGGCAATGTTGATGCCGCCCAGAAAGGCCGTGCGGCCGTCGGTGATGGCTATCTTGCGGTGGTTGCGGCGCGTGGAGCAGGGCCGGAACCACGGAAAGCGGACCGGCGCGTAGGCGGCCGTGCGGATGCCGGCGGCGTGCATGCGGTGCAGCAGTTTGCGTTTGAGGCCGCACGAGCCTACGGCGTCGTAGATGACCCGCACTTCTACCCCCGCCCGGGCCTTGCGGATCAGGATGTCGGCGATGGTGCGGCCCACGCGGTCGTCGCGGAAGATGTAGTATTCCATGTGGATCGTGCGCGTGGCCCGTTGCAGTGCGGCGATGAGTGCGGAGAAGGCGTTGTTGCCGTTGTGCAGGACCTTCACCCGGTTGCGGAGCGTGGGACGGGTGCCGCAGCCGCTGTGGATGAGCCGGCTCAGGGCGTCGCCCCGGCTTCCCGGCCGGCGCACGGCGTGCGGACGCTGCGGCAGGCCGAAAGCCAGGTAGATTAGCGTGCCGACAACGGGCAGCAGCAGAATAACGGCGGCCCAGGTTGCAGCCGAGGCGGGTATACGGTGCCGGCGCGTTGTCCAGACCAGCGCGCAGAGGCTCCACAGCAGATGGATCGCCAGAAGGGTAAGCATACCCGCTTCGGGAGGCACACTTCGTGCCAAGCAAGTGAAAGGCGGAAAGTGAAAGATGTGGACGGCTTTTTCTGGCGGAATGCGCTGCGGAGCGGAACAAGCTGCGGGTTGCCCGTATGCGGCACGAAAAAGCGCCGCGGAAAGTTCCGCGGCGCAATCTGTGCGGTGGGGCGAACGGCCCGCGTCAGAAATTGAGCTTCACGCCGACATACCAGCTGCGCGGCAGCGACGGTCCGTAGACATAGCCCGAATCGCGGTCGGCTCCCTGGTCGAAATCTTTCTGATAGGCGTTGAAAAGGTTCTGTACGCCGCCGTAGAGCTGGAGTCCGATCTCTTTGTAGACGCGCAGTTCGTAGCTCAGCCGGGCGTTCATGTCGAAGAAGCGCGGCGTCGTCACGGCCACGTCGCGGTCGGTGCCCGAGCCGGCCATGTGCTGGACCAGCATTTCACCCGTGCAGTTGCCCGTCAGATCGAGCGTCAGCGAGCGCCACGGTTTCAGCTGGGCAGTGAAGTAGCCATAGAGGTCGGGCGTGCGGAACATGCGCCGCACGGGAGCCACCGTCTCGTCCTCGCTCCAGTATTCGGCCTCCTTGTAGCGGCTTTGCTGCCACGTCATGCCGGCCTGTAGTTCGAACCAGCGGGTGAAGATGGCGCGGCCCTCCACGTTGATGCCGGCCACCGTGGCGCCCGAGCCGTTGTAGCGTTCGCGGATCGTGCTGCCGTCGGGGGCGGGTTCGGGCAGATCGCGCAGGGCGAAGACGTCGTCGAGCGTGGTGTAGAATCCTTCGACCAGCAGGTTGGTCCGCACGCTGCCGAAGTTGCGGTAGAGATCGGCCGAAAGGCTGACGCTGTGCGAGCGCTCCTCTTTCAGATCGTCGGCCAGGCGGATGCGCACGCGTTCGCCGCCCACCACGGCGATGTGCATGTCTTCGTCGAAGGCCTGCGGAGCGCGGTAGCCGCCAGCGTAGCTCGCGCGCAGGTTGACCGATTCGGTGGGGTTGTAGCGCACATTGACGCGCGGACTGAAGATCGCATGGCTCACCATGCTGTGCTTGTCGAGACGGCCGCCCACGAGCAGCGACCACTTCTTGGTCTTCCATTCGTTCTGGAAGTAGGCGCCGGCGATGTGCACCGTCTGGTCGGTCGTCATGTCGTAGCCCAGCGAGCGGTCCGAAAGGTCGTCGTAGTTGTATTCGGCGCCGACGGTGAGTTCCGCGGGCATGAACCACAGCTTTTCGAAGGCATGGATATACTGCGCTCCGGCCGCCACCGTCAGGTCGTGCGTGCGGCCGTAGGCGTCGGGGTCCTGCTTCGAGCCGTAGTAGCTCTTGCGCGCCGTGTTCTGGAACGAGGCGTAGGCGTTCACCCGGTCGCTGCGGTCGGGCGTCGAGAAGTCGAACGAGAGGCTGCCGCCGTCGATCGCGTGGTCGGTCTGTTCGGCCACCAGCGCTTCGTGGGGCGGCAGGCCGAGCTGGTCGCCGCCGCGCCGGTATTCGCTCAGGTGGTGGTATTGCGCCGTGATGCGGGAGTAGGCTCCCGTGCGCAGGTAGGTGCGCATGCCTGCCGACTGCGACCGGATGACGGGCAGCTCGGTGAATCCGTCGCCGTCGTGGTCGTAGCCCGAGCGGAGGCGGTTCTGACCGAAGACGCAGAGTCCGGCGCGGTGGTTGTCGGTCACGTAGGAGGCGTTGAGCATCGTGTTGTTTTCGTAGGTGCCGCCGCAGCCGATGGAGGTGAGCGTGTGCGAAAGCTGCGCCGAGCTGCGCGAGGGTTCGCGCGTGATGATGTTGATCGTGCCGCCGATGGCCGACGAGCCGTAGAGCGCCGAACCGCCTCCGCGCAGCACTTCCACGCGCTCGACCATGTTGGCCGGAATCTGCTCCAGCCCGTAGACGCCCGTGAGGGCCGAGAAGACCGGGTGCGAATCGACCAGTATCTGCGAATAGTGGCCGTCGAGTCCGTTGATGCGCACCTGCGTGAATCCGCAGTTCTGGCAGTCGTCCTCCACGCGTACGCCCGGCTGGAAGGGGAGCGCGCCGGCCAAGGACGACGCGTTGGTCTTCTCGAAGAGATCGGCGTTGAGCACGCTCACCAGCGAGGGCGCTTCGCGGCGCAGGGTGGCGGTGCGGCTGGCCGAGACGACCACTTCGTCCATCGCAATGCCGGCGGGCTCCGCCTTGAAGTTGACTTCCAGGGTCTCGTGCGCCCGCAGCACGATCCGTTTCTGCTGCGTGGCATAGCCCAGGGCGCGCATCTCGATCGTGCATTCGCCCTCGGGCAGGTTTTTCAGAAAGTAGTGGCCCGATGCGTCGGTCGTTGTGCCGTAAACGGTGCCTTGGATGGCCACCGTGGCGAACGCAATATGTTCGTGGGTTTCGCTGTCGACGACATGACCCACCAGATTGGCATCGGTGTGTTTTTTGGGTGCTTCATCTTCCGTCGCACGGCACGCCAGCGCCGGCACGACGAACAACACCGTCAGGAAAAATTTTTTCATGGGTGCAGTAAGGGTTGATAGGTAAAACAGCGTGTCGGTTTGCCGCCGTCGGGCGGCGGCCTGTCAACCCTTGGCGGGAGGAGCCCGCAGCGAAAGCGTTCCGCATGTGCGTGCGCACCGGCATCGGGTGGCGCGGGGCGTCACCACGGCCAGCAGCGTGCAGGAGAACGTGTGGTAGAGAGGGGTTTGCCCGAAGCAGGAAAAAAGGCAGTAGTCGTCGACCACGCAGCGGTCGGCGATCCGTTCCGCGGCGCCGTTGTCGGGCAGCAGATCGCCCGCGAAAGCCGGGAAGTGGGCATGGTCCTCGGTGTAGATGTGCACCTTTTGTCCCGTCTGGGCCGCGATCAGGATCGACAGCAGCAGGCAGGCATAGAGTCTGGCGAGTATGGTGCGCTTCTTCATTCGGGGGACAAAAGTAAATATAAAAAAAGGGCCGCGCAACCGCAGCCCTGCAAAATATCCGCAAAAGGGGATGGATATGGCCGGCAGCATCCCGGCTTTTTATCGCATGTTGTTTCTGAAGAATGCTTCCAGCTTGTCGAACGGAATGACGGCCAAGTTGTCGTAAAGGTCCGTATGGTTTGCACCGGGAATAATCATCAGCTCCTTGTTGGCGCCTTTCAGCTTCTTGAACGCATCTTCGCCGAAGTAGCGGGAGTGCGCCTTTTCGCCATGAATGATAAGCACGGCATTTTCGATTTCATCCGCACGGCTCATAAGCGGGAAGTTGATGAACGGGATGGCTTCCGTTGCATTCCGGCCCTGATTGGAGTTGAGCGAGCGGGGGTGGTACCCGCGCGGAGTCTTGTAGTAGGCGTGGTAGTCCTTGAAGAACTGCGGAGCATCGGCCGGCAATTCATCGGGGACACCGCCGCCCGGTTTCGGGAAGCCGTTGCGGAAATCTTCGGTGCGCTGTGCGGCGAGGGTCTTGCGGAGTGCGTTGCGGGCTTCGACGCTATCGTTGGCATCGAAATAGCCGTTGGCACTGACGCGGCTCATGTCGTACATCGTCGAAGCGACGGTTGCTTTGATGCGCGGGTCGGCGGCAGCGGCGTTGATGGCCAGTCCGCCCCAGCCGCAGATGCCGATAATACCAATTCGCTCGGAATCTACCTTGTCATTGGTTGCAAGGAAATCGACGGCCGCCGAAAAGTCCTCGGTGTTGATGTCGGGCGACACCACATAGCGGGGTTCGCCGCCGCTCTCTCCGGTGTAGGAGGGGTCGAAAGCGACGGTCAGGAAACCGCGTTCGGCCATGGTCTGGGCGTAAAGCCCTGCGGCTTGTTCCTTGACAGCCCCGAACGGTCCGCAGACGGCAATGGCGGGCAGCTTACCATCGGTATTTTTCGGTACATACATGTCGGCCGCCAGCGTGATGCCGTAACGGTTGACGAACGTTACTTTGCTGTGGTTCACTTTCTCGCTCGGGGGAAACGTCTTGTCCCAGGTTTCGGTCAATCGCAATTTTTCCATAAGGCGCTCGGGTAGGATTTCGGTTTGTGCATGCACCGCCGCAACAGCAGCGGCCGCAAAAAGCACGAGGGTATGTTTACGCATGACGATAATTTCTGTCGCTGCAAAAATAGGCGTTTCCGGCGGTCCGGCGACTACCCGTTTTACGGGAAGATGTACCCCGATTACCTGCATTGGCCGCTGACGGTAGTAGGCCGGCCGGAGACTCCGCAAAAAAGCAGGGCTGCATAATGCAGCCCTGCCGGAAATCCCGAAACTGGAGTGTATGTGTGTTCGCCGCGACCGGACCGGCCGGACGTCAGATGTTGATGTCGAGAATCTCGAAGCGGATCGTACCCGCCGGCACTTCCACCTCCACGCTGTCGCCTTTCTTGTGGCCCAGCAGCGCTTTGGCGATGGGAGTGCCGATGGCCAGCTTGCCCTCGCGCAGGTTGGCTTCGTGCTCCGCCACGATGGTGTAGACCATCTCTTTGCCGGTGTTGTGGTTCAGCAGGGTCACTTTGCTGAGGATCTGCACCTTGCTTTTGTCGATCTTCGATTCGTCGATCACGCGGGCGTTCGAGAGCGTGTCTTCCATCTTGGCGATGCGCATCTCCAGCAGCCCCTGCGCTTCACGCGCAGCGTCGTACTCCGCATTCTCCGAGAGGTCGCCCTTGTCGCGCGCTTCGGCGATGGCCGCCGAAATGGCAGGGCGCTCGACGGAACGCATGTGGTCGAGTTCGTCTTTCAGCTTCTTGTATCCTTCCGCCGTCAGATAAATAATCTCTTTTGCCATGGTCGTATAACGTAAGTTTCTGATTTCAAGTCTTTGTTTCCGGTCTTTCCCTGCCGTTTCGCTTAGAGCCTGCGCACTTCGCTTCTGCTTTCCCGGGCAGGGGTTTCCGGGCTCCGTGTAAACGTAAAAAAACAAGAATCCTGGCCCGGAAGGCCAGAACCCTGTCGTTACGCTATGCACAAAGGTAGAAAGTATAATCCGAATTTCCAAATCTTTTTCTTCCCCTGTGCAGGGAGCTGCGCGCGGGTCCGGGTGTGTCTCGGCGTTTTTCGCCGGAACTTCGGCTCCTTCCGACCGCAACTTCCGTGTAGATGCTTGGACGCAGCGCACGGAGCGTCCTACGGCGCGAATGCCGGAATTCAGCGGGTTCAGGAAGCTCGCATTGAATTCCAGGAAACCTGCTTTGGCATCCGTCGACGCCGACGAACGATAGCCGCCGTTCGTGCCGACGTTCCCCAAGGCTCCCGTCGTCTCGGTGCGGTAGCCCGTAGCAAGCGCTGTGGAGCAATCGCTATGGGGAATGCAGCGGAGGATACGGAACAATGGTTTTTGCTGCGAATGTCGATGCGTCGGGCGGCTCTTCGAGCCGTTCGGGCTGTAGCCTTGGCCGGCGGAGGCCCGCAAGCGTGCCCCGCAGGCTGCGCCCGAAACTACGACGTTGTCCGCAAACTCCGCGGCAGACTCGAATATGCAACTGGCGGCAACGCGGAAAAGTGAAGGGAAAAGTGTTCGGAACGGCCGCAGCTTACAGAAATAAACACCGGCTTCAGCCGTGCGAGCCGAAGCCCCGCTGGCTTCGGCACAAGAACATCTGCTGCACCGACCGCAAAGCTGAATTTGCGAACTTAAACAGCGTACGCTCTTTCTGAACGAAGCAAACGCAGCCTGCGGGGGTGAGCCCGGCGAAAGCCGAAATGGCGAGCCTCCGCACCGGGAGGCTGCGGCTCGCGCAATTCTACGAATTGCAAAAACGCCAAAAAACCGGCGGGCAAACAACCGCAAACAAACAACTATTCCTTTAACCCTCCTGCGCCATTACGCCGCCAGCGGACTGCTGAATCTACCACCTCTCTGGCAAGAGCCGTGACCCCTGTCATTCCGGGCGGAGTTGCCGATCGGCCGGATGCCCCGGGACATCTCCGGGGCTTGAAACGAAAACCGCTGCCGGAAATCGACCAGGCAGCGGTTTTCGGATTCTATTTGTGACCGAGTTCTCAGAGTGCCTTGATCTCGTGCAGTACGTTGTTGGTCTTGCGCACAGCGTCGGCCGAAGCGGCGAATTTGGCAGCCTCGTCCTTCGTCAGGTCGATTTTCACGATCTTTTCGATACCCTTGCGGCCGATGATCGCCGGCACGCCGATGCAGATGTCTTCCTGGCCGTATTCGCCTTCCAGGTAGCACGAGCAGGGGATCAGCTTCTTCTGGTCGTGGAGGATCGCTTCGACCATCATCGAAGCCGCAGCGCCCGGAGCGTACCAGGCCGAGGTGCCGATGAGTTTGGTCAGCGTGGCGCCGCCCACCATCGTGGACTGCACGGCTTCTTCGAGCTTCTTTTTCGAGGCGAACTGCGCTACGGGTACGCCGTTGACCGTCGCTTTCGACAGCAGCGGAATCATCGTCGTGTCGCCGTGGCCGCCGATCACCATGCCGTCGACGTTGTTGATGTTGGCGCCGGTGGCTTTGGCCAGGTAGCATTTGAAGCGCGACGAGTCGAGAGCGCCGCCCATGCCGATGATGCGGTTCTTGGGCAGGCCCGAGGCCTTGAGCGCCAGGTAAGTCAGCGTGTCCATCGGGTTGGCCACCACGATGATGATCGCCCGCGGCGAGTATTTCACGATCTGCTCGATCACGCCTTTCATGATGTTGGCGTTAGTGCCGATCAGTTCTTCGCGCGTCATGCCCGGTTTGCGGGGGATGCCCGAGGTGATCACCACCACGTCCGAATTGGCGGTCTTCTTGTAGTCGTTGGTGGCACCGACAAGTTTGGTGTCGAAATCCATCAGCGTCGAGGTCTGGTACATGTCAAGCATCTTGCCTTCCGACAGACCTTCCTTGATGTCGATGAGGACCACTTCGCTCGCCACTTCGCGGCAAGCCATCACGTTCGCGCAGGTCGCGCCCACGGCGCCGGCACCTACAACGGTAACTTTAGACATAGGTATTTATTTAAGTTCGGTTATACGCGTTTTTCCGTTATGCCGGAGTCTGAACGAATCCGGCTTCGCCCGGCCGATCGGAACCGGCCGATCGGAAAGGGTCGTTCGCATGCGCCTTTTCCCGCTCGGCACAGCGGGCCGAAACGGACCCGCCCCGGTTTCTTTGTGAAAGGCCGCCCTTTCGCCTGCTCCTCTTATCCGATCAGTTCGGCGTACTTTTCCGGAGTGAGCAGAGCGTCGTAGTCGGCCGGGTCCGAAATCTTGACCTTCACCAGCCAGCCTTCGCCGTAGGCGTCCTTGTTGACGACCGACGGATCGGCATCGACCGCCGGATTGAATTCCACGATTTCACCGCCCACGGGCAGGAATGCGTCGCTCACGGTCTTCACGGCTTCGATCGAGCCGAAAACATCGCCCGCTGCGAGCGTCTCGCCCACGGTCGGCACGTCGACGAAAACGATGTCGCCCAGCTGGCTCTGTGCGAAGTCGGTGATGCCCACCACGGCCGTGTCGCCTTCGATGCGGCACCATTCGTGGTCGCTGGAGTATTTCAGTTCGGCAGGTACGTTCATAACGCTACTTGTTTTTAGGATTTTACGATGCAAATATAGCTGTTATTTCCGTAACAGCAAGGATTTCTGTTATTTTTTTCACACGAAAACCCGCCCGACGGGAATTCCTCTCTCCGGGGCTTGGATATTCAGGATTTTTTCGTTATATTGTTGTCGCCATCCCTTAAAAACTTCCAGCCTATGAAAACAGCGATGATTCTTGCATTCGGTGCAGCTCTTCTGTGCGGCTGTTCCGAACCGGCAGCGAGGAGGGCGGATACCGCCGATTTATCCGGCGGATCGTTCCCGGTGGCGGAGGCGCGCTCCATCTTCGAAGAGGCGCTTGCGCCGCGTGTGCGTTCGCGTGCGGAGAGCGGACCGGAAGACGCCGGATTTTTCGCTCCCGGAGAGGTCGCTCCCGCTTGGAGCGAAGCCCGGGAGGTGCCGGCCGGCGATTTCGCACGGGTCGACGTTCCGGTCGATGCGACTCCTGGTTTTTACCGGTTCGTGTCCCGCGAGGAGTCCGACACTTTGGACGTGGTTGCCATCCCCCGTACGCTCGTGGTGATGAAAGACCCTGCCAGCGGGATGGAGTCGGTCTATTTCTGTCTTTATGTTGCCGATGCCGAGTTCGCCGTCTGGTGCGCCGGTCGCCCCCGGTCGGAGTGGATCGACGGCAAGGCGAAAAACGGCTTTACGGGCATCGTGCTCTACACCACGCTTTCGGGCCGCATCGCCGCGGCCGGCCGTTACGACTATGGCCGTTTGGAGGGGAGCGTATTTTTCGGCGATTACGCTTCGGACCGCGAGGAGGCTTTGATCCGTTTCAGCGACCTGCTCGGAATCACCTGCATTGCGCGCGGCCGGGCTGCGCAGGCAACCCGGGGCGTGAACGACGACAACCAGATCCAGGAGGTCATTATCCTCGGTCCGAAAAAGGAGGTGGATCCTTTCGAAGGGCTCGATTGGGAACCGGGCATTCGGCCGATTCTGGGCGACGAAGACGGTTGCCGGGGCGGAGGAGGCGGTGGCGGGATAAGCGGCGGATCCACGACGTCTCCTTGTCCGAAGCTGCAAACCAGCGATCCCGAAGTGATAGCGATTCTTAAAGAGCTGGGTGAGGATTGCATGGGTGCCACGCTGTTTCGGACGCTCAAGCCCAATGTCAAGATGGTCTCCAACACAAAGTCCGGTTCTGGATACAGAACCGCTGTCAAATGTTATAGGGAAGACGGAGAAATCATACATCAGGAATTCACGATAGAGTTAGGGGCCGTACTGAAAGATATTGCGGTGTTCGAAGAATTGATCCACGTATACCAGTATACCGACAGAAGCAATGCGTCGGAAGACCGGCTGAATATTGAGATCGAAGCCAAACTTGGCTGGTATATGTATCGGCAGCGAATCGGGGATGTCAGCGATATTTCCGGGGCTCTTGGAGGACCGAAAGGACTGAATGCTTTTGGTGAATTGAGCAATTATTATAAGGAAAAAGATTTTGGCAGTTCGGATTTTTACGAAGTTTACAATGCGGCAGCATCGGCCTTGCGGAATATCAGGGCATACGGCAACGAAGCGGAGTATATGGTAGACCCGAATGCCTGCAACTTCCCGAATCTTGAAAAACTGATGAAAGATTGTTAAAAAATATTGTTATGAAAAGATATGTTTTGCTTGCGGTAGCGTTTGTTGCTTCACAGTTGGTCGCAGCTCAGAATTATTACCAGAACGGCGTTCCCGTAACGGCCGAAGGGATTACTTTCGATGTTGAATTCGGTAAATATACGTTTTGTTTGTCGAATGTCGAGAATACACGTACGGATGTTGTCAACTGGCGGTATAAGTCCGACGGCCGGGAAATAGAGACGGAGGAAGAACTCGATCGTATCGTGTTCGATTTTTATGATGTCAATATGGTGGCCAAGGTTCTCAAAGATACCTTTGCACCGATGGAGATGGCGGCTTTGAAAAGAGTCCAGCGCTCGCCGATGAATATTTATTATGTTTTCGGGCCGGATGGCAATGTATTGGAGGTAGTATTCATTATGGATGCTATTCTGGAATTCCTCTCCATTCCGCCCGTTCGTTTTGCCCGGTTGGAGAAGAATCTGAAAAAGCACGTCCGGGCTTATCTCAATCCGTTCGCTCAGCAGATGGAGTTCGTGGGCGGAGGACAGATTGTGGGATTCCGGTTCATCGACGAGCAGGCCGCGGCGGCCGGTCAGCCGCAGGGCCCCGACAAGCCGGTCGACCCATTGCTTCCCGAGGGCGACGGGAGGAAGTGAACGAGCCGTTGCGATGGATTCGGGGCCGGTGTGCCGGATCAGTCGTTGCGCCGGTCGATGACGAACTCCGCTTCCTTGAACAGATAGGCTCCCAACGTGCCGTCGGCGTGGCGCAGGAGCAGTTCGCCGGTGGGGCGCACGCCTTCGATCGCCGCTTCAACTTCGCCGCGGTCGACGGTGCGGTAGCGGTGCCGCCGGCCGAGCCGGTACATGCGGCGGCGGTACTCCTCCTGCAGGTTTTCCCGCTCGCCCGCCTGCAGCTGTTCATAGCGGTTGCCGCAGTGGCGGAGGAACGAGCCGAGCACTTCGGCGCGATCGAACGTACGGCCTGCGAGCAGGGCCATCGACACGGGATTGGGCAGTGACGGGTCGAAAACCGTCTGATTGACGTTGATGCCGATGCCTGCGATCGACCGCGCCAGCATGGGGCCCGAACAATTGTTTTCGATGAGCATGCCCACTATTTTGCGGTCGCCCGCATAGATGTCGTTCGTCCACTTGATGCGGGTGTCGATGCCGTAGTCCGTGAAAGTGTCGGTCAGCGCCAGAGCAACGGCCATGGAGAGCATGAATTGTTCGCCCACGGGCAGGAATCGCGGTTCGAGCACCAGCGAAAAGGTGAGGTTTTCGCCCTCGGGGCTGTGCCACGTATGGCCGCGCTGGCCGCGTCCGGCCGTCTGCCGTTCGGCCCACACAACGTCGCCGTGGCGGTATCGCGCATCGCGGGCCTCGTCGTTAGTCGAGGTAGTTGTGGCGAGCCGGTAAATCACTTGGTTGCGGGTGAGAAGTTGGAAGTCGTAGGTGAAAAGTCGCGGATGCGAAACCTTTCACTTTTGACTTTTCACTTATTTGAAAATTCCCGTGTAGGTCTTCGGCGACAGGGCGCGCAGCTCGGCCTTGACGCTTTCGGCCACGTCGAGCGTTGCGATGAAGCCGGCGATCGCTTCGGCCGTGATGTGGGCGTTGGTGCGCGTCAGCGCCTTGAGCGCTTCGTAGGGCTTGGGATAGCCTTCGCGGCGTAGGATGGTCTGGATGCCTTCGGCCACGACGGCCCAGTTCTGGTTCAGGTCCCGGTCGAGCGCCTCGGTGTTGAGGATCAGTTTGTTCAGACCCTTCATCAGCGATTGCAGGGCGATCAGCGCATGGGCCACCGGCACGCCGATGTTGCGCAGGACGGTCGAGTCGGTCAGGTCGCGCTGCAACCGCGACACGGGCAGCTTGGCGGAAAGATGTTCGAAGATGGCGTTGGCGATGCCCAGATTGCCCTCGGCGTTCTCGAAGTCGATGGGGTTGACCTTGTGGGGCATGGCGCTGGAGCCCACTTCGCCCGCCTTGATCTGCTGTTTGAAATACTCCTCGGAGATGTACATCCACATGTCGCGCGCCAGGTCGACGAGGATGGTGTCGATGCGTTTGATGTTGTCGAAGATGGCCGCCAGGTTGTCGTAATGCTCGATCTGCGTGGTGTACTGCGAGCGGCTCAGCCCCAGTTTCCCGTCGACGAAACGGTTGGCGAACGCCGCCCAGTCGATCTCCGGATAGGCCGCACGATGGGCGTTGAAGTTGCCCGTGGCACCGCCGAACTTGGCCGGTACGGCTATTGCGCGCAGCATGGCAAGCTGTTTGTCGAGCCGCTCGACGAAGACCGCGATCTCCTTGCCCAGCATGGTCGGCGATGCGGGTTGTCCGTGGGTGCGGGCCAGCATCGGCACCGCGCGCCACTCCTCGGCCAGGGCGGCGAGTTTCGCGCGCAGCTGTTCGACGGCGGGGTAGTAGACTTCCGCGAGCGCTTCCTTGAGCGAGAGGGGTATGGCCGTGTTGTTGATGTCCTGCGACGTAAGGCCGAAGTGGACGAATTCCTGGTAGCCGGCCAGCCCGAGGGCCTCCATCTTCTCCTTGATGATGTATTCGATCGCCTTCACGTCGTGGTTCGTGACCGATTCGATCTCCTTGACACGTTGGGCGTCGGCTGCCGAAAAGTCGAGGTAGAGGCTGCGCAGCGCGGCGAACTTCGAGCGGTCTATGCCCGCAAGCTGCGGCAGCGGCAGTTCGCACAGGGCGATGAAATATTCGACTTCGACGCGGATGCGGTAGCGGATGAGCGCCTGCTCGGAGAAGTAGCCGGCGAGTTTTTCCGTTTTGCTGCGGTAGCGCCCGTCGACGGGCGAGATGGCGGTCAGGGCGGTTGACATGTTTGACATGGAATTTGTTCTTTCGGGCATCAAATTTACGACAAATATTGACAATTGCCTAATTTTCCCTACCTTTGCTCTTCGTAAACACCGACCTTACGCTTCTTTTCCCGTCATGAGATTTCTTGCCGCCATAGTCGATTCCCTCGTCGCTTTCGTGCAGCGCAATCCGCTGTTCGTCCTGCTTGTCGTCGTGTTGGCGTTGTTCGCCCCGTCGCTGTTGAGGGGCATGGCCGCATTCGTATTATATCTGTTTATGGGTCTCTTTCTGATTGTCTGCATATTGGCGCTGCTGTTCCGTTGGCGGCTTCTCCGTGTCCGGCGCGACATGGAGAAAGAGTTCGGCCGCGGTTTCGGCTCGCGCGACGCCGATCCTTTCGCCCGCCGCCGGCCCGGCCGCGAGGGCGAGGTGCAGGTCCGCAAGACCGCCGATGCTCCCGAGAAACGGGTGTCGAGCGACGTGGGCGACTACGTCGAGTTCGAGGAGACCAAGGAAGAAAACAAGCCATGATCCGACTTTTCGCCTCGATAGGCCGCTATTTCCTCTTGATGGCCAAGGTCTTCTCCAGGCCGGAGAAGAGCGCCATCTACCGTCGCCGCATCGTCTACGAGATGGAGGCGCTCGGTGTCGATTCGATCGGTCTGACGGCCATCATCTCGGTCTTCATCGGCGCGGTCATCACGCTGCAGATGTGCATCAACCTCGAATCGCCCTTCATTCCGCGTTCGCTCGTCGGCTACGCCACGCGCGAAACCATGATCCTGGAGTTCTCCTCCACGGTCGTGGCGCTGATCCTGGCCGGCAAGGTCGGGTCGAGCATCGCTTCGGAGATCGGCACCATGCGCATCACCGAGCAGATCGACGCGCTGGAGATCATGGGCGTCAATTCGGCCTCGTACCTCATCCTGCCCAAGATCGTCGCCACGGTCATCTTCTTCCCGTTCCTCACGGTGCTCTCCATTCTGATCGGCATCCTGGGCGGCTGGGCCATCTCCTACCTGACGGGCATCATGCTCCCGGCCGACTATGTCGACGGCCTGCTGATGGACTTCAAGCCCTATTCGATCACCTATTCGCTCATCAAGATGGCGGTCTTCGCCTACCTCATCACCTCCATTTCGGCTTATTTCGGCTACTACGCCAAGGGCAATTCGCTGGAGGTGGGCGCCGCTTCGACGCGCGCCGTGGTGGCGGGCTCGGTGGTCATCATGATCTTCAACCTCATGCTCACCCAGATCCTTCTGATATGATACGCGCCGAACACATCGTCAAGTCGTTCGACGACCGCACGGTGCTCAACGACATCTCCGTCGAGTTCGAGACCGGCAAGACCAACCTCATCATCGGCAAGAGCGGTTCGGGCAAGACCGTCCTGCTCAAAAGCCTGGTCGGGCTCCACGAAATCGACTCGGGCGATGTGTGGTACGACGACGTCAACTTCACGCGGTTGGGATTCCGCGACCGCAAGGCCATCCGCAAGGACATCGGCATGATCTTCCAGGGCGGCGCCCTGCTCGATTCGTCGTCGGTCGAGGAGAACGTCAAGCTGCCGCTCGACCTCTTCACCACGCAGTCCGAGGCCGAGAAGCTCGAACGGGTGAACTTCTGCCTCCAGCGCGTGCGGCTCGAGAACGCCAGCCATCTCTACCCGGCCGAACTCTCGGGCGGTATGATCAAGCGTGTGGCCATCGCGCGGGCTATCGTGCTGAATCCGAAGTACCTCTTTTGCGACGAACCCAACTCGGGCCTCGATCCGCAGACCTCGATCGTCATCGACAACCTCATCCACGAGATTACCTGCGAGTACAACATCACCACCATCATCAACACCCACGACATGAACTCCGTGATGGAGATCGGCGAGAAGATCGTCTACATCCACGAAGGGCGCAAATGGTGGGAGGGGACCAAGGATGATATTCTCCACGCCGACAACCCCGAGCTGAACGCCTTCGTTTTTGCTTCAGCCATGGCCAAGCGGGCCAAAGCTGCGGCCCGATAGGGACACGTCGGGTTTTCGCATGAACTCTTGATCTCCGCCAACGGCAACTTCCCGCAACCCGGAGTGACGGCGGCTACGGCTTCCGCCAGCGCGGCATGCAGATTCAGTAATCCGCTGCCCCGTTAGAACGGGGATTCAAACCGATGCTGTCAGGGGCAGCTATACAGCCCAGTCTCGCCCGGAGCCTGCGCGGAAAAACTCTTCGGGCGATTCAATTCAGCGATTGCACCGTGCACCTGCTGCGGGCTTCCGCAATGCTTCGTCGGGAGCCTTGTTGAGCGTCGGCGAGCGCGGTTACGCATGGTCTTCATCAACTTACGGAACCGATGACCCCTCCGCGGCCCGCTTGCGTTTTATTGCCGACTTTGTCGGTCCGGTGCACACCGACAACCGGTCTTACGGTTTTTCCGTGCGCTGCGTCCAGCATCTGCAAGGTTGCTTGACGGGGAGGAGCCGGGAGGAGCTGCGGCGGGAGGCGTGCGCGAAAACGACCGCATCTTTACGGAACGGAGCCCGGGACCGGAAAAGGGCATTCTGTTGGTGCGGGACGGGCTTGCCGACCGTTCGTTTTTGAGAGCCGGTGTTCTGTTTTTCGTTTTCGGAGATGACTTCGGGAACGATTTTTGGCGGGGTCGGCGGGGCGGCTTTTCTGCGCTTCGGCGGTGTGTCGCGCACCGTCGTCTTTGGCGTCCGAAAGCGCCGCAGCGTGGTGGGAAGCGGTTTATTAAAAAAACTTAATTTTTTATTTGCGTAAAATATATAAAGTGTATACTTTTGCACTGTGAAAAAAATAACGGACGCCGGAATGATCGCGGAATGCGGCTTTTTCCGGGTTCGGAGAGAGCGGCGGAACGGGGTCGATCCCCTGCTGCCGTCTGCCGCGCAGAGCGAGCGAGTTTTTACTAACAAATAATTCAAAACAATTATGGCAACTATCAAAATCGGTATCAACGGCTTCGGCCGCATCGGCCGTCTGGTGTTCCGTGCCGCCTGCACGAACAACAACATCGAGGTCGTAGGTATCAACGACCTGGTCCCCGTAGACTACATGGCTTACATGCTCAAGTACGACACGATGCACGGTCGTTTCCAGGGCACGGTGGATTTCGACGCCGAGAAGAGCCAGCTGATCGTCAACGGCAAGGCCATCCGCGTGACCGCCGAGAAGGACCCCGCCAACCTCAAGTGGAACGAGGTGGGCGCCGAGTACGTCGTTGAGTCGACCGGTCTGTTCCTCACCAAGGAGAAGGCCGAGGCCCACATCGCAGCCGGTGCCAAGTACGTCGTCATGTCGGCTCCCTCGAAGGACGACACGCCGATGTTCGTGTGCGGTGTCAACACCGACACCTACGCCGGTCAGAAGATCGTGTCGAACGCTTCCTGCACCACGAACTGCCTGGCTCCCATCGCCAAGGTGCTCCACGACAAGTTCGGCATCACCGACGGTCTGATGACCACCGTTCACTCGACCACCGCAACGCAGAAGACCGTCGACGGTCCCTCGATGAAAGACTGGCGCGGCGGCCGTGCCGCTTCGGGCAACATCATCCCCTCGTCGACCGGTGCCGCCAAGGCCGTAGGCAAGGTGATCCCCGAGCTCAACGGTAAGCTGACGGGTATGTCGATGCGCGTTCCGACCCTCGACGTATCGGTTGTCGACCTGACGGTCAACCTCGCCAAGCCCGCCAAGTACGACGAAATCTGCGCTGCCATGAAGGCTGCTTCGGAAGGCGAACTGAAGGGCATCCTGGGTTACACCGAGGAGGCTGTCGTTTCGTCCGACTTCTTGGGCGACGCCCGCACCTCGATCTTCGACAAGGCCGCAGGTATCGCGCTGACCGACACCTTCGTGAAGGTCGTTTCGTGGTACGACAACGAGTGGGGCTACTCGAACAAGGTGCTCATGCTCATCGAGAAGATGGCCGCTTACAACAACAAGTAGTCGACCGTCGATCTATATGCAAGGTCCGGCACTCGCACGAGTGCCGGACCTTTTGTTTCTTTGGCGGAGGTGTCCGGAATTCGGAATGCCCGCAGGAATACGGTCGGTTTTATTTTTTGATGTTGACCCGCGAGAATGTCCCGTCGATTCTGCATTCGGCTTGTTGGGGGATGCTTGTTTTCGGGTCGGAACTTGTGGGGCACGCCCTGCGCCGGCTGGATAGCTGAGGGGCTCTGCCGGGGGAGGCTGCGGCCTGCGCGGTTCTCGGGGCCGCCCAAAAACGACGGAAGGGGTATTGTGGCGCCGACCGAACAAAGTAGAGTTCAGTCGATCTTATGCGCGACTCAAGCAAAGGATCGGGGGGGATTTTGTGTTTTCTTGCTCGAATGGAGATTTTGCAAAAAACGCAGCGGCAGGCGACGCAACTCATTGTTTGTCTTCACACGGTGAAGCCAAAAAAAACCTGCCGCTGCACTCTTTTCGATTGCATCCGGCAGGATATGAACGGGGAAGACGCCGTTGACTCTACATTCTCAAGGCTCTGGTAAACCTTTGACCAATAAAACCAACATCAGCGCCTTCCTTGGCGCGACGTTGTACCTTGATCAATAATTTTACCAGAATTTTGAGAATAGATACAATACGCTTATGAGCGATAATATGTTAAGAACCTGTTACGAATTGCTGTTGCGAAGATAGCGAAACTTTTTAGAATACACAAAAAACGAATCGTATAATTGTTGGGGCTCGGCTTCGGGATTATGACGCTGGTTCTTCGTGTCGTGGAGGTTGCCCGGAGGCCGGTGCCCTCCCGATCACTCTGTCGGCGAACTCCGCAAACCCGTGAGCCGATCGGGAGCCTTTGTGCGCCGATTACAGGCAGGCAGAGAATCGGTTTATGCCGTATGCAGACCGTTGAGGCGCTGCGTTCAGCACTGGATTGTCCGAATCCCAGCCCGGTTCAGCGCGTGCCTTCCTGCTCGACTTTCAACTCGATCGAGGCTCCCGACCATTGGTTGATCCGATGGCGCGATTTCGTGACCTTGCGCCCGGCATAAGCGATGGTCACGTCGATTTCGAACGGTTCCGTCTCGTCGATGTCGTTGCCGGCAGGCAAGGTGTGCGGGACAACATAGATGTAGAGCAGGAGGTGGTCGCAGGGCTCCGTTTCCAGCACGACCGTCCGCCCGGAATCCGTGTCCGCGGGCCGATCCGGCAGGTTGGCACCCACGTCGGCAATGTGCGACGCGACCGATTCGAATCCCGTCCGGCGCTCCTCCGCGTCGAAACAGCCGCACATCAGTGCAACATTGTAGCGCCACCATCCCTCGTAGCGGCTGCTTACTTCCACCGTGAATCCTTTGTTCATAGTTCTATGCAGGTTTCCCGCCTCGGCAGCCTATAGTAGGCCCGGTTCAAGAAGCGGTTATTGCCATACGGCAAAGATAGGCAAACCGGGCGAAAAATCGAAAAATAGTCCGTTCTGCTTCTTGTTTCGGTATGGCCCTGGCAAATTCGGTTCCGAGTTGTCCGCAAGGTTTCGCTTGCCGGTTCCCGCTCCGCTGTCGTGAAACATCCTGCCCGATTTCTTTGCAATTCTTTTATTTTTTCATAACTTTGCGCACTATTTATGCTCAGATGGATATAACGAAAGGATATTCCATTGCCTATAAAGGGCTGAAAAACGGCACCCACGACTTCGCTTTCAAGGTCGGCGGCGCCTTGTTCGAGGCTTATGGCAGTGCGGAGATCATGGGCGGCGACTGCGACGTGGAGGTGAAGCTCGACAAGTCCGAAACGCAGCTCGTGGCCGACGTTACGATCCGGGGCGACGTGGTCGTGGCCTGCGACCGCTGCCTGGAGGAGTGCCGCGTGCCCGTCGACTTCGAGGGGCGTCTGCTGGTGAAGTTCTCCGACGAGGTCCGCGAGTACGACGGCGAAATCCTGTGGCTCCTGCCCGGCGAGGACGAGGTCGACCTGGCGCAGTATATCTACGAGAGCATCGTGTTGTCGCTTCCCTACCAGCGGGTGCATCCCGAGGGCGGGTGCGACCCCGAAATGCTCCGGCGTTTCCGCATCGTCTCGGACAAGGAGTTCGCCGAGATCGAGGATCGTGCCGGCGCAGAGCCCGACAACACGGCCTGGGGCAAGCTCGCCGAGCTGAAGGAACGCATGGAGGCCGGCCCGCAGGACGACGAAAAGTAAATATGTTGAACTAAATATCATTTTGCAACATGGCACATCCTAAACACAAAGTCTCGTCGACGCGACGCGACAAGAGAAGAACCAACTACAAGGCGGTGGTTCCCACGGTGGTCACCTGCTCGAACTGCGGTGCCGCCACGCTCTACCACCGGGTATGCCCCGAGTGCGGTTTCTACCGCGGCAAGCTGGCCATCGAGAAGAAGGCTGCCGAATAGGCCGGCCGAGGGAGAGCGCACTCCGCAGGCGCCCTCTTTTTGTTTTCGTATTCCGCCCGCCGCGGAACGGACGGTTGTTTCCCGCCGGGCCGTTCGGCGTTTCGCCAAGCGGAGTTTGTTGAACCTAACTCATTCAAGTTATGCTAAAGATAGGTGTTGATGCCATGGGCGGCGACTTCGCTCCCGAGGCTGCGGTCAAGGGTGCCGTCATGGCGCTCGATGCCGTCGGCGCCGAGAGCCGTATCGTCCTTTTCGGCGACGAGGCACGCATCCGTGCCGTGCTCGAGGCCGAGGGTTGCCCGGCCGACAAGTTCGATATCGTCGCCACCACCGAAGTCATCGAGATGGGCGATCATCCTGCCAAGGCGTTCCAGGCCAAGGCCGATTCGTCGATCACCGTCGGATTCGGCTACCTGGCCAAGGGTGCCGTCCACGGTTTCGCCAGCGCCGGATCGACCGGCGCCATGATGGTGGGTTCGATGTACGCCGTCAAGCCCATCGAGGGGGTCATCCGTCCCACCATTTCGTCGCTCGTTCCCACGGCGTCGGGCCGTCCCGCCTTGTTGCTGGACGTGGGTCTGAACGTCGACTGCAAGCCCGAGGTGCTGGCTCAGTACGGTCTGATCGGTTCGATCTTCGCCGAGAGCGTTCTGGGTATTCAGTCGCCGCGCGTCGCCGTGCTCAACATCGGCGAGGAAGAGACCAAGGGCAATGCCCAGGTCAAGGCCGCGCACGACCTTCTGCGCGAGGAGAAACGCATCAATTTCGTCGGCAACGTCGAGGGTTCGCACATCTTCTCCGGCAAGGTCGCCGACGTGATCGTCTGCGACGGTTTCGTGGGTAACACGGTGCTGAAGATGGCCGAGGGTCTCTACCGCATCAACAAGGCGCTCGGCGGCGGCAACGCTTTCTGGGATGCCATGAACTACGAGAACGTCGGCGGTACGCCCGTGCTGGGTGTCAACGCACCCGTGGTCATCGGCCACGGCTGTTCGTCGCCCCTGGCCATCAAGAACATGATCCTCACCACCGAGCGGTGCATCCAGGCCGGATTTACGGCCCGGCTGCAGCAGGCATTCACCGAATAATCCAAATTTCCAACCACACAATGGCTAAAATTACAGCTGCGATAACGGGTGTCGGCCAGTATCTGCCCGACTACCTGCTTACCAACGACGAACTGAGCCGGATGGTCGATACCAACGACGAGTGGATCGTCTCCCATACCGGCATCCGTACGCGCCATATCCTCAAGGGCGAGGGCATCGGCACCTCCTACATGGGCGCCCGGGCCGTGATGAACCTGCTGGACAAGACCGGTATTGACCCCATGGAGGTCGACGTCGTCATCTGCGCCACCATCACGCCCGACATGTTCTTCCCCTCGACGGGCAACCTCATCGCCGACCAGGCCGGATGCAAGAACGCGTTCGCCTACGACGTTTCGGCCGCCTGCTCGGGCTTCCTCTTCGCGCTTACGACCGGCGCCAAGTTCATCGAGGCCGGCACTTCCAAGAAGGTCATCGTCGTCGGCGCCGACAAGATGTCGTCGATCATCGACTACGCCGACCGTTCCACCTGCCCGCTCTTCGGCGACGGTGCCGCTGCCGTGTTGCTGGAGCCCAACACCGAGGGGCTGGGCGTCATCGATTCGATGCTCCGTTCCGACGGTTCCGGCGAGCTGCAGCTCTACATGAAGGCCGGCGGTTCGCGTTACCCCGCTTCGGCCGAGACCTTGGCCAACAACTGGCACACCATCATGTGGGACGGCCAGGCCGTGTTCAAGGCCGCCGTTTCGAAGATGGCCGACGTTTCGGTGGAGATGATGGAGCGCCACAACCTCACGGGCGACGATGTCCGTTATCTCGTGCCGCACCAGGCCAACCTGCGTATCATCGACGCCACCGCGCGCCGCATGGGCATCACGCAGGACAAGTGCATGATCAACATCGACCGCAACGGCAACACTACGGCTGCGACCATCCCGACGTGTCTTTACGACTACGAAAAGGAGCTTCGCCCCGGCGACAACCTCATTCTGTCGGCATTCGGCGGCGGTTATACTTGGGGAGCCATATACGTCAAGTGGGCTTACGACGGTTCGAAGGTCTGCCAGATCGACGCCTCCAACAAGTAGGCGCCTGTCATTGCTACTGTTTTGCGCGGGTTCCTTTCGGGAGCCCGCATTTTTTGCGGATTCCGTTGATGCTGTTCATTCGGACGGTAGGTCGAGAGTGTCTCGGTGTTCCCCCTTGCGGCTGTGTCGGCGACTTTTCCGCATCAATTATTTTGTTTTATCTTTGTTTCTGGCAACTTCATGCCCGGAGTGACAAGGGCCACGGCTCTTGTCAGCGTGGTAAGTAGATTCAGCAGTCCGCTGGCGGCGTAATGATGCAGGAGAGTTATATAAGGTAAAGTTGTTTGCGTGCGGTTGTTTGCCCGCCGGTTTTCAGCGGTTTTGCAATTCGCAGAATTGCGCGAGCCGCCCGAGTCCGGTTTTGAGAGAGGCACAGGAGATATTCTCGAGCCGAAGCCAGCGGGACGAGTGTTGCGAGCCTCCGCGTGGCGGGGCTTCGGCTCGCACGGCTAAAGCCGGTGTTTATCACTACAAGCCGTAGCCGCCCCAAACACTTTTCCCCTCTGCCTCTCACGTTGCCGCCAGTTACTTATTTCAGTCTGCCGTGGAGTTTGCGAACAATTTGCTGTCGTCGCCGTCGTTCGGCTCCTTGAGTCGTGCGGGCCGCAGCCTCCCGCAGCGGAGGCCCGCAAGCGTGCCCCGCAGGCTGCGCCCGACATATCCTTAAACCCTTGTTCCGCATCCTCCGCTGCATTCCTATTAGCGATTGCTATTCGCGCCTGCTGCGGGCCACCGCGATCATGCGACGGGAGACTTGTTGTGCGACGACGGCGGATGGTGGTGGACCTCCTCTTCGCAGCCTTCGGGCGATGGCAATTCGGGGTCTTTCCACTTCCGCACGCGGCTCGTCTATTCGTTGCACCGCGACAACCGTTCGATGGGTCTCTCCGTGCGCTGCGTCCAAGTATCTACACGGAAGTTGCTGGCGATGGCCGGGTTGTCGGACCGGATTTTGCATGGAAGCGTACGATAACCTTAATTTGATAGTTTATGAAAAAGTTTTTGTCCCTTTTCGCTGCCGGTCTGTTGTTGACGGGCACCCTTTTCGCCGAGGCATTCGCCGATCGTCCTACTACCGTCGACAAGCTCCCCGAGGCGGCGCAGAAGTTCATCAAAACGCATTTCGCTTCGTCGGAACTGCTTTATGCCAAGGTCGACGACGATCTTTTCGGCAACGATTACAAGGTCGTTTTCGCCGACGGGGTTTCGATCGAGTTCGCCGGTGACGGCGAGTGGAAAGAGGTGGAGACCAAGCGCGGCGAGGTGCCCGCAGCCATCGTTCCGAAGATGATCCGCGATCAGGTCGCTTCGCAGTTTCCTGCCGCCCGGATCGAAAGCATTGATCGCGACCGGCGCGGTTACGACGTGGGGTTGAGCAACGGGCTCGAACTCAAGTTCGACCGGCAGTACAACCTGGTGGAGATCGACGATTGAGCCCTTTCCTGGTTTTTTGTTGCTTCGGGATGGGGATTTGCTTTGGTTGCTGTCCGTCCTGCAACCGTTCCCGCCGGCAGCGCTCGCCTTCTATCGAAAGGCGGGCGTTGTCTATAGGCATAAGTTATGCAGGCATCAATTAATATGATGGATTTCCGATACATTGTGACAATAAGAATCGTATCTTTGTCTCTGGAAAACAAGCAAACACAATAAATCCCACAACTATGTTAAGCAAGAAACTCCATGAAGCGCTCAACGCGCAGATCAATGCCGAACTTTGGTCGGCCTACCTCTACCTTTCGATGTCGCTCGACGCCGAGAGCAAGGGACTCAAGGGTGTGGCCAACTGGTTCTATATTCAGTTCCGCGAGGAGCAGGACCATGCCCGCATCTTTATGAATTACGTGCTTTCGCGCGACGCCGAGGTCAAGCTGGCTCCCATCGCCGAGGTGCGCACCGAGTGGTCGTCGCCGCTGGAGATGTTCCGCGATACGCTTGCCCACGAGAAGAAGGTGACCGCCATGATCGAGAATCTGGCGGCCATCGCAGCCGAGGACCGCGACTTCGCGTCGTCGAACAAACTGGTGTGGTTCATCGACGAGCAGATCGAGGAGGAGGAGAACGCCCGCGGCATGATCCAGTCTTTCGAGGCAGTCGAGGAGAACAAGTTCGGCCTTTACATGCTCGACAAGGAGCTGGCGGCCCGTACCTACTCGGTGCCGTCTCCGCTGGCTGCGAGCGAGGAGTAGATCGGGAAAACAGCAACCGGCAGTCGGGAAGCGCACATGCGCTTCCCGACTTTTTTCGGGTCCGGCGAGGTGTGCCGATGCTATAAGGATTCCCGCCCGGTAATCTTGTAGTTGATGCCTGCCTGCCGGGCCTGCGCATGCTGATAGGCGCGGGGAATGCGGTAGAGATGCCCTTCTTTCAGCAGGCGTGCTCCGGTCTGATGGTAGCGGAAGGGCATGTCGGCTTCGACGCATTGCCGGCGGATCGAGAGCACCCATTCGTAGTCGCACGTGCGGGCCTCGGGCCCCGATTCGCCGCCTACGGAGACTTCCTCTATGGCCGGCGTTAGATAGGGTGCCAGCTCCAGCGGCCCCAGCAGCGGTGCGCATACGATTACTCGGTGGCGGATCGGCGCTTCAAGGAAGCAGGGCAGACGCCGGTCGGCCATCTCCTGGTTTTCCACCGTGCAGCCGATCGTCACGTTGTCGTAGCCTGCGCCCCAGTCCGGCGGCAGTACGTCGCGGAGGCGCTCGATGCGTTTGGTGAAGAACATGAACGAGAGATCGTGGCGCAGGCGCATCATCTCCCACGCCGCAGGGCGCCAGCCATCCGCTTCGTCCAGCAGGAAGTCCGATGTGAAACAGGTGTAGACCATTTCGCCTGCCGGAATCCGGAAGCGGCCGTCGCGCCGCCGCCGTACCGGCAGATCGAACGCCGCCGTCTTGCGCGCTTCGCTGCTGTCTACGTCATGCCGGCCGTCCTGGCGGTAGACATAGCAGTGGCGGCAGCCTTCGCTGATCTTGCGGCACCCGTGCCACGGATTCCAGTTCAGGGACATGGCTTACAGTTCCATTCGGAGCCGCACCAGGTCGCGGCACTCCTGGCCTGCTTCGATGATGGGGGCAGGGTAGTATTTCGGGAAGTAGCCGCGGTCGATCTCCACCGGTTCGAAGCCGAACGAGCGGTAGAGCGCCAGCGGTCCCGTTTCGACGTCGGCCGTTGCGATTTCGACCCGGCGGTAGCCTTCTTCGCGCGCTTTGCGCAGCGCATGGAAGAGCAGTTCGGTGCCGATGCCGCGTCGCTGGTAAGCCGGATCGACCGCCAGATTGACGATCTCCACCGTGAAGGGGTGGGTGCGGATCACCATGCAGACGCCGACGGTGCGGTCTTCTGCTACGGCTATGTAGCATTGGCTGCGGTCGATGTAGTCGGCCACCGAGTCGGGCGATTCGTCGCCCAGGAGCAGCAGTTCCCAGGGCGGAGTGTCGGTTGTCAGAATGCGGGTTTCCATAGGGGTCAGAATAGCGAGACGATGCCTTCGTAGGAGAGCAGGATCACGGCATAGCGCAGGGCTTTGCCTGCCAGCATCGAGCCGGCTGTCAGCCACGGGTTGGCGCGCAGCAGTCCCAGCATCACGGCGATCGCTTCGCCGATGACGGGCAGGAAGCCGAAGAAACCCATCATGGCGCCGCGTCCGGCCACGAATTTGCGGGCCCGGGCCAGTTTGCGCGGGCCGATGCCGATCTTGGCGATCCACTCCATGCGGCCCAGCTTGCCCAGCCAGTAGCAGGTCATGCCGCCCAGGGTGTTGCCTGCCGAGGCTGCCGCCAGACACCACAGCGGGTGGGCGCCCATGCCCAGCAGAACCACCAGCACCGCTTCCGAACTGAAAGGCAGGATGCTTCCCGCCACGGCCGCCGAAAGGAAAAGTCCCCAGTAGCCCCAGTCGACCAATATCTGCGTGAGAGTCTCCATTTGCTTCTTTCCAGGACAAAGATAGTGCAAAGGAACGAAAAATATCGTTACCCTTAGGGCCTTCTCCGGCAATGCGGGACAATCTTGCGGCAAAATGTTTCTCCGGGGCGCCGTCGGGAACCGGTGTCGGAACAAGCGGCACAGCCGATTTCGTCCGGGCGGCTCTCTGCTGTCTCGTCGTGCCGATCGCGGCACAGAGTCCGTGCAGAGCGGAACCTGCTTCCGGTGGGGGTAAAAGAAAAACGACTTGCGAGCGCAAGTCGTTATCATCTTGGTGGGAACATGCGGATTTGAAGTGCGAAGCACTCGCGGGGCGACCGCTGAAGATCAAACATCTTTTCGCCCCGCAACCCCTATATGAAAAATTCGTGTTGGCGCACGATAAACGACCGGCAAGCGAAGTGAGCCGGTTTTTGTGGCGAAACCGTTGCAAGCGAGCTTGCAAATAGGCTGAGACACAAAAAAAAGCGACGGACTATATCCGTCGCGGTCGTTATCATTTTAGTGGGAACATGCGGATTTGAACCGCAGACCTCCTGCTTGTCGAGCAGGCGCTCTAAACCAACTGAGCTATGCTCCCTTCATGGCGGATCTTCTAACGGGGCCGTTGTTGTCGGACGGAGGGATTAACTTCGTGCAGCTCCGCTTCGTTACGCTGCGCTCGTTGTTCCCTCGGCTCCCCGAGGAAGTGAAACATCCGCGACCATTCCGTACATGCGTCCGGTTTCTTTTTGTTGTGTCGGCATATCTCTGCGAACAAGTTCGCGTCCATGCCGATACAACAAAAGCCACTCTTTCGCGTGGCTTTGTCCGGATGTTTCGTTTCGCTTGTGGGAGCTGAGGGATTCGAACCCCCGACCCTCTGCTTGTAAGGCAGACGCTCTGAACCAGCTGAGCTAAGCTCCCCTAAAAATGGCTCGGGACTGCAAAGGTAATTCAATTTTCACGAACTCCAAATTTTCTCGCGAAAAATTTCGTTCGCCGTTCTCCCGCTATGCGTCTTCGTCCGGTAACCGGTCTTCGGCGTTTCGCGGCGGAACTCCTTCCCCTTGTCGTTTGAAAGAACCTTGTGCAACCCTCGCACATCTGCGCCTGAACAAGGACTTGAACCTAGGACCCCATGATTAACAGTCATGTGCTCTAACCAACTGAGCTATTCAGGCATCGAGACGGTTCTGGAACCGTTTCGGAGTGCAAATATATAGCAAATTTTGATTCCCGCAAAATTATTGTGCGAATTTTTCGCAAAAAATGTACCTTTGCATGTCCGCTTATGTCGCGATGATGATCTCGAAAAAACATATCTTTTTTATTTTCACGGCTTTGTGCCTGCCCCTCTGCGTGTCGGCGCAGCTCTCCTTCACGCCGGATGCGTGGGACTTCGGGCGCATCGAGGAGAGCGGAGGGCGTGTGAGCCATACCTTTACGGGCGTCAATCGCGGCGAGCGGCCCGTGGTGATCCTCGACGTGGTCACTTCGTGCGGGTGCACCGTCCCCGAGTTTTCGCGCAAGCCCGTATTGCCCGGCGACTCCACGCGCGTCATCGTGACGTTCGACCCCATGAACCGGCCCGGCATCTTCTCCAAGGAGCTGGGCGTCTATTCCTCCGAGCGGCGGCGGATCGCCTCGCTCTCCATATCGGGCAGCGTCATTCCGCGTGAGAAATCCGTTGAGGAGCTTTACCCGTTCGAAGCGGGCGGCGGGGTGCGGCTCGATGCGACGCTGTGCGCCTTTACCTATGTATATCAAGGTGCCCAGAAGCAGATGAGCATCGGTTGTCTCAATTCCTCCGACCGCACCGTGCAGCTCGAGTTGCTGCCCGGGGAGTCGAGCGGTGCGCTCCGGGCCGTCTGCCCCCGCAGCTTGGCGCCCGGCGAGCGCGGCGAGATCAATTTCATCTATACCCTTCCTGCTGCAAAACCCCGTTACGGTACGTTGCGCGATGTGTTCGCTCTCCGCATCGACGGGCGGGAGAGCGATCTGGCGCTGGTCGTCCACGGCATCGGCGTCGACAACCCTGCGGGCATCAAGAAAACGGCCGCACCGAAAGCCGATCTGAGCGAGCTCACCGTCAAGTTCGGTTCCGTCAAGCACGGGGCTCCCTGCCAGCGCAGGAGCGTCACGCTCTCCAATACGGGTGCCGGTGAATTGATCGTCCGTGCCGTCGAAAGCCGCGGCCGTGTCGGCATCTCGCTCGCGGCAGGGCAGCGCATCGCGCCTGGCGGCAGCTGCCGCGTCGAGTTGACGCTCGATCCTTCCCGCCAGGAGTACGGTTTGCTGACCGACCACATCCTGCTTGTCACCAACGATCCCGTGCGGCCCATGCGGCGCCTGCGCGTGACCGCCATCATTGAAGACTAATCCCGAACGATATGTTTCCCATTCTCGAAAAACGGTGCCTGGCTCCGGGTATCTGGCTTATGAAAGTCGAGGCGCCCCGCGTCGCCCGGGCGGCCTTGCCCGGACAGTTCGTCATCGTGCGCGCCGACGAGTGCGGCGAGCGCGTGCCCCTCACGATCGCCGACTTCGACGCTGAGGCCGGCAGCGTGACCATCGTCACGCAGACCATCGGCGTTTCGACGCACAAGATCTGCGCCCTGGAGGTCGGCGATGCCCTCGCCGATTTCGCCGGACCGCTCGGCCATCCGTCGGAGTTCGTGCGGATGTCGCCCGAGGAGCTGCGCGGCCGCCGCTATCTCTTCATCGGAGGAGGCGTCGGCACGGCTCCCGTCTATCCGCAGGTCAAATGGCTGCACGAGCACGGTGTCGGGGCTGATGTCATCATCGGTGCCAAGAACAAGGAGATGTTGATCTACACCGACGAGATGCGGGCCGTGGCCGAGCATCTCTACCTTGCCACCGACGACGGTTCCGAGGGTTTCAAGGGGCTGGTCACCCAGCTGTTCGAGCAGTTGATCGCCCAGGGCAGCCGCTACGACGAGTGCGTGGCCATCGGTCCCATGATCATGATGAAGTTCGTGGCGCTGACGACCGCGAAATACGCACTCAAGACCACCGTGTCGCTCAACGCTCTGATGGTCGACGGTACGGGCATGTGCGGCGCCTGCCGTGTGAGCGTGGGCGGACGCACGCGCTTCACCTGCGTCGACGGACCCGAGTTCGACGCTCACCAGGTCGACTTCGACGAGGCGATGCGCCGTCAGGGCATGTATCGCACGCAGGAGCAGCGCGCCGCGGCCATCGCTGCCGAGCGTGCGGCGGGTCACCAATGTAGAATCGGATTGGACAAGTAAGCTATGGCAAACAAAATTCCGCGCGTTCCCGTGCGCGAGCAGGATCCCGCACGCCGGGCCACCAATTTCGAGGAGGTGTGCTTCGGCTACAACCTCGACGAGGCGACCCTCGAGGCGTCGCGTTGTCTCAACTGCAAGAATCCGCGTTGCGTGGCGGCTTGTCCCGTCGGTGTCCGGATTCCCGAGTTCATCGCCGCCCTGCACCAGGGCGATCTGGCCGGTGCTGCCGCCGTCATCGCGCGCGACAGCTCGCTGCCTTCGGTGTGCGGACGCGTCTGCCCGCAGGAGACCCAGTGCGAGGGTGCTTGCATCCTCGGTATCAAGGGCGAGCCGGTGGCTATCGGCAAGCTGGAGCGCTTCGTCGGCGACTGGAAACTGGCGCAGTCCCCAGCCGCCGCCGAGCCTGCGGCGCGCAACGGCCGCCGGGTCGCCGTCATCGGTAGCGGTCCCGCAGGGCTGGCCTGTGCCAGCGACCTGGCCAAGATGGGCTACGGCGTGAAGATTTTCGAGGCGCTGCACAAGGTCGGCGGGGTGCTTGTCTACGGCATTCCCGAGTTCCGCCTGCCCAAGGAGACGATCGTGGCGCGCGAGATCGACGAGGTGCGCCGCCTGGGTGTCGAGATCGAGACCGATGTCATCGTGGGACGTACCGTGACCGTTGATTCGTTGCTCGATGAGGAGGGCTACGACGCCGTCTTCATCGGTTCGGGCGCCGGTCTGCCCCGTTTCATGGGCATTCCCGGCGAGAATCTCAACGGTGTGGTCTCGGCCAACGAGTTCCTCACGCGCGCCAATCTGATGCGGGCCTACGACGAGGAGTCCGACACGCCCATCTACGTGGGCCGGAGCGTGGTGGTGGTCGGCGGCGGCAACGTGGCCATGGATGCCGTGCGCACGGCCCGCCGACTGGGTGCCGAGGCGACGATCGTCTACCGTCGCGGCGAAGCCGAACTTCCCGCGCGCGCCGAGGAGGTGCACCACGCCAAGGAGGAGGGCATCCGCTTCCGGATGCTGACCAATCCTGTGGAGGTGCTGGGCACCGACGACGGTTGGGTGCGCGGCGTGCGTTGCGTGGAGATGGAGTTGGGCGAGCCCGATGCCAGCGGCCGCCGTTCGCCGGTGGTCAAGGTTGGTTCGGAGTTCGACATCGAGTGCGACGTGGTCATCATGGCTTTGGGTACTTCGCCCAATCCGCTGCTGGCCGCTACGACGGCCGGACTGGAGACCGACCGCCGCGGGTGCATCACGGCCGATGCCGCGGGCGTCACGTCGCGCGAGGGCGTCTTCGCCGGCGGCGATGCCGTGACGGGTGCCGCCACCGTTATCCTCGCCATGGGGGCCGGGCGTACCGCTGCCAAGGCAATCGACGAATATGTTCGGAGGAAATTCGCCGAGTAATTTTCTCTTTCTTCAAAAGGGCGGGCATTGCAAAACTGCAATGCCCGCCCTTGTTATGATCAGTGGCTGCCGGTGTTTTTGCCGCAATATGGTCGATTCCCGAGGAATGGCTGCATCCGGGACAACGGAAGATGGCCGGTTCTGCGTAGATGCGCAATTGCCTGCGCGCCCCTTGGTCTTATGAGTCGAGCGTTGCCAGCACTTCCTCCACTTTGTCTGCGATCATCTGCGGAGTGACCGCGCGCAGACAGCGGTAGTCGCCGTAGCGGCACGGTTTGGCCCCGAAGACCGAGCAGGGGCGGCACGGCATGTCGGCCTGCAGAACGAGTTTCGGATCGCTGCCCCAGCCCAGGAATCCCAGTCCGGGGTGCGTGGCGCCCCATACCGACACGGCGGGCGTGGCCGTCAGCGCCGCCAGGTGCATGACCAGCGAATCCATCGAAACCACGCAGTCGAGGTGGGCGATCAGGTCGGTCTCTTCGGCCAGCCCCGCTCGGCCGCAGAGGGCTGTCACGTTGGGGTAGGTCTGTTCCATTTCGCGGGCGAAGTCGGCTTCGGACCCTCCCCCACCATGAACGAAGAGCCGCTCGCAGCGCTCTGCGAGCAACCTCACGGCTTCGCGGGCCAGGTCTTCCGGATAGGTCTTGCCCCGCTGGGCCGAGAAAGGCGCGAAGCCCACCCAGCGGCCTTTTTTGGGGCTGTCGCCCATCGGATTGGGGTGCTCGGTACGAAGGGCCGGCATCGGGTCGTCGAATTCGAATCCGAGGCGGCGGAAGACGTCGCAGTAGCGCAGCACCGTGTGGCGCAGAGGGGCCGCGCAGGACCCGCCCTGGCGGATGAAGCGCCGTTTGCGGGCGTGTTCCTTGTCGATGTGGGCCGTCGGGATGCCGTAGAGGCGCATCCGGTGGCGGAATATCGCTGAGCGCATCACGCTGTGGACGTCGGCCACGGCATCGACTCCCGTCCGGCGGGCTTCGCCGGCCAGCCGCAGCATGCCTGCCAGCGAATGGTGGCGTCCCTTGACGTCGACTTCCAGGAAATCGACGCCCAGTTCTTCGAACAGAGGCCGGAAGATCCGCTGCGTCGCCACCGTGATCCGCAGGTCGGGATATGCCGTGCGCAGGGCGCGCAGGGCATGCGGCAGCATGGCCACATCGCCCATGGCCGATGTGCGGAACACCAGCAGGTGCCGGGGCAGCGTCTTATTTTTTGCCATAGAGCACCGGATTGAGCGCCGGGTCGTTGTACATCTTCATCTGTTTGTAGGTCTTCATGTACTTGCGGCCCGCTTCGATGTCTTCGAGCAGCTCCTCGATCGCCTGCGACAGGTCGGCCTGCTGGGTTTCGAGCACCTCCAGCTTCGCCCGGCAGGCGGCGCGGTGGGCGTCGCCGACGTCGGTGCGGAGGGTCTCCTGCTTCATGTGGTAGATCTTCAGGGCCAGGATCGAGAGCCTGTCGATGGCCCAGGCCGGCGTCTCGGTGTTGAGGCGGGCGTCGGGAGCCACGGCCGTGTCCTTGTATTTCTCCAGCAGCCACGAGTCGATGTATTCCACCATGTCGGTGCGCTCCTGGTTCGAGCGGTCGATGCGCCGTTTGATCGCCAATGCCTCTGCGGGGTCGATCTCCGGATTGCGGATGATGTCCTCGAGGTGCCACTGGACCGTGTCGATCCAGTTCTTCAGGTAGAGCAGGTGGTCGAGCGACTCCGCCGGATAGGGATTTTCGACGGGACGGTCCACGTCGTCCGTGCGGTGGTAGTCGTCGATCGAACGGTTGAAAACAGCGTTGGCGTTTGGGGTGAACATATTTCGGTCGGTTTGGATATGGTTATTTCGTCGGATTGTTATACCTTTGTTGGGCCTAACTCAAAACAAAGATAATGATTTTTTCAAGAAAAGCAATACTTGCGGGCGCGATCGCCCTGGCGGGTATCTGTTCGGCCGCTGCGCAGACGCGCATCTCGCGCGAGGAGTACATCGAGCGCTACAAGTCCATCGCCGTGGCCCAGATGGAGCGTTACGGCATTCCGGCCAGCATCACCATGGCGCAGGGCATCCTCGAGTCGGACAGCGGCAACAGCCGTCTTTCGCTCGAGTCGAACAACCACTTCGGCATTAAGTGCAAGAAGAACTGGACCGGCCCCAGGGTCTATCACGACGACGACGAGAAGGACGAGTGTTTCCGCGCCTACGAATCGGTCGAGGCGTCGTATCATGACCATGCCGTATTTCTCGACACGCAGCCCCGCTACGACTCGCTTTTCGCCTATTCGTCGACCGACTACAAGAGCTGGGCGCGCGGTCTGAAGGCGGCCGGCTACGCCACGGCGCCCGACTATGCGCAGCGTCTGATCCGCATCATCGAGTACTACAACCTCCATCTGCTCGATTCGCCCACCGACGGCGAGCGGCTCTATGCCGCCAGCAAGGGCAAGACCCTGGAGGAGAGTTCGCGGAGTTCCTCGCAGAGCAGCCTGGCCATCGGCGGCTATCTGATCGACCCCGACAACTACCGGGTGACGATCAATTCGCACGAGGGTTACAACGTCTATACGACCAACGGCGTGCACTACGTGCTGGCCAAGGAGGACGACTCCTACGAGAACATCGGCAGCAAGTTCCGGCTTTCGGCGGGCAACCTGCGCAAGTTCAACGACGTGAAGGGCCGCCGCACCCGTCCGGCCCACGGCGAAGTGGTCTTCATCGAGCGCAAGAAGAAGGCCTGGGACGGCAATGCCCGCCACCACCTCTGCCGCCAGGGCGAAACCACGGCTTCCGTGGCCCAGTCCTACGGCATCCGCACCCGCTCGCTGGAGAAGCTCAACGGCTTGAAGTCGGGCGCTGTGCTCGCGGCCGGCCAGGAGCTGCGGATCAAATAATGCTTTTTCGGGTTGCAGTCCGTATCGGGAATGCGCGATCGTTATGCTTCCGCAATCCTTCCGGACCCGCCGCAAGTTTATGAATGTCTAATTCCGAATTCATGGAAACCCCTCCGCTCCGTGCGCGGATTCTCGAAACCGTGGTCCGCAAGTCGAGCCTCAAACAGCAGGTCTTCGACAACACTTTCGCCGCCTTCAACCTGTTGAAGGAGGTGCTTTTCGAAATGGCGTCGGAATTCGACGACGCTCTCGACGGCAAGCTCGACCGCCGCGTGCGGATCGAGTACCGCGACCGCGGCAAGTTCGAGACCCAGCTGCAAGTGGCCAGCGACATCCTCATCTTCCAGATGCACACCGATGTCTTCGACTTCGACGCGCAGCACCCCGTGCGGCAGACGCCCTACGTCGCCGCCGATGCCCAGAACGCCTATTGCGGCATGGTCAACATCTATAACTTCCTCTCCGATTCGTTCAAGTTCAACCGCAATGCCGACGAGGGCTACCTCATCGGGCGCTTGTTCATCAATCGCGAGCGGCGTTATTTCGTCGAGGGCAAGGGCTTGATTTCGGTCCGGGCCGCCGATTTCGGCACCGCCGAAATCGACCGTCGCGCGCTGGTCTCCATCCTGGAGGAATCCATCGCCCACGCGCTCGATTTCGACCTGCTCACGCCGCCCTACGAGACCTTCGCCCGCGTCACGGTCGACCAGTTCAACACCAAGATGGACAATTCGAAGTTCGTGACCGGCAAACGGCTGGGCTACGACTTCGACACAACCGACATGCAGCCTTGAAAAAGTTCTTTCTTCTCCTTTGGGCCGTGGCCTGCGCCGCTCCGGCCGCCGCACAGAACGAATATGCCGAAATCGCCCGCCTGCGCGCCATGAATGCGCGCGTCGCCGGCATCCGTTCGATGAACGACGGCGAACATTATACGGTCCTGGAGGACAACAACATCGTATGCTATGCCTACGCCGACGAGGGCCCTGGGCGGAAGCTGCTGCCCGCCGCTGCGGCAGGTCTGAAGATCACCGACTACGCCTTTTCGCCCGACGAGCGGCGCATCCTTGTCGCATCGGGTTGCAATCCCATCTACCGCCACTCCTACACCACCGACTACCGGCTGGTCGAGGGCAGCGCCTGCCGCCCCGTTCTTCCCGAGGCCCGGGCTCCGCGCGACGCCTCCTTTTCGCCCGACGGTTCGTCGATCCTCTATTCCGACCATAACGACCTCTACCTTTACGACATAGCATCGGGTCGTACGCGGCGTCTCACGTCCGACGGCGAGTGGAACGCCGTCATCAACGGCACCACCGACTGGGTCTACGAGGAGGAGTTCGGCTTCACGCGGGCCTACGCCTTTTCGCCCGACAGCCGCCGCATCGCCTACCTGCGTTTCGACGAGCGCAACGTGCCCATGATGCAGATGATGCGCTTCGACGGCCAGCTTCACAACGAGGCCTTTTCGTTCAAGTATCCCAAGGCCGGCGATCCCAATTCCGTCGTGCAGCTCTTCGTCGTCGACCTCGATTCGGGCCGGACCGAGCGCATCGACACCGGCGCCGAGACCGATCAGTACCTTCCCCGCATCGGCTTCACGCCCGACGGCCGCCTGTGGTACCACCGCATCAACCGCCGGCAGAACACCTTCGAAGTGATCCTCTGCGAGCCTCACGGCGCCCAGCGCACCATCTACGAGGAGCGCTCGCAGCAGTATGTCGAGCGCGTCGACGACAGCACCGTCACCTTCATCGACAAGGACCGGTTCCTGGTCCGCCAGGAGAGCCTCACCGGGTTCATGCACCTCTATCTCTACAGCATCCGCAGCGGTCCGCTGGCTCAGGTCACCAAAGGCGACTGGGAAGTCACCGAGGTCGTCGGCGTCACTCCCAAACGCGTGTGGTTCCTCTCCACCGAGACGTCGCCTCTGCGGCGCAACCTCTACAGCGTGGCGCTCAACGGCAAGGACAAGCGCCGCCTCACTACAGGCGAGGGCTACTACACCATCGTTCCCGGCAAGGGGATGAAATATTACATCGCCACCTTCTCGTCGGCCGCTGCGCCCAACCGCGTCGAGATATGTACCGGCGAGGGGCGCCCCGTGCGTACGTTGGCCGTCAGCACCGAACTCGAGCGCGAACTGGCGGCTTCGGGCCGTCCGGTCAAGGAGTTCTTCACGTTCGTCACCGAGCGCGGCGACACGCTCAATGCCTACATGGTGCGTCCGCGCGATTTCGACCCCTCGAAGCGCTACCCAGTGCTCCTCACCCAGTATTCCGGTCCCGGTTCGCAGACCGTCGCCGACCGCTGGTCGCTCGATTGGGAGGATGCGCTGGTCGACAAGGGCTACATCGTTGCTGCGACCGACGGCCGCGGCACCGGATTCCGCGGCGAGAAGTTCAAGAAGCAGACCTACGGCCGGCTGGGAGCCCTGGAGGTCGAGGACCAGTTGTCGTTCGCCCGCCACATGGCTTCGCAGCCGTGGGTCGACGCCGGGCGCATCGGCATCTACGGGTGGTCGTTCGGCGGGTTCATGGCCGCGAGCTGTGCTCTGAAGGGGCTCGGGCTCTTCAAGATGGCTATCGCCGTGGCCCCCGTCACGTCGTGGCGCTACTACGACACCATCTATACCGAGATCTACAACAACCTGCCGCAGTACAACGCTGCCGGCTACGATGACAATGCGCCGATCCGCTTCGCGCGGCTGCTCGACGACCGGCGCACCCGGCTGCTGCTGATCCACGGCATGGCCGACGACAACGTCCATTTCCAGCATACGGCCGAGTTCGCCCGGGCGCTCAACCGGGCCGGCAAACGCTACGACATGATGGTCTATCCCGATCAGAACCACTCCATGCTGCCCGACGACACGCGCAACGTGCGGCAGAAGATGATCGACTACACGCTCGAACACTTGTAGGATGGAGCACGTCTGCTGGTTTCGTTCACCGGTCGGAGCTCTCTCGGTCACGGTTCGCGACAACGCCGTGACCGCTGTCCGTTTCGGCAGTTTCGGCGTTCCGTTCGATTCTGCGGAGACATGGCCGCCCGTGCTTCGGCAGGCGGTGGCGGAGCTGCGCGAGTATTTCGACGGCTGCCGGCGCGAGTTCTCTTTGCCGCTCGCCCCGCAAGGCACCCCTTTCCAGCAGGAGGTGTGGGCCGCACTGCGCGAGATTCCTTACGGTCGGACTTGTACCTACGGGCAGATCGCCGCACGCATCGGTCGTCCCCGGGCATCGCGGGCCGTCGGCATGGCCAACAACCGCAATCCTATCGGCATCGTCGTCCCTTGTCACCGTGTCGTCGGTGCGTCCGGCGCTTTGGTCGGTTACGCCGCCGGTCTGCCGGTCAAGGAGGCGCTTCTGAGGCTTGAAGCCGAACATAAATAACAGCGGTGACGGACTTTCCGTTGCCGTTTCTTCTGTACGGGATCGAAGAATCCGGGTCCTGCGTCCTTAATGGCGTTTTGCTTGGTTTTCTCTCCCGGACGAGGCCCGTTCACAAGCTGTCGATGCCCGGAACGGTGCAGGTCATGATTTGCACCGGTGCGGCAAGGCGGATTCAGCAGTCCGCTGGCGGCGTAATGGCGCGGAGCGGAAAAGTTGTTGTTGGGTTTTGCGACTTGCAGAATTGCGCGAGCCGCAGCCTCCCGGCGCGGAGGCTCGCCGCTTCGGCTATCGCCGGCTCACCCCGCAGGCTGCGTTCGCTGTGTTCGCTGTGTTCGCTTTATTCAGAAAGAGCGCACGCTGTTTAAGTTCGCAAGCTTTGTTTCGGTCGGCGCAGGAGTTGTTCTCGTGCCGAAGCCAGCGGGGCGAGTATCTGCGAGCCTCCGCAGGGCGGGGCTTCGGCTCGCACGGCTAAAGCCGGTGTTTGCGATTTGGACCTTTGCCAGCCGATCGACAACGATTCCTATTTCCAACTTGCGTTGCCGCCAGTTGCTTATTCCAGTCTGCTGCGGAGCCGAGAACAATTCAAAATGCACAACTTTACGATTAAGCGAGAGTAAAGACTGTTTACGGGCTTTACCGAGCAGGAGTGATGATGGTGCAAGCCGAGAGTCATTCCGAACTTGTTCGAGCATGACCGAGGCGCAGCCCATCCAAGGCACAGCCAAAGTCAAGCCCACGTAGGGGGATTAATTCACAATTAAGAAGTAGTTTGTCATTCTGAGGAGCATAGCGACGAAGAATCTGTATCGTCATCATACAGATGTTTGACTGCACTTCGTTTGTCTTTCTCCTCCTTGCGAGGCATAGTCCGCACGCGGTCTCTGCGCTCGCTGCGTTTGTCGATTCGATTCGCTCAACATGACGGTTGCGGCAAGCATGCCTCACACTGCGGCCTCAGCCGGGCAAGAGCGGAATCAAACCCTCGAAGAGGGATTAATTGTGCATTTTGCATTCTGAATTGTTTCCCTCTTCGCCGCATTCCTTTCAGCGATTGCTATTTGCGCCTGCTACGGGCTACCGCGTCAAAACGACGGGAGCCTTGGCTTGTATCGGAGACGAGAGCCTGCTGTGGTCGTCATCTTCCAATCTGCCGACTTCGCACAACGCGGCAGGTTTCCACTTCCATGGTGTCGACGTACTCCCCTTGTCGGGGAATAATCGCAGCTACGCTTTTTCCGTGCGCTGCGTCCAGCATCCGCCCGACAGCTTGTTTAAGGTGAAAAGTGGAAGGTGAAAAGTGAAAGGGGAGCGGTGGGCGAAAGGTAACGGTGATAAGCGAGACGAAAAACAAAAGCGAAAGGCCGCGGACTCCGCAAAACACCTTTCGCTTTTCACTTCGCAGCTTTCAACTTCGGGCTTACGCCGAAACGCCGAATTCGCGGAGGGCGTCGTTGAGCGACGTTTTCTTGTCGGTCGATTCCTTACGCTGGCCGATAATCAAGGCGCACGAAACGCTGTATTCGCCGGCCGGGAACTGCTTGCGGTAGCTGCCCGGCACAACCACCGAGCGCGGCGGCACATAGCCTTTGTAGGTCACCGGTTCGGGGCCCGTCACGTCGATGATGTGCGTCGAGCCCGTGATGACGGTGTTCGAGCCCAGGACCGCTTCGCGGCATACGTGCGCCCCTTCCACCACGATCGAGCGCGATCCCACGAAGCAGTTGTCCTCGATGATGACCGGGGCCGCCTGCACGGGTTCCAGCACTCCGCCGATGCCCACGCCGCCCGAGAGGTGGACGTGTTCGCCGATCTGGGCGCACGAACCCACCGTGGCCCAGGTGTCGACCATCGTGCCGGCGCCTACGTAGGCGCCGATGTTGACGTACGAGGGCATCAGAATGGCTCCCGGAGCTATGTAGGCGCCGTAGCGCGCCACGGCGTGGGGCACGGCCCGTACGCCCAGCGCTTCGTAGCCGTGTTTGAGCTCCATTTTGTCGAACCACTCCAGTTCGCCCGCTTCCATCTTGCGCATGGGCTGGATCGGGAAGTAGAGGATCACGGCTTTCTTGACCCATTCGTTCACTCGCCACTCGCTCTTTTCCGCATCGACGGGTTCGGCGCAGCGCAGCGCTCCCTTGTCCACCAGTTCCACCGTGCGGCGCACCGCTTCCTGCGCTTCGGCACCGGCGAGCAGCGCGCGGTCGTCCCACGTGCGTTCGATGATCGTTTTCAGTTCTTCGTACATATTGTCGTTTTTTATGATTCCGTCTTGTTCGTTGTTCGAGTGCCGGCGGCTCGCATCGGGGCAGCCTCTTTCGCAGCCGGCGATGGTCCGGTCCGGCCGGGTCCGGAGTGCCGCCGTGCGTTTCGCACGGGGAGTCGCCGGTTTGCTGACCAAAGTTACGCAATTTTTCCTAACTTTGCCCCAACTAACGCAAATACCCTTTCCCGACATGATCAAACCGGTACGTGCGGCCGTGCTCCTGGTGGGCGTCGTCGCGATGATTGCAACAAGTTGCACGCAGATGAAACAGATCAAGCATCAGCCCTATCCCGACACCGCGCGCGGCGAGGTGGTCGACGACTACTTCGGCACGAAGGTGGCCGACCCCTACCGTTGGCTCGAGGACGACAACTCGGAGGCTACGGCCGCCTGGGTCGCCGCCGAGAACGCCGTGACGAACGACTACCTCTCGCAGATTCCGTTCCGCGGGGCCATCCGCCAGCGCCTCACCGAGCTGTGGAACTACCCCAAGCAGGGCATTCCCTCCCGGCACGGCGATGCCTGGTACTGGTTTTACAACAACGGGCTTCAGAACCAGTCGGTGCTCTACTGCGCCGATACGCCCGACGGCAAGGGCCGCGTCTTCCTCGATCCCAATGCCTTGTCGGTCGACGGGACGGTGGCGCTGTCCGACGTGTCGTTCTCCGAGAACGGCAATTATTGCGCCTATGCCGTGGCCGAGTCGGGTTCCGACTGGGTGGAGATCCGCGTGCTCGACGTGGCGTCGGGCAAGCTGACCGACGATCATATCGAGTGGGTGAAGTTCTCGGGCGCCACGTGGGCTCCCGACTCCAAGGGCTTCTACTACAGCGCCTACGACGCTCCCAAAGCGGGGGTCTACTCGTCGCAGAATCAGTTCCAGAAGGTCTACTACCATGCGCTCGGTACGCCGCAGTCGGAAGACGTGCTGGTTTACGACGACCCGGCCCATCCGCTGCGTTACTTCTCGGCCTGGCCGAGCGACGACGGCGAATGGCTCTTCGTTGTCGGGTCGGAGGGTACGTCGGGTTCCGAAATCCTCTGCCGCCGCGTCAACGACAGCCGCTTCCGCACGCTGCTCAAAGGTTTCGACCACGACTACGGCATCGTCGACTGCAAGAACGACGAACTCTACTATACGACCAACGAGGGCGCTTCGAACTATGCCCTCCGCAAGATTTCGCTGACGGCCCCCGGTAAGCCCGTGACGGTCATTCCGGAGAAGGAGTGCCTGCTGGAGGGCGTTTCGACCGCCGGCGGTTCGTTGTTCGCCATCTATCTGCAGGACGCGCAGCACAAGGTGGCGCAGTACGGCTACGACGGCTCGCTTGTCCGCGAGGTCGAGTTGCCGGCCATCGGTACGGTCGGCGGCTTCGGCGGCAAGAAGGAGCAGACTGCCCTTTACTATTCGTTGTCGAACTACCTCTCGCCTGCGACCATCTACCGCTACGACATCGCTACGGGCGAGTCGGTTCTTTTCAAGGCTCCCGAAGTCGACTTCGATCCCGAACTCTTCGTCACCGACCAGGTCTTCTATGCTTCGAAAGACGGTACGCGCGTGCCGATGTTCGTCACCCACCGCAAGGACATGGAGCTCGACGGCACGAATCCCTGCCTGCTCTACGCCTACGGCGGTTTCCAGATCAACCTCACGCCCGGATTCAACCCCTCGGCGCTGATGTTCGTCGAGCAGGGCGGCATCTACTGCGTGGCCAACCTGCGCGGCGGTTCGGAGTACGGCGAGGAGTGGCACAAGGCCGGCATGCTGGCCAACAAGCAGAACGTCTTCGATGACTTCATCGCGGCGGCCGAATATCTTGTCGCCCAGAAATATACGTCGTCCGACCGGCTCGCCATCCACGGCGGTTCCAACGGCGGTCTGCTGGTCGGCGCCTGCGAGGTGCAGCGCCCCGATCTCTATGCCGTCTGCCTGCCGTCGGTGGGCGTGATGGACATGCTGCGCTACCATAAGTTCACCATCGGCTGGGGCTGGGCCGTCGAGTACGGTTCGTCGGACAACGAGGAGCAGTTCGGCTATATCTACAAGTATTCGCCGCTGCATAATATCAAGCAGGGCGTCTCCTATCCCGCCACGCTGGTCATGACGGCCGACCACGACGACCGCGTCGTGCCGGCCCACTCGTTCAAGTTCGCTGCCGAGCTGCAGCACTGCCAGGCCGGCGCCGCGCCCGTGCTGATCCGCATCGAGTCCAACGCCGGTCACGGCGCAGGCAAACCCACCTCGAAACGCATCGACGAGGCTGCGGACATGTACGCTTTCCTGTTCCAGAACATCGGCGTGCCCTACCGACCCGTCAAAAAGTAAATTGCCGATGAAGGTCTACAAATTCGGAGGAGCTTCGGTGCGCAATGCCGACGGTGTGCGCAACCTGCTGAAGATCATAGGCGACGAACGCGATCTGTTCATCGTCGTCTCGGCTATGGGCAAGACGACCAACGCCTTGGAGCGCGTTTTTGCCGGTTTGCAGCGCGGCGATCGCACCGGGGCGCTGGAGGAGGTCGCCGCCCTGCGCGCCTACCATGCCGCGATCGTCGACGATCTGTGGCACGGCCCCACGCAGCTCGAGCGTGTCGAAGCGTTCTTTGCCGAGCTCGAGCAGACGGCCGCCGAGGGTGTCTACCGCGAGGAGGATGCCGAGCTGTGGTACGACCGCATCGTGGCTTTCGGCGAGCTGATCTCCACGAGCATCATCTCCGAATACCTGGCCTATGCGGGGGTCCCCAACCGTTGGGTCGACATGCGCCGGGCGCTGGTCACCGAGCAGCGGCACAAGGACGCCGAGGTCGACTTGGCCGCTTCTGCTCCGCGCCTGCGGGCCGAGGTGGAGGGGCGCCCGGAGCGCGTTTTCGTGGGGCAGGGCTTCATCGGCGGGGCTCCCGACGGCACGACCACGACCCTCGGACGCGAGGGCTCCGACTATTCGGCGGCCGTGGCGGCCAACATCCTCGGGGCCGAGTCGATGGCTGTGTGGAAGGATGTCGACGGCGTGCTCAACGCCGATCCCAAGATTTTCCCCGATGCCGTGCAGATCGCCGAGCTCAACTATCTGGACACCATCGAGCTGGCTTACAGTGGGGCGCAGATCATTCATCCGCGCACCATCAAGCCCTTGCAGAACAGCAACATCCCGCTCTATGTGCGGCCGTTCGGCGACAAGCGCAAGCCCGGTACCGTCATTCGCGGCGTGTCGGCGCCTGTCGACGTTCCGATTCTGATTCTCAAAAAGGACCAGGTTCTGCTCACGATCCGTTCGCGCGACTTTTCGTTCGTCTTGGAGGAGAAGTTCGCCGCCATCTTCTCGTTGTTGGAGCGCTACCGCATCAAGACCAACCTGATCCACAACTCGGCCGTCAATCTGAGTCTCTGCATCGACGATTCGTGGCATGTCGACCAGGCCGTCGCCGCGTTGCGCGAGGAGGGTTTCGACGTCATGAAGATCGAGCGGATGGAGCTGCTGACCGTTCGAGGTTATACCGACGAGCTGTGGCAGCGCTACGCTTCCGGCTCCCGCGTCTTCATCCGCCAGGCCACCCAGTCGACGGTTCGCATCGTGCGGAAAGCCGAGGCGCCCGAGCAGAGCAAATAAAGCGGGGTCCGTATCCGATTTGCACCGGAATCGTTTCGTTCGTCATTCTGACCGAAGCGAAAGCGTACGTCGAGCTTGACAAGCAGATTCTTCGCTTTGCCCGACCATTCATGCCGGGAATCTCCCGGAAACGAAGAAGCACCGCTTTGCGGGTAGCTACCCAAATGAAAAATCGAAAGCCGCGGAAAACAGTGCGATCCATGTTTTCTGCGGCTTCTTTTTGCAGGCGGCTTGTCCCGGTGCGCGGGGGTCATTCCGGGCTTTTCATTTTCGAGATGATGTTCCAGTAGGAGTCGTCGCGGATTTCGCCGCTGTGTTTCATGCCGACGATGGTGCGGACGATGTATTTCTGGATGTCGCGCTGCAGCCGTTTGTAGAGCGGACAGCGCGTGTAGTTCTCGTTGTCGAGCAGTACGTCGCGGATCGAGCGCAGCGAGTTGGTGTAGTTGGCCATTTCGTTGCGCAGGGCCACGCCCTGTTTCTTCGACGCGTTGATCTTGGCGATGGAGAGCTGCCGCAGTTTCTCGCACACCGAGTTGAGCAGCACCATCACCACGTTGTCCATGAGCGTGTGGCCGTGCATGAAAAGATAGGTCGTCTCGGGGGTCACGCCGCGCTCGCGGAGCAGCAGCTCGAACGCCTTCATCGGTTCGATCATCTTCGGATTGCGCTGGCACAGCAGACGGTGGCGCTTCTCCACGTTGCGGGCGAGCCATTCGAGCGTGCGGGCGCCGTTGTCCTCGATGTCCAGATAGCCCAGCCTTACCGCCGACTTGAAGTCGATGAGCGGGAACACATGTTCCGTGGAGAGCTGGGCCGAGTAGGCGTACCACACGAACAGCGGGTAGATCGTGCACGAGTAGTCGCGCATGAAAGCCACGAAATCGAAGATGCGCGTGTCGTTCTTCGTGGCCTTGACGCAGACGTTGTGCAGCGAGGGTGCGTAGCAGAGGTAGTTTTCCGTCGCGTAGGCGTAGGTGTGGAACATGTGGCGCGCGCCCGCCACCTCGGCCGACTGCGCCGTGCGCCCGGCGAACAGGTAGTCGAAGTCGGAGTCGACGCACAGCAGCAGGTTCTCGCACGACTCGGGTATCATGTTCAGCAGCACCTTCTTGCCTTTGGGCAGGTCGTCGCGCACGGGCACCGAGATCTCGAAGCGCAGGTAGGGGTTGCGGAAATGGTCGAAGATGCCGCGCCAGAAGGCCACGTCTTCGTATCCCTCGACGAAGACCCGCACCAGCCGCTGCCCCGGCTCGGCCGGCAGCGGGCGCGGCAGCCGGTCGGATTCCGGCGTGCGGCGGGAAAGATTTATTTCGTGCTTCTTGGCTTTCATCGTATGCGAAGATAAATATTTTCGTATTTTTGCGCAAAATACAGGTGACGTTTCGGTGTTTAATTTCTGCTTTTCGGAGAGAAAACGGCGGTCGGTAACATCGGAGGTTACTCCGACGGTCCCGGGATCGGGCGAACGGGTCGCGGCCGGTGGCGTCGTTGCGGTGCGGGCTGTTGCTTCGCTTTTCCGCCCTCCCTTGCAGGGCCGGGTTTGTCTGAGGCGGAAGTACCCCTCCTTTTCGGACCGTTACTTTTCACTTTTCACCTTTCACTTTTCACCTTTCACTTTTCACCTTTCACTTTTCACCTTTCACTTTTCAC
>ERZ778516.7-NODE-7-length-220142-cov-13.996356_pt1 | contig 220142 bp, 217 predicted proteins | sample MGYA00510342_ERZ778516 | MGnify/ENA primary metagenome ERZ778516 (study PRJEB29527, sample SAMN07138961) | mouse gut metagenome | material: feces | host: mouse | place: China:Nanjing | collected 2016-01-25 ...
AAGCTCAATCAAATGGGAACGCAATATTACAGATATAAAGCTTAAAGTGGGCTTAATGCTTTTAATATTCTCTCAAAATCTTACCAAAAATAAAATATTTTCTTGACAAAATAGCATTCGCTTACTTTTTATGCTAAAATCGTGCTTTTAATCCATTTGACAACACAAGGCAATCTTATGCAATTTGAAATGCTTTATTCAAAGATTCATCGTGCCCACGTAAGTGATGCAAATCTCAATTACATTGGCTCAATCACTATCGATAAACATCTAGCTACAAGCGCTAATCTCTTAGCCGGTATGAAAGTGGAGATTCTTAACATTAACAACGGAGAGCGATTTAGCACCTATGTGATTTATGGCGATAAACAAGGAGAAATCTGCCTCAATGGCGCAGCTGCACGAAAAGCACAAGTGGGGGATACTATCATCATCGTTGCTTATGCGACCTATACACAAGAGGAGCTAAAATACTACAAGCCTACAATCGTGCAAGTCAATGAAAACAATCATATTCTATCTATTATAAATGAGGTGTAGTGATGTTTGACCCAAATCAATTTGGAGCGATGCTCGGCTCAATGCAAGATTCAATAAAAGAACTAGAAGAGCAAAATAAGCAGACAATCCTCACGGCTAAAAGTGGCGGTGGGCTTGTGAGTATCAGCTGCAATGGAAGCGGTGAAGTGATAGATATGAGCATTGATGATAGCTTATTGGAAGATAAAGAATCTTTGCAAATTTTGCTCATCAGCGCCTTTAATGACCTCCGCAAAAGTGTAGAGGATAATCGCCAATCAACTGCTATGAATCTCCTTAGCGGACTTGGAGGATTTAATATCTTTGGTGGCAAACCAAATGGCTAAATCACTCTTTTCAAGGCATTTATTTTTGAGAATCTTTATCGCACTTTTATGTGCTACATCTGTGTGGGCTTATGACTACTCGCATTGTATAAAGTATTTCAACGCAGCAAGCACCCCTGTGGGTTCAACATACGCCATAAGCCTTAAAAATGGCACAGGGCAGCACCATCTCCTCTACTCCCCTACTCCACCTCGTAATGTAAAGCTTCTCAAAGCTGACCCTTTCATCGGGCTATATCTCATTTCTGCTTCAAAAACTAAGCAAAGCTATGAATTGCTCCCCCTTGATGCTCGCACACTAAAAGATAAGAATCTTGCTTTTATCAGCGCTAATGCGAAAGTACATACCGGGCATATTACCAAAAGGCAGACAAACTTCCTTAACTATGCGCGATTTTCCGCCCACGCGTCAGCCAATAGTGTGTTGGGCAATATTTGCTATCAAATCTATGGCATAAGTGTAGGCAATAATCAATTTATTGAAAAAAAATATATTGATAGATTTCTCTCTCAAAAATCCCCATATTATGGTGATTTGGGCGTTCGTTTTAATTCCCCTAAAGCCATTGTAGATATGATTGACCCCTTTATTGATTCTACTTTTAGATTAAATGATGAGATTCTCTCTATCAATGGCACAAAAGTCAGCTCAAGTGATGAAGCAGAATGGCTAATCAGCAATCTTAAAAAAGATTCTCTAGCAAAAATTCTCATCAAACGCAATGGCAAAAATATGACTATTAATGTTAAAGTCGATCAACGCTATGGAGGCTTTTTGCTGAGGGAAACATTCTTAGAACGTTTTGGCATACAACTTGATGAATATATGACTATTATTTCTATCAACCCATCTCTTGCAGGGCGATTCTCACAGCTACGTGCAGGGGATAGAATTTTGTGGATTAATAAAGAGCCTATTATTACAGCAAGCACAGACAATGCTCACAAACGTTTTGAGAGGCTAAAGTTTCTCCTTTCGCAAACACGATTTGATACGCGATTTGACGATAAAATACAGCTTCTCATCGTCCGTAATGACCTTGAGATTTTTCTTAAAATGTAGGGAGATACAATGCGACAAAATATCACAGAGATTCTAAACGATTTTGAATCCTTTCTTATCGAGCAAGCGCCTAAGATTCCAAGCTTTCACACACATTATGAATCCGCTATATGGGAGATGATGAAAAATGGTGGTAAACGTTTCCGCCCTGCGCTGCTTTTTTGTATCGTTAATGCCCTCTCTCCGCAAATGATCAAAAATGCCTTTTTACCAGCCTTAAGCATTGAGTGCATTCATACTTATTCCCTTATCCACGATGATTTGCCTTGTATAGATAATGCTGCATTACGGCGGGGACACGCGACTTTACATACTAAATATGGAGAAACTCTCGCCCTGCTTGTAGGAGATGGGCTCAATACTTATGCCTTTTGGCTACTCTCTCAAGCGCGACTAGATTCCCAAATATGCTTAAAACTCATTGAATCTCTTGCAGCAAATGCCGGTATTGGCGGTATGGTGCTAGGACAAGTGCTTGATTGCGCCTTTGAAAACACAACACTTTCTCTAGGGCAGCTTAAAACTATCCATTTAAACAAAACCGCTAAACTTATCGCCACTTCATTACAATGCGGGGCGATTATCGCTAATGCCTCATTGGAGCTTACTTCATCACTCTATGATTTTGGCTTAGAACTTGGAGTGTATTTTCAGCTACGTGATGATATTATCGATACCTGCCTTAATGCGGAACAAGCAGGGAAAACAACGCAAAATGACGCACATAAAAACAGCTATGTGAATCTACTTGGCTTAGATGAGGCAAAGGCAGAGTTTCATCGTCAAAAAACGCAGATTCAACACAAACTCAAAGACTTTGGAAATGCTATTGAATACGAACTCAACACACTTTTGCAAAATTATTTTAAGGAGATTGAATGAAAAAAATCCTACTAACCAATGATGATGGGTTTAATTCAAGTGGCTTACTCGCACTCAAAGACGCATTAAGAAACCTCGCTCATATTATGGTAGTCGCCCCTGCGAGCGAAAAATCAGCCTGTGGGCACGGGCTTACACTCACGCGTCCGCTTAGCTTTGTCCGTCTTGATGATGATTTTTACAAACTTGAAGATGGTACACCTAGCGATTGCGTGTATCTCGCCCTTAATACCCTCTACAAAGAGGATTGTAAACCTGATTTAGTGATTTCTGGCATTAACCTTGGCTCGAATATGGGAGAGGACATTACCTATTCAGGCACGATTGCAGGGGCGATGGAGGCTTGTATTCAAGGTGTGCCTGCTATTGCCATATCGCAAGTTATGCCCGATATGAACCGCTCTAAACACTTTGATTTCTCCCTTGCAAAAAAATCTATCGTGGATATAGTAAAAATGATTTTTGACAAAGGTTTCCCGCTGCAAGAGCGAAAGTTTCTTAATGTCAATATCCCCTATATTCAACACGCAGAATGCAAGGGTTACAAAATCACTCAAATGGGTTATAGAATCTACGCCGATGAGGCTCATCTCCACCGCAATCCACGCGGACAGGAATATTATTGGCTAGGCTTACACCCTTTGCAATGGGAGGAGCGCAAAGATACGGATTATCCTAATGGCTCGGATTTTAAAGCAGTGTATGAAAATTATGTATCTATTAGCCCTATCAAGCTCGATATGACAAGCTATGAGGATACTCAAATACTCTCAAAATGGATTAACAATGACTGAATTATTGATAGATATACACGCTCACGTATGCTTTTGACAATGATTTTGAACGCATACGGAGTAAAAAGTGTTGATTTTTAATGTAGATGATGTAGGAGGATTCACATTGGATTGCCTCTATCGTAGTAGTTTGAAGCATATTACCATCATAGATAAAAATTGCTTTGATACAACAAATCAAAATCGCCAAATCTGTACAAAGCGGCTCAATGAGCCAAAAGTCGCCGTTTTAGCCCAAATGTATCCAAGCATTACCCCTATGCAAGAGCAAATAGATAGTGTATTTTTAAAGCGATTTAATATAATAGCATTTGGTTATATTGTCGATGCCATTGATGATATTTATGGAAAAGTCGATATTACTAGAACCACCTTACACAAACTTTTAGAGAAATTTATCGTCTCCACAGGCAGCGCGAAAAAGCTTAATCCTCTGCATATCCGCCTAGATAATATTTGGAAAACACACGGCGATAAATTTGCTCGAAAACTACTCGAATATCTTAAAAAAGCGGGTATCCGCAGGTCGTTTAAGGCAGCATTCAGCCCTGAAGTGCCAAAATGCAAAGCGTTATGGAGCTGCATATGCTGTAACAATGAGTTTTGGACTATAGCATTAGTATCAAATCATACAAAATATAAAATATATTAAAGGAGAAAAGTTATGCGAGATGAATATGATGATTATAAAGATGAAGAATACAACCAAGATGATGAGTTTGAATACTATGATGATGAGGACGAGGATAGCCTGTATAGCGGCTATGACGATGATGACTATGAGAATCCTGATAGTGAATACGATGAGGAATAGCAGTTCCTATGAAAGCTAAAGATACCGCACAAAGCATTAAACTAGCGCTTTTGCAGCAATCCTACACAGGCGATAGAGATTCAATGATACAAGCTACAAGCGCAATGATTGCAGAGGCAGCCCATAATGGTGCACAGCTTGTCGCTTTGCAAGAGCTTCACACACGAGAATACTTTTGCCAAAGTGAGAATCCTGCGTTTTTTGACTATGCAGCGGATTTTGACAAAGACATTGCTCATTTCAGTGCCTTAGCAAAACAACATCATATTGTTTTAATCACCTCCCTCTTTGAGAGACGCACAGCAGGGCTATACCACAATACCGCTATAGTTTTTGAGAACAATGGTAAAATCGCAGGAAAATACCGCAAAATGCATATTCCCGATGATCCACAATTCTATGAGAAATTTTACTTCACGCCCGGCGATATAGGTTTTGAGCCTATACACACGAGCTTAGGGACACTTGGTGTGCTTATCTGCTGGGACCAATGGTATCCCGAAGCCGCACGTATTATGGCGCTTAAAGGCGCACAAATACTTATCTATCCTACCGCTATTGGCTGGTTTGATGAGGATAATAAAGAGGAGAAAAAGCGGCAAAAAGACGCGTGGATAGCTGTGCAGAGAGGGCATAGCGTGGCTAATGGACTGCCGACATTGGCGATTAACCGCGTGGGATTTGAGAAAGATAAAAGCGGTGTGGGTAATGGCATACGCTTTTGGGGCAGTAGCTTTATCTTTGGCGCGCAAGGAGAGCTTATCGCACAGGCAAGTGAGGATAAAGAAGAGATTATATATGCGGATATTAATTTAACTAAAAGTGAGGAAGTGCGCCGTATGTGGCCATTCCTACGCGATAGGCGAATAGAATCTTATAGCGAACTACTCAAACGTTTTTGTGATACATTCTAGAGAAAAATAAAAACTTACAATAAATCCCACAAGCCATACAAATCAGCAATAAATTTAAAAAGTATTTAACGTTTTTTAAGATACAATAGCGCGTTTCACAAAGGAACAAATATCTTTTCAAAGGACAAACGATGAAAAAAATTCTTGTTAGTTTAGTACTTAGCACAGGTTTAGTAAGCGGTGCATTAGCTGCAGCAAATACAAATACAGGTTGCGGACTTGGTTCGCTCATTATTGATAAAAAAGGGATTTTATGGAACGTCCTACAAGCAACTACTAACGCTACATTTTTTAATCAAACTTTTGGTATCACTTCTGGAACTTCTGGCTGTAAAAGTGGAAAAGTCGCTATGGATAGCCGCACAGAAGAATTTGTAGCTGCGAATATGGACGCACTTTCTCAAGAAATCGCACAAGGGCGAGGCGAACACCTTGACACACTTGTAGAGCTCCTCAATGTAAGCGACAAAGAAGCTTTCAAAGTAGCACTTCAAGAAAATTATCATAAACTCTACACAAGCAAAGATGCGCAAAGTGCCGATGTGCTTGATGGAGCAGCAAATCTCTAATCTTTTTTTGCATATATGAATCTTTCATATATGCGCCTCTTTCTGCTTAAACTGCTTTGATTTTAAGGTTGTATTTTGGATTTTCACACATATATTTTCCGCCCCATTATGATGTTTTTTATACTTTGTGCTTATCTCTATGCACAAGATTCCCACAGCGCACATATTAATGAACTTATCGCTCAAGCTAAAGCTCTAAAGCTTGCCGATTCTAAGGAATGGAAAACGCTTTTGCATATCAATAAGCACAAAAGTGAGATTATCTCACCCTACTTTTTTCTCACACCTAATTTCAAATCCTCGCGCAATCTCGCACAAGATGAACTAGAAGCGACTATTATCGCTTTCTATCAAGCTCTCTCGCAAGTGGCTGTGCCTGAAGCTATCAAAGAGCGACGTATGAAGCAGATTGTAGAATTTAAAGAAAATAATATCAATCTCCCTACACGTTCTATTGAAGCAGCAGACTATCACGCTATTTGTCGCTTTCCTGCCCGTCTTGCATTCCTTTCATCGCATTTAGATTTTAAAAATCTCCCTCAACTTGAATGTGCGGAATTTAAGGCAATGTATGACTATATTGCCCCCACAAAGGCAAGTATCGTCTTTCCCACAGCACATATCAACTCTCCCGCCTCGATGTTTGGACATACATTCTTACTACTTGATTCTGTGTTTGAATCCCGTCTGCTTGCCTTTGCTATCAATTACCAAGCCGATGCCGACCCTAACCAAGTTGATGCCATTAGTTTCGCCTTTAAAGGACTTTTTGGATTCTACACGGGGAGCTACTCTATCCTGCCCTATTATGATAAAATCGAAGAATATTCCAATGTAGAAACCCGTGATATGTGGGAATATGAGCTAAATTTTACACCTGAAGAAATAAAGCGATTATACAATCACATTTGGGAGTTAAGCGATGCCTTTAGTTACTATTACTTCTTTCATCGTAACTGTTCTTATAATATCTTGTGGCTACTTGAAGTTGCGCGAAAAAGCCTCAATCTACGCAAAGAATTTATCTATCAAGTCAATCCTCCAGAGACACTTTTTGCTTTTCAAAAAGCAGGGCTTATTAACGATATAGCCTATCGCCCTAGCAAACGTAGCAAACTCCTCTCTTATGAAAAAGTGATGGATTCTCATTCTATCTCACTTGCCAAATCGCTTTCACGTGGGAAAGCCACCCCCCAAAGTGTGCTTGATGATAGCAAACTCTCCCTTCAAGATAAGCAATACACACTAGAATCTGCCCTTGAACTAAGCGAGTATTACTACCTCAATGGCAAACTAAAACACGAAGATTACACACAAATCGCCTACGACCTTGCCTCCACACGCTCAAAACTTGGTGCAAATACACCCCCTGCGCTTAATATCCATGCCAATCCACTAGAGGCAAATCAAGGCTTACGCATTACGCCACTAATCCTTGCAAACACACAAGGCATTCACCCTGCCATTGATTTTAGAATCGCCTACCACGATATTACCGATAATGACAAAGGCTATCTCAAAGGCGCACAAATCGAGTTTATGCGGATTCTAGGCTATTATGATACGAGCAAAACGCCTAAAGTTGCCTTTAGTCTCTATGAACTTAATATCCTCTCTGTCGCCTCTATCGCGCCTAGAGGTAAATTCTTTAAACCCTTTTCTTATCGGCTTGAAACAGGCTTTAATCGTAGCTTTTATGATGAGCATTTGCACTATTTTGCCGCATTTGGTGGGGGCTTGAGCCATCAAATAGGTGATGTCGCTTATACATACTATTTCCTTGAGCCGACCTTCTTTATCGATAGCTTCCGCAGGGCAGATTTCGCGCTTAATGCCGTGCTAGGCATTGTCCTGCAGGATAATAACCGCCTCAAAGCCACATTAGAATACAAGCTTAAAACATACAGCCCCACGCATTTTAGCCACCTGTTCGATACCACTTTTAGTATAAATCTCAAGCACAATCTCGCGCTTATCGCACGTATGCAAATGCTAAAAAATGACACACAGAACTTGACACAGCCTACATCAATGCTAGGCGTAAGGCTGTATTTTTAGGATTTACTCTACCTTTGCTATTAAGCTAAAACTCCGTAATGGTTTCACGCACTTAAAATAAAGCCTCTCGTGTGCGCCTATTGGTTGTAAGTATGTTCTTAAAGCGTAAAGTTTCTATTATAACTTACTGATACAATTCAAAATTAATTTGTTAGAAATTAAGAATAGCTTATTTATCTCTCTTATGGCTTAATCTCACAAATTTCTCTAGCACCTCAAAAACTCGCTTAGATGCGATAATCTCTTGTGCTAAGAAATATCCCTCTTTTATATCCTTTGCCTTCCCAGCAAGATAGAGTGCTGCGCCAGTATTGAGTGCGACAAGCTGTGTCTTAGGAGAATTAGGCGCGGTGGCATTAAAAATATCAAGGCTGATACACTTATTCTCTGCTACATCTCCACCCTTTAGCTCCGCAAAAGAAGCAAAATCTAGCCCCACCTCATTAGGATTAAACACATATGTGTGTATATTACCCCTATCAAGCTCGGTAATCTGCGTAGGCGCACAGAGTGAAATCTCATCATAGCAATCAAATCCACTTACCACCATCGCCCTTTGAATCCCCAAAATATCAAGCGCTTGTGCCATAATCTCCGTGTAAGATTTGTCAAAAACGCCAATAAATTGATGGGTAACACTCGCCGGATTTGAAAGAGGACCAATAAGATTAAATATCGTTCTAAAGCCTAGAGACGCTCTAGCCGGAGCAGCAAATCGCATAGCAGCGTGAAACTTCTGCGCAAATAAAAAAGTAATGCCTATATTATCATACACATATTTGCAAGTTTGCGCGTCCATATCGACATTCACGCCCAATGCCTGAAGTAAATCCGCCGAACCGGACTTTGATGTAACAGCTCTATTGCCGTGTTTAATAACTTTTACTCCCGCTGTGGCTAAAAGTAATGCGCTTGTGGTAGAGACATTAAAGGTTTTATTAGGACTGCTGCCCGTGCCTACCATATCTAGCCGCACTTCATCGCTTAGCGGGAGAGGAAAGGCTATCGCCTTTTTTTTGAGCACACTTGCAAACCCGGCCAATTCCTCCGCATTCACACCCTTAATCTCAAGACTTGTGAGAATGCTCCCTATCTGTGCATCGCTCATATTACCCTCTGTAATCTCATCCATCACATCACAGGCTTGTTTAAAGTTAAGATTCTCTCCCTGCATAGTGCTTTTAAGATATTGCTTTATAGGGATAATCTCACGTGTGTAATGCAAAAAGTTTAAAAGCATTTTCTCGCCCTCTATTGTGCCAATCGATTCAGGGTGAAACTGCACTCCCATAAGCTGATAGCTCTTATGCTCAATCGCCATAATCTCGCCATCTTCACTCCACGCGCTTACTTCAAAGCATTCAGGTAGCTGATGAACCTCTCCTACCAAAGAATGGTAGCGCACAATAGGTGTGAGTGGCTTAATATGACGGAAAAGCCCTTTTTGATTATGATGTAAAGGTTCGACCTTACCGTGCACGATATGCTTTGCATTAACAATATCCATACCAAAAGCCGCCATAATCGCCTGATGCCCCAAACAGATTCCCAAAATAGGATACACACCTTGCAATTCCTGCACGATTTGGATAGAAATCCCCGCTTCTTGTGGCGTTTTGGGACCAGGACCAATGATGATGTATTGCGGAGAAAGGGCACGTATCTCTTCAATGCTAATCTTATCACTCCTTACGACATTAATAGGAAATCCAAAGCGATAAAATGCCTGATAAATATTGTAGGTAAAAGAATCATAATTATCTATAAGCAAAATCATTTGTTATCCTTTGTAAGCATACTGATTTGTGAGCGGACTTTGCTTTGTGTCTCCATATACTCCGTGCTAGGGATAGAATCTTGCACAATGCCCGCGCCAGAGCGCAAATAATATATGCCATTTTGATACACTGCTGTGCGAATAGCAATGGCAAAATCCATATCCTCATCATAAGTAAAATACCCTATCGCACCACCATATATGCCACGCGAATGGCTTTCTAAAGATTCGATAGTTTTAATGGCTTGAATCTTAGGTGCTCCTGATAGTGTCCCTGCAGGAAATGCCGCCTTGAGCGCATCGCGTTTGCTAAATCGCTCTGTATCTAGCTCTCCCTGCACTGCTGAAACAATATGCATTACGTGAGAGTATCGTTCAATCTTATTTCTTGCCATTACCTCCACGCCCCCTCCTATGCTGACTTTTCCAGCGTCATTCCGCGCTAAATCAAGTAGCATTAAATGCTCTGCATTCTCTTTTTCATCATTTAAAAGCTCTTTTTCAAGCTCTAAATCCCGCGCTACGCTCTCTCCTCTAGGACGAGTGCCAGCAATAGGGCGGATAGCAAAAAGTGCGCGTCCCTCTTGAGTTTTAAGCCGTATCATAATTTCCGGACTAGCCCCCAAAACGACAAAATTTTCAAATTGATAATAAAACATATATGGGCTAGGATTGAGATGGCGGAGGTGGCGATACGCCTCTAATGGAGGCAAAGCAGAGGCGACATTCATATATTGGCTTGGCACACATTGGAGCAAATCGCCTCGATAAATCGCCTCTTTAATCGCTACAACCATTGCTTCATACTCGCTTCGTGTAGTAGCATTTTGTATCGTGTAATCCCCTGAAAATGCGCTACTATCAAATGATGTTGGAGATGGTGATAGAGATCGCAAAGTAGTAATAATCTTTTCTACCCTCTGCATAGGCTCTATCTTTTCGCACTCATTAGCATAGCCCACACTCACAATATGTAGCCTATCAAAAAGATGATCAAAAATCAAAAAATCCCGCCCAAATATAAAGGCACATTCAGGTGCTTCATAAAGCGGGGGATTGTGAAAGCTGACTTCCTCGATTTCAGCAAAAAACTCATATCCTATATACCCTGCTCCACCAAGTGGCAAGGGCAAATCGTGCGGGGTTATCCCTTGTGGATTGGGAGCTAGAGTGCGCACAAGAGCAAGAGATTCCAAAAAACCATCTTGCTTAAAGGGATTATCTGCGCTTTTATCGGGGATTTTCACCTCATATCCTGCTAGAGCCTCGCTTAAGAGCATTTTTTGATTGTTGCATACAAGTATGTATGCTCCATTTTCCTTATAAACGCAAAAAGCCTCACATAAAATCATAATGGAATATCTATCCTTGCCTGTTTCATTATAGGCAGATTCTAAAAGCATTTTTGCATTTAACGCCCCTAGCACCGCTAAAGGCGTGAGATTGTCGCACAACATTTCTTTATGTGCTATCACCGCCTTATTGGCATTTTTAAAATCAAACATCTTCACTCCTTATATTTTTATTATACCTTTGTTGTGGTGGCTTATTAAGCCGCCATATTTGCGCGAAGTGTTTGAGGATATACCCCCTTTATAGAGATTTATATCGCTAACGCATTTTAAGCTCAACAACCTCCACACCCTCTGGCGTAACAAAATCAAATACCTTATCATTTATTATAGTATTAAGCTTCACGTTGCTTAATTTCAATGTGCTTTTTGCCCCCATAGAATCTACAAAGTTAATACGTTCTGGCTTGTCATTTTTATCCACAAACAGCACATACTCCACGCCATCAACCTGCGTGTGATAGCTCCCATCATCTTGCTTTTTAGCCGATTTGATAATCGATATAAAATCACTATTTGTCCTTAAAGTCGAGTGGCTTACCTGCTCCAAACTCGGCTCATAAATAATCACCTTATTATCATTCATATAAATTTCTTTTTTAAAGGGCATTTGATAATCCCATTTTACTTTATTAGGAGATTTGCCTAGAATCTTGCCTTTATAATACACGCTCGTGCCATCATCATTTTCAATATATTGCTCAAAATCTGCCTCTATGCTTTTGAGATTCTCTCCCCACGCAAAGAGCGTCCCGCAGTAGCCTAGTAGCATTATCACACTTATGATTAATACACGCATTTACACAATCCTTCACCCTTAAATTAAAATGTGAGATTCTACCAAAGTATATTAAAGTATGTTAGAATTACGCCCAATTTCTTACCAAAAAGGCTTCATTTATGCTAAAAACACTTGTATCAACTTTTTTAGGTTCTCGTAACAATAAACTTATTAAACAATATCGCAAAGAAGTCCAAAAAATTAATGCCTTAGAATCCACTTATGAAAGCTTAAGCGATGAGGCACTCCAAAATGCGTTTAGCGAATTAAAAGAGCGGGTGCAAAATGGTGAGGATTCTTTGCAAGGAGTGCTTCACAAAAGCTTTGCCATCACACGTGAGGCAAGTAAGCGGACATTAGGTATGCGTCATTTTGATGTGCAGCTTATCGGTGGTATGGTGCTAAATAACGGACACATTGCAGAAATGAAAACGGGTGAAGGAAAAACGCTTGTAGCCACACTCGCAGTCTGTCTCAATGCCCTTTGTGGCAGGGGTGTGCATGTCGTTACCGTTAATGACTATCTCGCTCAACGCGATGCAAAGGAGCTAGAGCCCCTTTATAACTTTCTAGGATTTTCTGTTGGCATTATCACTAGCGATATCCACGATGATAACCAACGTTTGCAAGCCTATGCCTGTGATGTCGTGTATGGCACAAATAATGAATTTGGCTTTGACTATTTGCGGGATAATATGAAATATGACCTTACACAAAAAGTGCAAAGAGAGCATTATTTTGTCATCATTGATGAAGTGGATTCTATCCTTATTGATGAGGCACGCACACCGCTTATTATCTCTGGACCTGTAAATCGCACTCTAGAGCATTATCAACTTGCTAATAGTGTAGCTCAAAAGCTTCAAAATGAAGTGGATTTTAACATTGATGAAAAAAATCGTGTCATTTTGCTTAATGAGGAGGGTATCAAAAAAGCTGAATCGCTTTTCAAAGTTGATAATCTCTATAGTATCGAAAATGCCACGCTCTCTCATCATTTAGACCAAGCCCTAAAGGCAAATTATCTCTTTATCAAAGACAAAGATTATGTCGTGCAGGATAATGAGGTGGTTATCGTTGATGAATTTACCGGGCGTTTGAGTGAAGGCAGACGCTTTAGCGAGGGGCTACACCAAGCCATTGAGGCAAAAGAAAAGGTAGATATTAAAGAGGAGAGCCAAACTTTAGCTGATATTACATTTCAAAACTACTTCCGCCTTTATGAAAAATTATCGGGTATGACAGGCACAGCGCAAACAGAGGCGAGTGAATTTCTACAAATCTATAATCTTGAGGTGGTGAGTATCCCTACCAATATTCCCGTGCAACGCAAAGATTTAAATGACCTTATCTATAAAAGTGAGAGAGAGAAGTTTAATGCCCTAATTACTAAGATTACTGAGCTTCACAAAAAGGGACAGCCTGTGCTTGTAGGGACAGCAAGTATTGAAAAAAGTGAGGTGCTTCACGAACTCCTTAAAAAACAGAGAATCCCCCATACCGTCCTAAATGCCAAGCAGCATAGCAAAGAAGCAGAAATCATTAAAGATGCAGGGATGAAAGGGGCGGTTACGATTGCTACGAATATGGCTGGACGTGGCGTGGATATTAAAATCAATGATGAAATACGCGAATTGGGGGGATTATACATCATCGGCACAGAAAGGCACGAGAGCAGACGTATCGACAATCAATTACGCGGGAGAGCCGGGAGACAAGGCGACCCAGGAGTTAGTCAATTTTACCTAAGTCTTGAAGATTCTTTGCTTAGAATCTTTGGAAGCGATAAGATTAAGGGCATTATGGAGCGGCTTGGACTGAAAGATGGTGAACATATAGAATCTAGCCTTGTTACTCGCTCTGTTGAGAGCGCACAAAAAAAGGTAGAAAATCTCCATTTTGAATCACGCAAACATCTGCTTGAATATGATGATGTCGCTAATGAGCAGCGCAAGGCAGTGTATAAGCTCCGGAATGAATTGCTTGACGAAAACTATTCTTTGAATGAGCGTATCATTACCAATCGCGACATCACTGCGCAATCCCTGCTTTATAAGGCACAGATTCTGCCCGGTGATGATAGCAGTAATTTCAATATCTCATCGCTTAAGGCTCAAGTGAGTGAGGACTTAGGGCTTGATTTGGGAGATTGTGAGGACTTAGAATATGATGAATTACTCCAAAAGCTTATCACGCAAATGAGTGAAAGCTATGAAGGTAAAATGTCAAAGCTCGATAGCACACATAGGGCTCAGATTGAGCGCATTATCTATTTGCAGGTGCTTGATAGCTCGTGGAGAGAACATCTCTATACAATGGATAATCTCAAAACAGGCATAGGTTTGCGCGGATATAATCAAAAAGACCCATTGATTGAATACAAAAAAGAAAGCTACAATCTGTTTTTAGAGTTTGTAGAGAATCTTAAAATTGAAACGACTAAAATGCTGCACATTATCCAACTAAGAGAGCAGGAGGAAAGCGCGGCAGATAAAATGCTAAAAAATATGCAAGAGGAGCTAGAGGAGGATTTGCAAGATTTTAATTCAAATGCCTCTACCACCTCAAAAGTAAAAATCTCGCGCAATGAGCTTTGTCCTTGCGGAAGTGGTAAGAAATATAAGCTCTGCCACGGCAAAAGCGGACCTAAAAAGGGATTATTAGCTTAATGAAAACGCTTACTCTCTATCTTTTGCCCCGCTATTTGCGATTTGATAAGACACAGCCCTTTATCTCTATCACTGCTTTGCTTGCATTTTTTGGCGTGGGTGTAGGCGTGATGGTGCTATGTATAGCAATGGCAATTATGAATGGCATGTCAAAGGAGTTTGAGCGCAAACTTTTTGTGATGAATTATCCTCTAAGTATATACTCTACGACGTATACGGGGCTTGATGATGAGATACTACACGCCTTGCAAAATCACTTCCCGCAATTTCTTTTCAGCCCATATTTGCGCTATCAAGCCGTAGGGAAGGTGGGTAACACAATGAATGCGGCAATGGTTTTTGGCGTGGATATGTATGCAGAATCTCAAATCAATGAGGTGGTGCGCAAAGCCTTTGAATCACAGAGTAATCACCCGAGTGATACCCTCTCAAGTGAAGAGTTAATCAAACAAAGAGAGCAACATATCACCGCCTTTAAAGAAAAGACATTTTCTATCCTCGTAGGCAAGGGCTTTGAAGAACATTTTGGCTTAGAAGTGGATGATAAGCTCGATTTATTTTTCACACAGCTTGAGCCTTCAGGCTTTAGCTACACGCCTATTAATAAACGTTTCACTATCGCAGGATTCTTTGAATCTGGCTTGAGAGCGTATGATGAGGCTTATACCTATACGAATTTAGAAGCATTGCAGAAAATCCGCCGTGTGCCGCAGGGCGTATATGATGGTATACACGTCTATACACAAAATCCTATGCAGGATATTAAGCTTATTAATGATTTTTTAATCACGGAATTTCCTGCTCGTGCGGGGATTGAGGGCTGGTGGCAACAAAATGGCAATTTCTTTTCAGCCCTAGAGCTTGAAAAACGCGCTCTCTTTATTGTGCTTATGCTTATTATCGTTATGGCAAGTCTTAATATCATTAGCTCCTTGCTTATGGTGGTAATGAATCGCCGTAAAGAAATCGCTCTGCTCCTCTCACTTGGAGCAAGTAAAGCAGAAATCAAAAAAATATTTTTTTGGGTAGGTAATGTAATCGGGCTAGGGGGTATTGCTTTTGGCATTATTCTTACAGGCATTGCCATGTATGTGCTTGATACCTTTCCTATCATCTCGCTTCCTGCTGATGTATATGGTAGCTCAAAGCTACCCCTTGACTTATCCTTACTTGATTTTTGCCTCACTATCATAGGTGCGGTAATCATCGTATGCCTTTCATCGTATTATCCTGCAAGGAGAGCATCATTAGTAGATACTTTGCAAGTTTTACGCAACGAATAGTAAAAACAAGCCTATTTTAAGAATCTTGTAAGTAAATAAATCATAGCATACAAAGGACACCTTTAAAAAATGGGGGAGTTGATATTTTACTTTAGGAGTGCCTTTGAAAACACTTTATGTAGGAAACTTAGTATATGCGGTTACTCGTGATGAGTTAAAGGAGCTATTTGCTCCATTTGGGGAAGTTTTTTCTGTCAAACTTATTAATGATAGAGAGAGTGGCAAACCCAAGGGATTTGGATTTGTAGAAATGAATGATGAGGACGCGCTCAAAGCCATTGACGCGCTGAATGAAAAGGACTTCCGCGGACGCAATCTCCGCGTGAATGAAGCCCGCCCACGACAATAAGCCTTTTGGGCTATTATTACTACACTGTTGTGGCTATCGCCACCGCGTAGTTGTATAGTTTTGTCAGGAATCAAAGTGAGAGAGAAAATAATCAAATAAAGCAAAGTGCGAGAATATGAGGGATATTTGAAAAATCAAAGTGCGCTCAAATACTTTACAAAACTTGACAAAATACTCAACAAAACTTTACATTTACTTTACAAAAACTATACATCTACTTTACATTTACTTGACACACCTTTTACAATGCGATTAAATGCGCTTTTAAACGCCCTTAAATCATTCGTTTAAAAAACCCCACAACCACACCGACAATGTCATATTCTCGCCCCTCTAGCTCTATATTTTCATAGCTCTTGTTATCACTTATAAGGCGGTATTTGGGGAGCTTTTGTAAGCGTTTAACATAGAGCTCATCATCAATACGCACTACACATATCTGCCCCTCTTTAGGCACACTCTTTTGGACTAGGAGTTGGCAATTCTCTGGGATTGTAGGAGACATAGAATCGCCTTTAGCAGTGATAATAGAAAGCCCAAGAAATGAGCTAAGCCCAAAGTGTGTGCGCAAAAAGCCTTTGTCTATGCCTACGCTTTGTGCGGGATACTCATCGTTTATCACGCCACCTCCTGCACTTGCGACTACATCATCATAAATAGGGATTTGAACTATATCAGTATTGATTTGAGCGGTAGGTTTGGGACTTATGGACAACTTATGGACACCATCATTAAGACTTATGGACTTTGACTTATGGACAAAATATTCATAATCAAGCCCTAAAATATCACTCAACTTTTCCAAAAAGTCAAGTGTAACTGCTTGTTTATTTGTTTCATAATTATATATAGTTTTTTCTGCAACAGACATCATATCCCCTAAATCTTTTCTTGTCAGCGATTTTGCGATTCGTGCCTCTCGAATTCTGTCTCCAACCAACATTTTTTCTCCTTTTATGTAATAAATTACTTGACAAAAGGTAAAATTTTACATATAATTCTATATATTTATTTAGAAATATTATCCAACAAAGGATAAGAAATAAATAAATCGGTTGGGTGGGCGGGTAGAATACCACTTTAGGAGCTTTAAGATGAAAGTCAAGAAGTTCAAAAAGTTGGTTGTAACCCTTAAGGTTTGGGGGCTAGAAATAGCCCTTAGCCTTAAGCTATAACCGAACTTACCCTCTGCTTTGCAGGGGGTTGGTCGGCATTATAACATAAACAAAGAGGCAAAGCAATGAAAAAACAAAGTTTGAGTGCAGTAATGGCAGCAAAAGGTATGAAATTACGCACTTGGGCAAAGTCTAAGGGTTTAAGCGAAAAGGACATAGGGCTTTTAAATCAAATTTCTTATGGACTTACAAAAGGTAAGCGTGGGAGAGCTAAGGAGCTGAAAGAAATGCTTGAGGCTGATGGATTTAAATAGCATAGGTGGTATAAATGGGACAATGGGTAAGTAGCAGGGAGTTTGCCACTCTACATAAATTCAATATTGAAGGTATATTAAAGGCGGCAAAGAGGGCAGATTCTTTATCTAAAAAATTTTGCTTATATAAAGGTAAATTTTTACCTTTTAGTTATGGAAATGGTATAGGTCGTGGGGGTAAAGTCCTCCGCATTTGGAGTGAGCCTTTTGCTACACAAGCAGAGGCAGAGGCGTTTGTGGAATCTTATATAAAAGCACAAGAGGCTTCTTTGCAAAAGATTACAACACCTACAACACTGACAACACAGCATAAAATAGGCACTTCTAGCGTTTTAGCACAAGAGCAGGCAAAAGCCTTGAGCTGTCCATCACACTTTATACAAAGCGCACAATCTAAGACTATGTTTGATAATAAAGATGATGATGGGCAGTTGAGGGCTTTAGATGCTTTTAGCAAAGCTTCACAAAAAGATAAGAATCTCGCTTTGGAGAAAAAATCCATTATCAAAGAATGGGAAGTATATAAGACAAAAGGTGTGAATGCAAAAGATTTTATCGCGCTGCTGAATGCAGGTGGGCAATACTCCATAGCTTTAAGCGAAAATAAGCTCTATGCGTGGCAGAGGGCATATAAGAGAGGCGGACTTGAGCTATTGCTTGATGAGCGAGGTAAAAATAGAAAAGAGCAAAGCAAGATTAAAGAGCTTGGATTAGAGGAGCTCACAAACAAGCTTATTTTGGCAAGTCGTGGGAGGGTAAATATCTCCTCACTGCATAGAATGCTGCATATCCACCTTGATAGTGTGGGCAAGGCGGATTTGGCGGATTTTTTAGCCAAAAGGAGCGAGGTAATAAGCTATTGTGTGCTTGAGCGATATGTCAAGGCTTACTTAAAAGCCCACCCCATAGAAGCAAAAATTATTTATCGTGGCGAAGATGCGGCAGTGGGGAATTTCCTCCCTGCACTTGGGCAAAGCAACTATGCAGTGGATTCTATTAATCAAATTGTAGAGATTGATGCCACAAGCATTGATGCGATTATTGATACAAGCGAGATAGCGCGCGCTCTAGGGCTTGAGGTAGAGAACATAGAATCTTGGCAAAAGCGATTTGTGCTTATTTCACTCATTGATACTTATAGTGGCGTGTGTAGCTTCCATATAAGCGATACCGAAAATGCGCTCGGTGTCTCTCGCGCCATTGCAAAATACATCACTACCTATGGCAAACCAAAGTGCATTAAAAGCGACAACGGCAGCGCATTTGTGAGTAAGTATATCAAAGAAGTGCTCTCCCGCCTTGATATAGAGCATATACGCTCTAAGGCGTATGCTGGGTGGTGTAAGCCCTATGTGGAGCGCAACTTTGCGCGTTTGCAAAATCACCTTATGGAATGGATTAAAGGCTATATCGGGCATAGTGTGAGCCAAAGACAAGCCATTGAGTTTTTCTTCTCTCGCGCACAGAGGCGACTGAAAAGAGGGCAAAAAAGCAATCAAACCAATCTTCACACGCTTAAAGAGCTAGGGCAGATGATAGATGCCTACACGCATTCTTTGATGAATAATGCGTATTTGCAGAGATTAGATTCTACACCCGCAGAGGCATATAACGCGCGTGTAAATGAGGCAGTGAGAATCCACGAATATGAGCTTTGCTCTAAGCTTTCTCCGCTTGAGAGGCGCACTGTGAATAAAAAAGGTATCGCTTATGGTGGGCTGTGGTATCAAAGTGCTGCTATGTTCGCGCATACAAGTGTATTTGTGGCAGCAAATATCAATAACACCAAAGAGCTTTTTATGTATGACGAGCAGCACCGCTTCATCGGCGTAGCGTCAAATCTTGATAGCGAGGAGATGAGTGCGGAAATGGCGCGGAATGCGCAAAAAATCTTTTATAAAGAGCTTAAAGCGCGCAAGGGCAAAATGCAAGAGGCACGCGCAGAAGTCGAGGCACAATTCCCACAAATGCTTTTACAAGCGCACAAGAAAATGCCAAAAACGCATATGCCCACACTCAAAGCCATTAATGATAGCAATCTCTATCAAGCAAAGCTCTTAGATGAGGCGCGTAAAAATGCGGTGGGCGCTGAAATTTTAGATACCACAAAGGAGGTAAAAAATGAAACACAAACAAAAAATATAAAAGATGTGAGCTGGGAAGCAGCGGTATTGAAAAAGGCAAAATAAAAGCGTTGGCTTTTTTGCAGGTGTTGCAAGTGTGGATTAGCACTTCCTAATAAGCCCTAACCTTAGAAAACGAGTTGATGAATGCGAAGCAGTCATAACTCAAGCTTTAGGCGCAAAAGGTGGCTTTGCTACCTTTTGTAAGATTTTTACAAGTATGGATTAGCACTTCGTGCAAATCACTTGCTACAAAGCAAGAGAGAACCTTAAGAACTCGCTTGCAAGTGTGGATAAGCACAAGTGCGTATGACAACCAAGCATAGCGCGGTTGTAAGCGTATCCTTTACGATACTTTGGGCTTCGCTCAAAGTATCAAGACATTAAATGAATGAAAAGGAAAATTATATGAAAAATGTAGATTTAAATCAAGTGTGTGAGGAGCTAGAGATATTTTTAAAAGTGCAAAATATCTCTCAAGCGGCTTTGGGTAGAGCTATTGGCGTAAGTAGCGCGAGTATCTCTACCTTTCGCAAGGGCGAGTATAAGGGCAATAATAAAGAGCTAGGGCGCAAAATCAAGCTCTACCTTGATGATTATGCAAACAAAAACAAAGGAGGCGCAAGAAAAGAAAATGTGCAAGTCTATGAAAGCCACGATAAGCAAATGGCTGATTTTGTCATCAATGAGGCGGTGAGAGATAAAGAGATTGCCATTATCGTAGGCTGTGCAGGGAGCGGAAAAAGCACGATTGCTAAAGACTATGCGTGCTTGCACCCCAATGCGATTCTCATTGAAGCTACACTCCATAGCACTGCTAGAGTGATTTTAGATGAGCTATGCGAGCGCACACATATTAGCGGCGGGAGAAATCTGCACGAAAAAGTGCTCCTTATAGCCAAAGAGCTTAAAAGGCGCGATGTGGTGATTTTCATTGATGAGGCGGAACATTTGAGTGTGAGGGCGTTAGAGGATTTACGCAGGATTTGGGATTTTAGCTCCTGCCCTCTTATCCTCTTTGGCACGGAGATTCTCTTAAAGAATCTCATAGGTAAAAATGGTGAATTGCGACAGCTCTACTCACGCATAGGTGGCAAATGGCATTTGAAAGGGCTTAGCGAAGCGGAGACAAATGAGGTTTTTATAAAAGGCATACACGCCTATACAAAGGGCAATTTTCGCTCAAGCGTAAAGCTTTATAAAAGAGCGTGCAGACTTGCAGAACTTCATAATGTCAAACTTGATAAAGACATTATCGCTCAAGCGGTAAGTATGATTATTCTGTAAGGAGATGAAATGAAAGATAACAGAGCAAGATGTGGCTGCTTTGATGCTGTGGGGATAGAATTTAGAGATGGCGACAAGGTAAAAGGGCTGTATGGCGAAGGCGTAGTGAAACACATTCCACAAGAATATGACTACCGCATAGAGTGCAATGGAGTATTGTATTTCCTTGATAGCTCGTGGCAGATTCTAAAGGAGGTGCAAAATGAGCAAGGTTGAATTGTTTAAGCCCTTTTATATTTATGGGCGCAAGGCAAGGTATTTAAGCACACATTACTTTGTGAATAATGAGTATATATTTCTCAAAGGAGGCGTGAATGAGGCGATAAATGGTTATAAATGCGTTGATGTGGTAAAGGAGCGGTAATGATGATTTTTGTAAGTAGCCCTTATGCGGCAGTGTTATCTAGTATAAAAGATGAGGCAGAAGCTTTCAGCACGATTACCTCTCTTGCGCTTAATGGCTGCAAGGCAGTAGTAGATATGGGATATATCCCTCTCTCCCCTGTGCTTGTGTTTGAAGGCGTATATGATGAGCGCACACAAAGGGATTATGCGATAGGAGCGAGTTTAGAGATGCTTAAAAAGTGTGATGCAATCTATATCGTGAGAAGCCCATACAATGAGTATTCTCAAGGAATGATACTTGAAAAAGAGTTAGCTACAAGGCTTAATATGATTATATATGAAGGAGCAAGGTAAAACCTTGTGAAACTCACTTGATGAGTTGCGTTAGCAAATCATCAAGTGCGTCCTTTAGGCGTGAAGCAGGAATTTACTTCCTGCGAAGCAAGACATTAAACCAATTAAGGAGTAAAAAATGGCAATACAAGATTATGAGAGTGTAGATAAGGCACTTAAAAGACTATGTGAATTAGAGGTGAAAATCACTCATATTGAGGGCGAGGTAACGCTTGCTTGCAATAAGATTAAAGAAGAGTATAAGCCCAAAGTAGAATCTTTAAGCAATGAGGCAAACTTTATCCGCGCAGAGATAGAATGCTTTTGTGAGAGCCATAAGGCGGACTTTGCAGACAAAAGAAGCAAAGAGCTAGTCTTTGGCACGATTGGTTATCGCTTAAGTAAGTCGGTAAATGTCCCACGCGTGAAGTCAAAGGTAGAATCTTTAATTGCAGCGATTAAGAGCTTTGGGCTAAGGGATTGCCTCATTTATGAGGAGAAGCCAAATAAAGAGGCTTTGGCAGAGCTAGATGAAGGCTCATTAGTCAAGCTTGGATTGAAGCGCGTAGTGAAAGATAATTTCCGCATTGAGCCTAAGATTGAGGCATTAAATAATAATAAATGAGGATTTAACCCCTTTTTAAAGGGGGTTTGAAAACAAAGTTTCTTTAGCAAAATGGTTTAAAAGGATTTGAATGTTAAAAATAAAATATGGTATGTCGTGTGAAAGTATGATATTTTGGAATAAGCTATTTTCGTGGCAGCTCACACAAAAGATGGCAAAGTATGCCATTGCACCCTACCACCTAGATAAGCAGTTTAAATATGCGGTTGTGAGGGGAGATAAGCTCATATTTTATTTTTCACATTCAAGCGCGAAACAAGAGTTTGCCTTTCAATTTGAAAACATCAAGCAACGCTTACGAGAGAGCTTTAAAGAGCATAGGCAGCAGTGTAAAGAAGCGGGCATTACCTTTAGAGATATTACTGCGCTCTTAAGCCTACAGCAAGAAAATAGCTTTAAAGAGCCACAAAGGGTAGCGCAAATTTATAAGGAACGCTCCACAGGAGATTTTACCTATAACAGAGATTCTATTTTTGCAAAGCAGTTTGAGAATCTCGCACAGGCTATCAAGAGGCGTATAGCACAAGAGAAATCACAAAATTTTAAGGAGGCGTGATGAGCTTAGAATTAATATATAATCTTAGCCTTAAGGGCGAAAATCTACACGAGAAACTTGAGTTTTTAATCCCGCACTTTTTGCCTAAAAAGATGATTACTACCATTTATGCCGATGGTGGCAATGGTAAAAGCTATTTGAGTGCGGCAATTTGCAAGAAGCTCTGTAAGAGTGAGAGCGTGAGACATATCGTGTATGTGGATTTAGATAATCCCATCTCTATGCTTGTGGATAGGGGCTATGATACTTTGCTTTTAAATGAGCCTAAAATCGCTTATATTCATCGCTGTAAGCTTAATATTAAGCCCTTTGAGCTTTTATGTGCGCTTGAGGAGCAGGCACTGGGAAGCAAATATGAGGGGTATGTGTTTATATTTGATTCATTGCGTAATTTTGTGGATATTGATAATGACAAAAGCGCAATGGCACTCTTTGATGTGGCGATGAATTTGCGTGAGGCTGGAGCTACTATCATAGCCTTGCACCATTCTAACAAAGATGGAAAGAATTTCAAGGGCAGCTCACATATACGCAATTCTACCGATGTGATGTATCGCTTGGAGAGATTGGAGGGTGAATCACAAAAGGTATGCGTAAAGCTCATTGCGCAAAAAGAGAGAGCGGGTATTAGAGATATGAGCTTTGGCATTGATGTGCGGGATTTGAGCTTAAATGAGGTAGATTCTAAAATCGCTAATATGAACGAGAAGCAAAAAGACTTTGTTTTAAAAGCAAAGGCGGTGCTAGAGCATTCTAGTCCTAATAAAACGCAGCTCCTCCTTGCCTGTGGCTATGAAAAGGGCGATAAATGGGCACGAGAGACACTGCAACACTTTGAGGGCTTATTTTGGGAAAGTCTGCCAAAAGGGAAAAATAATGCCCTTACTTATCATCTGATTACAACACCTACAACACTTACAACACCGCGTGAAATAGGGGCTTGTGATGTTAAGGATAATAGAGGAGCAGAATATGAAAACAATTAAGGCTAATCGTAAAAGCTTACTTTGCATTATCCACACCCACCCGCAATATAAGACTATCAAAGAAAATAATGCGTGGGAATCTTGGCTACTTGTGCGCTATGGCGTAGAGAGCTGTAAGGCTCTTTGTGATGAGGAGCTAAGGGAGGTAATTGGGATTTTTAATGGGCATATAAGCGATAGGGATTTTGTAAAAAGAGAGCATAGGGGTGAAATGATAAGTGGCTCACAGGAGCGAAAAATAGCCGCATTACTTGCCCTCTTAGGCTGGGGTGATGGGGCTTATTGTAAGTTTGTCAAACGACAAATTGGCGATTTGAAGCTCCCACATACGCTTTCAAAGAGTGAAGCTACTTGTGTTATCACAGGCTTACAAAAGATAGTAGGAGAGCGATAATGAAAGATAATTTGCTTGAAAACATTTGTGAAAGCTATAAAAATGGTATGAGTTGGGAAAAAATCTATAAAAAGTATGGGGGTGTGAGTATCTATATCCCCAAAGTCTCCCCGAGTGCGAGAGAAGGTATCATCAAAGAGTGTAATGGCTATAACTTTGCCTTTTTAACGCATAAATATAACCTAAGTGAAAGAAAGGTGCGTGAGATTGTGCGGGAGGGCAAAAAAGAAAAAGGAGACAGTAAGGAATGATTAAAAAACATCATTGTATAATTCCACATAACTCAAACGGAGTAAAAATGGCAAATATTCAATATGAATCCTTTAGTAAAGTTAATTTGCAAGATACTTTTTTTGATTCTTTGAGGCAAGATTATCAAGGCTTTGATAATTGGTATAATAAAAAAGCCTCGCAAGGTGAAAAAGCCTATATTCTTTACGAAAAAAATGAGTTAGTTTGTTTTTTATATCTTAAAGAGGAAAATCCCGTTGATAACACAGGCATCACACCGCCTTTAGATTTAGCTAAATCTTGGATAAAAGTTGGGACTTTTAAAGTTGTCCCACACAAGACAAAACTTGGCGAGCGTCTCATTAAGAGAATGTTTGACTTTGCCATATCCAGAAATATCTTTAACCTCTATTTAACCGCCTTTTCAAAACACAAAGCATTAATCAGTCTACTAGAGCAATATGGGTTTAAGCAATGGGGCAATAAAGGTGATGAACTCGTCTTGATAAAAAACATTGCAACAACTTCAAAAGAGATACAACGAGATATATGTCTTGATTTCTCCTCAATAAATACTAAAAATGTCAGTAAATATATTTTAGGTATTTACCGCAGTATCATACAGGAATGTTTTCAGATTCAATGCTTAAAACTGAAAATTTTAATATACTTCAAGATTCTTCAGAGGCTAATAGTATCCACAAAGTTTATATTACAAAAATACAAGGAATTGAGAATCTCAAAAAAGGCGATTTATTGATTATCTACCGCACAAAAGACGAAAAAGCTTCTAATGCTAATTATTCCTCTGTTGCTACTTCTTTATGTGTAGTAGAAGAGTATAGGCATATTAGTAGTTTCACAGAGGAGGAGTTTATCAAATATTGTAAGCCTCACAATATTTTTACTGAAGATGAATTAAAACAATATTATAAAAGTAGGAAATATCCAAAAATTATCAAAATGACTTATAATATTTCCTTTAAAAAGAGAGTTATATTGGATACATTAAGAGGAATTGTCAAAAGAGAAAGTGAGCCTTATTGGGGATTTGTATCTCTAAATGATGATGAATTCCAACAAATTCTAAAGGCTGGAGAAGTAAATGAAAGCATTATTATCCATTAAGCCTGAATTTGCCGAAGCTATTTTCAATGGCAAGAAAAGATTTGAATATCGCAAGGTTATATTCAAAGAAAAAGTTAAATGCATACAAGTTTATGTTACAAAGCCTGTGGGGAAAATCATTGGGGAGTTTGAAATAGGAGAAATTGTCAAAGACAATCCTGCAAAAGTTTGGGAAAAGACAAGGAGACACTCAGGCGTTAAAAAATCTTTTTATATGCAATATTTTCAAGATAGGCAAGTAGCCTATGCGATAAAAATCAAAAATATCAATAAATACAAAGAGCCCCTATGCCCTTATAATGAATATACCAATTTTACAGCCCCGCAATCTTTTAGGTATTTAAAAGATTAAAAACAGATCTCTTAAACTAAAAAATGGGGCGAATAATAGGTATTATATTATTTAGAATGGCGGTATATCCTTGTATAAAATTACATCGTTGGCAATATGCGCACCCTTGACAAAATTCACACTCTTGACAATAAGAACACCTATCGCAGTTCTTACAACCTTTACAATAATTACTATTTTTGCAAAACTCCGAATCTGTGCAATAAAAACACCAACTGCAATAGCGACAATTTTCACAACTTGCACAATCAATGTAACCAAAGCAGTTTCTTAAAGTTTTAGCCATTTGCTCGGGATTTACACGATAATGGATTTGTGTAGTTGGGCTATAAGTAATGGAGTTAATATTGATAGTGAGGGATTTAGTTTCTTTGCGTTTTCTTGTAAGGTTTTAGTGGATAAATTGCGAGGTATTGATGAGTTTCTTAAGGACACCAATGCCTAAAATAGGCTAGGTGAGGGTAAAATACTAAAATTTTAAAATGTAATCTCTAGGGTCAATCTCTTCAAAAAATATGGGGGAAATCGTTGATTTGCCTTTCACAATACTTTTGATTTTATCAGTTGTCTCTTGTCTTTGTATATTTCGCTCAAGATAATTAATGTTTTCATTCAAAGGATAACCGATAACAACGCATGTGCTAATGCTTGCCATATCTTCTTTGGATTTATACTTAACCATATCATCTTCGTATTCTTCACAATAATCTTTTACCATTTTTTCAATTTCACTCATTATCTCATCTCTTTCTTCAAGATTTTTACTATCAAATTCTAATACAAAAGCACTCATTTTATTCTTGTTTTTTAGTTTTATATATCTTTTATTTTTTTGAACTAATTGCATATTTGTTCCTTTTTTTAATTTTACCCTCAAAGCTTAAGGCTATTGCTAAAAGCATTGAGGGCAAGGGAGTAATATCGTCTTATTTGTATTTTTCTTTAATAATTCACCACAATAACCTCCCTTGTTTTCTTTCTCACTTTGACATTCAGCGAGTATCGCACTTCTTTACTCTCTATGATTCTAAAGTCCTTATAGAGTTCTCTTACTAAGGTGCAATCGTTTTCAGATATTGTTCCACTTGAGTAAGTTTATCTACCAAAACATTTAGGCTATTGCTAAGAAAATAAAACTGCTCTTGGCACATACCTACTCCACCATATTGGCAAGAATGCGCACACATATCCATCACCGCAGCAATCCCTTTAAGTTCTTGATGCACATCACAAAGTCTGTCTCGCACATCAGTTTTGTTTTTAATTTCTTGCATTGTTCCCTCCTATCACACTACGCACAGCATATTCAGAGCGTTTGAGAATCTTTTGGATTTGAGAGACACTCTTGCCAGAGGCAAAAAGCTCTAAAATCTTACTTTTTTCTTCGCTATTAAGCCAAGTATTATAATGCTTAGGCACTTCTCGCTCTTTGCTTTCATAGAACACTATAATCTTGTTTTGTAAGGCGATGATTTCATCTTTTAAGCATTCATTTTCTTTTAATGCCCTATCCTTTGAAAGATTAGAATCTCGCAATTCATTGATAAGAGCATTTGAATGCTCATAATACCCTTGCTTTCTAATACTAGGGAGGACAACACTTACTACCCATTGGCGAAATGGCTTTGCTTTTGGTTTATCACTACGCATTAGCACGAAGTAGAGTTGAGGCTCGGTAATGAAGGTGGCTTGTTGGATTCCACCATTGGTTTGAAGGGGGTAACTTTGAGTTACCCCCTTTCCAAACTCTGCATTTATGGCTTCTAACATTCTTGAAGAATTAGTGTGTTCTAATACCTCGCAAATGTCCCTAAGGCAAAACAAAGGATTTTCATTATTGCCTAACACTCGCACTTGTCCTAAGTTTTCATTTTTAAACATTTGTAATTGCATAGCTTACTCCTTTCTTTGCTTTGTAACCATAATGGCAATGTATGCCAACAATACCACTTCCAAAACCTCTAAAACTTCACTCATTTTTACTCCTTTTATGGTAGAATAGCATCAAGATGAAAACTAGGGGGCTTTTGCCCCTCTCTTAGGTTATCCAAGTTTGGATTATTTTAGAGATGATGTAGATTAAAACTGCGAGCTTAATCATAAAATCTAAAGTTTTCATCTTTGCTCCTTTCTTTTGGATTTAAAACAAACTATTGATTTGTTTTATGTCATAATTATAACATTATTTATTTGATAAGTCAAGTTTTTATAAATATTTTATTTATTTTTATCTATAATTCACAAATAAATTATTTAAAGGAATAAAATGACTTATGATGAGTTTGATAAAGCATTAGAGAATCTGGGCTTAAATAAAAAAGATTTTGCCAATGCGGTAAATATGAGCTACACAAGCGTTACAAATTGGAAACAAAACAATGAAGTAGCGGGTTGGGTAGATTCGTGGCTAGAAAATTACGCTAAAGCCAAAACCTTAGACGATGTCGCCAAAGCTTTAAAACCTTATTTAAAAAATGAAAAATAACTCTAAAGAACATTCAAACAAAGATTCACTCCTCACTTTGCTCCATTTGTGCTTTGATACGCTCATAATCCTCCCATTGTAATGCCTTTATTTGCTCTATATCTTCCAAAGTTAAGAGATATGCTTTAAGCACCCCACAAGCATAGATAGTATCGCTCTTATATTTTATGCCATCAGCATAGACTTTTTTAAGCTGTGCAGAAGTATGCGGGATATTTGCCTTTGGCTCTCCTACTTTATGACACCTAAAATATGAATCTGCCTTTGATGTGGCAAGAGCCATAAGGTTAAGCTGGTCTTCTACACTCATATCATATATGTAGCTCTCCCCTAGTGCGTTGCTAGTAAAGCTCTTAAGGAGTTCATCACATTTTGCATTAAGCTCCTTTTCCTTCTCTTTACGTGCAGCTTCAAGCTCTGCATTAAGCATATCTTGTAAGGATTGCAGTAAAGATGAAGAGATAAAGGGCTCACTTAAATTTTCACCCTTTACATAGAGTTTGCCATCAATCTCACCGATATAAACAAAGCTCCCGCTCACTTGTAAAACCTTGTCCTTGCTTAATTCATAAATTTGCATAGAATCCTCCTATTGTTTTTGTAGTGTAGGTGTGGTGTATTTAATAGAGCCATTGCTCGCAGTGCCACAGGCATAGAGTTTATTTTTTGCTATCATCACCAAATGCCCGCCTGCACCAAATCCTATAAAGGCAAACTCGCTCACATTGCTTGGGACATATACGGGAGTGAATATGTTAGAGTTTGCATTTGTGCCAATGCCTAAACTCCCATCGGTATTAAAACCAAAGCCCAAGAAACTATCACTACTTTTAAGCTTAACAATAATGCGTGTATTTGCTCTATCCCAATGCACGAGAGATTCTACATTTTCTAAGACTTTTTGGGCAATGAGATTATTCCCTCCTATATCATTGCCATAGCCATAGCTTCCTTTACCCCATACATAGAGATTCCCGCTTTCATCAAGCGCACACGCAGTTCCATAAATACTTGCTGGAAACACTTTGATGATATGACTTAAGATTTCGCCTTGATTGTTAGTCAAGGAGATAAAAATATTGCTATTACCAGTGGCAGCTTGTGAGAGATTATTATCTCCTCCATACCCTGCTCCACGCACACTCCCGTCCTCAAAGATAAGTAAGCAAGTGCTATAATCTACATTTGAGTATCTATTAATACTCGCTCTTGCGTATTTCACTTTTTGGTTAAAGCTAATCTTAAAGGGGATAGTGATATGTGTGTTATTGCCATTACCACACGCACCTTGTGTATTATGTCCGCATACCCACAAAGCCCCCTCACTATCAATGCACTGCATTATCCCCGCATAGCCATTACTCGCAAATGAAATATCCTCAATATTTGATAGATAGGGATTTTGTGTGAAAGTAGAGAGTGGAAGCGTATTACCTGTGCCAAGCTCTCCTATGGAATTACTCCCGCTCACATATACTAGCCCATTTTCAAGCAGTGCTACCGCACTTTGTTTGCTATCTACCTCGCTAGTCCCACAGCAAATTTTTACCACACGCGCAGGCATTTCTACCCTCACAGGCATAGGAATCACTTGAGTATGTCCTGCTCCAGCACAACCCTCCACATTTGCACCCCACACATAGAGGAAGTTCCCCTCTTTTGGCAAAGCATAAAAGGTTGTATGTCCGCCAAATACTTCTACAAACTCTATATCACTAGGCAAAGCCACGCGTGTAAAAGAGCCAAGATGTGTCCTACCGCTTCCTGTGTTATTTTGAGAAAGTCCTTGCATATACACATCGCCATAGGATACTATTTTGCCATCTTTATCTACATATACCTCTTGATACATTAGAGCTTGTTTTAAATGCACTTGTAAAAGTCGTTTCTCTTTTATAAGATTCTCTTTTTTTGCCTCTTTTGCAATGTTATTAAGCTCTTGTGCGAGATTTTGGCTCAAAGTGTTTAAAGCTCTAACCTCTGCATCAAAGCCAGAAACTTGCCTTATTTCCCTCACTTCTTCTTGTATCTCTTGTAAGAGTGTTATTTCTTCTATATTTCCCATTTTTACTCCTTTGAATTTTTATCCTTCACCCACGCACTCAAAACCTATGAATTGCCCTCGCTTTGTGTCTCGGGGGGGGGGGTGGAATCCTCTGCCCTACATAAAACCCCTCTAAGAGGAGATTATGATTAACCTCCACAGAATTTGTGCGCCCATAGATAGCAGAGCAACGCGAGGCATTGAAATTAAATGCTGCTGCGTTGCTCCAATCAACTGATTTTGGCGTGCCACCCGAGTTATGACCACCTTCTTTAGCAAATGCCCCACTTGTCCAGCCATAATCGTGAAAAGTCTCGGCAATGCGATATACTCCTCCTGTGATATTTGGTAAGCCCTCTCTCTCAAAAGCTCCTACAAGGGAGGGATTGTTTGTAGCCTTAGCATAGATATTTGGCTTAGGTAGTCTAAAATAGCCTTTAGGGCAATTCTCTTGTAAGCCTTTACTCGTGCTTTTAAAATACAGATAAGCTAAGGGATACTCGTCTATTTTTAATATACTCCCCGCTGCCACATAACCTTGTGGCAAAGAGGAGCGAAAAAAGAGTGTGTATTGCCCGATTCTATTTTGCCATTCTTGCTTTCTTTGCCTTTTGTGTTTTATCTCTCTTAGGGTAAAGAGAATATGATGAGCTATATTTATGAATTGGTCGCTTTGCAATGCGGTCTGTGCTAATATCTCTTTTATCGCATTCTTTTTTTCATTCTCTACTTCTGTTTTAAAGCCTTGCCTATCTTGTTTTAGGTTCTCTTTTAGTTCAAGTTCTAGCTCTCTAAGGGATTGCTCTACGCTTGTGCCGAGCTCATTTATTTGTAAAGCAAAGCTATTAAGCTCTTCGCCAAATTGTGGCAATGCTTCTACAAAAGCATCAGCCCTTATATCAAAGCTTTGTGTATCGTGTGTGGTGGGCGGGGTGGGTAATGGTGTAATTTTTTGCATTTAAAAAATCTCCCTTGCGTGTTGAAATAGGCTCTTGTATTCTTTTTGTGCCTTGTTTATGGCTTTGTAATTTGTCTTTACGCCTTTATTAAAGGCTTGAAGCGCAATATCTATGCTATCAAGCAAGTCATCGTGTGCGCATTTGGGGTAAGTATCAAGCTCCTCTCTTAGAAGCAGTGCGTTTGTATCAATACGCATATCCTCTTGAGAAAGTAGTGGAGATAGGGCATCAAGGCGCACATTTTTATGCGCGGCATTGCGAATCCCAATAATTGGCACAAATTGCCTGAGTGAGCGCATTCTCTCTTTAAGTGTGTTTTTAAAAAACTCTTGGAAAGCTATTTCTTCACACGCGATTGTGATAGTGGGCGTAATTTTGCTAAGTTTTAAATAGTAAGCGATAATCTTATCTATCATCTTATCGGGTGTGATTTTATAGCCATTTGCTGTGGCATAAAGCTTCTTTTGGCTCTTTACATAAAATATCGCGCCAAGCCCAAAGTAATCTCCTCTTGCCTTACCCATACTTGGGTCTATGCCTATGGTTATAGAATCTATGCCTTGAGGTAGCACATCATAGGTGCTATAAGTGCTAAGAGGCGCATTCTCCTTATCAAGCGGGAGATTTTGAAACTCGGAGTAAAAGCTTGAGCAATCTTGCAAGTAGTCACTTAGAATCTCTGTGATATTTGCGCGCTTATCATCAAGCTTGTAGCCTTTGGGTTTAAAGCTGCTAAGATTTTCGCGTGTAAGCTCCTCAAGGTTGCTTGGCATTTTGATTAAAAGCGGGAAGTTAAAGCTCTTAAAATCATCGCGCTTTTGCATTCTTTGCAATAGGCTATCATAGTGCAAGGTCGTGCCTACAAGTAGGATTTGATAACTTGCGTTTGTGCGTGAGGGAAGCTTTAAAATCGCTTTATTAAACCAACTATAGAGCTTATCACGCTGGGTCTTACTCTGTATGTTCTCATCATTTTCAATATCATCACATACGATAAGGTCAGGGCGTATGCTTAAAAAATTTGTCCCGCGTATCTTTTTACCCGCACCAAAGCTCTTAATCTTGCAAGGCAATGTATTGACTTCAAAGCTTATCTCTTCCGCGCTCCATACATTAAAAGGTGTGATGTTAAAGTCGCATTTGAGATTAGCATTATCTTCTAGCTCGGTTTTTATAAGGTCTATACCTTCTTTGGCTAAATCTAGTGTGGAGCTAATGATAATGGCATATCGTTTGTTTCCTCCTAAAATCTGCCATAGCACAAAAAGCCGAGAGATAAGCGTAGTTTTGGCTGCGCCACGATAGGCTTTGATGATAAGTTTATTATCCTTGATATGTGGTAGCTCCTCATATACCCAATTTCTAAAGACTGAAGTCTCATTTGTTTTAATCTCGCTTCGGGCAAGTGAATTGCCCTTGCTCCTAAAGCCCTGCGGGGGGCACTCATTTATTTTAACCTCACTCGTGGGAGTAAATCCCACTTCGTGCAAATGCCCGTGCTTTGGACACTCGTTTTGAAGTCCAATGTGATGTCCCAAATAAGTATGCACGAAGTAAGTAAAATCACTCTTTGCGCGCGCTATTCGTTTATTACGTTCCTTATCATTAAGGATAGGTAGATACTGCAGGAAGCTTTTAAGTTCTTTTATAGCTAAATCATTCATCACATAATACCTTTTAAATTGCGTTTAAATGCGTTTAAAATCGTTTTAAAGCTTAAAGGGTATTGGTAGATATTACTTTTCAATTTTTATCCTTAAAAACCTTATTTATAATCGTATCTGCATTTTTTGCTAAAAAATCCGCCACAATCTCATTATTTTCTTTGAGGGCGATATTTGCGATTTCATTAATCGTATCGCGCGCAGTGGCAATGAGTTTAGATTTGAGTGAAAATTCATCATTCTTTGGGGCTTTGAGCCTCCAATAAGTCTGCGCGTATTGATGAAGCTTATCGAGTGCCTCAGGGCTTAATCCATTCTCTTTGCTTTTTTGCATAAATTCTTCAAAGCTCGCAATAAGCGTGGCGATAAACACCGCCTCTTTGTCTCTTATGGAACTAATATCTCGCTTAGATTCTAAAAGGAGATTATCCCAATTAATGCCTTTTTTTAAATCCGCGTTTTTGTGGTAGTAGAATCCTGCGCGGGTGATGTTAAGGCTCGTGCAAATATCTACAATATCCATACCTTGAATGTATCGCTCTTTTATTTGTTCTCTTATGTTCTTCACTCTTAAAATCCTTTTTTTACTTAAGCCTTTTTGGGTTAGCATTAAACCAAGCCTACGTGCATTGTTTTTGTGAAAACTTCACCAAAACAATGCGTGAAAGAACTCTAGAATGCCAACACTCAAACAAATGAGTGCCCCCGCAGGGTTTTAGGAACGAAGCGGGATTTACTCACGCGAGTGAGGTTAAAACAAGTGAGGAGAGTGGAGAATGAAAGATGTAGTGTTTTTGGAGCTTCAAAGCGCACAAGCACAAAAGGACACAAAAGAGAAAGTGAAAATCTCGCCTTGTGGCTCTTTTAGTGGCATTGATGGGAGAGAGTTTAGCCTCAATGCTGCGCTTGTGCTAGAGAGACTAAAGCTTAAGGGTTGCGACATTATGCTTGATAAAGACCATCAAGATAAAGAAGCACTCGGCTGGTTTCCCCTAGATTCTTTTGAAGCAAGAGAAGATGGAATCTATGCGGATTTAGAGCTAAACTCCATAGGCAAGTCTCTTGTAGAAGACAAAGTCTATCGCTATATCTCCCCTGCGTATTTAAAAAACGCACAAGGAGAGGTTGTAGATATTGTCTCTATTGGGCTTGTCAATCGCCCTAATCTTTCTTCGCTCACTGCCTTAAATAATGAGCAAACCCTACAAGGAGAGAGAATGAATGAGCAAGCAAAAGCCTTGCAAGATGAGCTTGCAAAGGCAAAGGAAGAAAATAAGGCACTAGAGGCGCGAATCAAAGCACTAGAAGCACAGATACAAGAGGCACAAGAACAAAAAAGCAAAGAGGAACAAGAGCAAAAAGAAAAGCTTATCAATGAAGCGATTAAAAACTCCTCTATGCTCCCTGCGCGTAAAGAAGCTGCACTTGCGATGAATAAAGAAAATTTAGGTGCTTTCTTAGAAGTATGCAAGGCTGAATGTGAGAGCGTTTTGAAAAACAAGAGCGTAGATTTTGATGAGAAAAAAGGCTTAGATATTGATGAGCATATCAAAGCCCAACTTGATTTGTAATTAAAGGAGAAAAAATGCCAAAACTAGATACTGCATATATGGAGCAAGTCTCAAAAGGACTAAGCAAGGTTTTCAACGATGCTTTAAAAAGCGAAAATGAGGATTATAAGAAAATTGCCACAGAAGTAAAAGCAAACACTATTAGCGTTGATTATGCGTGGATTGGTGATTTTCCAAATATGATTGAATGGACGGGTGAGCGCACACTTAAAGACCTTAAGGCAAATACCTACACCATTACGCGTAAGAAATGGGAGAGCACTATTGAAGTGAGCCGAGATGTGATTGAGTATGATAGTTTAGGCATTGTCAAGCCTCGCGTGCAAGCAATGGCTGAATCTGTGCGTGAACATTATGACGAAATCGTCTTTGGGCTTTTAGAGGCAAATAGCGCGTGTTATGATGGCAGACCTTTCTTTGCAACAGACCACGAAGTAGGCAGTCAAACCTTTAGTAATTCCCTATCTCTTGCACTTAATCAAGCAAATTTCTTAAGTGCAAGGCAGGAAATGCGAGGGGTGAGTAATGAATATGGCAATCCTTTGAGAATCCGCCCTAGCTTACTTGTAGTCCCACCAGAGCTTGAAGTAGAAGCGATTAAGATTCTTAAAGCACAAACTTTGAGTAATGGCTCTTCAAACATCACTTATGGAATGTGCGACTACATCGTGTGTGATAGGCTTACTGACGCAAGTGCGTGGTATCTCTTTGACACAACACGAGTCCTAAAGCCCCTCGTGCTACAAATCAATAGAAGTGTGGAGTTTGCAGGGCTTGATAAACCCACAGATGAAAATGTCTTTATGCGAGATAGCTTCTTATATGGAATCCGCACAGAGGATAATGCAGGGTATGGAATGTGGCAACTCGCTCTCAAATCTAAACACTAAAAGGAGGCGCACAAATGGGAAATAGAGAAAATGCAAAAGCCTTGCGTGAAGCGCAAGGTGGGCTCAATACACAAATTGATGAGAGGCTAAGTGCTTTTGAAAAGAGAATTGAAACCTTAGAGCTTCAAGTATCCTCTTTACTTTCTGTGGAGGAAGAGCAAGAGAGTGAGCGTGATGATTTAGTAGAGCAAAAAAAGTCAAAGGGAAAGTAATGGAGCTTTTAGCACATCTTAAATTTCGCGCGACACAAAGCCTTGATAATCCTAGCGAGATTACAGGGCAAGTGTTAGAAATCGCACTAGCTCAAAGCGATGAGATTTGCAAAAACAAAGATGTGCCTACTTTTGCGCGTATTGATATAGCCTATATTCGCCTTAAAATCTATCTCAAGATAGAGCTCAATGGCGAAGATGAGCTTTTACTCAAAAACGCACTAGAAGTCGTAAAAAACGTGCCCTTTATTGATGAAAAGGGGGCAAAAAGCCCAAGTGCTTGTTATGCGGCACAAAGCAGGGAGAGTGAATTTTGTTAAAAACGCTATTAAACGAGGTTTTAACACTTTTTAAAAGCTGCAATCTCTTGCTTTTAAGCGAAGATAGAATCACACAAGAGGGTAACTATCTGCTTTTTAGCTCTATGAGGAGCAAAGAGGAGAGCTACCGCGAGTATGAGCTTAAAATCTATGTGGCAGGAAACTCTCTTAACAAAGATGGCTCTAGCATTTTTTTACGCATAGAAGAGATTTTAGAGCTTTGCTCTAAGCACAGGGCAAATGCACTAAGCTGTGTTAATGCTTCGCTTATGAGCTGGGAGAAAGTGGGGCTTTTCACGCAAACAAATGGGCTTTTTGTGTATGAAATCACACTCAATCTTAAAACAAGGAGGAAGCAATGAATAAAATGATTATCTTAGCTTTAGCCTTTGTGGGCATTTGCTTTATGGGCTTTAAGAGTTATAGCTTTATCGTGGATTTGCAAGTAGAGAATGCCGCGCTTTCAAGCTCATTGCAAAAGCAAAATGAAGCACTCAAAGCTCTAAGCCTACAAAAAGAAGTTATAGAGGTGTATAACGCAAAATCTCTAAGCTTACAAGAGGATTTTTTAAAGGCTTATGAGAAAGCTACGCCTGATACTGCTTTTGTGAGTAATCTCAAGCCTGATGAAAATTCTCATATTACATTACAGGAGATAGAAAATGCGATTACTATTTTTTACTCTTCCTCTCCTTAGCCTCATACTTTTTAGTGGCTGTGGCTTAAAACACAGAGGAACAACAGAGGTGTTAATCCCAACACAATGCGGAGTAGCAAAAAGAGAGCGACCAAAGCGCAGTGGCAAGGTAAATAAAGATGTGATTGCTATATTTGCCTACACTCAAGCTTTGGAACAGGATTTAAAAATGTGCAGAGGTGAAAAATGACAAAACGAAGTTTCTTTAGAAAATGTAAAAACAAGCTTAAAGAGCTGTGGTTTTATTTTCGCTGGTTTTTGATTGGCAAGTATCACTGCGATATTTCGCCTTCATACAAGCGATTTTGGTTTGTCGTGCATAAGAGCCTATGGGCGATGATTATCGTCTCTGTGGCACTTAGTGTAGCGCGTGTAGTGGAGGTAATACTATGATTGAAGCAGGACATTATTTAGAGCTTTTACCCATTGCTATTGTTGGTATCTTAGCGGGGATTGTGAGCTTTTTTAACGAGGAACAAAGAGAAGATACATCAAATGATATGCGCTACTTGCTTAAGGTTGCTTTGAAAAGTGTAGTTACTTCATCATTTTTGTGTGCGATTGTCTATGCCACTCTAAGTGCTACTGATTTGCCTTACCTTGCGCGAGTAGGTATTGCTGCTGCACTTGGATTTTTAGGAATTGAAAAGGCACTTAATCTTGCAAAAGAGCTACTTGCTTTTAAAAATGGCAATAAAGAGAGCAAAGGAGGCAAAAATGAATAGCACCGCATATAAACTTGTCCGCTTTATTGTTTTGGTCGCCTTTGTCGTATCTTTAAGCGGGAATATCGCTCAATACTATTCTTACAAAGATGCTGTTGAGAGTTTAGAAATCTTATCACAAGGAGAATAAATGAAATACAAAATTATACTTCAGCGACTAAGCGAACACAAAGATGTGAAAAAGCCAAATGTCGCAAAAATCGAGGATTCTACATTAGGTAAATTTAGTGTGAATGAAATTCAAGAGAATGACACTTTAAAAGAGATATGGAGTTGCTTTACTTGTGAGAATATCGGTGAATCTACTGATACACCAAAACAAGATAAGCGTATTATGCCACGCACATATCAATTAGAGTGGGCGCAGATAGGCAAAAATGCTTCACTTGCAAAAAATCATAAAGATTACATGCTTGAGAATTTCAAAAAGACAGGACTATATTATCGTAAGGTGCAAACTCCAAATGGAGAACAAACACACCCTTACATTGCGATTTTGCTTACTTGCGATAAAGAATTACCTAGCTTTAGGAATCGTAGCATTCTTATTCACATAGGCAATTACCCACAGGATACAGAAGGCTGCATTTTGCTAGGTAAGAGTAAAAATGATAGCACAGGCACAATCGGTGGTAGCACACAAGCAATTTTGGAGTTTTTTAATCTCTGTAAAAAAATCGGCTTAGAAAATTGTGAGCTTGAAGCAAAAGAAATTGCATAATAAAGGAGTAAAAAATGCCAATAAACAACACACAAAAGGACAATTTATTTTTGAGCGGGGGCGTGATGTATATAGAGCCCTACAACACAGATGGAAGTTTAAGCGGGGAAAAGTTTGATATGGGTGCGACAGAGATTACCCTCACGCGTGATACGACAACCGCGACTGCTTTTACACGAAGTGGAGGACTAAAGCAAAAAATCGCAGAAGTGGTAACTGAAGAGAGTTATACACTTAAGATAAAGTGCAATAGTTTCTCTCCTGCTAACCTCGCTGCAGCTTTGGGCTCTAAGATAAAAGAGGTAGCTTTTAAGAAAGGTGAGATTTTACCAAGTGGAGCGGTAGCAGATTGTGCTTGTATCTTTGTCAAAATTGACGCAGGGAGTAATCCGCTGCTTAAAGCAAAGCTTACTTTTGTCGGCACACCCGTGCAAGCAAAGCAGGTTGTGGGCGTGATTTATGAGGCAAATATCAAGATGAGCGGAGATTTGCCCTTGATGAGCGAAGAGTTTGCAACTATGGATTTTGAAGGCAGTGCGAATAAAACCGATGAGGGCTACTATACGCACTACATTCAACAATCAAAAGAGGAAGCCCAAGAGGAGATAGTGGGTGAGGAAAATCTACAAACAGATGAGCCACAAGAGGTTGTGAATGAGACAGAATCTAATTAAGGAGTAGAAAATGAATAAAAGTTTTGTATTTAAGGTAGAACGTCCAAGTATCAATATTCAAGCACAGCTTAGTAATGGAGAGAGTATAGAACTTGAGATTTTAGAGAGTAATGCCAACCAACTCGCCGAGCTTGAATCCCAAAAAGACACACTCAAAGGCTTTGAGCTTACTAAAAAGCATTTAAGCGAGAATATCAAGGGTGAGAAAAAAGATGAGTTTATCGTAGATTTGCTTGAGAATGGCTCATTAGCAGACTTTTACACCGCGATAAACGAACAATTTAGAGCCATTAAAGGCGCAAAAAGAAAAAACTAATCCGCTGGGCAAAGGAAAAAGCATTTTTAAGCAAGGATAGTAAAAGTGTGCCTTTGCCCATAGAGCTAGAGGACTTAGAAGAGCAGCTGCTCGCCTTTGGGTTTAACCTCGCACTAGAGTTTAATATAGGGGGCTTTGAGCTAATAAAGAGCATTAACTATGCCATACTCAAAGACTTTGCGCTTAAATATCAACTCGATGCGCTAGAGATTCTAAGCCTTTATAAAGAAATGATTGCGGAGATGGAAACATAATGTCAAAAGTCATTGCAGAGATTATCTTTAATGTCAAAAAGGGTGAGCTAACAAGCGCGAATAAAGAGCTTAAAAGCACGCAGGAAAATCTCGCCCACGCAAACAAAGAGAGCAAATCCTTTGGCTCTAGCATTGGCAAGACGACTTTGGGCTTAGGTGCTTTAGGGCTTGCTGCACAAGGCTTAAGTATCCTCAAAGATGTGTTTGTTACACCCATTAAAGAAGCTATTGCACTTAATGCTCAATATGAACAGCTAAATAATTCCATCGCCTCACTTATTTCTATTAACCACGAAAATGCTACAACCACAGGCAAGATGCTAAATGCCCAAGAAAAATGGCAGATTGCCCTCAAACAATCAAAACAGGTTGTTGATGATTTAAAGATTTCAGGGCTAGAGCTTGGCTACTCTGTGAGCGATATGAGCGATATGTTTAAGGGATTTTATTCTACTGCAGGTAGCTCTATGAGTTTAGAGCAAGCAAAAAATGCAATGAAAGCTATTGCCGCAGCAGCTAATGTCAGCGGTGTGAGTGTGGATTCTCTAAAGGTAACACTAGATTCTTTAGGAAGTGGCATAGCAAACACTGCCACAGATTTTGGGCGATTTGTGAGTGCTATGGGGCTTAGCACAGAGGAGATGAGTAAAGCAAAACAAGAGGGCAAACTCTATGAACTCATTATGGAGAAGTTAGGACCGCTTAGTGAAAGTGCTGCATTTAGTGCTAATAGCTATGCTGTAAGTATGGCAAAGCTTAATTCCACCTTTGATGATATTAAGCAAAGTGCTATTGCGCCATTTTTTGATTCTATGAAGCAATCTCTTGCCTCACTCACGCAGTTTTTAAGCACACATAAAGACACGATTGTTAGCGTGTTTCAAGGCATACTTGATATTATAAGCACACTTGTAAGTGCTGTTTTTGAGGCTGGAATGATGGTAAAGAGATACTATTGTAGCAGCCATTAATGACTTAGCAGAGGCTTTTGGATATAGCGCGAGTGAAGGTGATATACTCTTAGGCGTAATAAAGAGCTTTCAAAGTGCTGCAGCAATGCTAAGCTCGGCTTTTAAGATGCTGCAAAACACTCTATCCTTACTTATCAACTCTTTGCGATTACTTATCAATAGCGCACAGGTTGCCTATCACGCAATGGCACGTGTGTTTAGCTTTGGTGAGGACGATAAGCATCATAAATCGCAAATAGAGCGACTAAATAATAAAGATAAAGAGCTAAAAGCTGCTATGATGAGCAATATTAAAGGCTATGGCGATATTTTTGGCGAGGGCATTGAGAAAATCCAAGATATTTGGAAAGACAAAGCCAAAGAGGGTTTAGAATCTGAAAAAACTACTCAAATGCTTAAAGGCAAAATCGGTGCGAATGCGAATAAGAAGCAAGGCAGCGGCACAAAAGATGGGGATTTGCTAAGAAACTATTTTGATAATGAATTTGCCATAAGAGAAAAGAATATCTCTTTGATGAAAGAGGGCAAACAAAAGGAGCTAGAATTAGAATCCTTACGCTATGAGCGCACAATCACGCATTTAAACTTAGAGCTAAGACAAAAGATAAAATCAGGGCAAATCTCCATAGAGCAAGCCAATAGACTCTATGAAGTGGAACTAAAACTCCACGAGCAAAAAATGCGCCATATACAAGAGTATTCAAAAACCTATGAGGATTTAAAGAGCAACATTAACTCTGCGCTTGATGAGAATATCAATAATGCGCTTAATGGCAAATTTGTCAGCTTATCAAACTTTGGCGAGGATTTGTTTAGCTCTATGCAAACTTCTATTACAAAGGGCTTTGCAACTTCCATCTCTGCTGCCTTTATGGAATCCTCTGTTATAGAATCTATGAATAAATCCCTCGCCTCCGCCATTGATGGCTTAGGCAGTGATGGCGCAGTCGGCGGGATTATAGGGAAAGCAACAGGTTTGCAAATTGGAGAATCTACACTAGGAGAAGTCGCAGGGGATAGCCTTGCAGGATTTGGCATTGCAAGTGCGGCTGGGGGCTTAGTAGGTAACTTCATAAGCGATAAGGAGAATGCCGCCAAGACACAAAAATACGGCCAAAGTGGTGCAGCGGGAGCGGCTATTGGTAGTTTTGTGCCTGTGATAGGCACAGCTGTTGGTGCGCTTGTAGGCGGACTTGTCGGTAGTATTGGTGGAGCACTGATAGGAAGCTTTAGCTCAAGCAAGCTTACTACCAAAGCAAAGGGAGTGGAGCTTATCTCAAAGGCTACAAAAGACAATGTGAGTGCGCGAGAATTTGCAGATATGCAAAAAGATAGTAAAAAGTATTGGGGGCTTAAAAAATCCTCGAAGAGCTGGACTGAATATTGCTCTGCCTCAAATATCGCACTAAGAAACATAAGAGAGGGCATAAGGGGATATGAGTATCTACTAGAAGACATAGGCGGTGGTGTAAAAGAGATTGTCGTTCGTGCTGGGAGATACAAAGACTATGATGAGATTCTTAATGCAGGTGCAAAGGAGCTTATCAAAAGCTTTTTTGAAGCACCAAGCAAAGCATTAAAAAGCACAGCTCCCACTCCAAATACCGATGCGATTTATAAGGTATGGGAAGAGTATGCAAAAAGCGTGAATAAAAAAGTGAGCGAGGCTCTAAGTGAGAGCTTGAATACTTTTATCACCACGGGGCAAAGCTTTCAAACTTGGCTTTATACCTACAAAGGAGAGGACGCAAAAGCGGCGCGTTATGGTGCGGAACTCGCACAAATGAGCCTTGAGCGTTTGCAAGAGGCACTGGGCGCAGCTGATGTGAATATCGATAATTATCTTAGCTATCGAGAGGAAGCATTAAGGGAGAATTTCGACCCACACACAATCGAGCGCATTAACGCACTAGGCGAGGCATTAATACAAAGTGCTGATGCGAGTAAAAAGTATGAGGAAGCCCTAAAGGGTGAGAACAAAACAAAGCTCAATATGATTGACCCCTACCTTGAAAAGGCTAAAAAGATAGCAGAGATTGATGAACGCTCAAAAGACACAAGTGAGAAGATTCAAGTGGCAATGTTAAGTACACTCAAACAAATGCTCCGCGTATCTCAAGAAAGTTTAGAAGCAGGAGCGCAAAAGTGAAAGTTTTAACGCGTAGTGAAGTTGTGATTATTGATTCTAATCTCCTAGAATCGACCCCCACCTTTGAATTAGGTAGAGAGTATCACAAAGATGACAAGGTGCATAGTGATAAATATGTCTATGTCGCCCTAAGTGATAATGTAAATAAGCCACTGACTGATGTTTTGAGTTGGAAAAAAGTAGGAACTAGCAATCAATGGGCGTGTTTTGATTATTATCTCAATACCTCTTGTATCGCGGAAGATGAATTAGATATAAGTTTTTCTTGCTTTGGTGCAAAGGGCATTTATATAAGCAACATTGAGGCGAAGTTTTTGAGTATTGAAGTCATAGATGTGCGTAACGCACAAGTGATTGAAGAGCGGACATACAAACTTTATGGGCAAAATATTTCAAGCTGGAGTGAATATTTCTTTGGAAATTGGGGTAAAAAATATAGACATCATATTTATTATGAGCGCAACACTTTCACGCGCAATATTATCTTTAGGGTAAGGGCTTGGGGCATTAGAGATATTAAGATTGGCTCTATTATTTGTGGGGATTTAATTGAACTTGGAATCTCGCTCTATGCGGATAATTCTATCTCTATGCTTGATTTTTCTAAAGTGCTTACAGATGAGGAAGGTAATACTTCTTTAACAAAGGGCAATTTCAAGCGCACAAATGCCTTTAATGTGCTAGTGAGTGATGATGAAATGGATAAGGTAAGCTATGAATTAGCCGAGTTAAGAGGGCAAGCAGTGGTGTTTATCATCGCAAACAACTATGAATGCCTTATGAGCTTTGGTTTTTTGAAAAACCACGAGATTCTTTTAAGCAAGGTGGGTGCGAGTATTGTAAGCATAGAAATCGAGGGATTAATATAAAGGAGCGCAAATGAATATCAAAAACCTTTTTAAAAAGCCTTTAAAAGGGCTTAAAACACCGCATATAAACTTAGAGCCAAGCTATCAAAACTATGTGCCAAATGCGATAAGTTTTTCACAAGTTAAATCCGCACTCAATGCGGAGAGTTTAAGTGAAGTGATTTCGTGTTTTGATCATTTTAAACGCTTTGATACGCAAATTGCAAGTGAGCTTAATAAACGTAGGAGTAATCTCATCGGTAAGCCTATTGTGGTGCAAAGCGATGATAAAGCCCAAGATATATTTCTTCAAGAGCTAAGTAAAAGTCGCAATTTTAGAAAGTTTCTTTATGAGTGCAGCTCTGCCATTGCTTATGGCTTTGCGAGTTTTATTATCAATTATAGACAAGAAAATAGTAGAATCTACCCTCAATTTGAGTTTATCTCACCTCGCTATTTTGAATGCGACAACAATTACAAGCCCTATGTCTCTCAAGGCGGGAATAAGATATATCTTAAGGACAATACAGGTATATGGACGCATTATCACCCCACAGACACAGGCAATATCATCGAGCAATCTTTAATTTATAAAATCATCTCCATTGCATCATTAAAGCATATTTCTCTTATGAAATATATGACTTACCTTGATAGCTATGCGATTCCACCCATTATCATTAAAAGTGATATGGCAGATAGCAGAGAAAATGCAGCAGAAATTCTAAAATCAGCTCTTGCGCTAAGAAGCAATAGTGTGGGGCTTTTTGGGGTAAATGATATAGTAGAAGTGGTCAATGGCAATGTAGATAAAGGCACATTTTTAGAATTTGTGCGCTATTGTGATGAGAGTATTTCTAAGCTCATCACAGGGCAAGTTTTGAGCTCTAACTCTACACAAAATGGCACGCAGGCACTCGGCAATATCCATAATGAAATGCAAAAAAATGCCACAGAGTTTGATGCACTCTTATTAGGTGAGAGTTTGCATTCATTACTCAAGCAAGTGCTTGCACTGAATTTTGCTACTCCTGCACCCTTTAGCTTTGAAATTGACACCAATACAGAAAAAGATGAGAAACTTCAAGCCGATACTTATTTAATCCTCTCTCAAATGGGTGTGAAAATCCCCATAGAACATTTAGAGAAAACCTTTAAAATCTCGCATTTGAGCTATGCAGATTCTACGCAAACTTCTCACAATTTATCATTCAACAAAGCTCAAGACTTACTCACAGGGCAAGAACTAGAGATTGATAAAGCCTTGCAAGATGTGAATCCTAAGAGCGAGTTTGATTTGGGAGCATTTTTAAAAGATTGCAAGAGTTATGAGCAGGCAGCACAAAAGATTGCTTTGAGTTTTGAGGGGGAGGATTTGCTTTTAAAAGAGCAAGAGCTAATGCGACTTTTTCTTAATGGCGCACTCTTTGGGGCAGATGATGTTACACTTTGATTTCAATCTACCACCAAGCGAGGCTATCGCTTATTTGCAAAGCAAAAAGCCTGAAGTGCTTAATGAGCTTTCCACCCTAAAACATAATATTTATAATCGTGTTTTTACTATTAAAGGCATTGCCAATGTAGATTTATTAAGCGATATGCAAAAATCTTTAAGCTTAGCATTGCTTCAGGGACGGGAGTTTAAAGAGTGGAAGCAAAACGTGCAAAGTTTGCTTACCCAAAGTAATACCCCCCTTAACCCAAAAAGACTAAAGCAAATTTATCATCAAAATATCCTTAACTCTTATAATCAAGGGCGTAAAATGACACAAGATAATCTCAAAGGTGAGATATATTATCGCTATGTAGCTATAAATGATTCGCGCACGAGGCTTTCACATAAGCTTTTGCATAATACTATCTTGCCCCGTGAGCATAGCTTTTGGGAGAAGCATTATCCTGGGGCTGATTTTGGGTGTAGATGCAGAGTAGAAGCTTATACTAAAGAGCAGCTTGATAGATTTGGCTTAAAGGTAAGTAATATAAGTGATATGCCAAATGTGCAAGAAGCAACATTTGATATAAGTGATAATAATGCGGCTCTTGCTCACATTCTTAATCAAAAACTTAAAATCCACGCGAATAATCCAAATGCTATCACAAGGCTAAAAGCCATAGCAGCATTTATACAGCAAAGAAATGTAAGGTTTAAGGAGATAAATGAGCTATGGCAAGTATCTGCAATTAAGCAAGAGAGAAGCGTAGATTCTAAGAATATTATTATTGCTAAAGCCACAGCAAAGCTACAAGGGGAGTTAGCCACAAAGGCAGAGCATATACTCTTAAGTGGTTGGACACTAAGGACACACACTCATCATAACAATGTCGATAGCTTTGATTATTCGTTAGTGGAAGAGATGTTAGGGAGTGAGTATAGGGTGAGGCATAGTAGAGAAAGGCATATTGTGTATTTTTCTAAGTTAGGGCATTACTATAAGGCTGTGTTTAAAGTAACTGAAAATAAAAAAGAGATTTTTTTAGTAAGTTTAAGTAAAAGTAGCGAGAATATAAAATATTAGGGCTGCCCTTAACCCTTAGAGAGGTGATAAAGTCCTGCGGCAATATCGTTACTTTTTCCCATTAGCTCATCGGGCATTAATGAGGGGTGGGTTATACACCACGACAGGTAAAACCTCTAAAACATATTATACCACATTTCACACAAAGGAGTAAATATGCCAAAAATTGCGCTTGATGATTTTATCAAAGAAATGAATGACTTAGAATCTGCCCTCAAAGATACAGAGCCTTTAATGGCACACATTGCTAATACTCTAGCCCTTTTTACCTCACAATCTTTTGAAAAAGAGACCTCACCCTTTGGTGAAAAGTGGAAGCCTTTATCATCTGCTACGCTTAAAAAGAGCAAGGGCTTAAAGAAAAAGCTTGTAGATAAAGGAAAGCTAGTAAATTCTATTTCCACTTCACATACTGCCAAGAGTGCAAGTATAGGCACAAATGTAGTGTATGCGAGGATTCATCAATATGGTGGTAAAGCAGGGAGAAATCATAAAACTATCATTCCTGCTCGGGCATTTCTACCTATCAATGATAAGGGTAATGTCCCTCAATCTTTGCAAGATGAATTGCAAGGGCTTGTGCAGGAGTATATTTTAGGAGAGATTGGCGAATAAAATTGCTTTGTAAAAACCAATCTCACCCAAAAGCTAACACCTTTACACAGGAGCAATCACCCCTCGTATCCGTCCTATAACTTCTACCTCATTAAGACTATAACTTATTGGCTCATAGTTAAGATTTGCAGAGATAAGCTCTAGTCTTTTATCTTTAATAAAACAATGCTTGATAAAAAGCCCATCATTTGTCTGCACCGCATAAATCTTGCCATTTTTTATACTGCCCTCCTTGCGATTTACAAGGCACAAGCTCCTATCGGTGATGATATGCTCCATACTCTCGCCAAGTGCGAGTATAAGCTCACAATCTCTCACTTTTAAATGTGCTAAAATCCGCTCATCAAAGACAATCTCTTGTGTGCTAATATGTTCATTGATACAGCCTCCACCCAAAGAGGCATTAGCACTATAAAGTTTTAAAATCTTGTAATGCTCGAAAGTATGAACACTCTCTTTTGGTGCACTCCCATAGAAAAAGGTATTGATACAGATATGCTTAGATTCTAAAAAATCCATAATGGCTTTATAAGGGATAGAGTTTTTAAACTTTGCTTGTGCAAGGGTATTTGGCGACATATTAAGAGCTTTTGCCACATCGATGTCTTTAGGCTTTAGGATAGAATCTGTGGCAAGTATGTCTTTAATGCGCTCTATGATTTCTCTAAAGGTGAGCTGTGGCATTGTGAATCTTTATAATAAATAAGTGATTGTAACAAATGCGAGAGTGAGAGTAGCACAAAGATGAGAAAAAGTAATGAAATGTGAGGGAATGAACATAAAGGCTTTAAAAAGCTTTTAATGTGTTATAATTTAAATGCGTATGGTGGGTGTTTAAAAGATTTAATGGTTTTTTGAATGAGTAGTATATGATGGGGCTAATGGCTGGGAGATAAGATAAGGCAAGAGAACTTAAGAGAGATTATAGAGCTTTTTTAAAGGTTGGGGATAAGAGGCTTAAAGGGCTAGTTTTACTGCTGGGGATTATTAAATTTACTTAAATTTAATGTTTGAAATCAAAGTAAAATCCCTCACTTTGATTTCAAACGCAAAATGACTTTGATTTTACGCGAGGGGTTACAGTAGTCTTGTTTTACGTAAAGTCAAATCCACAATTCACACTATCTAATCCCATATACACGAAGTGTTCGAGGATATGCCTCTCGCCTTTCTGCAATGGAAAGGATAAGGGATGAGTTACATTCCATTAGAAGAGAGGAGAAAGAAACATATCTGCATAAGTGAGAGGGAAACAAAAAGCCTTGCTATCAATAAAAGAGGCAAGTTGTATAGCCCCTCCCCTTGACAGAAGGGGGGGGGGGGGATGAAAGATAAATATCTCTCTGCTAAGTAAGAAGGTGGTAGTGTAGTTATTGCACTTATCTATATAGAATCTAGCAGATTCTAGGGAGCAATTCTCCTTGCGGATATTCCACATAGCATTTTCCGCCCCACGCATTTGTTGCAATCACACGTGCTTCTTGTATATGTGCTACCTTACGCGATACCCTACCAATGATACAAGCTTGTTTACCTAAAGTATGAGAGCGCAAAGATTCTAGAATTGCTTTGCTTTTATGCGGTGATACTGCCATTAATAGCACTCCCTCATTAGCGAGATTGAGCGCTTCTAAGCCAAGTATCTCACACACGCCGCGCACTTGCTGCAAAATAGGGATTTTCCCTCCTTGTATATTTATTTCCACACACGCTCCCCTACTCCATTCATTTAGCACCGCTGCTACACCCCCTCGTGTCGCATCGCGCACAGCGTGTATAGCATTACCATATTGATGGGTAGATTCTATAAGCGGATAAAGCTGCGCACAATCGCTCTGTAAGTCATTTTGCAATGCCATCTCATTCCTAGCACAAAAGATTACCGCCCCGTGTGTCCCCACAGGCGCACTAAGGATAATATCATCACCCTCTTGTATATTCCCCACACGCCAATCCACATCCTTTATCTCCCCAATAGCCGTGGTATTGATATAAATCTTATCCGCATTGCCCTTTGGGACGACTTTTGTATCGCCGGTGATGATACGTAATCCCCCTTGAATCGCCTCTCTCTTGATAGAATGCAAAATCTGCTCTAGCTCCTCCATAGTAAAGCCCTCTTCTAATATCAAGCCCAAAGTCAAATATCGCGGTGTCGCCCCTCGCACACTCACATCATTACTTGAGCCGCACACGCAGAGTTTGCCAATATCGCCTCCGGGGAAAAAAATAGGGCTTACCACATAGCTATCTGTACTGATAGCATATCCCTTCACACCGCTAAAGACCCCCGCATCCTCTCCATACTCGCACATCACCTCACCTAGAATCTTATGTATCACACCATCAACAAGTGCATTAGATTCCACGCCTCCACTTCCGTGTGAAAGGCTAATATGTGTATTTTTCATTCTTACTCCTTAAGTTAAAACAAATGGCTTAGATTCTTGCAGAATCGCCCAGATTAATTGCCCCTTTTGCCTACTCCAAAAAGCATAATCACACACGATAAACAATCGCTTTTTCGTGCGTGAAATAGCCACATTAAGCGCATAAAGCGCGTGTGCTTGAGTAGAATTTGTCAAATGATAATGCAAACTCACAGGAGAGAAAATCACATTATCAAACTCCTGCCCCTGTGAGCCATGAATGGTAAAAACTCTATCACGTTTGATTTGCTCCACAAGTCGCTGTCTCTGCTTGACAAAGGGCGTGATAACCGCGTATTCCTCATTTGCGATTTTCTCACACAAACGTGCACACATTTGTGCCTCATTTTCACTTATTTGCTTATCTGACTCACTTTTTGCGCCGCTATCGACTACAAAAAGTTCCATTTGCATCTCTGTGCCTCTTAAACCTATATGATAAACATAATTATCAAGCAAACGCGCGAGATTGTCTCCATAGCGATGTGTCTTGCTTAATGTGCTTAGAATCGTGTCTTGCAAGGGCGGCATGGAATAACCTTGCTCGTTCATATTGGCAAGTTGCGCTGGGCTTTCTCCTTTGCAAAAAGCTTCTAGAAAAAGGGCAGAGAGATTCCACACAAATGCATTATCATTCTCTGCTTCTGTAAGTTTATTTGGGGGCATTTCACACACAGGAGAAAGCTGCTTATGGTCGCCAAAAAGCGCTAGGGGTGTATTATCGACACATAAAGCACAGGTTTTAATCAATGAAGCATACGCGCATTCATCTAAAAAAATATGTGAAAAATGCAAATCTAATTTGTCATAACGGGAGATAAAGCCATCGAGCGTTACTCCCACTACAAAGGCATTTTTGAGGCGTATTTTGATATTATCTTGTGTGCTTTCTTGGAAGCTAAATAAATCGAGTTTTTTACGCTTTTGCAAAAGGCTTGGGTCGCAAGTCTGGGGATATTCACTCATATATTGCAATGTAGGCATACCCAAACGCAATATCATATCCCTTGCTAAGCCTAGATTGTCAAATTGCTTAATGAGAGCTTTTAGCACTTGCTCTAGGGCATTATTTGTCGTAGCGACAACGCCCACTCTCTTCCCCTGCTTGATATAATACAAAAGGGCTTCAAAAAGCACAGCTTGTGTTTTTCCTGTGCCCGGCGGTCCCCATACATAGCTTAAAGGTGAGTTTAGCACCTTGGATAAAGCGATATTTTGCTCCTCACTTAAGCGGGGAATATGCGGGGTAGGATTATGCACTATAGAGCTTGGCAAACGCAGCTTCTCGCCATATTTATCAAAAAAATCAGCCACATTTTGCACTAAAAACTTCAAATCACTAAAAAGCTTTAATGGGATCTTCGCCTTTTGCGCCTTTTCTAACATCTTTGCCATCGCTTCACTGACATTAAGAAAAAGTGTCCTTTGCTTCTCATCATAAAAATGCAGCATTACCTCACTCTCCTTTGGAGAATCTGCCTCAGCAATGCTATAAAGCCTATCTCCCACTTGCAAAAGCAACGCCCCGCCTAGCTTTAAATCCATATCACCTACACTATATTTCAACGCAAGTATCAGCTCATCATCTCTACATTCAAACTGCTTGATAGCAATCTCGTTTAAACCTAAATTATTATCACTTAGATATTGGTAATAAATATGTGCTGCTGAGAGAAGAATCTGCTTTAAATCATTCATCGATGTAATGCACCGCCATATTTATAATATGCCGCACAAGCCCCCTCACTGCTTACCATACAACTTCCTAGAGGATTGCTTGGGGTGCAGGATTTGCCAAAGACTTTGCAATCAAAGGGCTTAGCCACGCCGCGCAAAATATCCCCACAGCGACAAGCCTTATTATCCGGCACATATTCTTTGCTTAAAATATCATCAAATACCACTTCCGCATCCAAATGGCTATATGCACCCCTAAGTTTTAAGGCAGAATGCGCTATCTCCCCTAGCCCACGCCATTCAAAAGATTCTCTTTCTTCAAAATAGTGTTCTATTAGCTCTTGTGCCTTTGTATTACCCTCCATATTCACAACACGCTTGTATTGAATCTCAAGCTCTGCTCTCCCCTCTATACTTTGCTTTACAAGCTGATAAATGCTCTCCATCATATCCACAGGCTCAAAGCCGCTCACCACCACAGGTAAAGCATAATCACGCACAATATCTGCATAAATCTTTGCCCCGCTTATCACGCTTACGTGGGAAGGTGCAATCAAAGCATTGACACGACATTGCTTAGAATCAAAAATTGCGCGTAAAGGCGGGGGGACAAGCACGTGATTAATATGAAAGAGCACATTATTAATATTAGATTCTATAACTCTCTCAAGCAATGCGGCACTCATAGGCGTAGTGGTCTCAAACCCAATGGCAAAAAACACCACACGCTTATGCGAATTATCCTTTGCCACCTCAAGCACCTGCATAGGAGAATACACAAAGCGCACATCAGCCCCCCTCGCCCTTGCATCTGCTAGGCTTCCTTGTGAACCCGGAATCTTTATCATATCTCCCAATGTAAGCAAAATCACATCTTTTTGCATAGCGATTTCATAGGCTTGATTAATGCGATTTTTAGGCATTATACACACAGGGCAGCCCGGTCCGTGGATAAAGTCAATATCCTTATGAAGCAAATCCTGCAACCCATAGCGCATAATCGTATGTGTATGTCCGCCGCACACTTCCATAATATGAAGCGGGGATTTAAGCCTAGAAGAGAGCTTTTCTATCTTTTTAGCATAGGCGAGCATCACATCTTTATCACGGAAATTTTCAATCAAATCTATATTAGAACCTTGCACGCTTTACTCCTATCTGCAGAGATTGCAAAGCATTTTTTGGCAGCAAAAGACTTTTTTTACTGCACCCTAAAAAAAACATTTTTTTACATTCAAAATATGCCCTTGTTATCTCTCTTATAATTTTCACATACCATTTTATCTTGCTCTCTCGCCCATCTATCGTGGTTTCAATAGATAATTCCCTTAAGATAGGTGTAACGCACACAGCAGGGATATGATGTATATAAAACATATCCATATAGTCATCTACTGGGCGATACCATATCCTAGCAGATTCTATAAAAGTTCTTGCAGCTAATGGTGTAAGATAATAGCCCTGTGTCCCTGCAGCGCTATCAAAACTCACATAAAAATCATCAGGCAATGTATAAAAATATGCATTTTCTTTCAAATACATCAATCGCACATACACATATTCACTTGTCGCGATATGCGCTATCTTATTCCAAAAATCCCCTATCATTTCCACATCATCTTCAAGCACTATGATAGGCTCATTCAGTTCTACACACTTTTGCCACAGACTATAATGACTTGCAAAGCACGCCCTCTCTCCATCACTCATTTCTTTCCCGCGAAACAAAATACTTGCAATTTTAGAATACTGCTTAAAGGCAAGATGTTCTCCAGCCTTAGCGTCAATGGCTTCAAAAAAAATAATATTATATTGCTGCTTTTGAGTAGCACTCATCCTTTCAAACTGCTTTTGCATAAGAGCTTTACGCTCTTTAGCACGTTTGAGATTGACAATAAAAATATTCATACATTTGCCTTTATCAAGGCTTCTTCTTCCTCACGTATAGCTTCTAGAATCTGCTCATAAAGCCTCAAGCTCTCTCGCGCACTCTCCTCATCAATCTTACTTATCGCATAGCCGATATGTAAAAGCACCCAATCTCCTATACTTACCTCATCATTGAGTAAATCCAAGCTCACCTCACGTTTGACGCCCAGTGTATCCACCAGTGCCATATTCTGCTCTTTAAGTTCTACAACTTTAGAAGGTATAGCCAAACACATTTTTACTCCTTATTTCTTGCTACGTTTTAAAATTGATGAGTGCTACAATAACCCTGTGTGCGTCGCTCTGCGATAAAATCACACACTTTTATAACACTCTCACGCTCTTTACTGCTTACCGTAAATAGCGGCACATTCGCCTTTAATTGTGCTAAATCGCTTTTCACGCGCTCTAAGCGAAAATCAAAATACCCCATCATATCCGCCTTACTTACAATCACCGCATCAGCGCACATAAACATCGTAGGATATTTTAACACCTTATCATCGCCTTCAGGGATAGAGAGTAGCACGATATTTAGCCCCGCGCCCAAGTCATAACTCGCCGGACACACAAGATTCCCTACATTTTCGATAAACAAATATTCCATTTGTCGCATATCACATTGCTTTTGCAATGCCTCTAGGGCAGATTCTATCATCGCCGCTTCAAGATGGCACGCCTCGCCTGTGGTGATTTGATACGCACTCACGCCCTTTTCCTCTAAACGTAAAGCATCGCGATTAGTCTGCAAGTCCCCCTCTAGCACACAAAAACGCATATCTGTATAAGTGCTTAAAGATTCTAAAAAAGTCGTTTTTCCACTACCCGGAGAACTCATAAGATTAACCACATACAAGCCAAGTGAGCGATAAATCTCCCTTAGCTCCTGTGCTTTGAGGTCATTTTTAGAGAGAATCTTACTCACTATTTCAATAGATTTTGTATTTAAATTAGGATTGTTATTCAAACGCTCATCGCGATTTAAGGATATTTTTTGCATATTTACTCCATTTTTAAGATTGCAATATCCCAAATACCGCCTGTCCAAGGCTAATACTCGCGTCATTGCAAGGTAATTTTTGATGCATATAAAAAGGAATGTGATGTGTTGTAAATAAATCGTGAATTTTATCACAAAGAAACTTATTTTGAAATACACCGCCACTAAAATACACTTTAAAGGGTATTTTTTGAGTTTTTGCTAAAGTAAGGGCGATCTGAGCGAGTGTCTCTAAAAATCGCCTCGCACCCAAGCAGGGATTTGCCCTATCTGCTATCACGCTCTTAATCGCAGAATCGAGGCTAATTACATCATTTTCTATTACAAATTCATAGGGCACAACATTGCTTGAGCTATCCCTATATGCATAAGATTCTAGCAATGCCCCGCTCTGCCCCTCATAACTTTGAATCTGCACAATCCCTAGGATATAAGCCACTGCATCTATAATCCTCCCTACGGAGCTCGTGAGCGGATACATAGCCCTTTCATACCCATAGGCTAAAAGCTCTATCTCTTGAGACGTGAAATGCACTATCTCTGCAATATTTTCTATGTCATAATGCCACATTAGGCTTAGGGCGAGTTTGCCAATATCCTTTATGCTGCTCTCTCCGCCCAAAAGCACAAATTCATCAAAATGATAGATTCGCTCCATTGTATGAGAATCCCCACAGCCATTAGGTTGATACAAGAAGCATTCCCCACCCCAAATATGTCTATCCTCACCCAATCCCGTGCCATCCCATATAATGCCAATGCCCGCCTCCTCTAAAGCATTAGATTCAGCAAGAAGGGCATAAAAATGCGCCTTATGATGAGAGAGGGCATATTTCTTAACATCTCTACCATTACCATAAGCTAGAGCCTTTTGTGTGGAGGGGTATTGTGGGTGTAAATCATACACGAGTGCGCCAATATCCTGCTTATAGAGTGTGCTAAAAAATATAAAATCCTTCTCGTATCGCTTTATAGAATCTACGCTTTGTAAATCCCCTATATATGGGCTTATTAGCACTTGATTGCTATCAACAAAGCTTAGAGTAGATTTTTGCCCTGCTCCCATACCTACAATCGGCCCATCTGCTTGAAATCTTAATGGCAAAGAGAGATTACAAGGTGCATAGCCCCTGCCTAAGCGCAAAGGGCGCATATCCCCTGCCATTAGCCGCATAATGCTATCATCAGCCCCGTGCAGAATCTCCCTATCATAGTCTAACACCATATCAATAAGGGCATTTGCGCCACAAAATGTTTCTAGCAATGTATCAATATCCGTGATAATGGGCGAGGAGGCGAGATTCGCGCTTGTGAAAATAAGCGGCGTGTGGATATACCTAAAAAGCAAGTGCATAATGCCATTATAAGGCAAAATCGCGCCCAAAGTGCTAACATCAGGAGCGATAAGCGAGAGAGCTTCCTCACTTAGAATCCCGCCCTTTTGAAAATGCCTCCGTAAAAGCACAATAGGAGCTTGTGGAGAAAGCAAAGCCTCCCTCTCAAGTGGAGAGATAGCACTTAGGCTCTCTATTTGTGCTAAATCCTTAAACATCAGGGCAAAGGGCTTTTTAGGGCGATTTTTGCGCGTGCGTAAGGTGGCAATTGTCTCTACATTGCTCGCATTTGCTATGAGGTTAAACCCCCCTACGCCCTTTATAGCGAGAATCTTACCCACCTCAATAGCCTGTGCAACTTGCCTTATAAGCTTTATATCATCTCTAGCGTCCTTATATGTGTGAATCTTCCCATTTTTATCAATCAAGCGCATTCTAATCGCGCACATATTACACGAAATAGGCTGCGCGTGGAATCTACGATTAAACGCATTGCTATATTCACTGCTGCATTCCTCACACATAGGGAAATCGCACATAGAAGTGTGGATTCTATCATAAGGCAGGGCGTTTAGAATCGTATATCGCGCTCCGCAATGGGTGCAAGTGGTAAAAGCATAGTTCTTAAATCGCCCATTGGAACGCATATCAGCTAAACATTTCTCACACGGGCGCGTATCAAGTGGCAAAGAGCAAGGTGCATTTGATGGCATATTTTGAGAATCTCTAATTTCAAAGCCATTATGCGAGAAAGGAGAGAGTGTTAAAACATCGTTAATACGATAATGCGTAATATGCGCATTTTGTGGAGGCTGGTCTAAAAGTGAGGTAAGAAAATCATCTAAAATATGCCTATGGCTTGTCTCTATATAAATAAAAAGCCTATCATAGCGGTTTTGCACATAGCCCTTAAGATTCATACTTTGGGCTAAGCGATAGACAAAAGGACGAAACCCAACGCCCTGTATCACGCCAAAAAGTTCTATGGTATATGCTTGAGATTTCATTTTATAAGTATAGCAAATAAAATATATATTCTTTTAATAGTAATATTTTTGTGCTAGAATAGAGATTCTATGTATGCCTTTGATTGAGCTAAAATCCTCGCATTTGCACGGAGAGCCAACCTTAAAAAGCGGTGTATAGGATAGAATAGAGAATCTCTACCTTAAAAACTCACTTGATGAATAAGACAACGTCTTATTCATAAGCTTTAGCTACATACAACACGCAGTGTTTTTCCACACTTGCAAACAGCGTGGTAATATAAAATAGGCATTTTAGAGTTTTAAATACTTACTAAGGATTTTTATGCAAGATTCCACACATAAGCAATCTGTTATCTCCATAGCACTCCTTAATCAACACATTAATATAGATAGGCTTAGAGCCCTGGTTCGTGCGTTAAAAGCACATTTTACATATTTTGAGATACTGCTTATAAATCCCATAGGGGCAAAAAGTTATGCCCCCCCCCCCCGCTAGAAAAGAGACATCTCAAGACATATCTCACACATCTGTGCTGCAAAACACTTTTGTAGATACTCCTTGCTTTAGCTCATCGCAAGATTATTTAACTTATATCACCTCCTCTATTCCCAATATTAGAATCTTAGAGATTTCCACACCCGCTGGAGATTATAAGCATATCGGTACAATCAAATATGAAATCTTTTTACAGCATTGCATTGGGGATTATCTGCTTTTTATGGATTTAGCCACAGATTCTATTCAAGATGCGCTCAATATGCTTCATATATGCAAAGAATATGATTTAGTCATTGGCATTGCTCGCTCTAAGCCACGTAGTCTTATGCAAAAAATAGGTGCAAAAATCTTTTATAACACATTGCATATCCTTACCCATAGCGGGAAAAAAGAGCACTACAGCGAGTTTTGCGCTCTCTCACGCAAGTGCATTCACTCTCTTTTGCATACACAAGATGATATTAAACTCCTTAAAATCACACATTTTGACAAAGCCCTTAAAATGTATCAATATCCCTACACGCCTATGTATATCCCGCATAGAAATTTTGTAGAATCTCTAAATATTGGGCTTGATATTATCATAGGGCAATCTTACAAACTCCTGCGATTTGGCACTTGCCTCTGTCTCCTCTTTGCTCTTGTCAATATCATATACGCACTCTATATCCTTGCCTCATATATCTTTATGCCACATATTTCACAAGGCTGGACTTCTACATCGCTGTATTTAGTGAGTATGAATATCGGCTTATTCCTTATGCTTTCCATCATAGGAGAATACATACGCATCATACTTTTGCGTTTAAAAGGCAGCGCGCCCTATGAAATCATCAATGAGCAAAGCTCGGTAGTGATTGATTTTAAAGATAATAATATCCAAAGGAATCCCCTATGAATCACACTCTTAATATCATAATCCCCGTGCTCAATGAGGAAAAACGTCTACAAAAGGGCATAGAAGAAACTCTGCGCTTTTTACAAACGCACAAGATTCCACATATTCTTAGCATTGTCGATAATGGCTCAAGCGATAGTACTCCTATTTTGGCACAATCTTTATGTAAGAGATTTAATAGCCCTGCTTTAGATTCACAAATAAGCTCAAGGCTTGAATATATCCGCTTAGAGCAAAAAGGCGTAGGTCTAAGCTTACGCGCTGCTATCAAGCATAATGCAACAAGAAGCAATCCTTGTGCCTTCATAGGCTATATGGATATTGATTTATCCACAGATTTGCAACATTTATGCGAAGTATATGAGCGTTTATGCAATGGCGCAAATATCGTAGTAGGATCGAGACTCTTACAAGATTCTCAAGTATCTGGTAGAAGCAAGAAGCGCGAGATACTCTCACGTATGCTTAATGTCTTGCTACAATGCGTATTAAAGACTACATTTAGCGATGCGATGTGCGGGTTTAAATTCTACCAAGCCTCTATCGCTCAGCATTTAGTAGCACATTGCAATGAAGATACAAGCTGGTTTTATTGCGCTCAAATACTTATAATCGCGGAGCAACAAGGCATTAAAATAGAGGAAATCCCTGTAAAATGGGACGATGAACCCACACATTCAAAAGTAAAGATTCTAAGCCTCTCACGCATTTATTTATATCAAATATGGCAATTATGGCTTAAGCGATATAGGGATAAGAGGGGATAATATGCGCAAAAAGGCTGTTTTAATCGGGAAAGGATATTGGGGGAGCATTCTTCAAAACTATATTTACAAAGATTATCAACTTATTGCTATTTTTGGGAAGGATTATAGAGAAAATGATTTAATACAAGCCCTGCAAGAAGCCGATGTAGCCTTTATTGCTACGCCACTTAAAGCGCATTTTTCACTTTGCAAAATTGCATTAGAATGTGATTGCGATGTCTTTGTAGAAAAGCCCACTACACCTACATTATCAGTATTTGAATCACTCCTATCCATCGCTCAACACACTAAGCATATCATTTTTACAGACTATATTTATACCTTTTCGCGTTCTATACGATATGCCTTAGATTTTCTTGCCTCAAATCGGGGGCATTTACAATCCATTCACGCCACGCTCACACAATATGGGGCATTCTATGAAGATGAAAGTGTTATAGAAGTATTAGGGGTGCATTATTTAAGTATCCTAGCTCAAATGTGCCAAAAAGGTATCTTAGAGTATCTTTTGCCCACTCGCAGTATCTTTTGTGATAAAGACAAGCAAAGTGTCTGCATCGATATAGAATCTTCTCACAAAGGCAGTCCTATACATATTAGGCTTGATTGCTCCTTACTTCATAACACTAAGGCACGTATCATACAATTTCACACAGACGAATGCCAACTCCAAGTAGATATGCTCTCCCCCGTTCCATTTAGTGTCTCTCCTTTGCTCACAAATGTGAATCTCCCCGTATTTGATGAAAAAAACAATCTCTCTCTAAGTCTTCAATATTTTCATCAAGCACTCAATGATAGGGCATTTTATACATCACATCTGCAATTATGCAAACAAGTCTTAGAGCTAATGGATAGAAGCAATCTCATAGCTACATTTCAAGGCTCATAATGTGCCAACATTATGATTGTATCGTTATTGGCGGTGGATTCTATGGGGCATACTTAGCCCTGCAACTCAAGCGCAAATATCAAAAAGTGCTGATTATAGAGCAAGAATCTCATTTACTCCTTAGAGCGTCTTTTCATAATCAAGCGCGAGTGCATAATGGCTACCACTATCCTAGAAGTCTTAATACCGCCCTTAGCAGCGCAAGAGCCTTTAAAAGATTCTGCACGGAATTTGCCCCTGCTATCAAAGATGATTTTACTAAGTATTATGCGATTGCAAAAATTGGCTCAAAAACCAGCGCTACACAATTTTACAGACTTTTTAAGCAATTTGATATTTTTATAGAATCTGCTCCCATACATATCAAAGCGATGTTTAACCCTAGCCTTGTGAGCGATGTATTTGCCGTGCGAGAATATGTCTTTAATGCAGATATTTTACGCAAAATGCTTCAAGCAAAGATTGGAGATTCTAAGATTCACACCGCCTTATCTACACAAGCAACCTCACTGCATAAAATGCAACATCTCATAGCCATTCACACCTTGCGGCAAACCCAAAAAGTGCATTTCTATGCGCCACTTGTCTTTAACTGCACTTATGCGGGTATCAATACCTTGCTTCATCGCTCACATATTCAATCGCTCCCTCTTAAATATGAAATCACAGAAATGGCATTGGTTGATGTCCCTCCGCCTCTTGGCAATCTCTCCATTACCTTAATGGATGGCTCATTCTTTTCGCTTATGCCATTTCCTGCGAGGAATTGTTATAGCTTAAGCCACGTGCGCTATACACCACATATAGCTTGGAATGCCTATGAAAGCAAAGATGACCCCTACACTATGCTCTCTGCTTTTTTGCGCAATCCAACAAGCCATTTTCGGCTAATGCAGGCAGATTGTGTGCGATATATGCCATTGCTACAAGATTTAATCTATAAAGAATCTCTCTATGAGGTGAAAACATTGCAAATCAAAAATGAAATCGATGATGGCAGACCGATTGTATTTGTCAAAGACAATGATTTAAAAGGGCTGTACACGATAATGGGTGGTAAAATTGACAATATTTATGACATCATAAATATGTTTGAATTAGAAGGCATAATCACATAAATCAAATAAGAATACCCAATCAAAAGTACAAAGTGCTGAGATTCTATTATGCCCTTGCTACTACACTTTGTGCTGCAAGGCTCTTGCAACTCAAAGCAAAGCTTTTTGTTGCACCTAAAGGACACATTTATAAGCTAAGATGTTGTCTTGTCTATCAAGTGAGTTTTGAAGGTTTAGATTCTGTTTGTGCCTATGAGTCTCTAAATAATGAAACACAAATTACAAAAAATGGGAAAGTAAAAGGCAAAATAATATCCTGCACTAAAATATAAGTTTGCTTCAACTCATTTTAATAAAAAATATAGAATGATTGTTTATATCAATCCATATTTTTAATTCAAATGGAGCCCTTATGCCTGATATAATGACATCTTTTTATGACACTATAACCATACATTGGTATATTATTTTATTTCTTGCTTCTATTATTGGTGGGCTTGTAGGCTCAATCTCAGGTGGTGCAGGAATGATAACTATGCCTTTGCTTCTCCTTAGTGGGTTAAATCCACTCGTTGCTCTTGCGGTTAATAAGATTCAAGCCTGTGTAGGCTCTTTTACAAGTGCAGTACATTATTATCATCAAGGTTTGGTAGATATATCCCAAAGCAGAATCTTAATGGGTATTGCAATGATTTTTGCAGCCCTTGGGGCAATAAGTGTGCAATATATCGAACTCAACCTCTTATCGAAAATCCTACCCTTTGCTATGATAATCATAGGGGGATATTTTTTGCTCTCAAAGCATATTAGCGATGAGGATAGGACACAAAAACCACACAAATTACTAGTCTATGCAAGCACTATTGGAGCAGGATTCTATGGAGGGCTTCTCGGTGTGGGCATAGGCTCATTTGTTTTAGCCATACTTGTTAGTATTGCTGGTTATGGCTTAAGTAAAGCAGTAGCACATTCGCGCTGGATAGTCTTTAGCATTAATATCGCTTCTACACTTATTTTTATCATAGGTGGCAATGTGCTGTGGCTTCTTAGTATGGTTATGTGTATAGGACAAATCATAGGAGCAAGTCTAGGAGCAAAAATTGTCATTAAGCACGGGGCAAAGATCATTCGTCCTCTTGTGATATGCACCTCTTTTCTTCTCTCCTTGCAACTGCTTATAAAGGAATTTTTTTAAGCATTGCTATAAATTACTGCCTAGTCTTTAGCAGGAGATTAAGCTCTGCTTGTGCTATGAGGTTAGCCACTCTCTGCAAAACTATACGCAGAGTAATGCAGCAAGCAGAGCATTTCGCTATTTACAAACTTGCTTGTGATGGTAGGGTGCTTAAGGCGTGTAACCATCTTGGAATTTTATATAAAATGGGCTTGGTGTAAAGCAAAGCTATAGTGTAAGCGTAAAACTCTATCAATTTGCCTATTGGCGTTTTGACCCAATACGTGCAATAATCTTGGTGTATTGAGCGAATTTGTGAGATTTGAAGTTGGCTTATTAAATGAGTTTTTGTGCTAAGCATATTCTCACACAGAGTGCTAGTTCATACTTGCAGGTGGGTTGTAAATGTTTAGATTCTACTATGCTTTTGCTATTGCGATGCATCACCACAAAATCTTAGAAATGAGAGCAATCCTACTTGCATATTTTCCACTCTTTTGTCTATATTTTGCTTCATTTATTTTTTTTTTTTTTTGATACACTAGCGCGTCTTTTGACATTATATTTTTCTTAAGGAGTTCTTATGGTAGAAATTACACTTAAAGTTGGAGGCTTCATCGTTAAGCTATCTTATATCTTTTGTCTTATCGCTGTCATCGCTGCAGGTCTGTTATCGATTTTCAGTCCTTTTGGTGAAGGCTTCTTGGTTGGTTTGGGAATAATCGTTTTGGGATTGCCACTCGTGGTTTTGCTCTACTACACCCTTTTCCTTTTTATAGATATTCATACCCAGCTTGTTAAGCTTAATAAGAAAGCTTAATCTCTTGTGAAGCTCTCTATATTCTACGCTCAGAGGATATTCTTACTTGCTAATCTTGTAAGGTTTCTCCTACCTTATAGATATACCCCCTCCATAGGCAAAAAATGGGGGTTAAAATCCTCATTGCAGAAATCATACAGCTACGCTTTTAGCATTATGAGATTGTGCATTATATGGATTATTTCATATCTCACTTATATTATCATTATACAAAATACAAATTCTATGCTTTTACATAATCTCGCACTATTTCCCATTCACAAAGGAGCTTTTCAAGGCTGTATCGTGCGTTAGCAGGGCTTGAAGAGGGTAATAGAAAAGATTGTATGCAAAAATGCGGCTGCATACTTGCAAAATCTGTAAAAAGCGTATAAGCCTTGCGCCCATTGCAAAAAATAGCCCCAATATCCGCTTGGCTTAAAATCACATCCAAATCATTAAACTTCGCACATTTCAAACTCGCATCACTTGAATGAGCTATGCTACACTCACTCACTATATCCCATAATGCGATATGATGGGTAAGCAAAAATTGCTTCTTAGATTCTACGCTACCTTTTGTAATATCGCTTTCAAACAAATAGCTTAGAATCTGCCAAAAGCGATTGCGGCTATGAGCATAGTAAAATCCCTCATCACGCGAGATAATAGAGGGAAAAGAGCCTAGAATCAGCACTTTTGAATGCTTATCAAATACGGGCGAAAATGGGTGAGTATGATAAGTATGGATAGACATTATTTTCCTTAACGTGCAATTATTGGCTTTGCATTATAGCTTAGATTTAAGCTTAGTGCATAATTTAACAACTCTCTATATAATAGTGCGATATTTTCATAAAGATTGTAAAGAATTTTAGGGGAAGCGTATGCTAGATTTTGATTTTATGTATCAATGTGTGCCGCTTTTTAGCAAGGCTCTCTCCCTTACACTCTACATTTCTTTTTTTGGTATTTTGCTCTCACTCCTTATTGGCTTTATTGGGGCGTGGATTTTGTTTTTAAAATTGCAATTTCTAAGCCCACTTGTGGGATTGTATGTAGAATTAGCGCGTAATACCCCCCTGCTTATCCAGCTCTTTTTTCTTTACTATGGGCTGCATAGCGTGATTGATGTGAATCTTAGCGAATACACCTGTGCTATTACAGGTTTGGCATTTTTAGGTGGGGGATATATGTGTGAGAGCTTCCGCACGGGGCTAGAATCTATCCATCGCACACAGATTGAAGCCGCTCAAAGCATAGGTTTGCAACCTCATCAAATGATGTTTTACGTGATTTTGCCTCAATCCTTAAGTGTCGCCCTACCCTCTGTGTGTGCGAATGTGATATTTCTCCTTAAAGAAACCTCTGTGGTAAGTGTGATTGCCCTTGCGGATATTATGTTTGTAGCTAAAGATATTATCACAAACTACTACAAGACAAGTGAAGCTCTTGTGATGCTTATTTGCTGCTATCTTATCGTGCTATTGCCACTATCAATCGCCTTTTCGCTCTTAGAGAGATTCTATAAAAAGCGAGTGCTATAATGGAAATCTTTTTCATAGGCTCAAACGCTCTAAGATTAGCTCAAGGTGTCTTACTCACATTGCAAATCGCACTTATATCTATTGTCTTAGCCTTGCTTGGTGGATTATTGCTTGGCTTTATGATGGTATGGGGAAATCTACTTATGCGTGGGGTTTGCAGATTCTATTTAGAATCTGTGCGGATTATCCCCATTCTTGCGTGGCTTTTTATTGTATTCTTTGGCATAGCACAAGTCTTTAATGTGAATTTGAGTGCTATTACAAGTGCGATTATTGTCTTTAGCTTATGGGGGGTGGCTGAAGTGGGGGATTTAGTGCGAGGGGCTATCACTTCCTTGCCCAAACATCAAAGTGAGAGCGGCAGGGCATTAGGACTACTACAATGGCAAATCACACTTTATATTATCCTCCCTCAAGCCTTTTTGCGACTTTTGCCCTCTATTATCTCACTCTTTACGCGTATGATTAAAACTACTTCGCTTGTTGCCTTAATTGGCGCAGTGGATTTACTCAAAGTGGGACAGCAGATTATTGAGCTTAATAAATCTAATCCACATGCTAGTTTTTGGGTATATGGAGGGATTTTTTGCACGTATTTTGTGCTATGCTATCCGCTTTCATATCTTAGTAGAATCTTGGAGAAAAAATACCAATGACACAGCCATTGCTTCGCATTAGCCATTTGAAAAAAACCTATGATGGCACACATTTTGTGCTAGATGATATTTCTATGGAGGTGCAAAAGGGCGAGGTGGTGGTCATACTCGGGGCAAGTGGCTGCGGTAAAAGCACTTTTTTACGTTGCATTAATGGCTTAGAATCTACCCAAAGCGGTGAAATCCTACTCAATGGAGAGATTATAAATCATAATAAAACCAAATGGAGCAAAATCCGCCAACGCATTGGTATGGTGTTTCAAGGTTATGATTTATTCCCGCATATGAGCGTGATAGATAATATCCTTTTAGGTCCGCTCAAAGTGCAAAAGCGTAATAAAAATGAAGCAATGGCTCAAGCGACATCTCTACTCAATCGTGTAGGACTAGCACATAAAAGTAACACACAGCCTAGAGAGCTAAGCGGAGGGCAAAAGCAACGTGTGGCGATTGTGCGTGCGTTATGTATGAATCCTGAAATAATGCTTTTTGATGAAGTAACCGCCTCACTTGACCCAGAGATGGTAAAAGAGGTGCTTGAAGTAATATTAGAACTTGCTAAAGAGGGTATGACAATGCTTATTGTAACCCACGAAATGCGTTTTGCGCAAAAAGTCGCCGATAGAATCTGCTTTTTTGATGAAGGTAAATGCGTGGAAGAATCTACACCCGATATATTTTTTAGCACACCAAAAAGTGAGAGGGCAAAAAGATTCTTAAATGTCTTTGAGCTATGATGAAAATGCGGGAGTTTGAGCTTTCCCCAATGTGCTTAAAAACTCTTCAAGGTTAAATTTCTTGCGATGATTAGGCGTAAAAATATGGATCATTATATCTCCTAAATCCGCTATTACCCAATCTTCGCTTTCCTCCTCTGTAGCATAAAATACCTCACCCTTAGGCTTTAACTCACTCTTTAGATAATCAAGCAAAGCAAAGGCGTGTTTGCCTATCATTGCTGTTACAATAATGACATTATCTACGATATAATCCTTGCCTCTTAAGTCAAAAACCTCGATGTCCTCACCCTTTTTGTCTGCTAAAAGTGTGCTAATACGCTCAATCCTCGCCTGAAGATTCTCTAAATGTGTCTGCAATCTATCTCCTTAAAGAAAAAATAAGTAATATTATAGCTGAAAATGTGTCTTGATAATGCTATGAATGTTTGTAGGTATCATCTCTAGGGCTGCTTGTGTGCGTGCATTTTCTAGCAAATATCGCACCTTACTTGATGAGAATGCATCAAACGCACCCAAAGAAAAATGTTTTAGAATCTTAGCTTTTAAAGGCATTTTACACTCATCTATAGACTCTGTGTGGCTTTGTGGCAAAGGATTTTTGAGCGATTGTGGATATTGTGGATTATGTAGCAATTTACGATGAATAAGCACAAATTGCACCATTTTACATAGCTTTTGAGGTTGATTCCATTGTGCCAAAGAGGCAAAACTATCGCTCCCTAGCACAAAGGCAAACTGCGCGTGAGGATAAGTCTGCCTCATTTGCGCTTCAATCACCCCAATGCTCTGCACACTAAAAACAGGTTTATTTTGTCCCACTTCATAATCGCTTACCGCCACCTTAGGCAGAGAAGTAAGCGAGGAATACCTAGCATTATACGCATTAGCCATTATTTGGCACATCTTAAGCCGCTCTAAAGCACTAAAAAGAGGTGGCGGCTTAAGAGGATTAGCATAATTTGGCAAAAGGATAATATGCCAAAAAAGCGAATCTTCGCAGAGGAGGCGGATAATCTCACTATGTGCCTTATGCAGTGGATCAAAGCTTCCGCCATAGATTGCCACAAAGCTAGAGGGAGGATTATTCAAAGCGACTCGCACGTGTGAGCTTGGAAAACTTCACACCCTTTAATCCGCCAATCTCAATGCTAAGATTCTCAATATTGCTTCCCTTGCCGCGTAGAATAATCGTCTCAAGGCAATTATGATGATCTAAATGCACGTGCGTATTGCATAGAATCTCCACATTGCCATTATGCGTATTAGTATGCTGAATGTCAATGATTCTTTGATTGAGCTCACGCTGATGATGGTCATATATAATAGTCAAAACAGCCACACCTTGCGTATCTTCAGCACCACTGCTCCACACTTCCTCATTTAGTTTCTCACGTATCATATCGCGTACAAGCTCCGAGCGTGAGGAATAACCCTTATGCGTGAGACGCTCATCAAGTTTATCAAGCAGATTCTGCGGTAGAGATACGCTAAAGCGGATAATGCTAGCTTTCATTGATTTTCCTTTAGCAAATTTACTGAAAAATTGTAGCTGAAAAATATTAAGAAAAAGAAGTGTGAAATTAAAGTAAATGATGAATACACCAATAATCATAAGCGTGTCCTTTTGCTCTTGTTTCTATCTAAAGAGCATTCCAGCTTTTATTGCCCACTCCCCGATTCAAAGATATGCCTCTCGCCCCTCCGTAGAGAGTAAGTTTAAGCGCGAAGGGCAATTTACTTGCCCAAAGCAAGATTTTATAATAAATAAGCGATTGCAATAAATGCGAGAGTGAGAGTGGCACAAAGATGAGAAAAAGTGATGAAACGTAAGAAAATGGGATTTTAAGGGACCTTTTAAAGATGTTTTAATGCGCGTGGTGGGTGTTAAAAGATTTAAAAGGCTTAGTGGTGTTATTTTGTCGTATGAGGGATTTAAAGGCTTTTTATAAGGGCTGGGGGAGATAAGATTTAAAGGTTAGTTTTTGTAGCTAGGGATTGTTAAAACTTACTTAAATTTAATGTTTGAAATCAAAGTCAAATCTCTCACTTTGATTTTACACGAGGGATTACAACTTATCGAGCACTTTGTGAAAACAATATGAATCCTCACAGATTCCAAAAGTTAAGTGAGAAACGCCTAAATATCACTAATAAGATGGCACATAATCAAATCGCCCTTGCTATTAATACAAGCGATCATCGCTCAAACAAAGGCGATACACTTCTTATTCACACGCAGATTATTAAAAACTCAATTCCATATTTTACAACACTCTCTGCCGCACGTGTAGCAATTGAAGCAATTAAAGAAATACAAAATAGCAATATGAATGAAGCCTATGCCCTACAAGAATATCTACAAAGCTAACAATTTAAGCTTAGAATCTTATCTATCGCTTAATGCAGAATTTCTTGTAAGAATAAGACTTAGCTACTTCTTCGCTTTACTTTCTGCTTCCTTGATGTAGCCCTCATATTCGGCATCACTCAAAAGCTCTAACCAAGTAACATTCTTGCCATTTTTTTCGTGTGTAAGTGCAATATGCACGCCCTTCTCTTTCAAACCTGCTCCGTGCCAATGCTCTACATCAGAGGGGCAAAGCACCACATCGCCAACCTTTGCAATTTGTGTGATTCCCTGTTTTGTGCCTGTATAAATCGTGCCTTGCGTAACAATGAGTGTCTGTCCTGCAGGGTGAGTATGCCACGCTGTCCTAGCCTTTGGGCTAAAGATAACTTCTGCGCCACTAAAATTACGATAATCTCCACTTTTAAAAAGCATTTTTACATTCACTTCACCACTAAAGATTTTAGAATCTCCTTTAAATCCTCCAAGACTACCCGCTTTTACCACTTCTTGCGTTTTTTGCATTTTTGCCTCCTTTGTATAAGCGATATTTACGCAACCTAAAGTTGCAACCAAAGCCATAGCAATGAATTTTTGCATCTGTTCTCCTTTTGTGATATAAAAATACATTGTAAAATTATAAAACCTGACACCTAGTATTTGTCAAGGGGAGGGGGGAACAAATTTAATCAAATTGTATTTGCACAGCCTTTGATTTCCAAACTTTTATATCGCTTTGAAACTTAGAATTAGAATCCTCCACACCAGAGATTGCATCTCTCTAATAGGCAAATGTAGTAGAGAGTTAGAAACATTTGCAACCTGCACAATCAAATCTACAAATTTTGCAAGGTTGCCGGGCTGTTCGTTTTTCAAGGCATTTTCTACAAAAGATTCTTGCTATTTGTGTGCGTCATAATCTTGAATAGGAATCTCGGGCGTAATGCCCCATTTTCCGCTTTGATAGAAGTTTGTGCGGAACAATCCAGGGGCGACATTTGTTACCTTAATGCCAAAGGTATTTTATCTTTATGAGACACATCTAAAAACTTGTAAAACCCTTTGTTTGTGCTCTTGTGCTATTCTTAACCCAGCTTTTCTCAAAGTCGCAACAACACAATCTCCAGTATTTAAAGCTGCATTCATTATCACATTGCCAATTCCACCCTCACTCGCCCCACTTTTATACTTTTCAAAAAGTGCTTGTAACACAGCTTTAGAATCTACATTGTTATCGTTCATTATCCCTCCTTTTGGTTTTTTAATAAAAGGTTTGCAGTTCTTTTGAATCTGCCTTGCTTGTTTAATTTTGAACTCTTTAAAAGATTTTGATTGCATCAAAAAAAATCTTAAATAAAAATCTTTTTGCAATAAAAATACAAAGAGTGGGCAAAAATCTTAAAATAGCAAAGAGTTTTTTGTTACAACAATTTTATATCAAGTATAAAATATCACTACTGCGCAAAAGTCGTGCTTATACATTTTTATTTAACCTTTCAAACCCAATTTCCAAACACTAAGTGAAATTAAAGAAAAATATAAAGTTATCTTAAGAATGATTTTTATAATATTACAAAATAGAATTGGCATATAAGGGAGCATTATAAAAATGGAATTTCTTAAAGGTAATATAGACCATATAATTTTCGCTACATTGGGCTTAATGAGCTTTTTAAGCCTATGGTTTAGCTGTGAGAGATTGATTTTTTATATACGTATAAATCTTAACGATTATCCTAATGAAGAATTGCTAGAAGAAGCCTTGAGCAAGAATCTCACTGCACTTTATATTATTTACTCCAATGCACCCTATGTAGGGCTTTTAGGCACTGTTATTGGGATTATGATTACCTTCTATGATATGGGTATGAGTGGTGGAATGGACGCTCAAAGTATTATGGTAGGCTTATCCACTGCGCTTAAAGCGACAGCTCTTGGCTTACTAGTGGCAATCCCTACCTTGATTGTCTATAACTGCTTCGTGCGTAAAATGGACGTGGAGCTTAACCGCTACAAACTTTTACAAAAATAAGCAAAACAAGGTTAGAGAATGAGGATTCCTAAAAAAGACGGCTTAAACATCGTTCCTTTCATTGATGTGATGCTAGTGCTTTTAGCCATTGTGCTAAGTATATCGACTTTCATCGCACAAGGGCAAATCAAAGTCGAACTGCCCTATGCAAGTCAAAATCAGCAAAACAAGGAAGAAAAACCTATTGTGATTGCCATTGATAATAACAACATTATTTATTTTAATGATAAGCCTATTGATATACAATCGCTTAAGACGGAACTGAGCAGTATTGATAATAAAACGCTTATTCAACTCAAAAGCGATAAGGATTCAAAATTTGAGAGTTTTATCCAAATCGTTGATATTTTAAAGGAGAAGGGACATGAAAACTTCGGTATCTCAACCAAAAACAAATAGCAATCCCCAATGTAACAACAAATCATTCTCTACTTCTATGCGCACAGGATTCATTATTAGCGCTGTTTTGCACGTTGCCCTTGCCTTAACATTCTATGATTTTTTTCATAATAATATGGAGTTGCAGCAAAGTGGTGATAATATCACTACCATTGCCCTAGCCACTTTTCAAAATCCCTCTAATGAGGAAAATATAGAAAATCCAAAGCCCAAACCTATCACACACAAGAAAAGGCATTATCATAAAGAAATACTCAAAGAAAATGGCAAACTGAGCAAAAAAGAAGAAGAGGTCATCCCTCCTGCTCAATCTCCCAAAGCAAAGCCTGATGAAAAAGCAGAGGAAGGTGATGTGATACAGACGCTCTCTTATAGAGATGGAAGCGAAGATGAGCTATTTTCTAAAATCAAACGTGCCATTGAGCGCAAAAACAAATATCCACCTATGGCTAGGAAACGTGGATTGGAGGGGGAAGTGATAGTAGAATTTGTGATTTATAAAGATGGCAGGTTGGCGGATATCCGGATTGTGAAGCCCTCGCACGATCCTTTTAATGTCGCCGCACTCAATGCTATTAGAAAAGCACAAAATGATTTCCCTATCCTAAATATATCAACAAAAATCGAGCTGCCTATCGTATATGAGCTTAAAATGGATAATATATAAATGATTGGCTAAAGAATAAGCAAAGTAAAACTAACTTATGCGTGGTTTACATTTCAAATACTTATATTTTTAGCCCCATCTAAAAACCATATCACTATATAACAATCATAAATATAATATATCAGTTTTCTTCTCTCAATTATAAAGCCCTAAGTGCTGAACAATCCACAAGATAAACAAACTCATACTTGAAGCAAAGCTTCGTTCTGTAAATATATATATTCACAAATTGGCTTCATGTGCAAAAGAGAGAAACAAGCCATAGAATAATGCGAGATATAGTATTTAGCGATATTTACTAACACTTTATTCCACAAGAGAATAAGCGTAGCTATATGAATCTAGCTTAAACCTTCATTTGTTAGAAACCAAGCAAGTCATAAGTCAAATAGACCCAACAAATGTAATGTGTTATAATGCCGCAATAGCATAGCTATAGCGGACTTTCTCTAAAAAGAATAAATCAAAGATTTTATGAGATAAGAGAAATATAAAACAAATGAATAAGCAAAATCACTAAAATGCGTCGATATATGTTGCTAAGGCGTCAATATCCTCATCGCTTAGATTTTTTGCCTGCATATACATAATTATAGAATTACCTCCCTTGCTTAATGTCCTCTCACGGAATCCTTTAAGAGATTCTACCACTTGAGCTTTATTGAGAGAAGCAATAAGCACATTGCCTACACTACCGGGTGCGACACTTTTACCATCTTTACCGTGGCAAGCCGCACATTTAGCATAAAGTACCGCTGCATCTGGCTTATTTTGAGCTGCTGGGAGTGTTTGTTGGGGAGCTTGAGATTTATCTGCTTCAGGCATATCTTTTTGAGAATCTTCTACTCTATCCTCTACTTTATTGCCTGATGTTTCATCTGCTGCTTGCTCTACTTTATTGTCACTAGAGCAAGCAACGAAAATAATGCAGAGCACAAATAATATATATCTTAACATTTTTTAACTCCTTATAGCTTCACCTAATAAATGATTAACCTTTACGTTTTTCCATAATCTCTTTAGCAATATTGTTTGGTACTTCGCCATAATGGTCAAATTCCATTGTATATGTACCTCTACCTTGTGTAGCCGAACGTAAATCAGTTGAGTATCCAAACATTTCAGCTAAAGGCACAAAGGCATTTACAATCTTTAAGCCCATACGATCATCCATAGAGTTAATTTGCCCTCTTCGCCTGTTCAAGTCTCCTATGACATCACCCATATACTCCTCTGGGACTTCCACTTCGACTTTCATCATAGGCTCTAATAATACTGCATTTGCCTTACGACAAGCATCTTTAAAAGCCATAGAACCAGCAATTTTAAATGCCATTTCAGATGAATCCACATCGTGATAGCTTCCATCATAAAGTGTTACTTTAAAATCCACGACAGGATAGCCTGCGAGCACACCATTTTGCATTGCTTCTTGGATACCTTTATCAACAGCAGGAATATATTCTTTTGGTATCACACCGCCACTAATATTATTCACAAACTCATAGCCCTCACCGGGTTCTTTTGGTTCAAGCCTAATATGCACGTGTCCATATTGCCCACGCCCACCGGATTGTTTTGCATATTTACACTCTTGCTCTACGGCAGTGCGTATAGTCTCTCTAAAAGCGACTTGTGGCTCACCTACTTCAGCCTCAACCTTAAACTCACGCTTTAATCTATCAACAATAATTTCTAAGTGTAATTCACCCATACCGCCAATAAGTGTTTGCCCTGTTTCTTCGTGTGTGCTTACTCTAAAGCTAGGATCCTCCTCTGCAAGTTTGCCTAGTGCAATAGACATTTTTTCTTGGTCTGCCTTAGTTTTTGGCTCTACAGCAATTTGAATAACTGGCTCTGGGAAGTCCATTCTCTCCAAGATAACAGGCTGCTTCTCATCACAAAGCGTATCACCTGTCACTGTATCTTTTAATCCTACAAAAGCACAAATCTCACCCGCATAAATCTCTTTTATGTCTTCGCGTTTATTTGAATGCATTTTCAAAAGTCGCCCTACACGCTCTTTTTTACCTTTTGTAGAGTTTAGAACATAGCTACCAGATTCTAACTTCCCACGATATGCACGGACGAAGGTTAGCTGCCCTACAAATGGGTCAGTCATAATTTTAAACGCCAAACCTGCAAACGCGCCATTATCGCTTGATTCTACGCTAAGTTCAGATTCATCTTTTGGGTCAATACCTTTGATTTCTGCCACTTCAGTAGGTGCAGGGAGAAAATCAACCACCGCATCAAGTAATGTCTGCACACCTTTATTCTTAAAGCTTGAGCCACAAAGCATAGGAATAAGACTCATATTTAAACAACCAATCTTTACACCCTTTTTAATATCCTCGATACTCAGCTCCTCACCACCAAGATATTTTTCCATCAAAGCTTCATCTTGTTCTGCGGCAGCCTCTACAAGCTTTTCTCTATACTCATTTGCTTTTTCTATAAGTTCAGCAGGAATATCCTCAATATCATATTTTGCACCCATTGATTCATCATTCCACACGATAGCCTTCATTTGAATCAAATCAACCACACCCTTAAAGTTCTCCTCTGCACCAATGGGGATACTAATAGGCACAGGGTTAGCTTTTAGGCGTTGCTTGATTTGGCTCTCTACATTATAGAAATTTGCGCCGATTCTATCCATTTTGTTCACAAACACCATACGAGGCACACCATACTTGTTTGCTTGTCGCCACACGGTTTCACTTTGAGGCTGCACACCTCCCACAGAGCAAAATACCGCAACAGCACCATCAAGCACACGCATAGAACGTTCTACCTCGATAGTAAAATCAACGTGTCCGGGAGTGTCAATAAGATTAATTTGATAGTCTTTCCAAAAACAAGTTGTAGTTGCAGAAGTAATGGTAATCCCACGTTCTTTTTCTTGCTCCATCCAGTCCATAGTTGCTGCGCCATCGTGCACTTCACCGATTTTATGGCTTACACCGGTATAAAAGAGAATCCGTTCTGAAGTCGTAGTTTTACCCGCATCAATATGTGCAGCAATACCGATATTTCTAATTCTTGCTAAAGGAGTTTTTCTAGCCATTCTTTATCCTTCCTTACCAACGATAATGTGCAAATGCCTTGTTAGCTTCAGCCATTTTGTGCACATCTTCTTTTTTCTTAAAAGCTGCTCCTCTTTCATTTGCAGCATCTACTAGCTCACTTGCTAAACGCTCTACCATTGTGCGCTCATTTCTTTTACGTGTCGCCTCAAGCAACCACCTGATAGAAAGAGATTGCTGACGAGCGGGTCTTACTTCAACAGGTACCTGATAAGTCGCTCCACCTACACGGCGGCTTCTTACCTCTACAAGAGGTTTGACGCGCTCAAGCGCTTTTTCAAATACCTCTATGCCCTTTTCACCGCTTTTTTCCTCGATCCTATCAAATGCTGCATAAATGATTTTTTCACTTACACTTTTCTTGCCATCAAACATCATTTTGTTAATGAATTTTGTTACTACCTTGTTGTTATAAATTGGGTCCCCTAAAATCTCTCTCACAGGAGCTTTTCTTCGTCTCATCTCTTCTCCTTAGTTATTTTTTATCGCCACCGGCTTTTGCTTTTTTTGCACCATATTTACTACGTGAAACACTTCGTTTAGCCACACCTGCAGTATCTAATGCCCCACGTATAATATGATACTTCACACCGGGTAAGTCTTTTACACGTCCGCCACGCACAAGTACAATGGAGTGCTCTTGCAAATTATGCCCTTCTCCCGGAATATAGCTAATCACCTCTACTTTCGAAGTAAGCTTTACTTTAGCCACCTTTCTTAAAGCCGAGTTTGGCTTTTTAGGTGTTGTCGTATAAACACGTGTGCATACACCCCTTCTTTGCGGACACTCTAGTAACGCAGGGGACTTTGTCTTACGGATAACTTTCTTGCGCTCTTTTCTAATTAATTGATTTATGGTTGGCACTGACTTTCCTTTATGTAAATTTTAGAAAATAAAAAATGCGGGATTTTACCCAATGAAAACTTTTATTTCTCTTAGAGAATAGGCAAAAAATGCCTATTCTTCCTCACTATCACAATAGTATTCTTGCTCGTCGCCTTTATAAGAGAACTTTTTATTTTTATACAAGCCTGTTCCCACAGGTATCATACGTCCAAGCACAACATTTTCTTTTAAGTCATCAAGTGTATCTTTTTTAGCTGCGATACTTGCCTCTGTAAGCACTTTTGTTGTTTCTTGGAATGAAGCCGCTGAAATAATAGAATCACTTCCAATAGCCGCACGAGTAATACCAAGAAGGACAGGTTCAGCTATCGCTGGCTCTCCACCCATACGTAAGATTCTCTCATTTTCCTCTTTAAAATGTCGCTTGCTTACTAAATCACCTGCAATAAACTTTGTATTGCCACTATCAACAATCTTCACTTGGCGGAGCATTTGAGACACAATGATTTCTATATGCTTATCGGCAATACTTACACCCTGTCGGCGATATACCTGCTGCACTTCACTCACAATATACTTGTGAAGTTCTTTCTCCCCACTAATGCGTAAAATATCGTGGCTTGAGACAACACCATCTGTCATCGCTTCTCCGGCGTGGATAAACTCCTGTTCATGTACAAGAATCTTTTTATTCTTATCTACCAAGTATTCTGCCACTCGTCCATCAGCTGATGTAATAATAATACGCTCCTTACCTCGCATAGGCTTGCCAAAGCTCACTGTTCCATCAAGTTCAGAAAGAATAGCGGTATCTTTTGGTTTCCTTGCCTCAAACAATTCCGTTACACGCGGAAGACCACCTGTAATATCCTTAGATTTTGCTAATGCCTTGGGTACTTTAGCGATAATATCTGCCACTTCAACCTTATCTCCATCATTAACAGCAATAGAAGTACGAGATTCTAAGCGATAAGCCATTTCCTTACCTTCTTTTGTCGTTACAACAATCATCGGCTTGTAGCCTGCGGGCACATATTCATTAATAACAAAATTCTTTTGGTGCGTATTTTCGTCTTCTTGCTCGCTTACAGTTAGCCCTGCAACCACATCCCTAAAAGATACTACACCTGCTTGGTCGGCAATAATTGGCTCACTATAAGCATCCCATTCAGCCACCACAATCTGCTCACTTGAAGTAGGTTCAGAAATCAATGTATTGATATCCACTTCGCTATTGTCATCAACAAGAATCTTAGAGGTTCGCGCAATATAATGGCGGATTGCCTCTCTATCATTTTGGTCTGCAATAACGGCAAACATACCTTTTTCATTCACAACCATACCTGCCTTGACATTGTGATTACGTTCAAGCGTATCAGAGCGAAGTGTATAAAATTTCACAACACCTTTTTCTTTAGCAGTAATTTTTTGGGAAATGGGTGCATTATCCTCCACTTTCAATTCACTTCCATAAGGAATCCGTGTAGGCACATTCCAGCTATCCATAATAATATCAACTACACTGCCGCCCGCTTTGACCTTATAGCCACTCTCGTGCGGCACAAGCAATTTACCCTCAATCTTCCCTGCTACACCGGCAAGTTCATTTTGTTTGGCTACTTCATCTTTTCTTAAGCGATGCGTAACAGAATGTTTTTTATCACCCACAATAGTAATATGCACTTCATCATGAACACTCTCTACTCGAATTTCTCCATCAAATTCCGCTTTAATACGTGGTTCAACAACCAAAATCGCCGCATTTCTGCGATTTGCCACAATCTTTTGCCCCTTACTATTAGTGTAAGTGCGGATATTATGATAGCGGATAAAGCCCTCTTTCTTAGCTACGATTTGCTTCTCTTCTGTGCTTCTACTTGCTGTTCCACCAACGTGGAATGTTCTTAATGTCAGCTGTGTGCCGGGTTCACCGATACTTTGTGCGGCAAGCACCCCTACTGCCTCACCGGGTTTTACCATTTTAGATTCGCCAAGATTCAATCCATAACATTTCGCACACACACCCTTAGGAGCCTTACAGGTTACAGGGGTGCGTATCATCACAGACTTAACATTTGCCTCTTTAATACGTCTTGCCATCGCATTATCGATTAATACACCTTCACTAAGCAGAATCTCATTAGCAATAGGATCGATAATATCACGTGCTAGCACACGTCCCACAACACGCTCTTCAAGTGGTTCAATCATATCGCTACCCACCGTAATATCCGTAATCTCAACGCCCTCGTGCGTGCCACAATCCTCAATAGTAACTTTCATATTTTGGCTCACATCAATAAGCTTTCTTGTAAGATAACCAGCATTAGCAGTTTTTAAGGCAGTATCAGCTAGACCTTTTCTCGCACCGTGCGTTGAGTTAAAATACTCTAGCACATTCAAACCCTCTTTAAAATTTGAGGTAATAGGTGTTTCAATAATCGTGCCATCAGGTTTTGCCATTAGCCCTCTCATCGCCGAAAGTTGGCGAATCTGTGCCTCACTACCTCTCGCACCAGAATCTGCCATCATATAGATAGAGTTAAAGCCTTCTTTATCATTTTTAACTTTCTCCATCATCAATTTACCCATTTTTTCGCTCGTTTCTGTCCAAATATCAATACTCTTATTATATCGCTCTTGTGCAGTAAGAAGTCCTTGCTCAAACTCGCCCTGTATGCGCTTAATCTCTTTTTTGGCATCATCTATCATTTTTGCTTTATCGTGAGGAATAATAATATCCGCTGCAGAAATAGAAATACCTGCTTTTGTCGCGTATCTAAAGCCAAGATTCTTAAGATTATCAAGAAAAGTTGCCGTAATACCCAAGCCCCCTTCTTTATATACATAATCAATCAATATACCTATATCTTTTTTCTTCATTGTCTGATTCCAAAGACTAAGTGGCACAAAATCAGGTAAGATAGAACTTAGAATCATACGCCCAGCCGTTGTGTCAATCACACGGCGTTTATGCACAGTTTTAATACGCGCATTGATATCAAGCTCACCCATCTCAATAGCCATAAAGATTTCATCAATACTTGCAAAAACTTTATGTTCCCCTTTTACACCTTTCTTTTCTAAGGAGAGATAATACAAGCCCAAAACCATATCTTGGCTTGGCACTGCCACAGCTTTACCACTAGCAGGTAGCAAAATATTCATAGAGCTTAACATAAGCACCTTACATTCTGCAATAGCCTCTTGAGAAAGCGGCACATGAACTGCCATTTGGTCACCATCAAAGTCTGCATTAAACGCAGAGCACACAAGTGGATGTAACTGGATCGCCTTGCCATCAATAAGTTTTGGGTGGAATGCCTGAATGGATTGCTTATGCAAGGTTGGCGCACGATTAAGCAACACAGGATAGCCATCAACAATTTCTTGCAAACATTCCCATACTTCATTTGTCTTCTGACTTACCATTTTCACAGCTTGTTTAAGTGTAGTCGCATAGCCCTTCTCTTCTAACTTAGCAAATAAATGCGGCTTAAATAACTCTAAAGCCATATTTTTAGGCAATCCACATTGATCCATTTTTAAGTTTGGTCCTACCACAATCACGCTACGTCCAGAGAAATCCACACGCTTACCGAGCAAGTTCTGTCTAAAGCGTCCTTGCTTGCCTTTGATAATTTCAGAAAGGGATTTTAGGGGACGCTTATTTGCACCTTTTACAGCATTAGCATTTCTTCCATTATCAAAAAGCGCATCAACCGCTTCTTGAAGCATTCTTTTTTCGTTGCGCACAATAATTTCTGGCGAATCAAGCTCAATAAGACGTTTTAAGCGTTGGTTACGATTAATTACTCGGCGATAAAGATCATTCACATCGCTTACGGCAAATTTTCCACCATCAAGTGCCACCAAAGGACGTAAATCCGGTGGAAGCACAGGCAGAATGGTGAGCATCATCCACTCTGGACGATTACCTGAATTGATAAAGCTTTCAACTACTTTCAAACGCTTAACAATCGTCTTTTTCTTTGCTTCAGAATTAGTGAGATTAATCTCCTCACGCAATGCACTGAGAAGCACCATTAAGTCTAATTCTTCAAGTAGCTCCTTAATCGCCTCTCCACCCATTTGTGCGACAAATCCAGTATGTTCAAATCGCTGATTAATGCTTTGGAATTGCTCTTCATTAAGTACATCATATTTTAAAATAGGTTTTGTGCCTTCATTATCATAGAATGCCTCGCCGGGTGTCTTTACAATATATGCTTCATAATACAATACTCGCTCTAAATCTTTCATCTTCACACCAAGCAAAGTGCCAATACGACTAGGCAATGAACTCACATACCAAATATGCGCCACAGGAGCAACAAGCTCTATATGCCCCATTCTTGAGCGGCGCACTTTCGCACGCGTAACTTCCACACCACATTTTTCACACACTATACCCTTATAGCGCATTTTTTTATATTTACCACATAAACATTCATAATCACGCACAGGACCAAAGATTTTCGTGCAGAATAAGCCATCTCGCTCTGGTTTTAATGTGCGATAATTAATTGTTTCAGGTTTTTTTACCTCTCCATGACTCCAAGAGAGAATCTTCTCTGGACTTGCCAGAACTAGCTGAAATGAACTAAAATCCTTAGGGCGTTCATCTTCTTTAATCACAATAGGCAGAGCAGCACCATTTTCGTCTTTTTCTTCACCATAGATATTAACATCAAGGGCAAGCGACTGAAGCTCTTTTGTCAAAACATAAAATGTTTCAGGGATTTCAGATTCCCCTACGTGCTCACCCTTTGTGATAGCTTTATACGCACCTCTTCGCCCTTCTGTATCATCAGATTTAATAGTGAGCATTTCTTTTAGTGTATGAGCCGCACCATAAGCTTCTAATGCCCATACTTCCATCTCTCCAAAACGCTGCCCACCAAAGAGAGCCTTTCCACCCACAGGTTGTTGCGTAACCAAAGAGTAAGGACCTGTACTTCTTGCATGGACCTTTTCATCAACCAAGTGATGAAGTTTGAGCATATACATATAACCCACATTCACTCTTTCGCGCATTTTTTCGCCGGTTTTGCCATCATAAAGCTCTGTTTTACCATCAGTATCAATCTTTGCTAACGCAAAAAGTTTATCAAATTTCTCCTGCTCTATGCCCTCAAATACAGGAATAGCAAACTTCACACCATTACTCCAATCCCGTGCATAGCTCATCAAATCTTCATCACTCATACTTTCTAAGAATGAAACCATTGTCTTATCATTGGAATTAACTACCTGAGCAATTTCAATCATCTTTGAACGTAATGCGTTTATCCATTGTTTTGATTGAGATTGAAAAATCTCTTGAATCTGCTGTCCAAGATTCTTTCCTACCAATCCCAAATGCACCTCAAGAATCTGCCCAATATTCATACGACTTGGCACACCAAGAGGATTCAATACAATATCCACAGGCTCACCATCAGCAGTATAAGGCATATCTACCATAGGCACAATATTAGATACAATACCCTTATTTCCGTGACGTCCTGCCATTTTATCACCCACTTTGAGCTTGCGTTTTGTGGCAATATAAATTTTTACAAGTTTTACTACACCACTTGGCAAAATATCATCTTTTTCTAAAATAGAAAGCTTCTCCTCGTGTTCTTCACCTAAAGTTTTTTTCTGCTCTAAGAAGTTTCTTTTAATTTGCTCATATCGTGTTTGCACAGCCTTAGAATAACTCTTGAGAAGAATACTTAAAGTGAAAGGATTAAACGTAGCTAACTCTTCCTTGGAAATCTGTGTGCCTTTTTTGAAGACTTTATTAGCCACTTTAGCATCACTTGCGAGTTTTTCTTTAGATAGCATAAGAGAGATTCTTAAGGCTTCTTCTTGTTGAATCATCGTTAAACGATCGTGATGCTCAATATCAAGCACACGTCTTTCCTCATCGTGCGCGCTTATGGCACGTGCATCTTTCTCATAACCTTTTTTTGTGAATATCTTCACATCAACCACCGTTCCCTCAAGAGAAGGTGGGCAATAAAGTGATTTATTTACCACATGTCCGGCTTTTTCACCAAAGATAGCACGCAAAAGCCTTTCTTCAGGAGTAGGTTTCACTTCACCCTTAGGAGAAACTTTTCCTACAAGTATCATACCCGCACTTACATATGTGCCTATTCGCACAATCCCACTTTCATCAAGATGCGCTGTTTCTGATTCTTTAGTGCCTGGAATATCAGCTGTAATTTCCTCAAGTCCGTGCTTAAGCTCCCGTGCTTCAATTTCCTTTTCATAAATATGAATTGATGTAAAGGCATCTTCTTTGATAAGTTTTTCACTTACGACAATCGCATCTTCGAAGTTGTAACCATTCCATGGCATAAAGGCGACACGGATATTTTTTCCCAATGCCAGCTCACCATTATCCATACTTGCACCATCAGCAATAATTTGCCCTGCTTCTACCTTATCTCCTACTTGCACAATAGGCTGCTGTGAAAAGCAGGTATTTTGATTGGTACGGAGATTTTTACCCAAATGATAATGATCAATATATGCTCCATTGTCATCTTCACCAAGTATATAGATATTTTTAGAATCCACTCTTTCTACTACACCACTGCGAGTAGCTTTAACAGCCTCCCAAGCATCACGTGCAATGATTTGCTCGATACCTGTTCCTACCACAGGTGCATCAGGTTTAAGCAATGGGACAGCTTGTCGCTGCATATTTGAACCCATAAGCGCACGGTTTGCGTCATCGTGCTCGAGAAATGGAATGAGAGAAGCAGCCACACCTACGAGCATACGAGGGCTTAAGTCAATAAGTTGAATACGTGATTTCTCACTTAAAATAATCTCTCCATCTTTGCGTGCATCAATCAAATCTTCAACAATATGCCCATTTTTATCTACCTTTGTGCTAGCTGGAGCAATCACTATACCCTCTTCTTGTGCAGCAGTAAGATAAACAATTTCATTTGTTACTACGCCATTTTCTACTCTTTTATAAGGTGCTTCAATAAAACCTAAGTCATTTACGCGCGTATAGGTAGAAAGTGTATTAATCAAACCAATATTTTGCCCTTCTGGTGTTTCAATAGGGCAGATTCTACCATAATGTGTAGGATGCACATCTCTTGCCTCAAAACCTACTCTATCTTTTACAAGCCCACCCTCTCCAAGAGCCGAAAGTCTTCGTTTATGTGTAATTTCCGAAAGAGGGTTAGTTTGATCCATAAATTGTGAAAGCTGCCCACCGGTGAAAAATTCCATAATCGTGCTAGTAATCATCTTGCCATTGACCAAATCGTGAGGCATAATCGTATCAAACGCTCCACTTAGTGAAGTAAGCTTATCACGTATAGCTTTTTGCATTTTTACAAGCCCTGCGTGAAGTTCATTAGCCAAAAGCTCACCACTTGAACGGATTCTACGGTTACCTAAATGATCTCTATCATCAATCTTACCCAAGCCATTCTTAACTTTCAAAAGATACCGAATTGTCTTAATAATATCCTCGTGTGTGAGCACAGTAACATAATCAGGCACGTTAATTTGCAGTTTATGATTCATTTTCATACGTCCTACACGTGTCAAATCATAACGTTCAGAATCGAAGAAAAGCTGACGCATAAAGTTCTTTGCCACCTCTTTTGTTACAGGCTCACCCGGACGCATTACTTTATAGATTCTAATAGCAGCTAATTCATTCTCATCATCAATCTTTTCGCTTTGACGGAGCATTTTTAAAGATTCTGCATCAGCAATAAATGAGTTAATAATAGAGCTATCCACACCTGCAGCACTATCATTGGCTATCACAAACTCATTGATTTTTAACTCAAGGAGTTTTTTTAGCTTACTCTCATCAAGCTGTGTGAGAGTGTCAAAAAGCACTTCACCTTGCAAGTTTAAAATAGGTTGAGCAAGGAACTTATTTGTCAAACTCTCAAGGGGATATTCAATAAGATCGATTCTTGCCTCTTTAAGCTCCTTGATTTTTTTAGCAGATAGACGCTTGCCCGAAGCTACCAAAAGATTCCCTTTTGCATCTTTAATATCAAATTCTGCACGATTGCCTATACTATCAATATCAAAGGGGATAAGATATTTACCTTTTTTATATGTTACTTTCTGCAAGGGGTAAAAAATCTTAAGAATATCTTGTTTGCTATACCCCATTGCACGCAAAATAATAGTTACAGGCACTTTTCTACGCTTATTGATACGTGCATAAAGCACATCTTTAGAATCATACTCAAAATATAGCCAAGAGCCTCTATCGGGGATAATCTGCCCTGTGTAGATGAGTTTATTTGATGAAGTATTAGATTCCTCTTCTTTGAAAATCACTCCCGGGCTACGATGGAGTTGATTGACCACGACGCGTTCAACGCCATTAATAATAAAGCTTGTTCTGTCTGTCATAAGAGGAATATCGCGGACAAAAATATTTTGTTCTTTAACATCTTTTACGCCTAGCTTTTCACCCGTTTTTTCATCTTTTTCCCAAAGCACTAGGCGAATTTTTACTTGTAGTGATATAGCATAGGTTACACCACGAACCATTGCCTCATTTGTAGTATATTTAGGCTTACCAAATTTACATCCTGCATATTCAAGCGTAATGCGGTTTTGGCTATCTTGAATGGGAAAAACAGACTTGAATACCCGCTCAATACCAGATTCTCCCTCTCCCTCGATAGAAAGGAAATCATCATAGCTATCTCTTTGGAGCAATAAAAGATTAGGGACTTCGATATTTTGAGGATTTTTAGTAAAATCAGCGCGGAGTCTATTTTTCAGTTTTGTGAAGTTTGCCATGTGTTGTGTCCTTCTTATTCTATTAGATTATGAAAAAGAGCAAAATACTCTAAAAAGACCTATAATTATAAAGTATTTTTACAATATTCTATTAAATGCAAAAAGCCAAACCTTAGTATCTAAGATTTAGCAATTGTATATGAAGTGAATGTCAAACCTATTTAATTTCGACTTTTGCTCCTGCCTCTTCAAGTTTTTTCTTAAAGTTTTCAGCATCTTCTTTATTCACACCTTCCTTAAGTGTGCTTGGAGTTTGCTCTGTGGCGTCTTTTGCTTCTTTAAGACCTAAGCCTGTAATTTCACGCACTGCTTTGATGACATTGATTTTATTTGCACCTGCATCAACAAGCACGATATTAAATTCTGTCTTCTCTTCTGCTCCGCCAGCTGCTGCACCTCCGCCAGCTGCTGCACCAGCTACAACTGTTGGTGCAGCACTTACACCAAATTTCTCTTCAAAAGCCTTTACAAGCTCTGAAAGCTCTAATACTGAAAGATTCCCGATGTATTCCAATACTTCTTCTTTAGAAATTGCCATTTTACACTCCTTGCAATGTTAATTTTCTTCTTTTTGTTTTCTTAAATTATCAAGCCCTGTAACAAAGTATCGCGCTGGAGCTGTCCATACAGACAACAACATACCAATAAGTTCTTCTTTGCTTGGTAGCTTAGAAACCGACACGATATGCTTCGTATCAACTACTTGCCCATCAAATATACCAACTTTGAGACTAAAATGTTCGCTATGAGATTCTGCGAATTTGCAAACCACCTTAGACAAAGCGATCTGATCATCTGCCCAAAGAAAGATATTTGTATCCTTAAGTTCTAAATCTGGACATTCTGCATTTTTTATAGCGATGCTTGCTAAAGTATTCTTGATTACTTGCACCTTGACATCTACAGCCCTTGAAGTGCGTCTTAGTTCCTCAAGATGACTCACTTGTAAACCTTTATAATCGCACACAATCAAAGCAGAAGATTGCTTAAATTCAGCACTTAAGTATTCAACAACCTGAATCTTTTCTTGCTTAGTCATTTCTCCTCCTTTCAGCCCAAAACCTCACATAGGGTAAATTTTAAGCTAAGCCCCTATGCTCTTTGGTCTAAGATAAAGAATACAAATCTGTTATTTTGTATCCATCAATTCCTGTGAATCAAGCTTAATTGCAGGACTCATCGTTAAAGACAATGTGCTGCTACGGATATACTTACCTTTTGCCGAGGTAGGCTTTAGCTTATTGATTGCACGAACAAGTTCAAGCATATTATCTCGTATTTTAGATTCATCAAAAGAAACTTTTCCAATAGGTGCGTGAATGATACCCTTTTTATCCACTCTAAAGTTCACTTGCCCACTCTTAGCATTAGAAACAGCTTTAGCCACATCCATTGTAACCGTGCCTGTTTTGGGATTTGGCATTAAACCTTTTGGTCCTAAAATACGTCCTACTTTCCCCACAAGAGCCATCATATCAGGTGTAGCTATGACGATATCAAAATTAATATTGCCATTTTTAATCTCATCAGCCAAATCATCAGCCCCTACGACATCAGCTCCGGCATTTTTTGCTTCATCTGCCTTAATACCTTTTGCAAACACAGCAACACGCACTTTTTTGCCTGTCCCGTGTGGCAAAACCACAGCCCCCCGTATCATTTGATCAGCGTGTCTTGGATCTACTCCTAAACGCAATGCTACCTCAACAGTTTCATCAAATTTTGCCGAAGCAAGAGATTTCACCGCACTCACACCACTTTGAATATCATATACCTTTTGAGAATCTACCTTTGCTTGTAAAGCCTGCAGTCTCTTTGCTATCTTTTTACCCATAAACAAACTCCATCTATTCTAATCTTGGATTTCAACACCCATACTTCTTGCACTGCCCACTACAATCAATTTTGCAGCCTCAATATTCGAAGCATTGAGATCTTCCATTTTGGTTTGAGCGATCTCTTCAAGTTGCTTACTTGTAAGCTTCCCAACTTTATTTTTTAAAGGATTGTCAGAACCCTTTGTAATTTTTGCAGCCTTTTTAATGAGATCTGTTACAGGCGGCTTTTTAGTAATAAAGGTAAAGCTCTTATCCTGATAGATGGTAATAACAACAGGAATATTAAAATCACCCATATCCTTTGTTTTTTCATTAAATGCTTTGCAAAACTCCATAATATTAACCCCCCTTTGTCCTAATGCTGGACCTACCGGAGGAGATGGATTCGCTTTTCCCGCTGGAATCTGTAATTTTAATTCACCAACAACTTTTTTACCCATTATGCCTTCCTTTTTGTCAAATTAAATGATTTTTTCTACTTGCGAATACAAAATTTCAACAGGAGTGTTTCGTCCAAAAATGGAGACGTTTAACTTCAGTTTTTTATGCTCTAAATCATATTCCTCTACCGTGCCTGTAAAATTTACAAAAGGTCCATCAATAATCCGCACAACTTCGCCGTGTTCAAAAGAAATCTTTGGTTTTGGTGCGCTTGGATTTCTTACCTTTTCTAAAATTTTAGCAATATCAGCTTCATTAAGCGGTGTGGGCTTCTTACTTTCACCAATAAAACGTCCAACCCTAGGTAAAGATTGAATCATATGCCAAAGTTTTGTGTCTAAATCAACCCTTATAAAGACATAGCCGGGATAAAGACTTCTATTTACAACTTTCTTCTTCGCCTCAATAATAGGCTCTGTAGGCACAACCACTTCAGCAAATCTATCTTGCATTTGATTCTGCTCAATAAGATTCCTTATTGCATTAGCAACTGATTCTTCACTACCAGAATATGTTTGTATCGCATACCACTCCAAGTTTCACCTCTCCACAATATTACAAAATACCGGATACAGAATGAAATAAAATCCAATCAACTAACGCTAAAAATAAAGTAACTACACTTACCACGATAAGAACAGATACAGAAGCATTGCGAATCTGTTCTTTTGTGGGAAATATTACTTTTGTTCGTTCTTCATTTGCATTTTGGAAATAGGTTTTTATTTTTTTAATCATCGTATCTCTTTTATTCAATATCTAAACTTACAGCTTTGTGGCAGGCCAGGAGGGACTCGAACCCCCAACACTCGGTTTTGGAGACCGACGCTCTACCATTGGAGCTACTGACCTATCAGCTAGGCAAAAGCCTAGCTTTTAAGTTTTACTTCCTTATGAATCGTATGTTTATTCAAACGAGGTGAAAACTTTTTGAGCTCCAGTTTTTCTGTATTCGTTTTCGCATTTTTGGTAGTGCTATAATTAATATCACCACATTCTGAACACTTAAGTCCTATCTTAACAGTGTTTCCTTTTGCCATATCAAGCCTCTACTCAATAATTTTTGTTACAACACCTGAACCAACTGTTCTACCACCTTCACGAATTGCGAAACGAGTGCCATCTTCAAGTGCCACAGGTGCGATAAGCTCCACTGTGATTTTTACATTATCACCGGGCATAACCATTTCTACACCATCTGGTAGTTCAATAGAACCTGTAACGTCAGTTGTTCGTACATAGAATTGTGGACGATAGCCTTTAAAGAATGGAGTATGTCTTCCACCCTCTTCTTTTGAAAGCACATAGATTTCGCCTTCAAACTTCTTATGTGGAGTAATCGAACCGGGCTTACAAAGCACCATGCCTCTTTCTACTTCTTCTTTTTTTGTTCCTCTTAAGAGAATACCTACATTGTCTCCCGCTTCACCCTTATCAAGCTCTTTTCTAAACATCTCAACACCTGTAACAGTGGTTTTTTGTGTATCGCGAAGCCCTACGATTTCTACTTCATCGCCTACTGCTACCACACCCCTTTCTACTCTACCTGTTACCACAGTTCCACGACCAGCGATAGAGAATACATCTTCAACAGGCATAAGGAATGTTTTTTCTGTATCACGTTGAGGAGTAGGGATATATCTATCAACTTCTTCCATTAGTTTTAATACTTTTTCTCCCCATTCTCCAACATTTCCAGCCTTTGCTTCTTCAAGTGCTTTAAGAGCTGAACCTGCTACAATAGGAGTATCATCACCGGGGAAGTCATATTGACTAAGCAATTCACGCACTTCCATTTCCACAAGCTCAAGTAATTCTGCATCATCTACCATATCTTGCTTATTTAGGAATACAACGATGTAGTGTACACCTACTTGACGAGAAAGAAGGATATGCTCTCTTGTTTGTGGCATAGGACCATCTGCGGCAGACACAACAAGAATTGCGCCATCCATTTGAGCCGCACCTGTAATCATATTTTTCACATAGTCAGCGTGCCCAGGGCAATCCACATGCGCATAGTGGCGATTCTCTGTTTCATACTCAATATGAGAAGTAGCGATAGTAATACCTCTTTCTTTTTCTTCAGGGGCATTATCGATATTATCATAATCCCTTAACTCTGCAAGACCCTTAGTAGCCAATACAGCGGATATAGCCGCACTCAAAGTTGTTTTACCGTGATCCACGTGTCCAATTGTTCCCACATTTACGTGAGGTTTGTTTTTCACAAACTTTTCTTTTGCCATTTTGTTCTCCTAACTCAAAATTTTATTTTTTTAGAATCCCTAAATTATGACTTTTAAAGATTCTAGCCTATGAAAACTGGAGCCCATAAGCGGGATTGAACCGCCGACCTCTTCCTTACCAAGGAAGTGCTCTGCCACTGAGCTATATGGGCATATTATAAATAACTACAATAATAATCTATTTTGGAGAAAATCTTAACTTAAAGTTATCAAAGTGAAGATTCAGCTCCCAGTATGGAGCGGGAAACGGGGCTCGAACCCGCGACCCTCAGCTTGGAAGGCTGATGCTCTAGCCAACTGAGCTATTCCCGCAAACTTAAAAAAACTATTTTGACTACCACTTTTTAATGATTGTAAAATCATCAATTTATAGTGGTGGTGAGTCGTGGATTCGAACCACGGAAGTCATAGACAGCAGATTTACAGTCTGCCCTCGTTGGCCACTTGAGTAACTCACCAAAAATAATCACAAAACTGGTCAAACACTGAAAGCAAATATGCTAAAGTGCAAAATGGAGCTGGTTAAGGGACTTGAACCCCCGACCCTCTGCTTACAAGGCAGATGCTCTACCAACTGAGCTAAACCAGCGCATAAAAAAGTTGCAATTATATAGATTTCACTGCCCTTTGTCAAGGGTAAATCCATTGAAGCGTCATGTCCATTATGAATATAATCATGAAAATACCCAAAATAAAATATTTTGAGATATGAAGTAGAAGTAAGTGGCCGGGAGAGAGGGATTCGAACCCCCGGAGGTGTTACCCTCAACGGTTTTCAAGACCGCCGCTTTCAACCACTCAGCCATCTCCCGTTACCATAAATATAATACAGATTCTAGAAACATAACTGATTAAGAGTATATTTAATGTATGCTTAAGTGTTATGGAGGCGACACCCAGATTCGAACTGGGGAATCAAGGCTTTGCAGGCCCATGCCTTACCACTTGGCTATGTCGCCACCTTATCATATTTTCTTAACGAATCTTTTACGATAATCAGGTGGTGCCCGAGACCGGACTTGAACCGGTACAGACGCAATGTCCGAGGGATTTTAAGTCCCTTGTGTCTACCAATTTCACCACCCGGGCTTTTGATTTGATATGTAAAATAATACATTTCCTCACAAAACATCAAAGAGCAATATTTTTAGATTGACTACAAAAATGGAGTTGTAAAGATTAAGTCTTAATGGAGCGGGAGACGGGGATCGAACCCGCGGCCCCAACCTTGGCAAGGTTGTGCTCTACCACTGAGCTACTCCCGCATAATTTTTAAGGGCATAATTGTATCAACGCTTCTTAAAAAAATCAAGAGTAAAATACAAGAATATAATAAAAAATTATCATTTTACTATATAATCCCTGCCGCACAAATATGAAATCTATCTCTAAACTTGATTTACAAGTAGATTAAGTTTTAAAAGCATAAAATCTCTATTCTCCCCACAAGTGAGATATATCTCACTTGCATAAAATCAAATCGCACGAAGTGCTACCTCTTAAAGCATCGTAGTGGTAGGGGAGAGGGAGGGAGCGACCTCGTGCTTGTGCTTTAGCACCAGCCCACACTTGTACATTTAAGCCCTCCCCCTTATTATGGATAGAAAAAATTATAGATTCTTATGTAAGTTTTAAAGATGATAGTTTCCACCAATAAATCAATATTAATTTTTCAAGGAGAAAAATGTGCTAAATCATTTTGAAAGTTACCCCTTTGACAAGCTCCACACGCTTCTCAAACACAGTAATCCCCCCAAAGATTGTGAAATTTTCACTCTTACCATCGGTGAGCCTCAATTCCCTACGCCGCAAAATATTATAGAATCTTGGCAAAATAACGCTCCCTTGCTGAACAAATACCCTAAATCAAGCGGTGAAGATGAGCTTAAAAACGCTCAACTCTCCTTTATTAAAAATCGCTATCAACTTGAGCTTACCCATCATCAAATTATCCCTACTTTTGGCACACGTGAAGTGCTTTTCAACTTCCCCCAATTCTATCTTTTTGGCAAAGAAAACCCTAGCATTGCCTACCCTAATCCATTTTATCAAATCTATGAGGGCGCGGCAATTGCCTCAAAAGCACGAATAATCCTTATGAATCTCACGCAAGATAATAATTTTATGCCCTCTCTTAGCGATACACAGCTTAAAGAAGTGGATTTAGTTATTCTTAATTCCCCTAATAATCCTACCGGCAGGGCATTAGATATCCAATCTTTAAGCCAATGGGTGCAAAAGGCGCTAGAATATGATTTTGTGATTATTAATGATGAATGTTATAGTGAAATTTATGCCAATTCTCCACCGCCTAGTATTCTCCAAGCCTCTCTTAAGGCAGATAATCCCACATTTAAAAATATTCTCGCCCTTAATTCTATCTCCAAACGCTCCTCTGCGCCCGGTTTGCGTAGTGGATTTATCGCTGGAGATGAGCAAATTCTAAAAAGCTATAATCTCTACCGCACCTATCTAGGCTGTGCGCTTCCATTGCCCTTACAAAAGGCTGCAGCAGTTGCGTGGAACGATATGCGCATTCCAGAATCTATTCGCCACATTTATGCGCAAAATCTCGCCCTTGCAGAAACAATTTTGCAACTTAGTAAAGCAGAGATTACTCCCTATACATTCTATGTATGGCTTTATGTAGGAGATGATGAAAGATTCTGTAAATTTGCCTATGAAAAAATGGGAGTGCTGACATTACCCGGAAGCTACTTAGGGCGTGAGGGGCAAGGCAAAGGATATGTGAGGATAGCTCTTGTGTATGATAATGAGACCATAAAAAGAGCTTTAAATGCTCTGAAAGAGGCTATCAAGTTTTATAAAAAGGAGTATGTATGAAAATACATTTTATAGGCATTGGTGGTATTGGCATTTCAGGCTTGGCAAAATATCTCCGCGCACAAGGCATAGAGATTAGCGGTTCAGACATCGCAGAAGGAAGCGCGACAAAATATCTCCGCGCACAAGGTGTGTCTATCAATATTCCTCATAACGCTGCTGCTATCACTAATCAAGACCTTGTGATCCATTCTGCGATTATCAAGCCTGATAATGTCGAGGTGCAAGAAGCTATCAAAAAGGGTATTAAAGTGCTTTCCCGCAAAGAAGCCATTGCCTCTATTCTCAAAGAAAAACGTGTCTTTAGCGTATGTGGCGCACACGGCAAATCCACTACAAGCGCAATTTTAAGCAGTATTTTCCCGCATTTTGGCGCAATTATCGGAGCAGACTCTAAAGAATTTGGCTCAAATGTGCGCGAGGCAAAGAGTGAATCTATCATCTTTGAAGCTGATGAATCCGATAAAAGCTTTCTTAATTCCAATCCCTACTACGCCATTATCCCCAATGCCGAGCCAGAGCATATGGAGAGCTACAATCACGATTTAAATGAATTTTATGGTGCTTATAGGCAATTTATCCATACGGCTAAGAAGCGCATTTTTAACCTTAGCGACCCCTTTTTGCAAAGCCTAAAAACCATACAAGCTATTACTTTAAATCCTCAAAGTGATATTACAAATATACGTTTTGAAATTCACAATGACGAGCCACAAACAAGCTTTGAGTTTAAAGATTATGGAATCTTCAAGGTATGGGGCTTTGGGGAGCATATGGCGCAAAATGCGAGTCTGGCGATATTGTGTGCGATTGATGAGTTAGGCATAGATGCGCTAGAAGAGATAAGGACAAATCTTGCGCATTTTAAGGGCATTAAAAAACGTTTTGACATCATCGCTAAAGGCACAACGACTATCATTGATGATTACGCACACCACCCTACCGAGATTCTCGCGACGCTTAAAAGCGTAGCTATCTACAATCAGCTCAAACCCCACCAAAAAGTCATCGCCATTTGGCAACCGCATAAGTATTCACGTGTACTTGATAATCTCCAAGCCTTTGTTGATTGCTTTGCAAATCTATGCGATGAGCTTGTTATCCTGCCTGTGTGGAAAGCAGGGGAATCTCACGTCGATATTGATTTTGCTTCACTTTTTATGCGCTATAATCCCATTTTTGCTACACATCTTAAGCGCGAGGGGGATTGCATTACCCTATTTGATGGCAAAGATTCTATAAAAACACTGCAAAATGCCATTATTATCGGGCTTGGTGCGGGGGACATTACCTATCAATTACGAGGAGAAAAATAATGGGCTATCTTATTTTTGTGCTTACACTGCTACTTTTTGTCGCCATTGGTTTGCTTGTGGGGAAATATAAAAATCACATCTCACGCAAAACGCAAGTTCTCATAGGCGCTTCGTTTTTAGCAATCGCCCTGCTTATTGGGATTTATAATACTCTACAAGAAAAAGAGAGTGAGAATCTTAGCGCACTTAAAAGTGCCTTTGTGCGGGATATTCCACTTGTTTGTAGCTATCAAGGCAGCGCGATTGAAATTACACAAACAGACTTTAATCTCAGCAATGGCACGATGAGCTTTCAAGGTAAGCCAAACAGCTCTTATTCGCACATTATCATTCCTTTGCAAGATTGCACTTTGCAAGAAGTGGATTAATTTTAATCTTATGGATTAAGCTGTGCAAAGCCATCAAACACTCATCGCTCGCCTTGATTTAAGTGATTTTGTTTCTCAATTTCACACATATTTTGCACGAGAAAAACCCTTTATGTTCAATGGCGATAGGAGATTCTACGCACAAATCCTGCAAGAGCTCGATTCTATCCCTCTTAATGCTCCGCCACCTCTACCCACGCTTGATACACCCATCGTGCATTTGCAAAAGCACAGCACATTACAACTTGAAGCGATTTTTACCTTTATGCAGCTTGTGCGTTATTTTCTCTATCTCAAAGCACATATTACAGAATCCACCCCGCATACAAAAACGTGGCTTGATAAGATTCTCATTCCTCAAGCAATATGCGATATGGAATCTATCTTTGACACACAAGGTGAGCTATGTGAGGGTATTTATCCAGACATTGACAACCTAAAGTCCCATATCAAGCAGATCAAAATCCACATTGACGAGCAAATCAGACGGATTCTGCATTCCCGCGAGATTACACCCTATCTTGTCGATAATAGTATGCATTACATCAATCAAAATGAGTGCCTACTGCTTAAAGCAGGGTATAATCAAGTGATTAAAGGAATGGTACTTGAGCGCTCTCACAATGGATTTTTCTATCTCCTGCCAGATGCGATTAACACATTAAAAGAGCGGCAAAATGCGCTTAAAGACACTTTGCAAGAGAGCCTCTACACCCTTTGTAAGAGCCTTTGCCTTACTCTACATAAATACACACCTTTTCTCACATTTCTTAATCACGCCTTTGATACATTTGATCAAATTTATGCCCGAATCGCCTTTGCAAAGGCTTATAATCTCTCTTTCATATATGAACTCACAACACAAAAAGAGATTGTCATTGAGGAATTTTCACACCCCACATTAGCCAATCCAAAGCCCATTAGCTTTGCCTGTAATGGTGATGTGCTAATGATTACAGGCGTGAATGCAGGGGGTAAAACTATCCTGCTTAAATCCCTCCTTGCTGTGTGTTTCTTAAGCAAATATCTTATCCCGCTCAAAATCAACGCCTATAAGTCTAAAATCCCCTATTTTAAACATATCGTGGCGATTATAAGCGATCCACAAAATAGCAAAAACGATATTTCTACTTTTGCGGGGAGAATGCTTGAGTTTAAGCAGATTTTGCAAACACAAAATCTACTGCTTGGTATTGATGAAATCGAGCTAGGCACGGACGCTGATGAAGCTGCAAGTCTCTATAAAGTGCTATTAGAGCATTTAATGAATAATCACGCAAAGATTCTACTCACCACGCACCACAAGCATTTGAGTGCACTTATGGCGCATAATCCCAAAGTGCAGCTTTGTGCAGCGATGTATGATATACAAGCCCAAAGACCGCTTTTTAGCTTTCTTGATGGGAGTATTGGCAAAAGCTATGCCTTTGAAAGTGCCGCACGTTACGGAATCCCACTTTCCCTTATCAAAACAGCCAAAGAAGTGTATGGCGCGGACAAAGAGCGATTAAATGAACTTATAGAACGTTCCAGCGAGTTAGAGAGTGCGCTTCAAACCAAACGTACAGAGCTTGAAGCCACGATTGCAACATATCAGGCGAAGATTCTATCGCTTAAAACGCAAGAAGAGGAGCAAAAGACAGCTTTTCTCACACTCAAGCGCAATTTAGAATCTACTTATCATCAAGCCACGCAAACGCTTAAAGCTACCCTCAAAGCACAAGAAAGCAAAGAAATACACAAGGCTTTTAACCAAGCCCATAAGATTCTATCACATACGCAATCCCTACAAACACAGCCTTTGACACCGCACACACAAAAACCTCATATTTTCAAAGTAGGTGATAGAGTGAAGTATCAAAACACACAAGGGCATATCCTTAGCATAAAGGGTAAGGTATGCACTATCACACTTGAAAGCGGTATGAAAATCAAAGCAAATCTTAAGGATATTCAGCCCTCTAGCACGCCATTACCTCCTCCAAAGATGGATATTATTTTCAAAGCCCCCGCAAAGGCAGGGGTAAGCCTTGATTTGCACGGAATGCGGGGCGATGAAGCGATAGAGAGACTTGATGAGTTTCTCTCTGCTGCGCTCATTGCTGGATATGATGAAGTGCTTGTGTATCACGGCATAGGTATGGGAATCTTAAGTAAGCTTGTATATGATTATCTTAAAACCCACCCTAAAGTCATATCCTTTGCAGACGCACCCGCACAAATGGGTGGCTTTGGGGCAAAGGTTGTTAAGTTATAATATTTATGCCTTTGCTTATTGAGGCTTAAGCCTCCGCATTTGTGCCTTAAAGCCAATCCACACTTACACAAGCTCTTGTAAATGGGGGTAAACACCCATTTACACCCAAAGTTATTGACTTATGGCTAAGACATTGTCTTATTCGTCATTCGCACGAAGTGTTAATCCATATTTACAAGTTAATTTAGAGATTGGGTTTTGCAATGTAACCGCCGCAAAGATCAAAAGGTCTTATCCTTAAAACAGCGCTTCTAAGAATAGATTCTGCAAATATTTGTGTTATAATCCTGCTCTTATTTTTTTGTAGCAAAGGAAACTTATGGCTCTCTTTCAAGTCAATATGCCTCAAGTCCCCGATAGTGTAGCAATTCATAATATAGCTGACACTCCCTTACTCAAACGTGCGAAACTTATTCTTGTTACTACTTATCTTGTCAGTTTTTGTGTTGCGTTTTCTTTTATATTTTGGTCAGGATATAAAGAAATTACGGTTATTCCGCCAGAACTTAATATATTTCTTAACATCTTCTCTGCTTGTTCATTTATTGCTCTCTTCATCGTCTTTTTTTATTTCTCTAAATTAAGCCTAAGAAGACGTATTTTTAATCTCTATATTGTTGTTTTTGCAATCGCACTTATTGGGGCTATTATCAACTTTATTGTGTCACAAGATATAGATGATTTACTTAGCAAAGATTCTGAAGGGAGTCTAGCAGTAGCGGCTTTATTCCTTTATACTTGTATTGCCCTACCTGTATATTTCTATATCTTTTGGCAAATGGGTAAGGAGCTAAGCTTTATTCTCAATGACGCCTACTTCTTTAAAGGCACAAAGATGATGGTTATATCATTCATAGCTATGCTTGTAGAGCTAGTTTTTACAATGGTTGCCTTAGGTCTAAAAAGTGAAGCCCTTATCGTTATAGTCGCCTTGCTTTTACTAGCCACTTGCATTTTGCTAATTGTTGGTTGTATTCTCTATCTTATTGCTGTTTTTAGAATCCATCAAATTATCGCCTATGGGGAGCAAATCCCAAATACAATTTCATAACATTATAGGGTATCTTATGGAAGCAGAACTTAGCATTGATATTTATTTTAAGGCTACACTCAAAGATAGCATTGTAGATATGTTGCTAGAAGATGGATATGATGATTTTTTTCATATCAAATGTGCCAAATACGCTTCAAGCTCACTTTTGCAGAGTGCTGATGAACAAGTAAGCGGTAGGCAAGAATATGGATTATTTAGAATATTTTTAAACGAACAAAATGCACATTTTATTATCAATAAATTACTTCAAGCCTTTGGCAAAACAGATATAAGAATCTATACGCACAATGTCACATCTCCTATCATATAACACTTATTAATGACTCTAAGTTTTAAAGAGCGTTTCTCTTCGCTCAAGCCACATCTCCAACATTTTGGAAGCAAAGAATAATAGAATCTCACTTATAAGATTCTTGCAATATAGTGCTTCCATATACCTTTATAGAAAATAAAGCCAAAGATAAGAGCACGTAGGAATGTCTCACAGCAGATAATCCCAAAAATATATCCTGCGTGAAGTTGGTAATGCACACAGAGCCACATAGGGAAGATTCTAAGTAGCCAAATGCTACCGGTATTAATCCAAAGCGATAGCTTTGTCGCGCCACTTCCCCTTAATGCTCCATCAAGCACAAACACGCAGATTTGTGGCACTTGCGATACACCAACGGCGATAAGATACATTAAAGAATAATCAAGCACTGCCATATCCTCACTAAAGAGATTTGAAAGCTCCCTGCCAAACACACAAAGCCCAATCCCCAATATACCCATAATAATAGAGGAGATAAGCAAAATCGTGCGGATAAAAGATTCTGCTAAATCAAGCCGCTTAGCCCCTAGCATTTGTCCTACTAACGCCATTGCAGCGACTTGGAATCCAAATCCGGGCATACAAATAAAGCTCTCCACCCTTGATCCGATTTGAAACCCAGCAATCACCTCTAAGCCATAGTCTGTCATAAACTTTGTAATCAGCACAAGGGAGAGAATGGTAAGCCCTCGTTCAATCCCAGAGGGTAAGCCGATGCGCAATCCAAAAAGCAAAATCCGCCATTTAAAAACCAAAGATATTTTTAAGTGTCTATGCAGCCCACAGAGGATTCCAAACAAAATAATGCCTTCAAAATAAGAGATCATAACATTTGATATCCCTGCACCTGCAATGCCAAGCGGAGGGATATGGAGGGAATGCACGCCAAAAATCAACATAAAATTCAAGGCAATATTTAAGCTTGTGCTAATGATTTTAATAAAAAAGACACTTTTTGTATCGCCCGTGGAGGCTAAGGCGGAGATAAAAATCGTTTTAAGTAAAAGGGCGGGGATAGAGCAAAAAATCCAGCCCAAATACAGCATACCCAAGGCTTTTGTCTCCTCCCCCACACCCATCCAATCAAAATACAAGCCATTAAAATTATAAGCAAGGAGATAAATAGGTATAGAAAAAAACACAACCCCTATGCTCATCGTGCTAAGTACGGCTTGCATTTTCGTATAATTCCTTTCTCCAAAGGCACGTGAGACTTGTGCGTTTGTGCCCACATAAAAAATCGTAGTAAGCGCAAAGAGAAACATCCAGCAGCTCATACCCAGCCCAAGTGCCACAATATTATGCTTTGTAACCTCCACATCTGCAGAAATATGCGCGATAAAATACATACCAATGGCAATATTAACAATATCTAAGAGCGAATTGCCTCCAGATGGCAAGGCAATACTTAGAATCTTACGCATACGTTGGTTGAAATTATATGTCATTATGATTGCCTGTGTATTGTGCGATGAATTGCACGATATGCGGATACGCCGCCCTTTTACCTGTGCTAGATTCTATATTTTCATAGATATGATGATGAAGTGTGATAAAGCCATTTTGTGGGCTAAAGATACTCTCTAATTCATTTACATAAAGGGCTTTTTCGGCTTTATCTAAGTGAGAATCCACATCAAGGCGAATAAACGTCTCAAATAGTACAATGCCATTAGGCTTAAGCGAGGCAATGAGCGATGGAAAAAGGCGTCTATCAAGGAAAAAGCTATTCAATACCACATCATAGCGATTTGGCGTGAATATAAAGTTGTCTAAATCTGCTAAAACAGGCGTGATATGCGCTATATTGGCAAGATTTTTAAGCGCGATAGAGGAAATATCAAGCGCATCTACCATAAAACCAAGCTGTGATAGCACCTTTGCGTGGCGTCCATTGCCACAAGCTATATCAAGTGCCACAGGACGCGGATTGTCTGTATCTTTTATCACTTTAAGTTGTGGGAAATGGGCTTCAAGCAGCGCACAAGCGTTGATAACAAACGCACTTGGCTCATTAGGCATAAAGTCATTTTTATAACGTTCATTCCATTTGAGTGCGTCTTCGTGCATTGCTTTACTTTATGTGCTTTAATAGAATCTATGCGAGTTTAGAGAAAGAGAGTTTACCTCCGCCGAGGATATGAAAATGCAAATGCAGCACTTCCTGCCCTCCGTCTGCACCAATATTTGTGCAGATTCTATAACCGCTTTTATCAATGCCTACCATACGTGCTACTTCCTGACTGAATGCACAAAGCCCTCCTAAAAGCTCCGCAGAAGCACAAGAGAAGTCCTTAACACATACTTTTGGAATGGCTAGAATATGCACAGGCGCTTTAGGATTAATATCATAAAAAGCAAGAAATTGCTCATTTTCTGCCACTTTTTTACAGGGAAGCTCCCCTGCTACGATTTTCTCAAAAATATTTTTTTCTGCCATTTTATGCTCCTTGCAAGACTCTTAATGCTATATGATAAAGATGAGAATGCTCATTGTATGTAGAATAAGTGATATTATAGCTTTAAATATCAATAATAATCTTTAAATATGCTACAATATCGCTTTTTATATCGCGCAAATACCAATCACACAAGAACAGATAACACAGAGGTAGGGAATTTGAAAAAGCAAATACAAGAGATTTTAGAAAAGTTAAAGCAGGTAGGGAATCTAGAAGCCCTAGAAGCATTGCGGATAGAGGTTATAGGGAAAAAGGGTGTTTTGACACAGCAATTTGTCATACTAAAAACACTTCAAGGAGAGGCGAAAAAGTCTTTTGCTACGGATTTAAATGCCGCTAAAGAAGAGTTTGAAAGGGCTTTTAATACCAAAAAAGATATGCTCTTAAAAGCTCAAATGAGTGAAAATCTCGCTCAAGAATCTATTGATGCGAGTTTATTTAGCACCTTGCGTTTAAAAAGTCAAGGGCACCCTATATCGCAAACAATGGATAGAATCATTGATTTTTTTGTCAATATGGATTTTTCTATCGGCACAGGACCACTTGTAGAAGATGAGTTTCATAATTTTGAAGCCCTCAATCTCCCCGCATACCACCCAGCGCGCGATATGCAGGATACATTTTATTTTAAAGATTCTATGTTGCTTCGCACACATACTTCGCCTGTGCAGATTCGCACTATGGAAAAGGATTCCTTGCCTATTCGTATGATTGCTCCGGGCAATGTGTTTAGACGGGATTATGACTTGACGCATTCACCGATGTTTCATCAAGTCGAGGGGCTAGTAGTAGATGAAAAAGATAAAGTCAATTTCGCACATTTAAAATATATTTTAGAGGATTTTTTGCACTATATGTTTGGCGATGTTCGCATTCGCTTCCGCTCGAGCTTTTTCCCCTTCACAGAGCCAAGTGCGGAAGTGGATATTAGCTGTGTATTTTGCAAAGCAGAGGGTTGCAGGGTATGCTCACATACAGGGTGGCTTGAAGTGCTAGGCTGTGGCATTGTGAATCAAAAGGTGTTTGATGCTGTAGGCTATAAAGATGTGAGCGGATATGCCTTTGGACTTGGTGTTGAGCGGTTTGCTATGCTTACTCATCGTGTGAATGATTTACGTAGCTTTTTTGAGACAGATTTACGGGTATTGGAGCAGTTTTAATGATCTTTTCAAAACATTTATTATCGCAATTTGTGGATATATCTCATCTTGATATAAATGAAGTGAGTGAGCGTCTAAGCAACATTGGATTAGAAGTAGAATCTGCCTATGCCCTTAAGATTCCTAAAAATGTTGTAGTAGGTAAGATTATTGCTTGTAGTCAGCACCCTGACGCGGATAGACTAAGTGTATGCCGTGTGCATATAGGCACACAGGAGCTGCAAATCGTATGTGGTGCGCCCAATGTCAAAACCGATCAGTATGTAGCGGTGGCATTAGAAGGTGCGATAATCCCACATACCAAAAGCGGTGAACTAACCATTAAAAAGACGACTTTGCGCGGTGTGGAGAGTTGCGGAATGCTATGCTCTAGCACAGAGCTAGGATTACCTAAAATCAATGATGGCATTATGATTTTAGATGAGAGTGCGGGGAAGCTCACCCTAGGGCAGGAGTTAAGCAAATTACCGCTTTTTAGCGATTATGTGATTGAAGTAAGCATAACACCTAATCGTGGAGATTGCTTGAGTGTGCTAGGTATCGCACGTGAGCTTGCTACTTGCTATGATTTACGCTTAAAACACGAGATTGATATGGATAATGTTATCACTCTAGGGCTTGGGCGGGTACTGCAGATTCTTACTGATGAGAAAATTAATGCGCACCTACTCTATCGCGTTATAGAGGTTAAACAAGCGCGGCTTCCCATAGATATTGCCATTGCTTTAGCAAGAAATGGTAGTTTAGCTGATGATATTATATGCAATTTTTTGGAATTTGGCACATATATGACAGGTGTGATTTTGAACGCTTACAAACTGCGTGAGTGCGAGAGTAAGGACATTGTTCTAGATAATGGTTTAGCCGCACAGCTTCGAGTAAAAAAAGATGAAAATGGCTTAGAGGCAGTATTTGCTAATACAAAACTTTCTATGATTGGTGTAACCTATGGGGAACGGCATTTTGGGACACGTTCAGAGATTCTCATCATCGAAGCAAGCTATGTGAAACCTGTGCAAATCGCAAAGGCAATCCATCAGCATAAAATCAAAGGCGATACGCAGCTTACCTATCGTAGTACAAGGGGGAGCAATCCGCTCTTAGAGCAAGGCATGGATTTTTTATGTAAAAAAATGGTTAATAGTTCGGACGTGCTGGTGTATTCTGGTTCGCATAATATTTCTCAAAGTGCCGATGAAATAACGATTAAAACGACTTTTGGCGCGATTAATAAGATTATAGGGATTGATTTAGATAAAGAAGAAATTGCTACCATACTCAAACGTCTTGATTTCAAGCTTGATGTAACTTGTGATGAAAATTTCTTTATGATTGCTGTGCCGCACTATCGCCACGATATAGAGAGCATACAAGATGTAGCAGAGGAGGTACTAAGAATCTATGGGATTGATAATATTCCTTCTTCACCTCTGCTTTGCTTACAATCGCATAATACATCAAATGCATATTTTGTGTATAAAAATAGCAGAAAACTCGCCCGTAGCTTTATCGCAAATGCTTTTATGGAGTGTATACACTACGTGTTTGCCTCTTCGCAAAGATTAATGCAACTTGGCTTTGTGCAAATTGATGAGAATTTAGCCCTGCTAAATCCTATCACGCAAGAGCTAGATACATTACGTACAAGTTTGCTTCCTGCACTTTTAGATTCTATCAAACGCAATGAGAATCTAGGATTTAAGAGCATAGCATTATTTGAAATGGGCAGTGTCTATACGGCTCAACGAGAGGAAAAAAACAAACTCGCATTTGTGGCAAGTGGTTCAATGAAAGATGAATGCTATCCGCATATAAAAGCAGCACTTTGGGATTTTTACTCCTTTGGGCTTGTGTGTCAAAGATGTGTGGGGGATATATCTTTAAAAAATATTCGCGATGTAGAGGGGGCGAATGAGATTCTTCTATCTTTTGGATTTGCCGATGATAGAATCTTGCACCCCTATCAAAGTGCTTTTGTATATATGGAGGATAAACCTGTGGGCGTGATAGCAAAACTGCACCCACAAATTGCCACGGATATGGATTTAAGCGAGACATTTATTTGTGAAATAGAGCTTGATTTAAGCAACGTATCGCTGCCACAGGCAAAGACGTTTTCAAAATATCAAAAATCTATGCGTGATTTGACGATTCTTATCGATAAAAAGATTCCATTTTATCGTGTGCGGGAGGCAATTACACAGGCAAATATTGCATTTTTGCAAAATGTATATCCTATCGATGTGTATTATGATAGCGCATTGGGAGAGCAAATGGCATTAAGTATTCGCCTTGTGCTGCAGTCTTTTGAGGATACCCTGCAAGAAGCCCAGCTAAATAGCGCAACACAAGCCGTACTTAACGTGCTTACAAATACATTCAATGCTTCGCTACGCGCGTAGATTCTAGCTTATCACAAAAGGAGAGAGTATGCAGAGCCTACCACAAATCACAGAACAGGATTTACCACTATTGCAAAAGATGTCCCATACGCTTGCATTTTTATGTGCCGATATGGTGCAAAAGGCTAATAGCGGGCACCCGGGTGCACCTATGGGACTTGCAGATATAGCAAGTGTGCTTAGTTTTCATCTCCGCCTTGCTCCGCATAATCCCACTTGGCTTAATCGCGATAGAATCATTTTTAGCGGTGGACACGCGAGTGCGCTTGTATATGCGCTTTTGCATTTATGGGGCTTTGATGTGAGTATGAAAGATTTGCAATCTTTTCGCACACTTGGCTCTAAAACGCCCGGACACCCAGAATACGGACATACACAAGGTGTTGAAATCACCACAGGACCATTGGGGCAGGGTGTGGCAAATGCTGTGGGTATAGCTATGGCGAGTAAATACACACAGAATCTCTTTGGTAAAGAGATTATTTCCCATTATGTGTATTGTCTATGTGGTGATGGAGATTTGCAAGAGGGCATTAGCTATGAGGCTGCTTCCCTTGCAGGACATCATAAGCTTCATAATCTCATTGTGATTTATGATAGTAATAATATTACGATTGAGGGTAATACAAATGTGAGTATGAGCGAGGATATATGCAAACGTTTTGAAGCGCAAGGCTGGCAAGTGCTAAATTGTGATGGGCATAATATCTTAGCATTTCATAATGCCCTCACTCGCGCTAAAGATTCTACAAAGCCGACATTAATCATCGCAAAGACAATTATTGCAAAAAATGCCCTTGACCTAGAGGGTAGTCATAAAGCGCACGGCGCACCTTTGGGAGAGGAGATTATTGCAAAGGCAAAGGCAAAGCTAGGGCTAGAGGCGCAATCTTTCTATGTGCCCGATGATGTGAAATTTACCTTTGGCTTGATGAGGGAGCGAGGGGAACTCGCCTTTAAGCAATGGCATAAGCAATATGAGAATCTCCCGCAAATCACTAGAGAGCGCTTTGATAATATGCAAAATGTAGATACTTCACGCATTGCCTATCCCCACTTTGAGCTAGGAGAAAGTATGGCTACACGTGTGAGTAATGGCAAGATTCTTAATGCTATCTCTCAAAGCCTAGAGGGTTTTATAGGGGGGAGCGCGGATTTAGCTCCATCAAACAATACGCATTTAGAGAATGAGGGAGACTTCCCCCAAGGCAAAAATTGGCATTTTGGCATTAGGGAGCACGCAATGGGGGCAATCTCTAATGGTGTGGCAAATTATGGGCTATTTTTGCCATTTTGCGCGACTTTTTTTGTTTTTAGCGATTATATGTCTCCTAGTGTGCGTGTGGCAAGCCTAATGAAAAGCAAAGTCTATTACATTTGGACGCACGATAGTATAGGCGTGGGAGAAGATGGCGCGACACATCAACCTATCGAGCAGTTAAGCCATTTCCGTGCTATGCCTAATCTATTGGTATTTCGCCCTGCTGATGGGAACGAGAATGTGGCGTGTTGGCAGGTGAGCTTGGATTCCGCTGTGCCTTGTGCATTTGTGCTAAGTCGTCAGAATCTCCCTATCATCGTCCCTTACACATCTACGCTTAAAGAGCAAGTGCAAAAGGGTGCTTATGTGCTATCTCCTGCAGACAATGCAGCAGTTACATTAATGGCAAGTGGAAGCGAGGTGAGCCTTGCATTAAAAGCAAGCGAAGCCCTCCAAGCAAAGGGTATAGTAGCGCAAGTAGTGAGTGTACCTTGCTTGGATTTGCTATTAAAGCAGCCTAAAAGCTATAGAGAATCTTTATCTCAAGGGAGCAAAGTCCTAGCTATTGAAGCTTCAAGGGGGTTGGAATGGTATGTTGTGGCGGATTATGTGATAGGTATGCAAAGCTTTGGTGCATCGGGCAAAGGCGAGGGATTATTCACACATTTTGGCTTTAGTGTGGAACATATTGTAGAAGTCGCACAGCAGCTTCTTGGCACAGATTCTTAAGGGCATATCTTGGCGGGTGAATCTTGCTTAAAAGTATATAGCTCTCATCGCTCCTTAGTGCAACATTTGAACGAGGGGGAGCTACTTTCACCGCACATAATGATGGGCGAGTTTTTCACGCAGCTTGTTATTGTTGATGGATATAGAGCCTTGCCTCAAGCGATGCGTTTGCCCCTGTCTATGTCTGTGCTAAAAGAATGCGCTAAAGAATTAGAACGGGTGAAATTTATTTTCGAGCAGAGTTTTTTAGCTTTTTTAGAATCCTCGCAATTTTTATTTGGCTTCTTTGATGAGCTTACTCAAGCGCAAGTCTCTATTGATGAGATTCCATTGCTTGATACGTATGGGGACTATGAAGACCATTTGCGAGTATTAAAATGGGTGGAAAATCGATACAAGCAACGTTTGGAGGAACTAAAGTATTATGATGGCTTAATTCTGCCTCCACAGGCGCATATACGCATTAATGAATCTTATGTGCGACATTTTTCACACATTGATATATATATTGAGGGAATTGTGAGCAAGGCACATCTTGCGCTTCTATCACAAGTAGCGCAGATGACTACCCTTAGGCTGCATTTTTGGCTTGATAATTTTAATATCACTTTGCCCTTTTTTACCCAAATGAAGGATTGCAAACCTTTTCACCGCTATGTGCTTAATCCCGCTACAAATGAGATTTTAGAATCCGCACCCATAAATCGCCCTATGTGCGTGAGTACGTATCATTTTTCACTTCGCATTTCGCAAGTGGCATTAGTTTTTTATAAGATTGAAGAATGGCTTAGAAATGGTGTAAATACGGAGGAGATCGCTGTAATTGTGCCAGATGAGCATTTTGTAAGCTATTTGGCACTGTTTGATAAAGCGCATAATCTTAACTTTGCAATGGGGAAGGACATCACACGTACACAGGCTTATAAATGCCTAGAAAATATGCTAAGTGTCTATGAAGCGGATATGCAAACTTATCCTTATAAGCAAATATGTGAGATGATTGAAGTAAATCTTATATCACTTGATGATAGAGGAAGTAAAAAGCTTAGGCAAAGTCTAAGTGAGCTGCTTTTTATATGGGAAAATGCGGGGTTTGCAGATTGTCGCTACAAAGAGATTTTAGAGCTTTTGTTAGAGGAGCTAAAAAAATGCAGTATTGATGATGTGATGGGCGGGAAGATTCGCGTGATGGGGGTGCTAGAATCGCGAGGTTTTACGTGTAAGAAGGCTATTATTGTGGATTTTAATGAAGGCGTGATACCAAATGTAGCACAAGATGATTTATTTTTGAACTCTATGCTAAGGCAAAGACTTGGTATGCCGACAATGCGAGATAAGGAGCAACTTCAAAAGCATTATTACTATGGGATTTTTAGCAGTGCTGATGAAGTAGTCGTATCGTATGTGGAGAATGAGGATAAGCATAAAAGCCTTTTACTTGAGGAATTAGAGCAATATACGCATATTACGTCAAATGATGGCGATAAGCGTTTTGCGCTTTTACCACATGGGGGGAAATATGAGTATTGTGAAGATGAGATTATGGGTAAGATTCCGCGCTTTTTTACACCAAGTAAGTTAAAAACGCTCCTAGAATGCCCGAGGCGTTATTTTTACCAATATGAAGAATCTTTGTGTAAAGTGCAAGAAGAGAGTAATGTTGCGTTTATGGGTAATGTCGCACATCAATGTTTAGAATCTGTATATAGGCAGTATATAGGCAAAAAAGTGCAGCTTAATGCAAAGGAAATCTATGCAAATATTCTTACTCACTTTAAGGCACAATATGCTTCTATGAGCGCATTAGATGGCATTAATACACAGCTACTTGCATATGAAATAGAGGCATTTTTAAAACAATATGAGGATAAAAGAGAGGTGGAGATTCTCTATCTTGAGGAAAAAATGAAAGCCCATTATGGGGGGTTTGACTTTAGTGTGTGTGCGGATAGAATCCAAAAGATAGGAGAGCGTATAGAAATCATTGACTATAAATATCGTCAAAATTTCAAGGTAGAGAAAAATGCAGAAAAAACGAGTGATTTTGCGCTTATCCTTTATGCAGAGGCTTTTAAGCAGAATAATCCACAATATGCCTCATTACCTATAACAATGTGCTATTGGGATATTAAGGGCTGTAAGATTGTAGAAGAAGAAAGTGTGGAGGAGAAAAATGAGAAATTACTAGAACACCTTAAAATTTTTCAAGATGAGATAAACTTTCACAAATGCGAGAATAAGCAGCACTGCCATTATTGCGATTTCACAGATTTGTGTGATAGATAATGTTGTATCTTTATAACCTGTGCGTTGGGCATAATCAATATAACAAGAGCATTTAAAAAGCAAAGCGCTTCTAATATACTACACTAGTCTTTATCCCTTATGGTTCTTAAAAAAGTAGTGTAATAGGCTATGAAATGTCTTAGAAAATTTTATTAAACTTGCTTCATTTGTATAATCAAGTTTGCCTTGAGAGAGAATAAAGAGATTCTGTTTAAAAATATCCCTCAAAGTATCAAAGAAAAATGCTTGATAGCTTTTTTCAATCGTATAGGTTAAAGCATTCTTTAAACAAATCCTTTTTATATTGCCAATATTTTTTATCACAATGTGCTTTTTATTTATCTTATGTGGAGTAAATATAATAGAGCAGATTAAGTAAGATTATTGAAAAGCATTCCTTACTCTTGCTTGATAGATTTGAGGTAAGATTCTTGCTTTTCTAAACGAAGTGTATTCAAATAATTTATCATCAATAATTCGCTTTCCAAGGGTATGTCAATAATGATGTCTTTTATCTTATTTCCCTTATGTTCATCAAAAGAAAATATCTAATGAAGCTCAATGGAAAACTACTTTTATATTGTAGCAAAGATATAAATTATGCGCTTAAGAGAGTAAAATTTTTGATAATGTGGTAAGAAACAAAGGCAAAATATGTAGAATACAAAAATATTTTAGAAAATTTCTTGAAGCTTTCTCTTAATATTCAAGAAAAAATAAGTCCAAAATCAAAAAGTGCAGGATAACCCTTTTTATGCACATCAAAAGGTATCAAATGCCTTATACAAGGGTGTTTTATGCTAGTCAATCACAAATTTTGTGATTTTAGTGGTAATGTTTGAACTTTTTTGAAAATTTCAATGTTCAAATGCGATGAAAATTTTTCAAAAAACAATCTAAGTTGAGTAGAGGTTTTGAAAGAAAATTATTGGTTTTTGTGAGCTTTTTTGTTTTAAAAATTTCAACAAGGCAATAAAAATTTTTGCTTAGAATCCTTTGCAATCTTTTTCACAATATTTATCAAAGTTTTTTACTAAAGAGAAGAATTTTTACATCTTTGCTTGGAGCAATACAAAGTATAAACTTCATAGCAAAATCTCTTTAGTTTCATCACATTTTTTCATTGCTTAAAAACTATAAGTTTCTCTCAAACAAAGCACAAATCATTTTTTAAAGATTTAATCTTATTGTAAAAGCAAAACATTCTAAACTTAAAAATAATATAGTTTTTCTTTACTTAAAATCTCTAGTGAATCTCTAAAACTTATATCATTGATAGCTCTATCTCTTATCCCTTATACATATTGAGAAAAGTTATAAGAAATTGATTAACATTTCTATCTTGGATTGATTAGGAGATTTATTACTTAAGATTATTTCAAAGTTAATGATCGCATATTGCCACTTAATTTTTTAATCTAAAAACTTACTTAGAAATTCGTTTTTAATACAAACATTCAAAAATTTAGATTAAATTACAAAACCAAATAAGTATAAAATTCACTTATATCTGCTCCGCTTCACTAGGCAAGAAATGGGATCAAGCATCATCACATTAACATAAAAATAAAAAAGCTACAATACAATGGTTTCATTTTCGCACAAAGGAGTATTAATGAAAGTGTTCATTGCAGGGCTATGTGCCATTATATTTGGGTTTTGTCTCTTTTTGTTTTTTAAGGCTGAAAATTCTCCTTCTTCTTTTTCAGCTATTCCTGCTCCCACTCAAAAACTTGCTGATAGTCCAAAAGACAAAATCATTACTTTTCAAACCAGTCCTGATACGCTGATTCAATGCCTCACGCCCATTTTTAGGCAAAATGAGAGCTATGTAGGAATAAGTGATTATCAAAATGCACAAGAAGCTCGTTATGATGTTTTTAGCCACATAGCTTGGAATTATAATGATGTATGGCTGTGTATGAGCGGACAAAATGAGGATTATGCCGAGGGCAGGGCTGTTGTATTAAGACCTTGCGTGATTGATGATAAAACTCAAAGTTTTGTGATTAAAGATAATACAATCTACACCCCCGATATGAACTACCAGCTTGATTTAAGCAACAATATACCGAGCTTTGAAAAGCCAACTTCCACTAAGCCTAAGGTGATTTTACACCATATGCAAGAATGGAGTGATACCATTGCCACTCCCCCGCCTTTAAATCTTAAAAGCTTCATGGCTTGGAGTTTTATTAGCTCTGGCGAGTTTGACTTGTATTATATAACCAATGATGAATCTATCAAAAACGACCCGCAGGATTTTGTATTTTAATGTAGAAAACAACACCATAGCCCTCTATCACCCCGAAAATGGCAAACTCACTTGCCTTACTTCCTTGCAGACTACCTCCCAAGCTTGGAATTGGGTAGACTGGGAAAGCTGTACCAATACAAACACAAAACCTAATCAAAGATGGGAGTTATTTTTATTTGGTGAAAACGATCAAGCTATGCTCAAAGATTACCTAGGAAATTTCTTACGCGTTACTAAATACGGCGTGCATTGGGGTGTGCCCTATACTGCAAAGCCTGATTATCTAGCTAAAGACACAGGGCAAGATCAAACTTCTTATTTTAGATTCAGCCATAATTTACAAGATTGGCAGCGATTTAAAAATGGTAATTTATCAGATTCTTTGCCTGTGTGTCCGGCTAATGGCACGAACGCCAAAACTCAAAAGCTCCTTATCCTTCCTCCTAGCTTTGTTTTAAGCGATGAATGGAAAAGAAGGCTGTATGACATTGCTACAACAACTGATGGGGTGCTAGACCGTGCTGGAGATTGTGGTGTGTGCTTACTGCATAGTTATCAAATGATAGCAGAACTAACAGAATACACCTACGCCCCACTAGAACTAGGAGGCTTTTTCTTTGATACACTCTATGGGCATAATCCTTTCATTTCTTTTAGAAACAGATACCCTCTTTTGGCTGCTTCCTTAGAGCAATATCAATCCTCCAATATACCAAGAGGCTTATCACGCGCTCAAACCTTTGAATACGCTGCACAAATGTATCGCTCTGTGGCTTTAACACTCTTTCCGGGGCATTTTTGGATGGCTTCAGAATTTGCTTCAAGTGATATTACTATTCGCAGCAATCTAAGGGATTTATTCGAGCAGCCTAGTGGGACTTTATGGATAGTGCAAATGTATTATACTACCCCCGATGGCGCACGTCACGGACACGCTATGCCGGCTCTTTGCACAAGCGATGGAGTGCTTTTCATTCCTATCAATTTTTCTAATGGAACTTATGAGGAATATCAATATGCTTTAAACGCCTCTTTAGCACACAATTTAAGAGGGGCTTATAATATCATTAGTAATAATGGCAGACATCAAGTTTATATGCTTTACACCCTACGTTTACGCGAAATTTATCCTAATCCTATCACAAGTTTTGTGTCTAATAATAACTGCACTGGCGAGGGTGAGGATAGACACGGAAGCGCAAGTATGCCCTTAAGCACTATGATTAATCAATGTGTTAGCGGCAGATGTGTGGTTCAGTAGGCGAAGACAAGAGAGTTTTAGAGGATTGAATAAGATTCTCTAAACTTCTATAGATATTAAAAACACATATCACTTTTATAAAATGAGCGAATCGAATACTTGAATATAATCCTAAGCTATCAGCTCTTCCTACCCTAATCTATGCTATCACACTTTATGAAATATCTTTTATATCATATTGACAATATAAAATAATAACTATTTTTATTTTATTAAAAGATAAGAAATAATATTATTCGCCCTACTTTACTTTCTCATATAAAGTTGGAGGTTATTATGCGATGTTTAAAACATACTATGAAAAAGCTGTGGGTTTGGGGGATAGATAGAATCTTTAGCAAAATTCATATTTTACTTCTATATATTTGCTTGATATTCACACTTCCACTTACTGCCGATGAAATAAGTAGTGTAGATTCTAATGAAGAAAACTCTAAAGATTCTATAAGAAAAGTCAATCTAGGCACATCTATTGTGCGAGAAGTAAATGAAATAAAAGCCTATCAAAGCGGAGAGATTATCAATGCCCAAATGTTAGAATCCAACCCTAGCGGGAATGGCGACATCACAAGCATACTTAGAATCATCCCCAACGTCCAATATGACACACAGCAATTACGAAGTGCTACACCCGGAGAGATAGACCCGGCTAAAATAAGTATAAGCGGTGGTTTGCATTATCAAAATAACTTCCAGCTTGATGGGTTTAATATGAATAATGATATAAATCCCATAGGCACAGCCGGAGCGTATGGCGGAGAGGGGCAAGGTAGAAGTCAAGGACTAGCCTTTTAGAATCTATTTCGGTGCAAGATTCTAATGTATCTGCAGCCTATGGAGGATTCACAGGCGGAGTAGTAGAGGCAAATACAAGGAGACCTACAAAAAGCTTTGGCGCAAATATAAGCTATCAAATCACGCAAGGCAATGCAGAACCGGGCAAATTCTCCCTTACAAATTATCATATCTATGAGGCAAACTCCACTTCGTTACAAAACTTTGTCAATTCCTCCTCTAGCTCTAATCAGCCTCAATTTACCAAACATCTCTTTCGCTCAAGTATTGAATCTAAAATCAATGATAGAAGTGGAGTGATGGCGAGCTTTACGACAACGCAAAGCATTATTCCCCTACATACTTATGCAGGTGGTGATGCAAACTCCATAGAAACGCCTGTAACGCAAGTATCACAATTTAAAAATGCTATTCAAGACATCAATCGTCAAAGCTATAATCTCTTTCTCAAAGGCTATTATGACCCAAGCGATTCTGTGAGATTAGAGCTAAGCTATGCCTTTGCGCCCGATAAATCAAAAAATTTCTTTCAAGGGAGCGCAGGAGACTTTTATACTTTAGAATCAGGCGGACATAATGTAGGCTTTAAGACTACTTGGGATAATGCCTTAGGTGTGCTTACCAACAACCTTAGCTACTCTTTTTTGAAAAATAGCACGGCTATACCAACCATAAGTTTTGGCTCATTTCTGAAAATCATAATGGCACAAATTGGAATGGATATTATAGAGAGGGAGGCTATGCGCCCTATGATTCTATGCAAAATACGATTGCTAATAAACTCATTCAAGACTTCCACCCCATAGAAGATGCCTTAGGCATTACACATCACTTTCAAGCAGGGCTAGAGCTAGGCTATCAATATGTGCAAAGTGCTAATCCTAGAGATTACTTTGCAAGCTCTAATACTCCTTATGCAATGACACAAACACAACAAACTATTTGTTTGCAAACCAATCAAGAATGGTGCGACTCAAGCAAGGCTTATGCTACTGGTATAAGAATGAACCAATATACGCCCAATGGAGATTCTGTAAAAGAAATTACCTATGGTGGAAATACGATGTATGAATTACAATACGGGCAGTGGGTGCGAGGAAGTAGATTTTATGGCAAAGGCAGTGTCGCACTCAATAATATTTTGGGAGCATTGTTTATTGAGGATAATATGAAAATCCCTTTAGGTTATATAGGTGCATTAAATATCCGCCCGGGATTACGCATTGATAGTGATTCCTATATGGGAAAAGTTACCTTTGCTCCTAGATTTTCACTCAATTATCAAACCCCTTGGAATGAGGGCAATATAGGGCAGCACTTTGCTACACAAATAACCGCAGGGGCAAATCGCTACTATGGGAGAAATATATTTGCCTATGCTATATCAGGGCAGCTAGAAAGTCTGCGTAGAGATGTATCACGTAGTGAAATAAGCAAATCTTTTGAGGAGATTCTCGCTGAGGGGAGAGTATGCACTAATAGAAATGATGATAATTGTATCTCCACAATAGGCGTGAACACCACTAAATTTTCACAGCTCAAAGTCCCTTATGCAGATGAATTGATGATAGGTATTTCACAGAGAATCTATGATATGAATTTAGGGATAAAATATATCTATCGTGCGGGGAGAGATGAGATACGACGAAGTAGCAGAAGCGTGAGCAATCTCCCCACAGATTCAAATTATTCAAGTAATTACTATATCTACACCAATGAGGGTATCTCTACTACCAATGTCATCACTCTCACTTTAGAAAATACTCACCCTTTAAAAATCTTAGGAGTGAAAAATCATATCTTTTTTGCCTTTGATTGGACAAATGTGAATAGAAACTATACAGATTATAGCGATACGCTTACAAATCAAGAATTAGCCAATCAATGGATTTCTTGGAATGGGCAGATTATCCGCTATGCTGATAAACCAGCAGAAAACTTTAATCGCCCTTATACGTTGCGTTTAAACACCACGCATACGTTTAATGTAGGCAAAACAAAATGGCTTTTAAATAACTTTTTTAGATACAGAAGTAGTTACAAGGCTATGGCTAGCACACTTGCTACTTCCACAGTGGCTACTCGTCCGCCTGATAAGATTGACCTTGATGGTCATGGCATACCTGAAACGCCTGTGGATACCTTTCGTCCTTTAGATATTAAAGGGGCTTTTACTTGGGATATGCGACTAGGCTTTGAAGTAGATATGCATAAAGGCAATACAATGTATATGAATGTAGATATTTATAATGTGCTAGATGCTAAGAATCTTGCTATTGCTTCAGCTGCATACTCTACGACTGCAGGGACTACAGCTACCCCTGTGTATGAAGTAGGTAGGCAATTTTGGCTACAACTGGGGTATAGGTATTGATAGCAAGGGAATTAAGCTTACCACAAAAGCTTAATTCTATACTCTTTGCTTCCTTAACACAGCATACTCAACACACAAAATGCTTTGATGATTCCCTGCATTTTACACTTGCAATCAAATATAAAGGGATACCCTCCCTCCCCTATCTTGTAAAAGCTCCTCTTATATGAAGCTAGGATATACCCTAGTACTCCATATTAGATAATGCAACCCTAGGCTTTATTTACAGACATATCTTTAGCCTGATGATGTATCTCCCAACTCTCATAGGCTTCTTTAACTTTTTCAATCACTACGTCCATTCCTCCAGCGAGTGAAAAAAGCCAATATTTATGCGCATAGATGATTTCAGCTTGTTTGATGAGCTTTGCCTCCTCATTGTTTGCAGGCATAACAAGCAGCCGCGCGATGTCCATCTCTTGATGAAAGATATAAGATTGTATCGCGTCCATAAAGCATTCACGGAATCTTATATCATCAAAAAGCTCTTTGACCTTTTGGATTCTATCTATGCAATTTTGCAACTCCTGTGCTTGTAGCTCATCTAGCCGATTTTCTTTGTTGAGTAGCTCAAATCGCTCCGTGAGCGCAGCCACTTCTAAAAACACTTCCTCGACAAAAGCTTTATCCTTTAAGCCTAACTCAATCCAATCCTCTATCTTCTGCCTTACCTTATCAAGATTTGCCTCATACTCTTGTGTGCTAGGGTAAACTAAGGTGATGGGCTTTTTTTTATGTGTCGTATCTATGAGTTTAATGGCTTCTTTAAAGGGAATTTCTTTCGTGCCTTGAATCCTAGCCCCACCCTCTGTGGCATTAATCACCTCAATGGGATAGGGCGTATTAGCAATATCGCGTTCATAGAATGTCAAAAACATCTTCCACACTTTAGTAGATTCCACCATACCGCCACCGCCATATTTTTCTACCATTACCTTTTGTCCTTTGTCCTCCATTGTCTTGGGGCTAATCTCATTCTCGCCATATACAGCATTTTTTGCATGAGAACTGCCATCTTCGCCAAAGGCTAAATCCTGCCCAATAATAATACAACGCTTAAATTTTGAATGCACGATAAGCTCATACGCCATATTTGCCGCACTCATACCTATGCCCAAATAACCATACTCAGGAATATGGAAGTAATTTGTATATCCAAATGGACGCAATGAATACTGCACCACATCGCCTTTAAGCGCATTTTTCAGCCGCTGATGCACAATAGAGGTAATAGCAAAAATCACATCTTTGTGAAATTTCTTAGGCGTGTCTTCATAGAATCTTGCCGTAAGCTCCACACGTTCGAGTGAAAATACAATATCAGGCTTAATGCCCTCTCTCGCTAAAATAGGAAAAGACGCATCAATGCACATAATCGTAGCATAGTCTTGAATCTGCCTAAGATATGGAATCTGCTTACTCAAGCTAGGTCCAGTAGCAACGATAATAGCGCTATCCCTGCCCTTGATATGCCTTAAAAGCTCTAGCAAAGTAGGAGATTTCAGCACATCTGGTAAATTGCGTATATGATGAGAAATACCAATAATAGCGTCCCTGCTATCATTACCCACACTCACGACACTATGCTCGATAGCGCGGATAAAAAGTTGATTAATATTAATGTAGAGTTGTGCATATTTCTCATAATAGCCATTAAATAAATGTAAATCATAGGTTTTTGAATAAACTTTTGCATCGCGATTAGTGGCAAAAAGCATATCAATATGGATAAAATCACAATGTGTAGCGTCAAGAAATATAATTCTTTGCTCCAAAATCTCTTGGCTAAAATCCATAAAATGCAAAGCGATAAAAAGCAATTCAAGCTCAGGCTCTAGCACGACTATGCGCTTCAAAAGCTCATTATGCAGCAGCACTTTATAAAACACCCCATTACCCACGCCAAAAAAATATAAATATGGATAATGAGAATATGTGCTAAATACCTGAATCTTCGAATTTGTTTCTTCTAGTGGATTTTGTGTGAAAAGTGGTGTGTGTGTGCGTTTATCAATAATGTTGATATTGAGCACATCATCACCTTGAAATACCTCATAAGATTCATTTGGTTTAAAATCATTGAGTTTTAGCGCAAGAGCAGGAGAAACTACTGCTAATGCAGAAAGATTAAGAGAGAAAAAATCCTGCATATACCATTCTTACACTATTCGATATGACTATTGAAGCAATCGAAGCACGTTTTGTTGCACGGCATTGGCTTGAGCCATAGCGAAGCTACCACTTTGAGCCAAAACGTTATGTTTAGAGAATGTCGCAGATTCTGCAGCAAAATCCACATCGCGAATTTGAGATTCTGCAGCTTTAACATTCACTTGTGTAACAGATACATTATTAATTGTTGCAACAAGCTGAATCTGTGCTGAACCAATATCTGCGCGTAATCTATCAAGCTGCATACGAGCAGATTCTGCCATATCGATAACCACCATTGCTCCTTTAAGGCTTGTAACCCCAGCACCAATACCATCAAAGTGAAGATTGGCTTGTGCCACATTAGCATTTGCTCCAGATGCTGATGCAATATTAGCGTCCATTTCCCCACGCACATAGCGGAGATTTGCAGTATATTCAGCAATACCCTGTGCAGAGTGAAATCCTATATGGCTATAATTTATTCCGCTAACTATAATATCTCTTGCATCTGTTCTAATGAGCGTTAAGCGTCCTATGATGGCGTGCTCTGTGCCAGAAATTCCGGCAAAGTTTCCTCCACCAAACACCTTACCACTATCGCCCTCTGTGCGAATAGAAATAGCACGTCCATCCAAACTTCTTATATTGATACGCCCTGTAATATCAGTGAAAGCTTCAGCCCCCGTACGTTCTTTGATAGAATTGATAGCATTAAGTAAGCGTCCATCAGAATCATTTTTGCGCACATCATTAACATTTCCGATTGTTACACCATTAATCACCAAGCCTCGCACTGTGCCTGAAAGCACGGGCACATCGCCTGTTGCCATTACATTCCACGCTGCGCGCACCCCCAAAGTATTTGAATGTTTATTAATTACTTCTGTAAGCACACCTATACCTGTCCCCGCAGAAGTAGAAATTTTAACGGTTTCTGTTTCATAATCGTGTTTTCCATCAACCTGACGAAACTTGAGCATTACTTCAGTGAGGTTAGAATAAGCAGCAGAAGCGAGCATACCTTCAGCAGAAAACGAGCCACTTTCCAGACGCACGTGTCCGATTTTGTCAGAGCTTGTAGGACCAATAGAGGCTTTTATCGTTGTATTTGAATAAGCACCAATTTGAAATTCTTTATTAGAGAATGCGCCAGAGAGCATTTGCTGTCCATTATAACTTGTAGTATTAGCAATATTATCTAGCTCTTCAAGTAAACGTATAATATCACTTTGAAGTGCCTTTCTTGTCTCTGTGCTTTGCCCATCTTGTGCGGCTTGAATAGCCTTAGTTTTAATCGTATCTAAGATTTTGAGCTGTTCGTCCATTGCCTTATCAGCCACTTGTATAATACCAATGGCGTCATTGGCATTTCTCACTGCCTGTCCTAACCCCTCACTTTGACTTCGCAAGCTATCGGCAATCGCCATACCCGAGGCATCATCTGCAGCTTTATTGAGTCGCAAACCCGAACTTAATTTTTCAAGCGAATTATGCAGACTTCTGTTATTCTGCACCCCAATGGTATGTGCGGTAAGGGCAGAAATATTTGTGTTTATCCTAAAACTCATATTGCATCCTTTGCTAAAATTTTTCTATATTTTGTCGATAAAGCAAAAAAGATTCCACAAATTCAATAATTCAATTTTGTATAAAGATTGCACAAAGAAATAAAATAAATAAAATTTCACAAAGAATCTATGCTAAAATCCGACTTTAAATCTCAAGGGAAGTTTTATGAGGGGCCTAAATGAAAGATCTAATCATCGTAGAATCACCAGCTAAAGCAAAGACAATCAAAATTTTTTTAGGGAATAATTATGAGGTTATCGCCTCTAAGGGGCATATACGCGATTTGCCAAAATATAGCTTTGGTATTGAGATTAAGGACAAAACATTCACGCCCCAATATGACATTGATAAAGATCATCAAGAAATTGTAGACAAGATTCAAAATGCGAGCAAAAAGGCAAAGACTACCTATATCGCAACCGATGAGGACAGAGAGGGAGAGGCAATAGGCTATCATATCACCCAGGCTCTCGAACGCCCTTATGATGAGTTCCCACGCATTGTATTCCACGAGATTACTAAAAATGCTATTACACATTCATTAGCAAATCCTAGAAAAATCGATATGTCAAAGGTCAATGCCCAGCAAGCACGACGGCTACTAGATAGAATCGTAGGCTTTAAGCTCTCTCAACTGATGTCTTCCAAGATTCAAAAAGGCTTGTCTGCAGGGCGAGTGCAAAGCGCCGCATTAAAAATCATCGTTGATAGAGAGCGAGAAATCCGCGCTTTCAAGCCTACCATATACTATACGATCAATGCGACTTTTACCCTGCCCTCAAAAGAGAGCATAGAATCTGAGTTAATTATATATGATAAAAAACTAGAGAAGCTCTCTTTGCAAGATTCTAAAGCAGTAGAAGCGATGTGCCAATATATCAAAAGTGCTCAATTTATCATTGAAGAAATTAGTAAAAAATCTAAGAAAACGCCCACCCCTGCACCATTTATGACTTCTACCCTGCAACAGAGTGCTTCAAATCTCTTAGGATTCTCTCCATCGCGCACGATGAGTGTCGCACAGCGGCTTTATGAGGGCGTGAATACGAATTTTGGGACAATGGGGGTTATCACTTATATGAGGACAGATAGCCTTAATATCGCTAAAGAAGCGCAAAATGCGGCAAGGGCGGTATTGAAAAAAACTTATGGGGAATCTTATGTCCCTAAGAAGCCTAAAATTTATGCGACAAGGTCTAAAAGCGCACAGGAAGCACACGAAGCCATACGTCCTACAAATCTTGATTTCACGCCACAAATGGCAAAATCCTGCTTGAAGCCTGAAGAATATAAACTCTATACATTAATCTACAATCGCTTCCTTGCCTCACAGAGTGAAGATGCGATATTTGAGACACAAAATATCATTTTTAGCGCTAAAGAGGGGGAGCATAAGGTGAGCTTTAAGGCAAATGGACGCAAACTTGTCTTTGATGGATTCTATAAAATTACAGGGAGCGATGATAAGGATAAGCTTTTGCCTGAGTGCAAAGAGGGGGAAAGTGTACTGTTACAGGATTTAGAGGCGATTGAAAAATCCACAGAGGCTCCATCGCGCTATAATGAGGCAAGCATTATTAAAAGTATGGAATCTTTAGGTATAGGACGTCCTAGCACCTATGCACCTACCATTGCTTTACTTGTAGCAAGGGAATACGTGCAGCTTGATAAAAAGCAGCTTGTGCCAAGTGAGAGTGCTTTTAAGGTGATTGAAATGCTCGAAGGACATTTCAATGAAATTGTCGATACTCACTTTAGCGCAGGGCTTGAAAATAAGCTTGATGACATCGCACAAGAAAAAATTGATTGGGAAGCAATGCTATGGGAATTTTATGAGCCTTTTATGCAAAAGATAGAATCAGGCAAAAAAGATATTGTCTCGCAGAAAGTCATCATACCTACAGGCGAGATATGTCCTAAATGTGGCAAGGAACTCGTGCAGCGTCAAAGCCGATATGGTGAGTTTGTGGCGTGTAGTGGCTATCCTAAGTGCAAATATATTAAGCCCAATGAAAATAAAGAGCAAGGTATAAGCCAAGACAATGGTGTATGCGAAAAATGCGGTAAGCCTATGGTTAAGAAATTTGGACGCAATGGCGAGTTTTTAGCGTGTAGTGGCTATCCTACCTGCAAAAATACGAAATCACTCTCTAATAAGCCTCAAGCTAAAAGCGTTGAGGATGTAGCTTGTCCTCAATGCGGCGGTGAAATCGTGCAAAGATTCAGCCGTAGGGGGGCATTCTTTGGCTGTAAGAACTATCCTAAATGCAATTTTATATCAAAGTTTCAACCTACTAAAGAAAAATGCCCCGAATGCGGTGGGATAATGTGTGAACGCGAATATCGCAAAAAGCACATATATGAATGCCTCAAATGCAAGCATCAAGTAGAGAAATAGCTTCCCCCCCCCCCCATAGAAGTAAGGATTCTAAAAAGCCGCATAAAGACTTGGTGCTTCTTTGTCCTCATTTTAGTAAATGTGAATATTGATATTCTAAAAAATATGAAACTGCTCTTTAAGGGATAAGTATCTTATATTTTGCACGATCTTGAAACTATTTCCATAAGGAATTTTCACTCTTTTATCTCCTAGCATTAAGTAAAAAAGTAATTTTTAATAATCACTATGATAGAATAGAAATATTCTTTTAGTAAAATCTTATAAAGAATAAAATACATTGCTTTAAGGAAAACATAATGAGGCGCAATAATTCACTTTCACCTAAGCTTTCACAACGTGATATTGCAGGGATTCTAAAAGTCGATACCAAAACACTCTATAATTGGCGAAAGAATAAAAGTGAGCTTTACACCATCGTTATGTTAGGGTTTAAATTTAAAGAAATTCTCTCTGCCCAACAACAATACTGCCAAGAACTCGAGCGCATAGAATCTGATGTGCTTAACACTGCACAAGCACAAAAAATACAGAAAAAATAATTATCTCGCATCACAAAGTGTCAAGCAAAATGCGATATGGTAAGAATGAAGCACATTAATAGCTTCATTGAGACTTGTGCCAGTGGTGATAATATCATCAATAAGCACAATATGCGTATCTTGCAGAGGTTTTTGCAAGGCAAATCCCTTAGGATTATCCTGTCGAAATTGTAAGCTCTCCCCTGCATACTTTACATTATTTTGTGCCTTAAGCGCACCATAGCAACCCTCAAAAACGCCTTTGCTTTCTTTAGTAAATGCCCGAACTATCACACCCGTGTGTGAATATGCTCCATAAGGATAATCATCTAAGCCTAAAAGCGTAAGTTTTGGGGACTCTAAACTATCATATATATGTGAAAAAAAATATTTTGCCGCATTTTTTGCAAGAGTGGCAAGTATACGCGAACCTACAAGATGATATTTGCTCTGCATAAGTAACGCCACATCTTCATAGCGATAAAAGCTATAAGTTTTTATCGAATTTGCAAGGATTCTATGGCGAGGCGTTAGAGGAATATCATTCAGGCAATCCCTACATAGAATCTTCCAGCTATATCGCTCACATACAAGACATTTCACATTTTCCCTCCATTTCTACCCTATCATATTAGCGCACCGTGTAGTCTTACAAATAGGAATGAGCCAAAGCATAAAGAGATTTACACAAATGTTATCTGCACCTAAAAAATAAGTTTTAAGGCATAGGAACGCTATTCTATTATGCCCTTGCTATTGCGATAAATCGCCGTAAGGGTCTTGCACAATCAGGAGTAAATCCAGCTTATGCGCCTAAAGAATACACCTATAGCTAAGGCTGTGCCCTATCTATCGAGTGCGTTTTTCAAGATATGGTATTGCTATTCTACACTAACTATGCTTATTGTTAAAAAATAGGAAGTTGCCTTATTTATAGAATAAATTGCTGATGTTATTTCTCTACAATTTTGAATTGTAGAGATGAGAATCGACATTGCCCTTTTCTACATATTAGGGCTAATATCTATGCTCTTGTTACTACAAGATTTTATGGATATACTCTATAAGATTCTACTTAGCCTAACGGGGACTGCTCCCCGAAAGCAAAGCTATAAGCACAATAACAAATCTTAAAAACTGAAGACATATCTTACGCCCACATTGTAATTAATTTTAGTGGATCTTGATTATGCAATATAGTATCTACAAATAGTTCCCTAGCGGCGAGTTCTATGCTATGGTATCTGGTTATACAGTTCTTAGAGCGACATTAAGAGCTGTATCAAAGCTTATTTTCTTAATATCAGGAACATCAAAGGTCTTTCCTCTGCCAAGTATTAGCACCAAGCCCTACACCTACAAACACTCCGCTTTCCTCTGCCATTGCCATAAAGCTTACTAAACTTACAGCCAAAGCCTTAATATTTTCCTCATAATGAATCTCTTTCTTGATAAGGCTATTTCTTGATGAAATGCTTAATTGTTGTCGCTTCATTCACCTAAACTTCCTTAAATATTGTAAAATTATAGCAATAGTTCTATACTATAATGATTACATTTTGTGGCAAATTCTATTAATTCTGTCTAATGCCACTTGCAAAAAAAAGATATGCTATAAACTACAAATTAAAAACAAGGAGAATCAATGAACGAAAATCGTATCCCTCTAAATCAAATCCTTTATGGACCTCCTGGCACAGGGAAGACTTACCATACTATCAATAAAGCCTTAGAAATCTTGCGTGAATTTAAACTCATAGATTCTATACCAAATGATAGAGCGGAGCAAAAGAAGCTTTTTGATGAATATAAGGAGAAAAGGTAAATTGAATTTATCACCTTTCATCAAAGCTTTTCCTATGAGGAATTTATCGAGGGGATAAAGCCAGATATCGATAAAAATAATGCTGAAGTAGAATTTTCTAATGAAATGGTTTATAAAGTAGAAGAGGGAATTTTTAAAGAAATTTGCAATGCAGCCTTAGAGAATTTACAAAACTCTCAAAAATCAGTAGAAACATTACAAATAGAGGATTATGTAAGAGAACTAATAGAATCTTTTATAGAAAAAATTAAGGAAACTGAAGACGATAATGAAGAATATCATTTTCCATTCTATAACAACTTCTTTGTTTCAAAAATTAAAGAATCAAGTCCTTATAAAATATATGGAAATCCCGACAAGCGATGGCTAGGTGCAAAAACATCAGCAGCACAAAAACCAACCAAAAAACTTAGTGTGGCTGCTCTTATTGCAGAATATAACAATTTTAAAAATACTAAAAAAGAGGAGTTTAATATTCCTTCACCAAAAGGTGGAATATATTTTGATCCCAAAATATATTATGCCATCTTTGAAAAAATCCAAGACTTTGAGAACTCTCCCCAATGGCGAGAAAAAGCAAAAAAATTGCAGATTTCCACAGATTCTATTGATAACACTCTAAAACCCTATATCCTTATCATTGATGAGATCAATCGCGGGAATATTTCTAAGATTCTAGGTGAACTCATTACATTGATAGAGCCAGGCAAGCGCATAGGAGCTAGTGAGGAATTACGCGTAAGTTTACCCTACAGCAATGAATCCTTTGGAGTGCCTAAAAATCTCTATATCATCGGCACGATGAATACGGCTGATAGAAGCATAGCCTTGCTTGATACGGCATTGCGTAGGCGATTTGAGTTTATAGAATTAATGCCAGATTCGAGTAAAATAAATAATGACTATAAAGATGTGAATCTGCTAAAACTTTTAGATTCTATAAACAATCGCATTGAGTTTTTGCTCGATAGAGAGCATACTATAGGGCACGCCTTTTTTATTGATGTTAAAAACTTAGAGGATTTAAAAAATATTTTTGCTAAAAAATTATCCCGCTTTTGCAGGAGTATTTCTATGAGGATTATGCCAAGATTGACGCCGTGCCTAATGGCAATAAAATGGTGAAAAAGAAAAAAGATTTGACATTTTCTAGGTTGTTTGACACGAGAAAATTTAATGATTTTGATAGCGAAAAAGTGGTTTATGAAATCACAAAACAAGAAAATTGGACAATAGAGAATTTTAAAAGAATTTATGACAATAACATTAACTTAGAAAAAGAAAACGAGCAAGATGAAGCCTAAAAACACCCTTTGCATAGCCGAATGGCAGAGCTTTGGTTTTAATGAGGTTAAACAAGCCCTTGAAGCCAATCATAAAATAAATGCTACTCTTAATAATTCTAATGCAGAATGGAGCGAGACAAAAGCTACTATCACAAGTGAAGCAAAAGCCATAGAATCGAAAGCTCAAAGCATATTCAATGAACTTGTAGATTTTACAAAATATGAGGGCAATCATCAGTTTTTAAAACTCATTAGGCAAAATGGCAAAGATATGCTCAAAGCGCAAAACTATGTCGGGCTTATCCAAAGTAAAAGCGGCTTTTGCGTAGAGATTCTGCCTAAAACATTTCAAAGCATTAAAGAAAGCAATGTGTTTCAAATCAAAAATTGCACCTGCTCATCATTACAAGGAAGTGAAACTGACAAAACAATCCAAAACAATGTGGATTGCCATATCAATGCATCGCCTCACAACGAGAATTTAAAAAGCCAAAAATGCAAAGTATGCCAAGCAAAGCAAATTCTACTCAATATGCTAAAAAGCCTGAAAAACTCACCCTTGAAACACACACAATTTGCACATCTTAAAGCCCAGCAATTTCCTCTGCTTGAAGCCTTTGTTTTAATGTTTTTAGATGAGCTTGAGAGCCTTGTGAAAAGGGGAATTAGAGCAAACTATGTGTTAAAAGAGCAAAATCGCACTTTTTTAAAGGGCAAATTGCTTTTTAGCCAACATCTCAAATACAACCTCACACATAAAGAGCGATTTTTTACTGCAAGTGATGAGTTCTCTCATAATATCCCTGAAAATGCCCTTATCAAAAGCACTCTAAAACTTTTAGAGACACTAAGCCTTAGTAGCAAAACCCAAAGCAAACTTATACAAATGCACTTTATTTTTGCAGAGATTAAGCCAAGCAAAAATATTGATAAAGATTTAAGCAGATGTCAAAACACGAGGCATTTTAAGGTATATGAAAATATTTTATTATGGTGCAAAATTTTCTTAAAAAGGCAGAGTTTTAGCGCATATCAGGGCAACTCTAAAGCATTTGCCCTGCTTTTTGATATGAATATTTTATTTGAATCTTATGTCGCAAGTGAGATGAAAAAATACTTGAATGATAAAAGCTACAAAAATGGGCTTTATGATGAATTTGTGCAACACATTTTGAAAGATTCTCAAAGCGACATTCAAAAGCACAACATCTTCATTAAAACACAAGAAAGTATAAAATATCTAGCCGAACAAGACAAAGAAAAAATGTTTAGGCTTATTCCCGACATTGTAGGCTACACAAAGGACAATATCCAACAAACCCCACAAACCTTTTTTATCGCCGATACCAAATGGAAACTTTTAAGCCAAGATTCACAAAAACATTACAATATCGATAATATCGCTCAAGCGGACATCTATCAAATATGGGCATATCTGTGCAAATACCAATGCAAAAAGGGCTTTTTGATTTATCCTGCCCCCACAGATAGCACAGAGACCAATGCAAAGCCTACGCCCCCTACTTTTACATTTAAGTCTGATGTTGTGGCATTTGCCAAAAATTTAAGCGAAGGTTCTAAGCAGGTAACACAAGCAGATTCACAAAATCAACCAAAAATCACTCTATACATTTGCCTTTTCCCTCTAAGCCATCAATAGAATCCCAAGCACCCACTTACACATTCATCACTCTATAATATAAGGCACAGAGCGCACACCCACATTCGCGACCGCTTGAGTGAGTGCCATTGCCTCTTTTGTATCCATCGCTTTCCCCTTTACCTTAGCACCATAAAGCGCACTAAGCATAGCTATATCTTTAGCTTGATTGCCACTTTTATTTTTAAGGGCATTTGCTACTTTCAACATAGAATCTTCTCCCAAAAATCCTACGAGTAGCATTTTCACATTCGCTTCTTCTAGACGCCTAGAAAGATTAGCGAATTCTTGCTGACAATAGGGGCAATTAGGGTCAGAGACGATATAAATTGTTTTACTACTCTGCTTCTTCGCCTTAAAGGAAAATACTTGCGCATTTTTATCGTTAAAGAGCTCCTTTAATTTAGTATTAATCTTTGCCTTTTCTTTCTCGTAGAGATCTTTATAGAATCCTTGTATATGCGACTCCGTATTCTTATCTTGGAAGAGAGATATATCAGGCTGGAACATCATTTTCCCATCATTGGTAACCAAAAATGGCACGTGCTGAGTGCCAATCTCTATCACTACCATACTTAGTCCGCTTCCTAAATCGCTATTAGAAATAATTTTACCTTCTATATTATTTGCCCTTAATGTCTGTTCAAGGGAATCCTTGTTTGCTTGGGCATACGCCAAATGACACATACTTATCAATACACTAACTAACGCTATTTTATGCTTCATATTACTCCCTTGCTATTACAAAAATGTGCGTATTATAGCCATATTAAGTAATAATTCCATATTTTGCGCCCTTTTATGCTTTAAAAGTCATCACTTCCCTACCTCTGCGCTCATCTCATCATCTTTGCAGACAAAACGTACGCTCCCTCCGTCTTTAACCTCATCACGCAAAATTAAATCCGCCAATCTATCCTCCACCTCTTCATACAATGCCCTTTTAAGCGGACGCGCACCATACACACTATCAAAGCCCACTTTTGCGATATGCGCCTTTGCCTCCTCACTTAATGCAATGTGAATGCCTCGCTCTTTTGCCCTCTTAGCCAAAGCCGCAAACATAATATCCACAATTTTTGTAATTTCTTTTAAACGCAAAGGATTGAAAATCACCACATCATCAAGGCGATTAAGAAATTCCGGCTTAAAATACATTTTCAACGCCTCTTTGACGGCAATATCTCGCTGTGCCTTATCACTTATCTCCATAATCTTATCACTTGCGATATTGCTTGTCAAAATAATAATCGTATTACTAAAATCCACAACCACGCCCTTGCTATCGGTTAATCGCCCATCATCAAGCACTTGTAAGAGGATATTAAACACATCAGGGTGTGCCTTCTCAACTTCATCAAATAGCACGATACTATAAGGTTTGCGGCGAATAGCTTCAGTTAGCACTCCGCCCTCCTCATAGCCTACATATCCTGGAGGTGCACCCACAAGCCGACTCACCGCGTGTTTTTCCATATATTCGCTCATATCGATACGTACAAGCGACTTTGCATTATCAAACAAAAATTCGGCTAATGTCTTAGCACATTGTGTTTTCCCCACGCCTGTGGGTCCTAGAAACAAAAGGCTCCCAATAGATCTGCCGCCCTCACTTAGCCCTGCCTTATTGCGTTTAATCGCACGTGCAATCGCCTTAATCGCCTCTTTCTGCCCTACTACGCTTTTTTCAAGCTCGGCTTCTATGCCTAAGATTCTATCTTTTTGACTTTGAAGCATTTTTTTTACCGGGATACCACTCCAACGACTCACCACACCGGCTATACTCTCTTGCGTAACAGCATTTTTAAGCAATGTGCCGTGATTTTGCATATCCTCCCATTGCTTTTGCAATGCCACTTCTTGTGCCTCTATATCAGGAATCTTCCCATAGTCAATCTCCGCTGCCTTATTATAATCTCCACTTCGCTTGGCAAGCTCGGATTCTCTTTTTAAGCTATCGAGCTGTGATTTAAGTGCAGCTATTTGGGTAAAAACCTGCTTTTCCTGTTCAAATCGCCCCTCTAAGCTCACCCTCTCCTCACGCAAATTCGCTAATTCCTTATCAATCTCCCCTACTCGCGCCTCATTAGCATTATTTTTCTCCATATTCAAGGCTTGTTTTTCCACTTCTAAATTCGCAATCTGCTTTTTAATCTTACTTAACTCTAATGGCTCGGATTCTATTTGCATTTTTAGCTCTGCAGCGGCTTCATCGATTAAGTCAATCGCCTTATCGGGCAAAAATCTATCTGCAATATAGCGAGTAGAAAGCTTGGCTGCTGCAACAAGCGCGGAATCTGCGATATTGACATTATGATGTGCCTCTAAATTAGGCTTAATCCCTCGCAAAATTTGCAATGCCTCATTAATGCTTGGCTCATTCACCATAATGGGCTGAAATCGCCTTGTAAGTGCGGCGTCCTTCTCAAAATATTTACGATATTCTTTTAATGTGGTCGCTCCTATCGTGTGTAGCTCACCCCTTGCAAGAGCGGGTTTAAGGATATTTGCAGCGTCCATACTGCCTTCACTCGCCCCTGCGCCGACAATAGTGTGAATCTCATCGATGAAAAGTATCACATTCCCTGCTTTTTTCACCTCCTCTACGACATTTTTAAGCCGCTCCTCAAACTCCCCACGATACTTCGCTCCGGCAATGAGCGCGCTCATATCAAGCGCGATAAGCTTTTTATTTTGCAAACTCACAGGCACACTCTTTGCCACAATCCTTTGTGCCAAACCTTCTACCACAGCAGTTTTTCCCACGCCGGGCTCACCGAGCAAAATAGGATTATTCTTGCTTTTGCGTATGAGAATCTGCATCATCGCATTAATCTCATCATCTCGCCCTATCACAGGATCTAGCGTGTTTTCTAACGCCTTTTGTGTGAGGTCAATTCCAAATTTGCTTAAGGATTCTAAATTATCATCGCCACTTTGAGAATCTATCTTTACCTCTCCACGTAAAGAAAGCAAGGTCTTTTTCAACTCATTTATATCCACAAAAGGCTTAAAAATACTTACAAACGCGCCATCTTTAATATTAGCAATCAAAAACATATCCGCAGCGATGTAACTATCGCCATTTTTGGTAGCTTCACCTTGCGCGAGATGTAGCGCGGCAGAGCATTCTTTGCTAAGGCTTAGATTCTCTTTTGTAACACTTGAACTTTTAGGCAATTTATCCACTTCGCTACGCGCCTGAAGCTCGATAGCCTCTTTAGCGATATTCATTTTGTTTAAAGCTTGATTCAAAATACTTTGATGATTAGCAAGAAATGCCCAATATACGTGTGCGGGGGTGATTTCTTGATTTTGAGAATGCAAGGCGAGAGAAGCTGCACTATCGAGGGTTTCTTTCATTTGATTAGTTAATTTTTCAAAAATGTTCATAGCAAACTCCTTTAAATTTTATATGAGTAGCATTATATAAGTTTAGTCATTTAATGTCAAATTTATTTATAAAATAACTGATAAGTTTAAATTTTATATCCGTTTTCCTCACCCAAAATCAGTATTTTGTGGCTTCAATACAAAGCCTCAATATTTTAAGTTACTATAAGATTCTACTAAAGAATGATGATGTATTACTTTATTGGAGAATGTTGCTTAAGCTACAGGCAAGGATGGCATTTGGGGAAAGTTACTCCGACTCAATCGTGTCAGGAGGTTTGCTTGTGATCTCATAGACGACACGATTTCTGCTGTTCATTAATTTTAGTCGCTTCGCTACCTTCATCAATGCCTATGAACTTTCGTCCCAACAAAAATGCTTCTTATAAAAACTCCCACTTCCACAAAAGCAATCCATTACTAAAGAATCCACATTAGAGGACATTTGAATGATTCTTACATTATTTTTTTGTGTTGGGTAGATAGGATTTTGTGTATCTTTCAACTCCCAAATATTTTGAATCTTGTTGCCCCTAGAATCTTGTGCATAAACCTTTTTTCTAGACACTCCATTTTTGCGTTATATCTAAATATATCAAAAAAAATGCAAGAGGGAGAAAGGCATCGGGTAAAGCCAAATAAACTTTTTGTTGTTTTATATCCTCTGTTTTATCTCCTTTTTTACCCTTTGCAAGTCGCTGCAGGTAAGAAGCGGGATAAGAGTTTGAATCTCGTCTATGCTTTTCTCCCACCATTGAAACGCAAGCAAAAGTGAAATCAGCTCCTCGTCAAATCGCTTCTTAATTTCTTTTGCAGGATTCCCTACCACAATGCTATAAGGTGCGACATTGCTGCCCACAACGCTATTTGCACCGATAATCGCACCATCGCCGATATGCACACCGGGTAAAATCGTAGCATTTTGCCCAATCCACACATCATTACCAATTATCGTATCGCCTTTAAGCGGCAGATTTTCGGGAGTTGGAGGCAGTGCATTCCAACCCTCAAAGATATTAAAAGGAAAGGTGCTTACCGCATTCATTTGATGATTTGCGCCATTCATCACAAACTCCACACCCGCAGCAATTTGGCAAAATTTACCAATGATAAGTTTATCCCCATTAAATGCGTAATGGTGGCTAATATGCCGCTCAAAATCACTATCACTAATGTATGTAAAGTCGCCCACGATAACATTTGGATTCTTTATGATGGGCTTGACATAGCAAACATAATCCACACCCTTGATTGGAAAGGGATTATTTGGATTGGGCGAGATTCCATGTTTCATATTTGTCTCCTTATATTCAATTATAAAGCTGTCAAATCTTTTGCCACAAGTTCGGCTTGAGCTATGATTCTATCTGTTGCGAGTTTTTGCATATCCGGTGGATAGCCATATTCTTTAAGCACCCTTTTAACTGCCACACGAAGCTTTGCTCGCACAGATTCTTTGTGCTGCCAATCTAAGCTAACATTTTGCTTTAATGTCTGAAAAATCGCTATGGCAAGTTCTTTTAGCTCATTTTTACTCATCACTTCTTTTGCATTTTCATTTTTGGCAATCGCTTCATAAAAGGCATATTCATAGTCTTTTAATCCCAAATCCTGTCTCTGCGTATCACTCGCAATAAGTTCTTTGCTTAGGGCAATCAGCTCCTCTATGGCTTCTGCTACACTAAGGAAGTTGTTTTGATATTTTTGCATTGTCTTTTGCAGTCGCTCTATCAAGCTTTTTGCAGAGAGTGCAGAGCTAAGACGCGCACTTAGTTCATCGTTTAAAAGCTTTTGCAAAGTCTGCAAGGCAAGGTTTTTGTGTTTATGGGAGGCAAGCTCGCTTAAAAACTCCTCTGAAAGAATAGAGAGATTGGGCTTTTTAATTCCTGTGCTATCTAAAAGTTTCACTACCCCCTCACTCACAATCGCGTCATTAATAATTTGCCTAATTGCGCTTTGTGGCACAAGAGATTTTTGCAAAGTTCTTTTGATGAGGTCAAAAAAACGCCACATCTTTTGCGATTTTCTCCGCTTCCTCGCAAGGCAGAGCCATTGCATAGGATTTTAAAAGCCTTGTTGCATTATCCAAAAATCGCTTTTTGCCATTTTCTTGGGCTAGGATACATTCTAAAACTTGGGCGATGAGCTGAAGTTTTTCTTGTGCTTGTAGCGTAAAATATTCCAAATAATTAATCCCTTGCAGCATTTGGGTGGTAATTTCATAGTTTTCTTGCATTTTTTCTATGATTTTTGTCTTTTCTTGTATAAACGCACCCTTACCTCCGCTTTTTGTATAAAATTCTAGTGCGTTTTTTAGCTCATTGGCAATGCCTAGATAATCCACGACTAGCCCCGCAGGTTTGTCCTTATACACACGATTTACCCTTGCGATAGCTTGCATAAGGTTATGTCCGCTTAGGAATTTATCCATATAAAGCGTATGCAGCGGAGGCACATCAAAGCCGGTAAGCCACATATCGCACACGATAACCATTTGCAGTTCATCATCAATGTTTTTAAGTCTCCTAGCGATTTCGCTTCGTTGTGCGTTGCTCGTGTGGTGTTGGCTTATCTTTGCTCCATCATCACTCTTTGCAGTCATTATCACCTTGATTTTACCCTTTGTGGAATCCTCATTATGCCACGAGGGCTTTAAATGCACGATTTGTTCATATAACGACACTGCGATTTCTCGGCTCATACAAACAATCATCGCCTTGCCTTGCAAAATCTCTTGCCGCTGCGTAAAATGTTCTAAAATATCCTTTGCGATAGTTTGCAGTCTATCCTTTGCCCCGACAATCTCGCATAACCTCGTGGCTTTGGCGTTGATTTTCTCTTGCTCCTCGCTTTTGCTTAGTTTAGAATCTAGTGCATTTAAAAGCTCTTGCCCCTCTGCGCTTAAAGCGATTTTAGCTAATCGGCTTTCATAGAAAATCGGCAAAGTTGCCTTATCCTCTACCGCTCGTGCAATATCATAAATATCAATGTATTCTCCAAAAACGCGCCTTGTGTCCGCATCCGCCTTTTCTATCGGCGTGCCACTAAAGCCAAGATAAGTCGCATTTGGCAGAGCGTCTCGCAAGTATTTTGCATAGCCATAGCGCAACTGCGCCTCCTCATCAAGTCGCGCTTCAAAGCCATATTGGCTTCTGTGGGCTTCATCGCATAGCACAAGGATATTTTCCCTCTTGCTTAAGCATTCAAAGCTTTCTTTGTCGCTTCTAAACTTTTGAATCGTGCTAAAGACAATGCCCCCACTTGCTCTTTTAAGCTTTGTTTTTAAGTCCTGTGTGCTGCTTGCGAGGATTGGCTCTGTGCGTAAAAGCTCCTTTGCCCTAGCAAAAGTGCCAAAAAGCTGTTCGTCAAGGTCGTTTCTATCGGTGATGATTAAAAGTGTGGGATTAGCAAAGTTTGCAATCGCCTTTGCGCTAAAAAACACCATTGTGAGACTTTTGCCACTGCCTTGTGTGTGCCAAAGCACCCCGCCTCTTTTGTCTCCATTCATTGCGCTTCTAGCGGATTCTATCGCCTTTTGCACCGCGTAATATTGATGATAAGCAGCGATTTTTTTAATAATTTTTGTCGTGGATAAGCCTGTTTTTGTTTTGTCATTAAAAGTCTCCTTTTCAAAGAGGACAAAAAAGCGCGTAAATTCTAAAAGATTGTGAGGTTTTAACACATCGGGCATTAGGGGTATTTCCGATTCCTCATTTTTCCATACCATAAAGCGCGTAAAATCCGCACTCAAGCTCCCCACCTTACTATTTAGCCCATCGCTTACCATACATAGCGCATTGGAGATAAAAAGCATAGGAATCTGCGCCTTGTAAGTTTGAATCTGATAATAGGCGTTTTGCAAGGTAGCATTTGGATTTAGAGGATTTTTAAGCTCACACACCACTAAGGGTAAGCCATTGACAAAGAGCACAACATCAGGGCGTTTGGGCATTTTAGATTCAAAATGGAGTTGATTAGCGCACAAAAAGTGATTGTTTTGCGGGTTTTCAAAATCTAGCACTTGCAAGAGAATGCCTCGCATTTCACCATCAAGTAGCACTTCAAGCGGGATACCCTGCGTAAGATAAGCGTGGCATTTCGCATTTGCTTCTAAAAGCTCCTCATTTTCAAGGGCTTTGAGTCTAGCTAATGCCTCGTTTATAAGCTGCTCTTGGATTTCATAACTTAGGTTAAGATTGCAAGGTTTGGAATCCGCAAAGTTAATCCTCCGCACCGCCTCTTTAAACTCATTCTCAAGTATCCACTCCTTGCTGACGCGTTCTAATTCCTTGCCGCTTTTGTAAGTGTATCCTGCGTTTTCTAAACCTTGCAGGAGCAAGGATTCTATGGCGAATTCATCAAGCTTTTGAGGTTCTTGCATTATTCATATTCCTTTGGATTGATGATGGAATCCACACCATATTTTTTAGTATTTAATAATATCGTGTTGTATTCATATTCTCCATTAATGGATAATTTCCTTATTTGTTTGGAATCCTTACATTCTCTTATCAATAAAATAAGAAACAAAGAGATTGTTTGCATAATTAGCAAAATTTTTATAGTAAGTTATTATTGGACTATATTTATTATTAGCATTATGTGCTATTTTGTTTCTAAGTCTATATAAAAATATTAATTTTTGCCTTTGGTTATCCTCGTATTTTTCAATCAATTTACAATCTTTATGATAATTTATTAACTCTTGAAGCCTATCAAAGTAAAAGTTATGTTTAAAATTATTAGATTCCACTTCTGTAAATTCTATCATCTTTTTTAAAACATCCTTTCGCTTTATTTTACATTCTTTATCGTTTATTCCATCAATAATTTTTTTGCCCCTATCGCTTAAATTACACTTACGTGATTTCCAATAATTATATAAAATTACACAACCTTCATCTATAGAATACTGATTTTTATAAACTATTGCTAAAATTTTTGGAGCGACATTTAAAATATTTTTTATTGTATTCTCGCCTTTAATTTCAAATAAATTTTCTAAACAAATCCAATTCGATAAAATTGCATAATTTTCCGATTCAGTTTCTAAGGCTCTTCTTTTCCAAGTTAATGATTCGGATATTTTTGTATCAAGCAAATTCAATGATTGATTTTCAATAAGTTTCGCATAATAATCTTGATATTCTTTTGGGTGATTAAAAGACTTCATATCAATAGAATTTGATAATATAATTGGTATATACTGTTCAAAATGCTTCTTACTACCAAAAAAATTACCTTTATTATCAACTATTATAAAATAATCCTTATCAACTTTTATATTAGAATCCAATTCGGAGTAACGTGAAGCAATAACATCAAAAAACAAATTAGCCTTTTTGATGGCTTTATATGCCTCATATTCTATATTCTCTGTATCATTTATCATCTCTATATCTATAGCAATATTGCAGAAAGTAGGCGATTCCTCTTTATTTTTTTCTAATCCAGAATCTAAAGAAATTTCTTCATCAAGACGACCGAAAAATTCCTTTTTACGATTAAAATCATCCTCACTTTTACTAATAAATTGTTTAACAAAAGGATTATAGATTTCAACCCCTCCCATTTTAAGATTCTTGTTGTGTATTAATCCTGTAACTTGGAATATAAATTTTACTGAGAGTGTTTCACTATCAAAATAATCATTGAAAATTTCTATTACTTTTACTTTGCCATCTTTTATTTCGTGTATTACTTTATCCGAGAAGCCTTTATGTTGCAATTCAAAGACAATAAATCTAACTAAATGTTTTATACTCTCTTTATCATTACTTTCAAGTTCTTTGTCATTAAAAAGAATTTTAGATAATTCTTTGACACATTCTTTGCCTAATCTAAAATCACTCATTTCTTTTAAAGTAGATTTTAATGCGGAGAGCAAATCATCTTTTTTACTAGATTGTTGTTGAATGATTTTTAAAGTAGATTCTAAAAATTTTAACGTTTCTAGCTTTAGGTCAATCAAATTATTAACATTTTCTATAAAAAATTTTTTATTATTGGAATTTGATAAATTTTTTCTCTCTATTTCATCAATAAATTCTTTAAAAAGTTCTTTTGGATTGTATAAAATAGGATTGATAGAATATTGTTCTAAACTCTTAAAATGAGACAATTTAGTCCTTTCATCCTCTTTGATGGCTGTAAAATACTCCCAATAATCAATAAAATATTGCAATTTGATTTCTTGATTACTTAGATTTTCGTTCACCTCACACCTCCACTTCACCGCTTAAGAGTTTTGGTAGCATTATATCACGCATTTGTTGTAATGATTGAATTTGCAATAAGTTGCTATAACTCTTTTTCAAAAAATACGAAACTTTTTTAGTAAAATCCATTATAATTTCTGAGTTTGGAATCTTGGTTGTATATTCTGAAATAGTTTTTCTATTCATATGTAGAACGGTTGTGCCATTAGAATTGCCTAGACAATGAGATTTAAAATCCTGTGTCTTAAATAAATAATATAAAAACTCTTTACTTAACCATTCTATTTTAGATTCTACTTTAACCAAGTCCATTGTAATGATAAGTTTTTCAAATTGACCTATATCAATAACTAATGCAGGGTTGCCAATTATCTCTGCTTCTTGTGTTATATCTGTGTGAGCAACTATTAAATCTCCATTTTCTACAATTTGAGAATCTTTAAATCTTGTTCCAATAAATTCTTTAAATCCATTGACATTAAAAGAACCATCTCGTGCAAAATTTTTTAATGTAACTAAAGCAATGTTAGATTTATCTAGCTCACTGCTTTTATATGAATATCCATTCACACACTCTACATAATCGCCAATTTTGATTTCCTCCCACTCATTGCATTTGGGATTGTCTATAAAGATATGGCGGAAGAGAGTGAGGCTTAAGGATTCTAGAGTTTTGTTTTGGCGGTGGAGTAAATCTATCTTATCGTCCAAACTACTTAGAATCTCCGCGATTTTATGCTGTGTCTCAAGGGGCGGTAAGGGGATAATAAGGTTTTCTATATCAGATGGTTTAATGGCTGGATAAGCACTTGTTGAGGCTTCAGCTATTAAATCTAAAAATTCTATTGTTTCGTCAAGTATTAAAAAATAATATAAAAACTTAGAATCTAAGATATTTTGATGAGTCGTAATCGTGCAAAAACCTGTTGAAACAACTAAATTTTTACTCGGATTTTTTATAAAACCAAAGTGTCTTTGAATAGGACGAACAAGTGAATAAATAATGTCATTATCTTGAACAAGTCTTTTGGCTCTACTTGGCAAATCCTTTAAATCAAAATTTTGGAGAGATTCTATTCTGCTATCTGTAATTGAGCCTGTATCAAGATATTGAACTATATTATATGGATAATTTTTATCAATACTTTTGCAATTTGTTTTTATCATCTCCCCCAACTTCACCCTTTGCCAAGTGGTTTTATTCATTGTTTGCCTTTGTGAGCTTCTATGCTTTGCTTATACTTTGAGAGATTGACTTAAAACACTTCACTATGAGAGCCAACATTAATTGCCTTTAGAATGAGTAAATATTCTATTTTGTCATATATCAAAACTAAATTTGGTTTAATATGACATTCCCTTAAGCCTTTTAACTACCTTATTAATTTGTGGTCTTTGTATTTTGGCTCTAAAGTTTCATCATTTGCAAGGCGGTTTAAGAGATTTTCAACAAGGCTTAAATCCTCTTTGTTAAGTTTTTTCACTGCGTTTTTATATTGTTTTGAATAAGCGATTTTATATTTCATTTAAAATATCTTTGTGCATTTTTTTAGCATTTGAATAAGTTTTTAATTTGCCTTGTTTGTAGAGTTTATCCATTTCCTCACTCTCTTTTTCCATTTGGGCAATAGCTTCTGCTCTTGATTTTTGTGTTCTTATCTTTGCCTTAATTCCCTTAGCCAACCCCTTAAAAGCTGGCAAAAACTCTTCTTTGACATTTTCAATGATGAGCGTCATTGTGTATCCTTTGGCTTGAAGTTTTTTAATTATAGCAAATTTTATAATCTTTATTTTATTTCACTTGCATTAAGTTTTGCCTTTTTTGCTAAATCCTCTAAATAATTTGCCAATGCCTTTGTGATAATCGCTTCTATTGGCTGTTTCGTATTTTCTTGTGCGAGATGAAGCAAGTTTTGTGCTTCTTTGGATAAGGTGATATTCATTATTTTTCCTTTACTTCCTTGTATTTATTTTCTAGGCATTATAGCAGATTGCGATGAAACTTTTACATAAATCATCACGGCTTGTGTGTTAATATTAAATCCCCCAACTTCACCCTTTGCCAAGTGGTTTTATTCATTGTTTGCCTTTGTGTGTTTTGTGTATTGTTAAGGTATTAATGCTACAATTTTCGCTCATTCACGGCGGTGCTTTACCGCTTTGTATATATCTTTCATTTCTCTATCAAAGCAAGGTTGGCTAGAATCCTTTTATTTAACGCCTCTTCTTCTCGCATTTGGGATTGCAACTCCTCTTTTAAGCGTGTAAATTCTGTCTCAAAGTCAAAATCTTCTTCACTTTCTTCTAAGCCTACAAATCTGCCCGGTGTCAAAGTGTAGCCGAGTGCGGCGACTTCTTGTAGGGAAGCAGATTTGCAAAAGCCTTTGATGTCGGCATAAGGTGGGGTGGATTCTTTAGAGTTTGCCAAATCTGCACGATTCTGTGCTTTTTCCCACGCGTGGTAAGCTTAGCTTATCCTTTGAATATCCTCTTGCGTGAGAATACGATTTTTGCGATTAATCAACTCGCCACAATTTCTTGCGTCTATGAAAAGGATTTCTTTATTTGCTTTGGAGCGGCGGATAAACCACAGACAAGCGGGGATTTGCGTGTTTAAGAAAAGCTTAGCGGGGAGATTGACAATGCAATCAATGAGATTAGATTCTATCAAGTTTTTGCGTATCTCGCCTTCTGTCGCGGTGTTGCTTGTGAGGCTGCCTTTGGCAAGGACAAATCCCGCCACGCCTTTAGGGGCAAGATGATAGAGGAAGTGCTGAATCCACGCATAGTTTGCGTTTGTAGTAAGGGGAGTGCCAAACTTCCAACGTCCATCAAGCTTTAAGAGTTCGCCACTATAATCGGAGTCGTTAAAGGGCGGGTTAGCGATGACAAAATCCGCTTTTAAGTCCTTATGCGCGTTATTTAAGAAGCTACCCTCGCTATTCCATTTAACTTGTGAGGAGTCAATTTGTCTTATAGCAAGATTCATTTTCGCTAGTCGCCAAGTCGTTTGGTTGCTCTCTTGTCCATAAATAGAAATATCATCAATGCTACCTTGATGGCTTTGCACGAAAAGTTCGCTTTGCACAAACATTCCCCCACTGCCACAACAGGGGTCAAATACGCGTCCTTTGTAAGGCTCTAGCATCGCAATAAGAAGTTCTACAACGCTTTTTGGTGTGTAAAACTGCCCGCCCTTTTTACCCTCACTTAGCGCAAACTCGCCTAAGAAATATTCAAAAATATGCCCTAAATATCGCTACTTTGGGCTGAATGCAAAGAGAGATTAGAGAGCAAATCAATCAGCCCACCCAAACAAATGGAATCTAATTCTTCTTGAGCATAGACTTTTGGCAAAACTCCCTTAAGGCTTGGGTTTTCTTGCTCTATGGTTTGCATTGCATTATCTAAAAGGCTGCCGATATTGCTTTGTTTGGCGTTTTCCATAATGTAGCCCCACCGCGCCTTTGTCGGCACGAAAAACGCATGTAGGCAAGGTATTCGTCTTTATCCTCCGTATCTCCGCCTTCATTTTGCACCCTCTCAAAAGTGGCTTGGAAGCTATCGGAAATGTATTTTAAGAAAACTAAGCCCAAAACGATATGCTTGTATTTGGCAGCGTCGATGTTTTTGCGGAGTTTATCGGCGGATTTAAAAAGTGTTTGCGCTAAGGTTTGTGTCATACAAGCTTCTTTGTTGTGGGATTCTTTTGGTAATATTTTACCAATTTTTTTAGCACAATTTTACCTTAAATAAAATGCACTCTCCAATAAAAAGGCTCAACTCTCCTTAAGGATTAATCGTTTTTGTTTTTATAATAGCAACCGCGGCTTTGGCAGATTGTATTTTGCATTAAGAATCCTTTGTCATATACTCTGCGAGGAAGTTAAAAAACTCTTTGGAGACTTCAAAATGCCCAAAAACGCAGTTTGCTTGCGTAGGCTTTCCATTCTGGGTGTGTCTTTGCCACGCTTAAAGGGCATTCTCGCTTAATTTCACTCCATAGCACATTGCGCCTAAAAGGGAAAAATCCCTTAAACATCTCCACTTGATACACATTTTCATCTGCGATTTCACCTAGTGCGGTGAAGGCTTGATAAGGCTCTAGATTCCATAGTAAGCTTTGGGCTATAATAGATGATTTTATCATTTTGCTTCATTCTTTTAAGCGGTGCGGCTTTGCCGTGGCAGAGTTGGCAAAATCCCCCTGCTTGTCCTATTTGAATATAATTTTTTGATGCTATGCCGATGAAGTAGCGCATTGGGTGTCCTTATTTTAATTATTTAGTGAAAATATCATCAACATTCCAAATTTTGAAAAATTCTTGTGTTAATCTCTGTGTCCTATCCCTTATGGTATCTTCGTTCCATATTGTTTTATCGCATAGCTCTCTAGTAATAAGCAAATCCGCACAGCTTTTAATGGAATTTTTACGACTTCCATCGCCATTAAGCTTAATTTTCCAAGAAGCATTTTTTATTGCACTATTAAGAGAGCTTTTTAAAAGCGTCATATTGCCTATTTGATAGATTAAATCCTCTGCGTGTAATTCATCTTTTGCAATACTTTTCCAATTTTCTTCCCACGATTGTGGCATAAGATGTTCCAATGTCCATTTATAAGAAAGCTCTATACTATCTTGTGTCTTTTTATTTGTATGGCGTCTATAAAGTTCTATCCAAAAAAGGATTAACGCAGCTTTTTTATTTGCAAGATAGTTATCTTTAGATATTAAACAATCCTCAATTTCATATCTCTTTGGAATATCTTTCAAATTATTTTTCAAAAATTCTAGGGGGTTGGTCTTGTTAAGCTTTTTTGTCATATTTGCAAAGAGTTTATTGTAATCTTTTGTGCTTTTAAAACATAACCAACGCGTAAGGATAAAAACTTCTAGTAAATTTAAGCACTTTTTCATAATATCAGAATTGTTTTTAAGGTTGAATTTTAAAGCCAAAATTAAAGGCATTATTGTATTTGTATCTGTAACTTTTAAAATATGAAACAAGCGTTGCTCATCATTTTCAAAGCATAATGGAGTATCTTTGGTAATGTATGGAAAATTTTGATAAATTAAAGCATATTCTTTGATTTTCTTTAAAAAAGATTCTAGTTGTTGCGCACTAAAATCTCTCGTTTTTTGTTTATAAATATCACTTAAGTTTTCTAAAGTGTCTTTCTCAACATCAAAGAATCCCCCGATAATCGCAAAAGAGTGTAAGAAAATCTCACTTTGCACCCTTTTAAGCCTTCCTGTGGCAATTTCCTCTTCCCAAAATTCCTTATTTTCTTTTGCTTCAAATAAATCTTCCCAATACTCCTTATAAAGCTTTTCATAATCTGTATTTAATGCCATAGCTTTTGCAAAAAGCGCGTTTTTAATAATATCTGTTGCGGTGAGTTTTAAACCTGCGGTGTTAATAGAGTCAAAGATTTTTTGTTCATCTTCATTTGTGTCTAAATTAATGGTAACCCATAATTTTGAATTGAGAATAAAATCTAAAAATTCTTTATAATTTTTTTCTATTTCCTCTACCCGCTTTGTAAAATACTCATAGCATCGAATTAATCTATTCCTTATTTTATCCTTATCTTTGCCTTCTTTGTGCTTTTCAATATCTTGCAAGGATACAAAATCTTTAGCTTGTAGAATCTGATTAAAAGAAGTTTTATCAACCCTAGAATGTTGAATTTTTGGATTTTTTTCTTTAGTTGGCTTTTTGAATAAATATTTAACATTGTCTTGCTTATCATCTTCATCTAACTTATCATATAAAGATTTTACGAGAATAGAAAAAGTTGTTAATCTTTGTTGTCCGTCAATCAAGCTTCTTTTTGTTCCCTCTCCTGCATTGGTAGGAAGTTGTTTTAAAACTATTGAACCTAAAAAATGTTCTCTGTTATTTGCATAGCTATCTTGTAGGTCTTCAAAAAGTTGCTTCCATTGTTCTTCTTCCCATACATACGCTCTTTGAAAAAATGGAATTTCAATCAAAGATTCTTGCTCCATAAAACCAAAATTATTTTCTGTTGCTTTCATTCCCTCTCTTTTTTCTAGCTAATTTCCAAACCTAAATATTATACCAAACCAAGCTATAAACAAACTAAACCAAAAGCCTAATTTGCTGCAAATGTCAGCATTCTTACCCCGATGAAATAACGCATTTCTAACTCCTATTTTTACTGCAAACTATTGTTATTGTAAAATCCCGTTATCAAACCATTTTCTTCTTTCATATCTTTTAGCTTCAATTTTATTTTACTATTATTTTCAAAAAGTCTAATTCCACTTCCTAAAATAATGGGAACAGTCGTAATTTGGTATTCATCAATTAGGTTTTCTTTCACGCATTGATTGACTAAATTTGTGCCGCCGCAAATCCATATGCTTTTCCTTATTTCTTGCTTTAATCTATTTATCAATTCGGTTATATTCATATTAAGATATTTAATATTGGCATTATCTTTGATATTTTTACTTGTTAGGACATAACTTGTTAAATCGTCATATATCCATTTATCAGGTGATAATTCAGTTTTTATTTGATAGTATGTGTTATACTAAAATAACAGTATCTATATCCTTAATAAAGTTTTTATATTCGTAATCACTAACATAATCTTCATTATTTCCAACATTTCTGACAATCCAATTAACGCTCCCGCTATTATCCGCAATAAACCCATCTAAACTTTGTGAAATATACAAGATAATTTTACGTTTCATATATCATTCCCTCTCCTTTTTTCTTTGTAATTTCCAAATCCGCATTCTATCAAAAAAAATTACAAGGGAATGAATGAAAATAGGCACAAAATCTTTTTACATAAAATCTGTGCCACTATACCATTTAGAATCTACACTTTAATGAGGCTTATCTTTGGCACATTTTAATCTCTCCACTAGAAAGCAGTTTGATAAGAGCAGTCGCATAAGTGCTATAAGACACTCTACTTTCACCTTTTGCATTGACTTTAAATTCCTCACCTATTAACTCATAATTTTGCGATTTACCCTCATAAAAAATGCTGCAGGGCTGACATAGAGCCAATTGAGATTGCTTTTGCGCACAAACTCAATCTTTCTTTTATGCAAACTTTTAAGGATTAATAGTTTTTGCCTCAACTAAAGGAGGGAGAATGAGCATAAGTTTATACAAATTTATGGTCAATATTTTATCTACACTACAAGGAGTAATGCCAATGCCCCTTCCTGAAGGTAAGCGAGGGTTAAAAAACACCGAAATACATTCTGTTTTATCCAAAACAAAAGAACGAATTTGCACCGCAGAACTTGTTGTAGGAATAATTGTAAATACGGTTTCAAAATTTTTACTTTTTAAATCCTCTTCACAATTTTTAAGCGCAAAAAATCCGCTTTCATCAATCCCTAGGCACGACTTTGGATCATCTGCATTAACAAATTGCATAGCCCCTAAATTAAACTTATCAAAAGGATCACTTTTGCGGATTTGCTCATCAAGATCAACTTGCTTGAGATTCCAATTTGGTTTTCTATAATCTGGAGCAAGCAAATCTCCTGTTGCAAGACTCCTTAGAGAAAATGGTGCGGTAAAATCTGGTAAATCTTCAGGATCGCCTCCATATACAAAGCTTGAGATTAAAATGAATAATAAAGTAAATTTTTTCATTGATGCCTCCTAAAATCGTCCAAAATGCACAGGCGAATGGTCAGATGAGAGGTGTGCGCGTATATTTGCTGCCATAAGTATTGCTGCAATTTGCGGCAAAGCTATAGTGGAACGAGAAGGGCTTGATCTGCCTACTACCGCATAATCAAGTGTTCTATTTGTTCCTCTAGAGCTAAAATGTGTAGCAGAGTTTGGAGCAGTAATACGGATATGATTAGCGATTCTTGTATCTAGCCCCGATTGCAAGAGCGCTGGATCGCGATTAAAATCTCCAGCGATAAGCCAATTTATTTGTGGCATATTAATAAAATTATCGTGCACAGCTGTAACTAAAGCAGGTGCATCACCACCTCCACTTGCTAAAGCGTGAATATTAAAAAACACATCATTGCCGATACGAATACCAATAGCTGGACGCGATGCCTCTGTAGCAACAACATTTTGATGCACTACAAGAACTTCATCAGCTCTTCTATCAGAAACTATGGCAAGATTCACCCTTCTTGCTCCCACATCTAGAGGAGCATAATAGATATAAACTGTATTTGGTCTAGAATAAGTTCCAAGTTCCCATGTAAATTCCTCTACAGGTGTCCCACCGGGCTGAACCATTCTACCTGTTCTTCTCGCTGAAGCAGGTATAGCACCTGCTTCTTGCACCATAAGAATATTAGCAGGATTATCTCCTGTGATGAGTTGTCTCACACTTATATTCCATTTACTCTCAGTATTTGCTGAAGAACCTTGTAGATTCCAAGTGCTTACTCTATAATCTTCAAGATTGGCTAAAGCAAAGGTAAAACTCATTAAAAAGCATAATAGTATTCTCATTTTTACTCCTTAATATTGATTATTTAATGAAAAAAATAGGCTCTGGTTCTAGTGCCACAGGGGTAATATACCATTGTTGGTCAAGGTTAGAACTCGTCGAACATTTTGTTAAATAAATACTATAGTATGTCGTTGTTCGCACAGTTGGTGTTTGCAAACAAGTTTTTGCACTCACACTTTGAATTTGTATGGCTTGATTGTCAAAAAAGTTGAGATTCCATAATTGTGCTTGATTTTTACTATCGCATATATCGTGAATTACACCATTTCCGTAAGCCTGAAGACAAGTACCTTCTTGCATATTTTTAATTATCACTTGCCCATTTGAAAAACTTATAATACGCCAAAATTTTGCTCTGCCAAACTCAAAACTATCAATAGGCGTATATCCCCATACCCAATTTCTTGGCTTAAGCGCCCAAAGTGTTAAAAGACCTCCTGATGAAGACATAATTGATATAGGATTAGAAACATTTTTATCTATTTTTGATGCATTTGCATCAGGAATCCTAACAGGAATTTCACGCCCTTCCATTTCCATCAGCATTGCTCTTGATTTTTCACCCGGTATTCGTTCATTAGGTGGAGGCGTTGGACTTAATCCTATACCCAAATCTTTTTCAGTCTTAGACGAATGCTTAGGCTGATGAACCTTTGGTGTTGAAGAACACGCTGCAAACAAAAGAGTTATTAAGAGAAAAAATAAAAGTCTCATTGTTATATCCTTTGTAAAATAAATTGATTAAATACACTCAATAGCAGTCTATAACCAAAAGTTAAATACTTAAACATTTTAAACATTAATGTAAATAAGAATCTAAATTTATATATTAAAATTAAATAAAAAAGTTTATTTAATTTATTCTATAAGATAGAGCTAAATACTTTAATTTTGCTATTTATTTTCATAAAGAGCCTGATTATTTAATATTTGGCAAAACTGCTTTATTCAAATGTATTTATATCATATATTAAAATGATTAATAATGCAAAAATTTATCATTTTTAATCTTTTTTTTAATTGCTCCTTAACTATTTGCGCTCATTTGTTCTAAACTCCCACCTTATCATCAATGTGTAAATACAGACTCCCTTTTTCACTCATTAATTCTTTGATTAAAATTAGACGATAGTAGAGAAATTCCAAATAAGATTCCAAATTAAATTTGTCTTTATATGCAATTTTTGAATCTAAACTTGCGCTCATCGTGCTTCCTAGTCTAAAGGTATTATTTGTGGCAAAAGGAGGGTCAATATAGATTAAGTCTATACTATTTTTGAAGCTTTTAGCTTGATTTTGCATAGCATTGAGGTTATCATCAAAAATAAGTAAATTTTTTTGATCGTAATCCCCTTGTAGTTCTCTGCTTAATGGAAGTTTTAGAAAATCTTGCGATAAAATCTAAGCCTTTTAGGCGAGTATAGCTTAATATTCCTTTGCAAATTTTTACATAGCTGTATCTGAAACATTTATGATACAATCAAACATAAAAACTCATTTTACCAAGTAAGGAAAAATCTTTATGCAAAGACCCGTAAATCTTTTAGAAATTTGTAATCTTTTTAAAGAAAAAGAGTTGCTATCAGATAAACATATCAAAGAATTTTTACAAATTCAAAATGTTAAAGAACACGAAATTCAAAGTTTATGTCTTTTATGTCAAGAGTTTAAAAAATTAAATAATGAAAATTTTAATATTTTTGAGGGCTATTACATTAACTACAACATTCCACAAATCGGAAAAGAGTTTGATTTAGTTAGATTTGAAAAGAATAGGATTATTAATATTGAATTAAAATTTGAGGAGATTGCAGCCAATAAAATTCTTAAACAACTTCAGCGCAACTACCACTATTTTTCTCCTCTTAACAAAGAGATTCATTGTTATACCTTTGTGGCTACCCAAAAGAAACTCTATAAATATTTCAAGGGAGAACTTAAAGAAATTGAAACACCTAACTTGCTCCAAGAACTTAGAGAGTTTGAAAACGAACAAAGACACCCAGATACTTTATTTGTTCCAATTAATTACTTAATCTCTCCTTTTAACAATACACAACCATTTATTGATAATCAATATTTTTTAACCAACTATCAAGAACAAATCTGCAAGGAGGTATTAGAAAAGATTCATCAAAAAAGCCATTATATATTTTCAATATCTGGTCAAGCTGGAACAGGAAAAACTCTGCTAACATATCACATTGCAAAAAAATTAATGCAACAAGACTATAAAGTTGTAATTGTGCATTGTGCAAGCCTTAATGAAGGAATACATAAACTTAGAGACTTAAAGTGGAACATTCATCCAATCAAAGATTTTAATCATATTAAAGAAATTCAAGCCGATATTATTATTGTTGATGAATCTCAAAGAATAAGCTCTAAGCAGCTAAAAGAAATACTGCAAATAAGAGAAAATGGGATACTGATTTTTTCTCACGATGTTCGCCAAAGACTCAACAAAACTAATGAGGCAGAGGAAGTAACACGAGCAATTCAAAAAGTCGCAAAGGGAGCTGATTATAAATTAAAGAATAAAATTAGACACAATAAAGAAATTGCTTATTTCATTAAAAAAATATTTAATCCAAAAAATAAAGAATCTCAAGATTCAAAACCAAAGGAATTTAAGAATATATCCTTATATTATGCAAACAATTTACAAGACGCAAAAGAATATATTATTTTTTTGATTAAAGAAAAATGGAAATATATTTATCTCTCTACAAGTTTGCATACACAAGAAAAATTAAGCCAAGTTAAATTTTCGTCAGACACGAGTTCTCATCAAGCTATTGGACAAGAATGGGATAATATTGTTATAACAATTACTGAAGATTTCTACTACACAGAAGAGGGTAGATTAAGCTATAAAGCTAGAGCTTATTATAATCCCTTAGAAACACTATTTCAAGCCCTAACAAGAGTAAGAAAACGACTTAAGTTGATTATTATTAATAATCCCGATATTTATAAAAAGTGTGTGGAAATTCTATGTGAAAACTAACTTTGATTTTGCTTAATAAAGTTTGAAAGTGATACTACTATGCTACACGCGGTTAATGCCCTCTACTTCGTTAATGATTCTATCATTTGCAAATTCCAAAAAGCTAGAATCTAGCACTGCATTTTCTAAGCTTCGTTGTGAAAACAAAAATCGCCCATCGCACACAAATCCAAGTTCCTCCCAATCCACATTATTAAGCCTCTCACATAATATCCCCAATCTTATAGAATTCACCTTAAATTTTGGAAAAACTGCTAAAACAGAACCATCATAAACATTGCAAGGATGCAAGAAAAAAGGGGTTTTGTTTCGTGTTTTAGTATTAACATAGATTCTAGGATTCTCACTTTTATAATAGTCTCTACCCCATTCCCACCAATTCAATTCATTAAATTTTTTAATCCTCCTCCTCAAGAGCCGTTCTTTAAAATCTTGCAAATATGCACAATCTTTGCCATAGATTCCATAAATCATTTTTCTCGTTTTACCACTTTTAGCACTTTGTGAGCAAACAAAATCCATATTACCCCATTTTTCATTCGCAAAGATAGAATCTGCCCCACTCACTGCTCCAACTTTGACAAAAAATAAATCTTTAAAAGGAATCGTGTAGGCTTTTTTAGTAAAAAGTAGCTGTCCATTGATACAAGAAAACTCTCTTAAACACTGCGTCTTACGCGTAAAATTATCCTTTTCAAATCTCCAAATCGCACAATTTGGCTGGGCGTTATCAAAAATCTTTTTATCGCCCAAATCAATAAAATGCGTGATACTGCCTTGATGAAACAAAAACTCATTTAAGCGCACACTTGAGGTTGATTTTAAAAAATCTCGAGGGGTAATAAAAATCAACTCTCCCCCCTCTTTCAAGTGCAAAATACACTTATAGATGAAAAAAAGATAGAGATTTGAGCGAGAATCAAAAAGCTTGGAATAAGACTTAAGAAGAGCTTTTGTAGATATAGCAATGTCTTGATAACGCACATAGGGTGGATTCCCAATAATGCAATCAAATTTTTCGTTTGTAGAATAAGCAAAAAAATCTTCTTGCAAAATCGCCTTATCACAAACTACACCAGAATCTATTTCAATACCTACTTTATTTTTAGGTAGATTTTGAAAAAATGCTCCATTGCCACAACTTGGCTCTAGAAATCTAGGATTAGAAAGCTTCTTTGTGCTTTGAATAAGGGCTAACATATCGCTCACAATATGTGGTGGGGTAAAAACCTGTCCAAGATTTACTACATTAAGATTCATAAAAATATGTCCTAAAATGCAAATAAGCATCAGCCCGAAGCTTTAAAGATTCCTCAAAAGTTCCAAGTAAAAAGGCTTTTGCACTTTCAAAATCTCTATGAATAAGTTGGCGATTATTATCCCACTTAGCTTGAAAGGGGAGATTATTACCATTTGGCAAGATAAATTCTAAACTTTTTAACGAAGTAACAAACACATCACTAGGGTTATCTTTATTTATAATTAAAAAATAATAATCTTTGCTATTTGCTTTTAGGTTCTCACTTAAAGTTTTAAAATATATTTCCCAGCTTACACCATTATTAAAAGGCGGAATTTTACCTGTTAAAGCATAATAAATTCCAAGTTTGCAATTAAGATTATCAGTTGTTTTTGTCGTGCTAACTTTAATATTTACAGGATAGAATACATTATTTTCATAAAAGCTAAAATCCACCCAGTCACGCATATTTGGGTGATTTATTGCAAATTTTGATTCTAAAAGTCTAAAGATTTCATCTTCATTAAAAGCCGAATTTATCCGCCCATCACGACTTTGATTACTTAGTTGTAGATTTTGTTTTTTAAGAAAATCTACTATATCATTTAATAGATTGGGCAATGTGGTTTTTTCACTCATTTCCTACTCCCACTCAATCGTCCCCGGGGGTTTAGAAGTTATATCATAAACCACGCGGTTAATGCCCTCTACCTCGTTGATGATTCTATTACTCACGCCCTCTAAAAAATCGTGAGGTAAATGCGCAAAAGTTGCAGTCATTCCATCAATCGCTTCCACCGCTCTTACACAAATTGTATTATCATAAGTGCGATTATCACCCATTACACCCACGCTTCGCACATTGAGCAGCACACAAAACGCCTGCCACACTTTATCATAATAGCCTTGCTTGTGCAGTTCCTCTATAAAAATAGAATCCGCCTCGCGCAACAAATTTAAATCCGCCTTATTTACCTCACCCATAATGCGAATGGCTAGTCCGGGTCCGGGGAATGGGTGGCGCATTAGCATAGATTCAGGCATTCCAAGCTCTCGCCCTAATGCCCTTACCTCGTCCTTAAATAGCTCTCGTAATGGTTCAATGAGCTCAAACTTCATCCACTCCGGCAACCCACCGACATTATGATGAGATTTTATCGTCTTAGAGGGACCTTTGACGCTCACAGATTCTATCACATCAGGGTAGAGTGTGCCTTGTGCGAGGAACTTTATCTCGCCTTTTGTATTATGCTTTTTCGCCTCTTTTTCAAACACTTCAATGAAAGTCTCGCCGATAATTTTACGCTTAATCTCGGGGTCAAGCACACCCTTAAGGCGGCTTAAAAATAACTCACTTGCGTCCGCAGTAATCAGTGGCACTTTGAGATTTTCTCTAAACATTTTCTCCACTGCCTCTCTCTCACCCTTGCGCAAAAGTCCGGTATCCACAAACACTGGAATCAGATTCTCCCCAATGGCACGATATAAAAGTGCAGCGACAACGGAGCTATCTACTCCACCACTCACCGCACACAACACTTTGGAGGGCGTTGGCTTTTGGGCTAGAATATGTTTAGAATCTTGGCATTCCACAATTCTAGTATTTGCGGTGTGGCTGTGTAAGTTTTTTGGATTTTTTTTAAGGTTAGCGGACTTAGTATCCGTGCCTTGCGAAAAATCCAAAATCTTATCGCATTGCATACCCAAAGATGAATTGCGCTTAAAGCACGAGGTAAGGTGGTCATTCACCATTCCAATACTTTGCATCATCGCATACATAGTCGTAGTGCCGACAAACTTAAACCCACGCTTTTTCAAATCCTTAGCGATTTTATCCGATAGCGGCGTGGAAGCGGGCAAATCTGCAATACTCTCAAAGGTATTGATAATGGGCTTATGATTGACAAAGCCCCAAATATATTTATCAAAGCTCCCAAACTCCCTTTGCACCGCCAAAAACGCCTTAGCATTAGAAATTCCAGCTTCTATTTTAGCGCGATTTCTAATAATCCCCTCATTTCGCATTAGCTCTTTGATTTTGTCCTCATCATAGTTGGCTACAATGTGAGGGTCAAAGTCATCAAATGCCACCCTAAAATGCTCACGCTTTTTAAGGATTGTAATCCAAGAAAGTCCCGCTTGAAAACCCTCTAAAATCAAAAATTCAAAGAGTTTCTTATCCTCGTGGAGTGGCACTCCCCACTCACAATCGTGGTAGTCTTGATAGAGCCTCTCATCTTCGGCATTTTTTGCCTTAACCCATTCACAGCGTGTTTGTATGGTGTCTATGGGGCTTATCGCCACATTATTAGAAACTTTAACATTTCGCAAATAAAGCCAATCTTGCTTATTTATCCCATAAACAAGCTCTGTTTTATATTTTTCTTTGCCATTCACACCTAAAAGTGTCATATTGAACTTCTTTGCGAGGTTTATAGAATCTGTATGCCCCTCTGTGATGAGACAGTATAGAATGTCTATACCTAATTGATAAAAGGCATAATCCGCACATGCCCTTGCCGCTTCGATTCCATAGCCCTGCTTTTGTGAAACTGTACGTAGCAAATAACCTAGCTCAACGATGGATAAATTTTTAGAATCTAAACTTATACCCATCGTGTTTAAGCCAATATGTCCAATAATCTCACGACTCTTTTTCTCCACCACCGCCCACATACCAAAGCCAAATTTGCGGTAATGCTTAAGCTGCATTTTGAGCCACTCTTTGCTTTGTGGTGCATTAAAGCCACCACCCCACGAGTGCATTACTGCATCATCACTTAGAATCTTATGCAAATTTGCAAAATCAGATTCTGTATATTCTCTTAAAATTAATCGCTTTGTGATAATCACAGGCGGGGGCAATACATCACTCAAAGATAATGCTAAAAAGCCCTCTTTTTGCGTGTATGGCACACCAAACTCATCATAAAATGCCAAATCGCTATCTTTGATATGCAAAGTCTCGCATTGTAACGCCGTGCATAAATGCTGTAACAAGGTATTTTTAATGCCTTGTGCTTGATGTTTGTCCGCAATATCTATCATAAAATGCTTTATTAAGCCAATGTTTTTATCTCTATATCCACACATAAAGGCGACCATTTTACCCTGTAAGGTGCATTTATAAGCGATAGTATTTTGAGTAGGTTTGATATGTAGCAATTTGAAGTCTTTTTTATCCGCTTGTGTGAATATAAAATGCAGCAGTGGCTTCTCTTGTATCGATTCTTGCATCTCTTGTAGCGGTTTTGCTGCTCTCTCTGCTTCTTTTAGAGGAGCATTCTCACTTCCTAGCACTTTTTGACGCAATTCCATTATGATATTTTGCGCAAAGTTGTGCATATTCCAATTAGTTTTACTTTCACAAATATCTACCGCAAAATTCTGCAAGATTTGTGCGCCGCATTCACTATGCACGACTTCAGGGTGAAACTGCAAGGCATAAATCTTGCACTTGTAATCCGCAATAGCACAATAGTGCGTGTTACCTGATTTTGCAAGCTCTACAAAGCCTTGCGGGATAGATTCCACCTTATCTGCGTGGCTCATCCACACGATAGAATCTTGCTTCACACCTTTAAAAAGCTTATTGTTCTTATCCTCTATCTCTAGCACCGCCTTGCCAAACTCTTGTGCTTCTGCCCTCATCACGCGCCCACCAAAATGTTGAGCAATAAGCTGCATACCATAGCAGATTCCAAGCACAGGCACACCAAGAGAAAATAAGCCAAAATTGGGTTTATACGCATCTTTTTCATACACACTCGCAGGTCCTCCGCTTAGGATAATCCCGCGCGGATTCTTAGCTTTTATGGAATCTAGCTTTTCAAAGTAAGGGACAATCTCGGTATAAACGCCATATTCACGCAAACGCCTTGCGATAAGCTGTGTGTATTGAGAGCCAAAATCTAAGACAAGTATTGAAGGATTGTGCTGCATAGGTAGCCTTTGTGTGTGTTTAAAAGGCGCATATTATAGCAAAACTTGCTTAATCCACTTTGCGATGCTATTTGCGCTTCTTTGGGGCGGGTAAGATTGGACTAACAAGTTCCACGATAGATTTTAGCAAGGCAGAATCTTCCACATCAAGCATATAATATTCTTTAGCATTTGGGTAGGGAATCCCAAGTGGCAGATTCTTGCATATATCTTGGAGAATCTTATGCTGCTTGATAAATAATGTATCATCGCATAACAAAAATATCGCTTTAGCTACATTATCGCCTTGCACACCCATATCCTGCACATAAATACAATACTCGCCAAACATCTTTTTTGCGCTAAATTGATACTGCCCTTGTAATGCAGAATCTAACTGCTCTAGGACAAAATCTTTGAAAGACTCAACTACCATAGAAAATAAACCTCCTTTTAATATTTATGCTAAATTATAATGATTCTATAACAAAAACTACTTGGCATTTAGTATAAGCTAAAGAAATAGCTTATATACCACACTTGTAATTGTTAGAACTCCCATTACAAACACAAATATATCCAAAAGCGGGTTTTTATAGTCTTTGAGCTTCCCCACACTCCAAATGGCAATAATCGGCATTAAAAACAAAATCGCAGCGATGATTGGACCACCCAAATCCTCGATAAAACCCAAAATACTTGGATTGAGATATGCCACAACGATAATACTCACATACATAAAAGCTGTGCTACAAGCCTTAATCGTGGGAATATGTGGCTCTCTGCCGCTGCTTTTAACGCCTTTGCGGATAATGCCATTCAAGCCCTCAAGTGCCCCAAAATAATGTCCAAAGAATGAACTCACAATAGCTAGAAAAGCCACAAGCGGTGCGCCTAAGGCAATAATTGGCGTGTTAAACTGATTAGCAAAATATGAGAGGATAGGGATATTTGCCTCCCTTGCCTTAGCAAAATCCCCTGAATCAAGACATAAAATACAAGAAAACACAAAAAACATCACAAAAACTAATAGCAAAAGCGCTGTGCAGAAGAGGATTTGATTTGCCTTTTCCTGTGAGTTTGTGTATTCCCTCCGCACACTGAGCGTAAAAGTAGAGATTGCCGGAGAGTGATTAAAGGCAAAGACAAGCACGGGCAAGGTAAGCCATATCACTTCTATAAATTCACCAAAACTTGGGACTTCCTGCAAAGATTCTAGCTTCCAATGCGGAATAAGATAGAGTGAAAAGCCAAAAAGCACCGCGCATAGCGGATATACAAGGACATTGCATACTTTTGTAATCTGCTCTTCTTTCAGCAGCATTACTGCCATCATCGCACTCACAAGCACAAATGCCAAACTCGCACGTGCCCAAGGGTAGAGGCTCATTGTAGCTTCATCATAGAGGCTGCTTAAATGGAGTTGATTAACAAAAAAACTCGCAAAGGTGTTTGTAATTCCCACGCCATAGGCAAGACAAATGGGATAAATGGCAAAAAAGTATAAAAGAGTAATAAAAATACTCACACCTCGCCCCCAATATTCCTCTGCAGCGTGTGTGATGTCGTGCTCAGGGCTTTGAGATTCATTGACGAATCGGCTCAAAGCTCGATGAGAAAGCCACGCCATAGGAAAGATGAGAAGAGTCATAATCACCACAGGGTAAAATCCACCTGTCCCTGCACGAATGGGTAGAAATAAGATTCCCGCTCCCACCGCCGTGCCAAAGAGCGAAAGCGCCCAACGAGTATCAAAGGCATTCCAACGCATAGTATTCCTTTTAAATGAAAATATATTTATCTTATCAAAAGACAATCAATCTAGTTTCCACTTTAATAGATGAAATGCTTTAATGTATCTCTCCCGCGCTAATAAAGGCAAGAAAAGAAAATGCGAAGGGCAATCTCTACTAAAGAGGAAAGCATTTATCCTGCATTAAGTAAAAAGAATCTTATTTACGCTACACATCTTATCTTATCGACTTAATAGTTTAAAACCATAGTGCGAGTAGATATAAACAATCCCAAAATACAAGTCCCATAAAGATAAATAATACAATCTTAGCAAAACTACCAAAAGCGATAGTATCGATAAGAAAAGACTTTTAACGCCGCAAGGAAAAAAATAATAATGGGTAGATTCTAAAAAGTTTAATATGTTTTTTTGAAGCATATATGGGGCAACACAATGCCACATAGCACCAAAGCCGCAAAATAGACATATTCAAATTAGCATTGAAATAAAAGCTCACACCGCTATTATGCAGCATATACAAAACATAAAAAGACGCTCTACATTAGCACACAAAATCATTACAAATAAGAGTGCGTATTACGCATATATTGTAAAAAAGCATTTGGGATTACTCCAATGTAAAGCATATTTTGAACAGATTCCAAGCGATGATAATACTTGCAAGTAGCCCGCAATAACGTAAGGTCAAAAAATGCATTTGTAGGTTCAAGGTAATGCAAAAAAAATAGATTGAGAATGAGCATTCCAAATATCATATTATCATAATAAAATTTGATGAAAAGCATAAAAAATACCAATAAAGTGCTTGTTTTGCCTCATTACTTTTTATACAAAATATAAGGTGTGCTAGATTCCATCTTTTGTGCCTGTGGGGGGGGGGGTGATAGCTCTGCTATGGCTTTGCTAGATGTGTTTAAACCTATAAAAGTTTCTCTAAAAGTAGGAAAACATTGCATTTTATTTTTACTATGGGCTAAGTCTGCTTTTAAATCTTATATCAATTTTTGTGTTTATGGGGTTGAGAATCTGCTGTTTGTGGATTTTTGAGACCTTCTATCTCTTTTTTGGAATAGGCTTATTTTATATTGCAGTTCAAACAAGGCTTGTTTGAGTGCTTTTATCGAGGAGCTTGCCATAAGCCCAGCGATACTTCTCCAAATTATCATCACCAAGCCAAGTAGCAAAATAAAAACAATACTTCCACGCCAAGCCTTTGTATTTATGGTTAATCCCAACCCATAAGGCTTTTTGCGTAGGTAGTGAGTTGATCTTGATAGCTTTGCGGGGCAAGATTCTGTATTGAAAGCTCACTGATAAAGCGCACAAAGTAGCTTCCCGCGACTACAATATCGACTTTTCCCTCTAAACTTGCCACTTGAGCGTGAGAGTTTATTCCAAATCCTAGTGCGATAGGCTTTTTGCAATGTTTTTTCACATCGGCAAGATAGCGAAAAAAGGCTTGATCTAACTCTGTTTTATCCCCTGTGATTCCTGATCTAGCAACTACATACACGATTTCATCACTCACTTTAGCAATCTTTTTCATACGTGCAATAGGCGTTTTAGGCGTGATGAGGCAGATAATAGCGATATGATGTTTTTTTGCTAAAGTGCGGAGATTCTCATCAGATTCTATGGGCAAATCAGGCACGAGTATCCCAAATACACCACATTTTTTCGCCTCTTTGATAAATTTTTCCATACCAGAGTGAAATATCAAGTTTGCATACGTTACGATAATAAGCTTTGTAGGCGAATCTTGGAGCTGTGAGAGGCGATTTGAAAGTGTGGAGAGTAGCTCAAATCCTGCAGAGAGTGTGAATCCCTCCGCTATACTCTTATCACAAGCTTCCTCTATTACCACACCATCGGCATTAGGGTCAGAAAATGGAAATTGCACTTCTAAATAACTCGCCCCCGCTAGAGAAATCCCAAGTGCAGCATACAGGCTAGATTCCATATTAGGATACCCTGCAATAATATGCCCCATTAGCTTTGTCATATCTTTTTGCTTCGCATTTTCACACATAGTAGCCCTCAAAATGAAGTAAAACACACATTGTAGCATATTTTAGCGGCACATTTTGCAGAAAAACTGCGAGCATTTAAAGTAAATCTCATATATTTTTCCTTAGAATCTGGGGAATTTTTTACAAAGGGTATGTGAATGGCAAAAATATTTACAAAATCTAAAAAGGGCTATTTTGGCGAGGGAAAAAATGGTGTCCACGCCTTTGGTGGGCAGTATATCCCCGAGATTTTGCTTCCTGCATTTAAGGAACTAGAAAGCGCGTATCGCGATATTTTTACCAGTAAGGCGTATAAAAAAGAGTTAAAATTTTTGCTTAAAAACTTTGTGGGACGCCCTACACCGCTTATTTATGCGCAAAATAGCTCAAAAGTCCTCAAAAATAATATTTATTTGAAGTTTGAAGGCTTGGCAAACACAGGAGCACATAAGATTAATAACGCGCTAGGACAGGCGCTTCTAGCAAAATATATGGGAAAAAAGCGTGTGATAGCCGAGACAGGAGCAGGGCAGCACGGATTAGCCACAGCAGCAGCTTGTGCGAGGCTCGGGCTTGAATGCGATATTTTTATGGGTGAAATTGATGTCGCGCGGCAGTATCCTAATGTCTTTAATATGGAGCTTTTCGGGGCACGAGTGCATAGTGTGAGTAGCGGGAGCAAGACGCTTAAAGATGCGGTGAATGAGACATTACGCGAGTGGAGCAAGAGAAGCGAGGATACATTTTATGTATTAGGCAGTGCGCTGGGTCCCTATCCATACCCTGATATGGTACGGGAGCTGCAAAGTGTGATAAGCAAGGAGCTCAAAAAGCAGACAAAAAAATATTTTAGTGGATTACCTGATGTAATGGTAGCGTGTGTAGGCGGTGGAAGCAACTCAATGGGCTTTTTTACGCATTATCTTATGGATAAAAATGTCCGTTTAATCGGCGTTGAGGGCGGTGGCATAGGCGAGGAGAGAGGGGCAAATGCTAAGAGGATTCATAATATTCACGCGAGTGAGGGTATCGCACAGGGCTATAAAAGCCTCTTTTTGCAGGATAAAGACGGGCAGCTTAGTCAAACACATTCTATTTCTGCAGGGCTAGATTATGCGGGTATAGGTCCGCAGCTCGCACATTTAGCGGAGATTGGACGGGTAGAATTTACCTCTGCTTTGGATAAAGAGGCAATTGAGGCTTGTCAATTCTTTGCTAAACATGAAGGCATTATCCCCGCTTTAGAATCTAGTCACGCCCTCGCAGCAACTATCAAAATCTGCAAGAATCTTAAAAATAAAAATATCATTGTGAATGTCTCCGGGCGCGGTGATAAGGATATTTTCATCACAACAAAGGCTATCAATAGGGCAAAATGGAAGGGCTTTTTACAAGCAGAGCTCACACGGATTGACAAAGGGTAGTAGCAAAACTCGCTTTGATAGCCAAGATAAGATTTTGCCATAAGTTATTCTCTTTAGATTCACTATTCTAAATTTTTTCTTTTTTTATAAGGGGGAGGGGCTTGAATTGCGAAGTCGCTCCCTCCCCCTTATAAATCCCCCACCCCTACGACGCTTTAAGAGGTATGCACTATCGTGCCTATTTTATTTTTATATGAGTGAGGATATACCTCACTTATGGGGAGAAAAATAGACTAGAGAACCTATACCTAAAGAAACTTCGTTTTGCAGGGCTTCACTGTGTAAAACAAAACCTTTTACCCTTGCGAGATTTCATCTGAAGAAGCTTTGCTTTACAAGTATGGATTGGCACTTCGTGCGAATGCAGCAGCTTTAGCTGCAATAGCAAAGGCATAATAGACAAGGTAGATAGACAATCATAAAGCTGTTAAAAGCTATATCGCAGCTCTGCATAGTAGCTTCTGCCAAATCCCGGATAGTAGTTTGGAAACACTTGATAAGTGCTATACCAAGAATCAAGCAGATTTCGAACGCCCACATTTACCTTTATATCTTTTATACCATACATAAGCCCTAAATCGCTTAGCACATAGCCATTTTTATTCATTGTCTTGCTTGTGGAATCGATACTTTGGGAAAAATAGGCATTGTTTAAAAAGAGCGTGAGAAATTGATTTGAAGCCCTAAAAATATCGCCCTCGATGTTAAAAGTGAGCTTTAAGCTTGGCACATAAGGGACATTCTTGCCTTTGAGTGCGGCAGTAGCACCATTTGACTTGAAAATATTTGTCCATATATAGCTTACCCCCTCACTTAGCCTAAGCCATTCAGTCGCAAAAAGTCTTTGACTTGCGATGAATTCTAGCCCCGCACGTTGCGTCTGCCCGAGATTACTATATGTATAAGCCGTGCCGTGTTGGATTTGATTTACAAAAATCTCATCAAAGGTATGTGTATAGAAAAGTGCAGCTTGCAAATAACTAAAGCTTGGCTCATCTTTAAAGCCTATTTCGCCTGTGAGGTATCGCTCTGGTCTCACGCCATTAGCTTCATTGAGATAGATTCCACCGCTTGGTCGCCCACTATTTGTGCTTGAATTAGGGTCTGCATTAATCATTTGATATGCACTAGGACTTATGAATCCTAGCTCCGCCTTAGCATAGATATTGCCCGTATCGCTGTATTTCAAGTTAGGCGTAATCTCTGCGGCATAGCCTAATCGCTGTCTGTGTAGGCTAAATTTTTCGCTTTGATTTAAGCTTGGATACATTGTAGGCATAGAATTGCATAACATACCACTGCACACACTCGCATACTCTTGATTATTATCTGTCCAATAGTTTGAATACTCCACTCTCGCTCCCGCACTTAAGTCAAATCTCTCGCTAAAAGCATAGGTATCATAGACATAGAGTGAGTTAGAAAGCTTTAGTGCAGTGTTATTCACATCTGCCGCATAGTCGTATATCGTGGGAGTTTGTCCTGCGGGAATAGTAATGATATGGTCGGTTAGATTCCGCCTTTGAGAATACTCTAGCACATTATCAAGCCCTACAATCAAAGTGTTGTTTTGTGTGCTGTGCTTAAGCTTGAGATTTAAGCCCCCGCCGTGATTTTGGAATCCTGCCTTGCCTCCACTGCCATTATTAACAAACATCCCACTTATATAACTATCTTTGGTATATCTTAATAAGGAGAATTGGTAAAAAGCTAGCGCGTCAAAGCTAAGGCTCTCGCTAAATTTTTGTGTGTAATTGAGTGAAGTTTGCAAGGCGTCTGTCTCTGTTCTGTATGTATCGGCGTGAGGGAGATTACGCTCATTTTTTAGCTCATTTCTGGCCTTATCTGGGAAATAAGTAATGTTTTGCCCCATTCGCGTAGAATTAGCTAAGGCAAAATATGCGCGTGGATAGCTCCGCCATAAATGCGAATAGTTGATGTTAAAATCAAGCTTGCTTGATTCTGTTGGGGTATAGAGGGCTTGAAAGGCAACATAGGTATTTGTAGTATTGTCATTTTCAAAGGCTTTTACGGAGTTATCCAATGAAGCGGTATTGCGTGCGCCGGGGGTGTAGCTTCCGCTCACATCACCACGGATAAAGAGACTATCGCTTACCCTCTTTCCTGCCGCTAAGCTAAGACTTCCTCCTTGCAGCCCCAAAGCCTCGCCGCTTGTGCCTTTTAGCACCAATCGCACAAAATCTTTACTCGGGGCTTTAGTAACGATATTCACCACCCCTCCTCGTGTGCCATTCCCATAGACGACAGCTCCCCCTCCGGGAATCACCTCAATACTTTGAATGTCCTCTATGTCGATATTATTATAAGGTGGCACACCGTGGCTGGTATCCAGCAGGGAGATAGGCACACGATTAAGCAAAATTTTCACTGCACGATTGGCATCAGCTCCCTGCCCTCTTAAATCGATATTTCGCCCAAAGCCAGAATCACTAAAGATGATAAGCGGCTGATATTGCAAAGCTTGTTCCAAGCTTTGATAGCCCTTATTTTCTAAATCCTCTTTTTCAATGAACAAAATATTTTTCGGCTCATCTTTAAGCGGTAAGTCAAAACCGGTAGCAGAAGTGATAATGGCATTGAGTTTTTTATTTTGTGTAAGTTGAGATTGAGAATCTTCTAATTCCTCCGCAAAACCAACAAAAACCTAAAGTAGTCAATGCTAATGTGTAAAAGAAGAGTTTATAATGCTTTTTAGAAAAGATTAATGGGGGGGGGGGCATAAGAAATATATTCATAGCAAATCCTTTTTGAAAATTAAAGTATTATAATAATTATTACTATAATATGTTAAAAACGATTTGTATCATAAGCATTATTAAAATATTCTTAAAGAAAAGCTATATCTTTAGCCCAATCAAGCAGAGCCAATATTATGCTAATTTCGAGATATATCTAAGCAAAGTGGGGCGTTTATGCTCTATCTCCTCGTTTAATACTTTCATAAGAAGCATTTGCAGCACCTCTCCTATTCTCTTACCCCTCATTCCTCTATCTAGCAAATCATCACCATTAATGCAGAGTTCTGCAATACTTAAAGGCAGGTTAGAATCTAAAATCGCATTAAAGCCTTCCCTAAATTGCTCCAAAAGCTCCCTATCCACCTTTTGCGCCGCCTTTATCATAAGTATATCGCTAATTAAACGCTCGCCGCTCACATTTTGCCCCTTATCTCTCCCACCAAGATTCGCAATCAATATTTTTAGCTCCTGTGCACTCATACCTAAAGGCATTTCATAAAGCCTAAGCAATGCCAACACATACTCCCTCGTCTTATTATCAAACTTTAAAGCCCTTAAAATACCATCGGCACAAGCCTTGCAAGGATACAAAAAACAAGCCCATTTAACCCTTACCTCGCACCCGCACAAAGATTCAAAAACACTAAAATCACTTTGAGGCGGGATTTGCGGGATCATTATTACAAAAAGTGATATATACTCACTTAGCACATCTTGCGCATAAGCCCCACACAAAAGCTTAGATAGCTCCACACGTATGCGCTCCTTTGCTACTTTTTTTAGCGACACAGCGCATTCATATAATGCCGCCTTTGTGTGGGATTCTATCCCAAAACCAAGAGTTGCACTAAAGCGTAAGGCCCTTAGAATCCGCAAGGCATCTTCACTGAAACGCTCCATAGGATTCCCCACGCAAACAATTTGTTTGTGCAATATATCCTCTATGCCGCCAACCATATCTATTAACCCCTTGTGCGGTGTATAAGCAAGGGCGTTTATGCTAAAATCCCGCCGATTCACGTCTGCCAAAAGAGAAGTGCTAAAATATACAGAATCCGGGCTACGCGCATTACTATAATGCCCATCAACACGGAAGGTAGTAACCTCATAGCTACAAGATTCTATAATAACACTAATCGTACCATACTTTAAGCCTGTGGGGATAGTATGAGGAAAGAGTGCCATTATCTCTTGCGGGAGCGCTGAAGTAGCGATGTCATAGTCATTTGGCAAAGCAAGAGAATACCCCATCTCGCACAAAATCATATCGCGCACACAGCCACCTACGATATACCCCTCATATCCCGCATTTTGCAAGGTTTGCAAGATATAAAGCACAGAATCAGGCAATGTGGGCTTAAAAATAGCGGGATCAAAGGTATTCATTAGCGCATTTTTAATTGCGGTGGTGGGCTTTGCCTTGGGGAATAATATGAACCTCCTCTATTGTCAGCATTTGTTGAACTGCCCAACAATCCACCAAGCAATGCCCCAAAAAACGCGCTCATACCTCCGCCGGGATTTGAGCTACCATACACCACGCCGCCATTTGCATATATATTCCTATTATGAGCAGCGATTCTAGCGGCTTCTTCTTTAGCTTGTTGTTCTTTTGCTTTTTGTCTTGCTTCCTCCCTTAAGGCATAAGAGCGCGAAATATCGCTATTATCAAGTGAAAAGACAAAATCCACAAACGCGCCATAATCGCGCCACGATGAACCTAGAGCAAGTCTAGCCTGCGAGGGTCTATCAATATAATGCTTAATGCCCATTTGCAAAGTAAAATGCGGATTGAAATTAAGGCTTACACCCGTATGCACTTCAGTTTGCATACCCTTAGCATTACTCCCACCCAGCCAATAATATGCATAGCTTACCTCACCACCAGCAAAGATACCAATGCTTTTGCGCGATGAGCCAATATCAAAGAGTATATCGCCCCCCATACCTAAAGCAGCAAATGTCGCGTTTTTAGAGCTATACCCTGCATCAAATCGACTATACCCTGCTTGCAATGGCACATACAAGCGCAATCCTAACGCATTGCCAAAGTAATGCTTTGCACCATATTTAATACCTCCGCCATAAAGGGCTGTGCGCGTTATCTGTGTTTGAGAATCTACTAGAGAGAGCACATTATAGGGTATTTGAGGCGTGTAGCTTCCCCCAATGGCAAAAAACGCACCATTTTTTATACTTCCACTTACCTCATCACTCCCAAACAGGGCACTTCCACATAGGCAAAGGCTAACAAGAGATGTTACACATACATATCTCATCTCACACCTCCTAGAACACATATGCATAGTTTAGTCGATAGCTTAAGAATCCCTGCGCTTCAAGTTTCAAAGATTCCGCCTGTGCACCGACATAAATATATCCTGAATCATAATCGCTCACAAGATTACTACGCTTAATCTCTAATTCGATTCTATGTTTATCATTAAATGTAAGCGATACTCCTGCTTGTGCGCTTAGCCCATAACCCTTAAGCGATGCTGCTGAAGTAAAATCCTCCTGATAAATACTATAATGCGTCTTTGTAAAAGTCTGCGTATTAAACATAACGCCGCCACCGGCAAAAACTCCTAGAGTAGCATTTTTCATCTGCAAAAGCTCAAAGAGTAAATCCACATTCAAAGCCAAGCCATAAGCATCCATTTTGTGGCTTATATTTGCCTCATCAATATACTTTGCATAGCCATTATCGTTGTATTCGATATAGAATCTCGCGCCAAATCGCGCATCGGCACTAAACCTTTGATACCCTAATTGCGCAGATAAGCCAAAAGCATTATGAGAATCGTTGCCATGAGGGTAATGCGTAGTTGTGCCATTATCCTGTGTGCTATACACACCGCTGTAATGTGTGTTATTAAGGCTCAAGCTCCCACCTATGAAGAATCCGCTATGTCCGGCATAAGCCACACTTACACACAAGCAATTCGCACATAGAAATAGTTTTTTCATCATTTATAAGCCTTTTTTGTTATGCTTTTGATTATATCGACCATTTTTAAATGATTTTATTATCCCTTAAGCCGCTACGCACACGCAAGATTCCCATACGCAAGATCATACGTCTTAAAAGCGGGATAAACATAAAAGGATAACGCGCATAATGCCTAAAGAGTGTTTTAAAGACAAGGAGCCTCGTGCGTTTAGCATAAAGTATATGCAAAGATTTAATGTTAATATCTGTGCTTGATTGTATATTATTTAGAATCTCGCTTAAGATTCTTGAGCTATGCAACGCCCCGCTAATGCCCTCTAAAGTGCTAGCGTTAATGAATCCCGCCGCTTCACCAATGAGAAATACCCCACTATGCCCCCGCGCAAAATCCCGCATTCGTGTGGGTTGCAGCACCAAACACGCCTCTTTCTTAAGTGGTATGCCAAAATGTAGCCCTATGCTTTGCAATCGCTTAATTTGCTCCTTAAATCGCTCATTACAGCTCGTATGCAAATATGCCCCACCAAAGATAAAATAATGATCTTTAGACATACTCCAGCTATAACTCGGGCTAAGCTCCCTATCAAAAATACACGAAAGCATAGGGGCATTGGATTCTTTATACCATTGCTGAATGCACACAAGGCTCTTTGTTTTAAGCTTGGGATAAAGCATTTGACGCAAATGGCTTTTTGCTCCATCCGCTCCCACCACAATACGCGCCTTGAAATGATAGAAACTTTGCCCTTGCTTGAAAGTGATATGATATAGCTCTCCCTCCCGCCTTATTTGCTTAAAATACGCTCTGTGATAAGTATCAATATGACTAGGGATATGCCCTTTCAGCCATAAATCAAAGCGATGCCGCTCCATATTCACATAGCTTTTATGTATATATGAGGCGTGAGGATAGCCAAAATCAATGGTATTAATGGCAAAAATCTGCGGATTGACCAAAAGTGCGTTAGAGAGGGTAAGCCCTTGCTTTGCCAAAGCCTTTTGTCCTCCTTGAGAGAGTAGCCCACCACAAGGCTTATGAAAGCCCTCATCAAAACAATCTCCCCTTAAATCTTTCTTATCTATGCCAATCACCTTAAGATTGGGCTTTAGCAATGCGCCAAGATTGCTCCCTGCCACGCCTAAGCCCATAATGGCAATATCATATATACCTAAATCCTTGCTTTCCATACGCCTATAACCTTATTAGTGTGTTTTGCGCTCTATACATTGAGCTAGAATCGAGTGTTTTATATCACTTAAATAAAATGTATCACCTTGCTTTAGCTGCTCTAGCACGATAGGCTTATTATCCTTACTCACCTGTGCAAATCCACGCGCACAAAGCAATGTAGGATTAAGCACACTTATAGCTTCATAAATCCTCTCATATTGACTTTGCGCCGCTCTTATATACCGCTCTTTAAGGGTATTTAGAGACAAAGCCATATTTTCACATTGCGCCTTTTTCTCTTGTAATAATACTTCAATCTGCCTTGTAAGCATTGTTTGCAATGTCTTAATCTGCTCAGTTTTAGACATATATTGAGATTGGAAGTTAAAAAGACGGAAATACTCTTTTAGCTGTTCTAAAATATCGCTTTTATGCGTGATATGCTTCTGCAGTATGGAGGCAAACGCATTCATCATCTCATCAAGCAAACGCAAATATTCATTTTTATCCGGCAGAAGTATCTCCATAGCAGCAGAGGGCGTAGGAGCGCGGATATCAGCGACAAAATCGCTAATAAAGGTATCGATTTCGTGCCCCACTGCGGAAACAATAGGCGTCCTTGCGGCAAAAATCGCCTCCGCTACGCATTCCTCATTAAACGCCCACATATCCTCCATACTACCACCACCACGACCTATAATTAACACATCAAAGCCCTCTTTTGTGCCAAAAAAGCTATCGGCAAGGGCGATATTACGCACGATAGAATCTTTTGCTTCCACGCCCTGCACAATGGTATTAAAAAGTGTGATATGTATGTTTTCCCATCGCTTTTGAGCGACCTTTAGCATATCTTCTTTTGCTGCACCTGTGGCAGATGTAAGCAAGGCTATGCGTTTAGGGAATCTAGGCAGAGGCTTTTTGTGCGCACTATCAAAATAACCCTTTGCACTAAGCTTTGTTTTAAGGGCTTCAAACGCACGTGAAAGCTCCCCAATCCCTGCAAGAGCAATGCTTTTGCATAGAATCTGATATTCCCCCTTAGGGCTATATACGCTAATTGCGCCATTTATCTCTACATTCTGCCCCACTTCAAGCGTCATTTTAAGGCTACGTGCATTTCCCTTAAACATCACGCAGCGAATGCTTGAATGCTCATCTTTAAGCGTGAGGTAGATATGCCCACTTGTGTGAATCTTCACACTGCTAATCTCCCCACACACAAGAATATCCATAAAGGTTTGCTCTAAAATGCTTTTAATCTGCGCGTTTAACTCACTCACCGCTAAAGCTTTCATACCGCTCCTGCCGCTCCTGTTTGAAAAATTTGCACGATTGTATCACAGCATAGCTTTAATGCACTCTTAAACTGCACAATACAACAGCATTGGCAATACTGCTAGAGACATATTATTAGAAGATATTTCCTTAAACATAAAAACTTTTGTAGCATTATTAATCCATAACTCTAAGCGTGCGTATTAACACCAACACCTACAAGCATTTGCTATTAAGCTATTTAATAACATTACTCGCCATTAAATGCAAGTCTATAATTAATGATAAGTTTCTGTAATTGCATATATTTTTTGTTTAATTTTGCAAAAGTAGAGATTACTCTATACATAGAGTTACAGAATATTGCAAAAAAACAATGATTTTTTTGAGTCTTGAAAAATTCATTAAGTTTAGGGCATATTCTTGAAATGTAGTAGATTTATACTAAATATTTTTATATATATTAACTCATTAAACTTGATATTATTACTATAAACTTTATATAAAATTTAATATTTTCTGCTATGATTGCTCAATTTTATTATTCAAGGAAACAAAATGGCAACAAAACATCAATTTCAAACCGAGATCACACAGCTTTTAGACTTAATGATACATTCTTTGTATTCCAATAAGGAGATTTTCCTAAGAGAGCTGATTAGTAATGCCTCTGACGCACTAGACAAGCTCTCCTACCTCACACTCACAGATGAGAAGCTCAAATCGCTTACATTCACGCCAAGTATTGACATACAATTTGATGAGACTAAGAAAACCATTACTATAGAGGATAATGGTATAGGTATGAATGAGGCGGATATGAAAGAACATCTTGGCATTATCGCAAAATCAGGCACAAAGAGCTTCCTCGCACAACTTAGCGGGGATAAAAAAAAAGATTCTGCGCTCATTGGGCAGTTTGGCGTGGGCTTTTACTCCGCATTTATGGTGGCTCATCGCGTTGTCGTGCAAAGTAAGAAAGCCGGAGAGGATAAGGCTTATGCGTGGGTAAGCGAGGGCAAGGGTGAATATGAAGTAGGCGAATGTGTCAAAGACACACAAGGCACACAAATCACACTCTATTTGCGAGAGGAGGAAGCACATTTTGCGTCACGTTGGGAGATCGAAAACATTATCCATAAATATTCCGAGCATATCGCTTTCCCTATTTATCTCCATTATACAGAATCTAGCTTTGAAGGCGAGGGTGATGACAAAAAAGAAGTCAAAGAGAACATAACCTCTCAAATCAACACAGCTAAGGCTTTATGGAAGATTCCCAAAGCGGAATTAAAAGATGCAGATTATAAGGAATTTTACAGCACACTTTCACACGATAATAACGAGCCTATGCGGTGGATTCACACAAAAGTCGAGGGGAATCTAGAATACACAACATTATTTTATATTCCTCAAAAAGCCCCTTTTGACCTCTACCGCGTGGATTATCAATCCGGTGTGAAGCTCTATGTCAAACGTGTGTTTATCACCGATGATGATAAGGAGCTTTTGCCTCCGTATTTACGCTTTGTACGAGGGGTGATTGATAGTGAGGATTTGCCTCTTAATGTAAGCCGCGAGATTTTGCAGCAAAATAAGATTCTAGCCAATATCAAATCCGCCTCGACAAAGAAGATTCTAGGTGAAATTGGCAATATCGCTAAAGATGAGGAAAGCTACAAGGCGTTTTATGAGCAGTTTGGCAAGATGCTAAAAGAGGGCTTGTATAGCGATTATGAAAATAAGGAAAAGATTTTAGAACTCTTGCGTTTTGATAGCTTTAAGGTGGAGAATCTCTCGTTTAAGGCTTACAAAGACGCTATGAGCAGTGAGCAAAAGAGCATTTACTACATACTAGGGGAAAACAAAGACACGCTTAAAAACACACCGCTACTTGAAAAATTCGCCAAAAAGGGCTTTGATGTGCTGCTTTTAAGCGATGAGATTGATGCAATTGTAATGCCAATGGTAGGTGAATATGACAAGACACCACTAAGAAGTATCAATTCTAAAGAAGCCTTAGAGGAGCTTGGTGAGGAGAGCATAGATGAGGCTACGCAAAAAGACTATGAGAAAGTTATCAAAGGTTTTAAAGAAGCCTTAGGAGAGCAAATTGCTGATGTGAAGCTCTCATCTCTTGGCGATGCGCCACTCACGCTTATTAAGGAAGATTCTAATCCTATGATGGCAAATCTTATGGCACAAATGGGGCAGAAAATGCCAGAATCTAAGCCGACCTTAGAGCTTAACATCACTCACCCCATTGTCAAAAAGCTTAAAAGTGCAAAAAAAGATAAAATCGCTCAAAGTGCCTTATTGCTCTTTGGCGCTACGCTTGTCCTTGAAGGTGGCACATTGGAAAATGCTAAAGCCTTTAATACACAACTCAATGAACTTATCCTTCAAAGCCTTTAAATCCTTTGCAGATATCTATGATACTAGATGTCTGCGATTTTAACTTCTCCTTAAACAACATTAATTGAAAAAATATTGAACGCACGCAAGAAGCTATTTTTAAAGAAGCTTGTCATAAACTTTAAATACTTTTTTGCTACAATGCTAAGTTTTTTGAGATTTTGTAATTTGAAACATCTTATTATTAGGGAAAGGCAAAATATGGCAAGTAATGAAATATTTTTATGCAGTATTTGTAATGTAACATCAGGAGATTGCCCGGAGGACTGCAAATACTGCACACAAAGTGCGCATTATGGCACACAGATTCAACGATATAAAAACAAAAACATAAATAAAATTCTGCAAGAAGCTAAGTCTTTGCGTGAGTATGGGGCATTGGGATTTTGCCTTGTAACGGCAGGACGCTCACTCGATTCTGATAAATGTGAATATATCGCTAAAGCTGCAAGTGCGATTAAAGAGGCGGATTTAGGTTTGCATATTATCGCTTGTTGTGGGAGTGCGGATTTAGATTCGCTTAAATTCCTTAAAAAGCACGGCGTGGATAGCTATAATCACAACTTAGAAACATCAAAAGATTATTTTCCGCAGATTTGCAGCACACATACGTGGCTTGAGCGGTTTGAGACTTGCGAAAACACGCTTAAAGCTGAACTAGGGCTTTGCTCGGGCGGAATCTTTGGCATAGGGGAAAGCTGGAGCGATAGAATCGAGCTTCTAAAGCATTTGCAGATTCTCTCCCCTCATAGCTCTCCTATTAATTTTTATATCGCCAATGAAGCACTGCCTTTACCAATGAAAACATTAAGCAAAGATGAAGCGCTTGAATGCGTGATTTTAGCGCGTGAATATCTCCCTAACACGCGGTTAATGATTGCCGGGGGACGAGAGATGGTTTTTGGAGATAACCAAAAGCCGCTTTTTGAGGCAGGGATTAACGCTGTCGTGCTAGGAGACTACCTCACCACCGATGGTAAAGCCCCTAGAGATGATGTAGCAATGATAGAATCTTATGGCTATGTCGCAGCTACAAGCTGCCATTAAGGCGATATGTAAGGAGCAATATGCAGCACACAACAAAAGAGCGATTTGTTCATTGGCTTTGGAGCAGGAGTCGGCAGCTTTTTTTTGCACTATGGAGCAAGATTAAGAGCATTTGGGATTTTGTCGCTGATAAGGAGCTTAGCTTTTATGCAGCTTCGCTTAGCTTTTATACAATTTTTGCTATTGTGCCGCTTTTACTTATTATCTTTACGATTTTTATCAATCTACCCAATTTTCAATCCCAAATCGAGCAAATCCGCACCCTTATCCTCTCAAATATCCTGCCCACGCACACAGATGTGATTGCAGAATACCTTGATACCTTTATGCAAAATAGCTCTTCGCTTGGTATGATGGGGCTTGGCTACACACTTGTGGCTTCTGTGATGTTTTTTCGCAATTATGAGTATATCGCGGCAAAGATGTTTAACTCCACGCCGCGCAAATTTTTTGATTCTCTTATGATGTATTGGACGATGATTACGCTTTTCCCGGTGGTATTAGCCTTTTCAATCTATTTTAGTGGCGAAGTGCAAAAAACGCTCAAAGGCACGGCAGATTTAAGCATATTATTTGATTTGATTCCCTATTTGCTGACTTGGGCTATGTTTTTCCTCCTTTTTAAACTTTCAGCCAATAAACCCTTGAAACTCCTTTCTCTACTTACTTCAAGTGTGCTCACTTCTGCAGCGTGGCTACTCACTAAATGGGCGTTTGTGTATTATGTGTTCTATAATCAAACTTACAAAAGCGTCTATGGTTCGATTTCTATCTTTCTTTTTCTTATGCTGTGGATTTATGTTTCGTGGTTTGTTATGCTCTATGGAATGCGATTTTGCGAGGGTTTTGCTACTAATTTTGGCAAGAAGCTTGAGGAGAAATATGGTATTAGCACAACTGAAGTGTAAGCTATTATCCAACCCCTCCTTATACTATTAAAACAATAATTTAGGCAGGCTTTTGCACGATAATGGGCGGTAAAATCGATAATATTTAGGACATATAGTATGTTTGAATTAAAAGCCATAATCACATAAATATGCTAAAATAACAACAAATTTTTAAGGAGTAGGTTTAATGAAAGAAGCCAGTATTGAGGTGATGAAAAATACAAAAAGTGTGCGCGATATTGATGTAAAAGACAAAAGAGTGCTAATACGCGTGGATTTTAATGTGCCAATGGGTGAAGACTTTGATATTAGTGATGATACACGTATAAGGGAGGCTTTGCCAACGATTAATTATTGCACAGATAATCACGCTCAAAGTATTGTGCTTGTGAGTCATTTAGGACGTCCCAAAGGGCGAAGTGCGGAATTTTCACTCAAACACGTAATCAAACGTGTGGAGCGGCTTTTAGGGCGAGATGTCGATTTTGCAGAAAATATTGAGAATGTAGAATCCTTACAACAAGGTGCGAATGGCAATGTGATTTTACTTGAAAATATTAGATTCTATGAGGGAGAGGAAAAAAATAGCGATGAGCTTTCACGCAAACTCGCCTCCCTCTGTGATGTATATGTCAATGATGCCTTTGGCACAAGCCACCGCGCCCATTCTAGCACTTGTGGCATTGCAAAATATGCAAAAGAGCGCGTAGCAGGGCTATTACTCAAAAAAGAAATTGACTCCTTTGCAAAAGCTATGGCAAATCCGCTCAAGCCTGTTTTACTCATTGTAGGCGGTAGCAAGGTCAGCTCCAAGCTTGCCCTTTTATACAATATCCTTGATGTCGTGGATAAAATCATCATCGGCGGAGCGATGAGCAATACATTCCTTAAGGCGCTAGGATTTGATATGCAAAAATCCCTTGTAGAGGATAATCTCATCAGTGAGGCACAGAAGATTCTCAACCATGCTAAAGAAAAGAAAGTCAAAATTTATCTGCCCGTAGATGTCGTCAGCACTGATGATATTAAAGAGCACCGCCATATTAAAATCACTCCCGCGCAAGATGTGCCAGAAGGCTTTATGGCAGTAGATATGGGACCAGCGACAAGTAAGCTTTTTAGTGAAGTAGTGCGCGATTCCCAAACGATTATTTGGAATGGACCGCTTGGAATCTACGAAATACAAGCATTTTCACGCGGTACGTTTAATCTCGCTCACGCCGTAAGCGATACCTATGCCTTTAGCCTTATTGGCGGGGGCGATACTGCAGATGCGATTGACAAAGCTGGTGAGCGTGATAATATGAGCTTTATTTCTACCGGTGGTGGAGCGAGCCTAGAGCTGCTAGAGGGTAAGATCCTCCCTGCATGCGAAGTGCTAGAGCGCAAATAAATATATAAACACTGATATGGGCGCACAACAAGCCGTGCTCGATACACTTCCTTTCCACACTAGAGACATATTCCCGCATATTACTCAAGCACAAAATGGGCGGTTCTATTTAGGATACCGCGCAAGTATTGTCGTCTCACTCCTTGCTCATTCTATCGCAAAAATATACGAGGGCAAGGAAAAGACCATATTCTTAAGCCTCATTTTCTTCGTGCTAGGGCTATGTGTATTCCTCATAGATTCTGTAATGTGGATATATGTGGGTATGCTTATAATGTGCTTTAGCTCTTTTATTGCGTATTCTATGCTTAATGCGCTCAATAGCTCCCTAAGCACACATCATAAAGGCGTATTAAGCGGCTTATATTTGAGCTTTTACTACACAGATAGCACACTTGGCTCTTATCTCTCATCATTTGTCTTTGAAATGCTTGGTTGGGAGATTTTCATATTCTGCATTGCGCTGCTTTTGAGCGCAACTTCTGCGGTGTTTTATCGCATAAAAGAAAGGGTGTGAATGTTTTTTGATATGCTTTATAGTGCTATGAGTGCTAAAACTCCTGCACAAAAATGCACAGAGATCGAGGCATTGGCAAGGATAAGTAAGATAGCTCTAGCCTCCGCACAAAGCTATGAATCCATAAAGAGCAGACATTCTCCCATCTATCCACTCAAGCAGCCCTCCTATGTAGGATTCTGCATGATTACCCACCCTACTAGAATCCGCCGCCCAAAGCATATAAAGAGTGAGCAAAGCCTCGCTAAAATGCTGCATTCTATCGTGCATATCGAGTATAGTGCGATAGATTTAGCCCTTGATGCGATGTATCGCTTTAGGGATTTGCCCTTATCCTATTATCACGATTGGCTAGAAGTCGCATTAGAGGAAATGCGGCATTTTAGATTATTGCACGAATGCCTCAATGCACTTGGCTATGAATATGGCGATTTCCCCGTGCATACTCAACTCTTTGATGCACAAAAGGCAACAAGCGATATGAGCGATAGAATGGCGCTACTTCACAGAGGCTTAGAGGCAAATGGGCTTGATGCAAATCCCTTTGTAGTGAGCAAGATTAAGCATTTTGAGCATACATTGCGTGATAGGCTTCTTGCTGTGCTAGAGGTAATTTTGCACGATGAAATTGCTCACGTAAAAAAGGGTAATAAATGGTGGAGATATAGCCACACTAATGCCTCTACACAGGAGTTTTTAGCCACATTAGAACGTTTTAGGGCATTTTACAGCCCTCCACGTATCCTTAATATCCAAGCAAGAATCCAAGCAGGTTTTAGCACAGAAGAACTGCGTATGATGGGTAGGCATTACTCGGTATAGAATCGATATTAAGGCATTGGGAGACATATTTTTATATGCAATATTTTTCTACAAAATGCAAAGGTTGGATACCTCATAAATCTAGCTTTAACACTAGAAACCACGCAATACACAAGCTTCTATCTTTTTGGCACAAAAAGACTAAAAACGTCAAGACGAGATTTGATATTGGTATCAAAAAATCTGTTTCCTTTATCAGCTTAAAGATTCAAAAAGCTCTAAGGCTCTAGCTACCACCTTATCCATATCATAATACTTATATTCCCCAAGTCTGCCGATGAAATAGACATTTTTCAATGCCTTTGCCCTCTGCATATAGGCTTCATATATAGCAGCACTCGCGGCATTTGGCACGGGATAGTATCGCTCATCTCCCCTACTCCACGACTTAGGATACTCAAAGCTCACAATGCTATGAGGTGTTTTGCTATCTAAGAAATACTTATATTCCCCTATGCGCGTATAATCATAGTTGTTAGGGTAATTTATCACGCTATTACTTTGGAAATATTCCCTCTCAAATCGCATAAATTCAAAATACAAACTACGATAGGGCAACTCCCCTAGCTCATAGTCGAAAAATTCATCAATCGCCCCGCTAAAGAAGATTCTCTCACATTCAAGCGAGTGCGCTACGTCCTTATAATCGCAATCAAGCTCTAAAGTTATAAGCTCACTTTTACACATATTTTCACACATTTGCGTATAGCCCTGTATAGGAATACCCTGAAAAGTATCGCTAAAATAGCGATTGTCCTTGCTTAGCACCACAGGCACACGCTCAAACACACTGCTATCTAGCTCCTCTGGGCTGCATTGCCACTGCTTCAGTGTATAATGCAAAAAGATTTTTTCATAGATAAACTGGCTCAAAAAGGCAAATTCAGGGAGCTTCTGCAGCTCTAGGATAGACACTTTGCTCCCAAGGCTAAAATGCTTTAAAAGCGCGGATTCTATGTCTTTTGCAATGCTATGAGGCAGGAGCATAGAGAGGGTATTAAGATTAAAAGGCACAGGCACTAGCTGTCCATCGACAAAGGCTTTTACCTCGTGCATATAGGGATAGAATCGGCTAAATTGATTGAGATAATCCCACACTTTTTTATCATTGGTATGAAAAATATGTGTGCCATACTTATGCACTAAAATCCCGCCATCATCGTAATCATACACATTGCCCCCGATGTGATTGCGCCTATCTATGACGAGCACTCTTTGTTTTTTCACATTTGCTAATCGCTCTGCTAAAGTCAGCCCAGCTAGTCCCGCCCCTACGATGAGATTTTTTACTTTCATTTTCTATGCCTTATATTATTTTCATAGCTATTATACAAAGTAATGCCAAAAAGTCTTATCACACACCCCTTTTCCCCAACTCTCATACGAAACAAACCTTTCATATCACACACCCTAAAGGTATTCAGGCGATGTAGCCACAGAGGGATACGCAAAATATAGCACATTTGTTTATAATGCTTTTGATTGTAAAACTTTGCCTGTGGGTAGCCCCTTAAACCTAAATCGCAAAATGCTCTTTTTAGCACTTTAAATAACCTATAATGCGCCCTATCATCACTTAGAGTATGCAAATGCCATAGACAAAAACTAAGTGTCCAATTCATAATGCTCCTTTCCACTTGCGAGAATATGTCTAAACTTTTAAGTGTCTTGTGCCATTTTTTCACAGATTCTAAAAACAAGGCGGGATTGCCATCGCGGCTACTTTCTAGCGAAGTGCTATGCTTACGATGAGTGAAAAGCACCTTATCACATATACTGATAGAATCTGTCATAATCAAACCCATAAAGGTAAAATACAAATCATTAGCAACTTGAATGTTTTGAAAGCGCAAAGCATAAGATTCTATAAAATCCCTTTTATAGAGCTTATCCCACGCCCACCCTACGCAAAATCCAAAGACATTATCCCCCAAATCTTTGTAGTTAAAACTTAGCTTATTTGGCACTAAATCTAATCGCAAAGCCCAATCCATAAGCGATATACGCCCATCTCTTAGCTCCTCACTTTGCGCTATCACTATTTGCGCATTTGCCTCTAATGCCCTTTGCAAAAGAGTTTCAATAGCAAAAGGACGCATATAATCATCACTATCAAAGATAAGCACCCACTCGCCCCTCGCATTATCTAACCCTATATTTCTAGCCACCCCACCGCCTTTGTTTTCCTGTGTGAAATAGCGGATTCTAGAATCTTTTTTAGCATATTCTTGTGCTATATCTGGGCTTTTATCGGTGCTGCCATCATTCACGAGGATAATCTCTAAATGTTTGTATGTTTGATTCAAAACAGAATCTAAACACTCCTGTAAATACTGCTCTACATTGTAAATAGGAATTATCACAGAGACTAAAGGACTATTTTTGACGCAATGCCCCATATCTTACCCCTAAGAAGATTCCATACATCACAAAGAGCATAAGCTGCCCATCACGAACAGGTATGCAATCAAACATATTTGCCACTATTAAACCAATAACCGCTATACCTATGCTACCTATTATTATCTCTCCTATATCTGTATTTTTAGCCTTTAATGCAATTTTTACCCTCCACATACTCACAGGAAAGAATAAGCTAAAGGCACAAAAACCTATAAAACCTATGAGTCCTAGTTCAAAAATACTGATAAGGGGTAGTTATGATTATGCGCATTTGACATAATAAATGTATCCTTATATGGGGTAAGTGAAAAAGGGTGATTGATAGAATCAAGTGGAAAAATATGCTGGATATTAAAAGGGAACTGCTGAAAGTGATAGCCATTAGGGCGCAAAGGATTATCAGCTATGGCGAGAAGCGTGGCTTTAAGTTTGGAGATTCTATCTACGCTTGAATATTCCCAAACAATAGATGAGGGCTGATTGAGAGAGTGCTTAGAGCACTTAGCCCAAGATTCACAACCTCCACCTAGATATTGCCCCATAGCTGCCGGAGGGGTATGCCACACTTCACTAAAAGTATTAAGTGCATTATGCAAATTGTAGCGTGAATCCCACTTTTGGCTACCATAATACAACGCTACACTTGCGCCAATCAAGCCCAAACAAAGCAAGGCAAGAGAGAGTTTTTTATAGGTATATGCAAAGCATACAAGAGGTGCGCTTATTATAGTAAGACAAGCTAAGATACCAAATCTCCCGCCATTAAGCACAAATGCCGCTATCCCTAAAAGCACAAACACGCCAAATATAAGCTTTAACAAACCCTTAGTTTTCAAAAATCCTACATAAGCAATACTCAAAGCAAAAAGCAAATAAAATACATATACCGTAGCAGGTACGTGATAACTCGGTAACATAGCGCGGTAGCCAAACATTCCATTCCAATTAGCATAAAAATCATATATCGTAGCTAAAGGGTGATAAAAAAGTGCCACGCATAAGGCTACAAAAAGTCCTAAAAGCTGTCTTTGACTAAGCCTTTGCACGAGCAAAAAGCTACAAATCATAAAAAGCGTAGGCTCTAAGAGATACTGCCTAATGGCAGTTTTTGTCCAATCAATATGTGCCGCATAAAGCAGTGAAATATACGCCATCACCACAATAACAGCCATACACACAAGCACAAACCATATCTGCCTTATATGCTTCACATCTTTATAAAAACACAAAAGAAAGAGGCCAAATGCAGTATAAAGGCAGTTTATGGGAATCTTTATACTAAGATAGCTATATGAAAGTGGCAAAATCGCTAGAGATATGGCACATAAGGCTATGCAAAGCCACAAAATATATTGCCTCACATCATATTTTTGGGTAAATCTCACTATCTTTTGCATATCTCACACCTGCCTTAGCAATACCGCTTTAACACTCGTAGTTTGCAAACATAAAATCGCCTTACATCACCCTCCTGCACCCAACCTAGCCACGGACGCTCATCTTTAAGCTGCCACGCTTGAAGCTTTTCAATCCTCGTAAGAGAAGTTAAGTCTTTATACACAAGGAATACATTTAAAAGCCGCTCTGCCAAAAAGCCAAATATACGTGCTTGATAAGGGGTATAAAAGCGCAAATCAATACGTTTTTGTGCCTCAAAAAGCACTCCAAACAAAAACTCGCAATATTCAAAATATAAATCCTTTTTCATCACAAAGAGATTCCACCAGCTAAGGCATTGCCCCCGAGTGAAAAATACCTTTTGGATTGCTTCCTCATAATGAGGGTATTTCTCCCTTATAATCTCTAGCACTATATCTAAATCTTTTTGATGATGGTCTCGCGCATAGATTTCATATTGATTAAAGAAGCGCGAACTCTCCCAACCATAGGAAACAATAATACGTTTTGAAGCAATAATATCCGCTGTTTTTAACATAGACTCTATGCTTTGTGCGGATAGCCCAAAGGTATGCTGAAGCTGTGATGGAGAAAGTCTAATTTTATTTACATCGTAGGGATTATTAAGAGGTGTTTTCCCTCTAAAATCAAAAACCCTCCTATAATGAAACAACCCATAATAATCCGCCTCTAGATTCTTCCACGCCCAATACATTGCAGTGAGTTCGCAAAAGTAGGGATTAAGGCTGCTGATATGCTCTCCGCTATCATCATAGTATAGCTTTACATTTACCCTGTGGCAGAGATTTTCTAGCTCATCTTTCACCTGCTCCTTTGCATTCTCCGCCCCTAGCAAAATAGGCTGCAAAACCTCATTGGCGATAATAGGGCTAACTTTGTGATAGCAGACTAAAATTTTTATATTCATTCCTTACTCCTTGCATTTTCACTAATATTGTGGGGGGGGGGGTGAGAGAGGCTTTTTATACATGCGAATAAAAAAGCAATAATGCCGCTTATACTCTCTCCCTCTCACCACACCAAAAAACTTTTTATTAGAGGTATGCAGAAGCCTTGTTTTGCACTCTATAATCTTTAAGAGTTGGGTTTGCATCTTATACATCAGCCATACATTAGATAACCGCTCTGCCAAAAAGCCAAAAACGCGCTTTTGAAAATCATCATATTGCTTATATGGGATTTCCTCCATAATCCCAAAGAGCACATCAAAAAGCCACTCGCAGTATTCAAAAAATAGCTCCTTGCGCCATATAGCGATATTCCAATAATACACGCCCTGCCCTTTTGTGAAAAGCGCCTCTTGCACTGCTTCTTGCATATAGGGAAAATGTGCCTTAATATACGCAAGTGCCTTGTCTAAATCCTGTATATGATGGTCTTGCTTGTAGGTATCATAAGAGGTTAAGTGTGCTGCGAGATTCTGCCTTTGAGGGATGATCATATCGGGCTTTTGTGTTTGCAAAAGCTTATCTATATGACAGGGATGCAAAGAGTATTTCACCTGTGGAAAAGCCTTAGGCGTGAGAAAAGATAGAGTTTTTGCTAGGAGGCTTGATGACGTAAAATCCAGCACTCGGCGATAGTGAAATAGCCCATAATAATCCGCCTCTAGATTCTTCCACGCCCAATACATCGCGGTAAGCTCGCAAAAGTAGGGATTAAGCGAGGAAATATGCTCTAAGGTGTGGGGAATCTCACGAGGATTCAAAGATATAGGCAGTGCGGCAGAATCAGTATGCGAAAGATATGTATCTTCTAATGAAACAGGATTACCTTTTAAGCTATGAGGTTGCCCTCCCCCAGCGCAGATAGAATCATCTCTCAACAAATCTGTATTATGTTTAATGCAATCACTTTTTAGGCATTCTTGAGTATCTTTTGGTGCAGATTCTGCTCCTAGCAATATGGGTGCTAGGAAATCATTAGCAATAATAGGGCTTACTTTGTGATAGCAGATAAGAATCTTAACCTTGGGGGACAAACAATAACCTTAAAAACTTAAAATAAAAGTGCAAGTATAGCTTTTAAAAGCTTAATTTATACCTCTATTTTTTCTATCAAATGCAGATTGAAGCCGCTTAGGGCGTTATACTCACTCGCTTGAGTATTGCACGAACTAAGAAGGATAAAGTCTTGCACCTCTAGCCTTTTAAGAATCTGCGCTCCTATGCCAAAATCCTTTATCTCACCACAGCTCTTATGTGCTTTGTCCTGCTGATTAAGGAATATCAAATACCCGCCCTGCTGCTTAAGGTGGCTAATACTGCTTAAAAGTGCGTTAAACTCCTCATCATCTTGTAAAAGCTCTAAATCACTCCGCACATTATGGAATCGAATAAGTGGCTTTATCTGTGCAGGGCTCTGTGAAGCAATCTTACTAAGCCCTGCAAAAGCAAAGGCGATATGTGTACGCCCCAAATGGTCGATAAAATGGATTTTTTCTGCACTCTCATTCATAAACATCACATTTTCACGCCCCGATTCATTGATAAGATTCTCAAAATTTAAGCGATAGTGAATAATGTCGCTTACATAAAGGATATTAAGACTATGCTCCTTTGCAAAATCAAGGAGGAATTTATCACCTCGCCCTGCCATTGTGCCGTCCTTTTTCATAATCTCACAAATCACAGAGATAGGTGCAACACCTGCAAGGCGGCAAATATCTACACTTGCTTCAGTGTGCCCTGTGCGAACCAAAGTGCCTCCCTCCTTGGCAATGAGCGGAAAAATATGTCCGGGGCGCACAAAGTCGCTAGGCTTGGCATTGCTATCACACATTAGGCGGATAGTCATATCACGTTCATAAGCTGAAATACCTGTCTTTGCCTCTTTAGCGTCAATGGAAATAGTGAAAGCTGTCTCGTAATTGCTATCATTTTTTTGCACCATTGGGGGTAAATCCAGCTTTTTGGCAATCTCATTTGTGATGGATACACAAATGAGCCCCCGTGCCTCTTGCGCCATAAAGTTGATTTTTTGCGGTGTGGAGAAAATCCCCGCCATTACTAAATCACCCTCATTCTCCCTGTCCTCATCATCCATTATGATAATCATCTCGCCCTTTTTTATCGCCTCTATGGCTCTCTTTACACGTTCCTCATACATAGCAAACCTTTATAGAATCTCAAAATCTCAATCATTGATAATTTATATTAAGCTAGCGCGGCATTATATAGCAATAAAATAAATTTTATTATGTATTTGAGTGCCTTAAGCGTGGATATTTATATAAAGTATCAAATAGCACAGAAGAATATGCACTAAAATAGATTTTGAAGAAATGAGTCTTGTAAATATTTGTGGGTTTTTCTTTGAGTTTTTTCAATAAATATTTATTTCATTTTCATTGAAGTTTTTGGATTCTATTATTTTTTGTTTAAAAACAAGTGTAGATTAACACTTCGTGCCGCATTCACACGAAGTGTAGTAGCAAATGGGCATTTATATAGAATGTGAATGCTCTAAAATCATTGTATTTTTAAGCAAGTTGCGCTTTAAGCATCCAAATAGCTTTTTGTAACTCACCTACCTTATCATCAGCATACGCAGCAGTTACATTATCTCCTACCTTGTCTGCTTCGCTTGAAAGATTTTCAAATGCTTTAAGGAAATATTCATAATCAGCAAGAATAGCTTTTAAAACATCTTTTGAAGTAAAACTTGTTTTACTCTCCTCTTTAATTTTTGCAGCTTTAAGCATATCTGCAAGTGTTACATAAGGCTTTTCACCAATTTGCAATACACGTTCTGCGACATCATCAAAGACATCAGCAAATTTTTCATAAATCTCTTCAGTAGCTTTATGTGTAGGGTAAAAATCCATACCCTTAACATTCCAATGAAAATTATGCACTTTGACATAAAACACTTCTGTATCAGCTTGAATCTGCTTTAAAATTTCAACAACTTTACTCATAATATATCCTTTCACAATAATATTTTCCTTAAAATAGCTTCATCGCTAAAACCATTCAAGGAATACCTACATTGTAAAACACACAAGTAACTTCAAAGCAAATATATCATAAAGATTCTGCCTTAAAAACTCATTTTTTCCTTACGGGATTTGCCAAAGGATAAGAGCTTCGCTCGTATGCTACGCTGTATGCAAATTGTGGATTGACACTTTGTGTAAATGCGAAAGCTTTAATCCTGATAGCAAAGGCATAGAGAGAGTTCCTGCCACAAGCGTAGCGCATTAAGAATCTTGACAAAGCTATACAAACTCATTATAATTGCGCCTTTAAATTTTTTTGTTATTGGGGTATCGCCAAGCGGTAAGGCACCTGGTTTTGGTCCAGGCATTCAGAGGTTCGAATCCTTTTACCCCAGCCACTTCTTTAAGCCTTTAGTTTTATAGCTATATCTAAACATTCTAGTTTGTAATTAAGTTTAAGTATCGCGGGATAGAGCAGTCCGGTAGCTCGTTGGGCTCATAACCCAAAGGTCGGGGGTTCAAATCCCTCTCCCGCAACCAATCCCAAACCTCTTTTTACTTTAAATGCGCTCATAGCTCAGCTGGATAGAGCAACGGCCTTCTAAGCCGTAGGTCAGAGGTTCGAATCCTCTTGGGCGTGCCACTTTGATTAACCTAAGATGCAAAATAGCAAAAAGAGCGTTTAGATTAAGGAATACGATGAGAATAGTGCATCTTGTTACTCAAGATAATGGTGGAGCTGGAAGAGCCTGTGTCCGGCTACATAAGGCACTGCTTGAACACAATGTAGATTCTATAATACTTACACAAAATAAAACTACAGATACTCCACAGATAAGACAAATCGCGCAAACCAAACTCCAAAAAGCCTTTGCCAAGATTCGCCCCTTTTTATCCCAGCTCCCGCTTAAACTCTATCCCAAACGACACAAAGATATATTTTCACCCCATCTTCCATTCTTCACACCGCGCAATCGTCCCCTTCTTGCCGCTATTAATGAGCTAAACCCTGATGTAGTGCATTTGCATTGTGTTGAAAGCGGATTCTTTAATATCAAAGATTTGCAATCCATCAAAGCGCCGCTTTTGTGGAGCCTGCACGACGCCAACCCCTATACAGGCGGGTGCCACATAGTGGCACCCGCCTGTATAGGGGTTGGCTCTGTTTGTAAATCTTGCCCACTCCTCCATTCTAAGTTTCCTTTTGACATCAGTTTTTGGACTTTTAAGCATAAGGCAAAAGTTTATAATACATTACAGAATCTAACCATAAACGGCTTATCTCAATGGATTACATCCTGTGCTAGAGATTCTACACTTTTTAAAAATAAGCCTATTATCAACCTCCCTAATCCTATCGACACACGCCTATACCGCCCTATCAATAAGGAATTTGCACGAAATACCCTGCGTATCAACACACCAAAAAAACTCATTAGTTTTGGTGCTAGGGGGGGGGCACACAAACTTGTAATCCTCCTCCTACTTTACATTCTTAGACATTTTGTTATTTCTTTTTCTGTTTTTTCTAAATCGCATTTAATCTATTCCCCTTCTTTACCATCTCTAAGGAGTGCGTATGTATTACTACTGCACACTCTTTAATGCAAACTACCTTACACGCGGGATTGCGATGATTAAATCCCTGAGCGCTCATACACAAGATATTCATATCTATGTGCTTTGCTTTGATGATGAGAGTTTAAAACATATCACCGCGCTTAAACTATCCTTTGTTACGCCTATTGCGCTATATGATTTTGAAAATGAAGAGCTCCTTGCTATTAAAAGCACAAGAAGTCTTGGGGAATACTGCTGGAGCTGCACCCCCGCGATTATTGAATATTGTATTAAAACTTTCAACCTCCCATTTTGCACATATATTGATGCAGATGTGTATTTCTTTGAAAATCCTAATGTGATTATTGATGAAATGAGAGAAAACTCTATCTTACTCACAAAGCATAACTACACGCCTATCTACAATCAAGAAGCCACAAGTGGAATCTATTGCGTGCAGTTTATGTGCTTTAAGGCGACACAAGATGGATTAGAAGCGCTCACTTGGTGGAAACAAAGATGTTTAGAATGGTGTTTTGCGCGTTTTGAAGATGGTAAGTTTGGTGACCAAAAATACCTTGATGATTGGACTGAACGATTTTGCGGCGTGTATGTGCCAAGCAATCCTAGATACGCACTTGCTCCGTGGAATATCCAGCAGTTTTTCCACCTCCGCCCTATTTTTTATCATTTTCACGCCCTTTCATTTATTGGTGAAAACAAAGTCGATTTAGGCAATTATAAGCTTCCTCAAGCCACACTAGAGCAAATCTACACACCTTATATAAAAGAGCTTATTGCGCTAAGAGAAACTTTTATGCCTCATAATTTTGATTTAAGGCATAAGCCTCCTAAAAATCTTAAAGCCCTTTATCATCGCTTAAGGCGATCTATGAGAGGAAGCTATAATGTCTATCCATTGACATTTTTTACATCACTCTAGCAAAATGGAAAATCAAATGTTAAGTGAATTGCTACTACAATCATCTTTTTACCACATTTCAAAGGATTCCTATGCAAGAAAATAATACCCCCATCAAAATGCTTAATTTCGCCTGTGGCAGTAGATTCCACACGGATTGGGTGAATATAGATTTTAGCCCACTTGATAATCGTGTCAAAAAGGTAAATCTCCTCTCCACCCTACCCTTTAGCGATAATAGCTTTGATGTAGCATACAGCAGCCATTTTTTAGAGCATTTGAATCCTCACAAAGCCCTTGATATACTCAAAGAAATCAAGCGCATTCTTAAACCAAATGGTATTTTGCGCATAGTCGTGCCTGATTTGGAAAATATGGCACAAGCCTATTTGGATACGTTGCATAAGATTAAAAATCTCTTGCCATCTCATAGCTTAGATTCTTGCAATGAGAGTATATTGTGGGGGGGGGGGCATAAGAAAGAAACTGGGCAAGATTCAAACCTGCAAATGCTGATACAAGAATATGATTGGCTTATGCTTGAGATATTTGACCAAATGGTACGTATGCGAAGTGGGGGCGATATGGGGGCTTGTTTTGAGAATGTCAAACAAACCCAAAACATAACCCTTGCAAATTTTATAGAGCACCGCGTAGGGGAAAATGTCTTGAAAAAAAATACCCAAAGTGTCCCTTTCGCCTCAAAAATCACCCTCGATAAGATTCTAAATAAGCTCCTCTCTATTTATCTTAAAGTCCTTTATTACCTTACTCCACGTTCTGTTGCGAGTGAAATTTTTATCCGCACAAGTATTGGAGAGCGGCATAAATGGGCTTATGATAGCTTCTCTCTTGTGCGTCTTTTGCATCAAGCTCAATTTCACCACATAGAGCAAATGAGCTTTGAATCTTCCCATATCCCACATTTTAATGAATATCTACTTGATATAAATGCCGATGGCTCTCCATACAAAGGAGTTTCAAGCCTTTATCTTGAGGCGAGAAAATAATTTGTTATAATACGCGCTTGATTTGATACAAATACCTTATTGCCTCTTTTTATAGGTAGCCATTAAGGGGCATAAGTCCTCCCTCTAATAAAAACTATACAGCCTAAAATTAAAGATAATATGTGCGGGTATCACACAAATATTATCGCACTAAAAAGGATATTTTATGAGATTCTCTATACTTACACCTTATCGCATTCTTCGCCGCATTTTTGCACATTTTCAAAAAAGAGTAACGCGCACCCTCAAGCCTGCAAAATGGCATAACCTCCGCCAAACCACACCACTATCAAGTGTCTTTGGCTTTGATAGAGGCACACCTATTGATAGAATCTACACAAATGATTTTCTTAGTAAGAATGCACATTATATACAAGGCAGAGTGTGTGAAATCGCTGAAAACACCTATACAAAAGAATTTGGCACAGATATAGAGCAAAGTGAAATCCTGCATTTTGATAGCTCTAGCCCGCAAGCAACGATTATAGGGGATTTAACTAAACATTCTACCCTTCCCCATAATATCTTAGATTGCTTCATCTGCACCGTTACACTTAATTTTATTTATGATTACAAGGCTGCGATTAAAGGCATTTATCTTATGCTAAAAAATAATGAGGGGAGGGGCATAAAAGAAAGTGTAGCTCTTGTAACTGTGGCAGGATTAGTGCAAATCTCACAATATGATTATGAGCGGTGGGGAGACTATTGGCGATTTACGGATATGGGAATTAAAAAGGATTTTGAAGCCGTTTTTGGAGAGGGTAATGTAGAGGTGGTAAGCTATGGAAATGTGCTAAGTGTGATAGCCGAGCTACACGGAATCGCCGCTGAAGAGCTCAAACACAAAGAGCTTTTTACCTACGATAGTCGCTATCCCGTGATTATTTGCATTATCGCTAAAAAAGTATAGTAAATTTTAAGGATGAGATTATGTATCAATTCATTCATTCTCTTGTGGATTATCTTTCTCGCTTTCACATAGCGCAATCTTTCTTTAAGGGCTTATTCTTATGCTTCATCGTGTAGCCCCCTTTGAGGATAAGCTTACTCCTAATGAAAATATGAAGGTTACCCCCACATTTTTGGAGCAATTTATTGTAGATTCTCTTCAATCTGGCTATGTGTTTATAAGCCTTGATGAGCTTCATTATGGGCTTTTACATCAATCTCTCCCAGAATATTTTATATGTATTACGCTTGATGATGGTTATAAAGATAATCTTACCTATGCCTATCCTATTTTTGCAAAATACAATATCCCCTTTTGCATTTATATCTGCACTTCTTTCCCTCAATCCACGCATAGTATGTGGTGGTTTGGACTAGAGGATTATCTTTTAAGCACGGATTATATGGAGTTTCAACATATCGGCTATGACCTCTCAAGCAAAGAATCTAAAGAAATGATGTTTCTTACATTACGTCATCATATTATCACACATACCCAAAGCTATGAAGATGGGGAGGAGATTATGCGCTCTTTAAACATCCCTTATAATCCTCGTGCTTATGATTCTCTAGCACTTACTTGGGAAGACATTAAGCTATTAGATACAATGGGGGGGGGGATAAGAATCTTTGCACGATAGGAGCGCACACGCACTCTCACCCTATTTTAAATCAACTCTCACAAAAACAAGTCATAGATGACATTACCCTATCCCAGCAGCTTTTTACACAATATCTAGGCTATATTCCTAAACACTTTGCATATCCTTTTGGAAGTAGGCTTGAAGTAGATTCTTCATATTTTTCTATCATACCAAAGCTAGGTTTTGCCACTGCCACAACAACACGGCGTGGCTGTATCTATCCCCAGCATAAAAATCACCTTTATGCCTTACCTCGTATATTTTTTGGAGAGCATTTTATGATACAATCCGCTTTTAGAATCCGCAAAAAACGAATAGTAACCACATAGGGGGCAGTATGAATATTGACTTAACAAATAAAAATTTACAAAGCGATGAAAGAAAAGAAATTGAGATATTACTCTCTATGCAAAATCCACAAATAAGCGATGACTTGGAGCAAATGTGGTATCTCATTGACTTAGTGTGGGACAATATGGGCTGTGATAATAGCAATCTTGATTGGGAGAAAATCGGTGCATTTTACGCCCACCCTGTATGGCTACTCAATGGATTGTTTATAGAATCTCATAATCTCTCTCTATCTATACGCAAGGCAATCGCTCAATATATCGCTATACAGGGCTTTGAACGTATCTGCGACTATGGAGGGGGCTTTGGGAGCTTAGCTAAAGAAATCGCTCTACTCTGTCCGAAAGTGCAAATTGATATTTATGAGCCTTTCCCTAGTCAATATGGCAAAAAGTGTATAGAAGCATTTGATAATATCCGCTTTGTCTCTACTCTTGAAAAAAATGCTTATGATTGTCTATTATCTACCGATGTGCTAGAGCACGTTGATGATGTCCTCAAGACTTTTGAATCTATGCTCTCTTGTCTTAAAATTGGTGGAAAAGCCTTGATTGGGAATTGTTTTTATCCCGTGATTAAATGCCACCTGCCTAAGCATTTTCACTATCGCTACACGTTTAAACATATTGCTAAGATGATGGGCGTTACATAATAACGGATATATAGAGGGCGCGGAGTATGTGCAAATTTATAGCAAGTATAAGGATTCTCAAGTAAATCTTGCTGTGCAGTTAGCGGGGGGGGGGCAGATGTATATATATGACTATCAATATCGCCAAGCCTATACTCAAGCCCCTTGTCAAATTGCTTAGAAAATTTAAATCTCAAATCAAAGGACGTATATGACACAATGTATTCTCTGCCATAGCCAAAGCACTGCTATCTTGCAAACCATCAAACAAGATGATATAAATGCACTCTATGAACGTGCCTTTGGGCTTGATGTAAGTCATATTATTACAAGCAACTTACTTTATCATCACTGCAAAATATGTGATTTGCGCTTTTTCACTTGTGAAGATGGCACGATTCCCACAGGGGATAATCACTTCTACAATACGCTTAACACACTTGAGTGGTATTACTTCGCTAAAAAGCACGAGTATGATTACGTCCAAAAATACATTAATCCAGAATCCAAAGTTTTAGAAGTAGGCTGTGGTAAAGCAGCATTCGCTCATTTTTTACCCCCTGAAGCCAAAAAGCATTACATCGGGCTAGAGCTTAGCACAGGCGCAAAAGAAATGGCAAGCAAAGATGGCATTTGCATTGAAAATATCAGCGTTGAAGAATATGCCAAATCCCACGCCAAAGGCTTTGACATCGCTTGTAGTTTCCAAGTCCTTGAACACGTAAGCAATCCTTATGGCTTCCTCCAAGCTCAAATTGAGTGCTTAAAAGATTCACAATTAAATGGGGGGGGGGGCATATAACAAACCTCTGCTTATCATCGCCGTGCCGAGTGAAAATAGCTTTATTCAATATTGCGTAAATGGAATCCTCAATATGCCTCCTCATCACGTCTCCCGCTTTAGCGACACTACCTTGCATAAAATTGCTGATATATTCAATCTCCAATTACTTGACCTCTACCACGAAAATGTCCAAAACGAACATATCGATTTTTATCAAAGTACGATGTGGGCTAAGCTCTTTCTCTCTACACCACTTGTAGATAGGGGCATTACAAGAAAGATTATCAATAAAATAGGGAAAGTAGGCAAGCATTTTATTAAGATTCCACCAAATGCTTATGGACACACTGTTGTCGCAGTATATACACCTAAATAATATTACAAAAGCATAGCCAAAAGCCCATATCTCCCTGTTGTTTTATCACGTCTATATGAATATAGCCGCTCATCACAGCAGGAGCAATATGGACTAACCTCTACTTGATGTGTTTGTATATGGAGATTCTCACATTGCTCTTGCAAACACGCCATCAAATCAAGCCTATTACCCTTCAAGACATTGCGACTAAAGCCAAGATTCATAGCTTCCTCACATATATCTCCACCCACCTCATAGCAGCACGAGCGTATGGACGCCCCTACATAAAGCAGACAATCTGCTGCTTGTGTTTGATACAAGGCATTCATCTTTGCAAACACTTGTGGCAATATACCATCAAATACGCCTTTGCGTCCGGCGTGGATTACTGCCATTGCGTGATGTGCTTTATCATAGAGCAAAATGGGATTACAATCTGCGGCTAGGGCTACACAGATTCTATATGGAATCTGTGTGATAATGCCATCAGCCTCACCAAGTGATATAGAGACCCCTCCCCGATTTTGCGCTAAAGATTCTAAAGTTTTATCCAAAACAACGCTTTGTGTGCTATGAATCTGCTGACAATAATACAGAGCCGCCCTATCTCCTTGCTCAACACAAAACATATCATAAAATCTTGTCGTTATAAGCTGATAGTTAGAATCCACGTCTAAAGATTTATCACCTATATAATAGCCCAAATTAAGTGTGCTAAAAGCTCCTTTGCTCACTCCGCCAAAACGATCACTCAAAGCAAAACATATCTTTTGTCCCTTAAAAAGTAGGCTTTGCAAACTTGTTTGTAAAAACATTTTTTTCCTTTTTTTAACAATATTTGATAAAAGTTAAAACATTTTTATGGCGATATATAGTAATATTCTAGCGAGTATTTCTTAAAATCACTCAGCAAACAACAAATAAGGAGAGTTTATTGAGACAAGGCATACAAAAAAAGTCGTCCTCTCGTATATCGAGTATTCTCGTCATTCTTCTTACGATTATTGCTATCCTTGCATGCTATACATTTTATCATGCCAAAGGCACCTCATATTTTAGCAACAATCCAGAAGCGTGCAATAACTGTCATATTATGAATGAAGTTTTTAACGATTACTCTAATGCTCCCCACTCCCACAAAACCGCAGGACAGCCACGAGCTACTTGTAATGACTGCCACTTGCCACATAACTTTATTTCTAAATGGATCGCTAAAGCCCAAAGCGGCGTAGGACATGCTTATGCCTTTACCTTTAAGCTCGATTCATTACCCGTTAATCTTAGCGCAAATGAAGCAAGTAAGCAAATGGTGCAAGATAATTGTGTGCGATGCCATATCGAATATGCCCAGAATGCGGTCAATCCTACGACCACCCCAGGGCATAACAATGCTTTAAGCTGTGTTTCCTGCCATGAGGGCGTAGGGCACAAAAGAGGATTTTAGACAAATTTAAGGAGAAACAGATGCAAAAAGAAAAAAGAATGCTACCTATATTTATTGTTGTGGCCATTGTTGTTATCGTTGGACTTGTATGGTTTAACTTTGATATTTCATCAAAACAGGCAGGGAATACAGGAGTGATTTCTAAGCAGCTTGTGGAGCTTACTGATGAAAACCCGACTTTTGATTTTTGGGGTAAAAACTTCCCTGAATATCTTGATATGTATCTTAAGGTAGAGACTGAAACGCCAAAATACACAAACTTTGGTGGTAACCTTGCATACTCAAAGCTCATTCGCTATCCACAGCTCACAATCTTATGGGCAGGCTATCCCTTTAGTCTTGACGCAAATGAAGAAAGAGGGCATTTTTGGATACAAGTAGATCAAATGGAAACTGCTAGAAACAACAAAGATTTCCTTAATGCACACGGTTTTGCAAAATTTGGCGGGCAGCCTGCAGCCTGTATGAACTGCCATAGCGGCTGGACTCCGTGGCTTATCAATAATGTAGCCAAAGGTGATTTCACTGTATTTAACAGCACAAAATATTGGACAATGATTAAAAACGTCCCTGCTCGCAATGGCATACAAGAGGGCTCTGAAGAACACGGCGGACCTCATGGCGGTAAAAGAATGGGTGTAACCTGTGCAGATTGCCATAATCCTGATGATATGAGTCTAAGAGTAGTGCGCCCTGCACTCATCAATGCCCTTGTTGGTAGGGGCTATCAAAAAGACCCTATTCAAGGCATTAAAGCAGATAGAAAAGAAATGCGAACCCTTGTATGTGCTCAATGCCACGTGGAATACTACTTCAAGCCAACAGGAGAAAAAGTCAAAGTTATGGGGGAATCAATTGCCACCGATCCAACCAAAAAATGGTGGAATGGCACGCAAAAAACTTATGATGAATATGAGCATTGGAGAGATGGCAACAAAGCTACCGAAATAGAAGTCGATGGTATCAATCTCACTTTCCCTTGGAGTGCTTGGAAAAAAGGTGAAAACTTTAGAATCGAAATGTTTGATGCGCATTATGATGCAGTGCGACCAATCTTTCAAGAAGACTGGACACATAAAGAAACTAAAGCGCCTATGCTCAAGATTCAACACCCTGAATACGAACTCTTTAGCGGTGGTGTGCATGCGGCTAATGGTGTGAGCTGTGCAGATTGTCATATGCCTTACATTAGAGGTTCAGGTGGCAAAAAAATCACACAACATAATGTTACTTCACCACTCTTTGATATAAATTCTGCGTGTAAAACTTGCCATACACAGCCTGAAGAATATCTCAAAAAACAAATTGCCGATATTCAAAAATCTGTGGCGTTTGACTTAAGAAGTGCAGAATATGCGACTGTGAGCCTTATCTTTGATATCAAGAAATTACGCGAAGAGTTAGGCAAACTTCCTGCATATCAAACTAATGGCAAAGCTGATGATACAAAAATCTCTAAAGCTCTCCAAGAGCCACTAGAACTTCATAGAAGAGGACAAATGAGAGGTGATTTTGTGGGTGCGGAAAACTCCACAGGATTTCATAATCCACGCGAAGCAAGCCGTATGCTCCTCCAAGCTGTAGAAATGGCGAGAATGGGACAAACCAAACTTGTTGAAATCGCTGCTGCAAATGGCATTAAAGGCTTTAAAACTTCTAATCTAGGATTTGAAGAGATTCAAAAGTTTAATCCCGGTGAAATTGTTTATAAAATAGACCTTAATGGACATACTGCTGGTGAGCGCTACTACAAAGATCCCAGAGTAAATGGTGAAGCACCAAAAGAGCTTTTAGAGCTTGATAAAAATATTCAACCTTACAACTTCGACGAAGTTGATAAAATTTCTGCTGGTGCCACCAACACTAAATAATATCCCTCTTCCCTCGCCCTTTGGGTGGGGTCTCTACTATTGCAAACTTATGCTATAATCTTTCATATCAAAAACCTCAAAGGAAACAAAATGGGTAAAAAAATCATTGGTATTGTTTTAGGCATTGGCGCGGTTGTAGCCATAGGACTTGGAGTTGCTATCTCATTTAAAAGCAAAGAGATTAAAGATCGTATGACACAAACGCTCAATCAAAGTTTCGAGCACTTTGCTAATCAAACTGATATTATCGAATCTTGGGAGTCTTTTGTGTGTAGTGGTTTTATAAGCATAGGTTGCTATAGCAAACATATTGCATTAAGCAGTAGAGAGGCTAATCTCCATCTATACGATATAGGCATAGATGTGCATTCTGCCGATGATAACTCACTTAAGGCTACATTTAATATCAAAAATATGAAAATGGAGGTTAATGATCTCCCCTTAACTACGGCACAAACAGAAGAAGAAGCTTTGATCCAGCAAAAGAGCATCAAACTCTTTACATCATTTGTCCCAAACAAAATGCAATGCGATATTGCGCTTAATCAAAATGATATTACCCTCAATGAAAAACTACAATGCGATATAAAAGCCTCTAATGCCACATACGCTATACAAACCGAAGGCGTATATCAGCACGAAAATTTCGCACGGCAAAATATCGCACAGATCCTACAAGATTTCTACCTTGATATGATGTTTAATGAAAATGCCCTCTCGCCATATCAAAACTACCAATATGCCCTCCGCACCTTCAGTATAAATACTAAGGATAAGGGATTTAGCAAGGATATGTATCGTTTTTATGAGATCCAAAGCCCACTCTTGGGTATAAGTGCTAATATGGATAATTTCGCAAGCTATGTGAATAATATTAATGTGCTATTCGTCCTTGCTGCAAACCTAACCCTAGGGAATATCTACCCTGATGAAATATCCCAGCTTGGAAAAGGCATAGAATCTTATATACTTGGTAATACACACGAGCTAGGCTTTAATCTAAGTCGAAAAAATAAGACAGAAGATATTTTTATCTCACTTGAAAACCCCGAGCAAATCTTCCCGTATTTTTTTGACAATTATCAATTAGAAGTCATCTCGCGCTAGGAAAACATAAATGCCAGCGACCAAAACTAAGAATCCTCAACGCAACGACAAAAAGGGGAAAAGAGGTTTAAAGCGCCTCTATAATGCTTTTTTTTTCTCCCTCGATGGCATTAAGGCAGCGTGGCAGGAAGAAGAGGGCTTTAGGCAAGTATTAAGTATAGGCATTATGCTAAGTATTATTGCGTGTTTTATCGCTCAAAGCTGGCTAGAACTTATCCTGCTTGTTTTGCCTTGTGTACTTTCTATTATCGTAGAGCTTATTAATTCCGCAATTGAAAATGCCATTGATTTCACAAGCCTTGAGATCCACCCTCTTGCCAAAAAAGCAAAAGATATGGGAAGTGCTATACAACTTATAGCGTGTTTGTTTGTAGCTTTTGTATGGGGAAGCTATCTTCTCACACATTTTGTGCTCTAATTTTATAGAGAAACTATTACGATATACTCATATAAGGGATAATTCCAATAATATGCTACAATTCCCTTAAAACTACTTTGCCTCAAATTCATCTCAAAAAGGAACATATATGAAAAAGATTCTAAAATCTTTATTGAACTTTTGTAAGGATATATATCATTATTTGCATTTTCCTAATGCTTATATTGCTTATCGTGGAGTATATACTAGCTTTGAAGAAGCACTTGAGTGTATGCCTAAGACTAAAGGAAGAAATAAAGGTTATATAGATACACCACAAGATATATTGCAATCTTGGTGTGAAATGTTTAAAAAACCTATTGCTTTAGTAGATACAGAATATCCTCTCTTTTTTCATCTTGATAGAATCTTAGCTCAAAATCCAAAGGCAAAAGTATGTGATTTTGGTGGAGCAAATGGAAGACATTATTTTGCCTATACTTCATATAATGCTCTTAAACCTCAATGGGAGGTAGTAGAGTTAGAATCTAATGTAAGTGTAGGGAATGCGATGGTGAAAGAGCTTAAAATAGAGAATCTTAGCTTTAGCACAAATCTTAGTCCATCAAACATACTCCTTAGTTCATCTGCCTTTCAATACGTAAAAAATATTTGGGAGCTACTTGATAAGTTTGCTCTATTAAGCAGCGGGGGGGGGGCTACACACATTTTGCTTACGCGCATTCCCCTTCAAAGTAAAACTCACACTTTCATAACACTTCAAAATGCTCTTAATCAATATTACTTGCCACTCTATATTTTTAATAGAGATGAGTTTATAGGATTCTTTACTTCACGTGGATATAGATTAGTAGATGAATGGAAAGATCCTTTTGATAGTTCTATGATTCCTTTTCATAGGGATATATCTGTATATCAATATAGTGGGTTGTGTTTTGAAAAGGTATAGATGATAGACTAGAGATTCTACCTATGACTTTGCTATTGAGCTAAAACTCTCACATTTGGACGAAGTGCTAATCCACATTTACAAAGCAAAGATTCTAAGGGAGAGAATCTAAGTCCATATTTTCTCTAAAGAGGATTGAATCTCCTGTATTCTTCATTTAAAATATTTTTAATTCTTATGTCCCACCCCCTAACCCCCTCCGCTTTGGGAGGGGGAATAAAGAGAGGAATTCTGCGAGGGAGGATAAAACAAAAAGCCCTTTCCTCTCACTCTTTTTTTACAGAGGGTGAGAGGATAATCTAGCGAATAACAATAAAAAAGAGCGAGGCATATGCCGAGCTGACTTTGCGCTTGCGCTTTAGCACTAGCCTACACTTGCACATTTAAGCCCCTCCCCCTTATAAAAAGAAAGACTAGAGAATAAACTAGAGTTTCTCTAATCTTTTTCTTTGGGCTGGGGTTGTGTATTGGCATAATCAATTATACGTTGGATAATCATATCAAGGCTTAAAATTTCGCTTTGCCCTTACGGGATTTGCCAAAGGATAAGAGCTTCGCTCATATGCTACGCTGTATGCAAATGTGGTTGGCACTTCGTGTAAATGCGTTTCACGCTGCATAGGATTGTCATTTGTAGGAAGCTGTAGTTTTGCTTGTTTTATAGGATAAAGCGCCTTATAAAATATCTAAAGATTAGTCTAGTAAGCATTTATGGAAATTGTGATATTTCCCCTCCTCCTAATCCCCTCTACTAAGGAAGAGGGAAGTGTGAGAAAGAGAATCTCTACAATAGGAAATAATGTGATATTATGCAAAATATAAATCTAAGTATATCCCTAGAATAGGGCATTTTGAACAATATTTTAAATCTTTTTTAAGCGATTGTAATATATTATATTTACATCAGCTTTCAGGATTGAAAGATAACAAGTCTTCTTATGGCTTACAGAGCTTAATCAAAAGTCATTTTATGCACAAAACCTGTCTTTTTATGGGTAGTTTGCCTCCCCAAAGTCTCTTTTTTTTGCGTCTTGAGAATGCTTTTTTGCTTTCCCAAAAAGATACATTCATAGAGATAGTAAGCGAATATGATAATTTAGAAAATGATTTATTGATGTGGTGTCGCTTTAAGGGGGAAGAATTTTTACACAAGCAGATGCCACATAAGGATTCTAAAGAAAGATTTATCTATACCTTGCGTAAATGCTCACACACACGTTTTAGCACATATACAAATCCTCACATTGCGCCAGACAGACAGGGGCTTGCTCCTTATGGTGTGCAGGTAGAAAGTGCAAGTCCTGATTATCACTTTACCTATATATGTGATGAGGAGATTTTTAGTCCGTATATAGAGCCTATTTACGAAGATGCGAAAAAGACACAATGGAATACCTCAAGTGATATAAAATGGCAGGAGATTCCTTTATTTTCCCCTGCATTGCAGTTTGCCATAGCACAAATTATGACATATCTCGTAGAAAATGAATTTTCTGCCCTCTATATCCCTAGTCGTTTTTTAAGCCAAATTTCCCCTTATTTCACAGCTGTGCCGCTTTTACTCTCAAGTATTATAGGTGATGAAGCACGTCATATTGAATCTTTTATCAAACGTGCTAATGCCACAGGACTTGGTGTGCAGTATTCTACACTCACCACACAACAAAGTCTATATAGCCTCTATAAAGAAAAAGATTATTTCAAATCAAGCTTTTTGCTCCATATTATGGGGGAAGGGACATTTATTGATTTACTACGTTTTTTAGAAGAGAGCTTCAGGGCTTTGGGTGATGAGGCAAGTGCGCATTTATTGTATTTAGCAAGACGTGATGAATCTCGCCACGTTGCCTATGGTATGAGTAATATCAAGTATGCCATTGCTCAAAATCCTGCCAAAATTCAGGCTTTAAAAGAAGTTGTTTTTGCACGTAAACACTATTTAGATACCCAAAGTAGTGAATCTTCGCTTCTTTTAGAATCTATGGCAATTTTGCGCGGTGGAGGAGAAGAGCATATCTTAAGAGGTTTTGAGGAGGTGTTAGAACTCAAGAAAAAAATGGAAAAAAACCGCACAAATCGCTTAATAGAATGTGGCATTGATGAAGAGTTAGCCATAGATTTGAGTAAGGCACATACGCCTAATTTTATGTAAGGAGAGAAAATGTTAAATTTAGAGAAATTAGAAGAAGTAACAGTAGAGTTTGGGAAAGCACATATCGCCCCATACACAGAATCTATTGATAAAGAAGCAAGATTCCCAAAAGAGGCTTATGACGCACTAAGAAATCAGGGCTATATGGGGCTGCTTGTGCCAAAAGAATATGGTGGGAGTGGTGGAAACTGCCAACATCATGCAAAAGTTTGCTTTCATTTAGCTCGATTTGATGCTTCTAGCGCACTTTGCTATATGATGCACAATACTGCCACAGCCTGTCTATCTCTCTTTGGGAGTGATAGACAAAAAAGTCAATTTCTACCTCAAATTGCCAAAGGTGAAGCTGCATTTGCTCTAGCATATAGTGAGAGTGGCTCGGGAACGCATTTTGGACTGCCCGATATTACAGAGCAAGAAGTGGATGAGTACAGAATCTTAAATGGCAGAAAGAGCTTTGTAACCTCAGCCCAACACGCAGACTATTATCTTACCTATAGCAATTCGTGCAAAGTTTCAGGGGGCAAAAATAATTGGATTGTCCCTAATAATAGTGATGGATTGCTACACGAAGAGGGTGTGTGGAATGGGCTTGGTATGCGAGGAAACTTCTCTAAACCTGTGCAATACAATAATGTAAAGCTCAATACCCAAACATCTTTGCTTGGCAAAGATGGAGAGGGTGAGGCACAGGCTGGGATTGTGGCAATGTATTTTGTCGTAGGGCTTGGAGCAGTATATAGTGGGGTAGGACGAGCTGCGTATGAGTGTGCGATTCATCACGTCAAAACACGAAAATATACTGATGGCTCAAGCCTAGCAGACAAAGAATTAGTGAGAAATCACATTGCTAATCTTTATACAAAAACCCAAAGCCAAATCGCCCTTGTAAATGAGGCAGCAAGAGCTTTTGATAATAAAGAAGCTGATGCAGTATCCAAGATATTTGCTTGTAGAATCAACGCTACCACTCTAGTTATGGAGATTACAGAGCTTGCTATGCGCCTTGGTGGAGGAAAAGCATATTCCAAACAGCTACCATTAGAGCGATACTCACGTGACGCTCTAGCCTCTCAAGTAATGGCACCAAGCCTTGATATTTTGCAAGTATGGCTTGCAGATGCACTTTTACCAAAGGAATAGATATGAAACATATTGTAGTAGGGGCAGTCGCATACGCCCCACAGGTACTGCCTATTTGGGATGTTATTAGAGACTATGCAAATACATATTTTAAAAACACACGACTTGATTATGTGCTTTTTAGTAATTATGAAAGGCAAGTGCAATGGCTTATTGGTGGTAAGATAGATATTGCGTGGAATACTAATGTAGCCTATATCCGCACGATGTTTGCTACACAAAATAAAGCTCAAGCCATCTTAATGCGCGATACAGATATAGGCTTTAAAAGTGTCTTTGTGAGCAAAAAAGGTAATGTAAAGAATATAGAGGACTTAAGGGGTAAAAAATTTGGCTTGGGGAGCTTGGATTCTGCACAAGCTGCTATTATGCCCCTCTACTATCTTAAAGGGCATAAAATCCAAGAGTGTGATACGAGCCTCATTCACTCTATACATACAACAAATGGAGCTATCAATATATTTCGTTTCAATAGCGACTTAGGCAAACACGGCGATACCGGCAGAAGTGAATTTGACGTATTGGATAAAGTTAAGGCAGGAGAGCTTGATGCAGGAGCCATTGGCTCGACAACGTGGGCTAGAATTATGCAAGAGGGGAGCTATCCACAAATAGAAAGTTTTTATGCAAGTCCTGATTATTGCCATTGCAACTTCACCTGCCTTGCGAACTTTGACGAAACACTCAAAAAAGATTTTATAGAGATGATGTGCTCACAAAATAATCTAAAAAATGACCCCAAAATAGCTCAAATGATGGCTTTAGAAGGGCTCAATCAATGGGTGCTATGCGATGAAACTGCCTTGAAGGGATATGAAGAAATACATCAAGCTATGTATGAGCAAAATCTTATACACCTATGATAATAAAATATTTTAAGACAATATAGCATTTTGAATCTTTGCCTATAGTCTAAGTCTGCTATACAAGCACAAAGGAGCAAGTCTACCCAAACGTCTCTAATCCACGTTCGTAGTATGAGCTTTATAGGCTAGATTCTATGCTGCTAGCACTCTTCTTAAATTCATCTGCCAATGTGTTAATCTTCACTTACAAAACAAATTACAAGACAAGCCCAAAAATCTCAACCTGCATTTTTTGCTAGAATTTCCACATAAACCCCGCATCAAAATATGCCCCCGAATATTGTGTCTCGCTCCACTGAAGAAGGGCTCCTGGATATAAAAGGACTCCTTTTTGATAAAGTTTATGAAACATCAAGCCAAACTTCACAAATGGATAATATTGAGCTTTCTTTTGCCATTTATTGAAATTATCATCATACCCTTCTTTTGTAGCATAAGATGAATACACATCAAACATTATGTCAGCACCAGCATACACAACATTAAGAAATTTTATTAAGGCTTCTGCACCTAATTGCTAAACTCTGTGCCCTCAAAATCTGCTCATCACGTCGTATATTCTTTAAGGTACTTCATGGGAAAAATGGTTGATTTGAGCTTTTTGTATCTTCACTTATAGTATTTGCATAAGCATAAAGCGCATTAAGATTCAAAGATAAATGCTCAAATTCAAACATTGCACCCATATTCATACGCATAAGATAATTGATATTAAACTTATTTGTAGAACTCTCCTTGCAATTTTTTGCCTCTCTCCTCCTTCCTTATAAAAGAGATATCCTATTAATAAGCACCTCTCTCCCCTACCCTCACAACAAAATATGCATCAAGAGTTGATTTTGCTAAATTGCTTTGTGGTGCAGCACTAGGCTTTATGGAAGTTATAACATCACTTGATTGTTTTATATATTTCTCTTTGCAAACCTTACTTATTATCACACTTTCATTCCAAAATTGCTCGTGCGTAACAAGATTAATCAAAGCAAACCAAATTTTATAGGTTACCTCCTTGCCGCTATACTCAGTTATTTTTCTTCTACTGTGATTTGACTTTTCAAGTGGCGATTTACTGAACGTATCGTGCCTTCTTCTATGGTTGTATGCCGATCAAACTCTTTATCATCTCTTGCTTTTCTCACTTGCCTTGAATACCGCAATCCATTATCATTGGTATCCTCTGCAAAAAGTCGAACAATGCTCATTTTTGCTCCAATTTTGTTTTTTCTTTTTTGAAGTCTATTTATAAGCCTCTCAAGCATAAAATCTGTATCAATTTTTATTCTCTTACTTTTTTAATCTCGCTTATGCCTAAGGCTATCGTTGCTTTTTTTGTAGATAGTCTTGGTGATTTTGCATAAAGGATATCTAATAACTCATCAAAAACCCTAAATAGTGCTTGTATAGAGTTTTTCTTCTTCTACCATAATTTAATTGACATTACTTACATTGCACCCACTTAATCTCAAAAAAGATTACAAAAAAATCCAAATTTGCCCTAGCCTTAGCCTATCTGCTTTTAACATTACAAGTACCCCTTTTATGGTTCCAATAAAACACTCTATAGTGTTGCGTAAAAATAGCTTATAACAATAATTCTTATCACATCAAAGCTTATGTTATATGAAAGTATCTCTTAATATTTCTATACTCCAAAATATAAAATGTTTAAAACAAAATATTTGCAAGATAATTTAAGAATAAAATGAAGCTAAGGTGAAAGCCTTATTTTTAGAGAAAACTTCGCTAATACTTGTTTTAACCCATTTAAAACGTAGATTCTCTTTACAGATTTAAACTAGCCTCATCGCCCGTATGCTATGCAGAGTAATATTATTTAAAATGTATGGCGGATATAGAAAAAGAGATGACTTCTATCATCAATGCGCTTATGAGTAAGCTTAAAAACATCGGTATAATATCCAGCAAGTGGATTATATCCAGCTTTTGTCGTATCGCTAAACCATTCTAGCTTGCCACCCACACTTACATCTTCACGCACTTGGTACTTTAAATGCAAAGCTACACTCTGCTCCGCACTTCTTGTGCTATTTGTAGCCCTAGCAATAAACTGCCAATCAAACTTAGCATAATTTGCGCCCAAAAATCCAAAGCCTGTAATAGCATTCTTGCTTATTATATCAGCAAGTGCTGGTCCAATATCCCACGCGCTCGCTGTCCATATATCAAGCATTAGCGGGCTGCCCCAACTCCCAATTAAAGCACTTGCATTGCCAAAATTTTGATAATATCCTGCCCCAAAATGAAAATTATCTAACTCAAACTTTTGCTCAAAGATTAAAGTAGCACTATGATGTTCAATACCTACCCATTGTCCTCCCCGCACACTCTTATCGCTTCCCCATTGTCCATCTGCAGCTATGGGGAAAAGAGTGCGCACCTTACTTACAGAACGAAAACCTTGTGCTTCAAAATTTGGATTACTATCAAATGTAAGGCTTACACCCGGCGCAGTTACCACACCGGGAATATAATATGAGAATCCACTCACGCTAAACCCAGCAAAACTTAAATCAAGTCCTGCTGCATAGGTATTCCGTGTCGCGCCATTACTATAAGTGCCACTCACACGATAAAAATCATTAAACCATTGATCATAGGCAAAACCGCGGCGATTTGATAAAAATCCCCATATTTTTATATGCTTAAACTGAATGTATCCTTCCGCTCCTTGCGTATATCCACTATACCACTCACCTACCTTACCACCCTCATATCGTCCAGCTTTCAAATAAACACTATCGGCATATTTATATTCCAAAAAAGCATTATGAACGATATAATTTTGTATTCTCTCCTTATCCCAAGAAAGCCCAAAATATCCCTGCTGTACTGGCGAAGCATTGCCCACACCACTATTTAGCCCCGCTGTGGAATCAAAGACTAATCCACCTATGGCACCACCTAGCCCTGCTTTAAACCCAGCTCCCAAATCTGCCTCTAAATTAAGTTGAGAGAAAAGTGTCGTAAAGCTCTCCGTAGGGGCTACACCAGTTGCCTGATTGAGTTTTTGATTATTAAAGCCCCATTTGGTGAAAGTCTCTGCTGAACCATTGACTTGCACTTCAAAAGCATTGACCTGTATCAATAAACAACCCCAAACTAACACACCTATACATACTATCTTTTTCATTATCTTGCCTCCATTGACAAATGAAATATTTGACGGATTTTTGAAAATACAATATGTATTCTAACACTTTACACTTAATAAAGACTTAATTTAAAATACCCTAAGCAGAGATACAAAACTCGAGCACCGCCATACGCACACACACACCATTCGTTACCTGCTCTAAAACCTTACAACGCGGATCTTTAAGCACCTCATCATCAATATCAATATTACGATGCACAGGTCCGGGGTGCAGGACTATCACATCTCTATCGCTTAGAATCTCCGGTGTCAAGCAGTATTGTCCTGCATAATCTTTGAGCGAGCCATAAATCTGCTTATCGTGACGTTCAGTCTGCGTGCGCAAACTCATAAACACATCGACTTCATTTGCTACTTCGCGCAAATGCGTAGCCGTGCGTAATGTAGTAGGCGGGAGAAAATGCGGTGGGGTAACCAAAATTACCTCAAGCCCAAAGCGACTAAGCAGCTCAATATTACTATTTGCCACACGTGAGTTTTTGATATCCCCGATAATGGCGATTTTTTTGCCCTTAAGATTGTTTAAATCATTACCAAAATGCTCTTTAAGCGTAAGCAAATCAAGCAAAGCCTGTGTTGGGTGTGCGTGTGCGCCATCACCACCATTAATGATAGGACAGCTCACTTGAGACTTGAGATAATACCCAGCTCCTGCATTTTTATGACGGATAATAATTGCACTAGGATTCATTGCATTAAGATTAGCAGCAGTATCAGACATACTCTCTCCCTTTGTAGTTGAGCTTCTACTCACATCAAGTCTTACAACATCAGCACTTAAGCGTTTAGCGGCGATTTCAAAACTAGAAAGTGTGCGGGTGGAGTTTTCAAAAAAAATAGTAATAATAGTCTTATTTTTGAGATTCTCTCTATGGCGCATATCTTTGTAAATTTGGGCTTGAGAAAGGATAGATTCTATTTGTGCTATGCTAAGGTCGCTTGTGCGGAGGAGATGTTTAGGGGAGTGCATAAAAATCCTTTGTGCTAAAATCTAAGAATTGTAGCAAACTTTATACTAGAATCTTATTAGAATTTTATGTCCTATACTATAGAATCTAGCCTATGAGAATCGCTTGACAAATAAAGCGTAGCTTTAGTTATAAGTGTATCCTTTTGTCCTCAAGGGCTATCGCCCTTTGCGAGATTAAATCCCTTCGGGATTGAATGGTGCGAAGCAGATTTTATATCTGCAAAGCAAGACCCTTTGCAAGTGTGGATTAGCACTTCGTGCGAATACGGCGATTACATCGCAACAGCAAGGGCATAATAGATTAGAGATTCTTAAACCTATCAAACTCACTTTATAAGTGTGCAAGACCTTGCTATAATAAAGCAGGGCAATACAGAATCTAAAGGAAAAATATGCGACATATAATCCAAAAAAATATCCTCATAATCCTAAGTGCAACAATGCTTTGTGCTTGTAGCGATTTTTTCCGCACAGATTTTACACATATCCCTTCAGTGCATAATGCCCCCAAAGAGATACAAACTACAAAAGAGCTTGAAATACAAGCTATGCGCAAATCACAGATTTTAGAAAACAATCGCACACGTGTGCTTATGATTGTGCGCTATATGAACGAAATCGATAAAAAATTTCTTAAACAAGATGAGGGGGAAATGTTTTTAGTCGAAATATACACCAAAGACACTTCCATACCTTTAAAATCCCTCACATTTCACCTTAGCAATGGCTATAAAAGCATAGAATCTGTGCAGATTCTCAAAATGCAAAAAGCAGATTTGGGACATTTCATACCCGATATTACCTATAATGACATATATAAAGTCGTATTTCGCTCCATAGGACTAAGAGGCCGGGATAATCTCAAGTTTTCCGCGCAGATTCAAAATATAGGCAGTATGGACTTTGACTTTGGTTATGCCAAACGTGAAAGCAAACTCGCACAATAATGCAACGGCTTGATACCTACTGCGCTGCCCTGCTCTCTTCCCGCACTAAAGCACAAGAAGCCATTGCTTCTGGCTGCGTCAAAGTCAATGGCATAACCATCTATAAAAATGCTATGCTTGTCAATGCTAACGATGAAGTGGTGATTGACACACAGGGCTTACTGCTAGGCAGGGCGGGGTATAAGCTAAGAGGCTTTATAAATGAATTAATTAGGCAAGGACTATGGGAGAGGGATTATCTCAAAGATAAAAGGGTGCTTGATATTGGCTCAAGCACAGGGGGATTCACACAGGTACTATTAGAAGAGGGCATAAAAGAAATCATTTGTGTAGATGTAGGAAAAAATCAGCTCCATAGCGATATTCGCAATGATAGACGCGTGAAGGTCTTTGAGGAATGCGATGTGCGGAATTTTAGCGATGAGGGTAGCTTTGATTTACTTGTGTGTGATGTGAGCTTTATCTCACTCTACAAACTTATAGAATCTTTCAAACGCATTCAAAGCAGGGATTATATATGGCTTTTTAAACCACAATTTGAAGTGGGTAAAGACGCTAAAAGAGATAAAAAAGGTGTGTTAAAAGATAAGCATTTGGGGGAGGAATACGTAAGGGCGTTTTGTGAGCATATACAAAATGATTTTAGAATCCTCCACATACAGCAAAGCATATTAAAAGGAAAGGAAGGTAATGAAGAGTTTTTTATCTATGGTAGAAAATGAAAATGTGCGTGGCATAGCATTAGGGAAGTTTGATGGTATGCACTTGGCGCACAGGGCATTATTTACTCATTTGCCCCCTCAAAGTGTGCTTTTATGTATAGAAAGCACAGGCAATTTGCTCACACCGCATAAAGAGCTATATAGCCCCTATCCTATCATCTCTGTAGCGTTTGAGGAGATTATGCAATGGAGTGGGGAGTATTTTATGCAGATTCTAAAAGATAAATTTCCATTGTTGCAAACCATAGTGGTGGGCTATGACTTTGCCTTTGGGAAAGACAGGGCATTTAATGCAAGTGATTTGCCTCATCTTTTTAGCGGAGAGGTGATTATCGTGCCGCAATTTTGCATTAATGGTATAGGGGTGCATTCAAGCTTGATTAGGGAGTTTATCCGCTATGGTGATATGGAGAATGCAAACGCTATGCTTGGGCGATACTATGCCATACAAGGTAGAGTTATCACGGGACAGAATCTTGGCGCAAAGGCACTCTATGCGACGATTAATCTCCACACGCAGCGTTATGTATTACCCCAAGATGGTGTATATGCAAGTTTTACCCGTGTAAATGATGAGATATTGCCAAGTGTGTGCTTTGTGGGACATCGCCTTAGCACAGATAGGGCTTTTAGCATAGAAAGCCACATACTTGAGAAAGAGATATATCTTAAAAGCAATGTAACGGATATTTACTTCGTGCAAAAAATCCGCGATAATCAAAGCTTCAGCGATTTAAGCTTATTAAAAAAGCGTATCACGCAAGATATTATAGAATCTAAGCAGATTCTCTCCCACGTTCAAATACCCTCTTAAGGTAATATCTAAGGCTGAGAATGCTCCTCATTTGAAGAAGTAGTATCTTGTATATCTGCCTCTATATGCTCTTGGATTATAGAATCCTCCTCTTTTTCATCAGCCAAAGTCTGTGGTTCATAGGTAGGCATTTGCGGCTTAATAATGCTAGAGCTTTGCTTTTGAGCTTTTTTATTCATTTTTTGTGCAAATTTATTAGATTGATAGCAATCTACATAGATTCTATATAAAAATGGCTCTTTAGCTTTTGGGTGTGGGACAATGACTGCAAAATACTTTTGCTCACCTACTCCAATATCAATATCAATATTAGTATGTGATGAACTCTTGGGGAAAATGCTATTAAGCATTTTTATGATTTTATTACCCTTTTCATCACGCACTTCATTGACACTAATAGCACATTCATTAATAGTAATCTTGCCTTTATGTGTAATATTACCAGCGACAAAAAAGCCTTTTGTGTATTGCATAATATGAGCTTGAGTAATATCCACATCAATTTTATAAAGCACTTTTTGCATAACAAATTGCAATGTAAAAGGTGTACTAATAATTACCCCTGCAGAGAGAAAAAAGAAAAATCCTGCTATGAACTTCCGCCCTCGCAATAAAAGTGCCAGTGTAAAAATCATAATAAAAACAAAAAAAATCACTAAGAGAATAGCAATTTCATAAATCGAAAAATACGAAGCCATTTGCATCAAAATGGCTTTAAGATTCTCAATCATTACTCACACTATCCTTATGTGATGTGCGGGAAGCCTTTTCTGCTATACCACTTTGACCAGTGCGTCTTCGTAATTCTTGGAAGATAAGCTCAGGAGAGATATTCGCCCAAGCTAAGCCTACAAGCGTATGATAGAGTAAATCCGCACATTCATAGATAATCGCAGATTCTTCCTTATCCTTAAGGGCAAAGCATAACTCTCCAGCCTCCTCTACAATCTTTTTAGCAATACTATTGATACCCTTACTCAACAAAGAAGCACTATAACTTTCTTTAGGATTTTGATATTTCCGCTCTTGTATGATGTGATATAGCTCATCAAGGATATGATAGATGCCCTGTGTATGCGACGTTTGCAGCATTAGTGTAGATTGCTTAGATTGTGAATCCTCGCAAGTAAAAGCTTTAAAAAAGCAGCTTTTCTCCCCTGTGTGGCACGCTACGCCTATTTGATGGACAATAAAGATCAAACTATCATTATCGCAATCAAGCTTTATTGCCTTAATATGCTGTATATGTCCGCTTTGCTCACCCTTTTGCCAGATTCTACGTTTGGAGCGGGAAAAATAATGTGCGAGTTGTGTTTGCAAGGTAAGTTCCAAAGATTGCTTAGATGAGTAAGCAAGCATTAGAATCTCCCCACTCTGCTCCTCTTGCACGATAGTAGGGATAAGCTCATATCGCTCCCAATCAATCAAGCCAAGCAAATCTTGCATATATCATTACCCTATTACTGCATTTATTGCCCTACCACAGCACTTTTTTGCTTACTTTTAGAATCTACCCAAATATTTGGCACAGCCCCGCCTGGTGTTAAAAATATCTGTGCGTTAGTATTTTCTTTAAGTGCCTCATTAAATTTCCCCTGTGTTTCAATCTGTCGCAATTCTAGCAATCTTTGAGAGAGACTCTCATTAACAAGGCGATTTGCCTCACTCTGCCCCTTTGCCTCAATCTCCAGCGCATCAGCCTTACCCTTTGCTCTCTCACGTAAAGCATTTGCCTCTTCTTTTGCCTTCTGCGCGTCCCTTTTAGCAAGTTCCACGCCCTCAATACGTGTTTTCACCTGCTCGGGTAAAACAATCTCACGCAACTGAATAGAGACAAGCTTCACAGGTTGATTGGGTGTTGCCTCAAGTTTGCTTTGAAAGCCATTATGGATAAGATTTGCCACTTCATCGCGTTTGGTAGGAAGCTCCTCTGTGGGATAATTCCCCACTGCACTACGCACCACATCGCGGATAACGGGATTAATGATTTTTTGCTCCCACGCTGTGCCATATTCTGCAATAGTAGCCGGAACTTTATCGCGCTCTAGCTGATATTGCACGGTAAGCTCTATGGAAATAGTCATACCGCTTGTATCCATCACATTAATAGCGTCATTGCGCAGAATACTTTGCTCCCGCCCGATATTTCCCATATCCTCAATACGTGAGAAGTTAATCGTCCGCACTTTCACATCAACGATAATCACATCTTGAATAATAGGTATAAAAAAGTGTAATCCCGGGTCAAGCGGTTTAGGGTCATATTTACCGGTAGTTACCTTGATACCCACTTCCCCAGCATTCACTATCACAAAAGGACGTGCCGCGATAAAAATCACTATCAGCAACGCAACGATAATAATAATCCCCAAAGACTTACCACTAGGCATAGAGGGCATAGGGAAAGATTCTATATTGAAGTTATTGCCACCTCGATTATTTCCACCATTAGGGCGATTTCCACCACCATTATTGCCATTACTTGGCTCACGTTTAGTTTCATTTGATTTCTCATCAATTTGAGCGCGTTTTTTCTTCAAATGTTCATTTAAATCAATAGGCATACTCTCTCCTTAATCAATATAAGTCAAATAATGGGCGTATTTTGGATTCTCCCCATTCACAAGCCCAAAAAAGGCTTCTTGCAGTTTTTTTGTCATCTCTCCTGCCTTACCATTTCCTATCACTCGTGCGTCAAGCTCACGCACAGGCGTAATCTCCGCTGCTGTCCCCGTAAAAAATGCCTCATCAGCGATATATACCTCATCACGAGTAATGCGACGTTGCTCGATGGGGATTCCCATATCTCTAGCAAGCTCGATTGTGGTAGCTTGCGTGATAGATTCTAAAGTATTATCATAAGGGGGTGTAACAAGCTTGCCATTACGCACGATAAAGAAGCACTCCCCACTTCCTTCCGCCACAAAGCCATTATCATCAAGTAATAATGCCTCATCACAGCCACAACTAAGGGCCTCGTGCTTTGCCATTTGAGAGTTAAGATAATTTGCTGCTACTTTTGCCTTACCCATCATTGCCTTAGTGGGATTGCGAACAAAAGAGCTTGTTTTAACCTTAATGCCATTATTAATACCATCTTCTCCTAGATATGCACCCCACTCCCACGCAGCAATCGCCACACTTACAGGAGCGTTAATATGGCTTACACCCATCACGCCATAGCCTAAATACATAATAGGGCGGATATACACATTGCCGTGATAATCATTGCGATTTGCCCTCAAAAGCTCGATATGTGCCTTTTCTAGCTCCTCTTGTGTATAGGGGGATTTAATACATACAATCTTAGCAGAATCTAAAAGCCGCCTTATATGTTCCTTCAAGCGGAAAATGGCAAGCCCTTTTTTTGTCATATAAGCCCTTGTGCCTTCAAATACGGCATTGCCATAATGCAAGGTATGGCTTAAAATATGTGTGGTCGCCTCTGCCCATGGCACAAGCTTACCATCTTTCCAAATATATTGAGACTCTTTCATAGGGAATGCCCTCCGCTGTGATATAAGATAAAGTAGGCGATTGTAGCAAAAGTTTTATAATATTCTATTAAGCTTTAGAGCAAAAAGGCGCATTTTTCTCCTCCAGTAAAAGATATTGTGTGATTTTACTCTCTAGCTCCTGCTCCACTTGAGCCAACTCTGCTGCTAAAGTGCTAATGCCATATTGCTCATAAATGTGGGGGTTACTTAAAGCATCTTGTAACTCCTTTTGCCGCTTTTCCAAACACTCAATTTCATTTGGCAAAGATTGCAAAGCTCTGCTTTCTTTGTAGCTGAGTTTGCTAGGCTTTTTGAGATTGTTTTGAGAATCCTCTCTATGATAGCTCTGTGCCTTTATCTCTATCTTTGTATCCGTTTGCAAGGTAGATTCAAAATGCTCTATCTCGTACAAATCCTCCTGCATAGCTAAATACTCGCTATATAGCATACTGCTTTGCGTGATCTTACCCTCACCTTCAAAAATCAATAGCTTTTGGGCTAGTTTATCAATAAAATATCTATCGTGGCTTACGAAAATCACCGCACAAGAGAGACTTAAGAGGTATTCCTCAATGATATTAATCGTCTGTATATCTAAATCATTTGTAGGCTCATCAAGGACTAATACATCAACAGCTTTGGTAAAAAGCAAGGCTAAAGCCACGCGATTTTTCTCCCCTCCGCTTAAAAATCCAATCTTTTGGGTGAGTAATTCCTTAGGAAACAAAAAATGTTTCAAATACCCATAGACGTGTAAATGTTTGCCACGCACATCGATATGTTCTCCGCCATTAGGGCAAAAGGTCTCTAGCAAATCCTTGCTATCATCAAGCATAGTGATATGCTGATCGAAATACCCTATGCGGATATCACCGACTTTTATCACACCAGAATCAGGCTTTTGCTCTCCAAGCAGCATTTTTAAAAAGCTTGATTTACCCGAGCCATTTTTGCCTACAATAGCGATTTTATCCCGCGCTAAGATTCTTAAACTCAAATCTTTTATCAAGCATTTTCCGCCTATGCTTTTAGAGATATGCTCAATCTCAAAAAGGCATTTTTGATTATTTGCGCTATGAGATTGATTAAAAGATTTTTGCTCCCTCTCTAGCTCTAGGCGCATTTTACGTATAAGTGATGGATTTTTCTTCGCTTCCTCGCGCATAGTTAAGATTCTATTCTTGCGCCCCTCATTACGCTTAGTCCGCGCTCTCACACCTCGCCTTAGCCACTCCTCCTCGCTTTTAAGTATTTTAAGTAGCTTTTGATGCTCCCTATCCATATTTTTTAAAATCTCTGCTTTTTTGCTAAGATAGTCCATATAACCACCATCAAAACTACGCAAAATCCCCTCATCAAGCTCTATGATACGCGTTGCTACTTTATCAATAAAATATCTATCATGACTAATAAACACCAAAGTCAAATGCGATTGCAACAAAAAAGATTCTAAAAACTGCACCATTTGCACATCAAGGTGGTTTGTAGGCTCATCAAGCAATAAAATATCACAAGGTTGCAAAAGCAAACTTGCTAGGGCTATACGCTTTTGCTCTCCTCCGCTAAGGGCATTTGCCAATCTATCTTTAAAGGATTCTAATTCAAAACGTGTGAGAATCTCATCAACTAATGCTTGTAAATCCCAGCCCCTATATGTGCTTAAATACGTACTTAATCGCTCATATTCCTCGCTTGTTTCCTTGCTAGACTCATTTGTTTGAGCCATTATACTATGCAGTTCCTCTAGCCGCTCGTGCGCAGCCTTTATCTCACGCATACTTTCTATAAGCACATCTTTGACGCTTGCTTGAGGAGAGAAAAAGGGCTTTTGATGAAGGGATAGAATCTTTAAATGTTTGATGTTGATACGCTCCCCGCTATCAGTATCTATTTGCCCGGCAATGATATTTAAAAGGCTTGATTTACCCGAACCATTTTTACCTACAATAGCTATACGTTCATATTCTGAGATATGCAAGACAATACGATTTAAGATAACTTTATGCTCGTATTGCTTGCTGACATCTTGCAGGGAGAGGAGATTCATTCAAACTTAAATGTCTTAATTTGTGCTAAAGAGAGAATAGCAAAATTAGTATCTTTATTGCGCTTAGATTCTTTACCAATTTTGATAATCGAGGCAGGTGTACCAAAGCGCAATTCAGAATCCACATAGACAATCTCAAATTTTTGGCGATTTACTGCACTAAAATATTCGATTTCTTTGTGATACATCACTACATTATGGAATTTGCTTACAGACATAATTTTGATTTTCAGCTCCAAACCAAAAGTTGGGTTATCTGTAAAAATGAGAAAATCCTTTGCATTTTTTGCCATATATTTATGATAGTATTGATACACAGCATATTCATTATCTCTCAATTTAGATCTATCAAGCATTTTAACGTGGTTACCTAAAAAGGTCATCGAGCAAAATGGGCTGTTGATATTATGCTTAAAAAATACATTTTTTATCGCTACTGATGACATACCTAATTCCCATATTTTATTATCAATATGTGTTGCACACACGTCCATAGCCTCTTTAGTTCTATTGATAAGCACTTCATACATTTTGTGAAAAATCGCTTCAAATTGTTTAAGATTATCTTTTTTGAAATTCTCTGCAAGGGTCTTTAACCTATCCATAGTTGCACTTATCACCTTAATGTCAGATTCTGCTTTAGCTGCAGCAGCTTTTGTTTTTACTTTACGTTCTTCTAAAGCTTTTATATCACCCTTTTTTGCATCAATCTTAGATTGAATCGAACGCAATTCCATAGCACTTACACGAATCTTATTCTGCATAGAAAGCTTCTTTTCATTAAAGGTCTCTATCGCTCTTAAAACACCTTTATAGTGATATTGCAACTCAAGAAAACATTCTTGAAAAATCTTATCAGGAGTGAGATTGGTATTTGTTTGAAACTGCCTATAGGAGTATTCAAGCTTTTTTAACACCTGCAAATCATCGGCAAAATTATCAATGGTTACATGCCTATCATTAAAGACTAAATAATCAATAGCCTTAGTAAGATAAGGCTTCACAATAACATAATTGATACGCTTTTGAGGGCTTTCCTCATCTCCTCCCGTATCAGCAATAGAATTAAGTGCGTGAAATTCCTCACGAAAGTAGTTTTTGATAGCATCAGCAATAGGTGTGCTAATCTGTATGCTATTAAGCTTAAGATAATTTGTTTCAGCAAAAATTTGCTTTGCAATGGCTGCCCTTGCATCGGATTCTTTACTTTTAAGCTCTTCATCGGTATTTGTGCGCCAGAAGTCAATTTCGCGCACCAAATCACCTTCTCCAAAATGTTGATACTTTGAAGCTTTGCAGCTTGTAACTCTATCATTCCCCTCATCATCAAGCCGAAACTCTACGAGCATACCTGCACTCGGTATCATACGTTGATCGTGCCAATTTTTCTCACGTAACTCAAAAATCTTCTTATTAACGTTAATAATAACACCATTTTTGGTCTGACTAGAATATCTTAGTATTTTGCCATGCACTTTTGCACTCCTTCAAAAAGCCAGAACTCTCTCCAGTTCCCTCATAAAGCTAATATTTACAAAATTCTTTAAATTGCTTTTGTTTCCTTTAAAACAATAACACAAAAGTTAGATTGTAGCCAAATAAAAATAAAAGAAACATTATGAATTTCTCAAAATCTTTATGATATAATCCCGCCATTTCATCTCAAAATACAAGTATCTAAATTACACTTTGAGGCACCTTAGTGCTTCAAAGATACGCGTAAAGGATTTCTCATTAAAAAACTATATATTTATATTGGGCTTAATATTGTACTACTTTTTCTCTCTGTAGCTACTCTTTTTGGCAATAATGGGCTTGTAGGTAGCTTTGGTGAAGCATTTGCTAGGGCGAATATTGGTTTTTTTGGTTATCTTGCCTATATTTACTTGCCCTTTCTTTTATATCCGCTCTATGCCCTTTATAAAAACTTGAAACTCACCTTTAGACGACTTGAAATCGCTGTATCATTTTGTCTTTTTTTTCTTGGACTTTTGATTCTACAATCTCTCGTATTAGAAAAGGGCTATTTTGGCAATAGTCTTGTATTTTTTCTTAAGGATTATATTGGCTACTTTGGGGTATGGGTGCTTACCCTATTTTTCTTTGTATTCTCGTGGCTTATTGGCACACAGCGCAATATCGACTTACTCTTAAAACAAAGCAAACACAAAGCCCTTGTAGCATTTGACCTCATCAAGCATTACACACTTGTATGCTCTCAACATATACAAACATTTTTTCTTCATATAAAAACACGTTTTTTACCTTATTTGCAGCGGTTTTTTAGCAAAAAAGAAAGACAAATTCTTGATTTGCAAAATATGACACAAGAGAGAATCCAACAAGCAAGCTATGACTTTAAAGATGTACTTATTGAAGAAAGTTTTGATGAAGCATACAAACCCAATCCAAAAATACTTCATCCGCTACAAGAAAATACACAGAACGCTCTTGCCCCCTCTTCTACTCCCCCAGTGCAGCCCATACTTCAGCAGCCCCAAGAGCAGCCTGATAAAAAACCACGATTAGAAGTTGTCCAGGCTACAGGCGAAGAGCTTAAATTAGAAGAGTTTTTTAAACTACAAATAGCTAAACATAAAAATATACTTGATAAGCTCAGTGGCAAAAGAAATATTGCACTCACAGACCCTGTTCTTACAGCTCAAAAGCCCACTTTATTAACCCAAGATTTACAACACCCCCAGTCTACTCCACCCGAGCCCGTTCAAAAACCATCAAAGACTATCTCTACCCCTCCTCCACGTCCTTTAAACCCTAACGCATTCTTGCAATCCACAACACCACCACAAAATACCCAAAAATATCAACATATCGCAGATGAAAATCTTAAAGCATCACAATCCCTTGAGATTCCTGCAGACCTTAGTTTAGAATCTTTACAATCCACACAGAATCCTCCTATTGAAAGCATTTCAAATGAAAATATTCCATCTGTAGAATCTAGCCCACAAGTTCCAACATTGCCCAATCAAACACCGATTCAACCCCCCATTTTCACACCCATAGAACCCCTAACAAATAACATACAAGATTCATCTCCAGCCACTAAAGAGAGTATGTCCAGCGATGAAGTTGCCTCTCCTAGCGAAAATACACCCGATAATATCAGCAACCAATCGCCTACATCTAGCGCCTATACCCCACCACAAATTTTTCCGCAAAATACTCCATTAGAGCTTGATATACAAGAGATTTCCTCACCAGAAGACAATAATGAATCTAAAGAATGGGCAAATGACATCGCGCAAGAAATACCAGCACAAACACCTACCAAACCTACATATCAACGCATTACAGAACTTGATGAGAATACTTCAATGCTCAATAACCTTGAATATGGTAAAGTGGATAAACCTAAATACTTCAGGCTTCCACTCACAAGCTTTCTCAATCAGCCGCAAAATGATCATACAGAAATTGATGAAAATGAAATTGACCGCAAAATTGAAGATCTATTAGCCAAGCTTAAAATGTTCCGTGTGGAGGGTGATATAGTCCGCACATACTCCGGACCCATTGTAACTACCTTTGAGTTCCGCCCTGCTCCTCACGTCAAAGTAAGCAAGATTCTCACCCTTGAAGATGATTTGGCTATGGCATTACGTGCACGCTCTATCCGTATCCAAGCCCCCATCCCGGGTAAAGATGTAGTGGGCATTGAGATTCCAAACAATACAACTCAAACTATCTATTTACGCGAGATTCTAGAATCCGATTTGTTTAAAACTTCTGCCTCGCCGCTCACACTTGCTTTGGGAAAAGACATTATTGGTAATCCCTTTATTACAGACCTAAGGAAAGCTCCACATTTACTTATTGCTGGGACGACGGGCAGTGGCAAAAGTGTGGGATTAAATGCAATGATTCTCTCTCTACTTTATAAAAATACACCCGAAAATCTCAAGCTTTTGATGGTTGATCCCAAAAAGGTGGAATTTAGCATTTATGCGGATATTCCTCATCTTATCACACCCATTATCAGTCAGCCCAAAAAGGCGATAATTGCCCTTAATAGTGCCGTGGTAGAAATGGAGAGAAGACTAGACTTAATGAGTGAAATTCCTGTGAGAGATATTGATAGCTATAATCGCAAAATGACCGAAGAAGGAGGAGATAAATTCCCTTACTTGGTAGTAATTATTGATGAATTAGCAGATTTAATGATGACAGGGGGCAAAGAGGTGGAGTTTGCCCTTGCTCGTATAGCACAAATGGGACGTGCATCAGGGATACATCTTATCGTAGCTACCCAACGTCCAAGCGTAGATGTCATTACCGGTTTAATCAAAGCTAATCTCCCCTCACGCATTAGCTATAAAGTAGGAACAAAAATAGATTCTAAAGTAATCCTTGATAGCTTTGGTGCAGAATCTCTGCTTGGTAGGGGCGATATGCTTTTCAAACTTGAAGAGAGGGCTATACGATTACACGCTCCTTGGAGCACTGAAGAAGAGATTGAAAAAATCACGGCTTTTATCAAAGAGCAGCAGCCTGTGAATTACGATAAAAGTTTTATCCTAGAAGAGAGAGATGAGGGCTTCTCATATAATGACAAAGAAAATGGAGATAATGGAGATTTAATCGCCGAGGCAAAAAAAATTATTCTACAAGATAGAAAGACCTCAGGCAGCCATTTGCAACGCCGATTATCCATTGGCTACAATAAAGCGGCAAATATTATTGAACAGCTTGAACGTGAGGGCTTTTTATCTGCACCTAATGCTAAAGGTGCTCGTGAAATCAGGGGACAATAAATCAAGCTATGCTTAATGAATATTTATCCTAAACTTATACAATCAGCTATTACATTTTTAAAGGAGCAGATATGCGATACACACTTTTATGTTTATGCTTTTTAATGTTTCTCTTTAGTCCTAGTGTGGCGGTGGATTTTAAAGAAGCGCCCAAGATTCAAAAACGTATCACCCCACAAACAGGAAATGACACGCTCTACTCCTTTAATTCCTCTATTGAAGAAGCCAAAAAAGCGGTGGTAAATATCTCTACGCAAAAGAATGTAAGCAACTCTCTCCCTAATCACCCTATGTTTAACGATCCCTTCTTTCAGCAATTTTTTGGTGATATTTATGGGCAAATCCCTAAAGAACGTATAGAACGTAGCCTTGGTAGCGGTGTAATCATCTCTAATGATGGGTATATCATTACTAACAATCACGTCATTGAAGATGCTGATAAGGTGCTTGTCTCACTTTCAAATAGCAGCAAAGAATATACTGCAAAAGTCGTTGGCACTGATGCACGTAGCGATTTGGCTGTGATTAAGATTGACGCTAACAATCTCTCTCCTATTAGTTTTGCTGATAGCAGCAATGTGCTTATAGGCGATGTCGTATTTGCTATTGGCAATCCTTTTGGTGTGGGTGAGAGTATCACACAAGGTATTGTATCTGCCCTCAATAAAAGCGGTATTGGAATCAATGATTATGAAAACTTTATCCAAACTGACGCTTCGATTAATCCAGGTAATTCTGGCGGTGCATTGGTGGATTCTCGTGGAGCACTCATTGGCATTAATACGGCTATCCTTTCACGCACAGGTGGTAATCACGGCATTGGCTTTGCCATACCCTCGGATATGGCAAAGAAAATCGCCAAAGAGCTTATTGAAAAAGGCAGCATTAAACGTGGATTTTTGGGTGTGGGGATTCAAGATGTGAGCGAAGACCTCAAAGAAAGCTATGGAGATAATAGCGGAGCGGTAGTTATTAGCCTTGAGCCACAATCTCCTGCAGCAAAAGCTGGGCTTATGGTATGGGATCTCATCACCTATGTTAATAATAAAAAAGTATCAAGTGCCACGGAACTTAAAAACCTCATTGGTATGCTGCCTCCCAATGAAAAGGTTACTATTAAATTTATTCGCGATAAGCAAGAAAGGGTAACGCAAATCACACTTGCTGAACTTAAAGATTCTAAATCTCAAAATACACAAAATACGTCAAAGAATGGCTCTTCTTCAGTTATAGATGGTTTAAGTGTAGAGGAATTAACCCCCACACTACGGCAAAGATACCAAATACCCGATAGTATTAATGGTGTTGTAATTACACGTATCAGCCCTAATTCAAAGGCAAGTGAAGTTGGATTTAAAGTAGGTGATATTATCGCACAAGTCGAGAATATCACTATTAGAAAGCCTGCAGACTTAAGCAATGCTTTCACACGATTAAAAGGTAAAAATAAAAGAATCCTTATTTATAGCAGCAGCGGCACAAAAACCATTGTTATCAAATAAGCGATCAAGGAGAAAAGCAAGGTGGTTATGCTTGATGAAAATCAACTCTCGTTGATTAAAGAGAAGCTCTATAAATATAGCGGTATATTCTTAAATGACTCAAAACTTGCAATGATAAAAAATAGAATCTACCACCTTATGCGCGATACACAAATATATAACATAGATACATTACTCTCAAACATTGAGAGTAATGCTAAAATCCAACAGCAATTTATCAATAGCCTCACCACAAACAAAACAGACTTCTTTCGTGAGGTTTTTCACTTTCAAGATATGATTGATCGCTCATTGCCTGCACTTTTTAGACTTAATAAGCCTATTAAAATTTATTGTTGCGCAAGCTCTACGGGGCAAGAGCCCTACTCTATTGCTATGAGTGTGCTTTATGCAAAAAAACTCTACAAATCTAGCATCCCTGTAAGCATTGTAGCTACTGATATTGATACAAATGTATTGCAAGAAGCCAAAGAAGGCATTTATACAATTGATTTTAAAGTTGAGAAATTTCCACATTGGTGCGATATAGATGAATATTTTGATGCCCTTGATGATGGTAAAAACCCATCTGTGCGCTTATTTAAAGCAAAAAATAAACTCAAAAATATGCTTACATTCAAGCAAACGAATCTTTTTAGCAAATCCTATCCCTTTATACGTGAAGAATTTGACATACTCTTTTGTCGCAATGTGCTTATTTATTTTAAGCAAGAAGACCAGCAAGAGATTCTATCAAGACTAATTGATACATTGCGTATTGATGGAACATTCTATCTAGGGCATAGTGAAATCCTCTTCCACCTGAGTGAAAAATTTGAGAAACTTGGCAATAAAACTTTTATAAAGATAAAGGCGTAGCGATGTTGATGAAAACTATCAAATACCATCCCGATCTTATCCTTAAAAGCAATCCCTGCAAAATTAATCGTAGCAAACTTGTGGTTATTGGTGCTTCAACAGGCGGAGTTGATGCACTTTCATATATTTTTTCACGCCTGCCCGCACAGCTACCACCTATCGCTGTAGTGCAGCACATCCCACAAAGTTTTGGTTCCTCATTTGTCAAGCGACTAGATACCCTCTCGCAGCTTAGCATTTACGAAGTTACCACTAAAATGTCATTAAAAAATAATTGCGTTTATATCGCCACTGGTAACAAACATATGGTAGTTGATTTTGTAATGGGTTCATATTGTGCCTATCCACTCAATGAAGAGAGGAAAATCTCACGCCATAAACCAAGTGTAGATATTCTCTTCCGCAGTGCGAATAATGCAGCAGGTGCTTCTGCGCTTGGCATTATTCTTACAGGTATGGGAGATGATGGCTGCATAGGGCTTAAAGAATTGTATGATAATGGAGCACATACATTAGCAGAAAATGAAAAAGATTGTATAGTGTTTGGTATGCCAAAAAAAGCTATAGAAATGGATGCTGTAAGCGAAATTTTAAGCCTTGATATGATTATCCAACGTATAATTGATTATGCCAATACACAACCCCAGCCCAAAGAAAAAGATTAGAGAAACTCTAGTTTATTCTCTAGTCTTTCTTTTTATAAGGGGGAGGGGCTTAAATGTGCAAGTGTAGGCTAGTGCTAAAGCGCAAGCGCAAAGTCAGCTCGGCATATGCCTCGCTCTTTTTTATTGTTATTCGCTAGATTATCCTCTCACCCCCTTACGACGCTTTAAGAGGTTGGCACTTTGTGCGATTTAATTTTTATGTCAGCGAAGATATACCTCACTTGTGGGGAGACTAGAGATCTGACACCCTAAAAACTCGCTTATTAGCTAAGGCATAGATAAGCTAGAGATTCGAGTATAATCTATACGTATTCTTACCTGCATAAAATAGTCCTGCAAGGCATTTGCCAAATTATGGATTCACTTTCTTTAAAAAAATGTTTTGCCAAAAATTAATCTTACAGATTACAGAAAACTCTATTCTCACATTTGTTTCTAATAAGTTTCAAAGACAAGATTCCAAATATTCCTCATAACTACCGCGGAAATCAATTATCTGTGCGCCATTTGTAGGATTTTCACTATCGATTTTTAGCTCTATAATTCTATTAGCATACGCGTCAATTAGCTCTCTATCATGGCTTACACAAATCACATTACCGCTAAACTTATACAATGCCTCGCCTAGTGCGATAATGGATTCTAAATCAAGGTGATTAGTGGGCTCATCAAGTATGAGGAAATTGCCACCCTCAAGCATTAGCTTGCTTAACACCATTCTATGCTTCTCCCCTCCGCTAAGCGCGTTTATAGGCTTCTCCTGCTCCTTTCCACTAAATAGCATTCTGCCTAGCGCATTACGTATCTCACCACTCTCCTTTTTCTTATCAAAGCTCCTAAACCACTCATAGAGGGTCTCCTCGCCCTTTATTTCTTCGCTCACATTTTGCGGGAAATAGCCCCTTTGGGTAGTCGCACCCCATTTTACGACACCACTATCTGGCTTTAGCTCTTCTATGAGAATCTTACACAATGTCGATTTGCCTACGCCATTTGCCCCCACAAGCGCGATTTTATCGCCGGGTAGAATCTTTAGATTCACATCTTTTAGCACGCATAAATCCCCATAACTCTTGGTGATTCCCTCACATTCTAGAGCTTCATTACCGATAGGACGATTGGGTTTAAACACAATACTTGGGTCTCGCCTTGAGCTCACAGCAAGGCTTTGAATATCAAGCTTTTCAAGCTGTTTTTGTCGGCTCGTAGCTTGTCTTGCCTTACTCGCATTAGCAGAAAATCGCGCAATAAAGGATTCTAATTCCTCTTTTTCCTTAAGCTTTTTGTTACGCTCCATTTCCTGCTGCTTAGCAATCAAAGTTGAGGCAATATACCAATCGTCATAATTCCCGCTAAACTCCCGCACAGAGCCAAAATCCATATCTAAAATATGAGTGCAGACACTATTTAAAAAATGCCTATCGTGGCTAATCACCACCAAAGTGCCTTCGTGCCGCTTGAGATTCTCCTCAAGCCACGCGATTGTAGGCAAGTCAAGGTTATTTGTCGGCTCATCAAGCAAAAGTATATCGGGCTTTGGGAAAAGCACCTGTGCTAAGAGAATCTTAAACTTATCGCCACCGGTGATGGTTTTCATCAATTCGTTATGAATGCTGCTCGCAAAGCCCAAATCCTCTAAAATCTTTTCAATCACCACATCATATTCATACATCGGGTCTTCTTCAGCACATATCATTTCAAGCTCCACGAGCTCGACATTCACCTGCTCATCGCTCAAATCGCCATTTTCATATAAGTATTCCTTGCGTTTAATCGCCTCATAAAGCCGCTTATTGCCTATCAACACGGCATCTTTCAAACTCAAATCCTCAAAGGCATATTGATCCTGCCCCAAAACCCCCATCTTCAAGCCCTTATCAATCACTACTTCGCCACTACTTGCCTCATACACGCCACTCAAAATTTTAAGAAAAGTCGATTTCCCCGCGCCATTTGCCCCGATAAGCCCATAACGTTTATGCACATCAAGCTTGATATTCACATTTTCAAAAAGCTTTTTTGTCGCATATCGCATTGAAAGATTGATGGTTTGTAGCATTGCAGAATCCTTAAAAAATATAAAATAAATACTACATTTTAGCATAAAATGCCATTTTGAGGATAATTATACTACACTTGCAATCTACGTAACTACATTACGAAGGGAGTTTTAATACTTATTAAGCTTGTAGGTGATTTAGGCAATCAAATGTTTATTTACGCTTTTGCAAAAGCTATGGAGCAAAGGTGCAACAGCATATAATCATATAGATTCTACACGCTGGGGGGGGGGATAGTATTCATTTATTAGAAATTGCTTCTTTCAACCTCTCACTGCCACTTTATAAATCTAAACATACCATTGCTTCCTATCTTTTATCCCCCGTTATAATGCTACCTTGACGCTATCTCTATCAAAAATACTGCAATGGCATATTCAAATGAAATCTAACCTATAGCCCCTACTATCTGCAACACAAATATACTGTGTAAGAAACCCCACAAAAACAACAAAGTTCTAGCATTTTTCAAACAAAGCTTTTGCACCCTATCCTATGCCTCACGGATATTTTCATAATATTGCTTATTTAGATAATTTATATCGAATCTTACAAAAAAGATTTTGCGCTTGCTCGCTCTCTTAGCAAATACAATCAAAAACTTAAAGAAAAAAAATACTTAACACCAAAGAAAGTGTTTTCCTGCACGTGCATTTAAGAGATTATCTACTTGATAAAAACGTCGCTTATGTGCGACCTGGTGACACATACTATAATCAAGCCATACAAATCCTGAAAAATCGCTTTAGCTTTCCACACATTTTCATCTTTAGTAACGATATACAATAATGTGAGAAGCACATTTGAGGGCTTATATAGATTTTAGCGGCTGCGAGCCAAGCTTTATCAAAGGCAACAGCAAGAGTGATGCTACGCAAGAGATGGGCTTATGTGCTCGTGCAAACACGTCATTATGGCAAATTCAACATGCTAAATTTTTAAGTATTATTTAACAGAAATCTATAAATTTTATAAAAATTCTCAAATATGGATAAAATTTATTAAACAAAGCGATATATAATAGGCACATAAATGCTTCATACATCGTAGCAATGCGATTTAAAGGTAGCATTTACATATCATCTTTTATTGAGGAGCTGAAACGATGGCTAAGTATATAGAATTGAGTAATGATAATTTTGACACAGAGATTACAAGCGGTGTGGCATTAGTAGATTTTTGGGCACCTTGGTGCAATCCTTGTAAAATGCTTTCTCCTGTAATTGACAAACTTGCAGAAGATTATGAAGGTAAAGCAAAAATATGTAAGGTGAATGTAGATAATGAAACCGAACTTTCAAAACGATTTGGCATTAGAAATATCCCTACTATTTTATTTATGAAAAATGGGGAGGTAAAAGATCAAATTACAGGTGCGTTGCCAGAGCAAACTATTCGTGAAAAGCTTGATGCTATTCTTTAATCCCATAAGGCTCTCTTAAGCAGAGCCTTTAGCGCTTATCTCTTTTTTCAATGTTTGCTCTTTTAAAGAAATATTTTCGCTTCCCACTTAATTACCACTTTCTTACACTATTTGGTGCGATTTTTATCGTTTTATGCCTTAATCATTCTTTTAATACTACTTTTGATGAACTCGCCACACGTATAGAGCTTTCCTATCTCACGTGGCTTAATGCACTTATCCATATAGGCATTTTAATGCTTGGATTAGAAATTTTATGCCTACGATTTAGTGTGAAGTATATGCTGGGCTTTATCCTGCTACTAAGTAGCGTGTGTGGATTCTATATGGATTCTCTAGGGGTGCTTATCAATGAGGATATTATACAAAGCGTATTAGAAACCCACGCGGATGAAGCCCTCGATATGATAAGTCTTGGATTTATAGGCTATGTAACAATCCTTGGAATCTTGCCCTGCGTGCTTCTTAGTGCTATCAAACTTAAGAAGATTCCATTTATGCAAGCCTGTAAGCAGAAGATATACATACTTGGGATTCTAAGCATATTTATAAGCGCAAGCTACGCAATTTGGGGTAAAGATATTATCTTTGTTTTTAAAGCACAAAAAAGCCTAGCCACTATGCCTAATCCCATTGCCCCCATTCGCTCTACTATCCTTTATATACAGAACTCACAGGAGCGACAATTTACGCCCATACTTATCGCACAAGATGCGCATTTAGCAGCTAATACTCCGCCACAAATCGTCCTCCTTGTGATTGGAGAAAGTGCCAGAAGTGCGAATTTCTCTCTTAATGGTTATCCCAAACCCACAAACCCCTATACAGAATCTTTGAATGTGATAAGCTTTAAAGATTTTTAT